>Ga0209361_1000020_pt1 | contig 206223 bp, 222 predicted proteins | sample SaaInlV_200m_DNA_3_FD_184657 | JGI IMG/M metagenome (GOLD analysis project Ga0209361, IMG submission 184657) | Marine microbial communities from expanding oxygen minimum zones in the Saanich Inlet - SI037_S4LV_200m_DNA (SPAdes) (version 2) | ecosystem: Environmental > Aquatic > Marine >... | reverse complement strand
TTTGGAATTTTCTTTTAACACTTCAAGAATTTTAAGATCAAGTTCATCAAATTGTTTCATTTTGTAACTTTTGAGTTAAAACAATATAAAAACATTTCGGTAAAAAAAGTTAACATATGTAAACATTTTTAGATTTATTAACAAATGTTAATGTTTTTCATCGGCAAAATTAAGTATCTCTGTATTTTTGTTAAAAAAAGTAAAAGAGGTGATAACATAACAAGAAGGTGGTTATCATTGAAAGAAAAAACTATAATAAAATGGAAAAGTAAAGTTCAATATAAAAAAAAATTACCTTATATCCATTTAATTAAACATCTTTCTCATAGATTCTCATTAGCAAAAGGTAATGAAGTTACTTGTGAATTAGTGATGATAAAAGAAAATTTAGAAATAAGAATTAAGATTTAATCAATAATACTCTAAACATTCTGTTTCTTTATATGCTGAACTTCCATCAATTGATTCACAAGCTTTTTCTGTACAACCATCAATTTTCCCATCAACAACACTGCAAGTGTTGCAACCATCAAAATAAGTTTTACAATCACTTAAGCCTACTGTTAGTTCTTCTTTTTGATTACATCCTGTTAATATAATCAAAAAAATTAAACTTACTCCAATAATTATTCTTTTCATATGTTCCTGAATAAACATTGATTATAAATATGTTCTGATAACTTCAATTTTGGTTGAAGTATATGAATTAGTGGTCATATTTGCACCCCCTTACGTGACCAGATTACAAATATATAATATCTTGTTCTCATTAAATTCATGGTTATTAATCATACATTTAGAGTAAGAGTAACTAAAGAACAAATTAGCAGGATTAGGAGAGATGCTAATAACAAAGGATTTCAAAATGTTTCTTCATACCTAAGAGATTTAGCTTTAAAACATAATGATTTGATTGAATCTAAAATAATTGAAACTAATAATACTGTTAAAAAAATTTTGGAGGTATTAGAAGATGAAAGAGGAAGAACAATTCAATATTCCAGAATGGATGAAGAAGTTAGATAAATTGAAAGAAAAAAATAATCAAAAACCAATGCCTTGATTTCTGAACTCTAACATTTTTTCTGCTAATAGTGCTTGTACTCTGTGATCTTCTAAGAACAAATCCATCAATTGATCTTTCTTCTTTCTTTGATTGAAATAATCTTTTTGTCTTTGCTCAATCTCCATCATACTTTTTAGATTAAGCGAAGCACCACATTTGTAACAGAACTTGTTATCATTAGCATTAACTGCTTCACATCTTGGACAAAAGCTAGGTTTAGCTACAGTTTCTTGTCGTTCAACTTCTTTCATCCCATTCATAGCATAAATTGCATCATCAACACTTTTACCACTCATATGAACATAAGTTGATGGCATGTTTGAACCTTGAATCCAACCAAAATACTGATTCATTTGAAATTCAGTAAGATGATTTGCCATAAATGTTGCTCGAGAATGTCTAAATGTATGTGGATTACACCTTTTCTTAATACCTGCATTTTTAGAAGTTAATTTAATTATTCTTGATAAACCACCATAATTTATTTTTTTAATATTATTTCTATCTTTCATTGGTCCACCAATAACAACCCATAAAGGAGAGTTAAGATCTTCTTTAAGTGGGTGTATTGAGATCCATGCTAACAAATACTGCGTACTTGAAATTAACCTTATCTTTCTAGAACCAGTTTTACCTTTTACACTAATTACTACGCCAAACTTATCAAAACAAACATTTTTAATTTTCAAATTACCAATTTCACTTATTCTTGCACCTGCTTCCCATAAACAAGATATAATAGCCTTATTTCTTGGATGTTCAGCAGTATCAATAATTTTTTTAACTTCTTTTTCAGTTAATAAATCTCCTTCTGAAGGTAAGTTCATATCACTTCTTTTCATTCTAATAGTAATAAATTTTACAATCTCTGGGTATTCTTTGCCTTCACATTGGTATAACCATTTGAAGAATTTCCTAATTATTATTTTATTAGTATGCTTAGTCCAAGTTGAATAATTTGATTTTTGAAGTTCACTTACATATAATTTTAAATCATCTTTAGTTAATTTATCAAAATCAACATTAATTGTCTTGGCATAACTTAACATTACATCAATATATTTTAGAAGTCTTGCTTGAGACAATCCATCAATGATAAAATCATCACACATCCTAAAAATAAAATTTCTATTTCTTGATGTGATATTGGCTTTTTTAACTCTTTTTATTGCATTATTGTATCTTCTTTCATAGTTATGTATACCCATCTTATATTCTCCTAAGAATTCATCGTATATAAACTTCGTAGCCACTTTGTAGCCATGGGGCTCCCTGCATAATGTAAGAAGCCTCTACCGGGATTTGAACCCGGGATCTCCACCTTACCAAGGTGGCGCTCTACCGCTGAGCCATAGAGGCGAAAGTTTTGTTTATTACTTAAACTCAGAAAATTTCCTTTTCTTATATAAATATTACTAATTTTCTTTAATCATCAAGCAACAATATTTATATACTCTAATGTAAACATTACAGCAAGATAAAATGGTGTTAGATGTATTATTAAATTTGGATTGGATTAATTGGGTAATTATGCCAATATTAATCTTCTTAGCAAGAATTACCGATGTAAGTTTAGGTACTATCAGAGTTATTTCCATTGCCCGAGGAAAAAAATATTTAGCACCTATAATTGGATTTTTTGAGGTTACCATTTGGCTTGTAGCAATAAGACAAATTATGACTAGTACTAGTGATAATCCAATTTGGTTAATTGCTTATGCAGCAGGTTTTGCAGCAGGTACATTTTTAGGAATAACTTTATCAGAAAAATTATCTATTACAGACTTATTAGTAAAAGTTATCACTAAAAAAAGTGCTAAACCATTGATTAAAGCACTAAAAGCAAAAGGTTATGGTGTAACTGATGTAGAGACATCTAGTAAAAAGAAAACATCACATGTAATTTTAACAATTATACGTTCAGCAGATTTAAATGAAATAACACATATAATAAAAAAACATAATCCAAACGCTTTTTTTACAGTATCTGATGTTAAACAAGTAAGTAAAAAAGTTCACAGTAATCATAAGAACCCATTTATTAACACAGAACACTTACATATCTCTTCTTTCATGCCACATAGAAAAAGTAAATAAAATAAAAAAATTAGTTAAGTCTTTCACAAGCAACATTAGCTATGTAACCACAATGTTTTACATGATTAACCATTGATTCCGATGAATTCGTATCTCCTAAAACATTCTGAAGATGTGTTTCACTCCTGTAATTACCTCCTACACCTGGTCTTGCAGCTAAATCTCTTACATTAATCATTGGTTGTAATGTTTCTACCATATCAACATTTTCTCTGTTAGTAATGATAATTTTAGTTTCAGGTAATGCTAACCTTAAAATACCATGAAAAGTCACATAACTGCTATCCTCAACAGAATTAGGAATAACATAATCATTACCATCAGCTTTTTGAACTCTAGGTATTGACACAGTTTTTGGGAAAATAGCAAACTTTTCATGTAAATGAAATCCATGTCTAACTAAAGATAATACTTCAAAGTCATGCCCTGAATTCTTGTAAAATGTATGATCATTATTAATCCCTAACAATGCTCCAATCCCAACATTGTCAAAACCTGATTCTAAAGATCTATCTTGTATTTCCATCCTAAATAAAATGTCAGATTTTGGACCTTTTGTATGGTTAGCAATGTAAGTTCCTAAATGGTATGACTCCTGAAATATTCTGAACTGTAATGGGAAATTAATACCTTTTCTTAACTTATTAAGGTCATCTTTTCCCATTGGTGCAACATTAAAAGTTACATTTTCCAATGCTTTGAAAATATCTTCTTCAATAGCAATATTTCCTGCTATTGCTAAATATTCTGGAGTTATCAATTTTGGATGTTCACCTGTTAAGATACAAATGTCTGTAGGCCCATACTTTAACCTGGCAGCAAAATCTTTCCTAATTAGGTCTTGTCCTAACTTTTCTCTTTTCTGCTGTAAACCAGAACTATGCCCGCAGTAACTACAATTGTTAACACAATGATCAGAGATGTAACTTACTGCGTAAAAGTCAATAACTTTACCAAACTTTTTAAAGTTCAATTCAGTTGCTCTACTAACAATCTCATTACTAAGTTCATCTTTGAACTTTAACATTTCAATAACTTCTTCTCCAGGAAAAATCTTTTCTTCAACTTTTTGTTCTAACCTGTCAAACAAGTCCGAACTAGGTTCAGTTCCATCAAATTGACCCATTAAACTTTCAGCATTTACAATTTTTTGAAGTATCATTTTTTTACCTCCTGGAAATCTCGGTGAAAGTTGTAGTCATGTTTAATTATAGGGGCACCTTTGTATGGGTTACCTTTTTCATTAACATCTTGAAAAAAGACATCTGCAGATACTAACATCCCTTTAAGTTCTCCATTACGACGAACTGCAGTTGCATAATCTCGTTCAAAACGTCTAACCAATTGTATTCCATCAGTGTATACTTTACTACCACGAAGATCTATTATCAATTCATCCAACTTATTTTGTCTAAAGTTATGTAGCAAATTACCAAATATTTCTGGAAATAAGGGTCCAAAATTTTTGTTTCTTTTATGAAACTCAATTAAGTCTTGTCCAAGAAATGAATTTTCTCCAGTCAAAGCATTCTTTGGTGTTTTTTCGTATATAGAAGACTCAAAAGTGTAAATTAACTTATCTCCTCTAAAAACACAAAACGCAAAGTCTTGTTCAACATTACATGACATAAACATATTTTGACTTAGACCATATATTGGGTTGTATGGTTGTCTTCCAAAGATTAATTTTTTCAGTTCACGTGAATCTGTTCTCATACATGTTCCACCATCATGATTTGGATTAAAACGAACAGGCATTGTATCTATCCCGTGAGGATGGTTTCTGTAATTGAAACATACTAATCCTTCAGGCCTTATAACATTAAAATCTCCAAAATCATCACCAATTGTTTCTGTTAAATTTACATTACTATGGCCACTTGCAAGTCTTTTGGCAATTTCAGTAGCACACAATAATTTTTCACTTAACCTTATATCTTGTGAAAAACGAGATATAATTTTTTTACGTTTCATGTAATCACTAAATCTGTGCATAAACAAGTCCATGTTGGAAAGTGTTAACGAATCTTTTCTAGGTGATATAGAAAATTCTATCTTCTCATCCAAACTATCTTTTAATTTCCCCCTAAATTTCATCAAATTTTCTTTAGCATTTTCTGTGCTTAAATCTAAATATGTTCTTTTTATTATCGACATTTTAATAGTCCTCCATCTAGTATTATATTAGTCAAAAAGTAAAAATTCTATTTTTTACAATTACGAATAACTCAACAAAACTTATTTTTATTAAGTTAGAATTTCAGGTTTCACAAACTTTGAACCTACAAGTTTAGCTTGTAAATCAAAAGAATTGTTTTAGCTGAAATGAATATAACTAGTTGTACCAATACCAAACTGAAGAAATACTGTGAATTAATTTTGGTAAACTATTTTTCATATTATATCATACGCATTTATGATATATAAAACTTTCTATCTGTAACTACTATAACAAGATGATTCATTACAACTAGAAAATTTTATATAACTAATGATAAATTCAATTTATCATGATAGAACAAGAAAAAACATACTTAGCAAAGTATTTACCGCAAGGACTAAAAGATTGTAAATATAAAGAAATTATTGACATTTATTATCCTAAAGATGCAGTGCATCCAAAGATTAGGTTAAGAAAAAGTGGAACAAAATTTGAAATGACTAAAAAAGAACCTGTTGATGGAGATGTTTCTAAACTTAAAGAACAAACTATTATTCTAACTGAAGAAGAGTTCAATGCATTAAGTCAATTGGAAGGTAAAAGAGTTAATAAGATAAGATATTATTATAATTATAACAATCAAATTGCTGAGTTTGACATTTTTCAAGGTGATCTTATAGGCTTAGTTGTAATAGATTTCGAGTTTGAAACAGAACAAGAAAAAAATAATTTTGAAATGCCAGAATTCTGTTTAGTAGACATAACTACAGAAGATTTCATTGCAGGAGGAATGATTTGTGGTAAATGTTATTATAATGTTGAAGAGAATCTAAAAAAGTTTGATTATAAAAAATTATGTTTAAAGTAAGGTATTAATAAAAATGAAAATTATTGAAAAAAAGATTTTACCACAATATTTTGAATCTATCCTTTGTGGAGAAAAAAATTATGAATTAAGATTAAACGATTTTGAATGTACAAAGGGTGATCTATTAATTTTAAAAGAAATTGATGCTGAAACAAAAGAGTATACAGGCAGAATATTAAAAAAAGAAGTAGGCTATGTTGCAAAATTTAAACTGGACAAATTATTTTGGAGTAAAGAAGAGATAGAAAAACATGGAATACAAATCATTGCACTTAAAGAGTTTAAATGTAATAACATCAATTTAAGTGAGTGTGAACAAAAACAAGACATTAAGAAACAAGAGGAAGAAGAATAAAAATGACAACAGCAGAAAATTTAATGGCAGCTTTCGCAGGTGAAAGCCAAGCACGTAACAAGTATGATTATTTTGCTAAACAAGCAAGGAAAGAAGGGTTAATCATGATAGCTAAAATCTTCGAAGAAACAGCTATAAACGAAATGCAACATGCAAAAGATGAACTTAAACTTTTAGATGGTATCAAAAGTACTAAAGAAAATTTGAAAGAAGCAATTACCGGGGAAGATTATGAAACTACTTCTATGTATCCAAAATTTGCAGAAGAAGCTAAAGCTGAAGGTAATGAAGCTGCAGCAAAACTGTTTACAGAAATATCTAAAGTTGAACGAGAACATCGTGAAAGATTCAGGAAATTATTACAAATGATAGAAGAAGGTACTATCTTCAAACGTGATAAACCAATTAGATGGAAATGTGGTAAATGTGGTTATATTCATTATGGTACAGAAGCGCCTGAAGAATGTCCGACTTGTAAACATCCACAAAGTTATTACGAACCAGAATGTATGTGTTTTGGAGAAAATTGCGATAAGTGTTGTTAATTTTTTTTTTTTAATTTAAATAATTTTGTCTCATTAATAATAATTCTTTAATATCAGAGTCCCTAGTTATAATTGCAATATTCTCATTTGGATAAAGTTTAGGCATGACATAATTTGCTGTAATCACAATATTAATATCTGCTGTTGGACATGTAAGGAGCTTTGCATATTCTTCTTTAGTTCGTTCAATGCCTTGACCAGTTTTGACATCAATAAGTATATAAGAAATAAGTTGTTTTTTAACTAATTGTGAAACTGAAAATTTATCTCCAGACATACAAAAAGAAGGACATTTTAGCTTAAGAATATTTTTATGTTTTGTTAAAACATCATCAATAATTTCATTATAATATTTATTAATTTCTTTATTTCTCAATAATTTTGAAATCGAAACATTATTTACATTACCATAAGAATGAATAATTTTTTCAACAAAAAAATATGCCTCATCTAATCTTTCAAAAATTTTTTCATGTGCTAATTTTTTAGTTAAACCATCACTTAAATTTTTCATAATCTCAAATTCAGAACTATAACCTTCATCAATACAAGGATTTATTATACAATCTCTTTTTTTTAAATCTTTAATAAACCTATCTGCGGAAGAGATATCATCATAACTTAACCTTTGTCTTAAATTTGGGTCATGTCTTTCTATAAGACCTTCTGCTTCATTAATTACATCAATAGGGACATATAATTGTACTCCATAAGCATAAGCAATGTTTACTTTAGATAATAAATCTGTTTTAATAAAAGAACAAGTATCAAGAACTGCTAATTTTGGCATTTTCTTAACATGATCAAAAGTAATGCTCATAGGTTTTATACATTCAATGTTCATATTTCTAGATTCTAGTTCATACTTCATAAATTTAAAATTAGTGACATTATTTAAAAAGATTTAGATTATTCAATTATCATCCAAAACATTTTAAAATAATGACCAAGAACCAAGTCTTATGAACAAAGACCAAGAGATGATTACACCTCAATACAAAGAAGATCTAGAAAAACAACAGTACAGAATAGTTGGACATCATAGTGCGGTTAAAGTTTGTGGTTGGACCAAAAATATGATCAGAGGTAAAGGTATTTGTTACAAATTCAAATTCTATGGCATTCGATCTCATCAGTGTTTACAAATGACTACTTCGATGTTTTGTGCCAACAGATGTAAATTTTGTTGGCGAGGACAAAAAGCACCAGTATCAAAAGAATGGTATGGTAAAATAGATGAACCTAAATTTATTGTAGACAATTCTATTCAAGAACAAAGACAACTAATTGTAGGCTTTGCTGGTAGCGAAACTTCAAAGAAAGATGTTTTTGAAGAAGCTAATACTGTTAAACATGTAGCATTATCATTAACTGGAGAACCAATAACTTATCCTAAAATAGTTGAAATTTTAGATGAATTTCATAAACAAAGAATATCTACATTTTTAGTAACCAATGGCCAATATCCAGAACAGTTAGAAAAAATTGATCGTCTTACTCAGTTATATATATCTATTGATGCACCTAATAAAAAACTGTTAAAAGATATTGATTTACCTTTATTTCCAGATTATTACGAGAGATTAATCAAATCGTTAGAAATAATGAAAGAAAAGAAGTACCGAACAACATTAAGAATTACTGTCATTAAAGACATTAATGATACTGATTTAGAAGGGTATAAACATTTAATTGAAACAGGTATGCCTGATTTTATTGAAGTTAAAGCTTACATGTATCTAGGAGCTTCCAGAGAGATATTAGAAAAAACTAACATGCCATTTCATGAATATGTCCAAGAATTTAGTAAAAAATTGATTGATATTATACCTGAATATGAAATTATTGATGAACATCCACCTTCTAGAGTGTTATGTTTAGCAAGAAAAGATATGAAAAATAAGCAATTTATTAATTTCGCTAACTTTTTTGAAACAGTAAACCAAGTAACTGAAAAAGAAAGAATACCTATTGCAAATGATTATTCTTCAAGTGAAATGTGTGAGAATAAGTAAGTTGTGATTATTAATAAAATAATATCTATTTACAACTTACAAGGTGGTTTCCATTTATCTGCAAATTCTTTTCCATCTAAATAACCATGATTTAAAAAATATTCCATAGTACGTAAATTTTCAATATTAGGAACATTACTAATATTTTGTACTTTTCTATTGACTACGCCTGACATAAATCCTGAACAATAAAAGTTAATTTCGTTTGGTACTATTTGCCTTACATCATAAAAAGTTCGTGCTACAAATAAATCAAATGGATCATCATTATCTCCCACAATAAGGTATGGAAATTGTAAAACTATCTTTGATAAAGGAAAATTTTGTGCAAAAGTACTAGCTCTTGACTTTCTTTCTGCAACTCTTTTACTAACATCTACCTCTTCTCCCAACTGTCTTGATCTCAATTCAAGACCATCTAAATATCCATGTAATGGCAAACCACTTAATCTACTTGATTCACTTTTAGTTAAGCTATCAAGATATCCAGTCATTAATTTATCACAATATTTCGACATTAAAAATGAATTATCGATATTTCTTAAATAACATTTTGTTCCAACTAACTTTTCTTTTTGATTAGAATCAGAACCTAAAATAATATAAGGTGTTTGTAATAAAATATTATGGTTAGGAAATTTACCATTAAATAAATTTATATTCTGATTACGTTCATTATCTAATAAAACTTTCATTGTTTTAGAAGTTAAGGAATTTAATTTCATAGAATTCTTTTATAAAATTATACTTATAATTATTATTGTTTTTGAATGGGTATATAGTATAATAAATTTAGAAAGATTTTAATAACATAATAAAAAAATTAATGATATGACATTCCATAAACCTAATTACAAAAATGGTAGTATTGTTAATTTAATGAGTTCTATCGGTGAAACATTTGGTATTAAAAGTAAATATCAAAATCTTAAGATATTACCACATAAAGAATTAGATGAAAGTAAAAATATCATTCTTCTAATTATTGATAGGTTAGGTTATGAATATCTAAAAAACAATTTCGCTGATTCAACAATATTTAAACATACTAGAAACAAAATAACTTCTGTAACACCTACAACCACGGCTGCAGCAATCACAGTATTTCATACTGGTTTAGCACCGCAACAACATGCTTTAACTGGATGGTACATGTATGTAAAAGAAATGGGTGCTGCAATTGTTCCATTACGTTATTGTACTTGGTTAGGAAGATATCCTTTAGAATTTTTAAATTATGATTCAAAAGATTTTTTTCAATTAAATTCATTATTTAGTAAATTAAAAGTTAAATCTCATGTAATTTGTCCTAAAATTATTAAAGGTTCAGCTTATTCAAACAGTTCTTATGCAGGGGCAGAATTTATTTCTTATCCTAACAAAAGTATGGGTTCATATTTTAATAAAATTAAGAATATCATAAAAGAAACTAAAAAATCACAAAGCAAAAAAAAGAATTTTATTTATGCATACTGGTCAAATTTTGACAGTTCAGCACATGATAATGGTCTTAACTCAAATGAAACAAAAGAACATTTTCTTAAATTAGATAAAAAATTCACACAATTTTTGAAAAGTATAGAAGGAACTAATACAACTGTACTTCTAACTGCTGATCATGGCCAGATTGATTGTGGTGAAAAGAATACTGTTATTGTAAATAAACATCCAAAACTAAAAGAATGTTTAGCTGCACCAGTATGTGGTGAACCTAGGCTAGCTTATTGTTATATTCGACCAGGAAAAGAAAAACAATTTAAATCTTATATCAAAACTAAATTTTCTAAACAGATTAAACTATACAAAAGTTCAGAGCTAATTGAAAAAGGATATTTTGGTTTAGGTAAAGCTAACCCTAAGTTAAAAGATCGTGTAGGAGATTATGTTCTAGTTATGAAAGATAATTATGCAATTAGACAATTCTTACCTGGTGACACAGAAAGTTTCAATGTGGGTGACCATGGTGGTCTTAGCAAGGAAGAGATGTATGTACCTTTAGTTGTAGTTAAGTGTTAGAATATTTTCTGAACGCAGGGCAATTTGATTACAGGACAGTAGTAAATTAACAAAAAGTTTAAAAATAAGAAGAGATTTGAGTAAGTTATGAGTTCAATTGAAGATATATTTGAAGGTTTAGATTTAAGTAAATTAGATCTTCCTAGTTTAGGTTTTTCTGATCAAGAACCCCATGAATTAATTAAACATAGAATATTGGTTGAAACAATTAAAGAAACAATATCTATGCAAGATGAAACAATTAAAGAAACAATATCTATGCAAGATGAAACAATTAAATCTGTCTATATGGATGATTTCGATGTAACTTCTGCAGATGATGAAAAACCTTACATTGGTACGACTTCATTAGCTTCTTGTGCTGGAATTGCTATTTACGATCCAAAAAATAAAATTGGTGGAGTTGCCCATGTTTTCTTTAATGATAAAATATCAATGTCACATTATATGCGTGATGCTCAAGGTAGAGATATTCCTTCATCTGGTAGATCAATAGTTGTAGATAATCCAAGACCTTTTGATCCTTTTACTTATTTAGCTGAAGCTTTAGTAAGAAAAGCAGATAGCATTGGTGGAGAAAAATATCAATTTATGGCATTTAATGTTAAACATGGATGCAGAACACAAGAACAAAATATACAATTACAATCTGTTGTTGAAAGAACTGTACAAAAATTAACTGAAACAGACAAAATTACTGACTTTGAATACAGAAATGAAACTCAATTTAAATTAGATACTAGAACTGGTTTAATTATACCTTATTATTAATTACAATTTCTTCTCCGAAACACATAAAAACTAACCCAACTTAATTCTAATTATGGTACGATCACTAGAAGGTAAACATCCGAATTATTACGAAGCTAAATTACAATTAAGAAATCCAAATCAAGAGATAGTAAATTATGTTGAAAAAGAACTATCAAAAGTTAATATGCCAGTAACTAAAGTAGAAGAAGTAAAGAATGGATTTGATTATTACATTGCTGATAATCAATTTTCAAATGGGTTAGGTAAACGTTTACAATCTAGATTTGGTGGATTATTGATAGTAACTTCTAGTTTATTTTCTAGAAAAGATGGAAAGGAAATCTATCGGACAACTATTCTTTTTAGAAAAACACCATTCAATAAAAATGATATTGTAATGTATGGTGGAGAAGAGTATAAAGTCGTTAGAATGTTAAAACAGATACATTTACTTGGTGTAAAGACAAAAAAGAAAGAAAGAATTCGATTCACAGATATGAATATGATTAAAGTTAAAGAAGATTAAGCAAGTGTTATTTTTTCCTTATTCAAAGCCATTCTATAAACATCTTCCCCATACTTTAATTCTGCTAATCTAAAGAATGTGTATCCAAAAGCATAACTGGAAATTTCTCTATTAATTTGTTTTGTATTAATTATATTTTCTACTTCTCTTTTTTCAGCAATTAAATCATATATCCCTACTAATCTTTCAATGTTATGGAGAGAATAATTAAAATAATTAATTTCATCACCAAGTTCATATTTTTTCTTATTTAACAGAGTAGATAATCCTTCTGCATGACCTTCTAGGAATATACTAATCTTTTTGTCACCTAATTCAAAATCATAGTGTTTTTGAACACAATGGATATATTCATGAGTTATAATACGATCAATAAGATTATTTCCAATATTTTTTAGTACTGTTATTTCATTTAAATCATAATTAAAATTACCTGCTTTATTCATAACACCTTTTTGAAAGGTATCATTAGAAAAATTTTTATATATTTCATATGAAAAATAAGCAAACAAACCTAAGGGTAGAACGGAAGATATTTGACATATTGGAGATTCTATCAATTTTCCAATACTAAATCCACCAATTCCAGTTAATAAAAGAGTAGATTGTACGCTGTATTGAATTAATGATTTCATACTAAAACTTTTAAATCCTTGATAATATATTGGAGGTAATTTTATATCTTGTTCTATACATAAAAATTCATCTACTTCCTTTTTAACAATCTTACTTCTTCCCCTAATTTCATTTAAACTAATCACTTCCCCCATAAGTTCTTCAGGAGTTTGTTTTTCTGTTAAAATATACTTAGAATAAAGTTTCTTGTAGATATCATGGTCATCAAAAACCATATCTACTAATTGATCAAAATTAGCATTATTAAATAACTCATCCTTAATTTCAGAATTCAGCATATATTAAACACCTTAATAATAAAATCTATCCCTACCTTCTCGTTTTGCTTGATACATTTTCTGATCTGCTATTTCAATTAAATTTTCAGCATCAACACCACTATTAGGCAAATAAATTGCACCACCACCACTAATTGTTTGTTTGATTCTAATTCCACCATTCGTACCACCATTTTTATATCTGAAATCATAATCTCTAATAGTACTTACAATTCTATTCCCAGCAATTTCTATACCTGAAGTTGGATTTGCAAATGGTAAACCAGGAGTTACAACTGCAATTTCTTCACCACCCCATCTACCTACAGAATCAATGAATCTTAACGATTTTTCAATTAATCTGCTACTTGTTTTTAGAACATAATCACCTGCAAGATGACCATATGTATCATTAACCAACTTAAAATTATCTAAATCTAAAATAATAAAACCTAATGCTTTACCGTTCTTATCAGCACGACACATTTCTTCTTTAAACCTATCTTGAATTGCTTTTCGATTATATAAATTTGTTAATAATGGGTCTTTAGACCCTTGTTCTCTAACATTTATTGCTGTATAAATTTGTCTTGCTGCATAATCAGAAAAAATTTCTAATTTTTCAATATCACAATTAGTAAATCCACCTACTTTATTTACGCATTCAATTACACCTAAAATTGTATTTTGATATTTTAATGGAGTACATAACATTGAGTTTGTTTGATACCCTACAAATTTATCAAAAGACTTATCAAAATAAGGATCATTTTGAGCATTATTAGCAACATAACTTTTACCTTCATTCAAAACTTTTTCTGCAATACCTTGGCCTTTAGTTGATTGACCAATTAATAAATCATTACCCATATCATTTGATACAGCTTGAAATGTTAAAGTCCTATCCCTATTTCTTAACAACACAGAACTTTCCATCAAGTTTGGGATAATCAAATCATCCCTAACTGATTTTACAATCTCTTTCAATAAATCATCTAAACTTACCACTAAATGTCCCATTTCATGAAATTTTTCTGAAATACGATATTTATCAATTAAACTTGTTACCATATGTCAATTTGAGAATTCAATTGTTATATAAATCTTTCCCTGTTCATTACTTTGCAGTAGTCTAATAAATTAAAAATTTAAGATTAAAACTACTGTAAAAAAGCTAATTGTTCTTACCAAACACAATAGTCTTTAAATATTATATCGTACATACTTATTAGTATGGAAGTCAAAGAAATAATGCAAAAAGAATTCCTTACATTTAATGCAGAAAGTAGCATTAGAGAAATGTTAGGTAAGCTTAGCCTTACGGGAAAACGTTCTGGGATGGTATTCAAGAATGGAAAATATTATGGAATACTTGACAGAAGAGCCTTATTAAAAAATAGAATTGTTGGATCTAATTCAAAGATATTAAAATGTTCAAAAAAAGTTCCTGTATTAAATGTTAATTCTGACATATTATTAGCAGCAGAGTTAATGACAAAAACAGGTTTAGATTATTTACCCATTGAAGAAGATAGATTAATTGTAGGATTTGTACGAGGTATTGATGTTTTAAATGCTGTTTCTAAGAAACCTGAATTCAAAAAAATTAAAGTTGATGGAATTAAACTAGTCAAACCTTTAGCATTAAAAGAATCTGATAAAATTTCTTTAGCAATTAATAACATGTTAAGTTCAAAAGTAGATCAAATACCAATTTTTGAAAACAGAGAATTAATTGGTGTTATTCGGTTAAAAGATTTATATAATTATTTTATAATTCCATCAGAAAAAAGTTCTAAAACAAAACAAGAAGGTAAAACTAGAGCAGCAATAACTGATAAATTCAAAAAATCTTCTTTACAAGTAAAAGGTTTTTCTAGTATTAACCACCAAGTAACTAGAAGAAGTGTGCCTTTACATCGTGTTGTTAACCAAATGGTTCTTAATAATTCTTGGGATATAGTTGTAAAAGAAGATAATAAGGTTTTTGGATTATTATCTGTAAGAAATATTCTTGCACATTTGTCAAACCAAAGTGAAGCTGTTAATTATCAAGTAAATTTTGCTGGACTTAACGATACTGATTTAAGTCCAGGTCATGTAATGGATTTGCAACGTGTTGCTAATACAGAAACTGCAAAATTACAGAAAAAAATTAAGAATGAACTTATATTAAATGTTCGAATTAAAGAGAAAAAGAAAGCTGGCAAAGTAGGTAAACAACGCCTTTATACCGTTACATTAAGGATGGAATATCCAGGACAAATATTAACTTCAAGTTATGAAGATTGGAATGTACATGCAGCAATGCAGGTTGCATTTACAACATTGAAAAGTAAAGTTTTGAGTAAGTTTAGAAAATAATTTTTTCTATTTTTTTATTATTTTGTATTATCTGTTTTTTATTAGTTAGCTTATATTTACTATTTATTAATATATTATTAATTAAAAACTCTTCTATAACAAATTATAATGAGGAATTATTAAAATGTATAAAATAAAAGTTTTACCATTTGATGAAGAAAATTTAGGAGATTCAAGAAAACAAGTTATGAAAGACACAAGGCATGTTGTTAGAGATATTATTGATCCATTAAAGTGCGATTTAAAAAAATATCATCGATTAGGAAGAAAACAATTAAATTTAATATCTGAAATTAATAGTTCTTTATTTTGGAGATCATTAAATTCTATTGATGGTCCAGATTACCGAGAATTTGATAGGATTCATGGTCAAAGTTTAGCCATTTTAACAAAAGATGATTTAAAAAAATCAAAATTAATAACCAGAAGAAATCAAACGTGGGCAAGAAAAAATTTTTGTAAATTTAGATTATATGATTTACTTAATGTAGCTGTTAACCAAGCAATTTTAAAACCTATTCCAATGAGTGAAACATGTAAACCTGGGAATGACCATGGGCATACAATTTTATATGAAAAGTTAGTTAACAAAAAGGATTCAATGTTTAGAGAAGCTTTAACGCCTGAATTTATTAAATTACTTAACAATGGAAGATTCTGGGAATGTTTACACCATAATGGTAGATCATCATATAAACATTTAGAAGATGTTTTAAATAATCATTTTGAAGATTTAGATCCTAATTTTAGTGAGAGAGGAATATTTTTAATTAAAGATATGGATAATTTTAAAGATAATGATGGATCAATGAAATATTTATTTTCATCTCAAAATAATGATCTCATCAAAATTTCAAAACAACATGCAGAATGCACATTTGATAAATATTTAGATTTTGTTAAATTAGTTGATGAAAAAGAAAGTTTATTTGTTGAACAAATTGATTTATTGTTAAAACCATATATTATAGAAATTCTTTCCTGGGATGATGATCAACGAATACCAACTTATCATGGTTCTAGTGAATTTAGTCCAGGCCTAGGTTATTATATTGAAAAATTAAAAGATCCATTTATACAAAGATATATTGAAGAATCTCCCGATATTGCAAATGTAGTTGCAAAAAGTCTTTATCGAACTATTGATTATTATTTTGGTATAGGTCAAGATATGAACAATTATGTAACTAGTTTTGTTACTAACATATTAAATAATGTTCCTGAAATGCCTTACATGGTAGAGAAATTAAGACAAACTGGAAGAGAAGTTGAAACTACTGTAAATGAAAATCAAAAGGTTAAGAAAGTTTTAAAAATATTTGATACAGATAAATAAAAAAATGAAATTAAAATAATGCCATTATTTTTTGAATTAATTCTTTATAACTTCGCATTAACCATTGATATACTTTTTCTTCATGTTTTAATGCTTCTTTCATAGCTTCATGACTTTGATACCTCAAACCTTTATTATGATTAGATATATGTACCATAATTTAAACGTACTTTAAATATTTACAATACTTGCTAACTACAGCAGAGTAGTTAAATTGATAAGATTTATAAATAAGAATCAATAATATAGGTATATGTTACCAATAGATAATAGATTAATAAATAATTCAATAAGAAGTGTTGCACCTAAAGTACATCATTTGACTCAAATGGATCCCCATATTGAAAGCTTAAGAATTACGCCGATCAAAAGGAGAGATTATTTTGCTGAAGTAATTTTACCAAAATTTGAAGGATTAGATATGGAGACCAGTGCATATACTGAAAATGGAAAAAGGTCTGTACAATTCATGAAAAATATTTTACCTTTTATGGTCATAGCTGAATATGATCCAATTAATCATAAAATGTTTATTATCCCTGATAATTTAGGTTGGGGTACAAATGAAACTGGTTTAACTACAATCTTAGGGCATGAATTAGTTCACAGATGTCAGTTCTTAGATAATCCACATTTCTTAGATACATACAAATTTTTAGTAAAAAAAGTATTTGGTTCAAACGCTTTTGATATAGATGCTGATGAGGATAAAAGTTATTCCGATTTTATTCAACCTTTCATGACATTAGTAGAAGGAGATGCTACATTTGTTCAAGAACAATTAAAGAATGAATTTTATCAAGGAGCAAAATATAACACTTCAGGATTAGTAAATATTTTGGGAGTTGCAATAGGACTTTCAAGTTTAGTTACAAACAAACGTGGTTTAATGAAAAAAGTAATGCAATATCAAAAAGGAAAAGAAATTATCAGTTGTATTTACAATGAAAGTGGAAGAGGAGCAATCAACAGATTATATCAATTAGACTATAAACAAATTGACGATATATTTAGATTAAATCCTTTCATGTATAAAACACATATTAAATAAATAAAAAAATGAGAAAAATAAAATGATACAACTAACTCCAACAATAGAATACGAGGAAAAATTAGTAGTAGATAAAGCAACATTAGACGCTTATATTGCAAGAGAAAAGATTGAAGTAGATTCAAGGTCAAATAGTCGTTGGGCTGCTGCAGTAACATACTTTGTTAAAGAAGGAATTTTATCAAAAGATATGTCTTCAATATTAATAGCTGCATTAGGTCAGAGACCAAATTACAATTATTTTCTAATTGGGAATGTTGAAGATGATTATGAAACTAGTTTAAGGAAAATCAGAAAATTATCTCTAGATATTGATGATTATGTTTTAGATTACGATGATATGCCATTTGAATATTTATGTTGGAATAATATACCAGTTTCAAATGATTATAATGAAATTATGTCAAGAATGTATCCAAAAGATAGTACACCAATTATTAGAGGATCTACATTAAGATAAAAAAAAAAAATTATAATTGTGCTTTTGCTTTTTCTATTAAAGGTAATACTTTTTCAACTTCTTCTTTTGTCAAACGACCTAATTTAGTGAATGAGAAGTCACCACTTGCACTTTTTCGTTCTCTTCCAATTTGAAGTTTTGGAGTACCTTCGTTGTAAGAAAATACACTAATTACTATTTTACTCTGTTCAAATTCAGCTTCTTCACTGAAAACTTTTTTATCTAAACTAGGATCATAACCTGCCATTTTTAAACCAACCTCACATTGTTTTTATTTAATATATTCCTTATTATATATAAATATTTTTATTTATATTTAATTATAATGCAAAATTTATGTTTAATGTATTACTAGATACAACACAATTTTAACTAATAATTTAATCTTGATTTAATAAAATTGGCAAAACTTAGTAAAGAAAAGATTCTTGGCACTAAATTTGAAATTTATGTAGAATTATTACTTAATGATAATTTTAGTTATCGTAAAGTTAGACGTAACATAAATTATATTCACCAAAGCGTAGGTTACAGACAAGTAGATGTCGAATATCATAATTTTTCACCATTGAATTCATTAGTGATCATGGAATTAAAATACTGCAGTAATGGAAAATTAGGACTTAATCTAAAAAGTGGTAAAAAAATTAGAAATAAACCAACTGGTAAAAATGGTCAAAAGATAAAATGTATTGATAATGTTATAGCTGAAACAGAAGAACGAAGAAAATTTGTTGGTGCCAGTAAAGTTATATTAGTAACAAACAATTATTTTCAAGATTCATTACGTTACGAAACTGAGAGATGGAAATATTCAAAAGTTAAACTATATGATCTTTCTGATTTAGTTCAGCTAGAACGTGACAGGGGTTTGTTTAGTACAATTCTTCCGCGAGGAGACGACTTTTTTGAACGAAGGGTACATGAAGGTATTAAAAGTATAAATTTGCGTAAGTATAATCTAACAGCGATAAAAGAGTATATGTAAATAATTTAAAATAATTATCATCTCTTTTCCATTCTCCACAATCCAACATCAATGTTCTTTACTGGCTTTTTATGAAAACTAAAAGTTGCTTTGATTGGAAAATCATAACGCCAATGATGAGTTATCATAAAATTAAAATCACGAGAGATAGCTTCAACAAATCTTTTTGTATTATACTTGTGCATACTATAAACAACTGTAGCTAACGAAAAAGCTTTTTCTAAAAATACCTTGTCAATATGTTCTTCTTTAGTTCCAAATGGTGGGTTTTGTACTACTATATCTACTTCTTGATCAAACAAACTGATATCTTCAGTTACAAATTCTGCTTCACCAATCTCATATTCCTTTTTAATCATTTCATAATTTTCGATACAAGTTTTCATAATCTTTTCATCTTTATCAACAAAATAAATTTTCTTTGCTCCTAACAATAATAATCCAATACCTATTATTCCTGGTCCAGAAGCTGCATCAAGAAATATTCTAACATTAACTTCAGCATTCATTGCCATCCACCAAATCCAATCAGCAGCAATAGAACTTGGCGTAGCGTACTGTTCTAACTGAAAAGAAGCTTCTTGAAATCCTTTAAGTTTACTTAAAACAACTTCTAACTCTTTCTTAGATCTAAATGACATGTTAATTCAGAAAAAATGTATGTATTAATAATAGTTTTGCTAACATATAATTTAATGTACCCACTTAGACATCACTGGTTGAATTTTAATTTCAGTTCCAACTACACTTTTAACTCCAAGATAAACTACTTCAGGTAATAAAAACAATGCATAATTATCATTTCTTGGCTCATAAAACCTAGAATCAAATTCACTTGCAATATCAGACATTACATCTTCTTCATTTAATGGAAAAATACGATCAGCAATTTTAGTATCTGGCCTTAATGACCAACTGTATGATCTAATTAAATTGGATCTTTTATCATAATAATTTGCACCAACCACACCATTATTAAGTATGAAAACAACTGAGTGTTGCATACCTAAATGATCAATTCGATCTTTGTTTATTTCATTTCCGATATTATGAAGATTTCTTTTAATAAAATGTTTAGGATTATACTTTGCCATTAAAACTTTAATTGGCATATGTGTGAATTTGTCTTTTAAATGTAAATCTAATTCATATATTGATAACTTCTTCTTTAAGTAATTACAACTTTCAGAATTTCTAACCTTTCTAAATTTAATCCCTTTATTACCATCTCTTTCAAACCTATCATTAGGGTAATTATCTGGAATAAAGTGACCATATCCACCTAACCAAAATAAATGATCCTCAAAATTTGCCACATACTTCTCTTCAACATGAGTTACATTACTTGGAGATAAATTTTTCAAGAATAAAATTTTTGCAGTTTCAACGTACCTTTCTAACATAAAAACACTTATTGTATATAGATCATATATAAATTTTGTGATTGTAACTGTTATGAAGTAGTGCAATCTTATTAGTTAAGTAATTTATTTTAAAAATAACATTAACTTGTTTATCAATTATTTTTATCAATTAAAATAATTTTGATATCAGTAAAACAAAAATAAATTTTTATTTTAAGCTTAAAAGTGTTCAGAAAAATAAATGTAAAAATTGTTTTATCGACGAGAAAGTTATGTTTATAATAATTAAACACAAATCCTTTTTAAATCTATCTAACCATCACTAAGTGATTGTACTTTACAAAATCGAAAGCTATTTAAAGGTTGAAAAAAACACTAATTGACAGGGGGTAGAGTGTGGTAGAGCGCTATAGTTATTGAAACTATATCAAATTTAGCTTTAAAGAGGTGCATTAATTGGATTCAAAATTTAGAACAAAATTTAGTATAATAAGAGCTGATTTAGAAGAACATTTAAGTGCTATAAATGAAAACAGTTCTGAAATACAATCACTTTTTGATTACCTTCAAGAATTAGATCATAAAATTGAAAAATTTTCTTCTAGGCTAGATCAACTTGAACTTGATAAAAATTATTGTCAACATAATGAGATTAAACCATTAAATAGTTTTGAAAGACAAATATTCTTAACACTTTATACTGAAGAAGTACCTTTATCATTTAAAGAATTATCAATTAGAATTAAAGTACCATTAGATTTAGTTCAAGAAGGAATTTCTCAATTATCGAAAAAAGGAGTACCAATTATCAGATCACATTTTAATAACCAGATGTTTTTACAATTAGATCAAAATTTTAAAGAAAGACAAGCAAAAGAAAACTTAATTAATTTAAGTTTACATTCATTCTTTTAATTTAACACATTAATTTTTTCAGTTTTATTTATATGATAAAACCTATGTTTCCTATTATGTATTGAGCTAATCAAGAACATTTATATACAAAATATACATTCTTATTGTTTAAAATGAAAGAGATAATTGTTAATTTAGATGATATTTGTTCTATAAAAGATGCTTTATCCGCATATAGATCAATAAATGAAAATGATTATTCACACATTATTCAAGGTGAAATTACAGTTCCTTTAGAGAATATTTTATTTTATCCAAGTACACCTTCATTAGGTTTTAAGAGAGGAATTCTACCAGAATACTTAAGTAATATAAGAGTAGACAATACAAGACTTTATGTTGAAGTCTTATTTTCAGACAAATTAAATATGAAAACATTAAATGAAAAAAGAGATACATGGGATGAGGTTGAAGGATATTCAACAAAAAAAAGTTTAGTATCATTTGAAATAATTAATTCAAAAAGTGAAACAATAGCATCATATAAAAGAGATAAAATAATAATTGATAGAAATTATCTAAATGAATTTATTGATCATTTAAAGGATTAGAATCAAGATCATTTTCTAAAATAACATAACTTTCTTTATGTCGATAATTTTTTATTATTAAATCAAAATAATTTGAGTGATGAAGTTTTCTTCTTAATGCACGTAATGTCATAATTGGATTTTCACTTTCTAAAACTTCAATTAGTTCGGTTTCATATATTTTTGTACCAACCCTATCAGTTAAATATCTCAAAGCCTTAGCTTGAAAAGTATCTGAAAAACCTTTTATTTCAGAATCTACCGACCCAATATAATACTTATTTCCTAAAAAGAAAATATCACCTTTAACGACATCATCTCGCATAATTAAACTAGATGTTTTTGTACCTTTTTTTATATGATAATCAATTCCTTTTTCATCACAAAAAACTTCAACTTCATTCACTAAACGATTAAAATAGTCTGGATCTTTTTTCAAATACTTTGTAACTAATGGATTATAATTCATTCTTCCAAACACAATCCGATCTACAAAATCTATTCTTCTCAACAAATTATCTAATTCTTGTGTTACAAAATTAGGTGTAGGGTAAGGTTCCATACTAATCCAAGTATTTAATCCAGCATCATGCAACTTCCTTAACGATTCAATCCTATCTTTATATGGTGCACTATGAGGTTCAGATCTTTTCTTAAATTGACTAGCTGTAGATACTAACGTGACACCATAAGAGTTATTTTTACCAAATCTTTCAGTATCAATTAAAATTTCTGGATGAATACCTTTTGTCAAGGTTTCACAACGAATATTATCTTTATTTAATCTTTCAATAATTTTTAAAGTTAAATCAGTAACTTCTGGATACCCATACATAAATGGGTCAGTCATAAAGGATAAATGCACATAATTTATTTTATGTTTATATCTTGGAATTTCTTGTTCAAGTAATTCTAATGCATTTTCAATAATTTTTGGTTCACACCATTCTTGATGTGATTTAACCCTCCCCGTTCTTTTAGCCATATTTTCAGCATAACAAGGAAATTTACAATCATGGGAACAACCTTGAACATGATTAATACAATAATCAGCATATTCAACTAAACTTTTATACAGAAGACTTTTTCTTGTAATTGATTCCATTATAAATAAATTCAGAACTAAAATCATTTATAATAATTATTGTAAAGTAAAGTTTATTTATAGTAATTAAATCAGAAAAATAATAGTATCAAGCCGCAATTCGATTTTGTTTCTTTTTTATCTCATTAGAAACTAATTTAATTACATTCTCCACTTCATCAATTTCTAATCCATGTTCTTCAAAGATAGCTTTTAATGTTGCTTTTCTAAATAAGAAACTACTTGGACTTAAATTAAGTACTTCAATTAATGTTTTATTTTCATAAACAAACCGATTTAATTCTGGATCAAAATAAGTTCTTCTAATATCTAATTTATATTCAAATGGATTAATTATTGATCCATTTTTATCAAAAACATCTTTATTTTTTCTTAAAAGTAAATTATATTTTACTTTTTTGCCATTTTCATCCTTAGTCACTAACTTAGCTAACTTTAAAGTAATAATTCTGACATTCTTTACATTATGTACTATCCAATCCTCCCAAATTTTTTTAAATTCTTTAAATGACACAGGCCTATTTTCTAAATATTCCCAAAATTTCCACTTACCAAATAACATTTGAATTTCATAAGTGTCATAATTATTTATCTTAGATTCTACCACATGATGAATAATCCTAATTTTAATAGTTTTCATTTGTTTACTATTATCATATGTAATATTTCCCTTAAAACTAATTGGATTTTCCATAGCTAATCCAGGGTCTAGATATAAGGAATATTCTTCAAGATCAACTACAACTGCCCCATGTAGATATTGCTTACCAAAAAACTTTTTTTCAATAAAATTTAATGTTTTTTTCCTATATGCTAATACTGGATAAGCATTAAATCCATAATAGATTAGAATTTGTGTTAAAGCATATGCGCTAGAAAAACAAACCCCCACACCTTGACCAGTTATCGTATCAACAATAATATCTCCAGTAGTGTCAATAAATTTGTTATATTTTGAGCCCAACTTACTAAGATAAGAGATGTTTGAATAAGGTTCATCTAAAAACTTTTGATAAATTTCATTTATTTTAGCTTTCGCAGACATTTCTTCATTGGATAAATTAACAAAATATTCAATTAAAAAATCAACAGGATGCTCACTATTTTCAAATTCAATATAAGTTTCTAAAGCACGCAATTCATGTTGAAGTAAAGTTAATTCTCTCCCAGATGATTTCTTAATTCTTCTTCTTAAAAGTTTTATTAAATCATTTATGTCGGACACATTATGTTTAATAAGCAAAAAATTGACCTTATTTTTAATTAAAATAACTTTAGGGTTATCACTTTCAATATTAAGTTCCTTTACTAAATAATCATTAATCTCAGATAATAATTGATTTAATAACCTTGCTTCTTTTTGTTGTTTTATGTAAGTAAAATTCAATAATTTGCTTGTATGTTTTTTTTCAATTTTTTCTAGTTCTAATTTAATTCTAAAAATATCTGCATTAATATGATGTTCAAAAGTATTTTTTGGATTTTGTTCTATAAATAATAACCTTTCAATTAATTCATTTAAAGGTTTTAATGCATCTTTGTGCCACATAAAATCATCAGAAACACTTATTTTCTTAACAAATTCAATTATTCTAATTAATTTTTGTCTTTTATTTCCTTCTATCATTCTTCAATATCCTCTAATGGATTTTTAACTTCACCCAATCCCTTCTCAGAAACATGAGTATATATTTCAGTTGTTTGTAAATTAGAATGACCCAACAGTTCTTGAATCGTTCTTATCGAAGTACCTGCATCATGTAAATGTGTGGCAAATGAATGTCTTAGTTTATGTGGAGTTACTTGTTTATTGATTTTAGCTTTTTCTGCAGCCAATTTCACTATTTTTTGAATATTGCGCTCAGTAGTTCTTTCACTTTTTGGATTTGAAAATAAATAACCTCTTTTTAATTTATCAACAAATTTTTCAATCTCTTTCGATAAAGATTGAGATATGAAAAAAATTCGATCCTTGCCCCCTTTACCCCCTCGAACAAAACCTTTTCTGTTAGTTAAATCTAAATCTTCAATCTTAAGATTACAAACCTCTGATACACGAAGTCCAGAACTATACAAAAATTTGATTATAATTTTACTTTTTTTACTGCCTGCATTATTAATCAAATTAGAGACTTCATTTTTAGTCAAATAAACTGGCAAGGAACGATTTATTTTAGGTATTTTTATCCTAACTATCCCTTTTTCTAAAACTTCATTATAATAAAACAAGAGAGCCGACCTAGCGAGGTTAATTGTTCTAGCTGCTGTTTTTTTCCTAATTAAATATGCCAAATATTTTTTAATATCTTCTTTAGTAACATCCATTGGTTCTTTTTTTAACAAAGACAAAAAATCGAAATTATACTTCAAATAAGCTTTCTTGGTAGATTCAGACATACCCCTAAGTTCCAATTCTGTTAATAGTTCATCTAACTTAGAATTAATTATTTCAATATTTGATTTGACAACACCTACCACCTAATATAAGAAACATTACTAGTTAATAAAAGTTCGGGTAATGATAATAATTAAAATAGTAATTTAATTAATCACCTCCTCTGAAAAATTAATCCTAAACTCCCTACCGTGATCTTTGAAACCTAACTTTTGATACATGTTATGGACAGGGCCTTTACCATATCTACTAGTACAAATTAATTTATAACAACCTTCTCGTTTAGCAACTTCAATTACTTTATTTACAATTTTACTCCCAATACCCTTACTACGATAAGATTCAATTACAAATACATCTTCCATCAATCCAAATGGAACTTCATGTAATTCGTTATGTAAAATGTAAAGAAATACTCTAGCAATTTGAATTTTGTCTTCCTCAATAAAAATTTTGATCCCTTTACCAAAAATACGTTTTTCATGTAATTGCATACCATAACAAAAGAAAATGATTGTTTAAGAAGTTTGTGGAAAAAAAATCTTATTCATCTCTAGCATAATATTGCTCTCCTTCACCAGGTTGATATTTAAGTCCATTAATAAACATATTTTCTGCTTGTATATGACCTAAATAAACTTTAGTAAAGAAATCTCGAGTTTCAGTATGAAGATTATCTTTAATCACATATTGACCACCAGTAAAAATATTCTCTTGATTATTAATAATTTCCATTGTATGTTTAAATCCAAACAAATTAACACAACCCATGGTTAAAGATATATAATCTGGGATTCCATCAGGCCTAACTTCTCTTGTAACACCAAATTCATCTGTAGCAAAACAAGCGTCCATATATTTTTCCACACAAGTATATCCATCACCTTCAACATTTAAACTATGGTTAGTTAATATGAAATGAATAGGTTCACCAGTTTCAGCAGTATAAAATTTAGCTGTTCTTCGTTCACCATTAAATTTTCTAGCATAATCCCAAACAATAGTAGCATTTTCTTCATGGTCTAATGTAGGAATCATATCTAAAGTACCAGGGTACATACTTGGATTATTTGTATTTACCCTTATTGGGTTTGATAATGGTTTAGATAATTCAAAAAAAGAGTTTATTATATCTCGTTTAGGGTTATTATTTGAAATATTTTCTAACTGAGTTCTCTCATAACAACTTGAACTTAATAATGCTAATGCACATAATGTTTTATTATCCATATACAAAATATGCCAATAATTATTTTAAATTTACTTCGTTACTAGGAGATATAGTTTAGATCATCTTGTTTACAGTAAATCTTTTAAACATAAAAATAATACTTAACTATAATAAATAAAATAATTGATAAATTTAATCACAAGTATACCATAAATCAAATGAAAATTAAAAAAAACAAGGATAAAAAAATTTATGTAATAGGGCACCTTAACCCAGATACAGATTCTATTTGTTCTGCCATAGTTTATGCTAATTTTCTTAAACATTTACATAAACATGATGTTGTAGCAGCAAGAGCAGGAGAACTTAATTCTGAAACTAAATTTGTACTTAAAAAATGGGGTGTTAAAACACCTCAAAAATTAAGTGATGCAACTGGGAAAAATATAATTATTGTCGACCATAATGAAATAGATCAAGCAGTAAAAAACATAAGACAATCAAACATATTAGAAATTATTGACCATCACAGAATTGGCGATGTTGAATCAATACACCCAATACCTTTTGAAAATGAACCAAGAGGTGCTACAGCAGCAATTATCGCAGACAGATATTCTTGGCATAGAGTTACAATTAACAGAAAAATGGCAGCACTAATGTTATCCGCCTTAATTTCAGACACATTATTATTAAAAAGCCCAACAACAACTGTAAAAGATAGAGTTCTTGCAAGAAAACTTGCAAAAATTGCTAGAGTAAATATTGAAAAATATGGGAAAGAATTGTTAAATAGTGGTTGTGATCTTGTAAATCACAGTGCTAATAAAATTATTCTTACTGATTTCAAAACTTATAGAAAAGGTACAAAAAAAGTAGGTGTTGGCCAAATACCAGTTATTGGATTTACAAAAATAATGAAGAAAAAAGAGATAATTTTAAAAGAATTAAATCGGTTAATGAAAAAAAATAATTATGAGGCATTATTTTTAATTGCAACTGATGTTGTTGACGTAGAATCACACTTATTTTATGCTGGAAATGAAGAAAAAATTAAAAAATTATTCCATAAAAAAATTATTAAATTAGATAAAATTGATGGTGGATACATGTATCTTAAAAAAATTGTTTCACGAAAAAAACAAGTACAACCAAAAGTTCTTGAATTATTAAACTGTTAAAATTTCTTTAATTAAATATATCAAAACAAATATAAATGATTAGATTTTTATGAATACAAAATTATTGGAGGTGGAAAAGTGGATATGAAAAAAGATTTGTCAACAAAAACCGTAATTATTATAATAGCAGCAATGGTTATTGTAGCAGGAATAATATTAACTATATTTGTTGGTATGAATAGTGATTCAATTACATTTAATGGGTCCGGGTTTGAAGAAGTTTCCGCAGATCAAGAAGATGGCGGTTCTACTGGACAAGTTAGTTTACAAATTATTGAACCACCAGAAAATGTTGAATAATTTTGCATTTTTCTTTTTCTTAAATTTGTTAGTTTTGATTAAATGATTTAGTTTTAAAAATAGCAGTCATAGATTGAACATTTTAGCTAAGTTTAGATTATAACTTATCATCTATGATTGAAACTTAAAGCAATAGAAATAATCAGTTTTGATTAAAAAGTTCACTAATGGCTCATTTAAATTATTTGATCAAAGACAAAAAGTTTTATCATTAAAAACAAAGAGATCTTAATGCCTCAATTAGTCAACACATAAGGGGTAATATTTCATCACTAAATCATCTAAAAAAATAAAATAAGTCTCCCTTTTTGGCTTAATTACCCTTAAACTACGCATAATATACATTATACGAACTAAATACAGCATTAAAATCAACAATTTACGCACAAAAGAGCTTCGAAGCAAACATTTAGTACAAAAAGGCCGGCTTCTTGCGTAAAATTTATTTTAACAGATGAGTAGAATATAATGAAAATAGTAAGGCCATAACTAGTTGATAAAACTTACAGGGATTGATTGAAACTTTTAAAAACACAATTTGATAGAGTTGATTAAAATTTCCAGACTAGTTTAGAGTGCAAGATTTAAGCGTTGATTAAAACATACCAAGTAGAAAGATTTAATCAAATCTCAAAGAATTAATTACAAAAAATCATCAATCAAAAAATTTATAACAACCAGAACAATCAATTGACACATGGGATTATTTAATCATTCAGCAAACACATTAAATGCCAAATTAACAGGAGCAATTGAAATCTGTGACATAATAATTAAACACAAAAGAAATAACCCAAACTTAGACACAAATAATCTTAAAAAAGCCATCAAAATTTTAAAACAATACCTCATTATCATATCAGATAGTTTTCGACAAAGAAAAGAAGAAGAAAAATCAAACACAATTCTAAACCACATAATTACATGTGATAAATTAGTAGATAAAATAAGTTTACCAAAAAATGAAGTGATTACAAAAATTGATAAAATTAAAGTAACATTAAGAAGATTATCAGAAGACATAAAATTAACAACCAGAAAACACAAAGACATATTAAAAAATAATTTCGAAAAAACAAATTTCACACAATCATTAGACAATGATTATGGACATTATTCTTCTGTTTTAATTAAAATAGGTAAAATCAAAGAATTATTAAACCAATTAATTGAAGAAAGCCAATCTTCAAACAATCATGAATTAATCAAACATAAAAGTCACATTAAAAAATTAGAAATTGAAATAGAAAGAATCAGGGCAGACATTTTAAAATCAAAATCAAAAGGAAATTCAACTATTGCTGCTTAAAAAATAAAGTAAAAATAATAAAAAAGATCACCCTACATAACTTAAATGTTTATGCTCTTGAACTTCTTCTGCATCTTTTGTTTTAGACACAATACCTTTTAATTTTTCTTCAAACATTTTTGCTTGTTTAAACAAAGGTTTAGGGTCTATTTTCAAACCAGTATACGCATCTAATGCTTTAATTATTTCAGCCGCAGCATTACTATCAGGAAGATTACTTTTAGCTTCTGCAAATAGAGACATTAAAGGAATCTTTACATCTTTACTCATTAATGCACCTGTAACACCCACAATGATCCCTTCCTTCAAAGGTTCTGCAACTTTTTCTAATTTTTTGATTGAAGAATTTTTCTTAGTAGTATAATAAAATACTCTTGATTCGCCAGGATTAGGACTTCCAACACCCTCTAATGATATAATCTCTTTAGCTTCTAATTTAGTTGCTAATTCTTGAATAATTTCAGCTAATTTCCATTCTTGTCCTTTACCGATATTTATTGCATGAACCAACACCAGATTATACTTTTTATTATAATGAATTGAAATCGGTTCTACAAGCTCATTTTGATGTATTGCAACCATTGCTGGGATTTCATCCATTTCAACAAGACCTATTTTTTCAATTTCTAAATGATCCATTAAAAATTCAGTTGCAATTGTCCCGATTAAACCAAATCCTGGAAAACCTTCAATTATCTTTACCTTTTTTGGCTTTTTCTTTAGAATTAATTTCATTTCCATCACCTTCTTTTAATTTTTTTATTTTATATTATAATAATATTAACTAAAAAAACTATGTATTTAAACTTTTGCATAAGAATAAATTTAAATTAACAATTAACTAGTTACAGCCTCTGCAGTGTACAAAAGATCTAATGTTTTTGTACCAGTAGGAGCTTCTTGAGGGATTACAATTTTATAATAAACTTTTAATTCATCAGATGAATCCACAGGATTAAAATTTGAACATAATTCAACAGTACCAGACCTTGAAGCATAACTCATCAAATTACCAAAAAGAGTATCCCTTAACCAACCAGTACAAGATCCAATTTCATTTTCTTTTGCTAACACTTTGAGATCCGCAACAATACTAGGACACCTACTAGCATCACCACACAACCATTCTTCTGCATTTGAAAATCCAGAATTTTCAGAAACATAAAGAGTAACAGGACTTGAACCAGTATTCCTAATTAAATGATAATCATTTACCTCAGTTGCATCCCCACTACCAGATAACCAATTCAATTCACCAGCAGAATTAAAAGTATCAATTACTGCAAAGCCGAACCTTGAATCAACATAACCAGACCCTAAATTAACAGATCCGTTTATAACCTCAATACCAACATTAGCTAAAATTTCTAAACTAGTATTCCCTTGACCAGTATCACTAGTAATCTGAGCACCAGAAATTGATAACCAATTTTGACCTAAAGTAGTAGTTTTAGTTAAGATTATTACAGTAGATGACAATGAAATAAATAAAGCTAATACAAATAGAATTAATATTGCTCTTCGATGATCTTCTTTATTCATCATAAACCTCTAAATAAATAATATACTAATTATTTATAATACTTTCTAATTGTACATATTATAAGATATATAAAATATTAAAATAACACATTTTAAACAATAATATTTTTATAATTAGTTAAATTCCTTTGTTCAGTGGTCAATTAATGAAAATTACAAAAGCCCAAAGTCTTATTCTGTACTCGTTAGGATCTTTTTATCAGTCAGTAAATCAATCACTTACTTACAAACATTTAAGATTAAGAATTTCAAAGATAACATTCATTGAGTTATTATTAGATTCAAAAATAATTAGCAAACAAGAGAGGGCATTATACAAAAATTTAGAAAGTTTAGAAAAGAAAAATTTAATTGAATATAATAATAGAAAAATTAAATTTTCAGAAGAAGGATTAAAACAATACAAAAAAATTGAAAAAGAGATTAGTAGATTTAACAAATTAGATAAATATTTTAATGAAGGAACAAAATCAAAAAGAAAATTACAAACAGTCATTGAAGATTAATATAATGTTTTTGCATCCATTTCTGTTGGTTTTTTAATGCCCATAATTTTAAGAATTGTTGGAGCAATATTTTTCAGAGAACCAGAGGATAATTTTATTTTTTTGTCAACTATTAAAAATGGAACTTTATTTAAAGTATGTGTTTTCTTCCAATTACGATTCATCAATTCACAGTTACCATGATCAGCAGTGATAATTAATTGAACTCCATTTTTTCTACTGTAATTAACCATCTCATTTAAACAATTATCAACAGTAGTAATTGCTTTTTTAGCAGAAGACAATTTCCCAGTATGACCCACCATATCCCCATTTGCAAAGTTAACAACAATAAGATTATATTTGATAGATCTTTTAAGATAAATATCTTTAATTTTCATTGCACTCATTTCTGGTTTTAAATCGTATGTTGAAACACTCGGACTAGGTATGATCATTCTTTTTTCTTTAGAAAAAGGTTTTTCTTTCCCACCATTAAAAAAGTAAGTTACATGCGCAGCTTTTTCTGTTTCAGCTAACCTTAATTGCTTAAGACCGTTCTTACTAATAACTTCACCTAAAGTATTTTTCAATAGACCTCTTTTAAACATTACAGGCAGTTTAAAACTTGAATCATATTCATACATACAAAGTAAATTCAATTTTATCTTTTTTCTGCTAAAATAGTTAAATTTTTTATTACCTAAAGCTGCAACAATTTGTCTCATTCGATCTTCTCTAAAATTAAAAAAGATCACAGAATCATCTTGTTGTAAACCTTGAAAATTATTAATCTTAACTGGTTTAATAAATTCATCTGTTTCATTATTTTTATAAGCTAAATTAATTGCTTTTTTCAAGTCAGAGATATTATCTTTTTGTTTTATTTTTCCAGATATAGTTTGATAATATAAGTTAGTCCTACTCCACCTTTTATCCCTATCCATAGCATAATATCTACCAGAGATAGATGCAAATTTAAATTGTTTATTTTCTCCTACAAATTTTTGGATATTTTTCACATATTTTTTAATATCTTTTGGTTTAGTATCACGACCATCAGACACTACATGGAGATAACAAGTTTTGATTTTTGATTTTTTAACAACAGAAATTAATGCTTTCAAATGATCAAGATGACTATGGATTCCTGCTTCACTATACATCCCAATTAGATGTAGATTAGAATCTAATTTTTCTGTTTTTTTTATAAGATTAACAAGTTCTTTATTTCTAAAAAAACTTTTATCTTTGATAGAATCATTAATTTTTTCAATAGTTTGTTTAAATGTTCTACCTGCCCCGATATTCAAATGACCAACTTCAGAATTCCCCATAAATCCTTTTGGTAAACCAACTTTTTTACCAGATGCAGATAAAAGTGTAAATGCACTAGTTTTTTTTAATGAGTTTAAGAAAGGCATGTTACGATATGTTGCATTACTTTCTTTTAATTTAGAATAACCAACTCCATCAAGTATAACTAATGCTACCTTCTGCCTCTTTTTCATCACAATAAGTAAACAAGATAGGTAAATAAAGGTTTCTGAAATCCAAAGTTATTAATTATTTATTTAATTTTAATCTCAAAGCTAAACCTAAAATTATTGCACATGAAAGAAAGTTTAACCCAGTCATGATTTCTAACAATAAGTCTGAAATTACAAAAGTTGCATATAAAAATGAAACACAAGCACATAAAGTCCAAATTGCATATGACCCAATATTAGCACTAGACTTATTCTTAATTAAATCAATTATTGTAGGAATATAACCAAGAATCCCAACTACACCAGTTACTGCATAAAGAGAAATTATTAAAGTTAAATAAAGGCCCATATAATTATAATAAATAAGTATGATTTAAATGTTTGGATTAAAAATAAGAATCTGAAATATAATAATAATTATAAACACATGTCCTTTATACTTTAATTATGGTTGAATTAACTGGGATGATGGGAGAAGAAGCACAAGAGGTTCTTAATGATTTACACATTGGAATTGATGCTAACAAAAAAATAATTACAAAAACACATGATTTTGAGATAAAATTATTAGCAATTGATATGTTAATCATGCATATTGAATTTAATTATATGGAACATGAAGATTTAAATGAATTTTTTAAAGAAATTTCTGATAAAATAATTGAATTAAGAGAAGAACTAGACATTTTGGAAAAAGGAGAAATACACGTTATTTTAGAACAAAAATCTGCTGAAAAAATGGGGACAGGTTGGATATTAAAACATAGAAAAAAAGTTGAAGATGAGATTAAAAAAGAAACTGATATTGAGAAAAAAATCTTACAAAAGATTCATCAAACATTTAAGATTTTAAAAGAAAAATTTTCTCAAGTCGACCATTTATTTTCTGTTGATATTGAAAACGCAACTGTTAAAGAGACTAGATTAGAATTAGAAGAAGCTGAAGAAGAAATAAAACATATTCTTGAAAAATTGATGGGTTTCTTCGTTACATATAATAAAATTTTTCGCATGGAATTAGAACGCTTAGGTAAATGATTGAATTAGCAAGTTTTTAAAAAATCTGAAATTCAAATAACAAAATAATTAAATACCTAAAAGTTATTATTCTTAAAATGAGAGGATTTACAAAAGAACAAAAGATAGAAATTTCTAGAGGTATTATGTTCAATTTAGATGAAATAGGAAAAACAGCAGAAACTATTGAAAAAATTTGGAGTTATAGAGAATACGATAATAAACAGGGTAAAATTAAAAGTCTTTGTAAAGATATAAATGAGTACAGGAATAAAGTTAGAAAAGACATAGGACATGTATTTGGAATTTGGTCACACGTTTTAGGAGCATTAGCAGAAATTGAACTTATTACAAAAAATATTAGCAATAAGGGTTATCATGGTAAGCATTTGATTGATTTAATATTTGTTGAGATAAGCAAAATAAAAGATTTCATAAGTGAAGAATTGTTTGGAAATAATGTCCATTGGGATTATAAAACAAAAAAAGCAGCTTAGTAATTACTTTAATTCAAAATCTTTCACAGCAAAGATTAAATATTATGTTATTATTACAAATCATAAATGAAACTTACTTTTACTTGCATCACTTGTAATAAACGAAAATTCTTTACGAATTCTAACAATGGATTATGTCCAGAATGTCACATTATAAATCAAAATAGATCTAAACAAAAACAACCTGAAAAAGAAGAATTAAAAAGAAAAAAAGAAAAAATTAGAAAAAAAACTGAAGAACGTAAACATAACATAAAGTTAGCTAACGAAAAGCTCAAAACAGAACTTGAACAAGAAAGAATTAAAGAGATTATAAAGGAACAAAAAACTAAAGAAGATAAAAAAAGAAAACTTAAAAAAATTAATTATAAAGCTAAAATTAAAAAATTAAAAAAAGAACAAAACAAAAGAATTAAACTAGAAGATCAGGAAGAAATAATAAATTTAGAAAAAGAAGCTGAAAAATCAAGTTCTTCAAATGAAACGGTCCTTTTTGTTAGTGCCACAGTTAAAAGATTAAAAGTTATTGAATGGCGGAATGGTAAAAAGAAAATTCTACTTAACAAAGAACGTGAAATACGTAAAACACATAAAGGTGGTTGGTCACAAGAAAAATTTCAAAGTTTTGTAAAAACACAAAAAGGAAAGGCATTAGATTGGATTGAAAGCAACTTAAGAAAAGAAGGAGTATTAAGACTACCATACCAAAAAGTCTTGATACAAGCCAAAGAGAATAACATTAAAGATATGTTAGAAAAAATTCTGAAAGAAAAATAAAAAATGATAAATCTACTTAACTTTAGCATACAAATGATAATCAGTTAATTTACTATTTAACTTACGATACTTACGCATTGTACCTTCTTTTTTGTACCCACATTTGATTGCTACTTTTTCACTACCTTTATTTTTAGAGCTCATAAGAATAGTTAATCTTCTTAATTTCAGATCTTTGAAGGCTATTTTTTCAAGTAATTTAACTGCTTTTGTTGCAATACCTTTACCCCAATACTCTTCTGCTACAAAATAACCAATTTCCCCAATATGTTTTAGATGTTGATCAATTTTAATGCCACATCCACCAATTAATTTACCACCTAAAATAATTGCATAATTATATTCAAGATTATTTTTTCTATTTTTAACACAATTTTTAATCCATTTAATTTCTTCTTCAACTGATATTGGACAAAATGAAAAATATTTAAAATTTGGATTCTTTAAAATATCAAGAAACTTCTTTGCATCAGAAACTTTTGGATAACGTAATTCAATTTTCATAGTTATTAGAATATTTTCAATACTTAATAATTTTTCTATAAGTTAAAAATATAAATCATACTATCCAAGACTGCAGAAATAACCTTATTATTGTCAATACTTCCAAACGCATTTAAAAGACATATGAAAATCAATGAATATGTCATTCAAAATTCAATTTGGAGAGCTTATACCCAACTTAAAATTATATGGAGAAAAAGCAGATTACAGAGTACTTAATGAAAGAGATGCAAGAGCTGCTGCAGGCATTATGTTTATTCTAGGATCAATTGCTTTTGCATTAGCATTCTTACTAAAAAATTTCACACTCATTAGAATTTTTGTGATAATGTTTACAATTGAGTTCGGAACAAGAGTACTGATTAATCCAAACTATGCACCTTTCTACTCATTGGGCAAATTATTAGTAAGTAATCAAGAACCTGAATGGTCAGGAGCAATTCAAAAAAAGTTTGCTTGGAGTTTAGGATTTGGCCTTGCAGGAATCATGTTATTAGTAATGTTTATCTTTAATTTAAAAGGCATAGTACCATTAACCATCTGCGTTACATGTTTAACTTTACTTTGGCTAGAAACATCACTAGGTGTCTGCGTTGGCTGTAAGATGTATAATGGAATGATAAATTTAGGTTGGATCAAAAAACCAAAAATCAAACCAGCATGTCCAGGTGGAGTTTGTAAGTTAAAATAAAGTTTATTTTTTAATTTTCTCATCATCACCCATAAACTATATAAATAAACCATATTTCTTATGTTAAGTTACGCATAAAAAAATAAGTTATAATTTAAGGAGGTTAGGATTTACTTAAACGATGCAAAATTAAGCAAATTCCTACAAAATAAAATGGCAAAAGAATCAGTAGAAGTATTAATTGAGGGTGGTAAAGCAACTGCAGCACCACCATTAGGCCCAGCATTAGGTCCAACAGGAGTTAATATAGGTTTAGTTATATCAGAGATTAACAAAAAAACAGCAGATTTCAAAGGAATGAAAGTGCCAGTAAAAGTTATTGTTGATAATGGTACAAAAGAATTTGAAATTGAAATTGGAACCCCACCAGCAGCACAGCTAATTAAAAAAGAAGCTAAAATTGACAAAGGTGCAGGTAACCCATTAACAGACAATGTTGCAGACCTTTTAATTGAACAAGTGATTAAAGTTTCTAAAATGAAAGAAAGTGCTTTGTTAGGAGCAGATACTAAAGCTAGAGTTAGAGAAATTGTTGGTACATGCCAATCAATGGGAGTTTCAGTTGAAGGTATGAGAGCGCCTGAAGCACTTAAAGCAATCAAAGAAGGTCAGTTTAATGAAGAGATTAAATCAGAAAAAACAGAATTAACTGATGAAGAGATTAAGAAACAAGCTGAAGAAAAGAAAAGATTATCTGAAGAGTTAAAGAAAAAGCGTGATCAATACGAATCATTAGCTAACAGCATTAAGAAACAAATGAGCAGCGTTAAAGATATGAAAAAGGTAAGAACAAAAATGCAAGATGCAGGAATACCTTTAGTGATTATTAATGAAATTGCTCCATTAGATATTAAGAAGAAGAGATAAATCACTTCTTAATTTTTTTTTTATTTTCTATTATATTTAAATTAATTTACCTGACGCAAGAAATTAAGAATTGTTAAGTTAATAGAATAAGCCATATTAAAAAAAAATATTAATTTTTTCTAACTCTTCAATTAATAAATTAATTTATTCTTTAAAGTACAATATTAACTAAACTGATTTTATTTGAAATTTTTATTTAATACAATTTGATTAAAATCTGCCATTAAACCTTTGCTTTTTAGATATCTCTCAAATAATTTCACTTGTTTAGTAAATTTTTGATCTAATTCACGTACGTACAGACTTATAGCAACAGTACTTAATATAGTATTAGTTTCATCCTTATAAAGATTAATTACACCAATTTTTTTCTTAATTAAAGTACCACCCATATAAATATCAGCATCAATAAATGTTTGTTCCCAATATTTTCGTATACCAAATTTTTTACCGAACTCTGCCGACAATTCTAAAATAAAATGTTTTACCGCATTAGAAGCGTTATGTTTTAATTCAATTTTTTTTTTATTAAGTTCATCATATTTTATTTTTAATGCCATTCCATCAGTCTTATTTATCCTTACCATTTGTATACCTCAACATCAATGTTTTCTAATTTTATCTAACTCTTCAATTTCAAGTTTTTTAATTGATAATATTGTTTCAGAAAGTTTCTCAATTAATTGACTAAGATGTTTAGTTTTATTCATTTCTTTGATTAATAATATAATTACAACAATTACCTCAACAAATAAAATGACCATAATAATAGCTAAAAAGAATACAATTTCAACCAAAGGTACATCCAATCCAAATAATAACATTTTTTACCTCATTTATTATCAATCAATTTATTTTATTAGTATAACTTTTAAAATATATTATAACCTACTACTTATGTTTTTTTTTAGGATTATAAATCTTTCTAATTTTTTGTAAATATTGGTCCATATTTTTTTGTTCATGATCAATTTTTTTAGTATGATAAGTATTATTATCAAATTTTCTAATTAATCGATTAATTTTTATAATAGATTTGGCAGTAAACTTCTTAATATCTGAATAAAAGTAGATTACTAAACCTATAAAAATTAAAACAAATAACCCAATTAAATAATCACTTAAATTCTTGTTAACTTCAACATTATCAAACTCATTTATGACCATTCCAGTTAATAAATCATTATTTTCATTACCAATTTTAGTTATATCTGTTTGAGAAGGACTATCAAAATAATAACTACCATCAATATAAGTACCTCCAAATGCATCTACAAGTTTAATATTCAATTCACAATAACTGCTTGAACAAGCATCAGGTAATTGGAAGTTCTGTGCTAAGATATAGTCTTCAGTTGAATTTAAGTGATAAGGCCCATGTAATTCAGTTCCAAAAGTTTTCTTGCGATTAAATATTAAATTTACAAGTGCAAAGTTAGATAATGATTCATCATCGTCCAGATTAATTTCACTACCAACCAGATTATATTCTAAGTAATATTTACCATCAATAACAATATCATTTGCTGGAAGCAATATATAAATATCTAAAGTTCCATCACTTAAAGAATCAAAAACAATACCAGAACTACTGATTTGATTATCATAACTCAATGTTTCAGAATAAATCACTTCATCTTCAACTTGAAGTTGAATCTCATAATTATCATTTGAATTTAAAGAGATATAATCAGATACGCTAAAATTTAAATTAACTGTATTATTAGATTCAATTTCAATATCATCTAATCCATCAATAGAAGGAATTAACATTCTTCCAGTTACTTGTTGAGGTGAATTAAATATGGTAGTTGTATATGAATCTAAATTTAAAAATCCAAAATTAGAAGTTTTATATGGGATTATAGGTTTAACATTTTCAGCTTCCATCCTTTTAATAATTTCACTTTTTTCAGTTACTAATTTTTCTAATTCTTCATCCGAATAATCAAGGTTAAAGTTAGAAGCGAAAGTTGAAAATAATTTTTCTCTAATTTGATTTTCAAGCAAATTGTCAGAACTTGCTTCTTGTTCCCTTACAACTGCTGGATTTACTAAGATAGTCCCATTTAAATTAATATTACTGATTGATATTTCAACTCTGTTATATCCAGAACTTCCAGACCCACCACCAGATGAGCTACTAGAACCACTTGAAGAGGTAGTAGTAGTAGTTGACGTCCCACCATTTGGATTATTAGGACCAGGTGAGTTAGCATAAATTTGTTTAGTATTCTGTTTAAAAATAATTTTTAATTCACCTTTTTCAATTAAAGATTTAACTTCATCAGGAGTTAACTTTTTTAGAGGTATAGGAATAACTGGACCTTGTTGTAAAGGTGGCCTTTGTAATTGGTTTGCAGGATTTGTATTTGCAGTAGGGCCACCACCACTAGATGAACTACTAGATGAAGACCCACCACCACCACCACTACAAGAACGAGCAATAATAGGTTTCGTGATAGTTGTTGCACATTCATTAGCATCTGTACAAGTTCTGTATTGAGTTCCAGAGATACATGAACTCCAACTGCTACAAGTCCAAGATTCATAACAGATTAAAGGTAAATAATCTCCACCAACAAGTATTTGTGATGAAGAGTTATAAGGTATTAAAGTATCACCAACCCAATCTCTACTAACATTATTTGGATAAACACCGGAACCATCATCACTTCCAGAATACCCATGCCAAGAATTTCCGCCCTGACAATTACCCCCAGCTATGTTGGTCCAATTAGTTATACTACAATTATAAGTTAAGTTCCAATTATTATTCCCACCAACAGCCACATCATCATTATTCCCACCAGAATTATAGAAAAAATTATTGGAGATATTATTATCATAACAGCTTGTTAAATTAATACCCTCTCCATTTGTTCTGATTTGATTTGTATAGATAGAACTATCATTAACATTAATTAAATTTATACCTATATCATTATATCTAATATCTAAATTAGATAAAATTAAATTAGTTGAATTCTGAGCATAAATACCCTCATCAAAACCTCTCAAATAACCATTAGTAATATTTACATTTGCATGGTTTGAAACATTTATTGCAACACCATAACTTGAAGTACTGTTCAAAGTATAACCACCTAGATCAAATAATATATCATCACCAGTGATAGTAAAACAAGTATCATTTCCCGAATAAGCAATATATTCAGATAAAGTCACATTATAATCTATATCTCCACAAGTTAAATCAGAAATAGTAACATTATTACTTTCATTAATAGTACCATACCTATAACCATCAGAAGGATAAATTTCTACTGACCAGACATCATTAGCATTTGTTTCAGCACTATCTATTTGGTTTGTTAAATTATTATATAATAAATTAATCTGTGCTGCACTCAAACTGGAATTATAAACCCTAAATTCATCAATAGAACCATTGTAAAACATTCCAAATTGAGATGTATAAGTCCCATTAGGAAATCTTGTTTTATCAGAAATCGCACCTAATGCATCATCACCAGTAGTTACAGCTAAACTACCAGGTATTACTTTTTGGTCAATTAATGTCCCATCATGATATAATTTTAACAAGTTAAAATTAACTGAATCAAAAGTTAACACAACATGATGCCATTCATTGACAGTAGTTGAAGTATTTATCCAACCATCAGTCCATGAATATTCTGCTGACCATGCACCAGCCCATAATTGAGAATCATTAATATAAATATTTAATCCAACAAATTGATTTCCTCGATCAAGTAACATTTGTTCGTTAGATATATCATTTGCATTATACCAAAATTCGTAACTTTGTTCTATAACCACCGAATCAAATATTTCACTTTGGTTGGTTGCATTATTCAAATCTAAATAGTCATTAATTCCGTCTAATTCATACGCCCCAAAACTATCATACCCACCAGTTTGATTCCAAGTTGGACCAGTATTAGGATCACAATCTTGACTTTCATTATAACCACAAATAGTTAAATGATGTGAATTCCCACTCAAATCAATAGCATAACTTACAATTGATTCTCCATCAAAAGGTGTGTTTACTAATGTGATGGGACTTCCATCTTTTTTCCAGATATATTCATTCTTAATTGAATCTGCATCTGGATCATAAGTTGTTTGATTATATGCAAACAAATCGTGTAAAGTATTATTAATTAAAGGACGAGATGAATTCAAGATAGGAACCATATGTGTAGGGATATAATTAACTACTGTTTTTGTACTTGAACTAATTACTGAAGAATTATCAAACCCATCAAATGTATAAGCAGTGAAATTGATTGAATCATCACGAGAATAATTTTCAGATCCTAATGTTGAGTATATTAAATCAGTATTATTTGCATAATTGATAGTATCATTATATACATTAATACCATTAACATACCATTGAAAATATACAGTCCCATCATCATCATCATCATCAAGATAAGTAACCCTGCCAATAATATCTGTTGTAGTATCTACAATGTTAGGTAATAATGTAGGATTAACTAAACTTGGGGCTGTATTATAATTTGTAACATTTAATTCGTTACTCAAAACATAATCACCATAACCCCACCTATCAGTCCCAGTAACTGTTGCACTCCAAACATCATTCAAACTTGTTTCTTGGCTAACAATTAAATCAGTTTGGTTTTGGTATAAAGCATAAATTTGTTCTGCAGTTAAACTATAATTTAGAATCATCACATCATCAATTGACCCATTGAAATAATCACCAGTACATCCGCTAAGTTCTTGACCTATTCCAAAAGGATTATTTACATCATCAATAATTCCAGAAAAAGGCCTGTCATCAATTATTTGACCATTTGCATATAAAATCAAGTTAGACCCGTTATATGTTCCCACCAGATAATACCATTCACTAGCATTCATTTCAAAACTAATTGATTCATTAGTTTCTACTGAAGTTGAATCTAATCCTAAAGCCCACCTTGGTTTATTTTCACTAGGAGAATCCCAAGTACCAAAATAAATATTCACATAAGGAGGACCACAACTATCTCTTCCTCTTACAATATATTTAACCCAGTTAGTTGGAAATGAAGTTGGTTTTACCCAAGCAGCCACAGTAATTTGATTTGTAAAATTAAACTCACCAACTTCAGACAAATTAATATAATCATCAACACCATCAAGTTCATATGCACCAAACCCATCATAGCCACCAGATAAATTCCAAGTTGCACCTTCAACAGCTCCGTTATAATTATATCCCGAAAAATCTCTTGTCCATGTTGTATTACTTCCACCTTCAAATGGTAGATTTAACATACTTAAACTAACATTATCTTTATACCAATTGATAATATTTTTAATCGTATCATTTTCATCATCAGTTACAGGATCATATGTAAGAGTAATATTTTCAGTAGTTTGATTATATCCAGTTAAAGTAGATAATGTAACATTTTCGACTGTAGAAACAGTATTGTAATTAGTTATTGTGAGATTATTAGTATAATAAACCGTACTAAAATCAGTTTTATCATATAACTTTAAATCCACGCTCCAAGTATCATTAAATAGTGTATCTTGATAGGACATAACATTTTCTTGACCAATCCTAATTTTATTAATTTGAGTTGAAGATAATACTTTATCAAATATTTTTACTTCATCAACGGTACCATTCAGATACCAACTATTATGAGATAATTTACCACCTATTACTGGACCTTTCAATAAACTATCCATTAAAACAATAGGATTAAAAGTTTCTACACAATTATCGACATGTAAAGCAAGTGGAATGCTTCCACCAGGTTCATATCTAATTGCTACAAAAACCCATTGATTTAAAGGTACTGGACAAGAGGAAGAAGGAATATTTGTAAAATTTGTTCCATTTGATAATTCAATAAAAAGTTGATCCAATGAGTTAACACCGAAATGAAATGTTTTATTATCAGTTAACCCAGGATATGAAATAATTGTATGTAATTTTGAATTATTTAAATTAATTCTGGCAGTAACAGCAAATTCATCTACTAAACCAGTGGAATATACTGAACTATTTGGAAACATAATATAATCATTATCACCATCAAAAGTGTATGATCCAAAATCATCATAACCGGAACCATTATTATATGTTGCTCCATTGATAGTACCATTATTACTATAAATTGAAAAATCTACAGTTTTCGCAGAATTAAATGAATCTTCAAATTGAAGGTTAAGAACATTGAAACTAACATTATTTTTGTACCAATTTATTATCTGTTTAACTGTATCATTTTCAGCATCAGTATAGTTGTAAGTAACTAATAAATTTTCATTAGTCCGATTATATCCTGTAATTGTTTGTAATGACAAATTAGTAACCAAAGATGCAGAATTTGAAGGTCCGTTTTCAGGAGATGTTATATTCACCCCACCTATTCCAAAAAACAGATCTAAACGACCATCACTATTACCACCCTCCCAATCGGGAGAACCAACAAAAAGATCTAAACTTGAATCTAAGCTATAATTTCCAAGAATAATTTCTGATCCAAAACCGTCATTATTTTCAATAAAAATTGTTGAATTTGCTGAGATTGAACCATTTTCCCAATCATAAACATCCCTACCATAAAAAACTAGCAACATATCATGAGTAGAATTTCCTGCTGAAAAAACAAAATCATCATAATCATCTCCGTTAATATTTCCCGCCTTGAGATCATAAGGTAAACTAGTAATTGTTGTTCCCCCAGATCCTAAAGTATAACTTTGAGAAGCATCATACATTGGCAACATACTTGTATTAAAATTAATTATAAAAATTCGTTTAGCTGAATATTCACTAATTAAAATATCTTTATTAGAATCATTATTTAAGTCAATAATTTCAAGGTTAGTTCCAAAATTAGCATTATTATTTTCATTTTCATAGATTGTAAAATTTGATTTAGTTGTATTTAAAGGGCACATATTAAAACAACTAGAATTTAAACTTTGAAGATCACTTGTTGAACCACCATAAAAAACAAAAACTGCCCCCGAACTATAACCGTCCAGTAAAGCCTCATTTGAGGTTATAAACATGTCGTCATAATCATCATTATTAATATCTGCACATGCTAACTCCCTTCCAGAGTTCTCATTTATAGATTGTCCAGAAAATTGCAAAATAGGTTCATCAATCGCATTACCCCCCAGATATACCTTAGTTACTCCAGCACCAATAACATTTCCAACCCCATATTTATATCCTGTTCTTAAAGTATTAGAGACCATAAAATCTCCAAATCCATCATTGTTAATATCACAATTTCCAACAATAGAATAACCAAAACCTGAACTTCCTTGTATAGTTATATTTGACTCATTTAATAAAACATCACCTAACCAAGGATTACCAAACCCACCATAAAATATGTACATATCATAACTAGTATATTCAATAATACCAAAATCATCATAACTATCATTATTAATATCCCCTAATCCGTTTGTAGCATAGACAGAATAAGTACCACTAAAATTTGTATTTACATCAGATATTGAAAAATCACCGGTTAAATTTTCAGAACCATAAATCAAATGAACTTCACCCGTATCATCATTAATAAATAATAATTCATCAAAGTTATCCCCATTAATATCACCCGCATTTGAAATCCCATACCCTAAGTATAACCCACTGTTAGTTTCAGCAATCAAACTCCAATTAGCATCAGAATAATTCATATTAGTTGTTAATGAATTTGTTTCAAGAGAATATTCAGATTGTTGACTTAAAACTGGTTCGTCATCAATAAGGACATCATAATTATTTTCATTAGAAACGTCTTCAATTTCAGTTTGTTCATCACTTATTATTTCAGAATTAGAATCAGGAATTGTCACATCAATTTGGTCAGGGATAGCTACCTCACCAATAGTTGAATTTGCACTTTCTTCAGAAGGCATTATACCAAATGAAAAACTTTGGTTTGTATCAATTATTGCTGCCCCAGTAAATCCTTCTTTAACTACTAATACACTTGCAAATAAAATTAATAGAACTATAACAGTCAAAACTACAAAATCCCCTCTTTTTCCTAAGTACATTTAATGTATTAGACTAAATAATTAATATTTATAAATATTTGTTTTTAATAATGTAAAATTAAATGAATATAAAATCAAAAAATTTAAAAGGTTAAATTGATTACACTAAAATATGACAAGGATTGAAAAGATAAATTTATCTCCAAAAAGGAAAAATGAATTGATTTCAGAATATATGAATGATTTCATCATAGGTCTTTCCGCTAGCACAGGTAAAAAATTTTCATTAACTTACCAATACTTATCATCAGGAGAAAATGCGATATATGCAAGAGATATTAAAGTAGGCAGAATATTCAGAAGGAAAATAGTTGGTTCAATGATCATACATGTAAGTCGTAATGATTATACAATAAGCAGCATACAATTAACTTTAACAGATCAAAATTTTGATAAAGTATTTAGTTTAGAAGCAGAATTATTAGCAAGAAAATTTAGGAAAAAAAGATTCATTAAAAGGGGAGAAGGGATAGCAATACATCGAAATTTTAAAAATTAAATAACACAATATGAGCCCATCGATTGTTTATTGAATAATTCTAAAACCAAACATTTATATTTGAAATGATATTACTTATTATACATATTATTTTAATATGGAGGGGGTAAAATGTACTTTGATCAAGATGTAGGTCAGATATATAAAGATTTGAATTCTACCGAAGCAGGTCTTAAAACAGCTCAAGTTGCAAGAAAATTTTCTAAGTATGGTTACAATGAATTAAAATCAGGTAAAAAAGTTAGCCCTCTTAAAATATTTTTAGAACAATTTAATAGTCCTCTTGTATGGATTTTAATTCTAGCATTATTCATTTCAATATTTTTACACGAAACACTTGACGCTATAGTAATTGGATTAATTATAGTAGTAAATGCGAGTTTAGGTTTTATACAAGAATATCGAGCAGAAAAATCAATCGAAGCATTAAAAAAAATGTCTTCATTAAAAGCTAAAGTTATACGTAATGGTAAAGAGATTAAAATAGATAGTAAATATTTAGTTCCAGGAGACATAATAGTATTAGAAACTGGAGATAAAATTCCTGCAGATGCAAGATTAATTGAGGTTCACAGCCTAAAAACTCAAGAAGGTCCACTAACTGGAGAATCTCAACCGATCACAAAAAGTTCTGATGCATTGAAGAAAGATACCCCTTTAGCAGATCAAATAAATATGGTATTCTCAGGGACGGTAGTCTCTGAAGGAAGAGCAAAAGCAGTTGTCACTTACATAGGAATGCAAACTGAAATTGGAAAAATTGCAAAACTAATTGAAGAGGCTCATGATTCTTACACACCATTACAAAAAAAATTAAGAGAGTTAGGAACATTCTTAACAATTGCAGTTGTAATTGTTGCCACAGTTGTTTTCTTAGCAGGACTATTAACTGGTAAAGAAGCTACTGCAATGTTCTTAACAGCAATAGCTTTAGCAGTAGCAGCAATACCAGAAGGATTACCCGCAGTAATCACAGTTTCTTTAGCACTTGGCGTACAAAAAATGATTAAAAAAAATGTTTTAGTACGTAAATTACCTTCAGTAGAAACATTAGGTTCAGTAAATGTTATTTGTACAGATAAAACTGGAACTCTAACTCATAACCAAATGACAGTAACTAAAATTTGGGCAAATGAAATGTTTTATGATGTAGAAGGTTCAGGATATAGTGCAAAAGGATCATTTAATGTTAACAAAAAACTTGCTAACCCATTAGATTTACATTTATTATTAAATTGTGGGATGTTATGTAATGATGCAGAATTAGGTAAAGAAAAAAGTAATGGACAACGAGATTTAATTGGAGACCCAACTGAAGCAGCATTAGTTGTATCTGCAGAAAAAGCAGGATTTAATTCTAAAATATTAAACAAAGATTATCAAAGAATAGATGAAATCCCTTTTACTTCTGATAGAAAATTAATGACTACAGTTCATAAAAATAATAATGTTAAAAAAAATAAAGGAATTGTTTCATTTACTAAAGGTGCACCAGACATACTGATAAATAAATGTAACAGAATTTTAATCGAAGGTAAAGTTTACCGACTTAATAGGGCAAAGAAAAAAGAAATCTTAAAAATTAATGAAAGTTATGCAAAACAAGCATTAAGAGTGTTAGGTTTAGCATATAATGACGAATATTCTAAAAGAATAAATGCAGAAAAAGACATGATTTTCTTAGGATTACAAGCTATGATTGACCCCCCAAGGGAAGAAGTTAAAGATTCAATTCAAAAATGTGTAGACGCAGGAATTAGAGTTATTATGATAACTGGTGATCAAATAACTACTGCACAAGCAATTGCTAAACAATTAGGTATCAAAGGTAATGCAATGTCTGGAACAGAACTAGACAAAGTTAAAAATTTAAAGAAAATTTTGAAAGACCATAGTATTTTTGCGAGAGTTAGACCAGAACATAAATTAGAAATTGTTAAAGTTTTACAAAAAGAAGGTTTTGTTGTTGCCATGACAGGTGATGGAGTTAACGATGCACCAGCATTAAAAAAAGCAGACATTGGTGTTGCAATGGGACTTTCTGGAACAGACGTAGCAAAAGAAGCATCAGACATGATCCTTACTGATGATAATTTCACATCCATAGTTAACGCAGTTGAAGAAGGCCGGGGTATATTCGATAATATACGAAAATTCGTCAATTACCTCCTATCTAGCAACCTGGGCGAAATAGTTGTCATCCTACTAGCCTCGTTATTCGGAATGCCCCTCCCTTTGACTGCAATTCAAATTTTGTGGGTAAATTTAATTACAGACGGTTTACCTGCAACAGCACTTAGTATTGACCCTCATGAAAAAGACATTATGAAAAGAAAACCACGAAATGCTAAAGAAAGTATTTTGTCAAAAGAACTAATGTGGGATATAATAATAGTGGGTACATTAATTGGTATAGGCACATTAATTTTATTCTGGCTTTACTTAGGCAGCGGATTAGAAAAGGCTCAAACTATTGCTTTCAATGCATTAGTTTTATTTGAAGTTGCAAGATTACAAATGATTAGGTCCAGATACAACTTAGGAATATTCAGTAACACATGGTTAGTATTAGCAGTTGTAGCATCATTGATATTACAAATGATTGTAGTTTACTCACCATTAAATGTTATCTTTGGAGTTGTACCTTTAGAACTAACTGATTGGTTAATGATATCCAGCTTTGCAGTAGGACTTTACTTAATCAATAAAGTTTATTATTATTGGAGAGACTTGAAAGTTAAAGCATAAGAAACTGATATTAAATTATTATTTTTCTTTTTTTATAATTACTTAATGTTAATATATTTTTTCAGATCTTTAGAATCTTTACACATTGATATAAATTGTTTCTTTAACATGTTAGAAAAAGCTTTACTTTCCGTCCATAAAGTTAAATAATCTTCTTCATTTCGGACTTCAGGTTTACCAATAGTTAACCTTGAAATACCTCCATCAAACACAGTAATTCTAGGTAATAAAGGACCATATTTTTCATGATTAAGAACCCTAATATGAGCACCAGTACTTAACCAAGCCTCATAAATTTTAATCTTTTTAGGATCAAATGAACAGATCATTTTAACTTTTACACCCCCATTCACTGCTTCCCTCATAGATTGAATATTTTGATAAAGATAGAATTAGATTTATAAAAAAAATAAGAAAAAATAAAATAAAAAACTAAACTCGTTTGTACTCACCTGCTAAATCAATTAAGTCAACGTGACCTAAGAATAAACTTCGGCAACAGTACCTTTCAACATTAAGTTTAGTCATAACTTTACCAGCATCTTGACCATTATTAACTTCTTCTTGGTATTCTTCCCATAAATGACCTACTGGTTTACCACAACTGAAACATCTTATTGGTATAATCATTTTTAATCACCTGTAAGATTTTTGTCGTTTAGCACGAGCTTTAGAGTCGTTAGGTTTACACACTTCTTTTCTCCTAATATCCGCTACTAAAAGAAGCCTGTCATATTCAGTAAAAGTTTTCTTTAAACTTTCATCATACACAACTAAACCACGAGCAATAGCTAATCTGATAGCATCTGCCTGACCATTAACTCCGCCACCATTAACATTAACACTAATATCAACTTTCTTAGCTATATTATCTGCCAGAATCAAAGGTTCTTTAACTTTTAGTCTTAACAGTTCAGTAGAATAATTTTCTAAAGCTTCACCATTAATTTTAACTTTACCTTTACCAGGATTTATTGTTGCTCGAGCAATAGCCCTTTTCCTTTTACCTTGAGTATGGATTGACTTTTTCATTGTTTACCACCTAAGTGTTTAATAACTTCTCTAACTGTGATATATTTCAAATTAGGAAGTTTTTTGTATGATGCTTTTTCAAAAGTAATAGTCTTTTGGTTACTGAATTCCTCAGGAACACCAATATAACATTTTAACCTGGTATAAGCTTCCTTTCCTCGAGCAGTTCTCCAAGGTAACATTCCCCTAACAACTTTCTTTACAAAAAGTTCTGAAGTTCTTGGTCTCTTTGCACTTTTCAAAGGATAACCTCTTCGGTCTTGTTTTTGTTTCATATTAGCAAAAACTTCTGTTCTCGCACCGCTTATCATAACCTTTTCACAGTTCAGAATTTTTACTTCTTCACCTAATAAAAGATCTTTTGCAACTAGGGAACATAGTCTCCCTAATAATATTCCATCTGCATTGTAAATTTTCATCCTAAAATCCTCACTTTTTTACCTTCTGGATTTTTAGTTATCAATTCAGATATTGACATGATAGTACCATTATTTTTCAAAATTTTCTCTTTAGCTAAATCAGAAAACTGATAAGCTGCCACTACTACTTTCCTATCAATATCGCCTACACTTAAAACCTTTCCCGGAACCAAGATAGTTTCACCATCTTTAGCACATTTGTTAATTTTGTACAAATTAACAATTCTTCTTTGCCTAGTTGGTTTATTCAAATCTTTAGCAACCCTTTTCCAAAGATTGCAATCTCTGGATTTAGAGTTAAGTTCTTCAATAAGGTCTTTCAATTGTAGATTTGTTGGTCCTGTTCTCTTTACCATTTTTCAAACCTAAATTAGTTTCTCCATTTCTTCTGCTTTTTGAATTAGTATATTTGATGCTTCATCCAAAATCTCATTACAGGTTAATTGTCCCCAAGATTCCAACATAAATTCAAAAACATCTGTAGCATAATCCACTTTAATCAAATCATCACAAATACCATCAACTGCATCGCAAAGACCTAATTTTTCAATTTTATCTTTACTGATTTGATCTTTCTCAAAAATTTGTGAGGGATATTTTGATTTAAACTTCTCAATTAAGTCCTTATCATTTTTAATTGTCAAATTAGCTTTATTCTTAAACCAAGCTAATCCTGGACTCCATTTGATATGTTCCTTACCTTGCCCCATTACTGCATACATAATCAAATCAACTTTCTGTTTAGAAGCTAACTTAGTTAATGGCATTTTAGGGTACACAAATTTACATTTAGGATCTTTTGAAGTTGCGTTATCAGCATAAACATATCCTTTCTTACTAGCTTTCAAAGCCATTTGTAAAGTACATGATGCTGCTCTTTCTTCAATTTCATCTTTATTGGTAGGAAGTCTGTAACTTTTCAAGTCAGTCTTAATTGGACATAAACCTAATCTTAAAGCTAACATTTCATCATATAAAGCAGAACTGTTCTCCTTTACTTCTAAATCTTCAATTGCCAAGGTTGGTACTTCTTCAATTACTAACCTCCTCATTGAATTTATGAAAGCTTCGTTACAACCACTTACTTGGAAGGAAATGTTAAGGTTGTCCTTAGTCTTTTTTAGTTTTGTTAGTTTCATTTTTATCATGAATCTTTATTAAAATTAGACTCTCCTCCCTCTTCTTCCGCCTTTAGCTCTACAACCATTATGTGGTTCAGGAGTTACATCTTCAATTTTACCAATTCTAATTCCTTCTCTTGAAAAAGTTTTTATTGCAGCTTGTGAACCAGGACCAGTATTTTTAGGGCCATTATGTCCACCTTTACCTCTTACTTTAAAGTAAAGTCCACCAACACCTTTTTCTTTTAAAATTTCAGCAATTTTTTTAGCAACTTGCATTGCAGCTCCAGGACTTGATTCTAATCGATCAGCTTTAACAACTTGACCACCACTTGCTCTTGCAATAGTTTCAGTTCCGGTAATATCTGTTACTGTTATGATAGTATTGTTATATGTTGCTTTAACATGTGCAATAGCCCATCTTACAGGTTTGAAATTACCAGCAGGTCGAGACCTATAATTCGGTCTGTTAGGCCTGTTAGGTCTTGAATTTCGATCAAATTCTTTTTTCATTTTGATACCTCACTAGACTTTTCGTCAACTTTTGGCACAGATTCCTCAACCTTTGGTTTTACTTCTTCAGTTTTAGAAACTTCTTTAACTTTTTCTTCAACCTTAGGTTCAGGTTTTGGTTTTACTTCTTCAGTTTTAGAAACTTCTTTAACCTTTTCTTCAACCTTAGGTTCAGGTTTTGGTTTTACTTCTTCAGTTTTAGAAACTTCTTTAACCTTTTCTTCAACCTTAGGTTCAAGTTTTGGTTTTACTTCTTCAGTTTTAGAAACTCCTTTAACCTTTTCTTCAACCTTAGGTTCAGATTTTGGTTTCACTTCTTCAGTTTTTTCTTCTGCAACATCTTTTTCAGCAATATTTTTCTTAGCTTCTTTCAATGCTTCAGCTTCTTCTTTAACATCTTTGTTTGGATCAACTCTTTCCGGATGATCTTCACTAAAAAGATGTGATGTTTCTTTAAAAGATAATTGAGCTTCTTCATCTACAGAAACAAAGTATGAAGGTGAAGTAATTTCTTTACCTGCTACCTTAATGTGCCTATGAGTTATGAATTGTCTTGCTTGTTTCATACTTCTAGCTAAACCTTTTTTGAAAACTAAAGTTTGTAATCTTCTTTCCAAAATGTCTTTTAATTCTAAACTTAACACATCGTCTAATTTTGATTCTTCAGTAAGCAAACCTAAATTTCTTAACTTCTTCATAATTTGCTCTCTTTCTTTCAAAGCTTGTTCACCACGATCAACAATAAGGTTCTTTGCAATTTTTCTATATTTTTTAATATATGAATCTGCAATGAAAATTTCTTTTTTCCTCATTAATCCAAACTCTCTTGAAATTACCCTATTAACTTCAATTGCATCTTTATTCCAAGGATGGTTTGGTGTAGAATACTTTTTCCTAAATTTTTTTGGATCTCCCATTTTGAATCATTCCTATCTTTTCTTCTTAACTCCAACTGCCTTTCCTTTGGTTCTTCTGAAGTTTGATCTTGTTCTTTGTCCTCTTACAGGAAGACCTTTTTGATGCCTGATACCACGTAAACACTTAATTTTCTTAAGCCTTTTAATATCATTCTCTTTAGCAAATCCTAACTTTCCTTCAGTTAAATGTTTATCATCATTATCATCATAATCTTTCCTTCTGTTAAACATCCATTTTGGAATTCCTGAATTAACAGGATTATTTAGTACTGCTGTAAGTGCTTCAACTTCTTTGTCAGTCAAGCTACCAGCTTTTTTCCGGATATCAACACTTGCAACATTACATATTGCATGTGCAAAATTAAAGTTTACACCTTTAATTTTCCTTAAAGCAATTTTTACTTGCTTATTACCAGGGATATCTACATTCGCTACCCTTACAATGTGTTTATAATTTTCTTCTCCCATTTTTTGGTTATATTCTCTATTTTTTATTTATCTTATCGTTGTATTGTAAAAAACCCCTCAATACAGTTTGATAATCAGTTTATTCATTCCGAGAAATAGTTTATACTATGCACATATATTAGTCCTATGCGCGTTAACTCGGACTGATAAGAACTTAAAATAAGGTTCTTTTATAAAGGTTTTGGTGAGTTAAAGAGGAAAATATTATTTAAATTATAAAAAAAAATCTTACTTCTTACATTTACCATGACATGGACACATAGGCTTTATTAACAATAAAATTCCTTTTAATACTAAAATAGCACCTAATACTACCCAGATATCCCAACTAGTAAATAATCTAACTAAAATAAGAATCACACCAATTATTAACATTTTCATTGCAACACATTTAGGTTCACAACTTTCCATAATATCACCTTGATTATATTAAAACTATAAGGTATATAAACTTTTGCACATTATTAAAATTGATTTTCTAATTATATTATTAATGATATAAATGATTATTAAGTTATATTAATTTAACAATGTATGGCAACTGAAGATTGTGGTTTAACAAAAGTACCAAGAACTAAAAGACAACACAGATATAACCAAGAATGGAGTTTTGGTGAAGGTAATGTTCGTGAAGCTTTTCAAAAAATATTTTCTCCAAAAAGAGATTATGTTTTATTTCAAACTGTTGTTAATCCAGAAGCAGTAGATATTTTAAAACAATATGTAGGATATCGTGAAGAGATGGATTCACCCTGGCAAATAAGAAAAATTTTAGCAGAAGATAACCCAAGATATGTACCTGGTGCTACAAACCAAGGTAATGGATTAAAATTTGATAATAATCTCATGGATTCATACAAAGAAGTTATTAGAAAAATTGCAAATAAAAATGTTGGAATTAAAAATTATTCAAGTTATCCATTAGTTTATACAAGCGGAGTACATAATCTCGATAGGGACAAAAAAGCAATATTCTGGCCTACAAATTACATAGTTACTGATGAAAAAGAAGAAAAATTAAAAAGTATAATTGACAATTTATCTAGTGATGAAAGTCTTGAAATTTTACGTGAACATGAATCACCTCAATTCTATAAAATGGGCCATATTGAAACATTACACAAATTAGAAATAGCCCCACTAATACGTTTAGAACGTGAATGGAGAATTGGAGCTCAAGAACTTGCAATGTGCATAGATTTTCTTGTACAAATGAGAGAAACTTATAGATGGTCCGGTCCTGTGATAAATATAGATGCTTAAATTTAATTAAAAAAATTAATCATAAGTATTTCTAATACTAGCCGTACTCCAACTATCTCCTTCAACAATTACACCTTGACCAGACAGTTCAGTGTATCGGTTTGATAGTACCTGTGCAGCTAATCTAGTAGCATCATCAGACCCACCATCAACTAATAAATTCATGTAACTTCCTAATTTAACTAATTGAATTCTTCCTTGAGCAGAATCCAAACCTTGATTTAATTGAGAAGAGAATAATTTACTAACATCATTATTTCTTCCTACACTAATGATACCCATGATTTCTTCTGTTTGAATATCACAGTCATAAAGAACTGATTCATCCATTGTAACATACTGAACAAAAGCTGTTGCTACATCAGTTGCTGCTAAACTATCAGAAGAAGAAGCTTCTGCACCAACAACAATTAATGAATCAAATTCACCATCTGTGATATAACATGGTGGAAATTTTGATAAATCTTCACAACCAGAATAAATTTCTCCGGCATTATTTTCTTCCACAAATTTACCATTCTCAATTTGTGCTTCTGGAGCATAACAACCTGATGTAAGTAACGCCATTAAACTAATTTGTTTTATATTCATTTTTGTTTTACCTTTTATTTCATTATAATTTATTACTTATAAATACGTCCAGTTATAAATGTTTTGGCAGGTTTACAACCCAGCAGGAGTTACAATGAAACGATCATCAATCGTTAAAATTAATCTTATTATTACCATTAACGACATCACTTTCAGAATTAGCTTTCTCTTCAAGTTCATTCTTAGCAGCTTCTTTCTCTACTTTCTTCTTTTCACTCTCTTCTTTTTTCCTTTTTCTTACTTCTTTCTGTAGTTCTTTTGCTTTTATTTTCTCTTCTTTCTCTTTCAATTCTTTTAACATTTTCCATTTAATGATTGTATAATTCACAGGATTCTTGATCTTTTTACATAATCCATCAGGTTGACAGATATGCAACCCAGTATAATATGCTTCATTATCACAGTTAGGTGGAAGTCTACCCCCTTTTGCAAAATATCTTAACTGCCCCAATATATAATTATCACGTAAAGGTTCAGGATTATTTGCCTTATTCCATTTCATTAAATAACTTGTAACTTCTTGTTTGGTCCAACCAACTTTAGACAAAAAATTAATCATTGCAAATACTGCTCGTTTCTTACCATCTTCTAAACCTTTCAAAATGATTTGCATACATGGAGGAAACAAATCTTCCCTAATAGCACTTTCAATTATAATATCTTCATTAGTAGCTTTTCTTTTCAACTCTTCCTTCAATTCATCAACAACTCTTTGACTCCTAGTTTTAACTTTAAAATCATATGCTTGTACTAACAAATTTCTTCCAGATTGAGATTTTACATTTCGATCTAAGAAAGGAGCAATTGGTTCAAAAAATTTGTCTGGGTCTGCCATTGGTTTTTCGAATTCCATAACTCGATCCGGATCAATAGGTAAACTCATCAAACCAGATTTTTCATGTAAGCTATACGGCATTCTAAACAAATGTCGAGAAGATATTAGCACAGTATCAATTTCAAGAAAATTTTCTACTTCCAATTTTTTAACAATATCACCATACTGATTTTTTTCAGAACGAACTAATTTATCATATTCTAATCCTGTTTTTTCTTTAATTTTACCAAAATCACCACATTCAAATTCTAAAACTCTTCTTGAAAGTTCATATTTAATATTTTCTTTAATGTAAAAAGCTATCTTTCTCGGAGCTTCAGGAAATTTATCCCTAGTTTGTTCACCTACAATTGTTTCAGGAAATGCTTCAAATGGCACTGCAATATGAAATCCTTTGTTACCCGAAAATTTACAAAAAATATCTTCAACACCAGTATATTTCAAAAATTTTACAACTAAATCTGCACAGATTTTACTATAATCTAAAAATGCACAGTCAATGTCAAGAACTAAATCCCAGCCAATCCTAAGTTCTCCCATTTCTTTTTTAGTTAATTTAGGATTGATTTGTAAAGGATATTCCCATAACTCTTCACTACAATGTAAAGAAGTTAATCCTCGTTTAGCTAATTCAACTACCTCATTAGGATATGTTAAAATATCTGGCCTTTTACCAAATTTATCTTCAAATCTCAAGCCAATTTCTTTATGAACAGCATGTTTAATGAGTTCTTCTTGTACAGAACTTCGTTTATAGTACCTTAATGCTAAACTCAAGTCTACCTTACCCATACTCATTCTCAGAACATGATTATATTTAATGTTTTCTAGAGAAAAAAAATATTAATTAAATAGATATTCACTAGGCCAATTGATATTTTCATGAACTTCAAATGGTATTTGGTGATAAGATAACAAATTAGTTATACCTTTCTTATGTTTCGCACCATAAAGTAAAAGTGCCTGATCATTAAATTCTAATGTTGAATCAATCCTATGGCCAAGATATGCTTCACGAAGTTTGTTACTTTGGTTAAATAAAAGTTTATTTCTTCTGACTTTCCAAGTAAGATTCAATAGAAGTTCAGATTCTGTTTTTTCAAACACCGCCCCAGAATCAGATAGATAGTTGATACAATCACTCATCCCAGATCCGCTTTGATCTAATTGGCAACCTACTTCCCTACCGACCATACCTTCCATATATACTTTATTAAAACTGTTATTATCTTTCAAAAAATCGAGAAAATTGTACCAACAAGTATTGATTTGAGGATAATCTTTCTTTAACTCTTCATTGAATCTTTCAACAAAATCTAAATCTTGCCTTAACACAGAATTAACATTTTTAATAGATTCATTTACTTCATCATCAATAGATTCAGGACTTAGAACATGAACCATTGGAAAATAATAAACAGATGCCATATTTGAAAAGAAAAATGTTTTTTTTATAAAGTTTATTGATATTAAATGTTAATAATAAAAATGATTATAATTAATTTAAAAAAAGTAATATAACTTAGAAATAAATTAAGTATAAAATAATTAGAAAATATAAGACTTACAATTTAACTGCTTGTTTTTGGAAGTCTTTAGCTAATTTCTTAACATTTTTCAATGCTTCTTTAATAGCTTTTCTTGGTTCAGTACCTTTTGTTTCTATAAGAAATGTTGGGATACCCACAAGAGGGTGTTCAATCCGGTAACTTACTAAAGTCACTCCTTTAACATTTCTAAGCTCACTTTTTAGAAGATTACAAAAAGTATGAGTTTCACCAACTAGTTCAAATACTAGCTTGTTTTTTTCTTCCTCTAATACTTTGAATTCCATTATAACCTAGATTTTAACTGCTTTATTTATAAAGCTTTCTTTTTGAATTGTAAAATAATCAACACTTACAATCATAAAAACTCAATTTCCAGTTCCATTGCATCTTCAGTAGGCATTTCTTCTACAATTGCAGGGATTAAATTAATTTTTTTAATTTTCTTAACATTCTTTTCCAAAATTTTCAATGAACAAAGTAACCTGAACTTTTTTTCATCAATAAAGATTTGATTGGTTCGTTTAATTGTTTTCTCGATTAAATCTTTCTGTTCATTTAATTTTTCTAACAACTTCCCCTTATACTCACTACTTAACTGAACTAATTTTTCTTTATAATCAAACCCCGGTTTTAATTCTTCCAAATAAATTACACCTTTGATTAAAGTCCCTTCATCAGTTAATTTATTGTAAGGTAATTTTGCTAAAGATTTAGCCCTCCTTTTAAGACGATTAGTTAATTGAGTTCCATCTTTAAGTTTTGCAGTACAAAAATAAATTGTGAAATCATAATTTTTTTCATTAACATGATTTACAAACAGTTCAGCTAATTCTTTAGAACCTTGAATAGCATAACTAATTTGATCAATTGTAGGAAATTGATCATTAGGAAGACTATAATGTTCAACAGAAGTGTCTGATCTTTCCAATTCATTCAAATTAAAGAATTTAATAATATCATGTTCAGCTACGAAATCTATTAACTTTTTTATTTCAAATTCTTTTCCAGGAACACAAGGTATTTCTATACCAATATCCCATACAAAATCCTTGGCAAGTAAAAGTTTATCCCATAATTTATCATCATCTAAATCAGGATGAAACCTAATTTCATCTAAACCAGATTCATTTAATTTTACTAAAACTTCTTTGTTAATTAATTTCAAAGGAGTATACAAATGGACATGAAAATCTTTACCAAACTGTTCTTTCATACGTTTGATATATTTACAAGTTCGTTCCAAAACACATAAAGGATCACCACCAGTAATTCCTGCCCCTTTTGCATTAATGAGTTTGACTTCTTTAACTAAATTTTTCCATCCTTGTTCATTATCTTCAATTTCCCATTCATCAGCAAATATTTTATCATGACCAAATTTATGTTCAGATACAGGACAATAATAACATTGTTGAGCACATTTACCGGTGATAAATAAAACTAATTTTTCACCCTTGATGCAACGTTTACATCCTTCTGAAACATTACCTAAATGAAATGAATGATCAAACTGGTTAATTTTAATCTCATTACAATCTTTGCCACATTTGTTACAATTACCCATATTTATCACATTTGTTCATAAAACTTATAAAAAACTTACCATAAAATTGCCTTAATGAACATTCAAGAGTTAAGAAGACAGATTATGCACATTTTAACAGGAATAGTCCTAGTTACAGGATATTACTTTAACATAATTGGTGCATGGGAAGTTTTCTTAATGTTAATCTGTGGGATATTAACGTCATTTATATTAACATCTGTAAGAATACCATTAGTTGCAGATTTCTTAGATTTATTTCAAAGAGAAGAAGAAAGAAAAACAATACCAGGTAAAGGAGCAATATTTTTCTTTACTGGAACATTGTTAGCAATAAAACTTTTTGAGAAAGATATTGCTATGGCAGCTATCATGATTATGACTGTAGGTGATTCAATTAGTCACATAGTTGGAAGAAGCTTTGGTAAAATTAGAAATTTCATTAATGGTGACAATAACAAATTATTAGAAGGAAGTTTATTTGGTGCAATATCAGCATTCTTAGCAGCAATGGTCTTTGTAAATCCATTAGAAGCGTTTGTAGCATCATTTGTTGCAATGTTTGCAGAGTTAGCTGAAGTGAAATTTGGTGAGAGTATCATTGATGACAATCTTCTGATACCATTAGTAGCAGGAACAGTGATAGTGTTAATGAGAATGTTTGTTTGAACAACAATTGCCTGAAACAATTTATTTCTAACCAGTAGTTACAAACCGAAAGATTTAAATAAAAAACTATTGATTTATTAAACAAATAAAAATAGATCATATTAATAGGTGAAAATAATGACAAAAGAAGCATTACAAGATTTAATTATCAAGTACATTAACCAATCTATCGAGTTCCAGATCCCCATACACAATAGGGAAGGAAGACTTTTTTCACATCAACCAGATGAAGAAAGATTAAATGAATTAGGAGTAATTATCCTTAATAAATATACCAGATTCAGAATAGAGTCTGAATGGGAAATGACTCCTTTAAAAAGCCACAATAATCAAGAGATCAATAATACATTAGAATCTTACTTAAATCAAAATAACCAATTATCTGAAGAAGGAAAAAAATATTTCATTAACGTAATTAATCAAGAAGATTCTCTAAGAGATAATTACTCTTTTTTTGCAAAAACTGTGGGAAATTTTATTGTACAAAAAAGAACAAAAAAAGCAATTAAATTTATTGAAGAGGAAGAAACAAACAACCTTATCAAAGGATTTGTAAATTATTCAATTAATTTTAATCGAGAACTTGGTCAAGATGCAGACCCATCTGTGACTAAATGGTATAAGAGATTAGAACAAGAAATTGAAAATGAAGGAGATTTATCTGACAAAAGTAGGACATATTTTAAAAGAGAAATAAACAAAGCTGAAGGTTTAAGAAATTCTTTTAATTCGTATTTAATGTTAGCTGCTTTAACAGTTCTTGAAAAATAATATTTATTTTTTTCTTAATTACTTTCTTTATCTTAACCTAACATCAGAATATTTAATCAACTGATCTAAACAAGTAATATCTTCTCCTTGACAGTCACAAGGGACATAAAAAGGCACAGAATTAAATCTTTTTTGAATTTGCTCATTACAACTTTCAATAAAACGTTCTTCTACTTTTGGAAATTGTTCAATTTTCAGTAATTCTCTTGGAGAATCAATTAATAATAATTCAACATCTTCACCTAACATATGAGCTAAAGCTACATTATGGTGTCCATCAATTAAGTCATATTTACCCTCATAACAAATACTTTCAACTACTGGAATTGGAGGTAATTTAACATTTGATTCACGCAAACTAAGATAAAAATTGATAGTACTCTGTTCAAGATAATCTTGTGTTGACCTAACTTGACCAGTTGAAATTTTAATTAATTTAGGCATAGAACAGAAACTTTTCAACAGTACACTTTTAAAATTTTTGACACCACCCACTTGAGACAATTAAATTATTATTCTAAACCAACTTCTTCAATTCTGTAGAAATAACTTTACCAGAAGCTTTTCCTGCCAATGCTTTCATGCACATACCCATCAAAGCAGGGAATGGAGCTTCTTTATTAGAATCAACAATTTTCTTAATCTCTTTATGTAAATCTTCAGTAGAAAGTCCTTCATAAATTTTAATATCAAACTTACCTTTAATCATATCCATTAAGACATCAAGAATAATATCTTTATGAATTTTATTTTCATTCAAATAATTAAACAACATATCATAATTATCTTCAGTTAATTTTTCAACATCTAACTTATACTTTCTCTTAATTTCTAATAATGTAGAAGTTAATGATTCAGCAATAAATGCTGCCTTGATCTTAGGATACATTGTTACATACTTTTCAAATAACATCATATTAGTAGATTTAGCAACAAACTCTGCCAAATCATTACTTAACTTATATTCTGTTTGATACCTAACAATCCTCTCAGATAATAATTCTGGCAATTCAATATTGGAGGTGTCTGGTATTATTAAAGGGACATCAGTTTCAGGATACATCCGAGCAGCACCTGGCATTGGTCGCATAAACCGAGTAGTACCATCATCTTGTGGACTACGTACTTCTTTAGGAATTCCCTTAAATAATTCCTGTGCTCGCTCATAAACAGCTTCCAAAGCTAGTTTACATTTAAGTTCAGTATCTGCTACAAGAATAAATGCATCATCTTTTTTACATTTAAGTTCAACATTAATCTTATCAACTTCTTGTTGAGTAATACCATAATTTGGCATTTCGTCTGAATGAAATATCCCGCCAACACCACCTTTTACTTTTGCTCTACCTGCAAATTCTGTACCTAATCGATATCCAGGTTGTAATTCTCTTCCAATCAAACCAGAAAAATGATTTAATTTAATTGCTAAAATTCCACCGTTGTTCTTAAATGTTTTAACAATAATTTTTGATTGTGACTTAGATAATAATTTAGTTAAATTATAAATTTTAAAATGTTGTAATTTAACTTTATTTTTCTTTAATTCAGTTCTTAACTTAATAAGTTCAGCCTGTCTTTTAACTTCCAATTCAACATATTTAGGGATCAATTTTAAATCTTGAGCACCTTTAATTTCTACTCTTTCACCTTCTTTAATTGAAACATTAACATCCTGCCTAATTGTTCCTAACCCCCGTTTAACACCGGGCAATGATCGTAAAAACATCCCTAACTTTTTTGAAGTTTCTAAACATTGTTCTGGACTTTTAATATCTGGAGCAGTACCAACTTCAACTAAAGGTATTCCTAACCGATCTAACCGATAAATCTTTTTATGAGAAGAATCAGATACAATTTTACAAGCATCTTCTTCCAAAGAAATGTTTTCAATTCCAACAATCCCTTCACTTGTTTCTAATTCGCCACCACGAGAGATCAACGCAGTTCTTTGAAATCCAGTAGTGTTAGATCCATCTGCAACAGTTTTTCTCATAACTTGAACAACAGGAGAAACATTAGATTTCAACATTTTACAAAATTGTAAACAAGTATAAAGAGCATCTTGGTTAATTTTATGTGGTGGTTCAGAATCTGTCTCAACTAAACAAGTAGTATCATAATATCCCTCATATACAAAATCTTTGTCTCTTAACTGTTCTTGTTTTGCTGCTTGATCAATATTGCCTTGTTCACCAGCAACAGACCTAATTTTACGACACAATTCAAAATGAGGTTTATCTTCCCTTAACTTAGTTGGACAAGAACAAAATAATTTTCTTCCTTCTAACTGTTGATGAATCTCAATACCACATTTTAATCCAAGTTTCTGATATGTCATATATTTTAGAAAAGCTCGCTTGTTTTTAATATTTTTTGTTTTTTAATATTAAGAGATTATAATTTAGAATAAAAAAAGCAAGTTATGAAAGTAATCTCATAAAGAATTTTTCAATTTCAAGTATTTTTTTATTTTCATTGAACTGATTTATATCATGCCATTGATGTAAATCATTTAGATGTTCATTTGAAATTACTCTTTTCAATTCATGTTCTTCTAGTATCGCAATTTTACGTAATTCTTTCAAATGTTCTTCTTCATTATGTAAACCAGTTAAAATCATACCCAAAGCTAAATCAGAGATTAAACTTTGCAACTTTTGAGGCTCATGTTCAATAGCATGAGATAACTTTTTATTATCCTCATCCAATATTTTTAACAGATTATCCAAATTTTCAAATACAGAAGAAACTTTTACAGCCCATCCCTCAATATTATTTGAATTACTTTCTTGTAACTTCTTCAAACTACCCTTAACTTCATGACTATTAATTAATTTTCTTAATAAGAAAGTATAAATTTTAATTTTGACAATTAATATACCTATTCTTTTAAAATCTTCATCAGTTTTAGGTTTAGCTGGATAGAACTTTAACAAGATCATCAATTTATCAACATATGCAAAAATGTATTTCATAATTATTTTCTAATAAATTAAAGTATATAAAAATAACTGTTTATGATGAGTTACTACGAAAGATTTAAATAGTTGTGAATATATATTCAGAACAAACCATTAAGTACAAACAAAAAATAAATACAAGGAGGTAAAAAAATGCCAAATAAAGATGGAACTGGACCAGAAGGAAAAGGACCTAAAACTGGAAGACAAATGGGTAAATGTCAAGATGCAAAACCTATGAATCAAAGAATGTGTCAAAACCCAAGAGGTCGTGGACAAGGAAGAAGATTTCAAGATTGATTATCTTCTTTTTTCTTTTTGATTAATTATAATTCAAAAATCAACATTTAACATTACTAAAAAGAAAGTATTTTAAAAAATAAAATTATAGCTTAATTATGCCAAGACCAAGAATTAGAAGAAAAATAAGATTCTGTGCTAAAACTAATTACTTTAAACCGGCAGGTATTAGAATTCATGAACTTGAAGAGATATGCATTACTAAAGATGAATTAGAAGCTCTTAGGTTAAAAGATTGTGAAGAACTGGACCAAAATAGTGCTGCTGAAAAAATGGAAATATCTCAACCTACTTTTCACAGAACAATATTATCTGCAAGGAAAAAAATTTCTGAAGCTCTAGTAAAGGGAAAAGCAATAAGAATTGAGAAGTAAATTCAAAACAACCAATTTATCTTCTTAAGAGTAGTAATACTTAAATATTCCAGATACATAGAGAATTAACATATGGTATGGAATGATATTGAAGATTATTTTGGACTTATGAGAAGTCCAAAAGGGTTAAGAATTGAAGAAAGATTTCAATCTAACATAAGTAATCAAGTTTTCTCAGTAGATTTAGGTAATAAAAAAGTAGTAGTTAAAATACCAAGCTTCTATGGGAACATTCCAGAAACATATTATGTTTTTCAAGACAAATTCTTTTATGGAACAAGAGAATTAAAATCGATTTCTTCAAGATACTTGCATGAACTTAACCAATTAGATGCATTAAAAGGACTTAATGTTCCTAGATTAGCACATCCAAACTTAGCTGATTATGCAAAAAGTGATGACTGCATTAATTCAAGAATCATTATCAAAGATCATATTCCTGGAAGAACGTTACAAGAACTTCAGACTTATATTGAATTGAAAAAAACTTTAGATGGAGCATTAGACACTATTTTCAGCATTCATTACAGAAATAGAATAGTTGGAGATGGTCATCCAAAAAATTCTTTATTAGGTAATGATGGAAAAATTTATTGGACTGGATTTGCTAATGTTTACAAACTCCCAGAAAATAATCTTAACAAAGCAAAAGCATTAGATTTAATTAAATTTGTTTACTTAAGTTACAAAGCAATAGAAGGAAGTAATAAACAATTAACATTTCACGCTGCAGAAAAAGCCGCATCACATCCAAATGAAGGAGTTAGAGAGGAATTATACAAATTGGTTTCTCCTTCACTTAGCCCTAGAAGATTATGGTATCCAACAAGATTACCAATGGACCAAAAATTTCATGATAAAATAAATCACTTACTTCGTGGAAAGAAAAAGTTTTCTGAAGATAAATAATTCAAATAAATTTCTTAACAATTTTATTATACCTATTATTCATCCCACCCAACCTAAAAATGATTACTTCTTCTACACCAACATATTTAGCTGAAGTAAGATCAAATTCTAACTTTTCTGGGCTTAAAATCGGTTCTATTCCAAAAATCCCTTCTGCAATAGTTCCTAACCCAGCTAGACAACCAGAATCTTTAACTTTTTTTAACTCTTTTTTATAAAAATTATCTGTAACTGGCATCATAGAATGATATAACATCTTAATTACTTTAAGTTTCTTCAAATCATAATGTAACCCAAAAATTTGTAATAATTTCTCTTTATATTTACCAAAAACATGATATTCAGCAGCATAAACGTTACCTTTATGATTAATTATAAAATCTTTAATTAACTTTTTATTTTTAAAAAAATTCAAACATTGAGTTATGTAAAGTAATGGGTTTTTTGTAGTAGGCAATTCAAAATCTAACATCACATTAATTTTTTTACCAATCTTATCACAATCTAATTCACTAAATATCCTTAATAAAGCATCTCTTTTAGTAAATGGGGAGATCCAATAACCTTCTTTCCTTTCAATAATTGGCCAATAGACATACTCAACAATAAACTTAGCAGAGTGGATATATTCTCTTTTAATACGCCCCACAACCAGATTAAATTCTAACAAACTTTTTGCTGCAATGTACAATTTGGTTTTATAAGTTACAAATTTTAATTTATCCAAATTACTTTTACTTGGAAACTCTTCAAAATATGAAATTATCATGTCAATTAGAACTTCCCCAGAGTATTTAATATTTACTTACAAATAATTTATTTCAAACAAGCTTAAACCCATAACTTCTTGACAGTAGTTAATACAGCAAGGTTTATAAAAAGTAACTAAATTCTAACAAATAATGGGAAATAAAGATGATAAAATTAATATTGAAGATCTTGTTAAGGAAGCTGAAGCAAGTTTAAATGTAGGAAATCATCAAAAAGCCCAACAATTATTACAAATCGCAGAAAATTCTTATAATAAATTATTTAGTTTTTCAGTAAGATCAGGTAATCCAGACCCTTCAATTTTGTTTGCTAAACAAAAAGTGTTATATTTAACTAAGGATATACCAAAAATATTATCTGACCTTAATAGAATTGTTGAATATACAAATCAAATTATTTCTCAATCATTAAAACAAGGTTCAACATTAGCACTAGATAAAAGATTAAAAGAAAGGACTCAAGCATATACTGAATTAGCAAGCTTACATCTTGACCCTAATTTTAGTATTACAAAAGATGATTTAAGTTTTAGTAAAGAATATATGGATAAAGCTGTAATTTCAGCTAGAGAATTAAAAGAATTCACACAACAATTATCATTTAGTTATAATGCCATTGCTATTAATATTCTAACTAAAGTACTTTATATGAGAGCAGACTTAAAATCAAGTTATTTAAATGAATTTGATTCTTCATTAGAAGACATAAATGAGGGTATTAACTTACTGGAAGATTTAGTTAATAAAGAAGAAAAAAATCAAAAAAATAAAGAACAAAGAAATCCAATTAAAAAACAGTTTCCATCTGTTGAAATGATTACTTATAATGAAAAAAAATCCCCAGGTAAACAACAACTAACTAATTTCAGAATTAAGAAAGGATATGTATATCTCTACAAAAAACAAGAGGATAAAGCAATCACTGAATTTATGAAGGCAGAGACACCAACTGGAAGTTATAATGCAGCAATTGGCTTATTAGGATTAAATAAAATCAATGAAGCAGTTGAGTGTTTCATAAGTGCAATTGATGGAAGTAAAAATATGGACCACATTGTAATAAATTCTATTAAAGAATTGGACCAAATTGCATTAAATAGTTACAGAAATGCAGAATCAGTTTATCAAAATGATCAAAGAAAAGCTATTGATGAAGTAACTGAATCTATAACTATTATTGACTTTTTAAGTGAATCAAGAGTATTAAAAAATAATATCAATTTAGAACATTTAACTGAACAAAAAAAGGATCTTCTTAATCTAAGGGGGTTTTGTTACAACAAGATAGGGGAATATGAATTAGCAATTGAAGATTTTAAAACAATGAATAATTACATTGGTAAACATAATATTGCTAACACTTATATCAATCAAGCTGAATATGAAGAAGCAATTAATTATCTTACTGAATCCATTGAAGAAAACCCAGCAAGATCCAATGAAGGTCAAGCAGGAGCACTTTTAGTAGCATCGTGTAAAAATTTAATCCATTCAATTGGTAAAATTTTAAACCAAGAATATGAATGGTATAGTAGATGTGGAGATTATAATTTAAGTTCAATTCAAAGATTTAGTAAATGCATTGGAGCATGCAAAACAACATTAAATTCTGAAGAAAAAATTGGTGAAAGTATTAGTAATGAAGTCAAACAGTTATTATCATCAACCCTTAACAGTCGTGGGATAGCTAATAAAAGTAGAGGAAGACAAGAATATGCTTTAGAAGATTTTGAAAATTCTAACACACCTCAATCACTTTACAATGCTGCCCACATTGCATTTGAAATGAATCAATTCAATAAAACAAAACAATATTTAGATAAAGTAATTTTAATTAGTAATCAAGTAAATGATAGAGTGATGGTTAATCAAGCAACATTATTCTTAATTGACTTAGTTAGAGGGAGATATGTTTGAAATACTTAAAAACAATAGCATAATCTCATAAATTATTAAAAAAATAAATCATTTTACAATCAAACTCAAATGAGGTGAATATTTTTTACATTCTTCTGCTAAAAGTCTCCTATGACAATATTCAGGAGTATCTTCAACACATAAAAGTGTAACAATGTAATTAAGACTTTTAACTGCCAAATTCTGGACTTCAACACTAATCCTTGGTAATTTCAAATAATTTTGATATGCATTACTAAAATCATCCCATGACAATCCACGTTTGTAATAATCTCCTAACAATTTTGTAGGTGGAGCAAATATAGGCAACCATAAATCATAACAAGAAGTATTAATTAATGGATGTGATGTCAACCCATCTTCTAAAGTATGCCTTGACATAATAGAAATTCTTAAGCCATCTGACGATTCTTTTAGAGATAATATTGGTTTAGTTTTAAGCATAAACAAAAATAATTAAATAGTAGTATAAAAAAATTACGTAACTAGAACATGAAAAAATAAATAGATAATTAACAAAAATTATCCTTTAACATTACCAATTGGTTTCAAAGCGACTACTTTTTTAGTAATACCTACTTTTTCTAAACTATCAACAACAGAATTGATATCTTTGTAAGCTCCGCCAGCTTCTTCAGCTAAACCCTTCATACTTGCAGCTTTAACATAAATTCCTTCACTCATCATTTTTTTCTGAAGTTCTTCACCATTATACTTTTTCTTAGCTGCCATACGACTTAACACTCTTCCAGCACCATGTGCAGTAGAAGCAAAACTTTCATCAGACTTATCTGTCCCAACAAGTAAATAAGATCCAGTTTCCATACTTCCACCAAGAATTACAGGTTGGCCAATATCAGCATAATCTTCAGGTAAACTTTCTGCCCTGCTAGGACCAAATGCTCTGGTTGCACCTTTCCGGTGCACTAACAATAATTTTTCTTTACCATCAATAATATGTTTTTCAAATTTAGCGATATTATGTGCCACATCATAAATTAATTCCATTTCCATTTCTTCTGCAGTTTTTCCAAACACTTGTTCAAATGCTTTTCTAACCCTATAAGTTATGATCTGCCTATTAACAAAAGCCATGTTAGCTGCACAAGCCATTGCAGAATAATATGCTTTACCTTCAGGGCTATTAATTGGTGCACACGCTAATTCCCTATCAAGAATTTTTATCCCATACTTTGGCATAACATCCAGAAATTGTCTTAAATAATCAGTACCAATTTGGTGACCAAACCCTCTTGACCCACAATGTATCATTATAACAATTTGACCATCTTTATCAACACCCAATTTATGTGCAATTTCTCTATCAAAAATATTTTCATCTTTAACTACTTGAATTTCTAAATAATGATTACCACTACCTAAAGTACCTAACTGATCAAATCCCCTACTTACCGCCTTATCAGAAACATTACTTGCATCTGCACCAGGAATACAACCATTATCTTCAATATGTTCAACATCCGATTCCCATGCGTATCCTTTTTCAAGACACCATTTAGCACCTTTTTCAACAACATCTTTAAACTCTTCACGAGTAATTTTAACAGTACCTTTACGACCAACACCAGCTGGAACTTTTTGATAAATTAAATCAATCAATTCTTTAATTTTTGGTTGAACTTCAGTAATATTAAGATTTGTACGAACCAACCTCATCCCACAATTAATATCAAACCCAATACCACCAGGAGAAATAATTCCGCCTTGTTCTGGATCAAATGCAGCCACTCCACCAATTGGAAAACCATACCCCCAATGAGCGTCAGGCATACAGAAAATTGCTTTTTGTACACCAGGTAAAGTTGCCACATTACTGATTTGATGAAACACACCAGCTTCTAAAGCACCTTTAATTTCATCATTAGCTATTACTTTGGCAGTAACTTTCATTCCTTCTTTATATGAAATAGGAATTTCCCAACAAGATTCTGAAATCTTTTTCATTTCAGGCATTTTATAGGTTGGCCTAATGAAATTAGATCTAATTTTTTTATTATTAAAATTCTTTTTATCAATATTTTCGTTTGAATTTTTATTATTTGAAGTATTATCCATTTTAATCCCCATTTATTTATAATAATATAATTAATTATAAATCAACATTTCTAAACATACTTTAACCATAAGCTGAAATTTTGATCTGACTCTCTTTGACATTCATTTCTAATAGAATCTTTTTCATTGATTCTGCAAAACTATCAGTCCCACATATAAAAAAAGTTTTTCCACTTACATTATCAAGATTAGATTCCAAATAACCTTTATCAATCCTACCCATTTTATTGCAACAAGAAACAGGTTCAGGTTCCCTAGTTAAATTAAACAAAATTTTAACTTTATTATTTTCAGCAGAAAGTGTTTCTAAACTATTTTTGTGAATTATATCACATTGAGTTTTATTACTGATAAATATTTTCACAGGAATGTCTAACTTTTTTTCATTTAAATAATCTAAAATTGATAAGAATGGGACAATCCCGCACCCACATCCAATCATTACAAGATCTTTATCATTTTCTTCATCAAAATAAAATTTACCAATTGGCCCTTTCAGCCCAAGTTCAGTTCCAGGGATTATTTCTTGTAATGCACATGAAACTAACCCGCCTTCAACTTTTTTGACACAAAGTTCAATATTCTCCCTAGTTGGAGAAGACGCAAAAGAATACATTCTGTTTACCACTTTATTTTCAGTAGTTGTTTCATTGCCACTATCATTTTTAAATTCATATTTTAAAATAAGTGACTGGCCTGGTTTAAAATCCATTTTAGGACCATCAAAAGTTAACCAGACAACCCCATTAGATTCTTTCTTAATTTTAATTAACTTATATTTCATCAAATTAAATTTATACAACTTAGTTTAAATAATTTGTGGTGTATAGAAAAATAAAAAAGAGGTTTATAATACATAAATAATAAAAACAATAGTTTTATACTTATATGTAATAAATTATTGGAAGGTATAAAAATGAGAAAAAAAATTATTGGAATTTTTGCAATTTCATTACTTCTGTTCTTTGTAATTGGATGCCAATCAAATACAGTTGAATACACAACAGAAGATGCTCATGTTGAAATTGACGGAAATGATGTTGAAGGAACAGTCGTAGTTGAAACTGAAGATGGAACACAAACAGTAGAATACAAATCGGGAGAAGATAGTTGGTGTCAAGAAGGTGCAGAATGGTCAAGTACTGGATTAGACGCAAATACTGAAATGATTATAGTAGGCATTGTTGAATCAGGAAAGTATGAGGGATATTGTCATATTACTTATGATATTGAAACTAGCGATACTTCAGCTAACATGGATTATTATTTTGATGAAGATGGCAATGGTTACCAAGTAATGGAAATCAATGGTCAAACTTATGAGAATAGTTGGACTGGATAATTAAAAGAAAAAAGGATAATAGTATAAATTAATTAACTATCTTTTTTTAATTTTCCTTTAAGTTGATAAATCTTAGTAATCATGTTAGACCTTTTACATTTTTTACTCATCAACATAAATTGAGAAAATTGTTCCATGTCCATTTTATTATAATCTAACCCAATTATATTAGTAAAAATTAACCTCGCACCAAGTTTAATATTAGATAAATTTAAAGTACCTGGATAAACTAAATTTTTTGCTTTTCTTCCAGCAGCTGGTCTAATATCCACTATATCTAAATCGTTATGTGAGAAATCACTAGCATCTGAATGTAACTTTTTAGCAGAAAATTTACACCTGGTACTTTCTGGTTTAAATGTTAACCTATAACAACTACCACTTCCTGTTTGAACTATATATTCCTGATGTATTATTGTTGGCATATTCTTTCACCTCTTAAAAATAATTTATTTTTATATAAAAGAACAATTTATATTTAATTATTTCTATCAAATATGACTTATTCAAACAGATCAATTACTTCAGAATTAGGATTCTTTGCACGATAAAAATTATCTACCCAATTAAGAACAGTCCTAGAAACATCCACATTATTTTCTTTAAAACTGTTTAGTTTTCTTAATTTCAAGTATTTAGTAAATGCATCACTACCATTAGTCACATTATATTTATCAAATAAACTAGATGAACCGTTACTATGAATATTTTCTTCAAGAATTATTTGTTCAAGTGGAAAATAAAACGCTTTTACCGTTTTAGGATTATATTCAAGGTGATTCCAATTTCCTTTGTTTATAGATGGAACTTCAACAGAATATTCAATTTCATGTAATCTTGTCTTTTCATTTACCAATTCTAAACCACCGCATAATAATCAAGGATTAATCTGATTTTCATGAATTGAGACATCCACACCAGTACCTTCAGCCAAATATCTTGCAAAATTAAGTTTATTAAAATCATCTTGATTTTCTAAAGCATCTTCATAAGCTACATCTAATAAATTTTTCTCTAAATTCATAGTGTTAATACCAAATAAAGTGCTCAAATTTCTTGCAGTCCTAACTCTTTGCTTGATTATATTTTCAGAATAATTATCCTCGATAGACTTTTCTGTTTGTTCATAAGCTTCTTTGATGATCCCAAAATCAAAACATTTTTCAGGGTCTAATTCTCTCGCTAAATATCTTGTCCAACAGATTAAATCTTCTCTTTTACTTTTTGGAATCCCAGCATAAAATCCAACAAAATCAGATAATAAATCATCATATGAAAAACCAAATGACTCCCTTACATAATTATACCCAACTTGAGTTTGTTCATTACTTTTTAAGTTCAATAATCCATCATGAGGTGAACTAACTATTGCATCAAACAAATCTTGTGGGTTCTTACCATAACGGCCATTACAATTTAGAGCACCTTTAAGTTCTGCTTTTTTCCCAGTATCGTGAGTTGAAATTTGTTCAGCTTTATTTTCATTAGATTGACCTAAATAACTTTTCTCGCCTAGTTCAGACTCACAGGAGATTAAACCTAACCCAAGACCAAATAAGATATAATTTAATTTCATAATAAACTTCAGATTAATCTTGTTATATAAATCTTTTGAACTAATACTACTCCTCAGAAACAAATCAAGAGTTGAGCATAACTTAACAAGTATTGCAAAAAAAGAATAATTTTGAACAGTAATTCATCAGGTTTATAAATAAGACACCTAACACAATCAATAACAATTATTGATAAGGGGGTTTGACTTAACATGAAAAATAGATGTGTACACCGTCGTGAAACACCACAAAGAAAAGCTATACTATCATATTTAAAATCAGTAAAAACACATCCTAACGCGGAAGAGGTCTTTCGAGCAGTAGCAGGACAATACCCTAACCTCACTCTTGCTACTGTTTATCGAAACCTCAATTTAATGGCTGACCAAGGAAGAGTTCTTAGATTTGAAATAAATAAAGAATTTAGATTTGATGCATATATTAAAAACCATCAACATGGAATTTGTAATTGTTGTAATAAAGTATTTGATTTTTTCAATGAAAAGATATCCAAATACGCATTCAGAAAATTTGAATGTAATGAATTTAAACCAAATAAAGTAGATATATTTTATTATGGGACTTGTAAAAAATGCGAAAGTAAAAAATTGAGATAAACATAATCAATTTAAAACAGGAGGTGTTTAAAATGATTGAAAATGAATATCAAATTGTAGACGAATTAAATTGTGAAGAGTTATATTTTCTTAAGAAAAAAGACCGTTTCCAAAATAAAGGATTATTAAACAAAATTGATAACAAATGTAATTTTAACATGGACAAATTACTTTAAATTAAGTAATTGATTCGTTATAATACATATTTTAACTTTAAAAAATAAGGAGAAAAATAAAAATGGAATGTAGTAATTGTGAACCAATTGAAATTAACACAAAAGCACCAAAATTTAGTGCAGAAGCTTATCAAGGTGGTCAAATTAAAAAAATTAGTCTTGATGATTACAAAGGAAAGTGGGTTGTATTATTCTTTTACCCCGCAGATTTCACTTTTGTTTGCCCTACTGAACTAGGAGATTTAGCTGATAAATATGAAGAATTAAAAAATATGGATGTGGAAGTAATAAGTGTAAGTACTGATACTGTATTTGCTCACAAAGCTTGGGCGGATGATTCACCAACTATTGCAAAGATCAAATTTCCAATGATGGCAGATCCAACAGGGAATATATGCAGAGATTATGGAACATACATCTATGAAGAAGGTCTTAGTTTAAGAGGTACATTTATCATTGATCCAGATGGAATTTTAAAATCATTAGAAATTAATGATAACAGTATTGGACGTAACAGTGATGAATTGTTGAGAAAAATTAAAGCAGCTCAGTTCGTAAGACAAAATGGTGGTGAGGTTTGTCCTGCAAATTGGCAACCTGGAGAAAAAACACTTAAACCAGGATTAGATTTAGTTGGAAAAATTTAATTCTTTTTTATTTTCAACAATAATTCTTCAAATAAATTAAATGAGGTAAACAAAATGTTTGAAAAAACACAAGAAAATCTGGCATGTGATTTATGTGATGAAGAGTTAAATCAAAAGAAAACGTCATCATTATTTCATTGTCAAGAATGCAACAACATAAAGTCCCAATGGAATAAAATTACAAAAAAAATGGGATGTAATTGTAGAGTAGGTTAACAAAAATAAAAAATAATTTTGGAAAACAAAATTAGGAGAAAATAAAATGGTATTAGGAAGTCTTATGGGATTGATTGGTTTAATTTCATTCATATGGATAGTATATGATGTGTTAGTAAATCAAAAAAGAATGAAAACAACACATAAAGTATTGTGGGTTGTGTTAGGATTTTTCTTCAGTATAATTACAGCAATAGTATATTATTTCATGTTTAAAAGTAAATGTTGTAAAAGATAAATTCAAAATAGCTAAATTAACATATTATAAATAATAAAAGGAGAATTAAAAATGAAAATATTAGAACCATTACCTTATGCATACGATTCATTGGAACCTTACATTGACCAAGAAACTATGCATATACATTTTGATAAGCATTATAATGCTTATTTTAACAAATTCATAAAAGCAATTGAAGGAACTGAGTTAGAAGGAAAAGATGTAAAAGAAATTTTAAAAGAGTTAAATTTCATCCCAGAAAAAATCAAACAAACAGTAATTAATAATGGAGGGGGATATTTCAATCACAGATTTTTCTGGAACATTTTGAAAAAAGATGTTGAGTTTAAAGGAAAAATTGCTGAGGAAATTAATAATAGATGGGAATCATTTGAAAAATTTAAAAAAGAACTTTCTCAAGCAGCTTTAACACAATTTGGTAGTGGTTGGGCATGGTTAGTATATGATAAAAAGAATAATAAATTAAAAATCATAAAAACAGCTAACCAAGATTGTCCATTAAGTAATGGATATGAACCCCTGATAGTTATTGATATCTGGGAACATGCATATTACTTAAAATATCAGAATAAAAGAAATGAATTTGTTGAAAATTTCTTTAACATAATCAACTGGGAAAAAGTGGATAAATTGTATTCAGAGGCAAAATTAAATGAAAACAGAAGTTGTTGAAAAATTAGCTGCATTAATAACTGCAGCATTTGGTTTAGTTGCAGCATTAGCATGGAACGATGCAATCAAAGCAGTATTTAATGTTTTATTTGGAGAAAATTCAACCATAATCGCCATGATGATTTATGCAATAATTGTTACAATCTTAGCAGTAATTGCAACTATTTGGATTGGTAGAGTTTCTGAAAAACAGAAATAAAAAAAAATTTATTTTTTTATTTTTAAAAATTATTTTTTTATGAATTGTATTTAACATAGTTTTTTAAAGATTAACTAAAATATAATAAAAAGATGGAAAATAAATATGTTGGATTAATTATCATAGCAATAGCAATAGTTTTCTTTTTCATAGTAATGTCTTTCAACAGTGCATTAGATGAAATTGTAAATACAACTTGTACCCATGGTGAAGCTTGTCCAATGCACGTCACCCTAAAAACTCAAAAGATTGTAAGCTATAGTTTGATTGGATTAATTGTTATAATTGGAGGAATTGTATTCTCATTTAGCAAAGATAGTAAAAAAGATCTCAAAGAGATAGTGACAAAGTTAGAAGAGAATAGTAAACAAATTAGAGATAATAGTAATAACAATAATTCAATTAATAAAGAAGAATTTAAAGAAAAAATAGAAAAATTATCTAATGAAGAAAAATCAATCATGAATCTAATAATGAATAATGAAGGATCATCTTATCAAAGTGATTTAATTAAAGAAACTAAATATTCTAAAGTACAAATGACCAGACTTCTTGATAAATTAGAAGGTAAAGCATTAATTGAAAGAAAACGAAGAGGCATGACAAATATAGTCATCCTCAAACATAAAATTTAATTATTATTTGAACATTTTTAAAGTAAAATACATTTTAGAAACTAGTTTCACTACTTCTTTTATAAGCAGTTTCAAATAAGTTTATTCACAAGAGGTGAAATTAATTATGGAAAAAATGAAATTAAATGTGAAAGGGATACATTGCAAAAGTTGTGTAATGTTAATTGAAGATTCATTATCTGAGATAGGAGTTAAAATTACAGATTCAAACCCAGACAAAAAGATCATCCAAATTGTTTACGATGGAGATCCAAAAACAATGATTGAAATTAAAAATAGAATTAAAGAAGAGGGGTATGAAGTAAAGTGAAATTAGTTAATAAAAAAATAAAAATAAAAGGTATGCATTGTAACAGTTGTGAGAAGATCATTTCAAAAGAAGCTTTGAAAAATGAGCATATAAAAAATATAGATATAAATTATATAACTGAAACAGCAACAATCACATTTGATGAAAATAAAATATCATTAAATAATGTTAAAAAACAAATTGAAAATAAAGGTTATAGTTGTTCAGATCTAGATACACCTACAAATAAAAAAAACATTAAAAATTATTGGAAAAACTTATTTGGATGGTTTTTTGGGGCAGCTGGTATTATCTTAATTATTTATTTCATATCACAACTTTATGGAGTGTTCAATTTTCCTGAAATTAGTACTAACATGGGATATGGCCTACTTTTTGTGGTTGGGTTATTAACTGGGTTTCATTGTGTTGGAATGTGCGGTGGTTTTGTAGTATCATATACTGCTAAAGGTGTTAAAGAAGGTAAGAAACCTTACCATTTACACTTCAACTATGGATTAGGAAAAGTAATTTCATATACTTTAATTGGTGCATTTTTCGGATTAATCGGAAGTATTTTTGCATTTACCCCATTCATGAGAGGCATGGCAGGAATCATTGCAGGAATATTCTTAATAATGTTTGGTCTAAAAATGTTAAACGTGTTTCCTAGTTTAAGAAAATTTAATATTAAACTGCCCTCATTTGTAAATAAATTTACTTCTAAAAGTCAATCAAAATATTCTAACAGTCCTTTAATTATTGGTTTACTTAATGGACTTATGATTGCTTGCGGACCATTACAAGCAATATACATTATGGCCGCAGGAACTGGAAGTATGATTGAGGGGGGTATATTATTGTTCATTTTCGCACTAGGTACTTTACCAGTAATGTTAGGATTTGGGTATCTTACTAGCATCATTACTTCGAAATCAACACATAAAATATTGAAAGCTTCAGGAGTGATAGTAATTATTTTAGGAGTTATAATGTTAAACAGAGGCCTAGCTCTTACTGGTAGTGGTTATGATTTCAATACATTAAGTGATAGTGTTATTACTAGTGCATATGCAGCGGATTATAATGATGTAAGTAATACAGAAATTGAGGGATTAGCTCAACTAAGTGATGACGGATATCAAGAGATCACAATGACAGTAACACGTTATGGTTGGGACCCAGATAGATTTATTATCCAAGAAGATGTTCCAGTAAGGTGGATTATTAATGCCGAAGAACTTACTGGGTGTAATAATGCAATTTCTGTGCCATCATTAGGGCTTAACTTTGATTTAAAAGAAGGTGAACAAGTGATAGAATTTACCGCAACTGAAACAGGTACAATCTCTTGGAGTTGTTGGATGGGCATGATACCAGGAGTTTTTATTGTTGAAGAAGAATTAAGTAATATTGGTGATATCAATACAATCCTTGAAGAAACAACAGTTCCTGAAGGAGGAAGTTGTGGAGGAGATGGTGGTTGTGGATGTGGCAGTAGATAAATGGAGCACAAAAATGAAAATTAAAAAGGTTAACCTTAAAATTAGCGGGATGCACTGTCAAACTTGTGCCTTATTAATTAATAAAAGTTTAACTAAATCTAAAGGTATTGCAAGTGCTAATGTAAATTATTCCACTGAAAAAGCAAGTGTTGAATATAATCCAACACTGATTAATGAAAAAGGAATTCTTTTGAAGATAAAAAATAGAGGATATTCAGCCAGAATTTTAGGTTTTGACAATAAGAGTTCAGGTAATCAATTAAGTGAACAAAAGAAAGATGAATTTGAGAAGAAAAAGGAACTTAAAGAATTAAGAAATAAAGTTATTTTTTCATCTATTTTTGCTTTCCCAGCATTAATCTTAGGAATGTTTTTCATGAAGAACCCAATTCCTTTTCAAGATTATATTATGTGGTTTTTAGCTACACCGATTCAATTTTATATTGGAAAACAATTTTATCAAGGTGCTTGGGCAGCTTTAAAAAATAAAACATCTAATATGGACACCCTAATTTCTATGGGTACTAGTGCAGCTTACTTTTATTCTGTTTTTGTAGTTTTATTATCTGAATCAGGACATCAATACTTTGAAGCAAGTGCAGTTTTAATTACTCTAGTAATATTAGGCAAATATTTAGAAGCAATTGCAAAAGGAAGAACAAGTGAAGCAATCAGTAAACTTATGAAAATTGGTGCTAAAACTGCTACAGTAATTAAGGACAAAAAAGAGATTAAAATACCTATTGATGATGTTGTTACAGGAGATATTATCCTTGTAAAACCAGGTGAAAAAGTACCAGTCGATGGAATTATTGTATCAGGCTATAGTTCAATTGATGAAAGTATGGTTACTGGTGAGAGTATCCCCGTTAGCAAGAAAAAAAATGATGAAGTTATTGGTTCTACCATTAATAAACAAGGAAGTTTTACTTTCAAAGCAACTAAAGTTGGTGCTGAAACAACCTTATCAAGAATTATCAAATTGATTGAAGAAGCTCAGACAAAAAAAGCACCAATACAAAGATTTGCAGATAATATTTCATCTTATTTTGTACCGTTTGTGTTAATGACAGCATTAGTTACTTTCACTGTATGGATATCATTAATTCATGCTGAATTAAGTTTTGCTGTAACTGCTGCCATTGCAGTCTTAGTTATTGCATGTCCTTGTGCATTAGGACTTGCTACTCCAACAGCTATTATGGTTGGAACAGGTAAAGGAGCTAAAGCAGGAATTTTAATTAAAGGTGGAGATGCATTAGAAACTGCACATAAACTGAAATATATTATATTTGATAAAACTGGAACAATTACTAAAGGCAAACCAGAAGTCACAGATGTAGTTATTTTTAATGATGGAAATAATAAAAGTAAGATAACTCAAAAAGAATTCATGCAAATTGCTGGAAGCATAGAAAATAGTTCAGAACACCCATTAGCAGAATCTATTGTTAAGAAAGCTAAATCATCGAAAGTTAAGTTCAAAAAAGTAACTAACTTCAAAGCTATTACAGGTAAAGGTGTACAAGCAAAAATTGGCAAGAGTGAATATTTTTTAGGAAATTTAAAATTGATTAAAGATAAAACATCAGTAACCAATGCAAAAATTAAAAAAATAATAACTAAAGTAACCGAATTAGAATCTGAAGCTAAAACTGTTATGATTCTTGCTGAAAAGAAAAATATTTTAGGGATTATTGCGGTAGCTGATGAACTAAAAAATTCTTCTGCAAAAGCAATTAGTAATCTTAAAAAATTGGGTCTAATACCTTACATGATTACAGGAGATAACAAGAATACAGCTAAAGCCATTGCAAAAAAAGTTGGCATTGAAAACTATTTTGCTGAAGTTCTACCAGAAGATAAAGCGAATTATGTTAAAAAATTACAAAAAGGTAAAGGTCGTAATAAAGGGACTAAAAATTATGTGGCAATGGTCGGTGATGGGATTAATGATGCACCTGCATTAGCACAAGCAGACATTGGTATTGCTATGGGTTCAGGTACTGATGTTGCAATGGAAAGTGGAAACATAGTCTTAATGAGAAATGATTTACTAGACGTAGCTAAAGCAATTAAATTAAGTAAAATGACTATGGCAAAAGTTAAACAGAACATGTTCTGGGCATTGTTTTACAACACATTAGGGATCCCTATCGCAGCAGGAGTACTTTATTCGTTCACAGGTTGGTTACTTAATCCAATGGTTGCTGGTGGTGCGATGGCATTAAGTTCAGTAAGTGTAATCAGTAACTCTCTGTTGTTAAAAAGAAAGAGATTGTAAATAAAATCATTATTTTATTTTTTTTATTTATTATTTCTTACAAACCAAATCAACCATATAATCATACTTATGTTCTTTAATTATTGAAGCAGAATCATACTCTTTAATTATTTTTGAATATTTTTTTCTTATGTTCCACATTACTTCATCAAAATCAGCTAAATCCCTAGCAGCAATAGCAATTGTATAATCCCATTTTCCAGTTGTTTTTGCAACATATACCACATTAGAATGTTCTTTCAAATAACCCCTAAATGATTTCTCATCCTGATTATTAAAATTGTGTAAAGTGATATTAACAAATGTGTAAACTGGATAACCTAACACCACTGGATCAATAACTGTATGAAAAAATCTGATCACACCTGAACTTTCCATCCTTTTAATTCGATAAATTACACTATCTCTTTGTATCCCCGTTTTACGACTAATTTCAGCGACTGATTTCCTTGCTTTTTGAGATATAAATTCTAAAATTTGTTTATCCTTTTGATCTAATTTTATTTTATTTTCTGAACCCATAACCCTTAAAATAAGAAGATTATATTTAAAACTTCCGTATTTAAAGCAAAATTAGATTAAAAGATTAATATATGTTGAACAGTATAAGTAGTTACAAGATAAACAACAAAAAGTAGTAAAAAAATTAATGGAGAAGAAAAATGATACCAAACATACATGAAAGAATTGATGAATATCAAACTCAAGTTATATCTGAAGTTGAAAATATATTTGAAGGAAGACAATCTTCAACTGTCAGAAGAAAAAGAGTATTTGGAACTGAAATAGATGAACACATAAGATTAAGAGATCATGTAAGTCAATTATATATAATGATTGAAAATGGATCAAATGAATTAATTGATGCAATTAAAATCTTAGAAGATAAAATGATGGATAATTATGATGAATATCAAACAATGATAAAAATAGAAACTAATCTTTCCGGCAACCAAAGTTATAGAGATTTAGCTATAACCTACGCACATGAATTAATGAGAACTAAAACTTTTCAAGAGGAGGTTCCAGAAAAAGCAAGATTAGCAATTCAAAGAGAAGGAATTGAAAATTTAAGAGACATTTTAAGTAAAAATTTAGAACCTGAAACAGTAGCAACAAGAATTGAAGAACTCCAAGAATTTAAAAGACAATATTTATTTTCAACAACCCCAAAAGTGATTGCAATTAGAAGAAATCCTTATCCTAACAGAACTTCTGCAAGAGTTAATAATGGTGGATATAAATAATTTATTATTATTTTGTTCTTATTCAGTCCCATAACATTTCATCATGTCAAATCCGGACCAAGGTTTACAATCAGCCCTACTGAAACCTAACATCTCAGCATACTGGTAAATAATTTCAGCATCTTCAGCTTCAATTTCTAAAAAAGCAGGGACATATTCCAATTCACCTAAGAACTTATCAATTTCAAACCTAACATTATTTAATAAAAATGAAACTCGATGTTTACTTATTTTTTTTCTTTCTATTAAACCTAAAGAATCAATTATTTTTTGAGTAATTTCAAAATTATCAACTTCCACTTCAAACTCATCACTAACTTTAACATTTTCAACACTTAATTTATGTTTAAAAGCTAGCATTGCTCGATCACCTTCTTTCCTTAACCTTAAAACTTGTTTTTTCTTATTGAGTTTGCCATCCGGAAAGTCATAAATAAAACCAGAAACTTCACCATCAAATATTTTTTCTGCACCTAAAGCATACAGTTTATCTTGAACTTTTTTAGGATCAATTTCAAGTATTTTAACTTCTACCTCTTGCATATAATTTCATAATTTTCAGAATATAAAAATGTTTTGGATTGAAAATTAATGAAAATAAAATATAAAGAAAGAATTATGATAAATTAAAATGAACTAATCCACTTCAACATGATTACTTTAATCTCTTTCAAATGTTCATTTTCACGAAAAGTATGAGCTGCTCCTTGAATAACATGTATTTCTTTTAGACCAGATAAATGATTATAAAGGATTTCTTGATGTTTAAATGGAGTTCCAATATCTAAGTTTCCCACAATTAATAAAACTGGCATTGTTAATTTATGTGCTTCAGTTAAAATATCATATTTTTGTAAATCAGGACTAAAATTATGCCAGTTAAGTTTTTTAATTACTCCTGGTTTAGACTTACTTTCAGCAATTTTCCAACCTGTTTCTTCATATTTATCTAATTTATTTGGTGGAATTTCTTCATGATGTAATTTTCCTGAAACAACTGTTGAAATTGGAGCTAATGCTTTTACTTGTTCAGGATGTTTTTCAGAATATAATGTTGTTGAGATACCACCTAAACTATGCCCACATAAACAGAAAGGTTCTTGATAAAATGGTTGAGATTTTGCCCATTCAATTACATCTTCCAAATCTTCAAGATAATTAGTGACTGTTGCATTTTCATAATTACCTTCACTTTCACCAAATGTGTTTGTTGTATCAAATCTAATTACTGTATAATCCAATTCAAAGAAAGATTCTGCAAATGTTTCTATATGTGGTTGTTCTTTAAAACCACCTAAACCATGCATAACAAAAGCTAACCCTTTTTAATTTTCTTTCTTGCTTAGAACTACAATTATTTTTTGACCGTTTCGATTAGTAATTTCTATTCTTTTAATTGGTAACATAATTAAAAAAGAAAAATAGAACTATATATAATTTTCTGGATCAAAAACCATAGATTTTACCATACTTCTCATTTAGGTATTCTAAGAAATCGTCTGGTGAGAGATATTTCCCTGTAGCTTTCTTAACAACATCTTTAGCTAAATATTTGCCAGCATGTTTATGGACATGTTCTTTTAACCAACTTCTAACAAAATCAACTTTACCCTTTTTTATTTCTTGCATCAATTTAGGATTATCTTTACACATCTGTTTAAACAACATTGCAGAATACATTGTCCCTATAGCATAAGTTGGAAAATAACCAAACAATCCTTCTGACCAGTGCATATCTTGTAACACGCCTACTTTATCATTCCTAGGTTTAATGTGTAAATATTCTTGATACTTTTTATTCCATTCTTGAGGTAAATCTTTAACTTTAATTTTTCCTTCTAACAATGCAACTTCAATTTCAAAACGAATAATGATATGCAAACAATAAGTTACTTCATCGCATTCAATCCGAACTAACGACTCTTTCACTTGGTTCATTAGTTCATAAAACTCTTCTCGTTTTATATTTTTGAGTGAAGGAAACTTTTTCTTAAATCTTGGAAAATAATATTTCCAAAAATCTTCACTTCTCATTATTTGATTTTCCCAAATTCTAGACTGAGATTCATGTAAACCATACGATGGTGCATTGAATAAGATTGTATCCCTAACCTTAGGATCAAAATCAAGTTCATATAATGCATGCCCACATTCATGTGCAGTAGAAGTAAATGCAAACAAAGGCTGCCCTTTACGATAAGCAGTAGTAATCCTAACATCATCAGAAGAGATGGTATTAGTGAATGGATGCACTGATTCAGCAATAATTGTTCTATCCATATCTACAAGTATCATTTTCCTAATTTCTTCAATGATTTCTCTTTGTTGTTCTAATGGGAAATCAAGTTGGGATAATTTGTTAATTTGTCGTTTAGACTTCAGATATTTATCTGTAGTTTTAACTTTAGAAATGATTTCTAATAATCCATACTTTAATTTTTCAAAAACTTTCTTAACACTTTCAACAGTCATTCCTTCTTCATAGTCATCTAACAAAACATTGTAAGGATGAGATTTAGAATCAATATAACTTACTTCTTGCAATTTCATTTCAAGAACTTTTTGTAAATATGGTTGAAATATTTTAAAATCATTTTTATTCCTAGCTTTTTCCCATGATTCTAATGATTTAATACATAACCTAGAAAATTCTTCTACATGAGACGTTGGAATTTTAGTTAATTTCTTCAAATCTTTTTGATATTTTTTTACTATTAACTGAGAGATTTTATCTAATTTCTTAATATTATTTGGTTCAGACAAAATATTAATAATCCTTTTCAATTCTTTAGAAATTAATTTTTCATGAATTAACTTAGATAGATAAGCTGCTTGTTCAGACCTTTCAGGCACAGCTTTAGCTGGTAAAATCGTTGCTCGATCCCAATAGAGTAACGCACTAGCACTTTTCAACATGCTAATTTCTTTTTCTATCTCTTTTAATTTAGACAGTTCAACATTTAACTTAAATTTAGTTCCATTTTTGAGTTTCATATATTGATTAATATTTTATCACTAAATAAATTAATGTGACAACTTCAAAGTAGTATTGCTAGAAACATTTAAAAAGAAATTAAAAAATCAAATAAATAGAATGGACAAAGATTGTGGGATTAAAGATTATTTTCTAAGTTTACCTGAAGAAAGTAGATTTGATCTTTTTAGAAAATTAAGACATGAGATAGTTCAACCGATGCATATGTTATTAGGATATTCTGACTTAATTGAAACAAACATTAAGGGAAATGAAAACACTAAAAATATTTTAGGCATTGAATTACTTTTAGAAGAAACATTAGACTTAGGTACAACCATACATAATCTTTCTTTACAAATTAATGAAATTAGAAAAAGTGGCCCTAATGAACTTGAAAAAAATTTAACTACAATGGAAGAATTATTTATGAAATCAATATATCCAATTACTGAAGTTCAAATAAATGGTTCACATCCAAAATTAAATTCATATTATTCTAAACTAAAATCTGCTAAAGGTTGCTTGAAATTTACTCTTAGTGAAATATTCAATTGTCAAGAAAATGAAGGATTTTATTTTCATCAATTTTTAAATTTAACTTATGGTCTTAATAATGAAGTATTTGAAAATAATGGAATAACTTTTCATAATACTAAAAATGAATTAATAACTCGGTTAAGTTATGGTTCAACACTTAACAGTTTAATCGGTAATGCAATCAAACATTCTCGAGCATCAAAGATAAGAATTCAATTTGAAGAAAGAAAACAATTTCAAGATTATAAAGTCTCAGTTATAGATAATGGAAAAGGAATTAACCCCTTCGCAATTTACCAATCTGCAATTGAAGAGGGGATTATTTCCTATGGAACTCAATTAAGTGATTATCAGAGATTACAGTTAGTATTTGAAAATGGAGTTAAAACAGAGTATAGTAACGCTAATAGTATGTTATGTAATTTTGGCACATCAGAAGGATTAGGTTTATCGGGAATTAAAGATAGAGTTATAGGGAGAGGAGGCCAAGTATGGGTAGAACCAGTTCCATCTGGAGCATGTTTCTGTTTTACCATACCAAAAAAATTGGTGATATGATCACAAAAGAGGTGATTATGGTGATAGATTATTTTTCTTAATTCAACTTATTACATTAATTTCAAAAGTATTTAATAATAGCTATTAATTTAAAACATAACTAAAATGTTAAAACAAAAAACTTTAACCACATTATTACTTACAGTAGGAATGAATTCTGATAATTTTAATTCTGATTATACTTATTATTTAACTCAAAAAGGTTCAAACCAAGAAGTAATTTATTACCCTACATTGAAAATGTTAGATGAAAACTCACCAGAAGTTAGAATTTATGATAATCGTGCTACTTGGACCAAAGTAATAAGAACCAGTTTAGAAACAAGAGAACATCCGAGACATCAATTATCAGATTCTATTGCAGTAAATTATGATCTAAATTTAGTCAGATTTGGAGTTAATATTGAAGATGTCGTTGAAGTTTATAACATTGAAGAAGTTGTTATGTACACCTTAGATTTAGATAATGTTAATGTTTTAGAATCAGAAGAGAAATATACAGAACACACCATTAGTTATGAATTTTTAAAATCAATTAACCCATCACATTTTATTGATGAACAAATCTTATGGCATAATTTAGCTCAAAGAGAAATCTTTTTGTATGGGGAAATTTTAGAATCAAGGTCTTCTGAAGAAGTTGATGTTCAGATTATGATTGAAACTAGTTTGAACTTCAGTGGCCAATATCAAAGCCTGGAAGGACATGTTACATTTGAATATCCATCACAATATCCAGTTATATTCACCTCAGAAAAAGATAGTATTGAAAATAAAGTTGATTTATCTTGGTTAGATGAAAGTTGTAAAGATATAGCTAAACAAGCGATTATTTCTCAAGCAGAACAAATCGATATGGAAATTTATGTTAGAACAAAACTAAATAACCCCTCAGATTATTTAACCGAACTAGACCATAAATCTTATACCATTCCAGTTTTCATTGGACCGAGTATGGGCTCAGTTAGAAAATATTGTAATACAAAACAAAAGTTAGTTAAGGGAGATTAAGTTAGGCTATTATAGAAGATTATTTATATTATTATCAACCAAAATTAAAAAAAATGGTAACTAATAAAGAAAAAGTGATAATTGATTTAATAAAAACAGTTAGAGCAAACTCCATTTCTTTATTGAATGCTATTAAATCAAAAAATGAAGAACAAATTAAACAATTAATTGAACAGTTAAGAAAATTAGAAAGAAACATTTACAAAAGAGTTAGAAAAAATAAAGAATTATCACATCAAGAAAAATCAAAAATTTATGTTCTACTTGCTGAATTACAAGCAATTTACAAAAAAGAAGTTTCTGAATTAAAAGATAGACATTTAGAAAAATTATCAATCTTTGTTGGTGAGGAAGAGCAAATTTCTGAAAAGTTAGATGAACTAATTAAAAAAAGAGATTACACAGAATCTCCTATTTATATTGAAATCTGTGAATTAGCAGGAGTTTCACCAAAGACAGATTGGCAAGATTTAGGTCAAAGATTACTTCAAATGGACCAAGATGATATGGGTAGATGGATAAAAACATACTATTCTGGCCCTAAAAGTACAAGTTTATATCCAATCATAAAAGTAATTGAAAAAAAATATGATGAAATTCTTACAATCCCTCACCTCCCTGAAGCTTTACTTTTCCTTTTCCTTTGGTACCAACATATTGTTGAAGGGTTAATATTCAGGAAAAAGTTTAATTTAGCAAAAAGATATATTAATGAACTGTTTACTTTATTTTCAATTCATTTTGAATCTCCTGATTCAGAAAATGCTCCTAAAATCCTTAGAGCATTCTTATATAATCACTTATCAGAATATGAAAAATTAACAAAAGAATCTTGGCAATTAAGAGATGGTTTTGGTTGGGATGGAAATGTAACTTATGCTCATGATTTATTATACCTAATGCATGCTAGACTAAAAAATGTTTCCTATCCTGAAATTGATAGAAACTTAAAAAATGGAACTATCAAATTGGTTACTGGAAAATTAACTTCTTCTTTATTAGATCAATTATAAAACATTAAATTAACGAGATAAAAATGAAAGAAAAACTATTAATGGGATTATTAGCATTAACAATTGGATGCAAAGAAAATGTTTGCGATACAGAAAATCCAATTATTAACGAAATTTATTATAATGTTGAACATACAACATTAAGTAATTATGATGTTACAGTTGCTGCACCAGAAACAATTTATGGGATGTATTTGATTACAAAAAATCATGATTGTAAAGCTGATCAAGTAGATTGTAGTTATGGAAATGAATATATGGTATGTACTTGGCATTTAGATAATGATCACCCTATAGGTGTTAGACTTTACGACTCTTGCCATGACCCATTTGAGATTAAGTTTAATTAAAAAAATCCAAGTAAAAAAAGTTAACAAATGAAAATTATCTTGTTTATCTTAAAGAAGTTCCTTCAAGAATCAGTGAAGATGGTGAAGCTAAATATACTGTAATCAGAGCTTTTGTAAAAAAAATGGGGTGATAGCCTAAGAAGAGGAGGGCTATTTGATCGATAAAACTATATTTGAATTTACTAGGAAAGTTCAAGTAAAAAAAGGCGTGCCTTATTTGTACTTAATCAAACACCTAAGACATGCAGAAGGATTCTTTGAAGGCAGAGAAGTGAATTGTAAATTACAAGTTGGGGAAAAGGTTAAGTTAGTGATAGAATTAAACTAAAAAACCCATCTTGTCCAACAAAGCATTGATAGAATTTTTCTTAACAAAATCATTGAAAGAAGCAACTAATTGTAAATAAAATGGTTCAATGAATGTTCTTTCCCTTATTTGATATAATTCACCCAAACCAGATTCTAATGAAAAATATTTTTCTAACCAATAAGCATAACCTTCATAATAATTATGATGCTGATTAAAATAATTATCAAACTCTTTTCTTAATGTAACATATTGATTAAATTGTTGATGATTTTTTGATAATTTGAATGATGAATTATCTTGAAACTTATCAGACCCAATAATTTGTTTTTCAATTTCTTTAAGTTCTAATTCATACTGAACAATTCTATCTCCAATTTGAGAATGTTCACAAAAACCACCATGTCCATAATACTCATGGAATTTATTAATTTCAAAATAAGGTGTATCTTCTTTTAGGTGAGCAGTTAACGTTCTTGGTAAATAAGTCCCATCTAAATTTTTGTTAGATTTTCTATGTTTAATGAATCTTAACCAAGAGTCAGAACTATGAATAATTAATGAAGAACTTTCTGGCAGGTAATGATCTAACATTTTATTTAAGATTTAAAATCCTTTAAATTCAGAGATATCTTTTATTTTATCAAGAACATCTTCTCTATTTTTTTCTTCAGTTCTAATCACTACGATTATTTTGTCTTTTCCGTAAAATATTTCTAAATCATAAGATTGGTTTTGAGTTTGTTCTAATAAGTCTACTTTTTCATTAATATCATATTTCTCTTCTACAAATTCATGTAAAGAACTAGTTTTGCTTAGATCTAGCTTTTCTAATAATGTTGGAAAAATAGATAAGAAATGATTATCCTTTTGAAATATAAAATAATTCCAATACCCATTATTTCCTAATCCAATTAATTTAAGTTTAATCATCTTTCCAAGGTATTCTTAATGGTTTTACTTCAGGCAATTTAATTGTAGTATGACCACCATAAATATTATCATAACGATCATTTTTAAATGTATCGTGCACATCTCCCCCTAATTCAGTCAAATTCCCATAAGGTATTACACCACCAATTGGAGTTGGTTTAATTTGACCAAAATCACTTTGATCCATATGATACCTATCGTGATGACAGAAAAAACCACACTTACCACAATCCATTTGAGAATATCCACTTGTTAAAATGTCAATAGTGTTATATTCTCGTGTTGTCCCAATTTTAGGAACTAATTCTAACATTCTTTCTAATGCTTCAACCATTTTTGTTTTTTAACCCCTCATTTGTTTAAAATGATCTAAATCTATCTAAGAGGTATAAATAATTAAGCCATATAGTATTATACGACACATATGTTGAACATATGTTCAATTCATTTCCCACCACAATATTTAAATAAAAATTCACACTTTCAAGTAGTAAAGGTGAAACTCATGAAAAAATACATTCCATTACTGGCATTAACTGCAATCAATTGTAAAGATCCTAGCAATCAAGATCTTGAAATTCTTGTTAAAGAAGCAACTACCAATTCTCAAGGTATCGCTAACCATTACGATGATCAATCTAAAGAAGATGTTCCTGTATACATTTTCGATTCTGAAACTGAACAACCAATCGAAGGAGTTTTGGTAACTTTTGCTGACAGTAACAGGTTTGAAGCATTTTCTGTTTCTGACCCTAATGGAAATTATTTTGAAAATTTTAAATGTAGAGATCACAATTCCGGATTAGACTTAGAATTGTTTGCCAAGTCTGACAATTTAGTATATTGGGATTCTATCCACGAAAGTAATCCTGACGATGTTTCTGCGTTAGACGAATGGTCAGAATCTATTGAAGATGGAAGTTTTGATGAGTATCAATATTTAGGTTGTTATTCTAAAGAAGAACTAGAAGCTCAAGCAGATAATGCAATGAAAGTTTTGAAAATCGGTGCAGGACTTACCAGTGGACAAGCAGGTTATGAATTTGTTAGTAAGATGGAAAGTATCAAAGATCAACTTGAACTTATTGCCGACATTTTAGCAGATTATGAATTGGTTGATAAGTGTGACTATTTCGATTATTATGTAGCTAACAACTGGACAATGTCAGAACTGTTAGTATGCCGAGAAGAACCTTGCGAGAGTGTGGATGTGTGTACTGGTGATGAATTGTTTTGTGATGATTTTAATGGAAGTGCGTTGGATAGCGGGAAATGGCCTCAGGTTGCAGGGGAGTACAATCTTAATGATGGTTATCTATTTTTGGAAGTAGGCGGAATTCAGACTGGCGAAATTAATTTTAGCGGGGAAACAATATATCTTAAAAGCCCAGTAAGAGTTAATAGTAATAGTAATGCTAAAATAGGATTTACTGGATTGAAATCAGATTATACTTCTTCGTTTAATTTTGGAATTAACAATAACAATTCAATTATTTGTTCTACTGAAGAAGATTATTTTGAAGGAGATATTGATTTAGGAGACTCATTTAAAGAATTAGAATTACAAATTGGAGAAACAGGTTCTAAAGGCTACTTAAATGGAGAAGAAGTATTTAATGAACCTAATTGTAATATCACACCTCAAGAAGTAAGTTATGTTGTAATAGGTTTGCAATGTTCAGAAGGTTTAGAATCAAATTATGTTTTATTGGATAATAATTAACTCTCCGAGCATTCTCCATTTTGATTACAGTAACCACTAAACAAACCGTCCATATTAGAATCACAATAATCACCAACATCAACATCTGAATCATAACAACCACATCTAAAATTAAATTTACCTGGAACTAAATCACTCTCAGAATCAGAAGTTGCAAATGTTTCTATAGCCCATTTATTAATTTCTTCATCATGACCAGGGGTTGTGTAATAATCACCCACATATACAACAGCACTCGTACAAGCCATTTCACATCCCATCTTTCCATGACACCAATAATCATTCTGACCATCATCATTTGAATCTCTGTAACCCCATGCTAGATCATCTTCACATTTAGGACTTACTTTATCACACTGATTTTCACCATAATGACCACACCTTAATTCTCCTCCCGCTAATTGATAATTAGAATCACCATCACAGATATTACCTCGATCACCACTACAATTGATGTAGTGTTCTTCTAAAACATAACCAGTTTCATAATCAGAATAAAAATAACCATTGCCTAACTTATTATAACAACCAGGTTCACTTTGGTAACAGATGGTAGAAGTTGGTTCATAAGTTCCATCACTTGCACAACATTCATGCCTTGCTAGGAAAGGATTTATTTCTTCTTCCACTGGTTCATGATTTACTGAATCTAACTTTAGTTCATCAGTACTAGAATCAACATAAACATAATTATGATAAGTTTTTCCAGGAACATATGGATACGGATGAAGGGGTACACCAGGCCAATCAATACATTCCTGCACTTTAACTTTAATCGAATCATCACGTTCTTGTTGATATTGCGAACAATAATTTGCAGTAAATGTTATTTCCATCACACCAGTATCAGTTAATTGTTGGAAGTAAGGTAAATCTAATGTTTGTAAAAAATTAGTATCCCAACCTTCTATGTTAGAACCTACTGCCACACCATCACTGTATTCTTCCAAATCGCAACTTAAACCGCCTTCCCCCGCAACATTAGGCAAACTTAAACATTGTTCCCCCGGTTCAAAGTAAGGAATTGTTAAACTAAAATTCTCATCATTGTTACCTTCATAATCCAAAATTAACATTTCGAAAGTTTCTTCGTCAACAGAACTTTCCGGAGCAGTAATGTTAATGAACACTGGATCTTCGATAGATAATATCGCTTGACCAGAAGTAAAAGTTTCGTAAGGCGTAGCAATACTAATATTAACTTCCATATTTCTATCAAGCAAGACACGTACAACTTGCCAATCCATTAAACCATGTTCATCGTCAGCGTAAACTGTGAAATTGTACAAGCCAGGATTTAAATTATAATTACTTAAATCCATATAAAAATGATCATAAGGATTTATGAAAACATTATATCCACTTAACAAATTAGAATAATCATATCGATAACTAACGTTATCATCATCTGGATCAAGTGCGTTAGGTGTAATGTTTATGAACCCATATTCAGTTTCATATCCATTAATTGCCAAATAATCGTACCCACCACAACTATCACGAGAGATATAATCTAACGCGGGTGGTCTGTTTTGAACAGCATACTGAAACAAATATTCATCGTTCTGTAAAATAATGCCTGAACCTAAAGTAAAGATAAAAACGTTATCACCTTCACCAGTTTCTTCCCTAACAAGTATTGGAGATAATTCTTCATATATGTGCGATTCTTGCAAAGTATCTTCATCAATCACATAAGTCACATCACCTTGATCAGAATTTAAGGGAGTAGTTACAGCCCTAGTTAAAAAATCACTAATTTCTGATAAGTAAATAAAACTAAAATCTTCCATATGAAAATAATTTTTACCTTCAGTGTAAATATTAATAGGATATTCAACTTTTATCATAATTCCATCCGGTTCAAAACTAACATCCAATTCAATATCTTCTGTTAAAACATTAGTTACTAAAGAATTTTCACCATACAACAATTCTTGCACACAGAATACACTTTCGTTAATCATATAATCTTCCAAATCATTTTCAACGTTAGATTTAGTAAGTTTTTGTTTAGTACCAAACTTCCCATCATCACCAGTCACGTACCTACAAAAGTCTGGTAAGTTGGTAATATTTTCTTCACAAGGATAACTGTTTTCTGGATCTTGTTCATTGTAAGTAATACCATAATAAACTTGTGAAAATTCGCCCAAAGTAAAACTGAGACCATTTTCCCCTTCAACAAAAGTTAATGTACTTCCAGGTTGACCGTCCCATAATCTTCCTTGTTGACCAATAAGAGTTAAACCATCTTCTAAACTGTCCATTAAACAATCTTCAACGTACAATCTTAAACTTTCACCTTTAAAACTGTCAGAGATAATTTGTTCTTGCCCAGTTTCTAATTGATTCAATCTGGTTTGACTAATAATAAATAAGAGAAACATTACTGAAGCTAGTATAACTATACCTAGTATTATAAAAACAGTCACTTGACCTTTATTATTACATCTACTTTGACTTAATCCCCTTTTTATCAACATCTATTAATAAGATATTATTAATGCTTATAAATGTTTTTTGTTGACTAGATAAGATATTACAATAATATTTAAATATAATTTTGGTTATAACTTGTTATTAGAAGAATTATGTTCTGATTATATGTAAATTTGGGGAAAAATTAAAATGAATAAATTAAATCAAATATTGTTAGGATCAACTTTTGTAGGTGTGTTGGGGTTGAGTGGAAATGTTGATGGAGCTGCGTTAGGTAATACAAATGCTCAAGGAAACAGAGCACACAAAAGCCAAATTGAAGGAGAAGCTTGTAATAATCCATTAAAAAAGTATCCTAGTGTTACTGAAACTGATTTAATCAGTGAAAGGTATGAATGGGTTGAAAGAAGAAGTAATGAAAGAGTTACTGACCATAGCGATAATATCACACAAAGGTTTAGGTACGCTTTTTCTAATAATTATTTTGCAGATTTAGATAATGATAAATTAGTTGTAATGGTTCAAGGACAAGATATTGAGAAAACAGTCAGAACTGAGAAAGTTAGTTGGGACAGAGAAAGAATTATGATTAGAGAATATAAAGATTATATTTATGAATGTGAAGCAGTTAGCTCACACAATTTTCAAGTAGGTAGAGATCCAAACAATTCATACCAAATGACATCATCAGTATTTGCTTATGTGTTAAATAATACTAAAAGCAGAACTAATAGAGAAGATCTTCCAGACAGAACTGAAAATGAAATTAGGGAAGTTGAACTGGAACCAAAAATCTTATCTTCCTCACCAGCACCAGGTATTGAAATAGCTGTTAGTGCAAAAGCTAGTATATTGTTTCCTGAAGGGTTAGATAGAACTTATACCTCAGACAATGAAGGTGCAATTGAAATTGATATGAACATTGGTTATCCTCACATCATTTCTGAAAGTATCAGCGATATGAGTTTAGATAATGTAAATTTAAGTTGGTTACCTTCCAGTCAAAGACAACGTGCATTAAATTACATCAAAACACAAACACAAAGAGAAACTGTAGAGTTAAGTTTAGAAGCGCAAGGCCTGGAAGTTGAAGGGGGAGATTATTCTATTGGATTACTTGTTTGTCCAGAGAAAGATGTGGTTAAGGAGTATTTAGGTGAATAATGATATTATTTTAATTTTTATTTTTTATTCTTCAGTTTATTCTTTTTTATGATGAATTTCTTTTTTGACAATATGTTTTACAAAGACTATTCTGTACCAAGCAAGTATAAGTACAAAAATGATTAACTTGATTAGATAACTAACTAACTCACTTAAAGTAAAGAAATAATTTAAAGGTAAAAAAATTATAACAGTTAACAAAATTAATGTTAACCATTCAAATAAGCAAATTTTAAGAGATTTTTTGAGATTATTTCTAATCAATCCAAACCCTTTACCAATTGAATCCCACACTTTATACGATTGATTAAAACTGAACTTGATTGCAAACATTACATTGATAAACATAACCATTAGATATAATCCTATAAAACTGGAAATTAGTTGTGCAACATAATAATATATTTCGGAGTAATAGAATAATAATAAAAATTCTCTAATCATTACAATTAAAGATGATAAAAGTAATAAGAATGAGATTATAATTAACCCTAAAGAAAGGACCATTACAATCCATTTTAAAAAGTAATGTTTATGTTTTTTAGTGGGAGATAATTCTTTCCAAATTCGATACCTAGAATAAGTGTAAATCACTAATCCAGAGATTATAATTACTGTTAATCCAATTAGAAAAAATATTAAAAAAAACTGTAAATCATTAGAAAACAATTCTAACTCTTCGGCACTTTTTTCAAAAATATTAATATTCAGATTAGTTAAATCCCATGTTTCTAACAAATTTGCAGAAATTTTGTTCAAATAAAACCCATAAATTGTTGCTAATAATGAAAAGAATAAAATTGAAATAAAGTCTATGCTAAAAGTTTTCATGAACTTATCAGATTTCAGTTCTCTGAGTAGGTTGAAATAATTACTTATACTTGATTTGACAAAACTGAGATTAAACTTTTTCATTTTTTATAATTAAGATCTACAAGTTATTCATAATGTTAAGGATAATTTACTTCAATATCATCATCATTAGAATCTACATCGTCATCACTATTTGAACTTTTCGTGCTTAGACTATAACCATCAGGGTTAGTTAGTTGTACTATACCAGTTTTAGCTTTTACGATGGTATTGCATATGTCAGACATTTCAACTAAATTCCCAGTAATCAAAGTCCCAGGATTTTGAGATTTCCAGAAATCAGTACGCATCGCATCACCACCAGAAGTATATATTCTAGTACCGCACCTTTCCCACAAGATACAAACTTCATGTCCGGTATAGTCCTGATCACTCCACCAAGTAATCACTGCTCCATCAGATTCACCATTAGACAATTTTAAAGGACAATCTTCAGAAGAATCCGATTCATAAAAGTTATAATAATCATTATCATCTTTATCTAATACAACATTATATTCTACAGCCAAATTTCCTTCCATGACTTCAGGTGTTAAAGCTTCATCTGCAGGTGCACTCATACCCCAAGTAACTTTATAAAAATAACCATTTGCTCGTTCATCATTTTCATTATAACAAAAACCATCATTTTCGTTACATTCCAATCCTTCAGGACAACTGTACTCTCCTTCATCATCTTCATCAAATTCCAACGAACAAAGTAAAGCACTACTTTCAGTAACTTCTGCATTAATCATTGCAATTGCTTGTTTGTTACCATAAGAATTTTCAATCACAGCAATCCCATCAGAAGCCATATCTTGTGGACTATCGAAAAACATATGATCACAAATTAGTGAAGTTAACGCTTTTTCAGGGTTACCTAAAATTGAACTTGCAAACCAAGAATCAATCTTATTAACTAATTCATTATAACCATCAATCTGTGAGAAGATTAAGCTATTGATAGAGTACAGATCATTTGATAATGAAAATATATTTGCAACTTCATCATAACCTTCTGCAAATGAGATAATATTTTCTTCATGCTGTTTCTTTTGTGCTGCTGATTCAAGTGCTTCTAAACATGAACCAGTACAAGTTGATAGAGTATCACCCCAATTAGTTCCTTCATTACTACTAAATTGAACATTACCTTCATTATCAATTTTAATATAATATTGTACATACTCAAGATTACCCATGCCATTTGCAGCAGCATCATCATAATTAAAACCAATCAAATTACCATCACCATCATATACATATCTTGTTCCACTTTTCAATTGATCTCCAAAACCACCAGTAGTTCCTTTAAGTTCATACTCAGTTTCATACTGCAACCCATCACTCGTTGTACCATAATCAGAAGTTATTTGCCCATCATTATAATTCTCAGCCCTTCTATTACCTTCACCATCATCGATTGTCTTTTTGTATGTTACGCCATCATTAACATATTCAGTGGTAGTGCCATCTTCAGCTTTATTACTAACTCTTGCTAACACATCCCCATCATCATTTACTATGGTATATTCTTTAAGTTTTGAAGCATATTTTAATGTTCCCTTCACTCTACTTCCACCTGAATCTAAGATTGCTTCAAATTCTTCATCAAAAGTGATAGTACTACCATCTGTAAACTGGTATTCGCCAGAAGTTTGTTTGAACTCAACTTTTCCAGCTTCACTTGAAGCATGATATATAGACAAGACACCATCAGATTCTCCTACTGAAGTTCTAGTTCTACCATCCTCTGGTTCACCAAAAGTAAATGATTTAATACCATCCTTACTTTCATAATAATCACTAAATCCACCAGCGCCTTGTATTGTTTCACCAACAGCATCGTACTCTCTTTGAGATAGAGTTACATCAGTCTTACTAGACTCAGATTGCATAAAATAATGCGTTGCACCATCACCTTCACCAGTAACAATGTAAGGCATATCACCTATATAATCTATTGATTTAATATTACCAAAGTCAACGCCAGATCCTATTTTCTGGTTTTTATGTCCATCTGGGTTTTGAGCATCATCAGTAGAACTTTGGACATAAACATTACCATTACTACCAATAACAATCCCATCTGGAGTATAATAATAAGTTACTTTATCTCTCTTTGCAGTTCTAACAAATCCAGTTTCAGGAGTAAAAACAACTGCACCATCTTCTGTTTTCAAACTTTCTGACATGATATCATTACTACTGGTAGCAACTTTTCCTTTTTGATCACCACTTAACCCATCTTCATCCCACATAACTTTTTTAGTCCGATCATCAACATACCAACAAGCAGTATATCCACCATCAGCACATTTACATTTAGTGCCATGGTCAGAATCATCAACACCATTGTTCATAACAGAATCTTCTAAACCTGGATGGATACAAACATTACCAGGTAAAAAAATACAATCCTCTGTTGAACCAGCACCATTACCACTACTACCACTCGTAGTTCCCCCAAAAGTAGCACCAACAACTAACCCAGACATTACCAACATCATTACAATTCCAATCGCGAATAGTTTATGTTTCATTTTTGATAATCCTTATAAATTTCAACTAGTCCATGAACATTCCCATACACCAAATGATTTTTCTTAATCTCTATAGCTAAATGATTCTTTTTATTTAACGATTTTGCAAAACTGTTCCAAGTAACATATTCAATATTAATTTCTCTTGGAAAAATCTTTATTTCGTCCTGAATTTTAACTTTACTTCTAGGAGATACTACAACCAAGTCAATGTCTGAACTGTTTTTCTGTTTTCCAGAAGAAAAACTTCCAAACACAATTACAGTTTCACATAAACTAACAATTTTTTCAATAACTAATTTTAATTCAACATTACTTAAAGCATTTCTTGCTTTAACAATTTCAGCAATTTGAAGATAATAAGTACATTCAAAACTGTCAAGGTTCAAATAATATAAATTACTTCTACCTTTCTTAACTATTGTCAAAACTTTTTCTTTAACTAACTGTTTTAAGAGGTTCATAGCAGTTTGGTGGTTAATCTTTACTAAACGTCCAATTTCTCTCCCTGAAAAATATAAATTATAATCAGACAAGTATAAAGAGGTTATGTCTATTTTTTTAGACATATGTCTATTTTTTTGTACCATCAAGTTCACCTCTTAGTTTAGACAAATCAGTTTTGTTCAATATAACTTCACACTTATGGACAAATAATTTAACTTTTTTAATCTGATTTTCATTAATTTTGTAATCTTTCAAATAATATTGTACATCAATCCTTTTATCTTTTAAATTCATTAAAAATTCATAATCTTCATCAGTAAATGACTCAATAAATTTCATCATTTCAATCGTACAAGAATGTAATTCACATTTAATTCCAGCTTTCATCAATATTGAATATAAAGCATTGTAACATGAATAATAAGACATGATAAGGTCCCATTTATCGTAATTAGTTCGATTACCATCTTGTACTATTTTTTTCAATGTTGTTCTTGCTTCGATTAGATAAGCATTACTAAGGTTAGTGTTAGGTTCAATTATTTCAAACCCATTTTTCTGTTTCCAACACCAACTGATTTTACTCATCTTTTTATTCATCCCCACTATCGCTTGATTCATCTTCACCTGAACTATCACTACTACTTGAATCACCATCACTTGAACTACTATCCAAATCGTCAGTAGTTACTGATTCAGCTTCTTCTTCACCCGCTTTATTTGCATTAACTTCATCCAACATTTCTTGGACACCAGCTTCTGCACAGACATCATATTGAGTAACTTTAAATCCTTGTACAACACCAACAACATCATTAGCAATATCTAATAATTTGTAAAAATAACCAAAAAACCCACAAATTTTTACCCAAAGACCACCTTCCACAGGTAACAAACAACCTTCTAGAGAACACAATTTATTTAATACTGCAAAAAATACTCCTGTTGGATTTTTAACTATATTCATTAAGAATTGAACTCCCATAGTTAATATGTCAAAAGGTAACATTTCCATTACTTCACCCAAGATATATTTACAATATAAGTACCCTTTAGTTTTCTGACATATGTCAACTGTAGTAATTCCATTAGCTACATTTTCTTTAAGGCATTTGATATAAGTACATTCAATCTGTCTCATCTGATCAAATTGATAAAATATCCCAGGGATACACAATCCTATAAATGAAGTAATTATATTATCATCTAATCTTGCACTTCCAGTGTTAGCAGTTATTGAAACAATATCACTCCAAGCTTCTCCTGAAGCTGTTTTTTCTCCAGAATCACCAATTTTATCAGCGAAAGCATTTCCAATCCAATCGCCTTTAGCAACTTTCCAAATTTCAAGTACACCTTGTTGATAATTATGTACTGCAGTTGCAGCTCCAGTACCACCATCTATTTTAGTAGGACTAGGGTTACAAGACAATATTTGAAATACAACTCCAAAATCGTCAAAAAAATTGATTAAATTTTCTTTAATCCCTACATTAGAAACTATACAAGCATTTGATGCAAAGAAATAACCACCACTACTTAATACCCTAGTTTTATCAAATCCAATCTGAATAATATCTATAACATTTATTAACGTCATAAATGCAGTGATAATTTTACCACCCCACTGGATCCAATTAATTATTTTCTGAATCTTACCCATAACGTTTAAAAATCTGAACCAACCCTTATCTACAGCTTCGTACATTAACAAATCAACATTTTCGTCCAATGCACCCATTTCTGAATATTCAAAAGGTATTACTAAATCAATTTCTTGAGTTTCTGCATAACTTAATGCAGTATCGTCAAGCACAGAATAAATCCTCATCTGACAAGTATACTCTAAATCAATACCATCAAACTCATCATCACCATCTTCAGCTAATGCCCCTAAATCTACCACTTCTGAAGCTGCGAAAGATTCAAATTCTAAAATGATTGTTAAGTCAGGACTAGAATCTGGCTCACCAGAAGCACTACCGCCAAACAATAATGATCTTGAAATTGTAGGGGTATATCCAGTTTCATCTTCACTTGGATAACATTCATCCAATTCAATTAAAGTAGCTTTAGCATCATTGTCTGACCTTAAACTAGTAGTAAGAGCAATTTGCGGATAAGTTAATCCTACAATATCTAAATCTACAAACGCACTATTCAATGTTGAAGAACCACTTGACTGTTCCCAAAAGTCTGGCTGAGTTTCTTCGTCCAAAGCATATATCTCGATAGAATATTCTCCTTCACTTCCACCGATAACGTTCTGAGCATCATCGTTACTGTCAAGATATTCCCAGTTAGCAGAATTACCAGCAGTGTCCATAATCAACACTTCAAAATTTGCATGACTATCGTACCCACTTTTAATAGAATCTACACTGAATGAACATTCCCAATCAATAGTTTCTTCATCTCTTGAACAACTACTTTCATCAAACTCTACCCAACCAGTCATGTTCTTGCCATACTTCAAATCGTCGTACAGATACTTATTTTCAGCGTCCATAACAATATCGTTAACGTCAACATAAACTGCTAATCCAGAAGTTTCAGTAACAGTCATTTCAATTACTAAATCATCATTACTTTGAAAATAATCTTTCTGACCGATAGCAGAAAAACCATACACTTCCAATTCTGTAATTTGCGGTTGAACACCATCAACAATAATTTCATAAGATGTTAAAGTTCCATCATTACCAACTTTATCACTAACATACCTTAAATTAACTTCTTCAGTAGTAGTCATGCCATCAGTTCCAGCATCGTCAATTTCCCATTGACATTCATAATCATAACTTCCTGAAGTAGAATTTTCACAAACGTCAGGTTCTTGCCAATCACTTTCGCCGAACGCGTACAAATTTAATGCGATACTATCTTCGTCAATCCCTGAACCACTTTCAGAAATTTGCATGTATAACACAGAATCGCCATCAGCAGGAACGTAACTATAATCATCATATTGATACTGAGATCCGAAATATATTACTTCAGGAGCATCTGAATCAAGATCAAAAGTTGAACTTACAGTTGAACTTGCAGAATTGCCAGCTTCGTCAACTGCAGTGATTTCAGCAGAAACTGAACTGCCATCAGCATTAATTGAAATATCTTCCCAGATACATTCCCAGATACATTCTTCATCATCAATCTCGTCACAATCAGCAGATTGACTATAAAATTCCATATCGTCAGAAGTTGCAGTAACATCTGCAATTTCGTCACATTCAGTAATGTTAATTGCAACATCACTTGCTTGAATTTCTTCACCAACATAAGCGCCAAAATCTAGAAGTGCTAAAGTTCCAGTTTGAATCACCGGTGCAACAAAGTCTGTTGCGAAACTGTAAGCGGAACTGGTTTCTGTATGACCTAAAAAGTCTGTTGCTTGAACTTTAATATATCTAGTACCTTCACCATCAAGTTCAACAGATAACACACCAGCATTATCTCCATCATTAATATAATCAAATTCACAAACACCTAACCAATCTTCTTCACTTAAACTAATAGTTTCTAGTGAGGTTCCAGTTTCAGAATCAAGAATTTCAATTTCACTTAACCCAGAACATAATCCATCAGGTTGATCTTCAACAGTAAAGTCAAGATAAACATTACCGTCCATTTGATATATGTCACTAATAGAAATACTTGGTTCAGAACCATCTGCAGTAATAGTTTCAGAATCTGATGCCAACATACCTCCTAAATCACTACTATTAGAACCTTCAACCATATCATAAATGACAACATCAAAACTGTAAGTACCTTCTGCAATACCATCTTCAAGTACACTTTGAAATTTACAGACTGTATTTCCAGAACTTGCTGAACAAGAATTAAATTCCACTTGAGAACTTCCAATTTCAGCAATAACTTGATCTGGACTAATCGCAGTTTCACCAAAATCCGATTCATAATCAGTGATGGTAGCTTCTAAATTCCAAGTATCACCTTCAGCATTAAGGTAACCTTCATAATTACTATTACCTGTATTGGATGTAACTGAAAGTGATGTTGCCATTGCATTAGCAGAATAGATTGGTAAACTTACAACTAAACATATAATAAATAAACCCACAAAAGACCAAATCTTTTTCGACCTTATACTTTGAGCAGATTCCCAATTAGTTGATTCATTTTCAATAACATTTTGCCTTTCAATTGGCCTGTTCAAACTTTCTAAATCCATCTTATCATTTTTTTTAAAATTTTAATTTTTTTATTTAAACATAAATTTCTTGTCTTTTTAACATTATTCCTCAATCCAACTTGAACTCCATTCTGGTTCAAGAGTTGCTCGAGCATTTTCCATCGCAGCGATTTCAGAGATATATCCAGAAACCATCAAATCTTCATGCGTTTGAACATTAATTTCAATTTCATCATTATCGTCATCATAACTTATTGTTGATTGAGGTGCATCATTAATATCATACAATAATGCATGGAAAGTTAATTCGTCTGAACTGTATAAATCTTCAGGATAAACATACCAGTAAGTATCTTCTGTATCCCATGAATAAGATCCACCAACATAATTGTCTAATGTTAAACCAGTCATATTATTACAAGTATAATCATCTTCTTCATCATCGTATAAACAACGATCATCCTCATATATTAAAACATCGTCATTAATCATTACATTCAAATCTACTTTGTAAATCCCAGGAACTAATGTAATTGTGTTTGTTTCATTTCCCTCTAAATTAACAAACTGAGTATATTGAGCACTACCATAATCTTCTACAAGAGGACTAACTCTTTCCAAAATTAATGTTGCTTGATAATATTCAGGTAAAAATTCAATTGAACCTGAGTTAGCATAATATTCGTTACTTCTGGTAATACTACCATTAGCTGTTAAAGTTAAAACTGAATCTGAAAAGAATGCTGAACCTAACATTGAAACATTACCATTACTGAAACAGATTTGGTCAGCATCTTCATTACAATCATCTTGCCTATAATTCCACTTACTAATACAAACTTTTGGAGTGATACATTTTCTCAAAAACAAACCATCAATACTAACTTCTAATTCTTGTTCTTGATACATCATTAATACTTGATAATCTAATCCAGCAATTGAATACCCATAAAGTCCACCAGACTCTTTAAAGAAATTAGTATCTATCAAGTATTCAGTTGTTAAATAATCATCATGTGACAATTCAAGTACCCCACCATAAGCTGAAGGATAATTATCTTCTAAACTTCCTAAATTATCAGTTTCACCCATATAACAACTGTCAAATCCAGGAAGTTCAAATACTACATCCACCATTTCAATAGGTTCATTAGTATAAGCATCAACCACGATAGTTTGAATTAGTTCAGTATTTCTTTGTTCTTCATCACAAGCCAAACTTGCCTTGTTAGATGAAACTGTTGGAATTGGTAAACTTTCAGTAGATTCAGCAGGGATATTATTAATTATGTTTGATTCTAATGCAAGATTAAAAGTGTAACCTTCACCTTTGAAAGCTCCATCATCTTCAATTGTTACAAGTACAGGATAACTTAAATCGTAAGTGTTATAATAATTTAAAAAACCAAACTTAAATGGAACAACATCAAAAGGACTGGTAACTACCATCCCACTCGGTTCAATTTCTTCTTGGCCACCATTCATACTCAAGTAAGGTTCCCATGAAAAATAACTAAAACTTACACCTAAATCTTCAGCACCACCTAATGGAACTACCATATTATCAGATATTTGTTGATATAAGTCAGTTAACAGTTCATCATCAGAATATTCATAACGCATAAAATTTTCACTCCCATAATATCTTAACACAGGAACATATGAACTTAACAAACCAATAACCTTAGATTTAATTTCAGTAGCTGACCAAGTAACACTATCTGAGGTATCACCAACATCCATTGAAGACATTGGCGCTAAAAAATCTGAATCTAAACGTGAATAAATACTCAGCAACTCCAAAGCTTGATTTTCTAAAAAGGTATAGTTCTGTTCTGCTTCAGTTATCTGGTTAGCAATATCGTAAATGTGTGCTAAATCTAAATCATGGCTCGCATAAAAAGTGGTCATTTCTTGTTGAGCACCACCTTTAACCGCACTTAAATCAAGTTCTAAAATAAAATCAACATAACCGCTGTCCCAAACCCTAGCAGTAGCTTGCATTCCAGAAAAATCTGCTGAAACATTAAATCCCTGACCACTGAAAACTTCGTAATCGTTTAAACAATCATTAATCTCCTCTTCAATATAACGACCAAGTTGAGCTTCAATACTCATATACTCACCACCAGCATAATCTTTATCTAAATCAGAATCATAAAGTGAAGGTTGTAAACTAGCCAATGAAACGCTAGGATTACCATTATATTCAGAATTGTAATGCCAGTATGGGATTAGTAAAGGATCAATAGAGATCCCAATTGAATCTGTTGGATTTGTTATTGAGAAATCGCCTAATGAAGTTGGATAAATGTAGCCACCTTGTTGGCCAAGAAGAATCAAACCATTTTGAGCTGTGCTGTATAAGCAAGTTTCAGTATATCCTTGAATTGCAACAAACTCTTGAGTAACAGTATCAACTATTGGTTGACCTTCAGCTGCAAATTCTTCAGTAATAAATGTGTTGCTGACATACAACATAACACCCATAATAGCAAGAATTAGAATTCCTATAATCATAAATACTGTAACTTGCCCCTTTTTCAACATCCATTACCCCTTTGAGCCAAAAATCTATCTCGAAATTTATATTAAAAACAATCTCTGAAGATTTATAAATGTTTTTATTTTATAAAAGTATTAAAAGTATATAATAAAAGAAGAATATAACATAATAAATAAATAAAATAATTGCAGTGAACTATATTTAATTAACTGATCTTAGCACCATCACTTACATCAGGCAATCCTAATTCTTTCCCAGCAACATTAAGACTTTTCTCTTTCCAAACAACTTTACAACCCAAAATTTTCATTTTAACTTTCAAGAATTGTTTGTAATCAATTTCATCTTCACAAACAATTAAATCACCAAAAGTAGCAAATTCACCCAATTCAACATTTTCAAACTGGCTTGGTTTCAATTCAAGCAAGGTAAGCTTTTCACCACCTTCATCCTTTTCTTCAGCAACAAGTATCATCCCTTCACTCATTTCACCACGCAGTTTAACGGGTTGTAAGTTGATACAAAATAAAAATTTGTGAAATAAAAGATCGTTAGGTTCAAAATGACCACGTAACCCTGAAACTATTTGTTTTTTACCGATCTCCCCACCAAAATCTACTTGCAAAACATACAATTTTTCTGCATTGGAATGATTTTTAATTTCTACAACTTGACCCACTCGTAAACTTAAAGGTAAACAATTCTCTTTTTTAGAATCACTTTTAACATCTCCACCAGTTACAACATTCAATCTTTCTTTTGCAATTTTAGCATCAATCCGATCAACTAATTTATCTACCATTTCAATATGGCCAGTCCAATCAAAATTGATATCTTCCCATTGTAACCCATCACAACCCTTACCAACAACAGATTCTACACCGAATGATTTTTCAATTTTAGCAGAAAATTCTGGTAAAATTGGTTTAATTAAAATTGATAAGTTCCGGGCCAGATTTAATATAAAAGCAATTTTCTCACAAACCAGTTTTTCACCTTCCTCACTTTCCCTTTTCTTCCAAGGTTCTAATTTTTGAAAATAAACATTACCCAGATCAGAAATTTGTAAAATAAGTTTAACTGCACCTTTAAAATTTTGTCCATAATAACAATCTTTAACACCATTCGGACTATGAACTAACTTATTAAACTCCTCAACCAATTTCTGTTCATCGTCACCATTAGCAACTTTATCAAACCCCTGAGAGTAATTCTTAGCAGCAAAACTTAAACTCCGATAACAAAAATTACCCAAATTAGCAATTAAAACTTTATTGTTCACAGCTTCAAAATCATCTAAACTTAAATCTAAGTCTACAATTGAACGATCCAACCGATTAGCATAATAAAATCTTAATCCTTCCGCTCCAAACAATTCAAAAAATTCTGCAGCAGAAAAATAGTTTCCACGAGATTTGCTCATTTTAGAACTGTTCAAATTAACAAAACCATGAGTAGTTAATACTGGTAATGGAAAACCAGCACCTTTCAATACAGCTGGCCAAAACAAGTAATGGAAATAAGCAATATCTTTACCGATGAAATGTAATACTTGCCCTTTGTCAGACTTCCAATAATCTTCCCAATTAAGATCTTTATTTTCACTGGACATTTTATCACAATAATTTACTGTTGAAGAAATGTATCCAATAGGTGCATCTAACCACACATATAGATACTTTTTCTCACCTATTTCATCTAAACAGTCCGGAACTTCAAACCCAAAATAAGGTTCATCACGAGAGATACACCAATCATCTAACCCGCCTTTTATCCAGTTAGTGATCCAATTTTTAATTTCTTTTTGTATCAAAGAATTATCATCATTAAACCATGCTTGTAATTCTAAAGAAAAATCTTTTAACTTGAAAAAGTAATGAGAACTATTTTTATGTTCAGGTTCGTTACCACATAAAGTACATTTAGGGTTAACTAAATCTATCCCTTTCAGTGCAGTTGAACATTTTTCACAGATATCACCGTACTGATCTTCTTCATTACAATGAGGACAAATACCTTTCACAAACCGATCAGGCAAATGACGGTTACAAGAAGAACAAAACACAGTAGGAATTTCTTTAATGTAAATGTAACCTTTATCTTTCAAAATTTTGTAAAAATAGTAAGCCATTTCTTTATTTTCAGGAGAATGAGTTTTGTAATAATTATCATATTTCACTAAATATTTAGCAAAATCTTTTTGATGTTTTTTGCAAAAAGGTAAAGCATATTCTTCTGGTTGTTTACCTACTTTCTTTGCATTAACTTCAATAGGAGTACCATGCATATCAGAAGCACAAATTAATATTGCATCTTTTCCAATCAATCTTAAAAATCTAGTATAGATGTCTACTTGAATATGTTCTAAGACATGCCCCACATGCATTTCTCCATTTGCGTAAGGTAATGCTGCAGTTACGACAATTTTCTCTTTTGATTCTAACAATTTTTTTATACTTGCCATGATAAAGAATTATAGTAGTTCAATATTTTATAAAGTTAACTAGGAAGAAGTTTGAATTAAGTTAAAAAATAGAAAAAAAATCAAACACAGAAATCAAACTCATGCTCTTTTACAACATTAGCATCAACAGTGATTACCCGTTTAATCTTACCTTTTTTCTTAGCATGTAATCTTGCTAAAGCAAAATCGTCCTGGTATTCTTTAGGTATTTCCGCACCATCAATAATAAAAGTGATGTCGACATCAATTGATTTTGCTTTGGAATATTCACTTTTATCGATATCAAACAAAAAGTTTTCAAGTATTGGAGTAGCATATTTATTATCAACTTTAAATGTAGCAAATTTTTCCACAATTTTACCAGGTTTAGGTAATGATCCTTTAACTTTCATAGTAATACCTGCCACAGAATAATTTAATAGCATAAAATATTGAGATAATGAAACTACCGCTTCCCTAAATTTAGATACAGGCATTTCAAATTTAATGTTATACTTTTTACCTTTTTTATCTATCAATTCAAACCCAGCACTTTCAATATCTTTTTCCAAACCTTTAGTGGTAGAAAACACAACGCCCTTACCTTCAATTGTAACATCTTCTTTAACTAACAAATCTGCAGTTAGTAAATAAAGATCAATTGCCAACTCAAACCCAGTTTGAATTTGTAACTTTTTAGCCATTTGTTTGATAATGATTTTTTCACGAGGAAATTCGCCAATGCTAAACCGGATAAATTTTCGATGAACAGCATCATCTGTTTTCTTATCGATTATTTTTTGAATATAATTTGTAGATTCCATAATAAAGAAAAAGCAAGAAGTAGTTTATATTCTTTTCGATTAATTAAAGTATTGATAGTTAGTTAATAAACAATTAATGTTTCAATTGATTAAAAGTATTGAATTATATCAAATATTTAAGTTAAAGAACACCTGTTTTTAAAAAAGAAAAAATAATGAAAAATTATGACCCATGTTTAATCGAATTATGAAATTTAGTAACCAAGATATTAAAACTGTTACACTCATCTTCCATATGCAACTTAAATTTCGTTGCAGCATTTTTAAGCTTCCTAATTTTAGCCTTGTTTTTACTTAAATTATCTAAAGTAAATATACTAGTAATATCAAATGAAAGAACACCTAAAAGATCCGCACACAAATCTAAACTGTCATAAAGACCAACAACTGGAACATCAGATTTTTCAAAAAATAGATCAAAATTTTTTAATTCTAATTTTAATTGTTTAGTTTCTTTAGCCACATTGTTTAACATTGACTGAGAACTAAGATTGGACATAGAAGAAGCCATAGAAATAGATTTATTTTTACTAAATAAATCACCCACTTCTAAACCTTCTGAAAAACTTAAAGAACTAAGCGTACCTTCTAACAATTTCAAATAATTAGTGACATATTTTAAAGTCCAATCAGCTTTTTTCTTAGCATCAGTAATTTCAATGTACATATCGTCAAACTGAACTAGGCCATTATGAATTTTCTCACCATTTGCAATTTTAATTTTGTTCAACTTATTTCTAAGCTTACTAATCTCCCCTTCTATCCCCTCACCAACACGAAAAATAGAAGTTCCCCAAAGCGTACTTATAATTTCTTTTTCTCTTTTAACTGACGCCTTATCACTACTGAAAATACCACCTAAAAAAGTTTCAGTAAACCCAAACCTTGACCTGACCTGTTTTAATTCTTTTTGTAATATGCCAATTTTAGCATCTAACTCTTTAATCTTAACTTCTAATTCTAGTTCTAAATCAACTTCGCCCACCATAGAATGTTTTAATTCTGAGTTTAAACTAGATTCAATTGATCCTAATACACCTTCAAAAGAAGGAAACTTTTTAAGTTCATCCTCAATTACTTTAACAACATCAGATAATTTAGAATCGTCTTTTTCTGCCTCTTTTAACATGACCTCAATTTTACCACCACGAGAAAGAGTTTTAACAAAAAAATTGTGATATATCTTTGCTTGTTCTAATAATTTTAAAGTTTTTTCTACTTCACCAGGGAACTTTTTTTTATATTTAGTTTGTAAAGATTTTACCGTAGTAACCATTGAATTAAAAACTCTTCCTTCACGCCTTTCAACCCTCTCGATACCAAACATACCCCTTAATTCTTTTAAACATTTTTTTGCTAATTTTTTATTACCTTTCTTAGCATGAGAGATTAGATGTAATAATTTTCTTGATTGATAAAATTCCCTCATTAAAAAATCATGTAATACTTTGACATTTTTAATTGATTTTTCAAATTGCTTATTTTGATTTGGGATTATTTTGTTTGCCATCATGTAAAATTAAATTTGTCAGGTATTTAAAGATTACTATTTAAGTTATATTGGAAAAAAACTAACACATTATTAATTTATTAAAAATAATTTAATTTCAAACTTGTTTAAAATTTTTTGCAGCATGATAAAACATACCAGAATAAGCACCTAAAAATTCTAATGACATAATTCCTTGTTCATGACTGTAATCCAAATTGACACCCAACAGATTATGTAAAGATTCACCAATAAATAAAGGTGTGATTACCGCATCAATACCAATCAAAACAGAACCACCTAGAGTCAATTTTTCTAAATTAGAGAAATTAACTTCATTTTTAAAATGCTCTTTTTTTATTTTACCACTAATAGTGTGCCCATAATTGAATAAAGTAAAAAGCCCATACATCCCTTCAAATATTGCCATATTAAACTATTTTCAAACTGATTATATAAGAATTTTCATTGTGGTGGATATATCGGGAGATATTAAAATACAAACACACAAGCATGATTATATCAAATATAATATAAAAGCTTAAAAATATGACGCGCACAAACATTTTTATGTTCAATGATAAATCAAGAAGGGAATCGTTATACCATTGTGCCCTAATTCTTAGCAAAGACAATCCTAAACTTAAAAAGATAGGAATCAGTCGTAAATCAAATAAACATTTAAGAAATTTGCTAGAAACTTACGGTAATCTTGAAAATACATTCTATGCACACAAACCAAAAGATATGTTTGGACAATTTGCTGATCCAATAACACAATTTCCAGGATTTGAAACAATCATGAAAAGATTAGACCAAACAAGTTTCAATTTTGGCACCATTACAATCAAAGATAAAGAATATCCAGAAACATTAAAAAAATATGATGACTCCCCACCGGTTTTATATTATAGAGGAGATTTAGAATTACTTAAAAGACCATCAATGGTAGTTATAGGCACACGAAAATTAGAAGAACAAAAAGACATAATCCACGGTAAATCTGTCTTAGAGAGATTAATTTATGGTGAAAAAGCAAAGTTCAACACAGAAGGAACAGGTTATTGTATTGTAAGTGGTCTTGCAAAAGGTTGTGACACATTGGCACATAAAACTGCCATCAAAGATCATGGGTCAACCATTGCTGTTATTGGAACTGCTTTAGACAGATATTTTCCAGCAGAAAATCAAACACTTCAAGAGTATATCTCTACCAACCATTTAGTTCTATCCCAATATCCAATTGGATTTAATCCTTTTAAAGGCACAGGTTTTGTTGAAAGAAATTATACTGTATCTTGTTTATCAACACACGGAGTGGTTGTAATTCGTGCAAGTGATAGTAGCGGCACCTTACATGCAGTAAGACATTGCATTGATCAAGAAAAACCATTGTACGTTTTAGAAAATAATATGTGTCAGGATTATAATTGGATCAAGACACATAAAAATAAAATTAACGTGATTAAAAATCAAATGTCGGGGAAAATAGATTAAATGGTAAAAAGATTTGCTATGCCAAAAAAACATTTCATACTTGATTTAGATGAAACTATTGTTGATACAAAAAACCTTCAACCTTACTTGACAAATCCTGCTGGAAGAAATTACTTAAAAAATAATCTTAATATGATTAGGTCTGACACCTATTCCAGAAGAATAGAAATAATGCTCCACAGAATTGCTAAACACCACAAGTTAACTATTTATACTAATTCTCCCGAAGCTTACGCTAGAGCAATTATTAAAAAACATAGCTTACCCGAAGTTCAAATTATTGGAAATGCTAAAAAACCTAACAAAGAATTATTAGAAAAGATTATTGAAGGATCTGGAATCCATAAACAAAGAACATACTTAATTGGTGATTCAGCAAAAGATATTCTTAACGCACATCAAGTATCAATAGTACCAATCGGTGTAACTTGGGGTTATTCATCGCAACAACAATTAGCTAACGCAGAAGCAAGAAAGATTGTTAATACCCAAGATGAATTTTTAAATTTATTAAGTTATATTTCAAATGGCATATTAGAATACCAACCTAGAACAGTACCATTTGATAAAGATTTTTTTATGGATGGAAATTATGATCCGGGAATAGAACATCACTTTTTAGAAGAATATTTCCCTTGGAATGGTGGTAATAGAAACCCGTTTACTAACTGGGTTCTAAGTTTTAAGAAAACAAAAAATTTCACCCATGACCAAATTGAAAGTTGGGCTAAAGAAGAATTTTTTTATAATGGAAAAATCATAAATGAAAGGTACGCTTTAAAAACTAACTTGGCAAAATTTCAACATAGACTAAATCATTTAGTTAACAATTTAAATTTAAAAGGAAAAACAGAAGTAATGGCATCTCCAAACTCTTGCCCCCATTACTGTTACAAAACTGATGTTAACAATTTAGTAGCAGGAATTATTGCTGAAGAACAAAATTATGAATTTTACCCAGACAGAATATTCGAAAGAGTCCACCCTTGCCGAGAATCACATTCTTCAAACAACAGAAATACTATCTATGATCATCTTGAAACAATTGGCATAGAAGAAGATTTAGATTATTTATCTCATGCAAATAATTTGATCATTTTTGATGACATATATACTACTGGAACCCAAGCAAAGGCTTTAGGTATAATTGCTAGAGAAAAAGGTTTCCAAGGTAATATCCATTTTATCACACTAGGTAAAACAATTAATAGATATTGAATTATTCAAAAATTAACTCTAAGACATATGTGCCCATGGTTGGATCTTTCATATGTTCAGGATTAGCTAAAGCAGGCAAATTAATTCTTTGATACATTTTATCTAACATTCTTTGGTAAACACTTGCAACATTGATATTAACACCTAATCCACCGTTCATTAATCTTCGATTAATATCAGATCTCCCATCTTCTGCCAGGTTAGTATCCCTACAATATTCAGTATTTTTGATTATTAACATTGCCGTATTTATATCATTTCTAGCGATAGCATTTCCAAAAAGAACAACTTCTTTTCTAATTGCAGTTTCAATTCCTTTTGTCAAAATTTTTGACCTTAGATCTTTTAATCTTTGATCTTCCCCAGAATTTTCAACACCAACATATTTCATAGCTTTTCCCAAATCCCATATACATGAGAATATACTTGAATCATCAATAACCTTGTTAAAATATTTATTTGCTTCATTTAAATTTCCTTGTAACATTATTTATTATAATATATCAGAATATTTAAACCTTTTGGTTATTTGTCACTGATTAGTGGCACAAAAGATTGTGAAGCATGTTAAAATTGCATAAAATATAACAAAATATTAACAACATTACAACCTTTTCAATTCAATAGAAACTGCATCCCTATTAATTCTAATTTCCCTTGGACACATCGTATATTCAAGATTATTTTTCGTACAATAAGCCACAATCTTTAACCTATCTGTTTCACTTTTTGGCACTACTATAACAACAAATCCAAGTTCATTATCTTTGCCAATAATTTCAAATTCTTTTAGATCATTAATAATCTCTGTCCTCTTATCTAATAAAAACTTGATCCGGCCATCAAGAATATTAAAATGATGTAATAATTTTTCATAATCTCCTCGAAAAGTCATTGCTGAAAATAAAGGTTTAAAATGATTAAACAATTTAGGATTTTGAAACGAAATAAACCCACCTTGCCCATAATCAATTAATTTCCAATCACCAAAACTTCCTAAACAGATATCAGCATATTTCCCATCACATAATCTTGTTCCGATTGTTCCAGAAACGTCCATAATTACTAAACAATTTTTTTCTTTACAGATTTTATAAATTTGTTCAATATCCTGCTCGGCAAAATAACCACCTAAAGGATGATAAATAAAAACACATTTTTCTTCCAATCTATTTTTCAAATCATTTAAATCAATTCTAGCATCATGACATTTGATAGAAACAACTTCTTTCCCAAGATTCTTGGCATATTTATGATAAGTCATCCACCCACCTTCTTCTGGATAAAACACTTTCTGACCTAATACAGATAAAGATAATAAGATTGCAGAATTAGCCCTATTAAGAACTTCCACATATTCATAATTTGTTCTTTGTTTAATTTCTTTCAGTACAGACTCTTTTATTTGTGACAAATTCATTTTTAATGAGGTCATGATATTAAGTTATAATTCAATAATGTGATTAATATATTAAAAAAGTTTCCCCCATTTACCCAAATGTGTTTCAGCATAATGTTGAGATATATCTTGATAAGGTTCATGCTTAAAATAAGTTGCATTGATTGTATTTGCAAAAATCCTTCTTTTTGAAGGTAAAATTTCGGCATCTGATTTGATTAATTTAAAATAAGGATTACCCCTAGAATCAACATTATTTTTTTCTAAGTTAGGAAATAAGCATGACGTATTTAATGACATATTACTATTAATAATTTCAATATCAAAATGTAAATGAACTAACCTTGAAAATAATTCAGAATCATCATCACCATATAAATGGCCAATTACTTGACCTTGCTTAATATAATCACCCTCATCAATACAAGTTTCAACATGCCCATAATTACAGACTAAACCCTCATACTTTCTTCTTTTTTTAAGATTTTCAGAATTTCTAATGGTATGATCAATATATATTGAAGAAGCGTATCCTTTTTCAACAGTAAACAATACTTTCCCATCAGCAATTGCTCTTACAGGAAGCTCTTTTGGTAAACTAAATCTACACACACCATTTTTTGTTAAATATGCAGCAAAGTCATAACCCCTATGTGGAAAACGAGTCCCTGGACTTAATGCTCCAAAAGGAAGCCATGCAACCCATTCTTTAAAACCACCCAATAACCTAGTATCAATTGGTTCCACTATTTTTTCGGGGAATTTACCTTCAGATTTCAATCTATCAAATTCTCTCTTAACATAAACTTCTGAATCAAATAAATTAGGTAATGTATTACTCATAATACTTTAAAAAGAAAGGTTTTATTTAAATGTTTTTAATAATTTGTCACTTAAGAGTGGCCACATTACAAGTCACTTTTTCTTCATTACAACCCCATACTTCCTTTCCCAGACTAAACTTCTGATTAATCTTTCTTTCCACATTAAACCAACAACTTTACTTTTATCAATTACTGGTAAGATATTCAATCCTTGCTTAAGTAAAGTTCTTAATGCAACATCTGACTTTTGGTTAGAACTCAATGTTTTCAAATACTTTAATGGGTATGCAACCTGTTTTACTTTAATTCTCTCTTCAACCTCTATGGTCATTTCACCCATTTTCTTTAAATCAAGAACACCTAATAAATTCTTTTTTGAAAATGAAGAAATTTCTTTTTTAGTTGACTTTTTTCCTTTAACAACTAAAAATGAATCATATTTAGAAGAAAAATTTCTTGTTAAGAAATGTGCTAAATCTTCATCACCATACGCTACTGGAAACTTTTTTTCCATCAAATCTTTAACTTTCCATTTCTTTAAAATTTCAGAATAAAGTACTTGTTCAAAACTCATCCCAGCCAAGAAATGTAAAAATATACCTAAAAACATTAACCAAATCCCACCATAATCACCACTTAGAATCCTAAAAAAACCTACTGATCCTAAAAACCAAGCAAAACCTTTTCCTAACAATGAAGCAAAATATGTTGATTTTTTCAAACTTTTAGTAAAATAATGTAAGATAGCCCGTAATACCCTTCCACCATCCAAAGGATATGCAGGAATCATGTTAAATATTGCTAATACAAAATTTATTTGGTAAAGATAAAATGTGATAGCGTTAAAGTAAGCATTTGAAATATTAAAGTAAAAAAACATTAAAATAATTCCAAGTAAGAGGGAAAATATTGGACCTGCTGAAGCAATTAAAATCTCGTCCCAAGGTTTCAAATCTTCAGTATTAATTTCTGCCACACCACCAAAAAAAAATAAAGTTATACTATTAACTACAACTTTTCTTGACTTTGCAACTAATGAATGTGCAAATTCGTGTAATAATACTGAAACAAACAACAAGAAAGCTGATACTAACCCAATTATCCAATATTGCATTAAAGATAAACCGGGATAATATATTGGAAAGAAACTTGAAGCTAATCCCCATGCTAAAAGAACAAGAATTATCCACCATGAGAAATGTACCTTTACTTCAATCCCAAATATCTTGAATAATTCTAAATCACCTTTCATACAGTATGCCTCTTTTAATAAGAGTAATATGTTATAATGTTTTAAATTTATCGTTTAGAGGATAGTATTATTGTTGTATTAAATAATAAGAAAATTAATAAAAGCTAACTTTTGCCTTAATCACTATGACTGAACCAGCAGCAGGGCAAACAAAAAAGATAGTAAGTGTATTAGATATACCTGAACATTTGTTAACTCCAGGTATGAAACAATACAGGGATGCTAAAAAAGAAAATCCTGATTGTCTGATCATGCTTCGAATGGGGGATTTCTATGAAATGTTTTATGAAGATGCCATTGCTGCAGCCAGAGATTTAGAGATCACATTAACTTCCAGAGGTAAAGGAGAAAAAGCCGCCCCATTATCTGGATTACCATATCATGCTCTAGAAACTTATCTTGGAAAGTTAGTTAAGAAAGGTCACAAAGTGGCTATTGTTGAACAATTAGAAAACCCAAAATTAGCTAAAGGTCTTGTTAAAAGAGGATTAGTAAGAATAGTTACCCCAGGAACTTTAATTGAATCAACACTTCTTAATGCTAACGAAAATAATTATATTATAACAATTAAATCTTATGGAGAATCTTATGTTTACTCAATCGCTGATTTATCAACAGGAGAATTGTTATGTGGACAAGCAAGATCCACAGAATCAATTTTAGCAGAGATTCAAAGAAGAAATATTTCTGAATGCATTGTACCTGAATCAATGATGGTTAATACTGAATTAATTTCCACAATTAGAAAGTTAGGCTCTTTTGTAAACAAATTCCCAGATTATTATTTTCAGTTTGATAATGCCAAAGCAATTTTACTAGAACATTTTGATGTTAAAAGTTTAACGGGATTTGGTTTGGATGAAATTAACATAAATAAAAAAAATGAAATTAGTGTAGCTGGAGCATTAATGAAATATTTACAAGACACACAAAAAAACTCTTTAGCACATTTCAAATCAATTAATTCTATTAATGATACTGAAATAATGTTACTTGATAGAAGAACATTAATCAATTTAGAGATTAGTCAAAATATTCGTAATCAAGGTAAAGAAGGAACCTTATTATCAGTTCTTGATCACACAGTAAGTTCTATTGGTTCACGAATGTTGAAAAAGATTATCAAAGAACCCTTACTAAACAAACAAAAAATAGTTCAAAGACTTAACTCAGTAGAAGAATTAAATGAAAAAGTTATTGAAAGAGAAGAATTAAGAGATTTATTAAAAGAAGTTTATGATTTAGAAAGGTTAATTGGCAGGGTTAATTATGGTAATGCCAATCCAAAAGATTTACTTTCATTAAAAAACACATTACAAAAGATTCCTTTAATTAAAAAAATAATTTCTAGTTTTAATTCTAATTTACTAAAAGAGGTTAGTTTGATTGGATCAATGCAAGAACAATTTTTACTTTTAGAAAGATCAATCAAAGATGATGCACCTACAACAATTAGAGAAGGCGGAATTATTAAAAGTAGTTTTAATCAAGAATTAAAAGAACTGGTTGAAATTAAAACAAATTCTAAAAAGTTCTTAAGAGAAATTGAAGATCGAGAAAAAGCCAAAACTGGGATTAATGCATTAAAAGTTTCTTTCAACCGAGTGTTTGGATATTTTATTGAAGTTACGAAAAAAAATGTACATTTAGTTCCAAAAAGTTACATTAGAAAACAAACTACTGCTAATGCCGAACGTTACATCACAGAAGAATTAAAATTAGAAGAAGAAAAAATCTTAGGAGCAGAAGAAAAAATTTATGAATTAGAATTTAAATTATTTCAAGCAATTTGTGAAGAACTAAAAAGGTCTACAGAAATTGTTCAAGAAGCATCACAAAAATTAGCTTTACTAGATGTACTATCTTCTTTCAGTAAAGTTTCAATGGACAACAATTATTGTAAACCACATTTTAACGAATTAAATATGATTGAAATTACTAATGGAAGACATCCAGTAATTGAAACTATTGAACAAAAATTTATTTCTAATAATGTTAAACTAGAAAATAATGAGATCATGATAATTACCGGACCAAACACATCAGGTAAAAGTACTATCATGCGACAAACTGCGCTAATTATTTTAATGGCACAAGTTGGAAGTTTTGTCCCAGCAGATAATACTTCATCACATATTGTTGATCAAATATTTACTCGGGTTGGTGCCCAAGATGATTTAAGTTTTGGCCAATCAACATTTATGGTAGAGATGTTGGAAACAGCTAACATTCTTAACAATGCTACTGATAAAAGTTTAATAATCCTAGACGAAATTGGCCGAGGCACATCAACATTTGATGGTGTTGCTATTGCGTGGAGTACAGTAGAACATATTTACAAAAACATTAAAGCAAAAACTATGTTCGCGACACATTATCATGTTCTTAACAAAATTTCAGATAAATTTGACAAAATCAAAAATTTCAATGTTGCAGTAAAAGAAAAAGGTCATGAGATCATTTATTTAAGAAAATTAATAGAAGGTGGAACTGACCAAAGTCATGGAATCCATGTAGCTAAACTTGCGGGGATGCCAAGTTCTGTTGTAGATAGAGCTAAAGAAATTCAATCAGTTTTAGAAGCAGAAGACGAAATGGTCAAGAAAATCAAAGCTAAGAAGGAGAAAGAGCAGTTAAGTTTGGATGGGTTTTGAAAGAAAAAATAAAAAAATCATTGTTTATTGTAATGTTCACATAATTCAATATGATTAAATAATTTCATATCCTTATGCATGATTCCTTTCCCATGTAATAACTCTCTGTTCTGGTTAACCAATTTAATAAATACTTCACTTGCTTCAGCTAGTAATTGATTTGCATCAATAAAATCAGCTTCGTCTTTTGATTCATATAATTTCTTGGCATTTAATAATAATGTTAAGTATTTCTCAAAATTGAAATCATTATTATTATACTTTAAACCTAATTTTTTATATTGATTTATTAAACGTCTTGCATCACTAATTAACATACCTAACATGACCCTTATTGTACCTTCATCACCACTAAAATCTCCCATAAAAATATGATGCATTAAATTTTCTAATGTTACATGATGTCTTATCATTTTATTCACCTCAGTTGTTTAAAATTATAATTACAATTTTATTAATTTAGAAAAATATATAAACATATTGATATTAATTAATAATCAATGGCAAGTTTAATTTGGGATTTTAACGAATTTATGACAAGAAATTTCAAATCATTAGCAATGGGATTAACACCTTCTGGCCACATACATTTAGGCTTTCTTTCAACATTAGCATGTGCATTTATGTATCTAAGAGAACATCCTCACACACATTTAACGATTACAAATATTGAAAATTCGTTGTCATCAAGTGTAGAAAAATATAATGGAGTACCTTTACGTTTTCAATATTTAGAAGAGGGAGATTTACTTATTCCAAAAGATTATAACCAATTAATTTCTAGAAATAGTGCGGGTAGAAGAGTACAAGGAGAGATTACAAGTTTAATTTGGAAACTTGCAGCAATGTTTGATGAAACTACAGAAGATGAAAAAAGAAAAATTAAAAAAAGTTTCATACCTCCAAAACACAAAAGATTTCTAGAACTAAAAGAAAATAAAGTATTTCATGTTTTTGGAACACAAATTTATGTTTATAGTTTCATGAGAATGTTAGAAAAAGATCGAGCATTTAGAAGAAAGATGATTAAAAACTTAACTGATTTTGAATTTGCAAAACAAGTTGCACCGATGTGTGGAATTAAACCAAGATGGAAAAGATTTGCTAGTCAAGTTAAGATAGGTACTAAAATCTATCAAGCAAATTGTTTTCAGATCCCAGTTAGATTATATTGTCCAAATTGTCATCAATTATGTAGAGATTGGGCAGTAATGGTATTTGGACACCCATACCACCATGGACCCACATTAGCAGCACCTTGTAAAAATACAAGAGGTAATTGCCCTAGGGCACTTAAAACAGTAGGATATGATGGGTATGTTTATAGAAATTTAAAACAAGAGTTAGATATGACCGAATTCCATTTTATGCTAGATCCAATGCGAGATTTTTATGACCCATTTAAAGCAGATTGCCATATTTATGGAGGAGATTATTTTCAACTTCCAAATATTAAAGGAATCACTGGAGCTCAAAAAATTAAAATTATGTTTGATTATCTTGAAGAAAAAACAGGACAACAAAAATTCTTATTTGGAGGACCCTTGATTACAATCAAAGGTGAAAAAATGTCAAAAAGTGGCCAAGCATTTAACATAAAAGACATTAAAAACATTAAGAAAGCATTCAAAAACATCATGAAAAAATTAGAAAAAGTACGTTCTGAAACATATCCAAATGGCATTCAAGTTGAATATACTGAAATTATGAAAAATGTTGCTTAATTAAAGATTGATTTATATTCATTAATTCTAGGGATTTTTAAGAAATGATACACTTCCCCTGTCTTCATACTAAAAAGATCATACCTTGGTTCATTAGATAATAATTCTAAAACAAAAGAAGGAATACTTCTTGCCAATACAATTGAAAAATCATCAATTAATTTTTTATTTAAAGAATATCTTGATTTTCTAAAGTGAGATTTTAATGTTCTATCAACAGAAAATGACCTGGTATTAATTCCTAATTGAAGAGGTAACACAACATTTCTAACAATCCCACCATAAGTTTTTAATTTTTCATCACAAATATCAGGCAATCCGCTTACTAAATCATATAATTCCCTATGGACTTTATTTTGATCAAATAAACTATGCATTTCAGAAGAACTACAATATTGATTTAGAGATTTATCTGTTTCAGGGGAGAATCTTGTTAATCTATCTTTTAACTCACCATTATATTCAAAATTAATCTTCATATTAGTATAATAATTAAGTTCTTTTATAAATTTTTTGTAATGTTGCTCCCATTAAGTAGTTTCAAGAACTATTTATACAAATTAATTTATCTTATAAACAATGGTACGAATTAATTTAATCCAACCAAAATACTTAGCAGACCAACATCTCATTGCAGAATATAATGAAATACTAATGCTTCTTAAACATGTGAAAAAGCATCCAAAGATCAAAAACCAACCAGAAAATTACTCCTTGGACCAGGACATATTAAATTCTTCAAAAACAAGTTAAAATATTTACAAAAAAAAGTTTGAACTTCTCAAAAAAGAAATGATTAAAAGAGATTACAAACCTAACCAAAGAGATTTCAAAATTATAAAAGAAAGATTAATTGAAAAAATAAACCTCAAACCAGATTATTATAAATATTATGGAGAAAACAAAAGTAAAAAATATTTTTTAAATTTAATCAAAAAAAACAAATAATCCTCTAAAAACAACCATCTCCCCGAAAGATATATAACTAAACCTCTATTTTAAGTTATTATAGCGATAGTTTTTGATTAATTCTGTTGCATTTTATAGAAACCGATATACATGGCAAGACTAAAATTTAAAGAAAAATGTAGAATATGTAAAACTAATTGGGTTCTTAAAACTAGAAGAGATTATCCCATTTGTGTTGATTGTCACATGAAACAAATATTTAGACAAGAAGTTACAGATAAAAAATATATCTTCTTAAACATTGATAAAGATGTTTATGAAAAATCTCGATTTCTAAGAAACATTAGGCAAGCATACTTAATGTATGAAGAACTTACTGAAAAACAAATTGAAACCTTCAAAGAAGCTGCTAAAAAAATCAAAGATGGCACTGATGAAGGAGACGATGATGAATAGATTTATTTTTTTATTATTAATTTAATTCTTAACACACACACATTTAAAAATAACCCTTTTTTCCACACCACTTAGTTACGAATAAGTGCCCCCTCTATAGTAAAATATATAAATAATAGGAGTTCGCAATTCTTACTACTTAACCGAGAATAAAATATTATGAAAAATTATATTAAACAACGTTAAGAATAATAATCAAAAAATAAGATAACTTAGGGGGTATACTGAAAATGTCAGTAGCAATTTTTGCAATTATAATGAGTTTAATAGCATTACTATATTCTGCATACCTTTCTTTCAAGATCCTAAAAATTCCAGCGGGATCAGAAAAGATGCAAGAAATTTCTAACGCTATTAAAGAAGGAGCTATGGCTTACATGGCTAGACAATACAAAACTATTTCAATTTTCGCAGTAATTATTACAGCAATCTTATGGGTTTTATTTGGATTTCCTATCGCAGCAGGTTTCGTACTTGGTGCATTATTATCCGCAGCATCAGGTTATATTGGAATGAATATTTCGGTAAGAGCTAACGTAAGAACCGCAGAAACTGCAAAGACAGGACTTAAAGAAGCTTTATCTGTAGCGTTCCAAGGCGGAGCAGTAACAGGAATGGCAGTAGTTGGTCTTGCTTTATTCGCAGTAAGTTTATTTTATGCAATATATCCAGAACCAGCATTACTTGTAGGTCTTGGATTTGGAGCATCATTGATTTCCTTATTCGCAAGAGTAGGTGGTGGAATTTTTACTAAAGCCGCTGATGTTGGCGCAGACTTAGTTGGTAAAATTGAAGCAGGCATCCCTGAAGATGATCCTAGAAATCCAGCAACTATCGCAGATAATGTTGGCGATAACGTAGGTGATTGTGCAGGTATGGGTGCAGACCTTTACGAAACTTATGTTGTAACTTTACTTGCAGCAATGTTATTAGCAACAATTCCAAGCGTATCAGCAACTTATAATATGGCAATTGAATATCCTTTAATCTTAGGTGGAATTGCAATAATTTCGTCCATTATTGGAAGTTGGTTTGTTAAGTTAGGTAAATCTAAAAATATTATGGGAGCTATGTATAAAGGTTTAATTGCTTCTGGTGTTATTGCAGCAGTAGGATTTTACTTTGCAACTATGTACACTAATAACCCATTAAATTTGTTCTTAGCAGCAATTGTTGGTTTAGTAATCACATTATTAATCAATGTTATTACTGAGTATTATACCAGTACAAAATATGCACCAGTTAGAAAAACTGCTGAAGCTTCAACTACTGGAGCGGGTACAAACTTGATTACAGGTTTAGCTTTTGGCTTACAGTCAACCCTATTACCGGTATTAGTTATCTGTGCAGGAATTTTAGCATCTTACCAATTTGCAGGTGTTTATGGTATCGCTATCGCAGCAGTATCAATGTTATCATTAACAGGAATGATCATTGCATTAGATAGTTATGGTCCAATTACCGACAATGCTGGTGGTATTGCTGAAATGAGTGGTTTAGATAAATCTGTAAGAAATATTACTGATGAGTTAGATGCAGTAGGTAACACCACAAAAGCTGTTACTAAAGGTTACGCAATTGGTTCTGCAGCATTAGCAGCACTAGCATTATTCGTAGCATTTACTGAAGAGATTAGTCACGTATTAACTGAAGAACTAGTTTTCAGATTAACTGACCCAATTGTTCTGGTAGGTTTATTCATTGGTAGTATGTTACCTTTTATCTTTTCAGCATTATGTATGACTGCAGTAGGAAACACTGCTCAGAAAATTGTTGTAGAAGTTAGAAGACAGTTTAAAGAAATTAAAGGTATCATGGATGGTAGCGGCAAACCAGAATATGCTAAATGTGTTGATATCGTAACAAGTGCAGCATTAAAAAGTATGATATTACCAGCTGTATTAGCAATCTTAGCACCATTATTAGTGGGATATTTCCTTGGAGTAAAAGCGTTAGGAGCATTACTAATTGGTGTAATTTTATCAGGTTTGTTAATGGCTTTATTCATGGCAAATGCTGGAGCAATCTGGGATAATGCTAAGAAGTACATTGAAGATGGGAACTTTGGCGGTAAAGGTAGTGAAGCACACAAAGCTGCCGTAGTTGGTGACACTGTAGGTGACCCATTCAAAGATACTGCTGGACCTGCATTAAACGCGTTAATCAAAGTAATTAACACATTCGCGATAGTTTTCGCACCATTGTTAGTGGTTTATGGATTAACATTATTTTAATTTTTTTTCTTTTTTTCTTTAATTCTAATATTAACAATTATACTTCATTTAAAATAGATAAACAGAGAAATCAGCAGATAAGTAAATAAATAAGGTTACAATAATAAATAATATGACAAACAAACAATTAACACTTGCACAAATTCTAGCAGAATATAGTACAGTGAATGAATATAGAAAACAATTACAATCATTAGATTATGATCCTAATTTTAAAAAAGAAGATGTTATTCAATTTGGAAAACAAATTGTTATAAATTATTTTGATAGAAATGTCAGAAATTATGCTGATGATTTTAATAAAAGATATGATTGTTTCAACCTCATTAGAACGACCTTTATCGAAAAAGCATTAAGAGCAATCCCAGATAAAACAAGAAGAGAATCATTAAGAAACTTTGTTAATATTGAAATTGATTATGAAGATCAAGATTTAGAAATTTTAGCTAATTTATACAAAACAGATTATGGTAAAGAATCTTTAACTAAAGATTTAATTGAAGTTGAGAAAAAATTATACTTAGATTATCAAAAAAGTGGTAGAGACAAATTAACAGAAATCAGGAACAACTTAACAGAAGAACATTATGAAAAAAAATCCCTTATAGATATGATGTTAGATATTGTTAATAATGGTATTGGCGCTTATTTCACACATTTAACTAATTTAAAAGAGGAGTATACAAGTTAAGATAAACCTTACCACCAACGTTTTCCACCTTTATCAACTCTTTTCAATATTCTTTTTATTTCCTCTAGATCTTTTTGAACTGCTTGGATTTCACGTTCTGCTTTTCGATTAACTATATAATCATATTTAGCATCTAACCTATCTCGTTCTGTTTGTCTATTCTGACTCATCAAGATAATTGGTGCTTGTAATGCCGCTAAGCATGATAAAAATAAGTTCATTAAAATAAAAGGATAAGGATCCCATTTAAATATCACAATACAAGTATTAAGTATCATCCAAATAATCAGTATTAAAATCAATGAAATGATAAAATGCCATGAACCTCCCCAATATGCAATAAAATCAGCCGCTCTTTGACCAAATTCAAGTTTCTGTTTGAATAATGGATGTTTACCATTTTTTTTAGAATTAGAATTAATTTTACTATTGTTATTATTTTTTAATTTGAATAGATAAGATAATTTCCCTCTAAAGTCTAAAGATGGTGCATTTTTAGATACAACATTATTTTTTTTAGACTTCTTTTTGTTTTGTACTATTTTCACCCACCACTTAAATTTACTTAATTATAATAATTTTAGAAAAGATGTTTTCATTTATATATGTTTGCGTTTAACAAAAAAGTGATCTTAATCACAACCTTTAAATAACCTTACTTTTTGCTAACTACCATGTGCATCAAGGACATAAAAAGAGAGATAGATAGCTTAAGCTGCGTAGATACCAACTTAAATTCTTTTAAAGAAAATTGGTTACAACCATTTTTAACTCAATCTGGTAGCATAAATAAAAAATTATCTAAAAGTAAAGCTCACCAAATTTTAGAACATCTTAATGCCGAAGAACAAAAACAACTTCATGATAAACTAGTTAAATGTTATAATTCATTTGAAAATCTAAAAAATGGAAATTCTACCCACCAAAAAATGAGAGGTATTAGTAATGCTATTACTGAAATAAAACTTCTTAATTTTCAATCAAAAAATAATGGATCACAAATTAAAGATTCAGTTGTAATGCAAGGAAAAGTAGACTATTTAAGTAATAAAATCTTAAAAGATGATTTCCATGGATTTCAAACAACAATAGAAGAGGTTAAAGGATTTGATAATCATTTAACAAAATTGGCATCAATTTATGATGAAATAAATTTGTTCTTAAGTCAAAAACTTTCATTAGAACATTCAGTGGCACTGTTAGAAATGCCACATAGAAAATATTTGGCTAGTTTAAAGAAAACATCAGAACAAAGAAAAGATATTATCAAAAATTTAGGAGACCACTTTTTAGAATTACAAGGTTTATTCAATAGAAGAGAACAAGCATTTCAAAAAGCAGAAAGTTATTCTAGGTCAAGAGTGATATAATTAACTGATAAAATAAATATAAACTATAACAAGATGATAAACACAATAATTGGATTAATTGGTATGATATTAATTCTTCTAGCATTTTTATTAAATGAATTTTATGAAAATTTTAATCAAGAAAATAAAAATTATAATCTTATCAACATCATTGGAGCAGGATTATTAACATTATATTCTTTCATGATTATGTCATGGCCATTCATCATATTAAATGCGATTTGGTTAATAGTTGCAGTAGTTAAGTTAGTTAAGATTTTGAGAACAGATTAATTTAAATTAATTTTCTATTCCAGAACTATGTTTCCTATACCAACTCTGTTTAAATGCAGCATATTGCTGAGAAGAGATATTAAACCTTTCTTTTACTGCTTCATAATTACCAGATCCCTCACTAAACATGTGGTATAATTCAACCTTATCATCTTTAGATAATTTTCTTTTCTTTTTAACTCTAGGATTAATTGTTCCTAGTCCTTCAACTTCAACAACTTTACTTCTCTTTTTCTTCCCATCGCCTAACAATCTTCGTTCAGATAAATCCTTAACTAAAAAGAAATTACGATATAAATTAGAAATTTCATCATAAGCATTATCAATAATTTTTGTTAATCTATTTTGCTCCCTCAATTTTAAAGTATTAAAAAAATCATTATACTCCTCAACATTTTTTTCTCCAAAATATAAAGGCCTTATTTTTTCTTCTTGAATTAACATATTCAATGTTTCAGCCTTCCTGTCAAGAGCAAACATATCAGTATAAAATAGATTATGGCCATCTTTTGTATAATAACAATTTCTTTCAAGATTAGTAATAAAATAAGGTTGAGATTCTGCAACACCAACTAAAAAAACCAGTTTAGCTAATGTTTCTTGCTCTTCACCTATAAAATATTCCATTAACCCTTTTCTCATAAGATCATTAGTTCCAATATACCATGCATAATCTTTATTACAATCATGATGAGAATCATGATAATTACCAAATTTTTCTTTCATTTCATCAGGCATAATACGAAGAACTCTTTCATTTAATTGAAATGTATCTTTACCCATTAAAATTTTCATGGATAATGCGATAATCCCATTATCTCTTAAATCATGATAACCATTTTCTTTCTTTTGATCAATAATGTCATCTTCAAAATGGTCAGTTACTGAATCCCCACCAACTAATTTAAAAGAGTCTAAGTCAGAACAAACTAAAGGTTCAAGATAAAAAAATTTTTGTTCTTCTTGTTCCCTATTTCCAAAATAGTTTGTCATTAATACAGATTTATCTTTTAATAATTGTCTTCTAACTATTTTTTCAAGAATCCTTACAGTATCTTCTTTAACATAACCATCATAATCAATCAAATAAGCATCTTTCTGATTGTTATCAATAGATACAAAGTGCGACAATTCTCCTTTAAATAAATTTATGCCAGGAACATCTCTTTTAATCAATTCAGCATAGGCAATTTTTCTTTCTACACTAGTTACATTTTCTCTACGAATATTTAATCCGTCAAAATAAGGTTGTTCTAAAGCTTGTGGGCCAGACAAATAAACTAACGAAGTTTTAGGAGTAATTAATATATTATTTTCTAAAAAAGAGATTTCCCTTTCACGATTTAATTTTTTATTTGGATAATCATACCTGGTGATATCATCCCCCTCCAAATATCTATTAATTAATAATTCTAATTCCTCATGATCAGTAACTTCAATAAAAGATAATTCATCAACTGGGGGAAATATAGCAACACCCCCTTTCCTAGGCTTAGATATTAATTTACTTTCACTTTGCAATTTAGTAGTATACTCAACCGGATCATAATCTGGAAAGTTTTTTCTAAACCAACTATTAAAATTACTGTAAACTGAATGGACACTTTTACCTTTTCTTAACAATAATTTATGTAGTGTACCTAATACTTTTTCTTCCATTTCACTTTCATCATAAATTTTTCGAGGAACAGAGATTCTAGAATCAACTTTAGGTTCAGATATTTCTGATGAAAAGTTTCGCCTGTTAAAAAGATTTTTTGATTTTTGTTTACTATTTTCAACAACATCTTCAATCAATTTTTGCATGCCAACAACAGGAGTAACTTCTATTAAAGGAGATTCTTCAATTGGATTAAGATAATTATGGATAGAACTTCCAACGATATAATTAATCCCATCATCACCAACAATAACTTCTAAATCACCAGATTTCACTTTAGAAATAACTTCTAGTGGTCTTAACCCTAACCTTCTTGCTGCACTGATATAATTAAAGATTTCAGTTTTCATTTCTTCCTTCTAAATAATGATTTAAAAAATCGTAAAGAACAGTTCCTTCAGTGATTACTCCCCAAGCAGGATTTAATGAATAACAAGTCTCCTTAGCCCTATTACGTTTAGTGAATAATAACTCATTTGGTAAAGACTTAAATATCGATTCAAATGGGGTTTTTATACAATGAACGCCACCAGTATTTAATGCTCTTCTAAAATTTTTATTTACATTAGTCACACTTAATGTATTATTGCCAATTCTCGGATTACTACTACTTTTATCTAAATCCAAGGCTTTAATTATTCCAGCATATAGATATATTGGGTCATATTGTTCACTAATTAAATTCTTTACTATTTCAATTGGGCAACCAATTTCTTGAGATATTTTCCCAATCTCAAGTTCAGATTGCAACTTATTTCCATCACTTACACCATTTCCATTATTGGTAATAGATACTAAATCTTGTTGTAATTGAGATTCTAATTTTTTAATATTTTCAGGAGAAAATATTTGAGGGTTTAGTTCAATATCATATTTTTCAGGAATACCAATCTCAAGATAATTGTTAACAATCAAGTTGTATACTTTATCAAGATCAACAATATATCCTGACCAAAAGGTATCATTTTTAATTTCATCAAAAAATGATTTAATTAAAGAATAATCATTATTTTTATCACAAATTTGTTTCAACTTACTTAAACCCACAATACCAAAATATTGTCCTAAACAAGGAATTAAATTTCCAACATTCATTTCACCATGTTCTTTTTTATATTCCAATACTTTACTTCCTAAAAGTGTTTTTTCTAAATCAACAACAGGATTAACATTAGTTGAACCGATTTTTTTATAACCTTGTTTATTGATAACAGTTGAAGAATCAGATAACAAGGTGGTGGTCTTTTCAGATATAGGTATAACAGGGTCATTATCTACAGAACTAGAACTATCAATTTCTTCAAAAATAGATCCAGCTCCAATAATTTCTGCGCCTACATGTTCTTCTTCAGTTAATTTTTGTACTCCTGGTTCTTCAACGATATAAGAAACATTTTCTTTAACTCTTTCCAATAACATATTGGTAATTACAGATTCTGAAACATAAGACATCCCATCAGATAACATTACAGTTTCTAAATTTCCTGGCCTAACTTCTTTAAATATATCTAATGGTTTAACTTCTAGTAATCTTGCTGCTTCAACATAAGTTAAGTTTTTGTCTTGATTTCCAGTTGTCATTTTATATCCTTATTTTATTTATGATTTAACTTTTTGATATCTATCGGATGAAGAACGATTCATCCATTTCCCATTACTAGAATATTTAAATTTCCTAATAAAATCACACATAATTTCACCAGACACAGTATTATTTTTATTAATTTGATATCCATCTAATTTTTCTAGTTTAGACACTAAAGATTTATCGTTTGTATAACCTAATAAATCTTTCAATTGGTCAAAATTAAAAGAATCAGCTTTATGGTCTTCAAAATAAACTTCTATAAAATAATTACCCATACCAATCTGAACTAATCTTTCTGAATAAGCATTAATTTCAACATCACCCTTTGAAGTTTTTATTGCTGCTAAATAACCTCTTTCTTCCATTTCTTTAACAATGTCCCTAGACTCATTAATTTCATACTTAAACCCCCTTGATTTTTCATCAAACAAAGACTTAACTTGCTCAGCAAAGATAAAGTTTAATTTAGTATCATAATGTTGAGTAAACGAAACATACAAAGAATTTACTTCAATTAAGGTTGCACTTTTCCTCCCTACACCACCATTAGTCTTTGAGATCATATTACCACCTGCATGATCCAAAAACCTATAGAGAGAGGTATATTTCATTCCAGTAAATTTTTCAGTATCAGTTATAGGAATAAAATCACCTGGTTTGAGCCTAGTAACCGAATAAAAGTTAGTTCCTAATTCTGCATCAAACTTTGCAGGGTCAAAATTATCTTTTACATCCTTAATTCCTAATATCTCTTGTTCTAATTCATTCAAATCAATAATATGATATTTCACATTATGTTCAATAAAATGCGATGGATTTCTTTCTCTTAATTCTTTAATCAATTGAGATTTATTTACATTATCAATATTATACCTAGTAACACCTTCAATTTCTAATTCATCAACATCACCAAATTCAATATCAGTTAATGCATTCAAAAAATGATGATTTAAAGAATCAACTAATAAATTATTTTTTATTTGATCTTCTTCAATAATAAACATTACAGGAAGATATACATCAACAGAACCATCTTCTTTTTGATATACAACACTACCCACTTCTAGTTCAGGTAAATTTTGGATTTGTTCTAATTCTTGTTCAAAGCTAGAAATATCTGTTGTTAATGTTTCAATACTATTTTTTAATTCTAATGCCAAATCATATTGAGGTTGTAATTGATCTGCAATAATTTTAATATGTTTATTTTGTTCATAAACTGAAATTAATTTTCCAAAATCATCTTTTTCAAAATTTTGTGTTGAAATTTCAAGTTTATCTCTTTTAAGTCCAACATTAACCCAAAGAAGATCCTTTTTGATTACAACTGAATCATAATCACTTACCCTTTCTTGTAATTGAACAGTATAAGATCTAACTTCATCAACTAGGTCATCGATCAATGAACTACCTAACTGATTAAGATTTTGAGTAAGATCTTCTTTTCTAATTTGATATTGATTAATCTCTTGTTCTAATTTTTTTATTCTTTGATCTAACTCAGACAATTCTACTTTAGCACCTACCCTCTTTTGTTGGTTATTTCTTAACCTTTCAGCCAAATCTTTCATTTTGAATTTTCTCCTTGGTATTAATTTTAATTATTATTCCTATCACTAAATGCACGCTCAATTTGATCATAAGTCCTACTAATTCTTCTTAAATGTCTTGAACCACCAACTTTATCAAAAAAATCTTGAGCAGTTTTAATTTGAACATTTTTTCTTAAATCCAGTACTGAATAAACTACATTTGCAGATGTAAAATATTCTGATGGGTTGAGATTTGAAATACTTGGGTAAAGAGAATTCACCATATTGTTAATTTTATTTCTCCCACCTATATAGACTAAAGAAATAAACCCATCGGAATGATCATAATCCAAATTACCATTATTATCAATAACTTTTCTTCCAACTCTTTCCATCAATACATTCAATAAAGGAAAATTAAATGGGTCGGTTGTTGACTTAATTGGCAAATAGATATTAATTTCGGTTCTACTTACAGGATAAATTATCGGACCAAGATATAAAGTTTCAAGCATACTGTCATATAATTCATTCCTGATTCTGTTTCTTTCTTTAGATAATTCAATCATCTTTTGAAATGGGATGGGGATATCTTGATTTTTTTCAATACATTTCTCCTCAGCTATTTCTAACATCAAATCGTTAAGAATAATATGGTAACCAAATAGATCCATCCCTTTATCCTGCTGAGTCATTTCATAACTAATCCTTGCCCTTTCTTCAAACTTTGAAGTCATTATTTCTAGATTTTCAAGCATAATTTCTTTCAAAGGTTTAGGATCAGAATCCTTTTGCAATATTGTTTTTTCTTCAATTAATTGAGAATATGTACCTTGACTAGATTCTAATTGAGAATTCATTTGAGATAAATCTAACTGCAAATCTCTTCTTGCTTCTAAATTTTTTCTTAATAGTTGTTCTAATCTGGACATTTTTATCCTCATGAAAAATCATATAATTAATTTTTTTAATAGATTAGTTAAGATAATAAAAAATAAAAAATATTAACTTGATTGATCTTTTTTCTTATTTGCGAGAGTCATTGCAGCTTCTACACCAGCAATTGCTTGTATTGGAACTTGTGAATATGTTTGTCTGATAACATTTTTGTCAATACCATTTTCAAACAAAACTTTAATCTCTTTTCTTAACCTAATTTTTTCTTTTTTAGGCAAAGAACTATAAGATTGACTAATGTTTTTCTCATTTAGATCATTCCTTGACCTACCAACAGGTTCTATTTCAACAACTGACCCTAAATCTTGTAGTTCATTTACAGAATTTCCTTTATATTTAAACGCAAAATTGTCTGCAATTCTTAAATAAGCAATTCTTCGACCGTCCCCATTTGTTCCACCTAATTGTTTAGGTGCATTATCCATAATTCTCTTAGCTAAATCACTTCTATCAACAACATTTGGCACTGAAAATAGAACATATCCCTCCCAAATTTTATGGTCACATACACATTGATATTCAGCTTCTAATTTTGTACAAACTTTTTCAACAGACTCATAAAGTTTATTTGGCAAACCATTACTTTCTAAATCATCTTCTTTAACAGGCATTATCACATCTAATGTACCATTATACTGATTAATAATGATATTAACTTCCCTATTTTTTATGGATCTTCTATTTCCTAATGCATCCTCTTTATCAGTACAATAAGTTTGGATTTGAGTCATAAGATCATTACTATCTTCATCACCAACACCACCTAATGCACCAACTAAACCCTTAGCTAAATCTAATACAGTTGAATATTTTTCAGGTATTTCAGTATCTTGAATTACCCCATTAAGTATACCATAACTATCACCCATTGACAATCTAGCCACTTCATAGCTTAACCCATCAAAAAAATCTTTTAAATTTTGCATTTTAATTTCCTCACATGTTTACATTAATTTTAACATAATTTACCTATCACTCTTTAGAACATCTAAAACTCTTATATCACACCAATTCTCGAACATTAATATGTATAATAATACCTACCTATACCTAATAACAAGCTCCATTTATAAAGTTTTTTGTAATTTTTAAGTGGTTAACATATACATCATATAATTAAAGAAGGCATACTACGTATCTGACACAGATATTGGAACAGTCAATTAAAGGGGGTAAATGAATAATTTATATTTGAAAAAATAAAACAGAAATCCTTTAAATGATTAATTCTTATTAAATTTACAAAATTCTTTGATAGTACACATTTCACATTTTGGTTTCACAGGAGAGCATATTCTTTGACCATGATCTACAATTAAACGATTGATATCATTCCAATTTTGTTTTGGAACAATTTTCATTAATTCTTGTTCTGTTGATTCAGGGATTTTTGTATTTACCCAATTTAACCTACCAGAATTTGTTATTCTATGTACATGAATATCTACTGCAATTGCTGGTTTGTTAAAAACATAACAAAGGATACAATTAGCAGTTTTTCTTCCAACCCCAGGTAAAGAGATTAAATTATGAATATTGTCTGGAACTTGACCATTAAATTTTTCGATAAGAATTTTACTAAGCTCAATGACATTTCTTGCTTTAACCCGATAAAAACCAATTTGATATAACTTTTTTTCTAAAAAAGTCACATCAATATTAATAAAATCTTCTGGAGACGGATATTCTTTAAACAATTTTCTCACAATTGGAATCACAGTAGAATCTTTTGATCTTGCACTCAACAAAGTTGCCACTAATAATTGAAATGAGGTATAATTACTTAACTGTTCTAACATAGTTGGTTGATGAGTTTTTTCAAGAATTTTTAACACTAAAATAATTTTATTGCTAGTTTCAGCACTCACCTTATTTTTCACCATTACATCTTCTAACATCAAAATATTTTTAAATATATTCCTAAAAAAGATGTTTATAATGGTTCATACAAAAATTTATACAAAAATTTTAAGACCAATTTTTTTCAAATTTGATCCTGAATTTGTTCATGATTTGATTACTGAAGTTGGAGATTTATTAGGTAAAACCCCTTTATTGAAAGATATGTTAGATTTTTGGTTCAATTATCAACATCCAATGTTAGTTCAAGATATTAAAGGAATACGATTCAATAATCCGGTAGGATTAGCTGCTGGTTTTGATAAAGATGCAAGGTTAATGAATATTTTACCACATGTAGGATTTGGTCATCAAGAAATTGGATCAGTTACAGCTAAACCATGTAAAGGAAACAAAAAACCGAGGATGTGGCGTTTACCGAGATATAAATCAATAGTAGTTTATTATGGTTTAAAAAATCCGGGGTGTCAAGCTATCGCTAAAAAGTTATATGGAAAAAAGTTTAAATTAACTTTAGGGATTAGTATTGCCAAAACTAATTGTAAAGAAACTGCTGATTTAAATGTTGGAATTGAAGATTATTATAAAAGTTTTAGATTGTTAGAACCATTTGGAGATTATTTCACAATAAATATCAGTTGCCCAAACGCATTCGGTGGGCTTCCATTTACTGACAAAAAAAGTTTCAATGAACTATTAACAAAATTAGAAACTGTCCATACCGATAAACCGATATTTATCAAGATGTCACCTGACTTGACAGATAAAGAACTTAATGATATAATTAAAGTATGTGACAGTCATCGTGTAGATGGGTTTGTGATATCTAATTTATCAAAAAAAAGAGAAGACCTTAACATACCAGAAAAAGAATTTAAAGCAGAGTTTAGTAAAGTTGGACCAGGTGGATTAAGTGGAAATTTAGTTAGAAGAAAATCAATTGACATGATAAACAAAGTTTATACCAAAACTGAAGGAAGATATATAATCATGGGAGTTGGAGGAATTTTCTCAGCTAAAGATGCTTATGAAATGATCAAAAGTGGTGCTAGTTTAGTACAACTGATTACAGGAATGATTTATGAAGGGCCAGGAGTTATTGAGGAAATTAACAGAGGGTTAGTTAAACTCCTTAAGAAAGAAGGTTACAATTCTTTAAGTGAAGCAATTGGTGCTTATCATAAAACAAAAAAAGTTACAAGAAATAAAATCAATTAGGTACTTTCTTGTAAGCTGTAGAATACTTCAAACCTAATTGGTCACATGTTTTTTCTAAAGAATAATTTAATCTAAACAAAGTATTATCACAACAACCTTCTTGTACAAGATCATAACATTCCCTTGAAGATAAATCCATTGTAGCAGCAAAATAGATTTGATCATCAACAGAGTGATAACAACATTTAATGCAACCGATCAAATCTTGTTTTTCTAAACTTACTTCCCCTTCACTTAAAGATAAACCATTACTTTGAAGAGATCTCCTAAATACTGACCCAATTCTTCCTAAACTGTATCCAGTATCTTCTAATTTCCAACTTGGACTAGGTACCATTAATTCATTAGGGAAAGTGAATTCTATTTAAGCTTATTGTAATTAATGAGTAGGGTTAAGAAAACTGAAAGATGATTGGAGACCATCATATTTAATATACATGAACATAATGTTTAATTGTTCAAAGCGCATTGTTTTTTTTTGTGAAAAATATTTTTCTTAATATGATCCCTAATAACTATTATGAAACACATATAGTCATAGGTAAATGTTATTAAATAATCACTCACTAATTTTAATTAATGAAAACTGATCCTATTGACAGAGCATTAATGTTAAGAGAAAGTTTAATTCAAAATGATAAAATTCTTGTTGCAGATTTTAGAGGAACATTACAAGGTGAAGACACATCAAAGGTAATTGATTTAATGCCAATAGTTGGTACTACAGACTATCCTTTTAGAACAAAGGTAAATGTTAAAGAAATTGACCCATTAGCTTCTGAAAAGTATGAAACACCATTTTTTGACATTACAAAAAAAACAGAAAATGAAATTGAAAAATTTTTAAGAAAACAAGAATTTGATTTCCCTTTATGGTACAAACATGAACGTCAGTTTAATATGAAAAAAGTTAATTTTTATAATGCACCTTTCACATTACAGATAGCAGGATGTAATTTTCATACAGGAAATTCATCAGGTGGATGTTGGTATTGTTTTGTTGATGACAAAAATAATAATGGATTACCAGGACAAGGTAAAGTTAACTTAGGGATTAATGAAACTATTGATAGTATGCTAAGTGCTAGAAAAAAGATAGTTAGCCAATACCAAAGATTAGGTCATGATACTAATTTAAAGGTATTAAGAACTTCTGGTGGAGAACCCACAATTGTCCTAGACTGGATTTTAAATTTATGGCGAGAAATTAAAAAGAGAAATTTAGATTTTGTAGGGCAATTAGATAGTAACCTTTCAACCGCAACTTTAGTAGATTATTTTGAAAGTGAAAGGATATTTGAAAAGTTCACATTAGAAAAATTAGCAGAATATCCAATCAAAGTTCTTACCGCCTTAAAAGGAGTTGATGATTGTAATTTACAACAGAATGTACAATCAGTAACTAGTATTGAAGATCAGATGTATTCCCTTAAAAGATTTGTTAACTCTGGATTTGATATATTCCCACAGATGTATAATCCTGACCCAAAAAAATTAAGAAACTACCTAGAAAATGTAGATAACATAATTGATAATATTTCATTAAGAATTCATATAGGTCCTTTAAAATTGTATGGTCCAAATTCAAAAAGATTAACTTTTGAAGCCCAAAGAAAAGGTGTTGATGAAGTAAAGTTCATTGTTGACCGTCAAATTTCATGGAACTCTAATTACATACAAAGTTGTGAAATAATAAACAATTATTTGAAGGAAAAGTATGGTGTAAGTTACAAAGAAGTAACTAGATCAGATGTTAAATTAAAGGTGAAATAAAAAAAATGACAAGCATAACCGATAAAACTAACTTAGAAGAACTTAACAATATGAATTTAGCTAATTTAATTTATGAAACTGAAGGATTAGCGTGGAGAATTGGACATGATGCATCACATGGAAGAATCCCTAAAGATGTTGTTAAAAAATCCACAGCACAATTATATTCCACTAGAGATCAAGCTGCTGAAATTTTAAAACAAAGAACAAGAATTACAGAACACAAAGCTCTTTCTGATTATGTAATGAGTCAAGTCAAAAAACAAGATCAGATTTGGGAAAATCAATGGAATGAATTTTCTGAGATTGGAACTGTTTTCAAATTTAAAAGTTCAACCAATCAAAAATTACTTGAAACAATTGGATCATATTTACCTAGATATGGAACTAGTGGTCCTAGTTCATACATTTTATTCAGAGTTCAAGGAACTAATAAAATCAATGACATGGATAATAGAAGAGTTACAAATTTAGTAAAAGTTTCAAATGAAGATAAAGTAATTTCAATGTATAATGATTGTTCCCCTCTTGAAAGAGGTTTAATCAAATTCAATGAAGATATTGATAGAAGGTGTGGTGAAAAGGCAGCTTTTACACCCAAATGGCATAATTTAGATCCTTTTGATCAAACAGTATTTTATCACAGTGGTTTTGATGAAACTTTTGAAGTTGTAAATAAATATAATTTTAAAAATCAAGAACGTAGTTATGAAAATGAATTAATAGTTGCTAAATCTCGTGATAGGCCAGTGTTTGTAGAATTTAGAACTGAAGAATTAAAGTTAATTACAATTTTAAATCAAAAACCAAAATATAGAAATTTAAGTAGGTACACGTTAGATTTATAATTAACACACATAAAATCAGAGGTTAAAATATGGATATCATACCACACAATATTGAACTAGAACTTCAAAATAAAAAAATAGATATTAATGGAAAGAATTATTCTGAAGTTATGCAAACTATTGATAACATCATTGAACCAGGAACACCAGTATTGTTACAAAACTTTTCTTGGAGTGGTATGGGTTCAGGCATACCTGGAAAAATAACCAAAAAAATCTTGTTTCTTTCAGGTGGACATTTATCTTCTCAAGGAGTATTCAATTTAGAAAAAGGTAAAAAACACCATATTTATATTAATATTAATATTAATATTAATAGTAACAATCAAGAAGATTACAGAATAGTAAAATGCCATAATCATGGATCCCTCGATCAACATAAATTAAAAATACCTCACTCTTGGACTAGGGATCAACATAACGAAGGTACATTTTCACCAGCCCCACCCCAAAATTGGAAATCTAGTCACAAAGCTGGAACAGAGAAATTAATCATTGGAGATCAACTGATTGAACAATATTCAGATGCACTTTTTTCATTAATGTTTTCTAGAGATGCCATTAAATTTAACCTCAACCCTTTTTATGGACAACCGTTTTATTTAGTTACAGAAAAGGATATTAATCAAAATGGAGAGGAAAAAAGAAAAGATATCGCAACTAGAGGTGTTAACTTAACTGCATGTATGAATTTAATCAAAAAAGCTAACAAAGAGATTAATGATTATTGGGATGCTATTACTGCTTCACAGATAGGTTATTTCAATGAAGGTGTAAAAAGATTCAGAGAACAAAAATTCCCTGTAGATGAAAAAGATTATTTAATTAAAGAGCTATCACATCCAAGAAGAACATTAGGATTTATTAAAATAAATCAAGGAGTTATAAGAGGAGAAAATTATATTTTACCATTAAATGAAAAGATGGAAGAATTAACTGAATTAGCATTTTCAGATGAATTTGTAAAGAAATTTTATCCTTATGGATTCAAAGATTAAAAAATATTTTTTAATCTTCAAAATCACCTTTATCAATTTCAACAATTTCTAGATCATACAAATATTCAATCCTATAGAACCTTTTGACATCTTCAGGACAAATTAATGTTAATGAATAACCGTTCTTATCAACTCTACCAGTCCTCCCAACACGATGAATATAAAACTCATTTTTAGTAGGGACATCATAATTAATTACAAGATCAACATCTTCAATATGAATCCCACGAGCTGCAACATCAGTTGTAACTAAAAGTTTAATTTTACCCTCTTTGAATAAATTTAAATGTTTCAACCTTTCATCTTGGTTAAGATCACTACTAAGAGATTTAGCATTAAAACCGTTAGTTTGAAAAAATTCTGAAATATTGTACGATTTAAGTTTAGTATTACAAAAAATCATTGCACGTTTAAATTTAGTTTTTGAAAATAGATTTAACAAGATAGAATTTTTTTCTAATTTATCACAATATATTTTTTCTTGTAAAATATTTTTTGGAATTAAATACCCAATTTCTAATAATTCATAATCAACAATTTCCTGGTTAATAAAATCTTTAACTTTTTCAGTTATTGTAGCTGAAGATAATATTATTTGTGCATCTTTACTCACCCTTTGTTTTAAGTAAGCACAGGACCGATAAAAACCATGATCAAACATTTGGTCAGACTCATCATATACTAAATATTTTACTTCACCAACCCGAATTTTCTTTTCATTTACATGCAATAAAAGTCTTCCAGGGGTCCCAACAAGTATTTGATTCTTTTTCATTAATGTTCGATAATCACCAGCAACATTTCTTCCACCATAAAGCATCCCAACATTAATATCAAGAGGATCACAAACTGTTTTAACCTCCTTACCTACTTGAACACAAAGTTCTCTTGTTGGTACAAGAACAATCATCTGAAGAGATTGTTTCTTATTGATTTTTCCTAAATAACCTAACATATACGCTAAAGTTTTTCCACTTCCAGTTTTAGAAGTAAATACCACATTCTTCCCTTTTAATGCTAATGGTACAATAATGTCCTGCACATCAAGGGGTTTTTTATAATTCAATCTAGATAAAACTTGAAGAATATTTTTTTTCAAACCTAACTTGTTAAAATCTTTATTATCCTTATCCTTTAAATTGATTAAATTTTTCATGATAATCATAAAACAAAGGTTAGAATATATAAGTTTATGTGAAAAAATATTAAATTAGAGATAAGAAAAATAAAATGAAAAATGAATAAGAATAAATCAATTATAATTCTTCTTCAACTGTTAATTCTGGTTCTTGTTCACTGTCAGTTTCTTCAGTAGCATCTTCTACAGTTTCTGTTTCGTCCACAACTTCTTCTTGACCCATACTATCAAAATAATTGTTACAATCTTCTTCAATTACATCAATATAGATATCATCACAAATTTCTTGGTCATCAGCCAATTTAGCAACTTTTAGTAAACATACATCTTTATTAAGCCCAGAGTTCATCATATAACAACCATCAGTTTCTGCAATCTCTTTTGAAATGATCATTAAACATCTGTCTAAATCTGTTGTGTTAGTCAAATAAGTACAAACTCCTACCTCATTTGAATCAGTTGCAACATCATAATAACAGTCAGTTTGCTGATCGCCCCTTACTACTAGACTACAATAATCCGCATCAGAATTGTTTAATGCATAAGTGTTATAACAATTATTTAACCAATATTCACTATCAATATTTCCACATAACTCTGCATTATTATCTTCAATTGCAAATTTATAATAACAATAATCTACAGAAGAATCACTCTGTACCAATTCGCAAACTTCTATATTTTTAGCTTCAAATGCTAATTCAATGATACATGAATCTTTAATTGAACTTGAATTGATTTCACTACATTGTAATTTTGTCAAGTAACAATCATCCTTTACAGAACCTTCTAATACTGAACAATCACTGTAATCAAAAGTTGGGATTTCAATACTTTCTGTATCATTACAAGCAACTAACAGTAAAGTCAAACTTAACACAACTGTTAAGATTAATGCTAAACTAACTTTTTTGTTTATCATAGAATTTCTCACACACAATCCAATTTATAAATATTATGGGGTTAGAGTGAAGATTTGGGTATTGTTTATCTTAAACATAAAATTGTTCAAATTAACTTAATTTAAAACAAAAGATATAAAAATAAGTGATGAAATTCAGAATAATTAATGTGGGCGTGCCGGAGTGGTCAAACGGGATAGGCTTAGGCAAGACTGATAAATCATTATCAACTTGAAGATACCTATTGGCTTAGTGCCTACGCAGGTTCGAGCCCTGCCGCCCACATTTTCTTTTTTAGAACTGATTAAAAATTTAATCATTAAAAACTATTTATACTTAATCAAAACATCAATGTTACCTTTAAGAATTTCTTGCATGTTTCTAACTGAAAAGTATCTTACATTTTCTCTTTGTGAACTTAATTGTTTCAATTGTCCACCTAATGAACTACTACAAAACATATCAAAGTATAAGAAACAATGATTTTCTTGCCTAGTCAAACTTTCAATTGCCTGATAAACTGCACCTGAATTAGAGATTCCACCATCAGTGATAAAATTCCAAACAGTTCTACCATCTCTTAATTTTGGTTTAATCATATCAAATATTCTAGTATTAAGATTGGTCACACCACCTTGAGGAATTAATAAATTTCTTTTGCCATCACTTTTTGCTGATTCATAAAACTGTTTAAAATCGTGTGGGCCAGTTAAATATGTACTATTAGAAAAATTTCCAACCCAAGCGCTAACTGGTTTAGGATTTTGTTGTAATGCTTGATACAAAGTTTTCATAACACCATACTCAACATGCATTAAACCGTCCCAACTTGAACCACCTCCAGGTTTACCACCACCCATACTTCCAGAAGAGTCATTGATAAAAATTAAATTATCTGCAATGTCCATCCCTCTACTTTGAAAACAGTATGATTCTAAGTGAGTTTCAACCTTTTTGAAATAGTTTACAACAAAAACTTTTCCTTTTACTAAAGGTATTAGTACAGGTAAACCATTTCTTAATCCAACTTCTATCATTTTATGATGTTTGTGAAGTTCGTTTGCAGGCACCCTGATAGATCTGTGCTTTTCCCAAGTCTTAATTTTACCTTGATCAAAAGTTTTCAGTTCTTCATCAGGTGAAGATATTGAAACATCAGGAGAGTTTAATTTGTAATACTTATCTCTGCCCAACATTTGCAATTCTACTGAATTAGGATTACCACCTTGGCCACCACCTGCTGCTAAACCATTCAATAACTGATTTTGCTGATTCTGATCCATTCCATTCATAATCGCATCAAGTACATCACCTAAATCTGATGGACCTGAACTGTTTCCACCATCACCTTGACTTGGTTGTTGTCCTGGTTGATCACCTTGCTGCCCTTGACCCTGTCCCTGACCTTGTCCAGGTTGTTGTTGTCCGGGTTGACCTTGACCCTGTCCTTGACCAGAACCGCCACCCCTTTGTTCATAATTTTGTACTGTAATTAAATGTGCTAATGGTTTGATAAAACCTTTAATAGCATCATACCTTGTTTTTTTGTCCATAAACAAAGAAGTCATGGTTTCAACAAGATATTGATTATCATAATTTTGAGATAATTGGTCAGCTAAAATTTGATCAACTGAATATTGATACTTTTTCATAACAATTCCTTTTTCTAGTAAAGTATCGTTATCAATTTTAGAGATTATTCCTTTTAATGAACTGGAAACTAAATTTTCAATATTGTGCACTCCACCTTTTCTAATTTTATCACCGAAATAATTTAACAAGTTTTTTCTTGTATCTAAATCTCCACAAAACAATAATGAATATGTATATCTATTTAATCCAATTACACTTTTATCAAGCTTATCTTGATCTGAATAACTTACTACATCAAAAATAGGTATTACTCCTTCTGGAAAATGTCCGATTTCTTTCCCATCAATTTGGTAACCTGACTTTTTCAATTCCCTAGACAAAGTTCTTGCCAAATCTTTATTTTGAGATATAAAATAATATTGAAATGTGTCAATACAAAAATCCCATACAGCATTTTCTACATTTCGGGTTTTAGTAAGTAAATCTTTTTCAGAATCCGTTGGTAAAGCTTCTTTAATACCTTCATAAATCGCTTTATGAATTAGCTCTTTATCACCTAAAATTACTTCATTAGTTTCTTCATCAATTCTTTTAGTACTATCAGGCATATATCTTGGATGAAACAGTTCATGGATTAACAAAGATAAACTGTTATGAAAAGATAAAGTTCTTTTAAATTCATCATCATTGTTTTTCTTTTTAGAAAATATTGAACTTATTAAAGATTGAGCAGTAGTATTAGCTTGATTACCATACGCAGTTTGGTACAATTTAGCAACAATAGTTTCAAATTTTTTATCAATTTCTACTGGTTTATACAAATTAGCCATCACTTGACTACAATCTGTTGCAAATGACCATAACGATTTTGAGTTTGGATCAGGATCAACAGTAACTACTGGCATTTGAAACAGTGGACATTCTACTTTGACTATCCTTTCCCATCCTCTGATGGCATCTTCCAATGTAGTTGTTACGATTGCAGTCATTTTTTTGGTTTTGCTTATTTTCTCAAGATTGTATTTTTATTGTTTTTATTTTGTTTACTTTATTTCCAATTTATTTTAATTTGAGTTATAAAAATTAAAAAGAAAATGTTTAGCTTTTCTTTGTAAGACTCTCTACCCTAGATTGATACATTACATGTAAATTTTGAGTTAAATTAGTGAGGTCAACAAATTGTAACCCAGTACCATCTTTTTGTTTAATCTCTTTCTGATAAGTTGATTCGAACTGACCATACTTCTCCATTAAACCAACTAAATCAAACTCTTCTGATTTAGAATCTAACTGACTTATTAAGTTTAAAACCTTATCAGGGCAAAATAAACTTACGCCACTCCAAAAATTATTTGATCCTAAGTATTTATTTCCATGAAAATCACTTGCAACAAAAAACATGGGGTCTCCACCATTGTAAGTTTTTGGTTTATCAGTCCCCATATACCCAAGATATTCTATAAATAATTGACCCATACCATCAGGAAAAAATAGAGGGACACAGTACATATCTGGAATGATTAAACTACCTTTAGATCTTTTTAATACATTTCCAAACTTTTCTTTGTATGCATTTACAGCTTTATGATAAAATCTATTATCTGGTGGAATTGGTTCGCCTATTTCTACATTAATTACATCTGGAAACAAAGTTTTTAGATTAGTATTTTTAATTATATTTCCTAAATTAGAATCAGCCAATTCAACAAGATCTAAAAAATCATCCCTATCCAAATCTGAAGCACATAATTCCATCTTATCGTTGAAACCAACATATTTTGCAAGACACATTGACTCGCCACGATTTAACTCATATTCCTTTCTCAAAGTTTTACTATGGGCTTGAATCATCTTACCAATACAATGAAGTTCAAACTCACTATTAGCTACAACAATTCTATCATCATCACTTATATCAGACAGATCTCCTTGTTCTCCTTGAACTGGCCCTTCTATTTCTGGTGTTTTTGGTTGTATTACTTTTGCCATTTTTATTTACCTTTATTTTAATTTTTATTTTTATTTTGTTTATTTTATATTCTAATTATTTTTTTAACATCACACCATACCACTTGATTATAATTCATCAGGATCACCCACTGATACATTTAACAAGTTCATTGTTTTATCATATTCAGCATAACCAAATTTTTCTCCTAACTGGGGCAAACATTCGTTTGCCTTTCGATCGGTGAATATTTTATATTCACTTTCAACTTTAACCCTAAATGCATAATCATTTGGCCCAACTGTCTTTGATTTATTCAATGAATGTTGCCCACTAAACAAAAATTCAATCTCTTCTATTTCAAAAGGGGACCTAATAATTGATTTTCCATTTTTTAGAATAGTTTCATAATTTCGGAAATCAACAGAGGCATTATTTGCATTATGATTATATATACTCATTTTATCAATTTTGAAAACATACATGCCTACTGCAGAACCACCAAAAGTTCCATTTTTGTACAGAAGAAATTCACCTACTCTTCCTATTTCCATATTATGACTTTTTTCCCCAAATCTATCAGATAAAACCAGCCCAATATTTTTAACTTTCAAGTATCTTGATTCTCTCCCAAAATTTTCTAAAGCTATTCCAACATAACCTATTGACAAATCTTCACTATCTATACCTAAAGAAGAATGTGCCTTACTTATACTACCAATAGTCATTGTTTTAGAAAGAGAACCAAACCTGTCACCAACTTCATTGATTTTATCAACAGTTAAACCATTACTCTCACTACCAAAACCAGTACCAACTTTACCAGTAATTTCTATTCCGGATAAATTTAATGAACTTAAACCAAAATGATCTCCAACATCGCCTATTTTTACAAAATTTAAATTTGTTGAATTGGTTCCAAAATTCATCCCTACTTTTTTAGCACTAGTAAGATGAAAATCTTTACTCTTAACAGCAAACCCACTATCAGTAATATCAACTTCATCAACTTTACAATTTTTACTACTGAAACCAAAACTACATCCGGCCATTTTAATGTACTGTACTAATAAGTTATTACTAGTGGCACCAAAATTACTTCCACTGTGATCAATTTCATAAACTTTTAAATTATTAGAATTTGAACCAAAAAAGTCAACATGTTCACAACTGACTTTACCAATTATTACACCATTACAATTAGATAATATGTTCGATCCACCCTCACAATCAACATATTCAATGATTGTATTTGTTAAATTGTTAAGTAAATAATCTTTACCAGCTAAACCCAGATCATTCAAAAAGTCAAGATTTTTTAAATGTAACACCTGATCTGCATTACGACCAAATTTAAGTTCTGTGTACAAAGATGTTAAAATTCCTAAATTTTCTTTTTGACCACGATCTAATAAATCATACAATTTAACTGCTTCAGTGATATGATCTTCTAATCTTGAACAAAAAGTACTATTTTTACTTACTCTTTTGTTAGCATTATAAAATGCTTTGATAACAGGAAGTTTATGAAAATCAATAAGTTTTTCTCTATCAAGTAACTGATGTTGTTCTGAATTAAGAAAGTCAATTACTTTATCTTCTAGAATAACTTCTTCTTCTGGCACTTGTTCTTCAATTTCCAAAGTTCCTGGTGTTATTACGCTTACCATTTTTGTGTATTTTTATTTTTAATTTAGTTTAATCATTACTCTTTATTTGCATTCTTGTAAATAACTAATAACCCATCAGTCAATTTATCTTTATCAACAATAACATCACTATTATCATCCCAACCTAAAGCACTACTAACATATAGTTGATTAATATCATGCAATTCTTCAGCTAATCCTTTAAAATCAAGATCTTCAGGCTTATCATTTTTATATTTAATATAATCTAAGACTGCCTTAGGGTTTAAAATATCATATACACTAGGTAATTTTTGACCAAATTCTTTATATGAGCCATCCCTACGTTGAATTTTAACTATACTATTACCAATTGAATTAACTTTACTAACAGAACCTCCTGCTTGATGTTTCAAAAAACTGGCAAGTAATTCACTTCTATCAGATGTTAAGAATAAAGGAAGTGCATGAACATCTGGAATTATTACTTCTCTTCCAGAAACACGGAGAAATCTACCATAAGTAGTCTCAATATTATTAAATGCAGTCAGACATACTGAATTTCTTGATTGAGTTCTAGTAGTTCCATCCAACCTTATTCCTTCTTCAGGGAATAATTCTTTTAAGTTAGTTAATCTTAATAATTCACCTAAATCTTTGTCCACTAAATTAACTAAATCAATAAACGAGTCTCGGTCTAATTCTTTAAATGATAAAGTTAATCTATTACCATAAGTCAAATATTTAGATACTGCTTTTAAATCTTCATTAGAATAGTTATTTAATAAATTACGATCAGTAGATATAATATAAGTGCTTAAAACTCTACTAAAACATTCTGCTTTAACATCAGTGTTGAAAGAATTCACATCTGTATTTCCCACAATACCATCAACAGAAACATCTGCATCTGATTTAGTTGGATCTTCTCCTTGAACTTGTTCTTCAAGTTCCAGTGTTTTTGGTTGAATTATTTTTGCCATTTTTTATATTATTTTATTTATTTTGATTTATCACATAATTAATACATAATCAATTGCTTCTAAAATCATAAGCAAAATTATAATAAGATTCTAGTTAACCTGTGTTCATACAATGGATCAAAATCAGGGTCATCCCCAGACTCTTGTTCGTAAAGAGATTGAATTTTTCCTCTTAGTTCCATTTCATTTCCACTAGATTCTTTGATATACTGATTAACTTCTGATTCATAATCTTTCAAGAAAGATGCACATACTGCTAAATCTGCTACTGTCCTAGCAACAATTACTTTTCCAAATTCTGAACCAGTAGTGATTCTTTTAAGTCTTCCAACACCTTGATCAATTTTTCTAACTATTTCATCAGTGTTTTTTGAGTCCATCAAAGAGGTAGTATATATGAAATATTTTAGTCCAATATTAGGATTATCTGTTCTAAAACTGGTGTAACCTTTAATTTTCATTTTATCTGCCAAGTCATCAACTAACCTGGTATAAGTTTTCAAGATAGAATTAACAACATTTAATGGATCATTAGTACTATCTCTTTGCTTATTTCTTGCTAACAGAGTTGTTGCAGCTGCTACATCTTCAATAGTGATATAACCTGAATCATTCAAATAAGTTTGTAATACACCACTAGGATTAGTTCTTCTCACTGCATAAGCATTCTTTAAAGCTTTTTGAGTTGCAATTAAATCTGCTAAATCTTTAATTGCACGATCATCTCTTTCAGTAAGATCTTTATTGAATGAAGATAAAATTTGCTTAACGTTCTTAACTTCTTGAGAACCATCATCAACTTTATTACTTAAATTAAAGTTATTTACTAAACTACCTAATCTTTCACTACAACCACGCACAACTTCTTTTTCTCCTTCATAAAGTTTACCAATGTTACCTGATAAAGCTAACATTAAATATCCACCAAATTCTAAACTTGAAGTTATAATAGCTTTTTCTGTCCTACTTGAATCCATGGTGTAAGCATAAACGCTTAGCCATTCCTTTTTCAAAGCATCTTGATCAATATTTTGACCAGTAAGTTTCTGATAATTTTTACAAAACTGTTTTAAAAAATCTTTATGATGGCCATTTAATGATTCTTTTAACCACATAGTTTCTGCTACACTTTGTAAAATACCTGGATATTCTAATAATAATACTCTATTTTTCATGGAAGCACTAAGTTCTATCCCAGTAAATTGTTCATCTTGAGATTTTGGTGGGTTTTGTGAACCAGATACCCATAACCTTTTCAAATTACTTTTTTCATGATAGTTAGCTCCTTGCAAAGTTACTTCTGGCACAGGGATACCTGCACATCCTCTTTCACGAGAAACCATTATTCTCGCATAAGTTAATTGTAATAGTTCATTAGTGTTACCTAAATTAAATTCATCAATATACTCTGCTGCAATTGTTCTCATCTTTTCCCAATCAATAACTCTTTTAGGAATACCAGCTTGATTTTCTCCAAACGAATCTGTTTTGAATGGGTCACTTGGACTGTCAGAAAAATCATCCATACTAAGACTCATGATAATTACACTTTCTTCAGGTAAAATTGTTTTCAAATAAGCTTCAGTAGTAATAGTTTTACCTTTACCAGTATCACCTTGTAAAATTAAAGGCACGTCTCGATTATGACATGCAAAAATCATATCTAACCCATCCAGCACATATTCCCCTTTCTTTTTTGGAGCAGTGGTTGAGCCACCTAAAACTTTAAATTCTAAATTGTTAACCTCGTGATCATATTTCATACTGTAAAAAGGTGCAGATAAAATACTAGTTTTTACAACTTTCTTTGCCGCAGCGTAGAAAGATAATAACATTGCTGAATGTAATATTTCTTCTTTCTCAGTATCTTTACTTCCAGGTGTATTCCTTAATAATTGTGTTAACAAATGATCTTGTTCAGTTTTTGATATTGTTTTTGATTGTATTGACATTTTTTTATCCTCTATTAATATTTATTTGATATTCCAAGTAGACATATATCTGTCACTTGCTTCATTCAATGATTTTATAATTGGCATTATTGGAAATTTTCTATCTTTAGCCACATCATATTTTTCAGCTGTATGAACAATCTTACCTAAATTTGGCACCATATTATGTAAAAAAGTATCTTTACCTATATTATCAGCTTCAAGAAATACATTATTAGTATTTACAACATCTTCTTTTATTGACAATACAACTAAATCTCTATATTTCTTAGGCATATTCATTGCAACAGCATAAACAGGAATACGAGCCCTCACATTTTTATCTTGATTAATATGATTAATTAATGCACCAAATTCAGAAACATATTCAGATAATTGTTTTGGATCAGTAATTATTGCAACTTCATCATAAAAATCAAGATTTTTAACATAATCTCCTAAAGAGAGAACTAATAATTTTCTAGCTAAATCAACATTAATTTTGTCTGACAAATTATATTTAATTGAACAAGGATTTCTTCCAGTACTTTTTAAATAAGGTGAAATTTCTAATAATTTAGGAAACATAAATCCGGCAATAGGGGACAAATTACCATCAAGGTTAAAGAAAAAAGTACTTAAATAATTCTGAAAACATTCCCCAATTGCTTCATCAGCAAGTTCACTGACATCATCACTTACTAAACTATCAACATCTTGTTCTAAACCAGAACCAAGCTGAGGTTCAGTTCCAGAACTATCATCATTATTTTGACCATCTAAAGGTTTATCTTCAACCTCTAATACTCCAGGTGTAACTACATTTCTTGGCATTTATATCATTCCTCGTGATTTTTCATTTAATTTTCAATATCGCAAAATCTAATTTAACATCAACCACCAGGACCAACTCTTAATTCACCACTTACTTGTGCGTAAAATAGTTTCATTTATAAATCTTTTGCATATTACTACTATTAAGTGACCTCAATTGAGATAATTATTAAAATAATTATAATATATAAGATATTTAGACATATACTAAAATAGGCCTTAATAGAGTAGCAAATTATAAAAATCAGGATATTGTAAATTAACTTATACAGCCAATACTTAATTCTTAGTTATGAGTTCAGTTACGCATATAGACCTTAACATTAAAAGAATCAATAGATTAAACTATCCCGGAGAAAGAAAGTTTATGATTGTACATTCTTTAGATGGTATCCTAGAACCGATTAGACCAGAGAAGTTAAGGTATGTTATGCAAGAGTTAATGTCAGAAGTAAAACAACAACATGGCATACAACAAGGAGATTATATTTTAGGATTGGATTCAGGTGGAATTGTTCCAGGAGTCACAGCTTCATTAATTACTAAACTTCCATTATACATTGCTTACAAAGCTGAACTAGAAATAGAAAATAAATTAAATTTTTATGAGCCAGGTAGTGCTAATCCAAATGTTTTTGTTTATAATTTGCCCATTCAAGGCAGAGCAATTATAATTGATGATGAGATCAGAACAGGAAGAACCATTGAAAATTGTATCATGTCTTTTGAAATGTTAGAAAAAGATATTAATTCCATAGTTGTCCCAGTTGAATCTACAAAATTTAATGCCAGAAAAAAAGTTGAAGAGTTAGGTTATAATTTATTCAGTTATGGTTTGCACGATTTTTAGAATGTAGAAAATCATTATAAAAAAAAGAAAAATCAAACACTTTTAAACAACTGCGCAACTTTTTCTCGTCCAATTTCTAAGATAAAAGAAGCTAACCTAGGACCTTTATCCTTGTTAACCAAAACATTATAAGCTAGCTTAAAAAAATCTTTTGGTGGGAATTCATTGTTTGTACAAAGGATATACATTTCTTCATGTAATTCTTTATCTGTCCATTCTTTTTCCAAAATTTTGTCTGCTAATTGATGTAATATTTTCTTTTCTTGATCAACTAAAGTTACTTGAACTTTTTCCTGCACACAAAATTTAAATTCTTCAGGAGCATATTTCTTAATCCAATTCTTAGCACATACTGCCCTTATTCTCAACCTTTTCTGATCATGCTTATTTTTCAATTCTTTCTCAAAATATGTTACGGTTTTGTCAATATCAAAATTGTTAATTTGTAATAAAGTAGTCAAATGTCTTATACTTGGTTGATAAGGGATACTTTTTGGTATATCACCAATATAACTTAATTCATAAGCAACTTTTCTTTTTTCAGCTTCTTTATCTTTGACTTTATCTAACCCAAAATATACCCTTTCAGTTTTATCAAAATCTTCATAAATTGTAAACACGTCAACATCAAAACTTATTGCAAATTCCCTATTAGGCCTAGTACCTGCAAACAAATATCTTAATACTTCTGGTTCATAAACTTCTAAAACATCTTTAACAGTGATTACATTACCCGAAGAACTAGACATTTTACCAGCACCATCTTTTAACCTAATAAAATCGTACATCACATAAGTTGGCGCTTCATAATTCCAAACAGCCTTACAGATTTGTTTACCAGTATCAAAACTTCCACCATTAGTAGAATGATCTTTTCCACCTGGTTCAAAATCTACATTTTCATAACACCATCTCATTGGCCAATCAACTCGCCATTTTAATTTTACAATTTGTTTCTTTCGAAAATCAATTTCTTCTTCTTGACCACATTCACATTTGTAACTAATGTTATAATCACCTAACCATTTCAATTCAGTGATGGTATCTTTATTGCAAGCATCACAAAAAATAGCGATAGGCAACCAATTTTCAGGCAAAGGATTTTCTCGATAATTGTTTAAAATCTTTTTAATTTTATCATTATTTTCTAATGCAATCTTAATTTGTTTACTATAATCTCCTTTACGATATTTTAATGATTGTCTAATGAACTCTGGATAAATACCCACATCAGGAATATCTTCTTCAACAGCAATTTCATTATGTTCAGCATAACTGTCATGACATTCATAAGTATCAGGAGTATCAACAATAGATTTACGAAGATTTTTTTCTAAAATTTCGGGGTTAGGCATTCCTTTAGGAACTTTTCTAAATACATCATAATCATCCCAAGAATAAATAAACCTTACAATTTTACCCCTTTTTTCAAGAGCCCGCTTAACTAAATCAACAGTGATTATTTCTCTAAAATTACCAATGTGGACAACACCACTCGGAGTTATACCTGCCGCTACAACATATTTATCTTTATCACCTTTTTCTCTAATAATTTTCTCTGCAGTCACATCTGTCCAATGGAAAAATTGATTTTTATTGTCTTTATTATGATCTTTAATCTTTTCATCTGCCATAGAGAATTAGCTAACTACAAAGCTTATTTAAAGATTTCCTAATTTATTTTATGTAAGAATATATTATTAAAATAATAAAAATATTAATCTAAAATTATTTTAATTCAGTATTCAACCAATTCAAGTAAAGATCATTACATTCAGCATTAAATTTGATAATACAAGGAATATCATAAGAATGTTCTTTTTCAATAAATTCTTTTATTTTAATCCAATTTTCTTTTTTTGTTTTTATTAAAGAAACTATTTCTTTACTTCTTTCAATATCATTTTCCCAAAGAAATGTACCATTAACTTCAATATTGTTAACACAAGCCACAAGTCTTTGTTTCAAAAGCATAGAATTAATTTTATCAGCTTCTTCTTTACTAGAATAAGTTGTGTATATGATTATTAGTGACATAGAATTATATTTAAATTACTAGTTATTAAAACTTTTTATTAAAAAAACTTAGAAAAAGTAAAATAAAAAAAATTATTTCTTGTTCCAGTTATAATTTCGAGTAGTAGTTGTATCACCATAACCACAAGATGAACATCTTTTCTTAGTTTTATGATAAGAACGTCCACCACATCGCCTACATCTGATATGACTACATGACTTATTATGTCTTCCTCTACTTTCAGTACCTTTACTCATTTCTTAAATCTCCTAAAATTATAATTTAAAGTTTTATGCTGGTGAGATAATTGTGATGGTATCTCCTCTGATAAAAACTGTACCTAAACTCCTTGTAACTTCGCTATTTTTAGATTCTACAGCTTCGTCAAGTACAACATTAATATGAATATCGAATGCTTTTAATTTACCAGTGTACCTGGTTCCATTCTTTAAATCTACTATAACGTTTTTTCCTCTAGTTGCATTTAATGCGTCTAATGGTCTTGATGCTCCTTCCATTTTAGTTTTCCCCCTTAAATAAAAATATTTTTTATACACCTAATTTTCAAGCCTGATTATATAAATGTTGTGGTAATTTATTCTGAAATAGATCAGAAATACTGACTTAAAAAATGATCTAACATCAAACATATTATCTAAAATATCTAGTAAATAATATAAATAAAGCACTATATTAGATAAACATCACATTAAACGAGGAATAAAATGGTAAATTTTGAAAAATTAAGAGAAGACATTTGTAATTATGAAGAAAAACGTGACGAACTAATCAAAAAAAGTAGGGATGTCATTAAATTAAGTAAAAGAGTCATATATGCAGTTTTAAGAGATGAACTTATTGAAGCTGAAAAATTATGTCAAGACATTGAACAAGCTAAGTTACAACTTGACAAAATTACTAAACATGATAATAAATTACCTTACGAAGGAAGTTATAAAGTTGCAATACAAGAATATGTTGAAGCAATTTTATTTTACAGTTTTGTAAAAGATGGACAATTCAAAGAATTAAATGTACTTAGCCACCATTACTTATTAGGTTTAGCTGATCTTAGTGGGGAGTTAGTTCGAAGAGCAGTATTTTTAGCAGGTAAAGGTAAAATTGATGAAGTTATTAAAATCAAAAATGAACTTGATAAATTGTATGGAGAACTTTTGAAGTTTGACTTCCGAGACAGTGAAATGCGTAGAAAAATGGACGCTGTTAAGTACGACTTAAGAAAGTTGGAAGATTTAGTTCTTGACATTAAAATTAGAGGAAAGTGAAAATAATTTAAGAAAAACAAGATGATTAGAGAAAAAACTACGCGCTTCAATAAGGGATAAACCTATTGCTAGAGACATAGGTAATTTGGTAACAAATTTGTTAGCTCGAGAAGGATCAAGTATTAAGAGTATACAGATCAATCTTAAATAGTAAATTAAATTATAAATCATACCCATATAATTTTTTAACATCACCAACAGAATTACTTTTTGATTGTAAAGTATATGCAATCACGTTAACCGGTGTTCCATCTTCTTCTACATTAACTTCCATAAAAGTACCAAAATCAAATTTACGTACTGAATTTAATGTTTGTGGATCAATAAGTTCAAACTGACCTAAATTACCTGGATTTAAAACAAATGTAGATTTATTATTTCTAGGATTTTGATATTTACTAATACCTTTTACACCTTGAGGATTATTTCCGTTAGGTCCTGCTTCATGTATGTGTCCACTAAGAACCAACTTTGGGGCAGATTCCAAGATATATTTCGTTGTTGCAGGTGTACCTACATTTTGTCCATTGAACATATTGTCGCATAAACCTTGAGGAGGATTATGAATCATACAAATATCTGGTGTTTGATTAGTTAATAGATCATATAATTCTTGATGATCAAAACTTTCCATTTCACCTAATTGATATAATAACATAATATGAGAGGGATTAGCATCAGCACCGCCATATCCAACAAGTTTAGCATCACAAAATTGAGTTGTTTTTTTATGTAAATTATTATCACCAAAAACTGCTTCTAAATCACTATTTCCATCATAATTTCCAGGAATTACTAAAAAAGGTATTCCTGTTCGGTCAAGAGTTTGCTTCATTTCACCAAATACTTGCCTAGAATGAATTCTCTTCGCTTCAACAAAGGTATCTACATTTCTAGTCTTAATCAAGTCAAACAAATCTTGTGAAGTGTATGGCCTAAGGCCCATATCACCTAAGATAATCACTCTATCAGCATTCTGTGCTTGAGCATAATCTACGAATGTACTAAGCGATTCTAAATCGTCATGAATATCCGAACAAACCATTAATTTTCTAATCATTTTTTTATTTTACCCCATTTATACAAAATTAACTTTATCCTTTATAAAAGTTTCTATGTTTACCACCCACAAGTAGCACACACCAAAACATTTATAAAACAACCCTTCTTTTTACTTAATATGAAAGTTCTAGCAGTTAGTGATATACATGGAGATCGAAAATTCATGGAAGAAATGGCTCAAAAGGGCAAAGATTCAAACGTAGATCTAGTCATAATTGCAGGAGATATTGCAGGACATGATGGTAATATTGATGGTATGATAGGGCCATTTAAAGCCCAAGGATTAGAAGTTGCTATAATCCCAGGAAATCATGAAGGGTTGGCAGAAGTTAATTTCTTAGCTGAAAGATATAAGATTAAAAATTTACATGGATATTCTATGGTAAAAAATAATGTAGGTATTTTTGGTTGTGGTTATGCTGATGCAGGATTACATCAATTAACTGAAGAAGATTATTTTAAAACTTTAAAAAATGCTCATGAAAATGTTAAAAGTTTTGCCAAAAAAATCATGGTAAGTCATATTCAACCAAGTGATAGTATTATTGGGATGGGAATTTTTGGTGGAAGTACTAGTGTAAGAAAATTAATTGAAGAAATTCAACCAGACATTCACATTTGTGGTCACATTCACGAAACTGAAGGCATTGAAGAAAAAATTGGCAAAACTAGAGTTATTAATGTAGGTAAGAAAGGAAAAATTATTGAGATATAATTCAAATGAAAGTTCAACCTAAAGATATTATTATTTTAATTCTAAAAATTGTTGCAAGTCTAGCATTAATCCTAATTTTTGGAATCATTGGACTAATCCTTGGAGCAACTATTGGGGGAAATTATGGTTGTTCCCCCATCATCGATTCAATTTTTGACATGAAAGGTTACGAATCATGCGGAATGTTATTTAGTTTAGTAAGTATGACCCTTGGAGTTATTTTAGTAATTTATGCTAACATCAAACTAATTAAGAAATAATCAAATTTACATCCCAAACCCTTTCGGCATTTTTCCCTTAAGTTTAGACATCATTTTATTTACGTCACCTTCCCCTTTAAACATTTTCATCATTTTCTTACTTTGACGATACTGCTTCAGAAGTTCACGTATTTCTGGTACTCTTAATCCAGAACCAACTGCGATCCGATCAATTCTTGGTGCATTTAAAATGTCAGGAGTTTCAAGCTCTTCTTGAGTCATACTATCCATCGCAAATTTCCATTTTTCTAATTTTCCTTCCTGAACATCTAACATTTCCTTAGGTAATTTTAAACTTCCCATTCCTGGAACAAGTTCCATAATTTTCCCAAACGAGCCCATTTTTTTCAGAGATTTCATTTGTTCATAAAGGTCTACTAAATTGAATTCCCCTTTCAAAAATTTTTCACTCATATCTTTTGCTTGATCTTCACTGAACGCTTCTTGAGCTTTTTCAAGTAAAAGCGTTATGTCACCCATCCCGATAAGTCTTCCAACAAATCTTTCAGGATCAAAAGTTTCTAAATCATCAACTTTTTCCCCAACACCAATAAATTTAATTGACGCGTTAGTAACAGCACATGCTGACAATGCACCACCACCTTTAGCAGTACCTTCAAGTTTTGTGATAATAACTCCAGTAACATTACATGAATCATGAAACATCTGTGCTTGTTTTTGTGCTGCTTGACCAACATCAGCAGAAATTACTAACAACCTTTCATCTGCTTGAACTGCAGCATTAATCTGATTAAGTTCACCAACTAATTCATCAGAAAGAGCGTCCCTACCCGCAGTATCAACAATGATAATATCATAATCTTTAAACTTCTCTTCAAAATTAAGGTATACTGCAACAGGATCTTTTTCATTCTTCATACCAAAAAATTCAACACCAACATCTTTAGATAACTGTTGTAATTGTTCATAAGCTGCTGGCCTCCAAGTATCTGTTTGAATAACTGCAACTTTGTACCCACGCTTTTTGTAATATTTAGCAAGTTTCCCAGTAGTAGTAGTTTTACCGCTACCGAATAAACCAACTAACATAATTTTTGTTGGTTTTTTCTCAATTTTAATATCTTGAGCTTCTTTTCCTAAGAAATTTGTCAATTCACCATACACTATGTTAACCAAATGTTCACGTTTAGTTAAACCAGGGGGTGTTTTATCTTTTGCTCGTTCTTTGATACGTTTAGTTAAATCAAAAACTAATTTCACATTAGTATCTGACTGTAATAATGCACGTTGTAAATCTTTTACAAGTTCATTGATTAGTTTTTCATCTACGAACACAGATTTAGTAATCTTGTTCAATGTTTCTTTTAATGATGAACCTAATTTATCTAAAACCATATTAACCTAGAAAAAGGACTTACTTATATAAATTTTGTTGGAAATGTAGTGAGTACAAGAATTAAGTTTAAAAAGTTTGAGAAATAACAAGTTATATGCAAACTAAAGATATCAAAAAGACCATAAAAATAATTTTAAGTAATCTTAAAGGTAAAACATTTATTTGGAGATTAGAAGGTAGTGCTAACCTAGTAATCCAAGGAGTAGATACCACTGTAAGAGATTTAGATATTACTACCAATTATGAGGGTATTAAAATTTTCCGAGAAGCTTTAAAAAAGTTTATTGTTAAAGATTTTATTAGTGAAAAGATTAATGGACGTTCTATTGTATGTGACATCCTTGGTTTTGAAGTAGAAATTAATTATTATGGTGACAGAACATTAAACATGTTTGATAAGTCTAAAAAAATAATTTGGCAAAATTTAGAGATACCAATACTCCCATTAAAATATGCTAAACAATTCTACGAAACAATTAAAAGAACAAAAAAAGTAGAATTAATTTCTAGATATTTGTAATTTAAAAAATAATCAGCAGATTAAAAAACAAGATATGAGCTCGGGAGGATTCGAACCCCCGACCTGCCGGTCACTTCCCAAAACTTTTTGATCAAAAATTTTCTAAAAGTTTAGTCCGAAGCCGGCCGCTCTGTCCAGACTAAGCCACGAGCCCATATAATTATTAAATAACTTTCATTACTTATTTATTAATGTTTGGTTAGAAAAAGATTAAGAAAATTAAATTTAATATCTATTGGTTCTCAGGCACATACATCTCAGCTAATAGCTTAACTGCAACCCTAGCTAGTAATGGAGATATCACTAACTCAAACGTTCTCAAGTTATCCATTCTTTTAAGCCTATGAATAAAAAATAATAATTCCCTTACAGTTAAACCTCCTGCCCAACTACTTTTCACCACAGTATAATCTAACACTTCAGAATCTATCAAGATATACAAATCAGAAAAGTTTCTGCAAAGATTCATTATTGATTCAGAAACTTCATAAGCTCCCTCCATAGAAATTTCTTTCATGGAAAAATAATGTAACTTATTCCCCATAATAAAATCTTTCTCTGCTTTACTAAGCACATGCTGACCTAAAAAAATAATGTTAGAAGGTTTAATTGAATGATCAACCAATAACCTATTAATTAAATCGTTCTTTTTCAAATGACCTTTACTTGATATAAAAATAAAACCAGGATTATTTTTACCTAAAGTAAATCCTTTAACATTTTTGTAACAATTAGGCAAACTATTATTTAGATAAATTATCTTTTGAAGATCTTTCTTCATTAAAATACTAAAATTTGATCTTACTTCAAGATCTAGTTCTGTTCCATCTTCGTTAACTTCCTCTTTTTTAAGTCTCCTTACGATAGGTAAGAATACTTCTGACTCATAAACTAGTCTCATGTTAGAATTAGTTAAACTTTTGGCCTTTATTTATTTTTCTGATAATTAAGAGCTAAATTTACTTTTTCAGTTGAAAGATTTAGAAATACAATCATACCAAAATAAGTCACAAAACTTTTTCCGATCATTTCTTTCAACTTCAAAGAAAGAATCTTTTACAGAGATTTGTAAATGTTGAACTTTATCAATTTCATCTAAACTTATCTTTCGTTCATAGTATGAATCTAAACAGATCGTATTCTTAGAAAATTGTGAATTAATTAAAATATGTGGAATACCATTGAAATTTTTCACAATATTATTCATTAATTGCCTTGCATGACAACATTTTTCATCATACCAAATTGCTAAATGTGGAAAATCCACACAATTCCCATGAAACCCATAACAACTACCAAACTCAAATTCAGTACAAAGAGTGGGTAAAAAGTTAAGTAATTTTATAATTTCACTAATTTCAGGATCTAACCCATTTGAATCAAGTTTAAGATTGTTATAAAACTGGAATGATGGTTTATAATCTAATTCCTTTAACATTAATTCTTGAAAGTTAATATAGTGTGGATGCAACATAAGGTTCTAGATTAAAGGCGTATTTATTAATTTTAATGCATTTAGAATAAAAATAATTAAATACTAATTTAAACAACATATTAAATATGGAAAAATTTCAAGCATTAGATTACATTGTTATGACCATGCCAATTTGGTTACCCCCTATTACAATAGGAGTAGGTATGGCAGTACTAGATTACCATATGAATAGAGTAGATAAAGGATATTCTCGTTCAGAGTCATTAAGTAAAGTTTACAATTGTTACATTAATGGAAGTGCTAATTATTCAAACAGAAAGACCAATGAATTAAACAGCATATTACAAAAATAAACCATCTTAAAAAAGTAACAAATATAAACCCTAAAAATATTCTTTAAACTATGATTAGGAAAAGTATGTTTCTAGTAGTGTACTTATATTCAACATTAATATTTGGCATTCTCAACTTTGTAAATAACATCCTTATTGTCCTTAATGTAAATTTAAACTATTTTCCAGAAATCATCTCAATAATAACTTTCATATTTTACTGGTACAGTTTATTTGCCTTATTTATGTTTATTATTCAAGGTTTACCAAGAATAACATTACTATTACCGATATATCATTTAATTATCAGACTAGTTATTTTAGGTGTAAGTATTTATTTTGCTTGGTTCAATGCACCAGATTACTTAACATACTTAATATTCGCATTAGGAATTGTTGGATCTGCATTTGAAATTGCAGTAAGTTTAGAATTAATTGGTAGATTTCCTTACCATAAGAAAAAAAATGAAGTTTAATCCTAATTAACAAAATCTTTCAACAATTCATTTCTGTCCATCAATAAAGAAAAATCTAACCTGCCTAATTTCTTACTTTCAACAAAATCTAAAAATCTTTTTTGAGTTTCAACAGTCCATTTTTCAAATTTTTGTGCAGTCAGACACAAATATTCTGTTTGACAATGACCAACTCTGAGATCATTACCATCATTCAAAGCTGGATGTAAAGGACAAAGAATGTTATCACTTTTGCTATCACGAATAAGATTTCTACATACCCCATTCAACAAATCATTACAATGTGCCCTATTCATAAAATTAAGAAGCTCTGATTCAGTTTTAGGATTAAGTTCCTTAAAGTCTTTTGTATTACGCACAATAGCTTCTTGAATCTTCTCTTTAGAAATAAAATCATGACCACAACAGCCCATACAACCACCATTCAATTGACATAATATGCTAAGTCTTGCCATTTTATAATTTTAAATAATCTTTCATTTTCAATAATGCTTGTTTACGCATACTAATCTTGTTTTTTTCTTCAGCATTCATTTCCCCAAAAGTAAGATCATAACTTTCTGGTTGAAATATTGGATCCCAACCAAATCCAGTTCCTTTTGGTGAAACAATTTTACCTTTAATTTCTCCTGAAAAATATTGAATGTTACCTTTATTAACATAACCAATCATCGTTTTTGCTACTGCTCCTTGATCTTGATATTTACTGACAAGTTCATAAATCCCTTCATTCCCTAAGGATTGTAATAACCATTTAATTTGTGGACCTGGAAAACCATTCAAACAGTTAAGATAAATAGAAGTGTCCTCAACAAAAAATTTACCTTCTTTAATTTTAATAGCTTCTTTCAGTTTAGCTTCAATTATTTTCATTGAATCTAGTTCTTGTATTTCCGGCAGATCAAAATTCACAGATTCAATATCACCTAAAATAGATTTAGCTTCTGCTAATTTACCTTGGTTCCCAGTAATAAAATATAATGTCATAATTGATAAGTCTATCGTATTTATTTTAAAAGTTTCGAAACTATTAATTTTAAAAAAATAATCAAATTAAGTTAAATTAAAAATTAGATAAGCAAAATTCAATCAACTTAATCACAACTCAACATACTGATCATTCCCAGGACCAACACCAATGCAATCAATCTTTCTTCCTAAATATTCTTGCATAATTCCAACAGCATTAGTTACTGAGTTAGGTAAATCTTCTTTTCTTCTAATCCCCGTAATATCTTCTGTTATATGTGGTATAAAGTCAACTACAGTTTCTAATCTTTCACATTCAGCATTCGTTGTAGGTAAATAATCAATAGATTCACCATCAAGTTTGTACCCAGTAACTACTGGAATTCCTGATAACCATTTAGCCCTTGAAAAATGTTCCAGACAATCAAACTTGTTAATACCTAAATAATCAGCTCCATTTTTCATACATGCTTGCTTTAATAAAACTAAGTCTGGCATGCCCATCCTTCTTGGTCGTTTAGTTGTTGCCCCATATTCACCACCTAAAATTCTTAACGCAATTCCTAAATGGAAATAATCTCCTGCATTCAAAAATTCATTTACATTAAAGGTAGCTTTCTCAATTTCTGCAACATACCTATAACCACCTTCTTCTGAACAATGATCGTAAGATAAATCTCCACCTAGTTCAGAAGGAAATGGACCATTACCCACCCTTGTCATTGGAAATTTAGCAACACCATAAACTTTTCCAAGATATTTTAAAGGTACTTCTGCCCCTAGAAAACCACCGGCAGATCCGGTTCTACTACTTGTCACAGTCGGATGAGTTCCTTCAACCAGATCCAAAAAATAACCATTAGCCATATTAATTAAAGCATTTTCACCTACCTCTAATTTTCTTATAACATACATTGGATCACAAATAACATGACTTTCTAATTTATCTGCAGCTTTTTTAAATAAAGTCCACGCTTTATCAATATTAATCTTACCTCCAAGTTGAGGAAAATCATTAACTAATTTTTCAAGATTAAATTTTACAATTTGTTCAGCTGACTTTTTATTAACAAAATAATCTCCAATTCTAAGGTCAACTTGCATATTACCATGCATTCTTTTAGCCCTATCTGAATAACCAAAACCAATACCTTTACCAGTTGTACCTACACCACCACCTAATAAACCATCAAGATATTTATGATGAGGTTGAATGAAAGAAACTTTTGAAGAGATCCCTAATCTTCCTTCTAAATTAATTCCTGCATTTCTAACATCAGAAATTTCTTCACATAAACTAATTGGATTTGTTAAACAACCATTACCTAAATATAACTTCATTGTTGGATTTTTAAACCCAGGAGGTATTTGATGCATTCCGACTTTGATTCCTTTAACCTTTTCATGCCTACCTGCATTATCTGCACCATTTGGTCTGATTACTAGAGAATAATTACCGTTCTTTAATATCCTTTCACCATCTTTACCCTTACCACAATCACCCCAAACATAATCACTTAATACATCAGCTTTTCCAACCATTTTATTTCCCCCAAATTAAAGTATTTTAAGATAAAATATAATTAACAATCAAAATACTTATTTTCATTTTTATTATCTTTCTTGTTCCAAAACAATTGTTTTCAATACTGTGTTTTAGAAAATAAGCATTTACCTTAACAAACTAAATAATAATTAAATATAACGAAAAGATAATTTATCAAAAAAGAATAAAGAGAAAGAATTATTAGAAAAAAATAAGAATCCAATTAAAATCAATTAAACCCTACATTTCATCAGGTGCCTTAATACCTAATAATCCAAGACCGTTCTCAAGTACCTGCCTTACTGAATTCACCAATAACAATCTAGCTTTCATTTGCTTTTCGCGATCAGAAATTACTGGATGTTTATGATAAAACTCGTTAAATTTTTGTGCAAGAGTTATCAAATACATTGCTAAATGATGTGGTTTATATGACTCTGACACTCGAACTAAAATTTCTGGATATTTTTCTAAATGTTTAATTAGGTTAAGTTCTTCATCTGATTCATAAAGATTAAAATTAATATCCTTTACCAATTTTTCAGTTAGATTAATTTTATGTTCTTTTTTAGCTTTCCTTAAAATACTACACGACCTAGCATGAGTATATTGTAAATAAGGCGCAGTTTCTCCTTCAAAGGATAACATTCTGTCCCAATCAAAATTAATATTCCTAGTACGTTCATTACTTAAATCTGAAAATATTACTGCTCCTACCCCTACCATTTTAGCGATTTTTGTCTTATTTTTCAGATTAGGATTTTTCTTTTGAATAATATCTTCTGCTAATTTGATAGATTTGTTAAGTACATCTTCTAAAAATATCACGTTACCTTTTCGAGTAGACATTTTTCCTTCAGGAAATTTAAAAAGTCCAAAATCTACATGTACAAACTTATTTTCATCTTTTCCTGCTAAATGTAACACTTTAAACAATTGTTTAAAATGTAATTTTTGTTCAGAACCAACAACATAAATCAGTTTACATGGTTTGTAATGATTTAATCGATACAATGCTGCTGCAAAATCCCTAGTGTGGTAAGTTGTCGAACCATTAGATTTTTTTAGAAGTACAGGAGGCATTTTATAAGCTTCTAAATCAACAATTAATGCCCCATCAGACAAAGTAATTGGTACTTTTTTTTCTAGATAAGTCATAGTTTTTTCAATTTGATCAACATAAAATGATTCCCCATTATAAGAATCAAAATCCACATCTAAAATATCATAAATTCTCTTAAATTCTTTCAAACTTAATTTTTTAAATGATTCCCATAAAACTAAGTTAGTTTTATTTTTCAATTCTAACTCTTTAAATTCTTTCCTAGCATCTTCAATTAAAGATTCATCTTTTTCAGCTAGTTCATGAAATTTAACATATAATTTTAACAAATATTTGATTGGTTCTTTATTTAACTCTTTTTCATCACCCCAACGTTTGTACGCAGTGATTAATTTTCCAAATTGCGTACCCCAATCACCTAAATGATTCACTGAAACTGGTTGATATCCTAATATTTGAAATGTTTTATACAAAGAATTACCAATCACTGTACTTCTTAAATGACCAATCCCAAAAGGTTTAGCAATATTAGGATGAGAAAAATCAATTACAACTTTTTTATTTTTACCAATGTTTTGTTTACCAAACTCTTTCTTTTGTTCAAAGATATTAGTTAATGTTTGTTCAGCGATTACTTTTTGAGATATATAAAAGTTCAAATAAGGTCCCGCCACAGTGATTTTTTGTAAAAAATTTGGCAGTTTAGTTTTCTTTTCAAGTAATCCCTTAAGTTTATCAGCTTCTTCCTTAGGATTCTTCCCTAATTTAAAGCAAGGAAAGGCATAATCTCCCATTTGTGAATTTGGTGGTACTGATAACAGTTTATCTAATTCTTCTTTATCAAACTCAGACAAACTAGGTATTTTTGACAATAACTGGATTATTTCGGTTCTAAAGTTCATAGAGTACAAGAATTGAAGAGAATATTAAAAGGTTGTGGTTAAGAAACTAAACACAGATAATATACAAACAAACAGATACATTTAAATAACAACATGATAATTCCAAGGTATCTTAAGAGATTATGACTAAATAATTAAGGTTGTTTAGTTACGCGTTTTAAGGTAAAAAAACAAAAATTAGTAAATAATAGGAGAACACAAAAATGAAAGGAACAGTAAAATTCTTCGATACTACAAAAGGTTTCGGATTTATTGCTGCTGACGATGGAAAAGAGTATTTTGTTCATCAAACTGCAATAGGCGAAGGCATGGTTTTACGTGAAAACGATGCAGTTACTTTTGACGTTGAAGAAGGGGACCGAGGTCCAAAAGCAGTTAATGTTAGTTTAGAATAATTATAATAATCATTTTATCATTTTTATTATTATTACTTAACATTCAACTTTTTTTCTTTTTTTTTCTTTATTAAACTTCTAATAAACAATTATTCAAGAAATTAAACAAAATTTATTTATCAAATATTTACCATTCGATCATATCATTCTTCTCAGTTAGAATCACTTTACTACATTTTGCGTTAGTAAAACTATTGATTAACCCGATCATATCATCCAAAATTGAATTTAACTGTTTATTACTAAATGGAGGAAGAACTTCAACATGAATTAATGCAGATTTAGTATTAACACTAAGTTTTGTCCTTGAAGATTTCCAAAGATCTAATTTAACACCTAACACCCTATCTTTTCTGGCACTATCTTGATATATCAAAACATTATTCTCAATCTTTTTTCTCCCAGCTTTTTCAGTTCCCCTAGAAACTTTAAACAAGATATCACCAACAAGTTTATCATGATCATCAATTGATACTGGGATAACATTTTTTAAAGAAAAATAATTTATCAAATTATCTAAAACATTCTTTGAAGATAAAGTTTTCTTACTTAATACATGATCAAATACACGTTCAACAGAACTATGATGTTTACGTGCCTTTTTACCTAATCTTCTTTGTAAAATTGACCATGAATCAATAAGATAATGATTTTTTATATTCTCTTTATTATAAGTTAATCTAATATAATCTTCTGCATCTTTAAGTAGATTAATTGATTCTTGTAAGTTAGTTTTATTATCAATATTTACTAACTTGATTAATGCAACCCTTAATTTAGGATCAATTTTTTTATACACGTCCCTTTGAACACTAATTTTCATTTTTTAGATCTTTTTGATTTTTTCTTAGACTTTTTAACATCTAACTCTTTATTTTCTTTCTTTTTGAAAATACCACAAATTGAACACATTAAAGTTTTCTTTTTAACACCATTTAATTCAGGAAAAGTGTTATCTTTCAAAAATTTAACATCGTCCCTGATAGCTCTTAATAATCTAATTCTTCTATAATCAAAATAAAGTTTAATTATTACAAATATTAAGTATAAACCAAAGAAACCACCCAATAACCAACTAACTGTACTTAACATTGGAGTTATAACATCCACTATTGGTTGCAATGCATGTACAGTTTCTGCTGGAACTCCCACCATACTTGTTGTACTTGCACTTACTGGATCTATCGCCATTGTAATAGAAACAATATTTTTTGGTATATAATGTTTTCGGAAATATGGTTAGTTAGACTACAATAAAAAATAAACTTAGAATAGTTATAACTATCAATTCAAAATAACTTTTAAATTCGAGAAATTTATTTAAATAAGGTTATTAAAAAAGATAATATGATCGATCCTGAAGAAAATAAGAACAATGTAAAAAGATTGAATGAGATCTGTAATGAAGCAATGGAAGAGTCTTATGTTGGTTCAAAAACACATAAAATAGTTAAGAAAGGAATAACATTAGGATCCTTCTTTTCTGGGATAGTATTAGGATATGCCCATGGGCAAGGTATGAATATAGCTTTACCAGCAGCAGCTTCTTTATCAGTGATGGCAATGAAATCTATTTATAATTTTCAGATGCAAATTATGAATTCTAACTTAATCAAAGAGTATATAGATAAAAACACTGAGATAATCAGAGATAAAGATAAAATCAGAGAGAGGTATAATTCAAAAATTGAAGAATTAACCCAACATGAAAAAAATAATTTAGATTTAGTTCAAAAGTCAATGACCCACAATAAGATTACGAAAACTGTTGACATGGGTGATTTTGTATTTCAAGATTATTTTAAATCTTATCAAGAAGGCAATGAAGAAAGAATGGATAAAACTCTTAACATGATTGCTAGAGATGGATTAATAATAGACCACCTTAAATTAAACCCGTTCATAAAAACTGCTCTTTATGGGATACAACATCCTAAAATGAAATATCTCTATGGAGGATTAAGTATAATTGGAAGTTCTTTAGTAACAGGAACAGGTTATGGTATAGGTAGAGGGATTGCACATTTTGTTTAAAAATACCTAAGAAGCTTCCTTAACTTTCCTGATTAATAGTTGTTCAGTAGTATACTCTTTCTTAACAATTTTTTCAAATTGAACTATATTATAACTTATAGCAATTTTATTCTCACGATATTGTGGATAACCACTCAAATACTTCATAATTGGATTTACACGAGATTGTACAACTTCTAACTGGTTCATGAAGAAAGGAGTTCCACTAATTAAATTATGTAAATTTTCTGGCCAAGATGAATCAGGATTAGCGATCTTATTTTCCTTGTATAAAGGGATTAAATAATTAGTATAATTTTCACTACACATTTCTAACAAATCTGCTGCACGTATAATTGATTGTAAATTTAAATCATTATTAACATCATAAGAACTACCAAACACTTGTGTCGCGCTAATCACATTCCTCACTGAACTTAAAATTTCATCAAATCCACCAATCCCTAACTGTTCTATTTCATCCTTCAAATGTCTTAAATAAGTTTCTGCGTAAGCAACAGATTTATGTTCATGACCGACATGGTTCATTGAACTTAAATAGCCGGGTGCAGAATGCCTGAAATGTTCAGAAAAATATCCAGTATCATGTAAGGTGGCAGAAGCAATTAAAATAAAAAAATCTTTTAAACCTAATTTATTAACACGATGATATTGAAAAAATATTCTCATACCTGTTATCGTTACTTGAGACATATGTTCTAACCCATGATAAGGTGAATCACATTTGTGTAAATATTCTCTTCGAATAATTCCAATCAAAACGGACAAAAGTGAAATTACTTGTTTTATTTGTTTAGGAGAATATTTACTCAAAAAGATTTTATCTGATAACAATTTTTTACTTTCTAACAAAAATGTTTTTTCGGGATGTTTATAATTTATCTTTAACGATCTTGCCCTTCTAAACTGAACACCTTCACTGCCCAACTTTTGATAAATGATTTTTTGTAAATTAATATCCCTTACTTTCAATAAATCAATAAGTTTATTATTAACAGCGTTAGATCTTTCAAGAAATATTAACACAGTTATAATTTTCTGAATACGATTAATACTATGTTCAATTTTGTTATTAAGGATAGAATTAAATTTATTCAATTTAATAATCATTAATTTAACTTCCCCCATAGATTCTGTTTTCAAATCAGCTGAAATTTGATCAAATATAATTTGGATATAATTTCTTAATCTTATTCTTAATCGATAATACCTTTTAAAATTAAAATCAATGTTACTAATAATTTTACTTAATGATTTAACAATGAACTTCCCTCTTAAATCAGTTTTATCAACACTATTTTCAGATCTTAATTTTTTAGTTTCAGAAATTAATTTTTTTGCAAAGATTTGTCTTGAAGTTACTTTTCTAAAAAAGTTTTGATGACCAATTTTAGAATAGCTCAATTCTTCTTCTGCAATTTCTTTATGAATATCATTTAGAATATATTTTGTACTTTCTAACAATTTAATTAAATTACTTAACCCACCAACTCTTTTTTCTAATACTCCAATTTCTCTAATAATTGGTTCTTGAAATCGTCCAATATTTTTTATTTCTTGATATTCTAATTGATCAATCTGCCTTTCAGACATCTCAATTAAAGCAATGATAGAATGTAATTTACTTTTATTAAGTAAAGTATTTTTACCCAATATCTTCAATTTGTTAAAATTGATCAATAACTCTTTCTGAATTTGGGATAAAGCCATATAAATTATAATGGTTTTTAGTTTTTAATAGTTTTGTTTATTTTATTCAAAAAAAAATAAGACAATCCTAATTTAAAAAAGAAAAAAATATAACAATTAAACAAATAAAACGCCTAATGCCCATAAGGATAATACAACATAAATTATAAAAGGCAAAATAAGTTTTCTTTTATCTTTTAACATCATCCTAGCTAATTTGTTATAAACTTCAGGATATTGTAAAAGTATTATTCCCATTAACATATGTCCAAATAATAATGATGCTAATACAGTTACCACATCAATGTTTGTTAATACAAAATATCCTACTAAAATTATAAAGCCATAAATTAAAAAACTTAACGAACCAGCTTTTTTAGGTACTTTCTTAGCCATTTTATCAAACATTTTTGGACATATCAGTAATGTTAAGAATTTTAATAACACAATTATTGAAAATATTAATGCTAATATTTCTACTGTATTCATGTTCATCCACCTCTTTAATGTTTATCTTTCATATAAATGATAAAATCAAGAAAAATTATCAATATCCTAATTAGTAAAGTTTCCAAGTTTTTAATATTTACTCTTAATTATTTAATTAAGAATCAATCGCTTAACATTTGTTCCAATTTTTTTAATTGATTATGATTAATATAACGAAACATTTTACTTACTTCAGATACAAGAACCCCTTCTGAAAGTATTCCACTATACTTCCTAGCATATAAAACATCATAATTTGGCAATGAATGACCTGATTGTTTTTTAAAATATAAACTCCCACAATCAAAACATTTTAAGATATCTTCACCTTCTCCTTCACCACATACCATTCCTGAATCAAAAATAGTACTACCTATAACATTAATACTAAGGCAATCATTAGAACATTCTTTATTTCGATAAATTCTTTTAGCTGCATTATTAACAAGGTGAATTAAAAGATCCTTCTTCTGGATGATCTCTGGAAGAGGATTATCCCTATCCTCGTTAATTTCATAAACATTCTTGCACCAATCACATAAATAAGAACCAGTATATCCTTTTAAAGAATAACTTCTACTAACGCATTTCATTCCGTCTAAACAACAATCTGAAAATAAACTTTTATTTTTTTCTGGCATCAACACCACCAAAAGAGATTATAATGTAAATAACTTTATAATATTTGTTAAAGAAAGTAGAGATTTAATTAAATTAAAAAAATTATTTTCTTGCATAAGCTAATAATTTTAACATATCTCTGTCTCTTCTTACACAATCACTAACAGCATGAATCAATCCCCTATGATTTTCGTCATCATTAAATCGATCTAAATTTTTACAATTAGCTTTATACAACCTTGATAATTGAGCACCATTAGTTAAGAAAGAATTAAAGTTAGCAACAGTATTGGCTTCTTCATTACTGATACCTAATTCCAAACCACTTAAGAACCCAGGGGAACCATTCATTCTCTTAGCATAATCATTATATATATTTAATAAATTTTTACTATAAGGTATAATGCCAACTTGAAAATCAAGAGTAAATATTGGATTACTAGCAAATTTACCGTCCAATTTTTCAAATTGTGATAAGTAAGTTAACGCCATTAATTCTGATACAGAACTAACCCCTGCTCTCACATTAAATTCTATAAATTGATCAAGACAAAATCCCCCCAATTCATCCCATCTAACTGTTTTATTAGATATTTTTTTATTGATTTTTCTCCAATATTCTGGTTTATGTATCATGTTCAATTTTACCTCATTAAGTTTAATCAAGAAAATTAATGAGAATTGACTTAAAATAATTGCTTGACTGAAAAATAACTATTTGATAAGTTAAAAGAAAAATATGGTCCCACACAAATGATAATCTGTCAATAATCCAAGAAGTAATAACCTAAATTTATATAAACTATTTAACCTTTATCAATTTGATGAAATTAAAAATAATATTTTTAATTAGCCTTTTAATATTAACAGGTTGTAGTACTCAAGATCTCGTTTATGATGGTTTGGTACTTTTTGCACCACAATCAGGTCAAACAATTTATTTAATTGATTCAGAAGAAAATATAATTCATAGTTGGGATACTGGTAAAGACTCCCCTTATGGGCAATTATTAAATGATGGGACCTTATTGTACATAGCAACAAAAAAAGCAATACCAACAGATAAAGTAAATGAAGGGGTGATCAGAGAAGTTGATTGGGAGAATAATATCCTATGGGAATATACTGATTTAAATATTCATCACGATTTTGCAAAATTACCAAATGGAAATATTCTTGCGATACAATGGGAAATAATGTCTGAAGAAAACCTTGAAAGAGTACAATTAAAAGATCCTCCAGAAGTGTTATGGTCAGACAAAATAATTGAGATTGATTATATAACTAAAGAAATCGTTTGGGAATTGAGCCTGCAAGATGAATTAAATATTGAAGATTATAAAATAAAATCTGATGAAAATAATATTGAATGGACACACACTAATGCAGTTGAATATCTTGAAGAGGGGAATCCATTTAATGGCAAAGAATCAATTTTAATAAGTTCAAGAACATTAAACCACATATTTATTATCGATAAAGAATCAAAAGAAGTTGTATGGGAATATAATGAAGGTTTATTAAGACAACATAATCCCAATTTACTAACAAATGGAAATATTTTAGTTTTTAACAATGGGCTAAAAGCTTCTCAAGTTTTGGAGATTAATCCCACAAATAACCAAGTTGTATGGACATATGAGTCTGCTGATTTTTTTTCACATTATATCAGTAGTGCTCAACGCCTTTCAAATGGCAACACTTTGATCTGTGAAGGGTCATCAGGAACAATATTTGAAGTTACAAACACTAAAGAAATCGTTTGGGAATATAATGCTAATTCACAAAGTGTATTTCGTGCTTATAAATATAGTGCAGATTATACTGATTGGCCTTTTGAAATATCTTAACCACAAAATTTAGTTTAATCTATGAAAATGGACTTAAAACAATTGCTTGACTAAGAAATAACTATTTGATAAATTAAAAGAAAAGTATAGCCCCACGCGGATTCGAACTCCACAACAATCACCAATGTTGATTGTTTCCGCGGTCAACGCCTCCAAAGGGCGCTATGACTAGACTCTAATTGCCATAAGACAACTAAAATAGTCCACTACACCATGGGGCTATAGTTTTGTGATTGAATTAAATATCATTTTTTATAAATCTTTCTAGAGATTATTTTTCGAACCGACGAAATATTTATAAAAAATAGAACAATTTTATATAATGTGAAATATCTTAAAAATTTCAATAATAAACAGTTATTAAAAATCTTAGCAATTTTAGTATTAAGTGATGGTCACCTATACAAACATAATGGAGTTCCAAAAAACATCAGACTAGTTACCTCAGAGTCAGGTGAAGACCAACATAAATTATTTAAATTTCTCTGTAAAAAAATCTTTGGAAAAAAAACTAGAAGTAGAACGATGACTAGAAAATACACAAAACAAAAATGTTTAATTTCAGATTTCAATTCGGTCTCAGAATTACCAAAATTATTAAAATTATCACCAGAATATAATACAACGCCTGGAAATAAATCCCAAGAAGAATATCTTAAATGTCAACAACCAACAATTAGTTTCTCTTTTAATGAAAATCAAGAAGTTAAATGGGCCATAATTAGAACTTATTTTGATTTTGACGGTAGTATCTCTCCTTCATTAAAATTAAGAAAAAAGAAAGACATGAAAAATGAAAAAATTTATGAATATTTTCAAGTTCAATTTGAATGTGAAATTAAGATATCTGAGACTAACCTAAGTTTAGTTAAAGATTTAATTAAGTTATGTAAAAAACTAGACTTAAAAGCATCAATTAGGAAAGACAATAGAAACTGGAGTAAAATTTCAGGGAGATGTATTTCAGAAATTAAAAGTGTTAAAACTTTTTTGAATAAAGGAGGCCCAATAACAAATGTTAAAATATCAGGAAAAAGTAATCGTTTCAAAGGAATTTCTAAAAAAATAATTTGCAAAAAAGTACTCTAGATATTACAAAATAAAGAATTATTAAACTCCAAATCTTTTAATAATTATAAAGAAGCTTTCAAATATAGAAATGATTACAATAATAAAATTATTAAGATTTTATCTAATAATCAAAAACATTTATAAATCAGAGTCACAATCAGGTTAATATTCAAGAGATAGGTCGGTTAACACTTACCTATACTGGAGAAAAATGCTAATGCTTTTTCTCATAAGATATAAAAAATAAACACAAAGGAGTGAATTAATATGGCAAGAATGTACTCTAGAAAAAGAGGTAAATCTGGCAGTAGTAAACCAGATAAAGCAGTTCCAAGTTGGGTTTCATACAGCCCTGAAGAAGTTGAAAAATTAATCTTAAAGTATGGTAAATCTGCTAAAAGTACTAGTGAAATTGGAATGTTGTTAAGAGATAAATATGGTATTAACAGTGTTAAAGCTATTACTGGTAAAAAATTAGGACAAATCTTAATTGAAAATGATATTACCACAGAGATACCAGAAGACCTTCTTAATTTAATTAGAAAGATGGTTTCCATTAAATTACATTTGGAAAAGAATAAGAAAGATGAAACTGCTAAACGTGGTTTAATCTTAACAGATTCTAAAGTTAGAAGATTAATCAAATATTACAAATCTTCAAAGAAATTACCAAGTGATTGGAAATTAGATTACAAGAGAATTAAGATGTACTTAGAATAAACATTTTGTTTATTTTTTCTTTCTATTTATTTTTTAAATATATTTTTGATTTAGAATTATTTAATTAAAGATTAAGAAACAGGTTCAAACATATTTTTCTCATTTAATAAAAATCAGTTTAATAAAATATTATTTATTATAATTTAGAAATAAAATAAAAAAAAATTAAAGCATAGTTCTTATGCTTTCAATGTTAGAAGCGATCTGATGACCTTTGCTAGTTAATTCTAACAATTTTAATCGACCTTCTTTTTTGAAATTAATTAACTCGGCTTTCTGCATTTCCTGTAGAATTTTAACTACATGAGAATACGTGCAATCAATTTGTTTAGCTAAAATTGACGCATAAATTTGTGATTCCGCGTTCTTTAATTCCACCAACATCATTGCTGGTTTTTCTCTAAAAAATACTTCAAAAATTTGTTTTCTATTCATCAATGTCAAACACCTCGCATAGATTAAATCTTGTTGACATCTAACCCCTCAACTGAAAAAAAATTATTGTGAGTTATATTTAAACATTTATAGTTCACAACATGTATTTTATATCACAACATTTGTTTTATTTAAATCTTTTGCCTAAATAACATATACCTTTCAACAATAGTGACACTTTTTGATCAATAATCATTTCTAAACCATAGTCACAAAAGTAATTTAAACTATTGGTTTCAAAACTACTTTGAAGACATATGTTACCTAAAGAAATAATTTTCCCACACGAAACTTTAAGAAAAGGACAAGACAAATTAGTTGAAGATATTTATGAAACTCTCACTAATAAAAAAATTTTATTAGCAGATGCACCCACTGGATTGGGTAAAACTGCTAGTGCTATTTCTGTAGCTCTTTCAATCGCATTAAAAGAAGATAAAAAAGTTTTTTTCTTGACTAACAGACATACCCAACACAAAATTGCTATTGACACATTAAAATTATTACAAAAAAAATCTCAACAAGATTTTGTATGTGTTGACTTAATAGGAAAAAAATGGATGTGTAATCAAGAAGTTGCTAACTTATTTGGAAATGATTTCAACGAATATTGTAAAACAGTAATTGAAAAAGGAGAATGTGAATATTATAATAATTTCAAAACAAAAAAAGGCATCACAGTAGAAGGGAAGTTGGCAATGGAACTTATGAGAAAAAAAGAACCAATGTCAAATGAAGAAATTAAAATTTTTTCAGAACAAAATAAAATTTGTGCACATGAACTAGCCATGGCAGTTGCCAAAAAAGCGCAAGTTATTATTGGAGATTATTTTTACTTGTTTAATCCAAGAATTCAAGAAACTATTCTTAAAAAAATGGACATTGAATTAGACAAAGTAATTTTAATTGTTGATGAAGCCCATAATTTACCTAACAGAATTGCTGATATGATGAGTCAGAAACTTACTTCAGTAATGTTAAAAAGGGGTGTTATGGAAGCAGAAAAATTCAGATATGATGGATTAGTCTTCTGGTTAAATTCTTTGAAAAATATTATTGAGAAATTATCCGGTGTTAATACTAAACAAAACAATTCATTTGAAAGTTCAAAAAAAAATCAACAGTCAAGTTTGTTTAGTACTGCTTATGATTTAAAATCTAAAGAAAAAAACAACCCTAATAATTCATCAAGTGTACCCAATAAGACAAGTAGTTATACCACTAGTTACTCTAATAAAGAAAAATTAATTAGAAGAGACACATTTATTTCTGAAGTAAAACTAATTACTGATTATGATGAACTTATTGAAGAACTTAACAGTGCTGCAGATGAAGTTCGTAAAAAACAGAAACGTAGTCAGTTAGGTGGAATTGCTTCTTTTTTAGATGCTTGGCAAGGTAGTGATGATGGATTTATCAGAATCATTTCACAAAACGAGGGGAAATATGGGAAATTTATTTCATTACAATATTCTTGTTTAGACCCAAGTTTAGTTAGCAAAAATGTTTTTGAAGAGATAGATTCAGCAGTATTAATGAGTGGAACACTTAATCCCACTTCAATGTATAGGGACCTGTTAAGTATAAAAAATTCTTTAGAAAGAAAATACAGTTCTCCTTTTCCCCCTGAAAATCGAATGAGTATAATTATTCCAGAAACAAGCACTAAATATGATATGCGAAATGAAAAGATGTACAAAGAGATTGGAACAAAATGTTCACAAATTTGTGAAGTTGTCCCAGGAAATGTTGCATTTTTTTTCCCATCATACTGGATCAGAGACAAAGTTTATCCATTTATTAAAATTGATAAAGAGATATTTTTGGAAAAACAAGATATGACTAAAGAAGATAAAGAAAAATTTCTTGTGGAGTTCAAAGAAGGTAATGTCAAAGGCGGAGCGTTATTGGGAGTTGCAGGTGCTAATTTTGCTGAAGGTATTGACTTACCAGGAGATTTTTTACAAACAGTAGTTATCGTTGGATTACCTTTAGCCAGCCCAGACCTTAAAACCAAAGAAACCATCAAATACTATGATAATAAATTCGATAAAGGTTGGGACTATGCATACTTATTCCCTGCAATGAACAAATGTTTACAATCTGCAGGAAGATGTATTCGATCAGGTACCGATATAGGCGCAATAGTCTACCTTGAAGAAAGATTCGCATGGAAAAGATATTATGACCACCTCCCTAAGGAAAGACTTATCGTGACTAAAAATTTCTACCACATGCTTGAGAAGTTTTTTAGGAAATATTAAACTAATTTTATTACACCATAATAAGTCTAAATAATTCAAAAACCCTAATTTTCTCTTTTTTTTAGCTAAAAAGCCAAATTTGACTTGATTATACTAAGAGCCCCTTTGTAACCTTTAGAACCCCAGTATACAAAAACGTAACATTTATATACTTGTCTTGTTTTACCTACATTATCACAATTAGTTAGGCCAGGGTCGGGTCCTTGATTTCTACCACCCTCACCCCCTCAAAAAACATGGACTCGGCCTTGTTGGTTTTTTTCTAAACATATAATTAAAAACCATTATCCTTTTAAGTTAAATATAAAAAATTAATTTTATGAAACTACAATTATCAACACTTATTGCCACTTCATTAATCTCCTGTCAAGACAAAGAGTTAAATTCTTATAGAAAAATAATTGATAATAACACATTTTATTCTCATTCTCAAAGTTATGATATGGTATACCATATTAATCAAGTAAATTCTTTTCAAGATTTAACTGAAATAGAATATTATTTATCCAATTTAGTTGATTGTGAAAAACCAAAGTTAGATTTTGTTAAATCTAAATCAATTAATATGCATTATAATTTTAAACCAAAAAAAACTTATGAATTTTCAGGAAGAGTTACTTGTAATTATCAAGAAAAATACCATAGCTTAAGTATTCTTGCAAGTGGTTGCGGAGAGATTACTATTACATATACAAAAAAAGAAATTAACAATGAAAAGATAGATGAATTAAAAAATATTTTCTATTCTAATTAATTTAATTTTAAAAAAATTAAACTTTCAACATATAATATTTAACAAAATTTTCTTTAGAGACTTGTAGTCCTGCTTCTAAAAAATACTTAGCTAACATAGGTGCATCTTGATTAACATCTTTACTTTTTTTGAACTCTAAAATTCTTTGCAAAGTAAAACTGCACAAAAAACCATTATTCAAAGAAATTATTGCATCTTTAACTGTTTTTGATTTAGTTTTTTTATGTAATGTTAATTTATTTTTATCAAACATTAAAAGTTTCAAGTTACAATATTTTTCTTGATCTTTAAACCCAATTGAAACCAGTTCTCTTAAAACTAAATCTTTCAAAAAACTAGCCCTATTTCTCGACAAAATAAGTTTATCAACATCAGATATATTTTTATTTTCAAACTTGTAAACTTTACCAAGATATTTCTTAACTTTTTGTCTTGATCCTTTTTTTGTTTGAATACTTTCAACTAAATAGGCGTACTCATTTCCAGAAATTTTCTTGATCCTTATATACACCATATACAATTGTTACGCAACACATATATATAAGTTTTTACTTTCGCTCAAATGTGCTTTAAAATTATTAATTGGAAAAGTAATTTCCATAAAATGTTAAATCAAGCACACTTCCAAAAAGTTCTCCTTCAAGTTAGATGAGTTCTACTCAAACCTTGAAGTTAGAACTGAAAGGAGAAAAAAGAGAGGTGTATAGAATTGGTTGCATTACATGCAAATAGCTGGCAAGAGTTTGGTTGGCAAAACGAAAGAAAAAAGCAAAAAGCTAAACAAGGTATTTACTGCCGATGTGCTGACTGTGATGACATCATAAGTAATCCAATTTGTCCAGAATGTTTAATGCAGCAAATGCAAATTTTTCTTAACGAATCTAATCCTCAGCTTGCTAAAGAAGTCATTTCAAATGTTGAAATTGAAGGAGATATTAAATGTTTATCTTGTGGCAAAGGCATGGGATTATGTGCCCATTGTTTCAGTAAATCAGTTTATGAAATTCTTAACGATAAAGACCAAAACCTAGCGGAGGAATTTTTAAGCAGGTTTGATTTTGACATTAGAGAGAGTATGATAGAAGACGAACTTTTTGGTGGGATAAAAATACAAAAAGAGTAAAAATAAATTAAATTAATTCTAATGTAATTCTGTCACCATGTTCTTCATAATTCTGTTCTACTTCAGAATAAACTTGATTAACAACATCAATTAATTTTTTTGAGGTTAAAATATAAGCCCCATTAGTCCAAATACTAACATTTAAACTATTCCAGATTCTTTTATCTTCGTAACACGTTTGAGTTCCTTTTTTTGGTAAGAACAAATTTTTACCATTTTTATTCAATAAGATATGTCCTAAATCTTTTGTCCGATATCCTTCAAAGTCAGATTTTTTCACCCAACCACTATCAGGTCCTCCCTGACTTAAATAATCAGGGTTAATTTTTAACATCCCATCTATCCAGTTCTGATATAAATCATTATTATTAGTATAACCCTCTGAAAAAACAGTCCCAACTTTTTCAAGAACAATTCCTTGAGGTTTAGGCATAACAAAAAAAGTTCCTTCAACCATATAAGGTTTTAAAATATCTTCAAAACTAAATCCAGTTTCTCTACGATCATAATTTCCCCTTAATGAAAATAAATTGTCAGGCTCATTTTTAAAAATCAACTTCGCAAGTTCATAATTTAAACTCAAACTATTTTCAATGGACCTTACAGGAGTATTAAATTCTCTTTCCCTTCCTTGGATCTCATTAACTTTAGCTAACATCCTATCCCAACTACTAGACAGATCTAGCACTCTTTCGTTACCATCAATTATTATTGTTTGAGTCATAAATTTAAATTAAGAACATTTGTTTATAAGAATTATTATACTTCAGAATATTTTGAGATTATCAACAACTTAATCCTCCTGCACTTAGTTCTGCATCAGTCATGCACAAATTCAAAACGTCACAATAATCATCATAATCTAAACCAGAACTAGAAAACCCTTCTGCAACATATTCAGAAGGTAAAACATAAAACTTTCCTGACGCATGATATAATTGAATATTGGTACAACTCAAATCTGTTGTTAACCCATAGAAACTTTCCCAACTTAAAAATTTCACTGCAAAATCATAATCTGCACTAGCTTCACATAAAGTATCTGATTGTAATACTGCATTACCATAAGGTGTTTTTAAAATTTGGTAAGATACAGTTTCTTGTTTATCATCTTCTACCTGAACACACAACTGTAGATAATCAATCTCTTCATAAAAACTATTTGCTTGAAGGTAATTTTCTAAAGTTGATTTTACTAATGATTCATAATCACTATCAGCCATATAATCAACATAAACCGCATTACCAGTGGAATTACTAATAAACAAAATTAATGCAGCCAATATAAATAAAGTGATTACAGTAATAACTACAATCTTTTGATTTTCTGGAGGGATTAAATTTCCTGTTACTGATTTAGGAACTTTTTTGCCTTGAGATCTTAAAAAATATTCATAATTCTGTCGAGCAGTTTCTTCATACGCAAATTTAACTTCATGTTCAGGCCAACCCATCTGAATTAACTTTCCTTTAACATCTTCTAGTTTCTTACCTTTCTTTATTTGTTCAGTTAAATATTTTCTAACATTATTAGGAATAGTTTTACCTTCCCTAATTTTTTTATGTGATAAAAAATAATAAATTAATGCTGCAAATACAGCTACAATTATTACAATAAATGAAACCGTTCGAATAAGCTCTGCCTGAGATTGTTGTTGTTCAATTGTTCCTGAAACATCTTCCAACTCACCTTGTGCACTAGACAATTCTTGTTCCAATGCTGCTAAACCTGCTAAAGCCTCGTTAAAACTCTCTTCCAAATCTTGTTCAGTTTGGTACTGCTCCATACTAATAAGTTGAATGTTAGTATTAATCAATTCTAAACTTGCGTTAATATCTTCAATCATAGCGGATATTTGTTCAACATCAAGAGTTTCTAGAGTTGATTCAATTGATTCAATTCTTGATTCTAACTCACTTAATCGAGATTCTATTTCAGAAGTATCAATTTCTGAATCAGTTGTAGATGTGTCAGTAGAAGTGATTGTATCAGTTGTTGTATTTTCAGTAGAAGTGATTGTATCAACAGAAGTATTGGATGTAGTATCAGAAGAGGAATCATCTGAAGTGTCCGTAGAATCAATTGTAGAAGTATCAGAAGTATCGCTGGACCCATCATCAACACATGTAAAAGTATTAAAATCACAAATGTATGAATCACCTAAATATTCACATTCAACATCATCAAAACAATAATCTTCAGCTAAAACAGAATTAGATAGAGTTAATACAGCTAATACTACAATCACTAGTAAAAACTTTCTTTTATACATCATATTCCTCTTTTTATACCCTTAATGATTACTTTTATATTTATATAGGTTTCTGTTATGTTAATCTTAATTATTATTATCACAAATACAAAAATTAACAAAACTAAAAATTACAATAATCATTAAATTTGACTAAAATAAGGTAATCTAAATTATCTTGACAATATTCAGTCATAACTTTTATATAATGTTCATTATTACTTAATTTCTATGTTAGACATAAAATATGTAAGGGAAAATGCAGACACTGTAAAAGCCTCCGAAATGAAAAGAGGCCATGATCCTACTATTGTAGACGAAGTTCTAAAACTAGACAAAAATTGGAAATCATCTTTACCATCTTTAGAGAAACTTAAACATCAAAGAAATGTAGTATCTGAAGAAATCAACAAAGCAAAAAAAGATAAGAAAGAAGATATTGCTAAACAGAAAATTATTGAGATGAAAAAAGTTGCTGAAGATATTAAATCTCAAGAAGAAGAAGTTCAAAAATTAAAGAAAGAACGTGACACAAAACTGAAACTTATTGGTAACATCCTTCATGAAATAGTTCCAGTTGGAAAAGATGATACTGAAAATGTTGAAATCAAAAAATCAGGAGATATTCCTAAATTTGATTTTCCAATCAAAGATCATATTGAACTAGCATTAGATCTTGACTTAATTGATTTAGATACTGCTGCAAAAAATTCAGGTGCAAGATTTTATTATCTAAAAAATGAAGCAGTGCTTCTTAGTCGAGCGTTACAAATGTTTGCTATCGACAAAATAATAGCTAAAAAATTTACTTTAATTCAAACCCCATACATGCTTAACCGAGCATCTTTAGAGGGTGGAGTTAATCTTAGCGAGTTTGAAGACACCATTTACAAAATTGAAAATGAAGATTTATACTTGATTGCAACTTCTGAACATCCCTTAGTAGCTTTAAGAAGAGACCAGACATTAGAAGAAAAAGATTTACCAATTAAAATTTGTGGAGTTAGTGCTTGTTTTAGAAAAGAGTTAGGAACACATGGAAGAGATGATAAAGGAATTTTTAGAGTTCATCAATTTTACAAAATTGAACAGATAATTTATTGCAAACCTGAAAATTCTTACAAGCTATTTAATGAATTGCAACTTAACGCTGAAGAATTATTTAAAGAGTTAGGTTTACCTTTTAGAGTTGTAAATATTTGTACAGGAGACATAGGAAATAAACAAGCATTACAATATGATATTGAAGCATGGTTCCCAGGTCAAAATGATAAGAAAGGAACTTATCGAGAAGTTACTTCATGTAGTAATTGCCTAGATTATCAAGCTGTAACTATGAATACCAAAGTAGAAACAAAAGAAGGTAAAAAGTACGTACACATTCTTAACAACACAGCTTTAACTGATACAAGACCAATTGCTGCAATTTTGGAAAATTACCAAACAAAGGAAGGTACTGTGAAAATTCCGAAAGTCTTAGTACCTTACATGAGTGGGATTACTGAAATTAAGAAAAAGAATTAATTTTCATTATTTTTTTTATTTAACTTAGTTTATTGTTACAGCAGAGTGATAAATACTGAGAAATATTTATAAATAGTACTAATTTCTCAACATTAAAATAACAAAAGGTGAATATTATAATGAATTTAAATAATAATTATGGGTTTCCAGATAGTACAAATAAACTAGGCCCAATTAATGCAAAGTCAGTAAAAGACACTACACTAAGATTATTCAATGAACCAACTTTTGGATTTATTGATTTAACTAGGCAGACCTTCCCTAAATCATATAAACCAACAAATAGTTTATTAGACTCAATATGGGCGGCAGAACCATTCAATGGACCCACATCAAGTTACATTAAAATTGCCCTTGGATTATCAGAACCAAAACCAAGTACTTTCGAAAGATACAAAACTGCTTTGTTTGGTACTAATGACATAAAAGATAAAGACACTTCAAATTTACCATTAGGAAGATTATTAGGACAAAATTATTCTGGGTTAATCAAACCATGGAATATGAGAGAAGAATTAAGAAATGCTGAAAGAGAATTAGCTTATTTCGACACATACAAATTATTCACATTGTGTGACCCATCAGCAAAAGATGCAGCAAAAGACGCAGTTTCTAGATACAAAACTAGAATGGCCCAAATTGATAAAGCTGAACAGAAATACTTAACATCATTTGAACAAGCTTGTAAAGCAGGATTAATAAAAGTTTCAGACATAGAAACTAACCCCCTTTCATTAAGTGGACCTTTCTGGAATGCAAGAGTAAAAGCCCAAGAAGAACTTGATGCAACTATTTCTAAAGATGTTCAAATAGATCTCGCTTTTAAAAAGATTTTAGAAAAAAAGAAAAGAGATATTACTAGCTTATTTTAATTTATTTTATTTTTAATTAATTCCTAAATTCTCATCCAAATCATTTAAATAAAATTAGTTAACATTCTCAAATTTTAACAATAATAAAAAAATACTTAAATTAATTAGAGAGGTTATTACTATGAATACAACAATGAACTTAATTAAATATGGTGGGTCAAGGTTAAGTCCAACTGAAGATTCTTACGATAATGAATTTGTAAATTACTTAATCAGTTTAGTAAAAAAATACCATGATCAAAAATTTATGATTATTATTGGTGGTGGAGCACTTTGTAGAAAACGTGTTAGAGAAGAAATGATTATTAATCCAAACATAACTAAAGATGAAAGAGATTGGATAGGAATTAGAACTACTTGGGAAAATGCAAGTTATGTTATTAAAAAATTTCAAGAAGCAGGTATTAATGATGTTTGCTCAGAAGTTGTTAAGGATCCAACTTTAAAAGTAGACATAGAAAATGAACAAAATAATTACAGAATTTACATTGCAGGTGGTTGGAAACCAGGTAATAGTACAGACTTTGTGACAATGACATTAGCAAAAACTTATGGTGCAGAAAACGTCATAAAGGTAAGTGATTTTAAAGTTGTCAAAGATATAAGCCCATTAGCAATAAAAGATTTAACAAAAGAAGAAATGAAAATTGAACTAGCTAAATCAAAAGATCTTCCAAAAGCAACTTGGCAAAAAATGCAAGATTTAGTTGGCACTGAATGGGTTCCTAGTTTAAACACACCCCTTGACCCTTTAGCTGCAAAATTAGGTGTAGAAAACCCAAACATCAGTTTATATATTTGTCAAGAGACTGAATTAGAAAAAGTACTTTCAGGCTCAGACGATTTTATAGGAACTTTGGTTAACGGGTGAAGTGATTAATTTTTATTTAATTTTTTCAATTTATTATAATTCCCCTACACAACAATAAACTTAATAAAAGCACATACTTTCTCATTAAACATGAGTTTATTCAAAGAGATGTTACGTAGTGGGGAAACTTTGTTTAGAGATACTGTTGTTCTAGATTATGAATTTCAACCTAAAATATTAAAATTTAGAGAAAATGAACAAATGAGGTTTGCTACTGCAGTTAGGCCTTTATTACAAGGATATAATGGTAGAAATTTGTTTGTTTATGGTGCACCAGGAATAGGTAAAACTACTGCATGTAAACATGTTTTAAGAGAATTAGAAGAAGAAACTGATGAAATTATCCCAATTTACATTAATTGTTGGAAAGAGAATACTTCTTTCAAAATATTTTCAAAAATATGTGAAGATTTAGGTTTTAAATTTATTCAAAATAAAAAAACTACTGAACTGTTTGCTTTAATAAAAAATAAACTTAACAAAATTTCAGCAGTGTTCATATTTGATGAAATTGACAAATTAGAAGATACAAATTTTCTGTACACAATTTTAGAGGATATTTACAGAAAAACAATTATCCTAATAACAAATTATCGTGATAGTTATTCAGATATTGATGAACGTATCAGAAGTAGACTTAACCCAGAATTTTTATTTTTCCGACCGTATAAAGAATCCGAAGTTGCAGGAATTTTATTGCAAAGGAGAGATTATTCTTTCGTTCAAAATGCTTGGGAAGAAGATGCTTTCAAAGAAATTGTTGAAAAATGTACTGATACAAAAGACATTAGGATTGGACTTTATTTAATGAAAGAAGCAGGAAATATAGCAGAAGAAAAAAGTTCTAGGACAATATCACATTCACATGTTTCTGAAGCAATTAAAAAAGTTGACGATTTCCATATTAAACCAAAAGAAGATTTGGACCCTGAACTTCAAGAGATTTTAGAACTTATCAAAAATAATAATGGTAAAAAGATTGGTGATATTTATGAAAATTATCAAAAATTGGGTGGAAAGCTAAGTTACAAAAGTTTCCAAAGAAGGATTAACAAATTGAAAGAAGGGAGATTTATTTCAACTGAAAAAATTTCAGGCAAAGAAGGTAACACAACATTAATCAATTATGCTTCTGATAAAAAATTAACTGATTTCTAAGATTCTTTAAAAATATTTTTAAATCCTAATTACACTTTTATTCTTAACTCAGAGATTGGCTTTTCAACAGGGATACCAATGTCCACAACCCTGACTTGTTCTTTCAAATCTCCTCTTTTTTCAAGACCAAGTTTAATGTTATGGAAAGTAACTATTAAGTCAACATTACATTCATGTATTTGCCCTTCTTTGTCAGACCCAGATTCACCAGTGTCAGGATTAACACCAGAAGGAACATCAATTGCAACTTTCAAATATGCCTCACATTCATTAAAATAATTTATACCAAACAACAACGGTTCACGTAATTCAATTTTAATACCTGTACCCAACAAAGCATCAATAAAAATGTAATCAATATTATTTTGTAATTTGAAACATTTCAAATCATTAGAAGTTTCAACTTCAAAAATTGTAACATTATCTTTAATTTTCAGATAATTTTTTCTAGCTTCATCTTTTAACTTTTCTTCTTTGCCAAAAAATAAAACTAATACATTACAAAATTCTGCAAAATATCTAGCAATAACAAATCCATCGCCACCATTATTTCCGTGACCCGCAAATATAATGATATGTTTACCTAAAAAATCATGCTCTTTACTAATTAGCTCAAAGACAGCCTTACCAGAATTTTCCATTAATTCAAACTTAGAAATACCTTTTTTCTCAGCATAATCTTCTAATTCTTTCATTTGTTGAGATGTAATTGCCATATGTAAAAAAAATAGAGATTTATATATAATATTTTCTATAAAATAATTAATTAAGAATAAAATATAAAAATTATGCTTGGAACGCCAAGATATCTTCAGTAGAAAGTTTCTTACCTTTACGCATCTTTTCTTTAACTTCTTTCTTTTTCTCTTTAACTTGATGCTTCATAGTTTCTTCTTCCCTGATACCTAATTCCTTTTTCAAATCATTATATCTTTTTGAAGATTCATCAAAATTCTTTTTAACATCTTCATACTCTTTTTTTTGCGCTAAATATTTTTCAGCTAAAGGTTTTTCTTCTTTTCTTAATTCCTTAAGCTCATTAAAAATTTCGTTAATTTTTTCGTGTTTAGATTGAGATTTATCAGCAACTTCTTGAACTTGTTTATGTGATTCTTCTGCCTGTTTCTTAATTTCCTTCATATCTTTTAACTGGTCAGGATCAATCCCTACTTCTTTTAAAGAATCATTAATTTTATTGAACTCACCTAATTGAGATTTAAGTTCCTTAATTGTTTTAGTAATTGCTTTTTCTTTAGAAAAAGGCATAACTTCAGTTTCAATTTTAGTTTGTAACATCTCAATTTCTCTTTTAATTGACCCAGGAGATTGTTTTACATTAACTTTACCTAAAATTTCCTTTTTCTTATCAGCAATTTTTTTGAATTCGCCAGAATTATCTTTAACTTTTTGATTAAGATCATCACGAACTTTCTTTAAACTTTTAACTTGTTTAGTAAGATCATCTCTTTCTTCTTTAAGTGATTTAACTTTTTGATTCCTAGCCTTAATTTTATCAGTAACAGATCTCAAACTACGATAAGTTGATTCTTTATTTTGAGAACTAGCATTAAGTTTAGATTTTAAAGAATGAAACTCTTTTTTAAATTTATCAAATTCTTCTTGTGACAAGTTATTATTAACCTCAACCATTGAAAATTATTCTGGTTCATTGAACATATCTGCTTATTAATGTATGTCATTAACAAACTCTTATTTTAAATTTTTGTTTTTTGTAATGAATTCTGTAATTAATTTAAATTATAATTAAAAAAATTAAAAAAAATATTAAGAAAAAATTCCTTCTTAACCGAATAAAGCGCCAAGACCTGCTGCTGCAGCTTCTTCGTTCTTCTTTTCTTCTTCAGGATTCTTTTCTTCTTTCTTTTCTTCAGCTGGTGCATCACTACTTACTGCTGCCACTGGTGCAGCTGCAACAGTTGCTGCTTTACTAATAGCTTCTTCGATATTAACTCCTTGAAGTGCTGCAACTAGTGCTTTAATCCTAGCTTCATCAACTTTAACGCCCGCTGCAGTAAGAACTGCTTTAACTGCGTCTTCAGTGATTTCTTTTCCAGCTTTATAAAGTAACATTGCACTGTAAATGTATTCCATTTTCGTCCTCCTTCGACACGTATTGTGATTCCTTTATTTTTATTTGTAAATTTTGTCTGATTTTTCAAACAAAACCTTTCTTACGAAATTAATTTTTGCAAACAAAAGCTAAACTTCACAATTTAGCTTCATTTTTCAAAGCCATTGCTTGCGCTTCAACTTTTGCTAAAATTGCATCAGTTGTATCTGCTGAAAGAATTCCAGCTTCTACTGCTACGTTTTTAGCTTCTCTAAATGCTTTCTGAACAAGAGGTTCAACTGTAGCTTCACACAAGTAACCAGTGTCCATTGCTAAATTAAAAGCCCACTGTTCTGCTTGGGTAAAGTTTGCGGTATACTCTGCTTCGTCAATCCTCAAGTCTTTAGCTTTGAATATAAATCCATCTTCCCAGACAGCAACTAAATCTAAACCAATTTCCATTGGTTTAATATCTAACCTTTTCAAAGTTTCAGCTAATTTAGCTGAAATTTCATCTCCTTCTTTTGCTACAACAACATCATCTAAAATTGCTAACTTACCACCATCAACTTTAGTTTTAATACCAACTGATGCTAATTCTGAAATAATTGGCCCAGGTGCAAAATTTGTAGGTCCTGCCCTTACAATTATATCCCTAGGAGCTATTTGTCCTGCTTTTGCAGGTGCTTCTGATTTACTTTTTTGAAGTGTGGAATATAATGCGAAAGGATTATCGTTGGTAAACAATAATGCTGGCATCCCACTTAAATTTTCAATTAAACTATCAATTTTATCTTTATCAGCAGTTTTTAAAGATCTCTTTATCAACTTCTTCCGAGTCATGATAATTTCTACACCTTTTTTCCTCAAGGTACTTCTCATCTTCTGTAATTGTTGAGCAGGAAGACTTTGCATGTTAACAACACCAATAATAGGATAAGTATTAGCTTTTTCAATAAGCACTTTTACTAATTTGATTTTGTTGTCGCTAGGCATTTTATACAGTCACCGCCTTACTCATTGTTAATTTAATTTTAACATTTTTAACATTTTGAAGTTCGTTAGGTAATTGTTTTACTGTTGAATGATATACCGAGATAATATTTTCAGCAATTTCCTCATCAGACATATTTTCTTTACCAACAATACATTGTAAATTTGTAGCTTTCCTTGCAACCATTTGAATAGTTTTACTTAATTTTGTTATTAAAACATCCAAAGAAGCGTTTGGCGGTATAACACAACCTAATTTAGGGTTTGGCATTTTACCTTTAGTACCCAAAATCTTACCGAATGCAGCTGCTACTTTAGGCATTAAGCTTGCCTGTGCTATGAAATAATCATATTCTTGAGCAACTTTCTTTATTTTTTTAGCATCAAAATCTTTAAATTGAGCTTCTTTGATTACCAAATCACAGAATTTATTTGCTTGTTCATCAAGTTCAGGACCAACAAAAGCAGCAACTTTAATTTTTTTACCTTTTGGAAATGGCATAATTACAGAATGATTAACAGAATTTTGTTTTATATTAATATTCTTTAAATTGATTATTAAGTCATATGACTGAACGAAATTTCTTTTCTTAGTTTTTTCCTTCAGTTCTTTAAGAACTTCAAATACTCGTTTTTTATCCATTTAATTCCCTCCTACACACAGGTAGTTCATGCGGTTTAATGCTCAAGAAACCAGGTTATTTATAAACTTTTTGGTAATGCAATAGATTTTGTGTTAAATTACTAAACATAAGACATTTTATTTAAGATTAATTTAATAAAAACCAGCCATAATGCTTGCATTACAAGGAATTCTTTCTGTTTTTTCATTTAATCCAAAATGAACCCTTAATTTATCAAAAAAATCATAATCTTTCTCAGATTTAGATATATCAAAATTACCACAAGCACCCATTTGACTTACTAAATCATTAAATGATACCTTGGGATAATTTTCAAACCTTCTTTGATGAAATCCTGAACCTAAATGTCCACGTAATTTTGGAACCATCCAATATATGTCTCTGATCCCCTTAAAACCAGCTTGATGTATTGATTCTAAAGAAAAATTGATCTGTTTAGATTCTAAAAGTTTACCTTCGGCCACATAATGAGAATCATGAAAATCAATATTTTCTTTCAAACTAGTTTTAATTTTAGACCTAATTGAAGAATCATAATTTAGCACATTATAAAAACAATTAACATTTAAAGAACCAACCTTTAATGGAATTCCAATTTCAGAAGGGATATAATCATCATAATTACCCCCCCCTGATTCTAATCTAGCAAGATAAGTGTGAAAATATTGACCGAGTACAAAACCATCTGACTCCAACTTTTTAAAATTTTGTTGATATACTTCTAACAAATCTTGCCTGGTATAATTCTTACCTAATACACCCACCATACTTGCATGAAATTTGTTAGTACTTGTTCTCAATTGGCCAAATTTTTCTTGCAAATCACTTAGTTTTAAACTTAAATCAACTTCATTACCAGTCCAAGCATTAACAATTCTTGCAAGATTTTGTATTCTTTCTTCAGGTTCACAAAAAGCATTTAATGGATTAAATTCAAATCTAAATTTGTCAGTATCATAAGAAAGTGCAATATTACTTCTATCACAATATGCTTTATTATGAGATAAAACAGTAGGGGTAAATTCCATAACGAAAGTTACATCTCGCACCAAATTACCTTCAACTTGAAATTCCCTTAATAGTTTATTAACAAAATCTAAGTCAGAAGATCGAATTTCCCTACCTTCAACAAAACCATTAGGTTCATAACGTTGAGGAAGATTATGTTGAATTATCCACCCTTGTTGCATTTTAAAAAGTGATTATACTTTAAGATATAAAGATTTATTGCTTCTGACACATATAATACATTAACTCATAAGTTCATTCATACTTCTGAAAACTTTTATAAACACTGAATTTATACTTAATATTATGTCAAAAAGTTGGAAGAACATTCACCAGATGTATGTACGTTATGAAGGCCTGTTTGATTTTGATGGATTATATGCTGCAATTGTTGATTGGTCAAAAAATTTTGGTTATCGGTGGCATGAAGCATCATATAAACATAAAGTTCCTTCAACAAAAGGCGCAGAACAAGAATTTAAATGGATCTTAGAAAGAGATGTTGACCAACTAGCAAGTTTTAAAATTTTGATTGAAGCCCATACGTGGGACCAAATGGAAGTTGTAATCGAAAGTGATGGTAAACAAAAAACATTAACAAATGCTAGAATTGAAATTGTTATTAAACCAAGCATATCATTAGATTGGCAGAAAAGATTCAAAGGTGGCCCATGGAAAATTTGGGACAAAGTATGGGAGATATACTTTAAATTGGTAAGGGAAGAATTAGAACTAAAATATGGAGACACATTAATATATAGGCTATATGGATTCCAAGCAATGCTAAAGAAATTCTTTGACATGCAAAGTAAAAATAACGCATACAAAAGATACTTAGGCGATAATTAGTAAATATAAAATTAAATTTATTATTAATACTTTTTCTTTTCAATACTTTTTTAAAAAAATACTATTGTAACTAACATTATGACAATTATTAATCAAAAAAAAATTGAAATTATGGCACCGGCAGGTTCTTACGAATCTTTAGCAGCTGCAATTAAAGCAGGGACCAACTCCATCTATTTTGGAGTCGGAGACCTTAACATGAGATCAAGATCAGCCAATTTTGAACTTGACGATTTAGAAAAAGTTGCTCAGATCTGTAAAGAAAATAATGTTAAATCTTATTTAACACTTAATACAGTTGTCTATGATAACGAACTTGAATTAATAAAACAATTGTGTGACAGAGCTAAACAAACAGGCATCACAGCAGTAATTGCAAGCGATATTTCTGTAATTGAATATGCCCATTCAATAGAATTAGAGGTACACATTTCCACACAAGCTAATGTATCTAATTTTGAAGCAATCAAATTTTATTCAAAATATGCAGATGTGATTGTACTAGCACGTGAATTAAAAATTGAACAAATAAAAGAGATTTGTGAAAAAATTAAAAGTGAAAATATTTGCGGTCCTAAAAATAATTTAATTGAAATTGAAATTTTTGTTCATGGAGCATTATGTGTTTCCATTTCAGGCAAATGCTATATGAGTTTAGCACAATACAATTTTTCAGCAAACCGAGGAGCATGTTTACAAGCATGTAGACGTTCTTACCTTGTTACTGATGAAGAAACAGGAGATGAATTAATTGTAGATAATAAATTTATCATGTCACCTAAAGATTTGTGTACCATCAAATTTTTAGACAAGATTATTGATAGTGGAGTTTCAGTATTAAAAATTGAAGGAAGAGGACGTTCACCCGATTATGTTTATACAACTGTAAAATCTTACAGGGAAGCTACAGATGCTTGTTTAACTTACAAATTTAATGAAGAAAAAATTAATAATTGGGTTAAACAATTAGAAGAAGTTTTTAATCGAGGATTTTGGCATGGAGGATATTATCTTGGAAATAAATTAGGTGAATGGTGTGATTGTTATGGTTCTAAAGCAACCAAACAAAAAAAACAGTTAGGAACTGTAAAAAATTATTTTTCTAAAGTTAATGTTATGGAAATTGAAATTGAAGCTAATGAAATTGTCAAAGGAGATGAAATTGTAGTTATTGGTCCAACTACTGGTGTTGTAAAAGAAAAAGTAGAAATTATTCGTAACAGTTTAGACAATAAAAATATTGAATCTGCTGAAAAAGGGATGAAAATAACAATTCCAATTAATGAAAAAGTGAGGATGAATGATAAAGTTTATCTTTGGGTTAACAGAAATTAAATTACATATTCAAAATATTAGTAAGTTTAATATAATGTAAATGCATTCACTCAATTATGAAAAAAATCCACATAATTAATCTATTAATTCTCTTAATCCTTATAATTGGATGTATGCCCACCACCATTAAAGATTTATACGAAGCTGGACCAGAAGGTCCAACTGGAAAAGTAACCCTAGAACTTAACCAAATTTATTCTATGAATTCATTTTTAGGATTACCAGATTCAAATGCATTAAAAATGTATGATGTGTGTTATGATGAATCTATTGACCAAGCATATTCGGCAGGGATTATGACTTCCGATATTGCAGTCTATGAAAAAGTTGATGAAACATACAAAGTTGTTGATTATTTACCTACAGAAATTGGCATAGGGGAATTTGAATTAAAATATTTATTATGTGGTGAAGGAAGTTTATACATAATTGTTGAGGATGCAATGTATGGTTATGATGGGATTACATTTGAATTAATGAATAGTTTTCATTTTAAGAAAGAAATTTCTCTTGCTTCAGCATACCTAGACAATGAAAACATAATTATTTCAACTATCGAAAATAATACCAACATAGTTTTAGATAAAACTAATTTAAACCAAATTAATGAATTTGAACTAGGTTTAACTACAAAATTTTCTGTTGAAGGATCAATGTATTCACTTGGAATTGAAGATCATGACATATATTCCTATGACGAAAATTATGATAAAGAATATTATGGTTCAATTGATTTTTCTACAAAACCAGATTCAATTATTTATTCTAATAATGAACTTTGGATGTTAATTAAAGGAAAATTAATGATTTATGATTTTGAAAATTTAGATGAAAAACCAATTGCAGTTAATGGAATTGTACCAGATCCTAACGACCTTTACGTAACTAAAGATTATGTAGTGGTTGTAACTGAAAATGGTTTTGATGATGGAACTATTGAAAATTATAAAGGTGGTTTTAGTGTAATCAGCATTGAAACAAAAGAAGTGTTATATGAAACTGAAATAGTTAGTAAACATAAACGAGGGAGTGTTGGATTTGAAGACAATTTATTATTTCTAACAAATAATGATTATAATTCCATTACAATAATTGATTTAGAAAGTGGTGAATATGACATTATTTCCCAAGGTAGTTCTGTTGAAGGAGGCATTATCACTAAAGAAGGAAAATTATTTCTAAGAAACAGATTAGGTGGTGGAGATAAAATTTTCATGTTAGATTTAAATGATAATAGTTTTGAAGAATTAGAAGTTGGTGGTTGGCCAGTAGGTATTGCATATGACCCAGATTTAGATCAAGTATTTACATTTGATTTTTTAGCAAGTGAAATTAGTGTATTGAATTCCTTAACGGGAGAAAAGATAGATGAATTTGAACTTGGCGTTCCAGAAGGTGAAACAGATGGTATTGGGATCATGAGTTATGATTATACAAATAAAATTTTATATCCAGTAATACCTGAACAAAATGTTGTTGTAGCAATTGATGCAGTAAGTGGTGAAGTGATTAAAGTAATTGATGTTGAAGAGTATGATGTAAATTATGAGGATTTAGGCGGCCCAGGAGTATTAATTTCAGCGACTTATGAACCAGAAATGAAATTGTATGTTTATGCAAATGTTCCAAAAATGGTTTATGTTTATGATGGATTAAATGATTACCAATTAGTTGAAGAGATTTCAATAGATAAAAATAAAGGCCTAGTTGACTTTCCTTACTCTTTGTTTGTCGATAACTTCCACGATAAAATGTATATTGGCGAAAATGTTTATGATGCAACCACTGACGAATATTTAAGGGATACAACTACAGAATATTCAGTATTTGCAGTAGATAACGATGATGGATTATTGTTTTCAGTGAAAGTTAAAGAACAAGATAATGAATTAGAAAGATTAATTGTCATGAATACTAACATGGAACAACTAGATGCAATTGATATGGCAAGTAATCAATATGTTAAAAGCAGGTTTACATATGATCCTAATTCTAATAAAATGTATGTTTTTTACATGGTCAGTTCTGAAGTTTGGGTATATGATGTGTTGATTGAATAATTTTTTTCTTTATTTTTTGTTAATTTTTATTGATACTAATAAATTAATAAATTTTTGTATATTTGCCTTGTTTTGGTAAGGTTAACTACTATCAGGTAATGAAATAAACGAAAAGTTTATAAAGTAGAATTGTTCTTAATTGATTATGGTTAATACTGTTAATCAAGCGGCACAAGCTCAAGCAGCAGCTGCCAAAAAGAGGAAAGATGAAGAAGCTCAAAGGAGTGCTAATTCAAGCACTTATGGGAGAGTTAATTCTAGTTTCAATGGACTTGAAGATGAAGTTACCCCTGCAAGAGTTTCTGTAACAGTAAATAAACAACCTAAAAGAGGAGATTACCAACTTAAAGTTGAAAGAAATTTTGGAACACTTGAAGATGGTACTGAAGTTTTTGTTAAAGACATCACATTTCCAGACCATATACATTCTGTTGACAAAGAAAAAGAGTTAAGAAGAATTGAAGACCAGGTTAGAATTGGTCATAAACTAAATCACCCTAACCATATGAGTTTAATGGGATATGAAAGAATCAGTGAAATGGAACACAGATTAGTTTACAATAAAGCGCCAGGAAAAGATTTGGCTGAAATTGTTTCTGAACAAGGATTAAAAACAGAAGAAGTTCTTGACATAACTGAACAAGTTGCATCCGCATTAGAATATTTGCATGATGAATTTACTCCCGCAATTAAGCATGGAGATTTAAGTCCAGGAAATGTTCGTTATGATTCAGAAACTGGCCAAGTTACAATAATTGATCATGGTTCTGCAATTGATGAAGTATGTGATGAATCATCTCATACCACCAGAGCAATGACGCCAGGTTTCGCTGGACAAGAGGTAGGTATTGGAAGAATATTTACCCAGTCAGATGTTTATGGATTGGGAGCATTAATGATTTATATGATTACTAAAAAGGACCCTGCTGATTTCTATGATTTTACCAGGGGACAAATTAATTATGAAGAACTTAGGCCTTTGGTTGAACAAGCTACAACCAATAAAGATTTGATTACACTTATCGAAGATATGACAAATATCAATTACAAAGCAAGACCTTCTGCAAGAGAAGTTGTTGCTAGAGTTCAGAGATTGAAAGGATTGGAAAATGAAATTGAAACTACTTACGATTCTGGAATACAAGGAAGTAAAGTGGATAAGAAAAACGATAATTGGTTTATTCCAGATTGGAACATTCCTTATGCAGATACAAGTAAAGTTATTTTAAGTTCCTTAAGAAATAAAAAAAAGTCATATGAAAGAAAACTAAAAGCACTTAAAAAATATCGTAAAGCATTATCATATTTAGAAAGAGATTCTCAAATGGTAGATTTAGCAATCAAACTTTATTCTGACACTAGTAAGCCAGTAAGTGAAATTGAAACTGCTGTTGAAAGATTCGACAGAGAAAATCCAGAGAAAATATTTGGATATACAAGAAAAGAAATTGCTTTAATGTCATTAAATTATTTTTCTGGGCCTAGCCACATAACAACTGAGCAAAATCCAAATCTAAAAAGATATTGCTCAAACCAAAACTTCAGAAAATTTATTGAATTATCAGCCGAAGCAGGTTTAACTGCCAAAGAAGCACAGGATATATTTACAGGAATCAGAGAGTTTAACAGAAGTAGTTACGAAAGTATTGATGAAGAAAAATATCAAACATATTTGAAATTGTTAAGCTCAAATGAAGAGAAAAGGAAAGAAGCAGAAAGAGAAGAAAAACAGAATCCTTATGCAAGACCACAAATAAATCAAGATTTACAATCAAGAGTGAATTCTTTAGAAAAAAGGTTAATAGATCAGCCAAGAAAAGGCAAATATAAAAGAGATATTCGTGAATTAGCAGTTTTATTATCTTTAGAAGATGAAGGGTTAGAATTTAAGCATCAAGAATCAAGTAACGATAATGAAGACACTTGTAATATAAACTTAGTGTTTAGTAGAAGTAAGAAAAGAGAATTAAATAATAAAAGTAATTATAATGCACCCAATGAATGGCTTACAAAGAAACTTTTAACTTTTAGTTTTTCAATTTTTCCTTACTTGACTTTAACAAATTTATTAGGTATTTCGGGGATTGCCCAAGGTGCAGCAGTTTTAGGAGGGTCTATTGCAACAGGAATAGCTTTACCAGAAGCAATTGATTACATCAGAAGAAAACGTACTTGGAATGAATTCCATGGGGAGGTTAGAAGGAGATATTCTCCAGAAAAAGTACTTAATGCGCTTGTTAGAACAATGGAATTAATCCCAGTAAGTGAAAGGAAAAACTTAAGTAAAAGATTAAGAACAATTGGAGTAGCTAATGATAAAATGCTTTCCCCTTACGAAATGTTAGATAGAGTGTTAGAAGAATACGAAACATTATCTCCGGAATTAAGTTATGAAGCTAGAATTGCAAGAATTACTGATTGGAATTCAACCCAAGAATCAGAACCAACACCAGAAGAACAAAGAAAAGCAGACGCACATCATTCTACAAGTGGGGTATCGACATCTTATAATGAAAGAATGAGACTAAATAAAAGAGAAGATCATTTAGAACAAAGAACAAGTGAAATAAACGAATACATATCAAATTTGGAAGATATAAAGATTCTAGAACAAAAAACAAATGTTTCTGAAGATCACAATATCACACAAGAGATACCAAGAGAAAAAAGAGACAAATCAAGTTCAATAATTGGCTACATTGGAAATAATAATTCATTGAATAACATGATTTTGGAGGATTTTGTAATCAGGCCAAAAAGAAATAATTATATTAAAAATAAAAAATATAATTTGAATAACTACTTAATTTTTAATAAGAAAGATAATTTCTAAAACACACCACAAACATTTAAATAAAATAACAGCTATCATTTTTTTATGCTAAGCCAACTAATTTTAATCAGTACATTCTTAACAACAATTAGCACTACTACAACCACATTAACAAGTTCATAAACACACAATGATGCTTGTCAGGAAGAAAATTCTTACTAAACTAATGCGGAGTGCTAAGCTAAAATACCGCATGCTCAACAATAAATAATTTAAATAAAGGAATAAAGAATAAAGAAAATAACAAAAATCACAATTACAAGAGGTTACCAAAATGAAAATATTAACTATACATGCAGATTTTATTGAATTCAAAGCTAAAAAGAAAGCTTTGAAACAAGCTGAAGATGTTGACACTGATAAAAAACGTGCAGAAGAATGTTTAGTAGTGTTCACTGCAGTAGAAAAAAGAGATGAAGCAAACTTAGATTCTACTAAAGAAAAGTACATGCATGAAATTAAATCTATTGCTCAACAAGTTAACACAAAAAACATTGTACTTTACCCATATGCACATTTAAGTTCAAAATTATCTAATCCAAAAATTGCAGAAGATTTAATGAAACAAGCAGAATTGGAACTTAAAGAACAAAATTACGAAGTTTTACGAGCACCTTTCGGGTGGTACAAATCATTTGATGTAGCTTGTAAAGGTCACCCATTATCTGAGCTAAGTAGAGAATTTACTGGGGAAGGAGAAGGTCAAGAAAGTGAAACAACAGAATTATCAGATAAAGAAATTAAGAATTTATTAAGTCAGATTTCAAAATCAAGATTAGATACTTCCAAACTAAAAGATAATGATCACAGAATTTTAGGTAAAAATTTAGATTTATGGAGTTTTAATGAAGTTGCTTCAGGAATGGTATTCTGGCACCATAAAGGGCTATTGATAAAAAATCTATTAATTGATTATTGGAGAGAAGTTCATAATAAAAATGGATACTTAGAAATTTCTACCCCTCAAATCATGGACAAAAAATTATGGTTATTATCTGGACATTGGAATAAATACAAAGAAAATATGTTTATCACTGATTATGAAAAAAGACATTTTGCAGTTAAACCAATGAACTGCCCAGGAGGAATGTTAGTTTACAAAGCTAATCCTAAATCTTACAAAGATTTACCATTAAGGATGGGGGAATTAGGTATTGTCCACAGACAAGAATTATCAGGAGTATTAGCAGGATTGTTCAGGGTGATACAATTTACTCAAGATGATGCCCATATATTCTGTACCGAAGATCAAGTTGAAGATGAAGTTAGTAAAATCATTGACATTGTAATTGAAATGTTCAAAACCTTTTCGTTAGAATTTGACCACATTGAATTATCAACTAGGCCAGAAAAAAGGATTGGCGAAGATAGAATCTGGGATTTAGCAGAAAATGCTTTAGCTAACGTGTTAAAGAAAAGAAACATTGAATACAAAGTGAATGAAGGAGATGGGGCTTTTTATGGTCCAAAAATTGATTTTCATTTGAAAGATTCTTTAAGTAGATCTTGGCAATGTTCAACCATCCAATTAGATATGGCACTTCCAGAAAGATTTGATTTAGAGTATATTGACAAGGACGGTTCTGCAAAACGACCAATCATGTTACATAGAGTAGTTTATGGAGCAATTGAAAGGTTCATAGGAATTATGTTTGAACATCTTAATGGAAAATTACCTTTATGGATCAGTCCAGTACAAGTTAAAGTATTAACAATTAACGATAGTCACATCCCTTTTGCAAAAGAGATTGCAAAAGATATGGAAAAGGTGGGATTAAGAATAGAACTTGATGACCGAACTGAATCCATGGGTAAAAAAGTTAGAGAAGCCCAGTTAGGAAAAGTTAATTATATTGTAACTATTGGGGATAAAGAACTTGAAAATAAAACCTTAGCTGTTCGTAACAGGGCTGGAGAAACTAAGTTCAAAGTTAACCCAAAAGAGTTCATCAAAGAACTTGTTGAAGAAGTTGAGAAAAAAGAAGTTAAATAAAAATAACGAGAAAACTTAATTTTTTATTTTTTTAATTTACTTCTATTCAGATAGGCCAAATTAATTTACCACTTATTTCATAAACAGGAACCCCGGTAATTTTACCAAATTCTAAGGCTATACTTAAACTTCCCTTTCCCAAATCAATAATTCCAATAATCTTATTTGTTGGAATCATCCCTTCAAAAAGACCTTCATAAGCAAAAGCATTATCATGTTCAGGAAAAAATTGCATTGTATCATCAATCAAAAAAGTAATTTGTCCCACAGTAATATTTACCCAAAGAAATTTATTTAATTCCCCCATATAAATCATAGATTCTCTAAAAAATTTAGCAAACGTTCTTCTGTCAAAAAGTCTTAGTTCTCGAATAATTTTTAGATTAGCATTAAAATTATTCATGATATTCAAATCAGGATTTTCTTTTAATATTTCAATAAACTGATCCTCAGTCAACAACCCATTAATTGCATCTTCAACTAAACCTTTCTTTTTTAGAGAAAGATAAATTCTAAAATAAGTATATGTATCAAAAACAGAGATATAATCTTTTCCTTGATAATTTCCAACACTTTCCTTTATTTCTTCTTTCAAAACTTCTTCTGCATACTTAATCGATACAATACCCTTGTCAATTAATTTTTTAACTCTATGCCCATCAGTATAGTGATAACACCCTTTTTCAAAATGACTTAATTGAAGTTTAGCCAACTTTTTAGCTTTCTTTTTCAACTTTTTTTCTTCTCTTTCTTCTTCTTCAGCAGAAATTAATTTTTTCTTAGATTGTTTAATATCTTCAAGAAAATTACTCATATCTTTTAAAAACACTTTTACTTTATGCTTCAATTTTCTTTCCTTGATATAAACTAAATATCTTTCATCAAAAGGGTTAATTTGTTTAACTGTATTAAGAAGATGTAAAGTTCTTGCTTTTTTTTTAATTAAATCTGTTTCAATTTTTTGTAAAGCTTGAACTTCTAAGTAAAGATGTTTTAATAAAGAAAATACTTGGTCTAGCTCTTCTTCAGAAACATCATTTTGATCAGATAAAATCACAGTCAATTTATCATACAAAAAATCAAAATCATGATCCATCTTTTTTAAATTTATAAAAATAGGATCTCCAAAAAAATCTAACATAAAATAATTAGATTAAAGATAGTTATAAATATTTTGTAAAAACTACCCGCCCTTTTTGTCTTTAATTAGTTATTAAAATATAGTAAAATGATAGTAAAAGTTATATACTTACTATATTCACAAAATTTTCATGACAGAAAAATTTAGTTTATTATCAGATAAAAATCAATTTGGAGCAATTGATTATGCACTAAGAGAAAATCAGATTAATGTGTTTCTAGCAACATTAACAAAAAATAAAGCTGCATTATCCGTTTATTGGGATGTAAGTATTAACAAAACAAAAGAGCAATATTTTGACAGGTTAGTTCAGTTTGATAAAGAACTAAAGGAAGGCAATTATTTAGACAATAGTGATTATGGACCAGCCCCAGGGTTTGCAAGCTTTGTTTCTTTGAACAATGGAACATTAGAAAAACAGTTTGCAAAATTAGAAGAGATCAAAGATGAAAAACCTTACCAAGATATGTCCCTCATCTGGATAGGTGGAGTTCATGCAAACTACACCATGGAAACATTAGTAAGCGAGCAATGGAAACCTGAAAATGGCAGAATAAGTATTCAAACTAACCAAGACATTTCTGATCACTTGGCACCATTCATCGCAGATACGTCTATGGTTCAAGTTACTTCAGAAGAGATTAAACCATACCTAACACAATTATTCAGCCATGTAAAAAGACAATAAAAATAAAAGATATATTTTATCTCTTTAATCTATTCACCCATCTTAATTAAACTCCAAGTAGTAGTTTGAATAGATACTGCTTGTCCACCAGTTAATTCTTGATAAGTTGAATCCTGATGACTTCCAGAATGAGCTTTTTCTTCACCAACAATAATTTTACAAGTGTTTGGCCCGGTTATTGAATTATCAGGTTCACTACCACTACAAGTTTCATCATTGCCACCACCAAAACTTAAACCAGATACAAAAGCAGTAGATTCTCTTGTATCCACTTCACCACCAGAAGTTGTTGTCAATAAAAAAGTCCCACCATAATTATCAACATAATATCCTGGAAATACTGAAATGTATAAATCTCCTTCTTCATCAATAGCCCCAATTTTCGAAGGTGAATCAGAACTAGTTGCTGTATATGACATTGAATCTTGGTAAGAACCAGTAGTTTCACTATCCCAATCACCATCCAGTTGATCAGAAGAATCTTCATAAGAGTAACTATATGCCCCATCTAAACTAATTAAATAAAATATTGACTGATTGCCAAAATCTACTCTTATTGCTTCAAAATTATAACTAGTACTACTTGAAACATCCATTTCATTACCCCAATATTCAGTCAAAGTACTTTTCATATAACTATAATCTTCACTAATTTTACCAGTGTAAGGCACAATATTGTCTGCTCCAATAAAATCATTTAAATCATAAGGGCCATACGAATCCAATCCTTCTTCACCATCACCTTCATCTTCTGAATCCATAGTTGCACCACCTGAACTACTAGAAGACCCACTAGAAGAACTACTTGAACTAGAAGAACTGGAATTATCACTAGTTTCAATATCAGTAGTATCTAAACTACAAGAAGATAACATTAGTATAGAAGTGATCATCAAAATTAAAGTAAAAGTTATTTTAGATTTCATAAAAACTTAAATCACATAGTTAAATATAAACCTTTTCCAAAATTATCATACCTAGTTATAACTATTAACAATTGATCAAAGAAAATAAGAAAGATTAAATCACACTTTCTTCATATTCATCAGCACATTCCTTACAACAAAAATTAAAAACTTCACCATTAACTTCTCGAGATACACTATTGTTACGAATTGCTGCGCCACATTCTTCACACTCTTCAACTTCTTCCTCATCTTCGAAGCCAGCTAAGTAATCATCTTCGGCATCCATCTCTTCTGCAAGGTAAGTTTCACCTTTATTTTCCCCATTAAATACCATTAGTTTCATTTTTTTTGTCTTAAAGTATATTCTTTTTAATACTTATGCTTATAATGTATATACTTTGGTTATATAGGCCTATTTATCTTCATAAAATTTCTTTTTCAAGATCCTTTTTATCCGATTAATTGACCGATCCCAAGAGAATGAGTATGCTACAGTTTTCCTAGCATTGTAAGAAATTTTTTCCCTATGAATTTCGTCTTCTAAGATTTTTTCAATTTTTAAAGTTAAAAGTTCAGAATTATTCCTAGCAATAAAAATCCCGTTATAATCTTTTACAATATAATTCTTAATAAATCCAACTTTGGTTACAAGCACAGGTAAACCGCTAGACATCGCTTCTAATGTAGCTAAGGAAGTAGTCTCAGTTTTACTTGGCATCACAAAAACATCCATTGCTTTCAAATAATCTTCAACATTTTTTACAAACCCAGTAACTTTACATTTCTTTACTTTGTTCAATTCATCAATAATTTCAGAGTTCCCATCACCCACAATTAACAAAGTTTTATTGTCAATATCTATTTTATTAAATGCATCTAATAGCATTTGGAGATTTTTCTCATTAGAAATCCTTCCAACATATCCAATTACTTTATCATGAGCTTTAATCCCTACTTTCTTCTTAGCTTCAGAATTATTAAATACTGGTTTAAATTTATCAATATCAACGCCTAACCTAGCAATTTTAATTTCTGTCCTAATACCTTCCTTAACTAACTCTTCTTGAAGTTCATGGTAAGGAATAATTATTAATGAACATAAATTTAAACTTATTTTTATAACTGGTTTCATTACAATGTACAACATTTTTGTAATAGGAGTTACTAAAAAGTTTTTGAAAAATTCCCAGATCTTAACATGCATATAGTACACACATTTCTTTCTTAAAATTTTACTAAACAATATGGTCAAGGTAGTTAACAAAGCTGGACCTTGAGCAAATACTATGTCTGAATTTTTTACTGCACGATAAATTTTCAAAAAATTACTTATCGACAATAATTTAATTGAAGAATAACCTGACGTTTTAACTACTTTAGAAACATCTAAAAAAGTAATTTTAGAATTACTTTTCTTACCTTGAAAATTTGGAACTAACATATGTATCTCAAAATCGTCTTTTGACCTTTTAACAAACTCTTCCACAAACTTCAAAGTCCCATCTATTTTAGGATAATATGTATCTACCGCAACTAGTAATTTTATTTTGTCATTCATTTTTGTTAACTGATTTGCCTTATTGACATACCTGATTATATTTAATTATTTTTATTTTATTCTATAAAACATTTCCCCAAATAAAGTTCTAATTTTAAAACCTTCTTTAATTCCTCTAAATAAAAGTAAAAAAAAAGGATAAGCAACATGAATCTTTTGACTTTTAAAAGTTTTTAATGCTTCCAATTTTAATCCAAAAGTTTTTGTCACATTAATATAAAGTGAAGGCCATTTAGTTTTGAATGATACTGGGTTCCAAACAGAATAAACATAAATTTCTGGTTTAAGTTTCTTAGGTAATTCATCATAAATTTCCATAGTCATTTGATTTACTGCTTTATGATCTGGATGAGGATCTTCAATACTGTGAGTAAAAATTTTAGTTGGTTGTTCTTTCTCAATTATTTTAATAATTTTTTCAGTAATATTCTTTTCTTTATATTCATCGAGGAATTTTCCTTCCTTCAAACTGAAAAAAATGTTTCTACATTTCAAAACTTTACTTGCTTCAAAAGCTTCTTCTGTTCTCATATCTTGAACAGCTTCTTCTTTTAACCAGGGGTGTGACATTTCCCCATATGAAAATGAAAATGAAATGACTTTTTTACCCTCATTAACATATTTTGCAATCGTACCACCTGCACCAATTACAAAATCGTCCGAATGTGCTCCCAGAACAAGAATAGTTTCTTTCTTCTTAGTGTTTTTTACTTTTTTACTATCAGCTTTAGATTTAACTTTAGTATTGTTCTTTCCCTCATTCTTCCCCATATTAAGTTAAATCATTTTTTTTATATTAATAAAAGCTTCGATTAAAGTTAATACTGATTAGAATTTATGATTGTATTACAATTATTTCTTTTATAATTGGACCACCTTTTCTAAAAGGTAGATCAAACCATCTTTCTTCAAACCATCCTATTTTATACTTTTTTAGTTCTCCAAAATGCGGATCTGCTAAAATTATTTTTCCTTGATTAAAACCCACAACAACAGAATAATGTCCAGCTTCTTCAGGAGAAAACCAATCTACAATCACAGGAATTCCTTTTTTAACTAATTTATTAACTTCATTAATTGAAGAATTTTGTTTTACATATCCTTTAAATCCAAATTGTTCTGCAGCTTTTACAATATTATCTTCATAACATCCTTTTGTTCTACTGCTATTTGTTATTTTCGCTAAATAATTTTCTGATTTATTTATCCCATAAGCAGATAAAACCATCTTTAAACAAGCAGGACCACAATAACCTTTTGATTGTTTGAATAGTTTCAGTTTAATCATAACAAAGTAAAAGAGACTATCAATATATAAGAATTTTCCTTAAGATAAACTTTTTATTTTAAAAAAAGATAATTTATTCAACCAGACTAATCTCGTGAACAGAAAGTTTTACAGCGCTTTTAAGCTAACCACGTGGCTTTTCTAAGCTAAACTTTCACATATGCACGCTAACCTGATCAAATATTTAAACACATTAAATAAAAAATGTTATTAGTATTTATTATTTTCTTACCACTGTAAGTAAGAGAAAATTACACCCACAAATTTTAAATCATTTTCCAGAGATAGTATTATTATCAGATATAAAATAAGAATTCAACCAGAACTTTCAAGACAGGTTTTACGATTTCTTAATGAAATCAACCACGTGGATTTACTAAGCTAAACCTCTTCTTTTGAATCTGGTTGAATTATACAAAAAAAGAAAGAAGTTGTTTATATGTTTTTCTGTGTATTACTTTAAACTAGCTTGACCCCACATAAGTTCAAAAACCCTAGTTTGCGTTTTTGCAAAATTCTTATCTTTAATTAGCAATGCATAAGGATTATCGCCATAACTCAACAGATAAGTATAATCACCAGCAACTGCAAATTCAGATTCATTTTCCATATCAGAATAACGAACTTCAATTGGTTTAAATTTTACTCTCTCGCGACCATGTTTTTTAAGCCTACTGGGCACAATTAATTGTTGTTTAATATTTTTATTTTTCCTTACAGGATGCCACAAGTCTAACAAAAATGCGTTCCATTTATCATAAGCAATAGGTGCAGAAGCCACATAAACTGTTGAATTCTTTTCCCAACTATTAATAAATTCAGTGAACATTGATCTTACACCATTAATCCCCTCAAAATATTTAAAATCATTTAGTTTAGTTTCTTTAACCTCAATTTTTTTTAAGTTAGAAATAAAAAATTTTAATTCTTTTTTTTCTGTTTCAATTTTTCTTTCCTTTTCTCTAAAAAGAGAATAAAGACTTTCAGGATCAACAGGCCTAAAAACCTTCACATTATTGACAATTTTATAATTAATAATCCCTTTATTCATCAATTTGTCAAGTAACCCATAAATGTGTGAACTAGGTATATTCAATTTTGAACATATAAACCCTGTCTTTGCTTCTTTATATTCAATTAAAAAAAGATAAACTCGAGATTCATTTTTAGTAAGTCCAATACTTTGCAATTTTTTAATAAATTCATACATACTACTACAAGCATGTAGTAGAGAATATTTAAATAGTCCTAACCCCTCTTAAGTGATAACAACCCAATTATTGGCAACAGCCACTCAAAAAGAGGAAAATAAAATGAATTATGAAGAATATGAACTTGAAAAATTAACAGACCTTTTAGATATAGATAATAAATTAAAACACACATTGATTAAGAGAAGTCTCCGTAGTATGTCAATAAGTAGATTTATAGAAATTTCAAAAAAAGTTCAATTAAAACAAGACATATATGTATGTTTAAGGCTGTTTTCAAAAAAAGGTGAAAATACAAGTTATGGCCACATTTCCTTATTTGACCATTTACCAAATGTTCACAACATAGAAGACCATAAAGGAGATAGTTTAGGATCTGCAAAATATTGTTTAAAAGAAGGAGAGGAATTTAATGCCCTTGAAGAATTTTTAAGAGACAAGGAATTACTAAGAATAACTAATCAGACCAATGTTTACTGCATAAATTTAGAAAGAAAAGAACCAATGAAAGTTGCAACACATTATGGATTTATGTTGAATAAAAAAAGCACTTCAAGTGGTTACATATGCCATTCTGAAAAAGACCCGATTGTAGAATATAGAAAAAAAGACCACCTTTATCCAATTTTCCCTGAAGATGAACTAACTGCTACAATAGAATCTTACTATGAAGACCATATTTACCTCTTAAGAAAAATAGATAATTAAGAATTAAATGCACCGGCCGGGATTCGAACCCGGATCACCGGCTATCTTTCGCAAGAAAGATGCCAGGAAAGCAAGCCTTTCATTGTATGGAAGGCCGGGATAATAGCCATTATACTACCGGTGCATAATATCTTTAACTTTTTGTATTACTTTATAAAGTTTACTTCTCTAAGGCGCTGTCCCAAAAGGAATAGATTAGTATACTGGTAAGTTATAACTTTAGGTTATGACACAAAAAACCATAACAAACCAGTATAATACTAGATTACATTCAGAGATTATTAAACTTTGCAATTCTT
>Ga0209361_1000018_pt1 | contig 219530 bp, 188 predicted proteins | sample SaaInlV_200m_DNA_3_FD_184657 | JGI IMG/M metagenome (GOLD analysis project Ga0209361, IMG submission 184657) | Marine microbial communities from expanding oxygen minimum zones in the Saanich Inlet - SI037_S4LV_200m_DNA (SPAdes) (version 2) | ecosystem: Environmental > Aquatic > Marine >... | reverse complement strand
TCCAGGATGGAATCATTATTTAAAAAAGTTTTGTTAATCATTTGTCCACCACCACTAAGAATTCCATGGTTGATGCATCACCAGGGTTAAGATTTCTTGAAATCTGCCACTTGATATGGCTAATCATATCAGGAGTTGCTTCGCGTTTAACCAGAATACCTTTTGAGTTTCTCACAGTGTAATAAGGCGGCCATGACATGTATGCGTTGCCCTGATTTATTGAGAAGGTGATTTCTGTCTCGGCTCCCTTAGCACTATTAGCTACATAGGTCACTCCGGCAGGCACAGGATCGATAATCTCTGGAGCTTTCATCAAACCATTGCCAATGTTTGAAGCCGTTATCACGTAACGAAGTGTATCGCCAGGGATGTAAACAATCTTGGAAGCGTCTTTCATCTCGGCTTCGGTTAGACTGATTTTTTGATCCTCAATATGGATATCCAGTTTTGGAACTCCTTGCCCCAAAACAACAGAAAGAGCCATAGTAACATATATTGCGTATCTAGATATATTGCCTAACACATCTTTCATTTCTCTCTCCCTCAGTTCGATTATTCTACCTACCCAGTTGCTCCTGGACTTGCTTTTGTCTGAAGCGCTCCGAAATGATTGTTGCTCTAAATCTGTTGTGAGAATTATCACATCAGATCTAGACAAAACCGTCGGGTTGGTGCGTTGTTGAACCGATGTTTTTCTAGTTTTCCAAGCCCCAATCAATCCGCTTTGTCCAGCATGATTTCTAGCAGTTGTTGTCTTGGATGATTTGCGCCAATTGATTTTTGCTGAGACAGAATTTCTCTCTCTCGTGGTTTGGCTGCTGTATGTTTCATTTCTCGTTTTCATAATCTCTTCCTTATATATGTCAAAGGATGTGCCATGCCTATTCACACCACTTTACCTATTATTTTCATTGTACTTTAGGTGACTATTTTTTGTTGGTTATTTTTTACTCATAAATGAAGTGTCAGAATTTGTTGACGGAAAGCGTCATCATTCGAATATTTTTGTTACAATCTTGAAAAAGGTGATTTTATTTATGCTAGATTATTTGCCAGGCCAAGGGTCTCTACAGCATATGAATTTGTGCAAATATTTCCACCCTGGCAGAACAATAATCCCAGAATTTAAATGTGCGCTAAAAACTCGCATTCAATTATTGGGTTGAAAAATATTCAGTCTTTGAGAGAAACATTTTGACAAGATTTTTTAGGCTATTTCATCCCGATGTGATATTTCTGCATACTGTGGATGACTAGAATAATACTTAATTATTCAAATAATCTTGCAAAGCATATTTGGCATAATCAGGCCTAAAGTACTCTAGAAATAGGAGCTCCATTATACGTGTTTTTATCAATATCTGCTATCAACACCTTTATATTTCTTCCCCTGTCCCCATTTGTTTCTATTCAGAATGATGAGTTATTTTATCATTTTATGATATTTCCACTTGTGTGAAGTTTGTTTTTGATAAAACTACTTACTAGCACACGCCAGTAACAATGAAACAGTGTCATGTTATTTGTTGAGACCGCTGCACAGAGCCATATTTTAGTTCTCGGTGAAGACTCTCCTCCTGTTTTACTGCTCTTAAATACATGTATCGCCTACTCACCCCATCCTCTGATGTCTGATCCCAACATTCCATTACATCGGGGAGATTAATTATAATACTATTTATGAATTCTATATAATATTCAACATCACCTGTCAATTTGTCCATTATTATTTATGTGCATATCACATTACATGCTCTTGTGCACTAGCTGTTAGTTTATAGAAAATACATACTGAATTGCTTTTACGCCATTTTGGGCTTCATATTATTCACCCCCTTTTACTGCTACTTTTACAAATAAGCTGATCTTGCTTTCACCATCTTGAATATTGTCTCTCCTTCACATTGGTCACCTATTTCACTCGTTAACATGACTTGATTACGCACCCAATCCATATTGTTTTAACTCAGTTTATCACCAATTTTTAACTCTTCACTGAGACCTGAAAATGAATGATGTTTACCTGCCTAATTTTGCCTGGAGGATATTTATTAATTCGATATTTGCTTAATCGCTTATATATCATAATGATATTACATTATATCTAATCTTGCACTTCTTTTTCCCTTAATATTTTAATATATTCCTCTTATCTCCATACAATACAACATGATAGCTCTAATATTGTGCAATTGGCATAGCAATTGAGTAATTAATAGACTTGATGTGTCAATTTAGACCTTGACGAATGTAAATGATTTTTGATGATTCAGATGATTAGGATTTAGCAGATTATTACTTTCATCAACCTCTTTTAGAAAGACTTCACTAAACTAGTCAGATTTTTATCGCATCGGATAATCTCCACTGACTATCCCCCTTGTATATAACCCATTTACAAGGGGGTTTTATTTTACCAAGATTATTGTTCAACTAACACAACGTCTTTATATATTGTGGATGTTTTTATTTTATTCATCCACAGAGGAAACTACTGATGCCCACAACATCCACCTTCAATACATATTCAGATAAATTGTACTGCAGTGAAACCCTAAACATTTACCTCGACATGAATGATGCAAATCTTTCAGAATCTGCCATGAAAAGTCTTGAACCAGCGCTCAACCTAGCCATTAATGAAATGCAAAACCTGGAGAATGGGTCTATTTCTAATCCTGATGAGAACCGCCAGGTCGGTCATTACTGGTTGAGAAATCACTCATTGGCCCCATCTGCAAAGATGAGTCAGCAAATTGAAGATACCCTGAATCGCATTAAATTATTCGCCGCAAATGTTATAGAGGGACGAATATTAAATCCTGAGAACAAAGTATTTTCTAATATCCTATTAATAGGCATAGGGGGATCTGCTCTTGGCCCCCAATTCATTTCAGATGCACTGGATCCAATGACCGGTCTAAAAATTCATTTTCTAGATAATACTGATCCTGATGGGATCGATCGTGTGCTTTCTGGCTTATCAGCGGTTTTATCAGAAACTCTGGTCATCGTCATCTCAAAATCTGGAGCTACTGCAGAAACCCGCAATGGCATGCTGGAAACTCAGAATGTGTTCAAAAACCAGGGTCTCAATTTCGCAAAGCAAGCCGTAGCAGTTACTGGTCAAGGCAGTCAACTCCACAAACTTGCAACAGAAAAGAGCTGGTTATCTATTTTTCCCATGTGGGATTGGGTGGGTGGCCGAACTTCAGTTATGTCAGCAGTTGGACTCCTCCCTGCCGCTCTATTGGACATTGATATTGAAGCATTCCTGGCAGGTGCTGCGACAATGGATGAAATTACGCGTTCCAGTGACATCTCAAAAAATCCAGCAGCGCTACTGGCCCAGGCCTGGTTTATCATCGGTGAGGGCAAGGGAACCAAGGACATGGTTATATTACCATATAAGGATAGATTACTCCTCTTTAGCAGATATCTGCAGCAACTGATTATGGAATCTCTGGGAAAACGCCTGGATGCTCAGGGTAATCTCGTACATCAGGGCTTGGCTGTATATGGGAACAAAGGATCAACGGATCAGCATGCCTATGTCCAGCAATTACGGGACGGCTTGAACAACTTTTTTGTCACCTTTATAGAGGTCCTTTCAGACCGTGACGGTGCCTCCATCATGGTTGACGATCAAAACAGTAGCGGTGATTATCTATTTGGGTTTTATAAAGGCACACAGACTGCCCTCAGGGAGAGCGATCGCAGTTCGATCACCATCACGATCCCTGATGTATCAGCTCGCAGCATTGGGGCCCTCATAGCGCTCTATGAACGTGCAGTAGGTCTCTATGCCACACTCATCAATATAAATGCCTATCATCAACCCGGTGTGGAAGCAGGAAAAAAAGCTGCCGGAAGAGTACTTGAAATCAAAAACAACATCCTGGAGTTGCTGGGCAATAGCAATGAATATTTATCCATTGAAGACATCAGTGAAAAGCTATCCCTTTCAGGCCAGGAAATCCTCATCTATCAGATTCTTCGTCACTACGCCGCCAACCATTCACTAATTATCCAGGGTTCAATCGCAGAACCAACCATGCTGAAAGTCAAGTTGGGGACCTGATTCAATACACATTCAGACTATATCAGTTGTTTTCAATAATCTTGACCCTATAATCGCCCATGTCCGGCTGGCTAATCATTTCATCCAAACAAAATTTGCATATTACTTCCAAACTTAACTTCTCTCTACAAGGCTTGAAGAAACGCCACCGCAAAAAAGCCCACGAAATTGAGCCTGGAGATTACTTTTTCTACTACATAACCGGGGAGCAGAAATTAGCAGCTGTGGTTAGAATCGATTCTTTTGTCACCCAGGCCTCAGATAAAATCTGGGTGAATCTGGGCAAGGATCCTCAGGAATGTTACCCCTGGCGATTTCAAACTTCTCCACACCTGATCCTGGATGAGCAACACTGGATGAATATGTCTGACTTCTCTGATAAACTACTCCATTTCAGGAAATGGCCTGCAAAAAATTGGAGGTTGGGACTTCAGGGTCAAATTCATGCTCTGCGTGATGAGGATACCCAGCTTTTACTACAGGCATTTTCAAAAGCATAATTATTCATTGAACTGGCAAGCTTGACCCCATTCGGATCAATATTTGCATCTAGTCCACAACATATTATTAGATATAATTCCACTCATTACTGGTGGGTGGGCTTTCGTTTGATAAATGACCAGAGTCAGACTAGATTAGTTCTAAATAATAAAAAGGACCTATCATGACTTTCAATTTAGAAGCCAAAAAACATACATTAAGATTATTACATCACAACGTCGCCATCGTTTCCTCAGGACAAGGTGTTAATACTGTGGGTGCAACAGTTACATGGTTCACTCAGAGTAGCTTTGAACCTCCATATATCGCTATGGCTGTTAAGGCAGATAGCCGATTGTATGCCGCGATTAAGTCAAATAAAAATCTAATCGTCAGTCTTGTAAGCAAGGATGATAAAAGTCTGGCAGGCGCTTTTTTTAAACCTGGTTCCTGGGATGGTGAGACTTTTGGTGGCTTCCCTGCAAAAGCACATGAATTGGGAGGTGCTATTCTGGAATCCAGCCCCGCCTGGCTGGCTTGCGAAGTAAGAAATATTGTTGAAGAGGGGGATCATCACGTGATAATCTCCCAGGTAGTTGACTCAGGTATTCATAATGAAGAAGAGCAAGCCATGTGTCTCTCTGAGACCGGCTGGCATTACGGAGGATAATTTTCATGCTATCAGGTTGGGAAAAAGCTGTTTTTATACTTGCCTTATTGGGATCACTGGGAGCTACCCGCACCACATTCGGTAATATGTTCAAGATCATTAATCGTGGCGCATTGCCCATTGACTGGTCTTTGATTTTCAAACGCTTCCCTGCGGCTATGTTAGCCTTTCTAGGAACACCCCTATTCAAAACCCGACCGTTGGCAACAATCATTCATACTGGTGTTTCCTGGGGATTCATCCTCTATATGCTGGTAAATTTTATCGATATCATCTATGGACTATTTAGTGGATTCCATTTCCTGCCCGATTCTATCGCCGGCAATGTCTACCGTCTTTTCGTTGATATTTTTAGCGTAATTGTATTATTCGGCGTCAGTTATTTCCTTTTCAGACGTTTTGTTCAGAAAGATCCTGCACTACATATCAATGAATCAGTCATGTTGAATAAAAAGGCCAGGAAGGGCGTTTTTAGTGACTCGGCTCTGGTCGCATTTTTCATTTTCTTCCATGTCGGATTCAGGCTCCTCGGTGCATCATTTGAACTCGCCCAGGTTGAAGGTGACATCTTTCAACCGGCGGCATCGGCAATCGCTACACTCTGGACTGGTTACAGTCCCGGAACTCTGATTTTTAGCGAACATGTCGCCTGGTGGTTGGCTATCGGATTAATCCTGGCCTTCATTCCCTATTTCCCTACCACCAAGCATGCCCACCTGTTCATGGGTCCGCTTAATCATATGATTACTAATCCCGAGCATACTGCTGCTTCATTTGAGACCATTGATTTTGAAAATGAATCTCTGGAGCAATACGGTGCAGCACTGCTAGAGCATTTACCTCAGAAGAACATTCTGGATGCCTATGCATGTATCATGTGTAATCGCTGCCAGGATGCCTGTCCGGCTTATATCACAGGGAAACCCCTCTCGCCCTCAGCCATAGAAGTAAATAAACGCTATTACATACGGGATCATGTTGCAGAGCTTGCCAGGGGCGATGAGACTACAGATCGCCTCTCAGATTGGATGCTCTCGGAGGATGCCATCTGGGCTTGCACCAGTTGTGGATACTGTGTTGAAGTTTGCCCCGTAGCCAATGAACCTATGGTTGATATTCTACGTGCCCGTCAGGACCTGGTGATGATGGAGAGTAAATTTCCCAAAGAGGCGGTTACTACCTTCAAAAATTTGGAAGTCAATGGCAACCCCTGGGGTCAGTCTGCCCAGGATCGTGAAAAATGGATCGGTGATCTCAATGTTCCCAAAATGCGTGAGAAGGGTAAGGCTGAATACCTCTACTGGGTTGGCTGTGCCGGTGCTTACGATGCCCGTGGACAAGCAGTCTCACAGGCCATGGTCAAGCTGATGAATCATGCAAATATTGATTATGCTGTTCTGGGAACTGAAGAAACTTGTACTGGTGATTCAGCCCGTAGACTGGGAAATGAATATTTATTCCAGGTGATGGCTCAACAAAACATAGACACATTTGATAACTATGGCGTGACCAAAATAATCACACAGTGCCCCCATTGCTTAAATACACTTAAAAATGATTACAAAGCCTTAGGGAAAAATTATGAAGTGATTCATCATGCTGAATTTCTGGCTGAGCTCGTGGATCAGGGAAAAATAAGCCCTGCAAAAGCCAGCAACTCCAACATTGCCTATCATGACTCATGTTATCTAGGTCGTCACAACGATATTTATGATGCTCCACGTGATGTGATCAAAGCCATTCCTGGTGTGAATCTGGAAGAATTCCCGCGCGCTATGAACGAAGGCCTGTGTTGTGGTGCTGGTGGCGGTCGCATGTGGTTGGAAGAGACTCTGGGTGACAAGACCATCAATGTGGAACGTATGGAAGATGTCAAAACCATCAATCCTGATGAAGTTGCCACAGCCTGTCCCTTCTGCGCTACCATGATAAACGATGGTATCAAAGCAGAAGAACTGGATGCAAAAACATCAAGTAAGGATATTGCTCAATATCTCCTCGAGTCCCTCGCGGAATAGCCTCAAATCTATCCATTCAATTAAGGTGCTTTGATCTCGATCAGAGCACCTTTTCCTTTTTAGTCTGAAAAAGCATTTTCATTCACTCCTCCATGGTTTAGACTCGTTCATGATTTCTCATTACCACAACCCACGTTGGGAGGATTGGACCTGGCAGCATGCTCATAGTTGCAAAGATCTGGTAACTCTAGGGAAATGGTTGAAAAATGTAGGCAGTAACAATCTAATCCCAACTGACCAGTTCAATGAAATTACATCCAACTATCGGATGGGAATCACTCCTTACTATTTCGGATTGATGACTCGCTATGACAATACAGATCCAATTTATCGACAGATTGTTCCCTCGCCGGAAGAGCTAAACGTTTTACCAGAGGAACTCGTTGATCCCATTGGTGATGAGAACCCCGCTCGCGGATCGCGGCCGTTGAAAGCCCTGATCCACCGCTATAGCAATCGAGTCTTGCTCATACCAACGGCCCAGTGCGCCGTTTATTGTAGATTCTGTTTCAGAAAACGACTTGTTGGAGATACGGCGCACAACGCCCGTGAGGAAGATCTTCAAGCTGCCTATGCATATATCAGATCCCACCCGGAAATCGAGGAAGTCATCCTCACGGGCGGCGATCCGCTCACTCTGGGGGACCAGGCACTCCACACTATACTTGAAAAACTAGAGAGTATCGACCATCTCCGTGTTATCAGAATTCATACCCGTCTTCCCGTGGTCAATCCCTTCAGGCTCACCACCGAATTGGGTCGGATAATTAGCTCTCTGCAAAAACCGGTCTGGGTTTCAGCCCATTTTAACCACCCCCAGGAGATTACACCAATCACTCGCAAGCAAATCTCCAAATGGGTTTCAATGGGTATTCCGTTTTTAAATCAGAGTGTATTGCTCAGGGGTGTCAATGATTCCAGTACAGTTTTGAAAGAATTATTTCTGTCTCTGATTGAAATTAAAGTGAAACCCTACTACCTTCACCAGGCCGATATGGTCCAGGGCACCAGTCATCTCCGTGTATCCCCAAAACGCGGACTCCAGATACTCAAAGAAATTCAAGGTGATTTACCTGGTTACGCCATACCTCATTATGTTCAGGATCGATCAGATGGGTCTGGTAAAATTCCACTGCAGAATAAATGGACCTGATCGAATCTATCCAAGTTTAAGCCCGCTAGATATCCACATTGCTTAACTGTTAGATCAATCACATCAACTTATAATGCGCTTGATTCTGACTGGGTAATCTTAAATTACCCGATATTAACTATTGGAGGAATTTATGATTAACCGTTACCTGTCTCTACTTTTAGCCATCAGCCTGGGTCTTTTTATGTGGTCATGCAGCGATCCTGAGGAAGATGATATCGATGCACCAGCAACACCATCAAACTTTAACTATTCTGGAGCGCTCTCAGGTGACGGCGGAGTCTATTTACTCTGGGATGAAAACACCGAATCAGATTTTGCAGGTTATGTGATCTATCGCAGTTACGGTACCGTTGACTTTACATTAATCGTTACAGTCCAGGAAAATTTTTACATGGATAGCGGGCTAGACTATGATACAGAATATTCTTACAAAATTGCAGCAATTGATAATGAGGGTAACGAGAGTGGCTTCACTAATACTGTGAATGTTACACCAATCAACTTGAACCCTCCTGCTACACCTCAGAATTTGTCCATCAAAGCACACAATCTACCTACCGAATTCCAGGTCAATGTTGAACTCACCTGGGATCACAATACAGAAGCTGACTTTTCACATTACAAATTGTTTCGCTCTGATGTGAGTGATCTATTCGCCGCCAACGCTGCCTCATTCCTCGACTCAATCACAGATAATTTTTACGTAGATGAAGATGTCACTCCTGGAACTACCTATCACTACAAGCTTATCGCATATGATCAGGGTGGTACTTTGGAAGCCCCGGCGGCCGGACCTGTGTCAGACATTCCTCTGGAAGTACCTACATTGGTATCCCCTATTGATGGTAATTCGATTGACACAACAACACCTACTTTTCATTGGGTTAATGTAGATGGTGCAGTCAAATACAAAATCATTGTGCGCACATCTTCAGTTACTGGTGATATTTGGGAATCAACTATGGATGCAACGACAGACGCTGAGATGACCATTACATACCCATCAAATGCTACCGTTCCTTTAGGTGCCACAACACTCTATTATTGGTTTGTCTCTGGATACTCAAAGGATACTGAGGATATTAACGTATTCACTCCAGTCACCGGATTCAGAACACCCTAGTTTGATAAATTAAATTGTAGTTAATAAAAAAGCCCCAATGGGGCTTTTTTATTTTTAAAATTAAGCATTTCTTTATTGAACAGAGACTAGATCTGAATATCTGCACCACCAGATTTAGCCAACATTACCATAACAGCCTTTTGCGCATGCATACGATTTTCAGCTTCATCAAAAATGACTGAATTCGGTCCATCCAGAATCTCTTCAGTGATTTCTTCACCATAGTGAGCTGGCAGACAATGCATGACCAATGCATCAGACTTAGCGTGGCTCAACAGTTCAGCATTAATCTGGAAACCGTCAAAATCATCAAGACGTTTTTGACGCTCTGCTTCCTGACCCATGGAGGTCCACACATCAGTATATAAAACATCAGCATCCCGAGCAGCTTCGATGGGATCGCGAACAACTTCAATTTTGCTGATACCAGCCGCCTGTGCTTTGGCGAGAGTCTCTGGATCAGGATCATATCCTTCAGGGGCAGCCAAAACGAAATGATAAGGTACCACACATGCAAAATTGAGAAATGAATTACAGACATTATTACCATCACCAATAAAAACAACCTTCTGGCCCTCAACCGTTCCGTGATGCTCATGAATGGTCAACATATCTGCCATGATCTGGCAGGGATGATTGTAATCCGTCAAGCCATTGATCACAGGGACCGTTGCATATTTTGCCATCTCAAGCATATGCTCGTGTTTGAACAAGCGTGCCATAATCCAATTATTATAGCGAGAGATGACACGAGAAATATCTTTGACTGACTCTCGTTTTCCAATGCTGATATCATTGGGTCCCAGATACAAGGCATGACCGCCAAATTGGACCATACCGGTTTCAAAGCTTACTCGTGTCCGTAAAGATGGCTTCGCAAAAACCATGGACATTGTCTGATTGGCGAAATAATGATGATCTTTCTCCGCCTTTACATCTGCTTTTAACTGTTTTGCAATGCGGAAAGTCTCATAGATCTCTTCCTTGCTAAAATCTGTTACTGCTAAAAAATCTCGCTTCATTCGGCCTCCTTTGCATTAAACAGTGGATCCCCACAAGTATCCATCTGCTTCTGTTTTCCAATCCATAATTCCAACTATTTTCTTGGCTACGCTCTTTCCACGCTTTGGTAGACTTCAGGCTACGCCGCGGTTATCCGCATAACTGATGCGTGTCATCCTATCCACTCTCAACTCTATATGATCGCTAATATAGAGTCTACGATAATGGCGGATAAAAAAAACTCCGTCTATAGACGGAGTCCTTAGGGTTTGTATTTTGATTTGATATAGAGTCTTCAATTATCTTTCTCTAGAGAATGTACTTACTCAGGTCCTGATCTGCCATGGTATCCTTGAATGTCTTGGTAACCATAGATTTGGTAACTCTTATGCTTTTAGTTTTCTCATCAGGCAAATCAAAAAGCGTCTCTTCAAGTAGTTTACTCATGATGGTATGCAGGCGTCTTGCGCCAATATTTTCCACACTTTCATTAACTTCAAAGGCGACCCTGGCAATCTCCTCGATGGCATCTTTGTTAAAAGAAATTTTGACATCTTCGGCGCCCACCAAGGCAGTATACTGTTTCAGTAAAGCTGATTTGGGCTGGGTGAGAATTTGGATAAAATCATCTTCTGTCAGATTCTCAAGCTCCACTCGGATAGGAAACCTTCCCTGCAGTTCAGGGATAAGATCAGAAGGTTTGGACATGTGGAATGCACCTGCTGCAATAAACAGAACATGATCTGTCGTCAGGGTTCCATATTTGGTCTTTACAGTGCTACCCTCAATAATAGGCAGGATATCTCTCTGTACACCTTCTCGTGATACGTCAGGCCCACTACCACCTCTTTCAACCGCAATTTTATCGATCTCATCAACAAAAACGATACCGTCCTGCTCAGCCCTGCGAATGGCTTCATGCTGGACTTTTTCTTCATCAATGAGTTTATCCGATTCTTCAGCTGTGATTAGAACTCTTGCTTCAGTAACACTCAGGCGACGCATCTTGTTCTTCTTGGGCATAGCATTGCCAAGCATATCTTGAATATTCATACCAAGATCATCCATCCCAAGGGGACTGAAGATTTGCATCATCGCTGTGTTACCATCTTCTTGAACCTTAAACTCCACCTGACGATCTTCAAAATCACCTGCCATTAGTTTGGCAAACATTTTTTCCCGTGTTTTTAAGTATCTCTGATAATCATCAGAGTCCTTATCCGGGTTGATCAATGGTGGTAAGAGTAAATCCATGATTCGGTCATTGGTCATTTCAATGGCCTTTTCATGGACTGTAATCTCATGTTCCGCTTTGACAATTGCATAGCTGTTTTCAACCAGGTCCCGAATCATGGAATCCACGTCCCGGCCGACATAGCCAACTTCTGTGAACTTGGAGGCCTCCACTTTTACAAAGGGAGCTTGTACCAGATTTGAGAGCCTGCGAGCAATCTCAGTTTTACCAACCCCAGTAGAACCAATCATGATGATGTTATTGGGGAGAATCTCATCTCGAATATCTGAGGTAACCTGTTGACGTCTCCAACGATTACGCAGGGCAATGGCCACAGATTTCTTCGCGCTATCCTGACCAATTATATATTTATCCAGTTCGTGGACTATTTGTTTGGGTGTAAGTGAAAATTTACTCATGTATACAGTATTCTCTTATTTCAATTCTAAAACATTGATTCTGTCGTTGGTGTAAATGCAAATATCGGCAGTGATTTCCAAGGACATGCGTACAATTTCTTTGGGAGATTTTTTCCCACTGGCAATAAAGGCTCTGGCAGCAGCTGTAGCATAGGGACTGCCAGATCCAATTGACATAACCCCATCATCAGATTCTACCACATCCCCATTACCTGAGATGATCAGGCCATGGTCTAAATCCATGACAACCAACATCGCCTCAAGATTTCGAAGCATTTTGTCCATACGCCAATCCTTGGCCAGCTCCACAGCGGCACGCACAAGATCACCACTGAATTCATCAAGTTTGGCTTCAAACTTTTCAAACAGAGCGAATGCATCAGCTGCAGAACCTGCGAATCCAGCCAGAACATCACCATCATAGATAGACCGGATTTTAACAGCTCCATGTTTCATAACTGTATCGCCAAAGGTGACTTGACCATCACCACCCAGGGCAATTTTGCCATTGTGTCTGACTCCAAGTATGGTTGTTGAGTGAAGATCAGGAAACATGTTCATATTGGTGCCTCATTTTGCTATACATCGCTTCGTTTATTTTAAAGCCGCTGAATATAAATTAGCCTTCAGTTGCCGCAATCCTTTTTGGGATGAGAACTACTGAATAAAACAGGGGTGGTTGCCATTACGACAGCCACCCCTGGATTATATGTACAGATTTTTTCAGAATGATTCTGAACGACTATTTCATTTCCTTTAAATAGCTGAGAAAATCTGATTCTGGTGTCAGCACAAGCTTGGTCTTGTCATCAAAGACTTTCTTGTAAGCATCCATGGTCCGGGTGAATTCATAGAAATCCGGATCCCTACTGTATGCATCGGCGTAAATCTTAATTGCCTGAGCCTCACCATTTCCACGAACTTCCTGGGCAAGTTTATATGCGTCTGCCAAAATGATCTCACGATCCTTGTCAGTTTCAGCTCTGATTTTGACTGCTTCTTCATCACCCTCTGATCTGAATTGTTTTGCCATTCGTTCACGCTCAGCCTTCATGCGATCGAAAACAGCCTGTTCATTTTCCCGGGGTAAATCAGAGCGTTTAATTCGAACATCCACAATCTCAATCCCGTAGTCTGCAGCTGTCATATTGGCATTTTGCGTTACTTTATGCATGAGTGAATCGCGCATTGTGGATACAATTTCATGCATAAGATGGGTACCCAACTGAACTCGCAGGCTTGAGTAAATGATATCATCTAAGCGTGATTGGGCCAGAGCCTGGGTACGCATAGTCTGCATAAACTTAAGAGGATCAGAAATTCGCCACTGGGCGTAGTTGTCCAGAATTAGATTTTTCTTATCCCTAGTTAAGATGGTATTTGGTGCACTATCATATTCCAGCAATCTTCTTTCAAAAACCGTGGCTGACTGGATAAATGGAACTTTGAAATTCAAACCAGGTTTCACAATATTGCGAACAGGTTTTCCCAGTTGAACGATCACGATCTGTTCGGTTTCATCGACAATCATAACACCGCCCCAGAAAACGAGTAGGGCAAGTACGAGGATTATTATTACTGCAACATTTCTCATTTCACACCCCCTTTCACCTTCTCAAGGCTTAGAACATTCACCAAACCACCAGCATCTTTACCATCAACGATATATTTATCAAGACCTGGTAGAATTTCCTCCATGGTTTCTAGATACATACGTGTGCGGGTAACATCTTTGGCCAGACGATACTGATTCAACATTTGAGTAAATCGAGATGCATCTCCCTCAGCCTCTTTGATACGCTTCTGCTTATAGGCTTCTGCTTCCTGGAAGGCCTGGGCAGCTTCACCACGGGCCTTGGGGATAATTTCATTCTGATATCCCAGGGCAATATTCACTTTCTTCTCTTTTTCTTCTTTGGCGGATTGCACATCCTTGAAAGCGGCATCAACTTGTTGAGGTGGAGTAACATCCTGCAATTTAATCTCAGAAACATGCACACCAGCCTCATAACTATCCAGCACTTTTTGAAGCAGTTCTTTAGTAGCTGCTTCGATCATTGCTTTTCCAGTTGTCAGAGTTTGATCAATAGGTCGTGAGCCAACAACTTGCCTGATTGATGCTTCAGCGGCATGTGAAACAGCCCGCTCGGGGTCTGCCACACGGAACAGGAAGTGACCTGCATCTTTAATCTTATATTGAACCACAAGATCCACGCTAACAATATTCTCATCACCTGTGAGCATCAAAGCTTCAGAGGGTACTTTTTTGTACTGAGCAGAATTCGCCGATCCTCCGGCTCTGACTGTGCGAAAACCCAGTTCTAATCGCCGGACTTCTTCAACATTTACCAGGTCCACAGTTTGTATGGGCCATGGAAATTTAAACCTTAAACCCGGTTCGGTAATCTGAGAAAGTTTTCCAAATGTTTTTACAACACCATTTTGCTCTGGGTCAACAACATAAAACGGTCCTGCAAATAATATCCAGACCAGTAACAATAATAAAACTGGATAAATAAGGGTCTTCATTCCAAAATCTGGAATCTCAACCTCGCTATCACCAATAACCACACGCTTTCCAGCCATCTTTTTCTCCTTTTATTATAGCCTTTGAATATAGGGGGCATCACCACAAAAGTCATGTGAATACGAAACTCATATCCATTCTTTTGCATACTCATGAGGAATCGATTAGTTTCTTGTAGGATTCAATTACAGCTCCATTTATTATCATTCGTTATGAATCAGATGAGCAAACTTATCAAAGACATTATTACTCTGGTCATTGTATCCACAATATTGGGTGTCTCAGCCCAGGTTGTGTTGCCAAATGGTATCGGTTTAAGGACTGAGATCACCGTAGTAGGAGACGATTCTACGGGAGTGGCGGTAGCTTCAGTCTCAATTAACCCCAATGGAGCAAGTGAAGCCGCAACCAATATCTCGCTGCAAAAAGCCTATTCAGCATACGAAAATGGCTCTGCCATATTTTTTGATGCACGTAGCCCAGAGGAATTCGGTTCGGGTCACATTAAAGCTGCCGTAAATCTGCCCGTCCATGCCTTTCTAGATTCACTTAACTATCTGGAAAATCTTGATTTTAATAAGCATATCATCACGTATTGTGATGGTGAAGATTGCAATGCTTCTATTGATCTGGCAGCTGATTTGAAAATGATGGGGTTTGCTCAGGTAAATTTCTTTTTTGGTGGTTGGCAGGAATGGCGGGACGCTGGCTATCCTGTAGGGAGCAAGCCCTGATGAGATCAACCGTAGAAAACTTCCTCGCCAGTAAACCTGGTAAGCTATTTGTCAGAATAGTTCAAATCGGTTTGGGTTTGCTATTCATATATGCCAGTCTTGATAAAATCTGGAATCCCGGCTTATTTGCTAAATCCATTTCCAACTATCGGCTACTACCTCTCCCCTTATTGCATATATCGGCAATCATGCTCCCCTGGATCGAGTTGATATGTGGACTTGCACTGGTCACCAATCGTTACCAGCGTGCAGCTTATACCATAATCGGTGGCATGCTTATCATATTCATTCTGGCCATCGCTTCAGCCATGAGTAGAGGATTAGATTTTAATTGTGGGTGTTTCAGCGTTGATAGCGAAGAGTCCAACATGGGACTCATGAAAGTGGTTCAAAATGTGGGATTATTGTTTAGTTGTGTCTTAATTGAATATCGAGCAAGAGTCGTTCACCTTAAACAGGCTGCAACCCTGGATTAACCTTTTACAGTTTCCTCTTTCAATTCAACAGGTGCTTCTGCCAGTAGCTCAGCATGCTCAAGATAGCGCTTAATATGGTGAGCCAGCATGCCACCATGATAACCATCCATCACACGATGATCAAATGTACCAGTCAGAGGTAAAATCTTACGAATCACAATTTTACCATCTCGAACGACTGCTTTATCCTCTTCTTTACCCATGATAATAACCGCAGGTAACTTCGATCCTGGGAATAATGCGGCAAAACCCATGCTCAAACCATGCGAACCAATATTTGAGAGAAGGATGGAACCAAACGCATTGTGCCCAAGCCCCAGGGACTTGATTTGAAAGCCAAGCGAATTGGTGATAAAACGGAATAAGAGAAAGACCATGCGACGGAATGGCCAGGGAATTTTTGCCATAAAAGATTTATTTTCCATGGTAGCATTGTCATCACCACTGCGTGCCTTTGCAGCTCGGCTACGAATTTTTTCGGCAATCTCGAAAACCGTCATTTTATGGGCATCGTATATCTTTACGCTGCTCATTTCTTTACCACCGTGCATGTTAACGGCTACAGTAACAATCACTTCATCACGTTGGACAACTTGGCCCCGCTTCACAAAGGCATTCATTTCGGGAATATCCCAGCCAATGGTCCGGCCAATAGCGCCAGTTACCAGATGGGTCATTGTAATACGTCGACCCTCTGCCCTGTTCGCCATAATCATCTCCCATGCATCAGTGACATCAACTTCGAGAATACCATAGATTTTACCCTCATTGGGTGCACCGTATACCGCTGTAGAAATGGTTCTCCAGGGACTATTTAATTTTTTCATGCTTCCAAGATAGGGATTATATAAAAACAACCAATCCCAAATAAGGTATTTCTAAAAACCTGCACATAAGCTTGAAATTGTTTTGCCCTCGCTGGGGACAAAACTATATTGCCTCGCTTTTTTATCCCGACAATTTGATTTGGAGGGATAACCACGGCGAAGCTTGAAAAGCGAAGACGGGTATTTAAGAGATATTCAGATTTGTGATCTTAGGCTTCAGTTTTTTTGACATGGCCGCGTAGCTCAGTTGGTAGAGCAGTTGACTTTTAATCAATTGGTCGTAGGTTCGATTCCTACCGCGGTCACAACCTTTTCATAGTCAAACGTATTTAAAATTAACGAGATACTGCTTTTACCAGAAGGTAAGTTAACTCTGTGCATCCCGGCGTAGCTGAAAGTATAAAGCGATCACATGCCTCCATTCAAAATTGCAGAACATTTTCCATGAGTACACCTTCATAGGTATATGTATTACGTAGTATAAACTTTATCGATCACAATACTGGCCGAACTAACCCTTTACTTTATTGATTTTCACACTTGTTGATTGTATAGACATGTTTAATTTCTAGTTAAACGACAAAAGGAATAGGTTATTATGAAAAATTCAGAACCATCAAATCGAATTTTTAGCCAACTAATAGATATCGTTATTTCTATTCTCGTCACAAGCTTTATTCTCGGTTTGGGGGTGAAATTGTGGGACGAGTATGTCGGTTTAGGTGGATTCTTGAAAGATATTATGGGAATCTTAACTATCTCTATTCCGATTCCATTCTGGGTAGCAGTCCTATTAGGGGTAGGCTTGAGTATATCTTTTTACAGAGAGCGTATTGCTTATCGAAAGTTTTTTTCACCTAAGAAATAGGTCTTGGGGACCGTAATTATATAATTCAGCAATCCGGTACAGGTGCAAAATTGGGGCAGTCCATGGATTCCCCCAGGTACCCACCATGTCAGGGTTTCAAACCCGGGATCCCATTTATTTACCCTGCTTTAGTCTCTACTAATCTTACCAAGAAGGAGTAATTCCCTGGTCGATCTAAAGAGAGTTGTCTACTGAAGGGGACTCGCGTGTATGCAGACATCGTTGATGATATTCAACGATAGTATCTATTTGATCACCACTCATCTCATCAACGAGTTTGAATTTTTCTTTTATGGACAGTGAGCGGTACTTTTTGAGGGGACAATTGGGCAGTGCCTTTAATAATGGGCATTCAATCATTAATCCTTTTACCCAGATTACCCGGTTTTCAATTGAAAGGTGTCGCATTAAAATTCCCCCTGGTTTGTTCAATCACCTTCTTACAAATTGCTAACTGAAACAGCCCGTCAGAGAAACCTGAGAGCTTAAGCGTTTCCCGCAGTAAGATATTTTGTGCGATTTACAATTCCGGAATAAGCCAATTCAAGATTCTTAGCCAGGTGCTTCTTGTTATAATTATTCAACTTATAGTGATACTTAAGCATATCTTTCTCAAAACAATCGTTTATTTCAACCCAGCTTTTATCCCTGTGTAATCTGGAGTATTGCTGTAGACCTTCTACATAGTTTTCAGCAGGGATTTCCACATCACTCTTACGGAAATTTGGAAAAGTAATGCCTCGACTTCTCAAACGTTCAGTGGCTGAATAAAATGAGGATGCTGGAAAATCCAGCGCTTCCAGAGTCTTATTCCCCACCCCAGTATTCAAGTAGTGATAGAGAAATAAATTATAGTGAAACAGATCCTTAATTTTCACCCAATTCAATTCCCGTGAAAAGGCAAACAAATCTTCATTGGCCGATTCTGCCACCTCTCCTGGAAAGTGCTCCTCAAGAAAGACAACATACTCGTTGATTACTCTATGGCGATCCTTATTGACGAAAATACCCCTTTTCGACAGAGCCATGACAGACCCGAAAGCCTGCTGGTAATAGAAATATGCCTTGGTGATATCGGCTTTTTCACGATGATATATTTTCCCCATCAGGATACAGGCACCAGCTAATTCTGAAGAAATGGAAAATTGCTGACTCACCTCAATACTGGCTTTGGCTGCTTCCAATGCTTGATCTGCTTCTCCAACAATGAGGTGTAATTCTGCAAGCTTCGATTGAATTCTTGCTGTAAAATTTGCATTGTTAACTTTTTCAAGTAAATCCTGAAAGTATCTAATTGCCTCTATATTTCTGTTCTGATTGACCAGGAGACAACCGCGGGTAAAATCGATATTCCAGTGAAGATACTGAAACCCATGCAAGGCTGCCATTTCATGCGCCTTATCCAGGTGAGAACTCGCATCAGCCATATTCTCCTGCTTAAGCAGTTGAATTGCCACGCCAAAGTGGGCTTGAGATTCCATGACTGACATCTCATATTTGTTGAAATAAGCGATGCATTGTAGCCATTTCTTAAGCACAAACTTTTGATTTAATTCAGAATCCAACACAAGATATTGATAGGCAATCATTTGTTTCATTTTATTTGAAGAAGTGATACTGCGCGCTTTTTCCAGAAATCTATAGGCGGCGTTTAGATCCCCCACTTGATTAAAAAATCCAGCATATTCATAGTAAAAATAAGCAAGAGCACCCTCCTGCTGCGAACCCTGGTTGAGTACACTGATTTTCCCTGCGACTTGCTCATATAGCTCGATGGCAAAGGTATAATTGCCTTCAAGTGCAGCGATTTTCGCATAGGTTATTTTTTGTAGAGCCTCTAACATTCGATTTCGTCGATCCGAGATTTTACCTTGATCTAACATCAAGGCTACCTTCTCTTCACTAAGGAATCCAATTTCACCTAACAACGCATAGCATTCCGCAGCGTGGAATTTTTCCACTGCGTCACCTGCTTCGCTGGTTCGGTTTAATTCGTTGCTCAGAAGAATCTGCCGCTGTGCCATGCTTCCTCCAACTCATCCATTTTTTTAATTTTGAGATCTTGCCACTTCTAATGATCAAACGTTTTGTGGAAAACCCCCAAAATTTTGTTCTATGGCTATGAAAGTTAATTTGTTAACTGACTGTTAACAATCATATTGCTGAAATTAAGCTATAATAAGTAAAATAAGAGGGCTAAACATGATAAAAGTGCAATATTTCTTATATTATATAAAATATTTTATGGCTTTAATTTGACTGCACTGCACATTTTTGTTGCTCATCACCTGGAATCCAGAGTCAGCCCAGGCGAGGGAGCAATAATTCCAATCCAATCTCAGCCCCCTTCATCCTTTTTCCATGCGGCTTTCCATTTATATTTCCAGCCACACATGGTAATGATATAAGTATGCTGAAATAAATTATGGGACCAATTATGTCAGAGAATATGCTCACCGAGATTCAAGAATTAGAAACTGTCTTCAGTACTGATGAAGGCACAGTAAAAGCAGTCGATAAAGTTTCTTTCAGTCTTGAGAAAGGTCGTACCGTTGGCGTTGTGGGTGAATCAGGCTCGGGCAAATCCGTTACATCCCTCTCTCTTATGCGTTTAATCCCCAATCCTCCAGGAAGAATTGTGGGCGGTCGACTTAAATATCATTCCAGATCAAAAGGTCTTGTCGATTTGACCGAAGTTCCGGAAAATGAGATGCGGGAATTTCGAGGCAATGAAATTGCCATGATTTTCCAGGAGCCCATGACCTCTTTAAATCCTGTTTTCACCTGTGGAAACCAGGTTATGGAGGCACTCATCCTGCATCAAAAGATGAGTAAGACTGAAGCACGATCCCGCACCCTGGAATTATTTAAGGAAGTCGAACTCCCGCGTCCTGAGAAAATAATTGATTCATATCCTCATCAGATTTCTGGCGGCCAGAAACAGCGTGTGATGATCGCTATGGCCATGTCATGTAACCCGCAAATTCTCATTGCTGATGAGCCCACGACGGCACTGGATGTAACTGTCCAGGCCACTATCCTGGATCTGATGCGCCGACTACGGGACAGCCACGACATGGGTATCATCTTCATCACCCATGATCTGGGTGTTATTGCAGAAATCGCTGATCATGTTGTCGTGATGTACAAGGGCAAGATTGTGGAACAAGGTTCGGTTTGGGAAATATTTTCGGACCCCCAGCACCCCTATACTAAAGGATTACTCGCCTGTCGCCCACCTCTGGATAATAGATTAAAGCTTCTCCCCACCATGGCTGACTTCATGTCAGAAAGTGAGGATGGGGAAATGCTTGAAATTAAAAAATCTGTGGATGAAACCATTCATGACCTGATTATTACGCCTGAGGAAACTGCTCAACGTCATGAAAAACTATACGCCCAGGAGCCCATCTTAACTATTAAGAATCTGAAAACATATTTCCCTATCCGTGAAGGCCTATTTAGTAAAGTAGTGGATCATGTTAAGGCTGTGGATGATGTTAGTTTTGATGTTTTTCCTGGCGAAACCCTGGGTCTGGTTGGTGAGTCAGGCTGTGGCAAAACCACTCTGGGCCGTACCATTCTTCGCCTTATTGAGCCTACTGCCGGCAATATTATCTTCCACAACAATGATATCACCAATATTTCCGGTGATGATCTGCGCGATATCCGTAGAAGGATACAAATCATTTTTCAGGATCCCTACTCTTCCTTAAATCCAAGAATTACTATCGGCTCGGCCATTTTAGAGCCCATGCAAGTTCACCAGTTACATGGTGATGATCAGAATCGCCGACAGAAAGTGCAGGAGTTATTGGAGAGAGTTAAACTCGACCCAGCCCACTATAATCGCTATCCTCATGAATTCTCCGGTGGTCAGAGACAACGTATATGTATCGCCCGAGCACTGGCCGTACAACCCGAGTTTGTCATCTGCGATGAGTCTGTTTCAGCTTTAGATGTATCCGTTCAAGCCCAGGTTTTAAACTTACTGAACGAACTCAGAGACGAATTTGGACTAACCTATATATTCATCTCCCACGACCTCTCAGTGGTAAAATTTATGTCAGACAGAATGGTGGTGATGAACGAGGGTAAAGTGGAAGAGATGGGAGATGCTGATAGTGTTTATCAAAATCCTCAGACCGAATACACCAAACGTTTAATCGCGGCAATCCCACGCGGAGATCTGAAGGATATAAAAAAATCCTACCTATCCAGAAAGGCTGAATAGATAGGATTCATTTTGAAGCCCTCCAGGCAATTGCCTGAAAGATTGAAACTATTTAGTTCCGGCTTTTTTAAGCTTTTTATCTACCTCCTCGATGACCTTGTCAAAGGCTTCTTGCTGAAGATCTTGAGTAGCATCATCAAGTTTTTCCATGGCTGGACTCAACTGATTCTTTATCGTACCCAAAGGATCATCCTCAGTAACATAGATAAAAACCCCATAGGCCAGTACCACAAACATCAAAATCATGAATAGTTTGAATACCTTCTTCATCAAAAATATCAATAATCCGATACCAACAAACGCTGCAATTCCCATGTAGAGCTTGTTGCTCATTAGCAGATCCAAAATATCCTGCATTATGTATTCCTTTTATTCAAGAATGAAGTAACCGTATGTCCCCTTAAGAAGGACTTTTTGCTTACATCATCAAGGTTAAAATTTGATTTCACACGATGTTAACAATGACCTCAGAGAATCAAAATAAAAACTAAATCGAATTTAGGGGTCTTTATATCTCAGACGTTTTTTTCAAGCGCATGGGTTTGAGTTCCATTTTGCACTCAGCACATCTTCCTGGTGCTTCGTGACGAACATGGCTGTGAATTTCCATAGGACAACCATAATATTCCATCTTTTCTGCAGTTGTAATAACGCCAGGAACTAAGGTCATATTACATTCGCTACAAGTCCCCGGTTCAGAGCTGTGAATATTTTTGTGGGATTCCATAGGGCAGGTGTAATAGATTATTTTTTCTGCCCCGGTTGATGCTTTGCCCATTTCCGCAGCAGCATGTTGATCATGCTTCATTTCTGGTACTTGTTTTTCACCTTTGCATCCAATAGCAAAAACCGATACGATAGCTACCATTAATAAATATTTCATAAATCTCCTCTTTCTTCGTTTATTGTTGATCAATTATTTACTGTATCACATCAGGGCACAATCAATTCCATCCAGCATCATATGCACCAGCAAGCCGATTGAAATCACCCGCGTTTTTTCAGGGAATATTAATAGTACATAGACTCCTATGGCCCAAAATGAATGTAGTGGATGAAAACCTAAACTGCACCTGGCAGGATCATATACCGGTTCAGCCAAAAAATGATCCAAATCCACTAACATTGTGGCGGACATCATTGCCCAGTAATACCACCAGCTCCTGGCTGGGCGCATGAATTTGCTTATCCACGGTGCTATTACCGCTGGAACAAGGAAATGAGCCAGGATGTGAAGAATACCTCGCATTAGTTAGAGAACAGACTCCCCAGGAACCCTTTTTTTTGCGTGCCCTACTCAGGATTGAATCCTGAATTTCTAATAATTTCAGCTGTTTCTTCAGGTGTGAGATCACCACTGACCGAAACCTGTTTTTTCGATAATTGAATGTCAACTGTTTCAATGCGCGTATCTGCCTCCAAACCTTGTCGGATTGTGGCCACACAACCATTGCAATTCATATCGTTTACTTTAAAGACGTGCTTTTCCATATTATCACTCCCTTACCTCGAGTAGCTATTTTTTTATCTAAAACCCGAAAATGTAACCAGGAAATTTCCATCCCTTACTTTTCCGTTGATTCCAAGATTATCAATATGACCTCGACATGCTTAAATTCACTACTTTTTATTTTCCGTTAATAGACGTCTCTCGGCTAATATCACGTATAAAACTGGGACGACGAATGTATTGCTAATTGCAAAAAGCATCCCTCCAAACGACGGGATTGCCATGGGGACCATGACATCAGCTCCTCTTCCGGTTGAAGTTAGAACCGGTATCAAGGCCAGTAATGTTGTTGCTGTGGTTAGCATGGCCGGGCGGATACGCCTCTTGCCCGCTAGAATAGCAGCGGCTTGAATCTCTTTACGTGTCGTTGGTTTAAGCTCCTTAAACTGTTGATCGAGATAAGTCGAAATTAACACCCCATCATCTGTCGCAATGCCAAATAGTGCTAGAAAACCTACCCAGACTGCAACACTCAAATTGATCTCATGGATTTGAAATATTTCTCGAAAGTTCAGACTGCCCAGAGAAAAATTCATAAACCAGGGTTGCCCATATAACCAGATTAGGGTGAATCCCCCAGCCCAGGCAACAAATATTCCTGAGAATACGATGAGTGTTGTGGAAGTACGTTTGAACTGTATGTACAGAATCACAAAGATTGACATCAGGGCGAGCGGAAGCACAATCCGCATTCTCTTGGTCGCTCGAACCTGGTTTTCGTAGGAGCCTGTAAAGTCAAAACTTACACCGTCAGGAACCTTGAGTTCACCTCCATCAATTTTACTGTCTAAGTATGCTCGAGACTGTTCAACTACATCTACCTCTGCAAAGCCATCGACCTTATCAAAAAGGACATATGAGAGCAGAAAAGTATTCTCACTTTTGATGACTTGCGGTCCTCGGGTATAGCGAATGGTCGCCAACTGTCCCAATGGAATCTGTGCCCCAGAGGGTGTTGGGACCAGGATTGATTCAAAGCTCTCATCATTCTCTCTGAATTCATGCATATATCTAACCCGGATGGGATACCGTTCACGACCCTCTATAGTCATCCCAACCTGTTTTCCACCGATCGCTACGGCAATAACCTGCTGAACATCGCGGATAGACAATCCGTACCTGGCAATTGCCCGTCGATGAATGTCGATTTCAAGATATGGTTTACCGACAATACGATCAGCAAAAACTGCACTGGCTTTTACCGATGGGATTTCTTTTAGATAATGTTCAAGCTCCAGTCCAAATGCCTCCATCGTAACTATATCGGACCCATGTACTCGAATGCCCATGGGGGCTCGCATACCACTTTGAAGCATAACAATACGGGCAGCAATAGGCTGCAATTTTGGGGCGGAGGTGGTGCCCGGTAGTTGGGCAACCTTAACCAGTTCATCCCAAATATCCTGATTATTCCGGATGTGGCTACGCCATTGTCGAAATGGTTTCCCATGACTATCCAGGATCAATTGGTCATTTGAATCTCTGACAAAGTGGTCATCGTCATCAACTTCGAATTTGAGTGTATTCCCTGATGCATCCTGAATGTATTCAGATTTATAGGTAACGACCGATTCGACCATAGAAAGAGGTGCTGGATCCAGGGCCGTTTCAGCGCGACCAATCTTCCCTACGACGTTCTCGACCTCAGGGATTGAGTATAGAGCCCGATCCAGAGTTGAGAGAACATCCAGTGATTCCTCCATGCCTGCATGAGGCATGGTAGTGGGCATATACAGAAAGGAGCCTTCATCCAGATCAGGCATAAATTCCCGGCCTAATCCTGGAAAAACATGCACCATTTTTTGGTAGGGTCGGCTCTGTTTGATCACATCAGGTGACCAGCCAAATATCGTATCAAAACCGAGCCAGGCATTCAACCCAACCATCAACAGAATTGAGGGTAGCAGCAGTGCAAATCCACGATTTTCCAGCATCCACAAAAGGACTTTTGGATACACCCCAGTAAAGGTCTTGATCAGACCCAAAATGGACCCAACCAGAACAGCTACCATCAGAAAGTTCACGATAACACCATATTCATAGCCTAGAGGCACCCAGGTGAGTGAGAGCAGTATGATCACATCAAAAACGAGTAAGTAGTTCAAAGTTTTTGCATGATAAAGCCAGGCATAATTTTTCAGCCACGGTTTGAGCAGTTGCAGGAGTGCAATACTGCCAAGGATCAGACCGATGATAATATTGTATGAAATAGCTACCCACATTGAGAGGGCAATCAGAATTGTCAGTGACAACTTCCTGGTCCACTGTTTATGACTTTTCTGTGAAAAAATAAAACTGGCAACCACAGGTAGAACCAGAATGGCCAAAACAACAGATGATATCAATGCAAAAGTCTTGGTGTAAGCCAGCGGTTTGAACAACTTGCCCTCTGCACCTTCCATAGTAAATACTGGCAGAAAGCTGATGACCGTGGTAGAAACTGCCGTAAGAATCGCCGGTCCCACTTCCCTGGCACCTTCTAAAATCCGGTTGATAACATGTGGCGACTTCTGGTCGTTTTCAATTTTCTTGAGGATATTTTCGGTCATTATTATGCCCATATCCACAATGGTTCCAATCGCAATTGCTATACCTGACAAGGCCACAATATTTGCATCAACATGGAATAATTTCATGCCTACAAAAGTGATCAGAACAGCAGCCGGCATCATCATGCTGATCAGGATTGAAGCTCTGAGATGCATGAGTAATACGAGAATTACAATCAGTGTGATGATAATTTCTTCTCGCAAGGCATGATTCAAGGTTCCCAGAGTCTCATAAATAAGACCGGACCTATCATAAAAAGGGACGATCTCAAGTTGTGAGACACTACCATCCGCCAGGGTTTTTGAGGGAAGTCCCGGTGATATTTCTTTGATCTTGGCCTTGACAGCATTGATTGTCGCCAGAGGATTTTCGCCATAACGGGTCACAACGACGCCACCAACAACCTCAGAACCCTGTTTATCCAGAGCACCACGACGCAAAGCTGGACCAAAACTGACATGCGCCACATCTGCAATTGTAATGGGAGCATTATCAATGACCTTCAGGACAGTTACCTCAAGATCCTCCAAACCTTTGATAAAGCCCAAACCACGAATCATATATTCGACTCGATTGACTTCTACTGTACGTGCGCCAATCTCATTATTTGCATCCTTAACGGCCTTAAAGACCTGCATAAGTGAAATTCCATAGTGGCGCAGTGCCTGAGGATTCACATCAATCTGATATTCTTTGACAAAACCGCCGACGGAGGCTACTTCTGCTACACCATGGGCTGTAGACAGTCCATATTTTACATAATAATCCTGGATTGAGCGCAATTCATGAAGATCCCAGCCACCGGTTAGCTGTCCCTGCTCATCTCGGCCCTCCAGTGTATACCAGAATACTTGACCCAAAGCAGTTGCATCCGGCCCCAACATCGGCTTGACCTCATCAGGCAATGTCCCCGCTGGAAGTGCATTCAGTTTCTCAAGAATGCGACTTCTTGACCAATAAAAATCCACACCTTCATTAAAGATCACATAGATGGTAGAAAACCCGAACATGGAGAATGAACGTACTGTTTTGACTTCCGGTGTGCCAAGTAGTGCCACGGTCAGGGGATAAGTTATCTGATCCTCAATATCCTGTGGCGATCGTCCAGCCCATTTTGAAAATACAATTTGCTGATTTTCACCAATATCGGGGATGGCATCCACTGGTACAGGAGAACGATTTATGCCTGGAATCTCCCAGTCAAATGGAGCTGATAGAAGTCCCCAGATCATGATTGAAACAAATATGATCAGAGTTATCAGCCTATTTTCTAAGGGCACTCCGATTAAGCGATCGAGAAAGTTTGATTTAGCCATGTTGATGACCTACTGGTGCAGCTACTGGAGCTTCATCGCCACTCATCATGCTTTTTTTTCCGGCGATTTGCATGGCACTATCAATTTTAAAATTCCCATTAGAAACGACTAGCTCGCCAACTGCCAATCCGCTTAATACGATATATTCATGCCCTACTCGAGGTCCTAAAACAATCTCTCTCATTGCGAACTGAATCGATTCACTTTCACTGGTTTGCACATAAACCAATGCACGACTACCTGTTTTCAATACGGAACTTGCCGGGATGAGTAATGCGTGAGTGGCCAATGTCTGAACTCCGCCGATTTCTTGCAAGGGTACCAGATCCATACCGCAGATGGAGCAATCTCCTCGGTGATTTTCCACCACTTCAGGGTGCATAGGACAAGCCCATTTTCCACTCAGATCAGGGGTAACAACCTGGCCATTCCCATTCAGCATTACTGAAATTGATGCTTCAGCCAACATTCCAGGCTTCAATAGCCGCTGCTTATTGTCCAGTACTGCTCTTACAGTTACACTACGTTTCTCAGGATTTACGAGTGGATCAATGTATGAGATATGAGCACTGAATTCCTGGCCAGGCAAACCTGCGACTGAAAATGAGAGTTCCTGACCATAGGTCAGCCAGGGTAGATCCTTCTCATAGGCTTCAAGGATTAACCAAACTTTTGATAAGTCAGCAATTGAATATATCTGCTCGCCTGTTTTGACATACTTACCCTCGATAGCATTTTTCTGAATAACGATCCCCGTTATAGGACTGTTAATCTGCAATACTGACTGGGCTTTGCCAGTGCTGGTGATGGACTTTATCTGTGCCTTACTCAAACCAAGCAGTTTGGTCTTTTCCACCACGGCTGCATAGGTTGCCAGTGAAGTTTTTTGAGTCGCAGGACTTTGACCTGTACGGTTTTTCCTGCTGTAAGCCTGGAGTAATTCACTTTGGGTCGAATAGAGTTCTGGACTATATATTTCCAGCAAATGATCACCTTTATTCACTCGAATTCCGGTGTAATCCACATACAGGTGTTCCAGTCTACCCGGAAACCAGGCGGCAATATTTTTAACCCGCGTTTCATCATAATCAATCTTGCCTGACAGGTGAAAATCACTGTGGGCCATACCATGACGGACTGGTGTAGTCGAAATTTGAGCTAATTTAATTGCTGCTGCAGATAGACTGATCTCTTCGAAAACTCCTGTGTCCTGCTCAACAGCTAATGGAATTAAATCCATAAAACAGATCGGGCATTGTCCAGCCTCATCCAGTTTAACCTGGGGATGCATGGAGCAGGTCCACGTCGAGCCCTTTTCATGGTCGACATGTCCATCAGTAAAATTTTCACCTGTTGAATCCCCTGAGAAAAGAAAACCTCCCAGAGTAATTCCCACGATAAGCACCAATCCCATCATTAGACCTGAATTCAGCCTAAACTTCCTCATCTTCTCAAAATATATATTTTTTGATAAATCCATTTTACTCACCCTCTAAATAGGCTATTGTGATATTTTGTATTTCAGCCGAATATTGAGCTTTTGCCAAACGCAGTCTCAGGTTTAACAATTCTTGTCGTGTCTCTGTTAAGGCTTCTATATCAGCACTCTGGCTGATATAAGCTTGCTCAGCAACCTGGACGATCTCTTCTGATTTAGGAATCAATACATCTGTAAATAAAGCAATCTGTCGTTGATTCTCAGCCAATTCTGATAGTGCTATGGCATGTTGCATCCTCAGTTGAATTTCTGCATGGTTTCGAAGTGCTTGAGCCTGCTCAACTTGATACTTCGCTACATTAACTGCTGATCGTTGCTTACCCCAATTCCAGATCGGTATGGAGAAGCCCATCGAAAAGATAATTGGGTCCTGCCCACTCTCTGGTATTGCACTACCATCGACTACTTTTTCCCCGGTAAAAATGTAATCCAGACCCATTCGTAAGTCTGGATAATAGTCTGCTAACGCAGCTACCTGAGCTGCTTCAGAACTTTCGATCGACTTGTCCAAACTCAATAATTTGGGATGCAGATTTGAAAACCCATGATCTGATTGGCTTACGCCTTCGAACGCAGAGCTCCCAGGAATAGCGCTGAGATCTAAAGGACCATCCAACTCAAGTAAGGCACCTAGATTAATCCGAATTCGATATAACTGGTCAACCAGGGTCAAGAGTTTCTCTGTCCACTTAAGTGATTGAATTTGAACTGATGCATAACCCTTATGAGAAATGCTTGCACTGGTATACTGTGTCGTTAATACTGCTTCGAGATCTTTGGATAGACCAGATTTCTGCGCGATGATATCAATGGAGTTTTGAAGGTATGTCGCTTCATTCCACAGTAATCTCAGATCGCGAATGAGTGTTAAGCGAATATTTTCCAATTTCTCATAGGCCTGGTCCGCCCTGGCCTGTTTGATGTCGAAATTTGCTCTTGTCTTCGAAATCCAGGGAAATGTTTGACCAATTGACAGTTTCGCATTTTGAGGTCCCTGGGCAGTTTCTACCGATTCAATAAAATATCCCATTGAGAAGGTTGGATCAGGTAGTGTGATTACCGTTTTTTGGGCGGCAACTTTCACCTTCCAATCAGCATATTGGGCGCGGAGTTGAGAATTGTTCGTAAGAACATTTTCTATGAGGTCGTCTACACTTGTAGCAGCTGATGTGAGCTTGGCGGGAGGTTTTTCCAATTGAGCATGCCATGCTGATTGTCGTTGGCTTATATCGTCACCGAGTGCAACTGAACTCAGCATAACTAGCATCAGGACTGGACTAAGTGTCCAGCATTTTTCTTTTGAACTATTTTTTAATTGATACACATTACCATCTCCAAAACAAAGCCAAAATTTACGTACAAATTCACAGAGTTAAAATATTCTGTGGGAAAATCTGAATTTGTGGAGATCTAAATGAGCAGTGGTAAATAAAGTGGGGGGGGTGCTTCGAGTATTGGAACTAAACTTGTGAGATTGACCTGTTCCTCACTACCGTATGTCTCCCCGGAGATCACAGGATTTACAGCAATATCCATATGAACATTGGAGTCTACCTTGATAAGCGGAGCCGAAATCAAGGGGACAAAGAGCGTCACATTGCAAGAAGTCATCGCCATATCACAACCCGTATCAACTTGTGTCTCGCAACATGTTACAGCCTCAACACAACAAGCAGCCTGACAATTGTTATGCGTTGGAACAAAGGGAATTATTTGCATAATCCCTATCAGGAGTAGTGTTAGAATGGCAGTATGTTTCCAGGTCTTCTTCACAGGTGGTTAATATGACTTAAGTTAGAATAGTTCCAAATTATTTTTTACAAGCAATTATTGGGACGGTCAGCTACTACAGGGGTCGCTTTTTAACCACGAAGAACGCTGAGTGCACAGAGAGGTGAATTAGTTTTAGCATCAAATCTCTTGCTATAGTTTAATTACCCCGCCTTTTAATGCGGGGGGCACTTCAACCCACATAATATGGGCTTTAGTCCAAACCCTTGGGCGTTAAAACCCCTTTTAAAAAGTACGCTAATTATCCCCGGTCTGAAGGCCATGGCAACTATCCCATTTGAAGCTAGTCGATCAGCCAGTCATACACGTTGGAGCTTCCTGCGCTTCCACCGCCACCATTCCATTCGGCTCCTTCTGCTTCCACAGGTCGGAAATCACCAATGCCTGCACCACCATGGTCATCCTGACAGCCCACGGCAATTTGGAAAGTTGCATTTTGAAGCGGTACCGGGAAAAGGTCCCGGGGTAAGCTAAACTTGATTTGGTCTGTTTCTGCATTACCTATGGCACCTGCAACAGTTCCAGGCATATACTCTGCTTCAGGTTGATGATTACTATCTACCAGTAGTACGCCACCGCTGATATACATGATCTGATCGGCTTTAAAACCCGCTTGAAATTTAGCTTGGGAATTTTTCCCCGGATCATTTGTACCAGTTGTTGGATTATAGCTGATTCCAATAGCACAATACGTCAATTGATATCCATATTCGGGATGCCAGCCAGGATCAACCAGATTCGAAAACGTGAACTCAAACTCGTAATAATTAACTCCCTGACTCACTTCAAATTCCAATATATCGGCCAGGCCGACCTCAAACTGAGGGTTTGAGGGGTATGTAAATCGAGAATTCAAGCCATGATCATCCCCTTCAGCATCAGAGAGCTTGAGGATAGATTTAGATGTCGTGCTAAACCTGATGAGCTCTTTTTCACTCAGGAGCCGATGTTCTGGTCCCATCAAGGCTGGCACTTTCCTTGTTGTATCGAGCTCACAAAAAGCCAGGCTGTTTGGAGCAGTAACAATTGCCTCACGGGTCACCATATACTCCCCAGCATCACCTGGGACCGTCCACTGCCCCATTTGCTTCTCATATTGAAGGTGCAAATCAGTCTGCTTCCAGCTTAGATCAAGGTGCGTGACCTCATCATTCACAAATAACTCAAACGAAAGATTCATCTCTGCTGTAATTGCGCGAGAGAGGTGAATATCAAATTGTGATTCAGAATCTTGGTACTCAATCTCCCATTGATCCTCACCGATGGGGTGCTTGAAAATCACTTCTCTTATGTTTTTGAGGAGTCGAGGTGCAATCGTCACATGAGCTTCCGATAAATCGGGTTGGATACCCAAAATATCCTGATAAAAACTGCGGAGGTATTCTGCCAGACTCCAGGCTTGACTAAAGGTACCTGAGAGCTGTAGCTCTCCTTCCCTGGGCCAACCATCCGTGAGTTCCGCAATGGTACCAATTGCTCCACGCTCTATTATTTGCTGTGTGAGATCGTTAAACAGTGCTTCTGCGTAGTGATATTGGTGGAACTGAATCGCTGGCGTAATAGTGGCCGCGGAATTCCAAGTCCAGATGATACCATTGTGATAGGCCGCATCTTTCACATACAGACCGGGTTGGAGATGGTAAGGATGGAAATTGGAATCATCCTGGGCCAATGATAAAACCCCCTTCCGAGTGATCAGCTGAGGCGCTAGAACCTCAAAGGTCGCCCAATCACAGGTTTCATGAAACAACCTGGGAACAAGAAATACATTTGGCCGGATTTGATGGTCCTGTGAATCGTCAGCATTTAAATGGTCAACCAGAAAGCCATCCTCGGCAGATCTATATTTTTCAAGCGCAGTATTGCACTTGTTAAGGGTCAGCTCAATCTCTTCTACCAGTACAATATCCCCATATTTCTGAGCTAGACGCCTGGTAATCTCTAATTGATCACGCCAGATAAATTGAATATCAATTGCCCGATCTCCCCGGGGACTCCAGGGGCCGTCCGGACCCTTGGCATCCATCCAGGTATCGGCATCGGCGTGTCGCAGGAGACCATCCCCGTCAACCCAGTTCATCAAGGAGCCCTCTGTGGCGCGACGAATGGCTGGCCACATCTTTTGCAAAAATTTGGCATCATTACTATATCTATAGTAATCCCACACAGATCTGACAAACCAGGGGGTTCCGTCCGTGGTATTGTAAATGATGTTATCAGGTTGAGCACGATTGGGAACCCGGCCATAATCTGGATCAAATTCGTCTTTATTTTGAAGGTCTGCGAAGGACAGTAGAATTTGTCGAGCATCTTCATATTGCCCACTTACCAGAACAGCACCGGTGAATGAAATAAAGGCATCTCGTCCCCAGTAATCATCAAACCAGGGCAGTCCGGCATAAATACCCTTCCCCACTTGTTTCATTACCAGAGCATCCAGTGAATGATGCGCCCAGAAGATGGCTTTATCCAGCTCAGGTAAATTGCTTTGGAATTCTGTGGATGTAGCTCGTGTATCAATCCGTTGCTGTCTGAGGCTGCGGGCACTTTCCATCCAACCTGGCTCCAAATCCATTTCTTGGGCTTCCTTGCTCAGAGAAACAGCAATGGCCAGACGATGTGACGCAGAATAATCAGCCCGTGGTGTCAGATATGCTGAATAAAGTGGCAAGTCAGGAGCCTCTGCAGGGAGCCAGCTCATGGCCTGAGAAAACCAGATTTTGAGGTGGGGATAGCTGGATGGAATCACTCTCATGCGATTTAAAATGACATTCAATTCCTGCTCTGATTTACTGATCTCAAAATCCGCAGGCTGATTTCCACCCAGAATAGCTGGTTGAACTGTCCAGTGCGTGGCTTGTTCTGCCTCGAGTTCTACGAGGAGCACCCGTTTTTCATCAAGAAGTGTCCAAGTCTCACGAATTCCCAGGCTGGGATAACTGCGTATGAGAGACGCTGGCGTAATAGTTACCAGAGCCTCCTCCCGCGGTAACAAGACACCCTCAACAGAAATGAACAGGTCTTCAAGATACCCACGTTTTAACGCAGTAAGTCCGTGCCAGGGAGAGCTGTTATACCCTCCTGCGCGGGTTACCCAATGTGCATCTTGTTTGTCAGTATAGGCAATCTCGCGATTGCTTCCAGGTTCAAGCTGAAAGTCGAATGATTGGAAATCAGAGGAACATGCCCATATAAGCACTAATGTAAAACCACCAAGAATTATACGGGTAATATTAAAAACGGCCACCCTCATGAATCTACTATTTCAGATAAATCATCTTGATAACGTCAGAGAATTCTCCTGCTCTAATTTGAGCCAGATATAATCCTGTCTCCACTGTTAAACCTGTGGATGACTGCCCTTCCCAGGTGATTTCATGGTATCCAGCACTCTGAGCGCTTGAAACCAGGTTAGTAACGAGCCGACCATTAATATCATAAATATTCAGCTCCAGCTCACTTGGGTTAGCCAAATAATAGCGAATGGTAGTAACTGGATTGAAGGGATTTGGATAATTCTGGTGAAGTCTGAAATCATCAGCCTGAACTAGCTCCTGATCATCCACAGATACAATGTCTGGCAAGGATGGAATCTCCACCATCTCCTGATTATCGGAAATCGTTATTATGGCCGTTCCATAGTCAGCGAGGGAGATGGTAAAATTTTGTAACTCTAAACCAGTCAACTCCACATTTATACCTGTATAGTGATTGTTCACCCAATAGGTTGAATCAAGGCTAAATCCGTTTGTGAATTTCAAATTTTGCGCAGAAAGATCCAGTGTTCCGCTCTGAGCTTGAGAAGAAAAGTTAACCACAGTGAGTCCATTTGAATTGGTATATGGACGTAAAAATGCATAAAGAATGCCGTTCCCTGTTCCTACACGATCGAAATCTGATTCATCGGAATCATCTACATTGCCATCATAATTTGTATCCTGCTTATGCTGCCAGAAAGCTGGGAATTGTGCCCTGATTTGTGCCAATTTTTGATAGTGAGGTGTCAACAGGTCTCTGCCCTCAAATTCCCAGTCAATTACCCCTCGTCTACGATCGTTGAGATCTGGCTCACCAGGAGCTCCCATGCCCTTGCCCCAGCCCACTTCCTGACCATTGGAAATCATGGGAATACCAGGTGCCGTAAGAATCACTGATGCCATGGGCATCGTTTTTACAAAGGAATTGTATTTATAGCTGATGCGATCTTCATCCTGGGATTCCATAAAGCGCAAATAGTAGGAGTTTTCACCTGGGTAATACCCCCCATTATTCAACTCGTTATGTAAAGTGTTAACACTACTCGAGGAAAAACTAAAATTCCGAATGGCATTGAAATATGTTTTAAAATCATAGGCCGCATCCAATCCACCGCCTTGATCAGAATAGATCGATTCAGTTCCAGCCCCTGTGCCATCATCTTCGCCTAATAAAAGGATATCTGGTTTGATGTGCTTCAGAGCTTCACGCACCGGCACACCCATATTTGTTTCTCCGTACTTCCGGTTGGGACCCCAATAGACATCGTAGCGATACCCATCGATTCCAAATTCTTCCATCCAGTATTCATAGACACCAGTCATATACCGCCGGGCATCCAGATCACGCCAATCCCAATTGAGTAATCTTTCGCTAAAACCACAATAATAGTAAATCCCTTCAGGTGTGAAACAATCTCCAAGACCATTGGCATTGTGGGGGATGTATTCGCTTTGATAATAGTGCCAATACTGGGATGCTTCACCATATGTAGCTGCTTCTTCAGCAAAGGGATGGACATCCCCACTATGATTAGGCGTCACATCCTGAATCACCTTAAGGTCCAAATCATGGGCTGCACTTACAAAATCCTTATAATCCTGGTCAGTGCCATATGATGACTCGACATGCATGAAATCTTCAATGTAATAGCCAATATTGATCTGATTATCCACATCCCCGGGAATCTCCATTACTGGCAACACCCAAATCGTATTAAAACCCATGGCGGCGATATAATCCAAATTGGGAATAGCTGAAGCTATGGTTCCTTCTGGTGTAAACGCTTTGAAGAATAAAAGGTAGATACGACTATTTTTAACCCATTGTGGATTGTCTTCAAAATGACCAACATTTATGGATTCACCATCTTGCTCCACAAAGAAGTAGCCCTGAGTCGAATCCGCCTCTCCTGCTTCATCTTCAACCCTTAATGACACATAATATTCGCCCGGGGTGGTGGGTCTTGTAATGATTTCCTGATTAGCAGTCAATCCCTGTAGACCAAGGCTCTCAGGATTACGTGCATCACCACTCCATTGATAAGTCAAAACGCCCCCATCAGGATCCTGGCTGTTAGCACCGTTGAGAATCAGCATAGCACCAGTATCACTAATATCCAGAGTGGCCACGGGTTCATGATCAACCCTTTTCAGAATAGGTAAAATTGTTGAACTCTCTTGAGAACCATCAATGATGGCCTGAATCTGGAAATTATTTTCATCATCAATCAAGTCGATGGTTGTATCAATGATTCCATCCACTACTGAAACATTCCAGATCTCTCCAGCTCTAGATAACTCTGCTGAATGAACGTCCGCATTCATACCACCATCAATATCATATATGGCTCCCATAATGTGCCAACTGTCTTTCCATGTCTGTGCGGGCAGGGTAAGGAATTGAACTTCATCTGCCTGAACCGAAAAGCTGGTTGTATCACTATGCGAGTCACCATTCAGGGTTGCGGCAGAAATAACCAAAGAATGTTCACCATCTCCTAAGGCATCTGGCACTATAAGACTGAATCGATGTGTTATGGAATCATAGGCAGAACCAATATTAGTATAGGTAACCGCCCCAATGCTCAAAGCGATAGTGGATGTATCAAGCTCAGTAGCAGTGGAAGGGAATAAATATGCTGATATCTCCGGAAATCGAGTACGAACCACCGTAACGGTTGGCGTAGAGTTCGGTAACAGTAAGTGTATTGTCGGGTCATTGATGGGCAAAAATGTATTATTATTATCAGATGAGTTTTGACGTGGATTCAAGGGGTCAGAGAACCAATCACCATCATGAAATTTGTATTGATACGCACCGGGGACGCTGTTTGGTGCTGGTAGAGGGTTGGGACCACCCACTCTCAATCGAATCGTTTTTGACCAGGTATTCTCAGATGCATTATTGATCATCTGAGAAGCTGCAGATGAGGGATTCCACCCATTAAACTCACCAGGAACATGTACATCGTTTGGATTATTCATTGGATAATAGTAGAAGGTGACATCAACACTATCCTGTGCAAACCCCAGCTGTGTAATAATGGTTATGAGAAAAATAGTAACTAGCTTTTTCATGATTGACCCCGAAAATCTTAATTGAATTGTTTTGTAATGCATTACTTAAGGTTAAAAGCTTATTTAACCACAGCGAAGTGGTGTGGTGACAGTAAAAATTGGCCATCTTCGTTGAGAGGCAAATTACCCAGGAGGACTTCCTCAATTCCATCTGCTTTAAACTTGAATTCTGCATTAGAAAAATTAAAAAAGACCAGAATTGGACCATGTTTATAGGCCATAATTAGGCGCTGGTTGTCGGCAATGATAATTTCGAATGTATCATCTGGTTTTATCCAGATTTTTCTCAGTTTCAAAACCTCTGCCATTGATTTCTCCAACTCTCGATCTCCAGTATCCCAATCAATTTTGTCATCAAGATGGATATCGATTTGTGAATCAGCACCGATTTCCTGACCAGCATGGATTAAAGGATTGCCCTTCATTAAGGCCACAAAAGCCCAGGCTGTAAGGTTTAGATTCTCATCTGGAATCAGAATGTGGGAACGGGTCTTGTCATGGTTCTCGGTAAAACGCATTCTCATAGCACCCTGGGGATATTGAAATTGCTCCATTTCATAAGATTTTTTGATCTCTGAGGGATCAGCATTGCCCTGGGCCAATTGGGTGATTCCACCCCAGATATTCCAGGAATAGGTCATATCATGTCCACTTAAATGAAGCTCTGGTCTAGCACCCTCAGCCAAAAAGAAGACCTCAGAGTTAATGTCCTGACAATAGGTCTTGGCTTCGGCCCAGAATTCATACGGCACCAGCTCTGCGACATCAAAACGAAAACCATCAACCCCGGTTTCCTGCAGCCACCACCCCAACATCTCTATCATCCATTTCCGTAACTCAGGCTTACTATAATCAAGATCTACCGTATCCCACCAGTCAACATTTGGCGGAACCATTTCTCCAGCTTCATTTTTCATATACCATTCTGGATGCTCTTCAATCAGTGGATTATCCCAGGCCGTATGATTCAGCACCATATCCAGAATAATGTGCATTCCTCTCGCATGAACCGAGTCCACCAGGGCTTTAAATTCATCCATCGTTCCAAACCGAGGATTGACTTCATAATAATTCTGGACTGCGTAAGGAGAGCCCACTGCGAATTTGTGGTTTTTTTCGCCAATGGGATGGATTGGCATCAACCAGACTAGATCAATCCCCAATGCTTGAATACGATCCAGGTCGGCAGTAACTGCCTTAAAACTTCTGTCATCACTATGCGACCGCACAAAGATTTCATATATATTTGCATCTCTGGACCATTCAGGGGCTTCGGGAGCATTATGTTTACTTGCTTCACTACGCAATAAATCGATCTCATCCAGATAGGGTTCCAGATAGACTGCTCCGGGAATACCACCTGGACCGGCAATATCCTCAATGCGGAGTACCAGTTGGTGGACTTTGCCATCGGTTAATTTATCACCGATATCGAAATAGAACTTGATATTGTAACCCATTTGTTTCCCAAATAGTCGTCCATCCAACCACACAACTGCATTGTCATCGATGGAATCAAAAACAAGTGCGAGATTGTAACCAGCTGGAATATTTCTAGCCTGTATCTGGGTAGAATACCAGGCAAAGCCATCATATTCTCCATCAGCCCATACTCCAGGTACCTCGGTAGATTCCCACATGGATCTGTCATAATCGTTATCAAACCAACCTTCTCTTAGACCGACACGACTTGAATCATATTTCAAGACCCAGGGAGCTTCTAATAATTGTGATTCGGTTGTGAGTGTTTCACATCCGGAGAATAGTAACACTCCCATTATAAGCAGAATGATGAGATGTAAGTTTTTCATGGATATTCCTAATCGATTGAGATAGCTAGCCTTTGACCGACCCCAGAGTGAGACCGCCGATCAAATATTTTGTGAGAAAGAGGAAAAGAGCGATGGCAGGTACTGAGACTATCATGGCACCGGCAGCGTATAGACCCCACTCTGTAGTCATATTCGCCTGGAAGGATTTCAATCCGATGGGCAGGGTGAACATTTCCTCGTACCAGAGAACCTGGGCTGCAACGATGTACTCTGTCCAGGCGGACATAAAAGAAAATAGAGCTGTAATCACCAGAGCAGGAGATGCCAGGGGTAGAATAATTTTATAAAAAGCCATAAATCTGCTGGCACCATCTATGCGAGCAGCTTCTTCCAGTGAATAGGGAATGGTATCGTAGTAACCCTTCATCTGCCAAACGCAGAATGGTAGGGCAGTTGAAGAATATATCACAATCAAACCAAGATATGTGTTTATCAAATGGAGACTGGAAAGCATGATAAAGAGGGGCAACAGAAGCATGGTGGCTGGAAACATCTGGGTAACCAGGAGACTGAGAAGACTTGCTTCTCGGCCAGGGAAGCGAAAGCGGGACAGCGCGTAGCCCGCAGTCGAAGCCAGGGCAACACCTGTTATTACCACAGTAACTGTAACCAGGATAGAATTCCATATCCAGGTCCCGAAGGGGTGATCCACAAAAAGTTTGATGTAATTATCAAAAGTCCAGTCATCTGGAATAATCGATAGGCTCTCTGTCAACAGATTATCACCCGGTCTAATGGATATAGTAATAACTCGCAGAATAGGATAAATAGACCACGCCACAGCCACTAATAGTATACTGTAGATCATAATGTACTGGAGAGGTGATGTCTTTTTCATATCTCTTATCTACTTAGTCGAATAATCATATTATATGCACCTTTTTTCACAACGAAAAAAACGAAAATTACGAATGGGGTCTCTATATTATTAGTTCGTATCATTCGTCAAGTTCGTTGTAAAGCACTCCTACTTCTAACTTCTAACTTCTAACTTCTAACTTCTAACTTCTAACTTCTAACTTCTAACTTCTAACTTCTAACTTCTAACTTCTAATATGCCGTTTCAGTGGCTTTATTTTTTTGCATAAATTTCACGGAGAACAAGGCCAGCATGAGAAATATCATAAAACTGAATGCCGCAGCATATCCGTATCTATACAGGTTAAAAGCTGCACGATACACAAAACTTACCAGGATATGCGTCTGATCACCTGGTTGTCCACCATTCGATACCAGCCAGACCACATTGATGTTATTGAAGGTCCAGACTATACCCAAAGTAATGGCAGGTATCATGACGGGTTTCAGAAGCGGCAGGGTGATTTTCTTGAACTGTTGCCAGGGTGAAGCTCCGTCTATGGAAGCTGCTTCATAAAGCTCTTGAGGGATGGACTGGAGGCCTCCCAGGGCGATGATCATCATAAACGGGATACCCAACCATACATTGGTGATAATGGTGGCTATAAATGCGTTTGTTGGATCAATCAGCCACGAAATGGGTGCAATACCAAAAAATTTGTTCAGAATGATATTAACAGCGCCATAGTCAATGTTGAACATACCTCGCCAGGTCAAAGCTGTGATATAACTGGGAACCGCCCAGGGTAAAATCAGGAGGACTCTGATGATACCTTTCCCAGGCAGGGGTCGGTTTAGCAACATGGCCAGCATGGTGCCAATAATGACATGTAAAGCTACATTCACTACAGTCCAGATGATAGTCCGCAAAAAGAAGTGATAGAATTGTGAGTCAGTCAGGACTTTCCCGTATTGGGATAAACCAATAATTTGCCAATCATTGACAGTAGTCAAGCCCATATTTGAAAATGAAATAACCAGATTATAGAAAAATGGGTAGACTACCACTCCAAATATGAAAAGGGCTGCCGGTGCCACCATGAGAACCCCAAATCGGGATTCCTGGACCTGAACACCTGGGATTCCATGCATGAGAGGAAGAATGAAGGCTACGAATAATTTGTACAAGGCCCAGATGACTAAAATGAGGCCAGCGAGATAAACCAGGATGGCGGTGATATTCACAGCATCCCTATCTATATCCTGTCCTTCAAACAGTTCAGCCACTTTTTGTACAGCAACCTTCTGTTGATAGGCAGCCCCCTCTTCAGGTGTCATGCTACCACCCAACACATTTTGATAGGCCGGTCGCATAGCATCCCAGATTGCGCGCATCTGGGGTGAAATGGGCATGGCTTTGCCTCGACTCACCTGCTCTATAGATGTCATGATTACTGGATCTTCAGCAATTTGGGGTAGTTGTCGAACCTCTAAACGAGTAGGAATTGTAGCTAGCCTACTGGAATATTCAAACTGAGCATGAGCTCCAGTGAGAAACTTCATAAGTTCTACGACTTGTTTTTCCCGCTCACCACTCACATAGGGATTCATGTAGTATCCCTTGGTGGCAATCATCGGTGCAGGGAAAAGTCCAGTTTCTTCATTCACCGGTAAAACTGCCAGACCAAAATCAACATGTGGTGAATCCATATATTTAGCCCACGACCAGGCTCCATTGATGAGCATGGCAGCAGCACCAGTGTTAAACTTGGAGTCCGCGATATCATAATCGCATTCTATGGGAATGATGCCATGGACGTCTCGCATATCCCGGACAAACTTAAAGGCATCTATAGCAGCATCGTTATTTAGTGTGGGATTCTGATCCTCGTCCATGACCCAGCCACCATAGGAGGCATAGAAGGGCATAAAAAAGAAGGGTTCGGTGAAATTCCACACCAAACCGTATTGATCGACCACTCCATCTCCATCCTTATCAATGGTCAGCTTCTTGCCAAACTCGATGAGTTCCTGCAATGTTTCAGGTGGTCGATTCAACCCGACTTCAGCAAACAGACGCTTATTGTAGACGAGAGCAAGGTGATTCCCCAGCTCATCTCCAATCTGATAGAGATGACCCTGATACCAGGTGAGACCTTTGGGATCAAAGGCAGCTAATTCTTCTTCTGAGAAAAAGTTTTCAAGTGGTTTAACGATATCCATCTCCACCAGAGCGCCGGTAAAATCACTGGGACCATATAACAAATCCGGACCACCCTCAGTAAAACCGGTGGCAGACATATAGGCCATGCGAACTTCTTCATTTTCTTTGTAGAGTAAATGGACCCTGATGTCAGGATGTAGAGCTTCGTATTCAGCGACCAGATCGTTAAGAACGGCACGACTGGGAGCTGGCATAGGGTGCCAGAGATGCAGCGTCGTCTGCTCTGCCCCGATCAGCGATCCAAACATGAGTACGCTCACCAGAAGGTACAGTAGTAACTTCATACTACCCTTCAAATTCTGACTGAGATGTGATTGAATATTTCCTATCACTCCGTTACTCCTCGAAGCTCAATTGAGTATTATTAGTATCTGTCATCAATGCCACTAGTAACCATGGGCCAAAAGAAGGTAAGTGCTTCATCAAGATGTGCACGCCAGGATCCCCATGAATGCCCCTCGTGCCACTCTCTCCAGCGTAGATTCCATTGATCATCTTCCAATATACCCTTAAAGCCTATTGCGCTATTATAAATAGATGGCTCATAGGTACCGGCATCCATATAGATTTTTACTGGGAGCACGGGAGAAGCCTCATATTGCTCAATCAGGTCTCCAATCCAGACAGCTGGAGAGTAAGCACCGCAATTTCCAAACACCTCGGGGTGCTGAATCGTAAATAATAGCGATGCCAATCCACCCAGGCTCACACCAGCCACAGCCCGATATTCAGCTTCTGGCATAGTTCTATATTGAGTATCAATCCAGGGCACAAGTTCACTTACAAACATATCCATAAATTCGTAATCATAGGCATACTCATTATTCCGGTTTAAAGGATCAACAAATACTGCAATCACAGGTGGGATAAGTTCTTGAGAAATCATCAAATCAAGGACATTGCGAGTCAATCCAAGATTCAGTTGTTCATTGCCATCATGAAAATAAATGCTCCGATAACTCTGCGTTCCTTCAGCATAGCCCGGTGGAGTATAAACCACCATGGGTCTTGAGCGTCCCTGGGTTGTATCGCTAAATATTGTTGAATGAAGAGTACCATGTGGAATATCATATGATTGAATTTCCGGCGGCTGGACATAGCCCAGCATAGACAACTCAGAATTAGGTCCGTATCCACCGCTGCAGGTGTTGGGGTTTAATGGATCAAGAATCCAGTTCCCATCCACAACGATTTTATAGTCAAGTCTGGCATCATGTTCGAATTGGTAGCCTGCATAATAAAGGTTTGTGCCAGACAAATGATCTAGATTTTGGTTTGTGGGATCCCATCCCGTGAAATCCCCGGCCACTGCGACTTGAGGGGAGGATCCATTTAGGTATAAAAAGTATGCTGTACCATCCTCGATATATGGGATACCGGTTGTCGTATCTGCCCATTGGATGAAAGAGTCTACCAGGACCTGCTTCTGATCTGCAGCAGCCTGGTTAACTGAGCTAATAAAATCATTAAAGCTAAATTCATTTTCTGCAGAGTTTTTTGATTGCACCGAAAAATCACCAGGGCTGTTTGATTTATCCAGAATTTCCGGAGAAATCCAGCAGGATTGGAGGGTAATTAGTACCAGAATAATAAGTGTTTGTATTTTCATTATCAGGTGTTTTTCACAATTACAACTCAGAATCTCATTAACCAGTTTTCGGGTGAGTGTAACAATCCCAAACTGATTCCAGCTACTTGCTTGATCTCATTACACTCGATTGAAAACAAGTATCAGCTCTTTTAAAAAAACAGGGTGGAGAAGAACTTCTCCACCCTGTATAAGCTTAAACCAATCGCATAGCGATTATTTCAGCATGAGCATTTTCTTGCTAATGCTTTGATCACCGGTGGTCAGTGTATAAATATACAAACCACTGGAAACCATGTTGCCTGAATGATCCAGACCATTCCATGTAATGGAGTAACTTCCAGCATTGCTATAACCAGCTTTGAGTGTCCGTACTTCCTGACCAAGAGCATTATAGATGGTCAGTTCAACCTTACTAGCTTCTGGTAAAACATAATTGATGCTAGTTGTTGGGTTGAATGGGTTAGGATAGTTCTGTGACAGGCTAAGTGCTGTAGGAGCAACGATTTCATCTACTCCAAGAGTTCCTGTATTAGTATCATAATCCCATAGGTAGTAGAAATTAGGATTGATGCTACCCCAGGCTGAAGCAATGGTATAGGTGGTAGTTGCATCATTGATATTCTCAATATGATTCAAACCAAAACTACTTTCATTGTCGCCACCGCCAATACCGAACTTGAACTCTTGTCCAATTGTATTATTGGAGCTATCAGGTGCATATTCGAATTGAAGCGTATATACATTATCTTCAGCTGTAACATCACCATGGGTTCCGTCATCAAACAGTTCTTTTTCTTCAAGCTCGGCTAAGGGTAGACCCCAACCTGTCCAATCACCTGTGGCGGGACCATTCATGAAGACACCAAGAGTGTCAATCTGTTCAGAAGTAGAAATATTGAAGTTACCCTGAATATCATTAAGGACGATACCCTCATTTACGTGCCAGTAAGCTGGACGCATATCGAGTGTATAGGACACAGTCACATGACCACCAACAGGATTGGTATTACGGAAAAGAGGCTGACGACGACCATCAACATTACTGATGACATCATCCATCACCACAGCATCAACACCAGAGATAACCACTTCACGACGCTCTGCCTCTGAGGGTGTACTACCTGCATAATCAAAGTTGAAGTAGGTTTCGCGAAATTCGGCGCCTTCGTCATCCAGTTTATAGTACTGGTAATATAGGTTCTCACCAAAACTCAGAACAACATCTGGAATAGTCACGGAATAGATATTACCAAAGATACCTTCTTTGGTAAGACCAGCTGTAGCAACTTCCAATGCGGACCCAAAATAGCCATAGCGAACGATGACAGAATCACCAACCTGGTAGCCATTCTCAGCAATAGTTGTTGAGAAATCAGCCTTGAAAGTCAGGTCCGTTGTATCAGCACCTGTAAACCCAGCTGGTCTCAGACCGGCAAACCAACTCCAATAGAGGGTGGTATCATCGCCAGAATAGCTGGCAGGAATATTGTCTCCGCTTGGATTGTATAGCATGTCACCCCAGTCTTGGGTCGGATCAGAACCAGCAGCGTGGACTATAAATTTGAAGCCATTACTACCCGTTGCATCGGCCAGTGGAACGTGGACATCGGCAGAATAGAAGTTATCCGAATTATACTGTTGGCTACCGCCATTTGCATGGGGTGTTTCCTGGGTCAGCCACATGGTTGAGCCCCAGTCCAAATCACCGAATCCACCACGGGCACCAACCCACATGGTTTCATCATTGAAATCTTCCCAGCCCTGCATGTTGACACGAATGTGAACTGCAATGGTTGAGTCATTGGTATCTAAGGGTACATCAAATTGAGGTACATCGTTTTCATAGCCATTCACATATTGTAAAGGTATGGTGGTATCTGTACCTGAGAATCCGGACAGATCCAATGAACGATTGGGATTGCCTTCCCAACCACCCCAGGCTGCGTCAATGGGAGCTGGTAATGAATTGGTGAAGAACTTGTATCCTCCAACAGTACCATCTGGAACTGACATAGTGGCTTCCCAGTAATCTCCACCTACATTGGTGAAAACGACAGGGGAAAGGTTGTCCCAGGTCAAGCCAGTAACATCACCGCGCATCTGAACCGTACTCATTGCGTTAAGTGTATCCGGAACAAATGCTGTATTTGCACGGAAGGTTACGTTCACATCAGCTGATACAGAAACGATCATCATCAGTGAAAGGGTTAGTGTAACTATAAAGCGCATTTAAACCTCCTTGGTTTTTATTGCTTGTTTAAAACGTGAATTCCATACCGTAGGTATGTATTAATCCAAAATATTGATACTCTTGCAAGCTGTAATCAAAGCTCACAGTATTTCTATTAATAGGTAATTTTAGACCAGCACCAGCTGAATAATTGATCAAGCTGGCCTCGTTTCCGATATTTTTAAATCCTGTGCGTAGAAAAAATTTATCAAGGACAGCTACTTCAACCCCAGTATTGACAACTTCAACATTGTCGGATGGGACGAGAGCATCTGCGAGCCATGTAACTTCCATAGCAGAGCCAAAGGACATGGAGTAGGCTACACCTAGACGAAATAGTAGTGGTAGTGGCCAATCATCAACTTTTAACTTGGCGACAAGCGTCTCGTTATTGCCCGTATTATCTGGATCAATATCTATTCGTGTCAGCAAATCAGCTCCATCAAGAATCATATTAGCTCCAAAATTGGAAATACTCATCCCAATCTGAAGACCAGACATCTGAGTGCGGAAGAGAATACCCACATCAAGAGCCATAGACGTGGCTGTCTCATGCCAGATTTTTTGTTGAATATATTTGCCAGTACCTCCAATGGAGAACCTATCGGTCAGCATACGGGAATAATTTAAGCTTACAGACAAATCACTGGCCTGCCAATATTGACCGGTTCCGTCTTGATTGAAAACATTGGTGATCTCCTCTTCACCATAATCCAAAACCGTAAAACTGAGACCAATGGCATCAGAAGGTGATATTTTAAAAATGCCGGCTGCATACTGAAACTTTGAGCCCACAAACCAATTACTACTGGTAAACTGAATGTGATTACCTTGTAATTGAGCCGCTGCTCCTGGATTCCAATAGATTGTTGAGGCATCCTGAGCACGGGCCACCTGACTACCACCCAGGGCGATACCTACGGCACCAACATCAATACCTAGAAATGGTGCAGCGCTGGTACCGACTTTTGCTTGTCCTAATGCTAATAGAGGCAGCAAACTAAGTATGATAATTTTAGATTTCATCTGCTTCAACACCCTATTTCACAATCGCTAATTTACCGGTTTTGTGTCCAAATTCCGTGGCCACAACATAAAAATAGATTCCGTAGGCGATGTCAAGATTCTCGGATGATTTGAGATTCCAATTCACCATGGCATTCTCTATGGCACTATCGTTCACCAGGGTTTGTACAAGATCTCCCCGAGCTGTATAGATATGGATCGAAGCATCATAGGGAATATGGGTGAAAGTCACTCTCCGCTCCCCTCTTCCACTGGTGATTCCTGGTGCCAGGGGGTGTTCAAAAATACTGGCTGCTATATATGGATTGGGGAAAACCTTAATGTCATCTAACGCTTCTTTAATCGTTGCGGTCTCAATCCGTGGTACTTCAGGACTAAAGACGAAGACATCTCCATCCCTAAAAGGCTGAGTAGTATTCACGTACACCGTATCGGTCTCGGTAAATGTAAAGACCGTGTCCAAGTCTGGATAAAGAGGTGAGTCTCTGAAGACTATATTCCAGGTATAAAAATAGTTACCATTTATATCTTGATCAAAAATCAATAGAACATCGCCGCTTGTGAGCGTCCCATTTTGGTCCTGATCATCAAATAGAATCTGTGGGTTATAGCCATCCGTCACATTTGAAAGCTGAAAATTTACAGCCAGGTTTTCGTTTTGAGCTCCACCGAAAAAATCAACCATAAAGGTCGAGTCATTCGCTGTAAAAATGGGATTCGTTGCAAAAGTTATCTCATAGTTTGATGGATATCTGATGGGATATAGAATGACGCCACCACCAAGATTGATAATGGTGGTTCCAAAAATGAAATCATACTTGTCGGGTGTATTCCAACCGGTGAGTGAATCTATGAGCTCCACGTCCCAATCATTCTCAAAGTAAAGCTCCAACCCATCAAAAATATCACTATCGAAGGCTTCATCCACAAATGGGGACCCATAAATATAAGGGCTTCGATAAACGGGATAATATTGACCTGTAATGGTGTAGCTATCCTCAGGGAGGCTGCCTGTTGTCGATGCGCGTATTGCTCCCGCCTCACTTCTTAAATCGAATTCTGCAGGTGGCACAAAGCTGCCGCTCAGATCAACCACTTCTACGCTTGATTCAACAATATTTTTTATGCCAAGTTGAACATAGAGTGTGTCCAAAGGATCAAAGGTCACACTGAATCCAGTAGAGTCTAGCACGGAATAGGATGTGGTCAGGCGGTTTAATTCATCTGCATCGCCAAATTCAAAATTTGGTTCTCCATCTTGAGGTAAGCCATCACCTTCAGAACCATCAGCATCGTTTGTCCCTGCTATACCATCGGTTCCAACATCGTCAGTTATGGAATCCCAATCATTGTCATTATCCACACCATCGGTAGCCATATCCTCAAATGTAAGTTTGTAGACATGATCTTTAAGTGCCTGAGGATCTATGACATTCACTTGAACATTTCCCGTTCCCACAACTGAGACATGATCGATAGGAAGATCACCGGTTGATGATGTGTATCCTGGAGGGGTGGGACCCGGGACAATCATGACAGTATTTTGATCGAGGGATACTTCACCTGTGGGTGAGATTGCTACGAATTTTGTATTCTCAGATGGGAAAATATCGGTTGGTGCATCGCCACGATCGTAAGCAACAACGGCATAGTAGTAGGTTCTACCATTAAGGACATCATTATCAGTATAACTATGCTGAAGACCAGTATTATCTCCCAAATAGAAGGTGTATCCATCACTTTGTGTAAAGAGATCCTCACTGGGATAAAAGGGACCGGAATATTCATTAATGAGATCGAATTGTTCTAGAAATTCATAGCCTTCGATAACACCCAGGCTGTTGGTGATCGTGCGTACATCATTGAAGTTGGGGTCTGTGGCTCGATAAATCTTATATCCCTCAAAATCCTTATATTTCAATACCGGATCAATTGATTCTTCTGCTCTCCGATCCCAATACAAGGTCACTGATCCATCACCCGCTACGGCAGACACTGTAGGTTTCAGGGGAGCAGTTGGGAAACGGTAATCACTATCATAAATATTTTTTACCGTGGTTAAGTTTTTAAGCAAATCCGGCTGATCTTCACCATAGAGTAATCCGATTGAGAATCGTTCTGTTTGCCCGGCTTGGAGTGGGAAGTAACCAGAACTATATACAAAGTCCCCATCCTCACCAGACACTGGTCTACCATTCTGGATGGAAGCAGGTACATCGAAAAACCCTGGTTCCATCATATCCCACAATACTTCATCATTGTGCATGGGAATATCACCGGCTGGTGTAAAATAGTTAAATGATGTCAGACCGATCTGGTCAGATTCATCAGGATCAGTACGGTCAAAATTAGGCTCACCGGCATCTGGCCAACCATTCCCTTCCGATCCATCCACATCATCTGTCCCAGGTACTCCATCTGAACCAATATCATCAAATTCAGCAACCCAATCACCATCGTTATCATCATTATCATCGCGTTGTTCATCGATCATAGGATTCAATGATCCCAGTCCACTCACATAGTTTACAAAGGCAGTCGGATTCAAAATATCGAAGAGTATGTCGCCATCCTGGTCTTTTCTTATCTGACGGTAATGCAAATAATAGTTTTCGTCAATCAGTCCATCCAGATCATTGTCAAAACCATCAACAGCATTACCATTTACGATCAGATCACTACTATTAGCTGCATTGGGCGCCAGGATTTCGTTACCCTCGGGAAGCAATGTATCACCTGGCGATAGCACCATAACCAGACCACGAGTGGAGATAGTATCAGGACCAGCGGTTAGAAAATGTGAGCTACGAATAAACTGCTCATCAATCAGAATTAATTCATCGCCCAGATTCAATACCCGATTTTCAAAATCTTCTTCTTCAAAAAAATCTGCATCACCATAATCAACAGCATCACGATCATTGTCAATTCCGTCAAATGGGTTTCCTGGGCTTTCTAAAAAGGCATAACCCACCATACCAACTTCATTGCCAACCCAATTCGAGTTTCTAGAGACATTGTTGTCGTAGTCACCTGTAAAAGTCAGATCTCTTTCGACATCGAAAAATGACCAATCATCATCATATTCTCCTGGGCGATTGTCAGTACCGGTAACACCAATGTAAGTTCCTACGAGCATTCCAAATACGATCTGATCATAGTCTGTAGTACTGGTATTGGTTACTTCATAAAGCCAGAAAATTACATCCTGAGCAAGAAATTGCCCCCATTGCATCCCTCTAACTTTCACTTCCAGACCTAAACCAGATCTGGTCAGGTCAGTACTATCTGGCTTGAAGGCTACCCGATAGTTATTGTTTTCTGGGAAATTAAACTCTTCGTCATTAGCATCATCCATGACATAGTAACTTTCCTCTGAGGCATTTGAAATTTGACCAAAATATCCATTCCAGGTACCAGCCCAACCTGGTTGATCAGGCCAGATGGATGGCCAACTCAGTGGATTTGTACTCATTGCGATGGAAGATTGATCTGGTTCGGCATAGCCTGAAACGGGCTCAAAACCCCATTGCTTGCCCGTCGGGCTAATTTCGTGTCCACCCAGTGTGGGTCTATCAACTGGAGATACGACAACTGTGTGAAATGTCTTTTCAGTTCCAGAAGTATCAAGGGTGGTAATCTGCGCTCCGACGAAGGGACTCACATCCCCGACGTATCCATTATTCTCATGTATCCAGGCACCACGCGGACCCTTATCTGAGGGTTGTCCGACGACTCCCCAATTTCCAAACACAGTTTTGACAAGATTTCCCTTATGAACTGCATTTTTCCGATGGACTCTCCCACTTTCAGCAAATAGTCCGGAAATACTAATGAGTATGATGAGAGCTAATTTGATCGTATACATATTCAGTCTGGAATTCATTAGAAATTTAGCCCCAATCCTAATTCAATGCGTCGTGGTTCAGAGTAGAAGGTTTCATTACGGAACCACTCTTCAACAGTGTTTATGGACTCATTTACGTTAAGATTTTCAACCTGCTGCTGATCGGGAGTAAAATCTGCAACTCCCGTTTTATCATAGACACCAGTTTGATTCAAATGATCCAGGACATTCTGGACCCTTAAGAATACCTGACTTTCCTTGGCAAATATATTGAATTTGTAATAAACATTGAGATCCAGATTGAGGGTGACTGGTTTGCTTGCGCTGTTGGTCAGGAGTGTATTCTCAGCCGCTAAATTCGGTGTATATGGCAGACCGCTACCAAAAGCACCGATGGCACTAACACCCCAAACTGCTGCGTTGTAATTCGCTGACATATTTACTGTATGTCGCTGATCCCAATTTAAAGCTCGAATATAGATTCCAGGTTCAGCTCCACCGGCAACCGAATTTCTGGCTTCCTCTGGATCAGAGGCTGTACCTTCTGCCACTTGAAAGGTATAGTCAATGTTTCCCGATATGCCATTGGTATTGAAATAGTTCAATGCCAGGACCATACCCTTTACATACGCAAAATCGCTGTTCTCAATTTTATTGTAATAGGCTGACCCGCCAAATATTTCAATCTGTTCAGAGTTTGTACCAATCAAGTTCCGTATATCTCTAAAATAACCAGTTAAATCCAGGCTAACGCCATCCATAATTTCCTGAGTTATACCAATCTCACCTGAAATTGTTTTTTCAGGCTTTAAATCTGCATTCCCAACCACCCCAATATTACCGGTACCGCTATCAAGATCAAAATCTGGATTGCGATAGAGATGCTCAAAACGAGGGATTTGCAGGAAGTGTCCATAGGAGACGTGAACCACACCCTTGTCAGTAATAGGGAAACTGGCACCAAATCTCGGGCTGAATTGTAATTTATCTTCCGCCTGTGTATACCAGTAAGCACTGCGCTCAGTTACTGATTTCAACACATCTCCATCATTACCATAAATCCCGTTATTGTCAGTGTCATGGTAGATATTGTTTAATCTTAGAGGCTCATAGATACTTGGATCGGAGGGGTCGGCTAACACATGACCATCGGGTTTGAAATAATCCATTCTCACACCGATATTAATGATGAGCTCCTTGAGCTCTATTTTATCCTGGATATATGCTGAGAATTCAATTGGCTTGTGTTCGTACTGACTATTATAAATAGACGAAACATCAAAGATACGTGGGTTGGCTATGCGGGGATCATCAAACACAATATCTAAAGTGGTTTTATCAGAAGGTGGCTGTAAGGTACTATCCTGAAGAGAAAGCGTATGTTGCCTGTATTCAACTCCCGCCTTTACCTGATGCTGGGAGGTAACCTGATTTACGTAGTCAATCTTAATAAGGTCTGTGATACTCTCTCGATTGAAGCGACCGTTGTTTGTGCCAGCTGTTGGAAAGGCATATGAATGCATGCTGGCTCCCACTTCATCGTACACCACATAGTCATCTTCATTATAATGAAAATAAGTTTTCCGAGCTCGAGAAAGACCCACCGAATAATAACTGTTCACATTCAGGCTATGTGTCAATTTTGCCAGATAATTGTAGCTCTGGGTCTGTCTAGTCAAATCACCATATGGATTTAATCGGTATGAACGTTCATAATCTTGATAAGTAACATCAGTATATGACCCTTGAAAAGACAATCGCAATCCAGGTGATAAGTACCAGTTAACTCGGCCATGATAGAATTGTCGATGATTCCATTGCATGGGTTTGAATTCGCCATCACCTAGGGAATTTGTATGGTTCCCATGAACCTTGGCATATCCATCTGTAAGAAGACTGTCAATAAGCAAATCGTAGTCAACATCACTCATTGAGCCTTGATCTGGGATATCGACGTACAATTGAGTGACCAAAGAATCCAGTTGAGCATCTGCACCCAGAGAAGTTACCGCATCTGGCATTACTACTGCTACTGCCCATGGATTGAACAGGTGTTGACCATTTAACCATCCCTGCCAGTAAACATCACGTAGAGAAAAGCTCATGTCCAACTTGTCTTTTATAATTGGACCATGTAACGAAAGGTCCAGATTCTTTATCGTGATGGGATTAAACTCATCTATACCCATATACAATTTGTCATGGCTACTTAGGTAGTCGCCTGCGTAAACAGATAGATTGCCACCCCATTCTTTATAACCGGTTTTTGTAGTTACGTTTACAATTCCTGACATGGCCTGCCCGTATTCGGCATTAAAAGCACCGGAAATGACCTGTAACTCCTGTATGAGATCTTTGGATACTTCAAACATCTGCCCACCATCGTAGACATCTGTGACAGGGATACCATCAATCCAGTAGGCAACTTCACCAGAACGACCACCACGCATATGACCATCAACCATTCCTGCCTGAAGGTTGATAATATCTCCCATATCGGTGACGGGCATAGAGGCTATTTGCTCAGCCGATACGATGGCGGATGTGGCGGTCAAATCCTTGACGATTGTTGCACGTTTTGCCACAACCTCAACCACCTCTCCTGATTGCAGAATAGTTGGAGGTAATTCAAATTCAACATTGGTTGTCAAATCAGCCCGGACCATCACTTCAGATATGCGTACCTGCTGATAACCAATCATCGTAGCAGTAAGTGAGTACTCACCCGGCTCAATACCAATAATGTAAAAACTTCCATCAAGATTTACAGAAGCTCCGAATCGTGAATTATCCACAATAACATTACAGCCAATGAGCCCTTCCAGGCTTTCAGCATCCCTGACTGTTCCAGATATTTTTCCAGTCGTGCCAGCTGTCAAGACAGTACTTAGAAGACTTACCACAGTAAGTAGACGGAGTGTATTACGATAAATCCCAGTCATCGAAAACAACATAACCCCACGTTTTTGAATTTAGTAACCCTATCCTGAGTTACGTTTCTCCAAGTTATGTTTAGCACCAGCGCATGTCAACAATATTTACCCAATTTCTCAGTGAGTTTTTTTCTGCAACGCTTCGTCCATTAAGACCTTAATGAATAAGGCTTTATGAGCCCTGTTCATGTCCGTGAAAAATGAATGATTGGCCTGTACGTCACCCTACTATCGAGGTTTGTTAAGGGGGTGTGAAGAAACCGTTAAAACACTATTTCGGCCACCGTAGGGGTCACTTGAAAACGCTTCAGCATTTGGATCAGCAATCCATTCTTCCCCATTCAGAATAAATTTGTAGTTATATTTACCAGGTTTTAAAGGAATTTCAATAAAGAGGCTATCCCCGTGTCGGGATCTTGAATAATCACGGGCTGTCCAATTATTAAAATCTCCTGCAACCTGTAGCTGGTCAACATTGCTATCCTTATCGATATAAAACAATTTCTTCAACTGATAATCAGCTGACAGCCTATTCGTAAACGCAACCCATTGCGGTAGATTTTCACTCATATCACCCAGGAATTCCCAGGCTGAAAGTGTATTGGCAGGCAACCGAAGCAGCAGATTGCCCCCCTCTAGACGTATGATTGCTTCGCCATAGATTTTTTGGATCTCAGAAATATCCATTTCCGGTGGAAGCGGAATCGAAATAAATTCTTGAGTCGCAGCATTGTTCAGACATACTAATACACGCTCATTACCCAGTTTTCTGAGATAAGCATAAATTGACCAGTCCTTATACAGCTCTTTGAAACTCCCCTGACTTAGGGCTGGAAATTTATTCCTTAATTCTGTGAGTTCAATAAATTGCTTTTTCTGAAGCATTTGCTCCTGGGAAAGTGGGTCTGGATAAGGTAGACGATTTAAATAGTCCTGAGATTCACCGCTCACATCATCAACAGAGTAGCCCCTCATCCCCAATTCAGTCCCAGAATAAATAACGGGTAACCCCGGAGCCGTCATCAACCACCCCAGAGCCAGAAGTTGTTTTTCCCAGGCATTCTCTTCCAGATCGACATTAAACCGAGCAACATCGTGATTATCAATAAGAGTAGCAAAGGATGCATTCGGCAAACTCTGGGAATTCAGCTCGTAGAATTTTGAAAAATCACCCAATCCGGCTCCTTTATTAAAGGTATTTCTGATGGCGTAATAGCCGGGAATATCAAACAGATAATCAAAGCCAATATTGTCATATGGCCCGATCCGCCAGGCTTCTCCCCAGAATACTTCGCCAAGCAGTAAAAACTCTGGGCCAGCCAAATTCTTGATCCTGGCTGTGTACTCCCTCCAGAAACTTATGGGGACGTGCTTGACAGCATCCAATCGGAAGCCATCACAACCAGTCTCCTCGATCCAATATTTTGAAACCTCAAACAAATAGTCGCTGACTTCGACTCTTTCCTGGGCTAGATCAGGTAAACCGTGGAGTTCACCTCGCTCAATTTGCGACTGATTCTGCCAATCAGTGATGACATAGGGTTCACCGCGCTCATTTGCATGGAACCAATTCTTTTTGCTCTCATCATCGATCCAGGGGTGATCAGCAGCAGTCTGATTAAAAGGCATATCAAATATGATTTTCATATTTCTCAAATGAGCTGCTTCAACGAGGGCCTTCAATTCATTGAGAGTTCCAAAATGTTCATCCACCTTATAAAAATCGATAGGGTGATATCCATGATAGGGCCACCATCCCACATAGTCCGTATTTGAATTATCGATAAAGGGTGAGATCCAGATCATATTGATACCAAGAGCTTTCAAACTATCCAGAGATTGAGTAACACCGAGGAGATCCCCGCCTTGATAATGCTTCAGTGCTTCTGGATTACTACCATCATACGGTTTATAGCTATTTGAATTGCTGCCCTCATTATTGTCCGGGTTCCCATCCACAAAACGGTCTATCATAAGAAAATACATGATATCAGCTGATTCAGGTTTTGCTGAAGGGCTACAGTTTACGAGCAAAAATAGAATTGTTAAAGACACTGAAATAATATTGCTGAATTTTCGCATCTGTAATCTTAGGATAAGTGTCCACAGATTTCAATACAAAACAATTTAAATCCACCAGCTTTTGGCGTTGGCAGTTTGTGTCCTCGGCTTATTTTCAAAGGATGACAAGAAGCTTAGAAATAAATCTAACCGCAAAAGTCAAAGCCGCCGGCTGAGCAGGTAAAATTGGTCCAGGGGACCTGGACGACATACTCTGCGGGATTGATATTCCATCACATCCTGACCTGCTCGTAGGTATCGACCATCGCGATGACAGCTCAGTTTATAAGCTGAGTGAAGACATTGCCGTTGTCCAATCGCTAGACTTCTTCACCCCCATTGTTGATGACCCATTTACTTTTGGACAGATCACGGCTGCCAATGCCCTTAGTGACCTTTACGCCATGGGAGCTCGCCCAGTCACGGCACTGAATATTGTCGGCTTCCCTGTTGATGATATGGATAATTCTGTTTTACGTGAGATTCTGCGGGGCGGTTTGAGCAAGATTAACGAATCAGGTGCAGTACTTGCCGGGGGTCACTCCATCAAGGATGATGAGCTGAAATATGGACTTTCTGTGACTGGTGTTGTCCATCCTGACAAAATAATTCCTAACGGCGGTGCCCAGCCTGGAGATGTTCTGGTTCTCACCAAAGCTTTGGGTACTGGAATCGTCGCCACCGCCCTGAAGCAAAAGATCAGCTCTCCTGAAGAATTGGACGCCATGGTAAAAAGCATGGTCCAGTTGAATAAATATGCCGCTGATGTGGTTGCAGGCTATTCAGTAAACGCCATGACTGATATTACTGGTTATGGATTGGTTGGTCACATGCTGGAGATGTTGGATGCCAGCTTCATGGATGCAAAAATCTTTGTAGACCAACTCCCCGTGCTACCAGGAACCTATAAATACGCTGAACAAAAAGTGATCCCAGGTGGATTGCTGAGTAATCGCAAATTCTACAAACCCCGTATTGCTATTGGGGCTGGTGTGACAAGGCTGGAAGAATTACTGGTAGTTGATCCACAAACTTCTGGAGGACTGTTGATTAGTATTCCAGGTGAGAAAGCCAAGATCTTTGTTGATGATCTCCATGCTAATGGAGTTGAGGCAGCCAGGATAATTGGTGAAATCAGCAATTCCAGTGCTGAGCCCCGTATCTCCCTTCAGAAATAATCTAATACTAATTCGATGGAATCAACAGGATCCCAGGCTGGACCTGGAATTAGTTATAGATAAAAATGAATTTGACTCAATATCTGTGATTCAGGATCTGGACTCGCATCAGGTAGCTCCAGCGAGCTGTTACGATAGCTTAATTTTACTTCCATACCTCGAACTGGGAAAAACTCCAGGCCCAAACTGGTTCTTTGAATTGCACCAGTGGTCAGATCAATGTTGGGATCAAAAAACTCATAGCGTCCCACAATGTCCAGCCCTTGAAACAGACGGTAGCTCAATTGCTGGAAGGTTGCCATATTGGTGATATCAGATTGTATCCATCCATTCATTTGAGCCCACTCCCCTAACCAGACTATGCCGTAACTGGAAATCCCCCAAGTAGCCACAGAAGCATTGATTAGTTTACTCTCATCAAGGTAAGCCAGGCCAATTTGAGCAGAAAACAGGTCACCTGAATACAAATAGCTCATTTTAAGAGCAGTGAACAGGTCAGAATCCGCTGACCCATTCTGTTGAATAAAGGATGTACCTGCCATGACAGACAGATCAAGACCCACGATTGGTGAGCTTCCAAACTCCATGAGTTTTGGGGATTCAAGAAAGGGTGTGTAAGGCATACCTTCCCGGTTTAGTCCCTGAAGCGTTAAGTTTCCACCTCGTGTAAAAATGCTGTGATCATCTATTCTCCAACCGAGAACAGGTAGGGCTTTTGCCAGACTCACCCAACTCTCCAGGGGTAATCCTTCATAGCGGAGACCACCCGAGAACCTGAATTCCTCAGAAATCCGTAAAACTTCTGCATGAGTTATCAGGCTCCCCATTTCCGCACCGCCGTATAGGGCAAACTGCATTGGAAACTGCCTCAAATCTTTATCTGCTTGTGCAATCATCTGATAACGTGTATCCAGACCAAAATAAAGGGGGAATTCGCTATCTTCATTTTCCCACGGAAAGGCTATATCTTTCATAATGAGGCTTTCCCGGGCATACTCTTCCCCATACTCTGTCCGATTTGCTCCACCACCCTGATATGAATGGCATGAACCACAGCTCACTTCCTCCATGAGGGCAAAACGAGGAAGGGCTAGCAAGCTATTTATTGAAAGGACCAGGATCGCTATTCTAATTATTAGTTTCAATTGTCAAGTGCTCCCTGGTTTATCCATGTCTCAATTGTGGCAATCGTACCGGCTGAAAGTGCAGGTCCACCCTGCGGCATAAGCCCGCCAACTTCTCCCTTGAGCCGTTTGATAATTAAACTATTGGCTCCATCTCCAACTGTGACGACAGGTCCGTTGGACGAGGTACCAGCCATGAGGTTGGCGTATGAGCTTAGGCTCAAGCCACCATTTGACCCGTGACAACCAGCACAATTAGAATTCCAGATAGGTTGAACAGATCCAGAGTAACTCACCGCTGCTTCGGCCTCTCCGGAGAGAGCAATAACATCTGGAGTAGATGGGCTGTTTGAATTTATGGTCAAGTCTCCATTGAATGTGCCTGCGCCATCCGGTTGCAAAGTGATGGTCACAACCTGAGATGCCCCTGGGGTCAATTCGATAGGTGTGCTTACATCCATACTATAGACATCAAGCTCAAAATCGATGGATGATATGAGAAGTGTATCATTCCCTGTACTACTTAACGTGATTGCCTGCTGGCTGCTGGTAGTACTCAGAATGGTACCAAAATTCAGACTGCTGTTTGAGAGCGTTAGTGCTGGAACCGGTAAGGCTGTCCCTGTTCCCGTCAGGTTAATGAAAAGCTCAGGATTTTCAAGATCATCACTATTTATCAAAACTTGAGCTGTATAGGTCAATTCGGCTGTAGGTGTGAAAACCAACTCTGCCTGGAGGGTATCATCAGCTAACACTACAAATACACCTTGTGGCTGTAATGTGTAAGCAGTGTTATCCTGAACCAGAGTCATTTCTCCCTGAAGCTCACCCACACCACTGTTGATGATCTGAATTTGTCTGATTTGTGGGGATCCGATGGTTACGGTGGAAAAATCAATATCCGTAGCTTCGACTACAATTTGTGGGAGTAGAACTTCGGGTTCGCCCATATCGCTACAACTTCCCAAGAACATGATAAGAAGTGAAGCTCCAATAAGTATTCGTGATAAATAATTCATCGTAAGATATAATTGTTTAAGGGTCATTCATCAAGCATAAACATGACCATATATATCACTATTGGAAAAGACCTTTATCTCCACTGTGTTCTCTTAGTAAATATTGTTACTCTAAATTATTTAGTTTACAACTCGTCAGGACTGATCATATTTAGAGCGAATAACAAATATGAAAAAAAATATGTCAGAGTATCAGGTCAAAAATCCCACCGCGCAACACCAATATCAATTTGATGTTGAAGGAATGAGTTGTGCTGCCTGTGTCGCCAATGTTGAAACTGCCATCAAACAATTACCCGGTGTTCAGGAAGTCTCGGTTAATCTAGCCACTGAATCGGCCACGGTTACAAGTCTAGAGTCTATTCCTATTAAAAAATTCACCCGGGTTGTTTCTAAAATGGGATACAAGTTGGAACCCCAGGGTTCATCTTCATTGGTTCATAGACAACAACGCGCCATTGCAAGTTGGAAACGCCTACTCGTCATTCAGGCAATCTTCGGCATTCCTCTTCTAGTATATGCTATGCTAGAGATGATTCTGGAATTGGACCTGCTTTCAACTTCCAATAACATCCTGGTCCAATTGACCCTGGCTACCATTCTCATTATCAGCGGGTTTGGATATTATCAGCGGGGATTCAAGCATTTAATTATGCTTGTTCCCAATATGGATACACTGGTTGCCCTCGGAACTGGCTCAGCTTACATCTATTCTCTAATTTCAGCTCTGAACCTTCAATTCGGGTGGGAAGTAGATGGTTTCCAGACCCTCTACTTTGAAGCAGCGGGGACCATATTGCTCTTCATAACTTTTGGGAAATGGTTGGAATCTGTAGCGAGGGGCAAAACGACTGAGGCACTCACCGGTCTCATGGAGCAAATGCCAACGGAGGCAGAAGTGAAAAGGGATGGTGCCTGGGCAACCCTTCCAATGAGCGATGTTAAAAGTGGCGATGAGATCAGGGTCAAACCCCATTCTAAGATTCCCGTCGATGGTGTCGTTATTGAAGGTGCCAGTAATGTGGACGAGTCCTCGATCAGCGGCGAATCACTCCCTGTTGAAAAACTTCGGGGTAGCAAAGTGATCGGAGCCAGTCTTAATCTACAGACTACACTGATTCTACGTGCTGAAAAGATCGGTCGCGACTCCATGTTTGGTCAAATCATTGATCTGGTTGAAAAAGCTCAGATGCGTAAACCAAAAATCCAAAAACTGGTGGATAAGATCGCTGCCATATTTGTCCCCGTTGTCTTAAGCCTGGCCATCTTGAGCGGGATCACCTGGTTCGCCCTTGGATTCGGATTGACTTTCGCCATTAATGTCATGATCTCAGTATTGATTATTGCCTGCCCCTGCGCTCTGGGCCTGGCTACGCCTACAGCTCTCGTGGTTGGTAGTGGCATTGCTGCCAGGGGTGGTATTTTATTCAAATCAGCAGATGCCTTCCAATTGTTGAGTAAGGTTGACATCATGGTTTTTGATAAAACCGGAACCATTACTGAATCAAAATCTCAACTTATTGAAAAATTTCCCCAGGACGATCTGAGTTATTTGGGTATCGCCATGGGGCTTGAACAATTCAGCCAGCATCCACTGGCAGAAACACTCATAGATTACGGTAATCATCACTCCATTAAACCGGCTGATATGTCCGATGTTCGAGAAGTAGCTGGTTTCGGTCTGGAAGGACACAAAGATGGTAGTGTATATCGCATCAGAAAAATTGACCAAGCTGATGCCTTGCCAGAAGATTTTACAAAAACCTTGCGTGGCTATTATGAAAAGGGATATATCGTCTCAGGCGTTTTCAGTGAAACCTCAATCATGGGCTTGATGGCATTCTCTGACACCATTAAAACCGAGAGTTCAGCTGTTGTTAATGCGTTGACTAAAAAAGGTATTCAATCTTTCCTCCTCACTGGAGATAAAGAGCAGGCGGCTAAACATGTAGCCCATGAAACTGGTATTCAAAATTTTAGATCAGAAGTTCTCCCCGCTGATAAACATGACCATATCAATACACTGAAAGCTGGGGGGAAAACTGTGGGCATGCTGGGAGATGGTATCAATGATGCACCTGCACTGGTTGCAGCAGATATTGGCTTATCTTTTGGAGGAGGTACAGATATCGCTGTGAATGCGGCTGATGTAATTTTCCTCAACAATTCTCTGAGCAATCTTGTATTTGGACACAGAATTGCCCAGGCAACTATCTCAAAAATTCACCAAAACCTTTTTTGGGCATTTATATATAACCTGGCTGGTATCCCCATTGCCATGGGTCTGCTCTACCCGTTTACCGGCACACTCCTGAATCCCATGTTTGCGGGCATGGCTATGGCATTTTCATCAGTGTCCGTGGTCACCAATACCTTATTGCTACGCAGTAAGAAATATTTTCAAGAGATATAAAAAAAGGGTCCTCTCGGACCCTTTTTTTCAAACATTTTTATGTGATACCTAGTTAGGCATATTTCCCGTCTTAGGGGGCATTCCTGGAAAAGCCATAGGATCAGGCATTCTGATCTCACCATGCTCAGTTTCGTATTTGCTGATGTTTTGCTCCAGGGCTCTCAATAAGGCTTTAGTATGACTGGGCGTCATGATGATACGGGATTGAACATTGGCCTTGGGAGAACCGGGCATAACTCTTACAAAATCCATTACAAATTCAGCTGCAGAATGAGTGATTATTGCCAGATTGGCATATTCCCCATCAGCTACTTTCTCATTTACCTGAATCTGTATTTGCTGTGCTGGTTTATTTTTAGAATCCATAAATGATCCTTCGCGTCGCGTCGCTTTTGCTTATGAGTCCCAGGTTTTGTTTGAGGAGAGATTAGGGTTGTCTTCACCCCATTCTTCCTCTGTATGATCTGGATCTTTATCCCAATCAATTTCAGCTGCTTGAGTATCGGGTAAATCCTGATCATCAAAGCCAGATTCTTCAAACCTCAGGTATTCGTCACCGTAAACAGATTCATCGAAAAAATCGATATCCTGTACAATTTCCGAGACCATAAGGAATTCCAAAAAATCCATGTATTTTTTATTTTTTAGATTTGTTGCGCAGTGTGGACAGATGAGAGTTTTAGCTAATCTCTCTTCTGAAAGTTCTTCGCCACAATTCGGGCATACAATATCTTCCATTATACCCTCACTTTCAATATTTTGATTAATAGCCGGTTCATAAAAGCGCGCAAATGTAGTCGGGGACATAGGGGGTGCCAAGAGGTTTTTTAATGCGCGTAATTTGCTAGGAAAATCATGCTCAGACGATATATTGCAACAATTAAGGCAATATTTAAAGGGAAATAATGGCACTAAAAAAGTACAACAAAACCACCCTTAAGAAGTTCAGAGAACTGCTTATGGATGAGCGTAATCGAATCGCTGAGGACTTGGAATATCAGAAAAGTGAACTCAACAAAACGATTACTGAAGGTGCTGGTGAATTATCCTCTGCTACTTACCACATGGCTGACGTTGGGACTGATATGGCGGAAAGAGAAAAGACCAGTCTATTTGCTCATCGCCAGGCAAAATATCTAAGTGATGTTGATGAAGCTATCGGACGTGTCGATAAAGGAACCTACGGTGTGTGTATCATATGTGGGGAATTAATCGAAGAAGGTCGTCTGTTGGCAGCACCCATCGCCAAGTATCATGTACCTTGTAAAGAGACACAGAATCAGCGCAACCACAATCAGTAAGTGCGTTAAATCACCTCGTTACTTCATTTCTAGCAACGCAATCAGATTTAAAATATTTTTTTCATAGAATCCACTCTCACTCTGGGAGTAGATAACATTCAGGTCTGACTTCTCGTCACCAAATCCGATTTTCAGAGAAATATTTAACTGCTTAATCAATTTCATGAGACGATCATTCGGTACTGGTTCTAGCTGAAGCAGAATATCTGGATTAAAAGCAACGATGCTATTCTGAATCCGCATTCTTTCGTCTGCGTTGGGGTCGTAATTCATGTTAAAGTAGTGATGTTGAACATTTACTGCGAGCTCTTCACTCGAATCTGGAACTAAAAGCATGTACTCGAAACGCTCGGGTAAGTTGTACATGCGTTGCAGAGTATATCGAGCAATTCTGAGCCAGGCAACTTGCTGTGGATAAACAATGGCAATACGCTGAATATTCTGGAATCTTTCCTGAAAACTGTATGGAGTTTCTGCAATAACTTGCTTTGATTTTAGTAGTCTCATCAGATCAGTGATTTAACTGAAATCGCCTTCAGAATCAATGACCTATTTATTAATTCCAGTCCCCTCTGAATAATCATTGCATCGTCTTAAAGAAAATTGAATTTATGCACCATGTTTCGTACCATCCTTTCTATACTACTTTTGAGTTCTCTTCTGTTGGGTCAGAACTATCGCTGGCCAATCCGAGCCTCCCAAAGTCTATCAGCCACCTTTTCAGAATATCGCTCTGGTCATCTCCATGCAGGCATAGATATAAAAACCTGGGGAGAAATGGAAGTACCCTGCCTGGCAATAGCAGATGGATACATCGAGCACATTGCTGTGGGCTACAATGGTTATGGTAGGGGACTATGGCTCAGATTGAACGATGGAAGTCTTGCTGTTTATGGTCATCTCGAACAGTTCAACCCCCTGATTGAGAACCTGATTAGAACAGAACAATTGAAGAATGAGAAATATTCCTTACATCTGAGATTCACCCCGGACCAACACCCGGTAAAAGCCGGATCTGTAATCGGGTATAGCGGCACCTCTGGAACCGAGCATCCACACTTACACTTTGAAATTCGGGACACGCTGGGTCAGATTCACAATCCTCAGTTTTTCTACCCGGAAATTAAAGATCACAAAGCCCCAATTCTGGATGAAATCATGCTCATTCCTGTTGGGACAGATAGTCGTATAAACGGCAGTCTTTACCCAGTTGTTTTTGACATGCAGAAAGAGGTCAAAACTGTATCGGCAACAGGACCATTTCGCGTGGCGCTTAATACCCATGATCGAGCTAATGGTACTTATAATAAATACAATATTTATCGGGCTGAGATCAGAGTGAATGATTCACTTGTTTATGAGAGAGAATTTGATCGGGTGGCCAGACGACTTACCGATGATGTAGACAAAGTCTACCCCGGAGTAAAGGGCAAACGTGGCTGGCGATTCATGTCCATGTTTAACACGGATATGAGTGAAGCAGCTCCCTTTGCACCTGAATCTATGAGCGGAATTATTTCCCCGGCAGGTTTGTCAGAATTGCAAATCAAGGTGTCAGATATTTACGGTAACAAAGTGAACAAGAATCTCATTTTCCACGAACAGGTATCGGCTAATTGGGAACTCAAGCATATTGATGAAAAGGTTATCATCACGCGACATTTTTCTGAAAATGGCTATGAGAACATCCAATTCTATACTGGCCATAATTCCTATCTCCCCATTTCAGAAACCATGTATAGAATGACGTCCACCTCCTGGGTCTTAGGGACACAGGACCTCAGTTCCGGTGTTCGAGCTTTAGGAGCTGCTGGTGGGAAAATCAAATGGATTATACCACCCCAAAACCAGGGAGATCCTGAACTGGATTATCGGTGGAAAAGAAAGCAGAATGGATTCGTACTGCAGGTTAACAGCATTGCCCCATACGTTTTCCCACTTACATATTCGCTGACAACCAATACCCATCAATTCTCCGGAGAATTGATTCAAACCACTCCCACAGGTGTAGAATCTTCAATTATCCCTCTTGATCTGGCTGCTCTCGCCAAGAGCATTGAATTCTTATCTGGTTCACTAGTTGTCGGCTCCCTCCCTCTTGACCCAATGGAACCTATTGCAAGAGGACAGCATCAGATATTCAAACTGGATATAATTGGTGCAGAATTATCAGTACAAAATACAAGTGATTCAGAACTGTATATTAAAATCGATACATCAGTTGCTGTGTTCAACCATAAACCTGCAATTGGAATCAATATCAAGCTGCTAAAAACCCAGGAGAACCAATTTTCTGGACGCTTATCTTTCTCAAAGCATCGTCATGATTCCACATTTGCCATTTTCTCCCCTGGAAAAAAGAAAGCCTGGGACCGCCAAATATCCCCTGATTCATCTGAACAATTTGAAATAAATATTAAGGAGGGTGGTTCATTCTTCCTGCTCAGAGATAATACTCCACCTGTTATCAAACCTCTCAAGTCATATGCAAGTGTTCGACGGGGAGAACGACTGGTATTCAAAATCAAAGATAACACTGGAGTCATTGCTTACCCGAGGACCGGAATTAAAGCCACCCTGGATGGTGCCCTCTTTTTTCCCGATTATAATCCCCTCAGACATGAGCTCTCATTTCATATTCCAAAAAGATTAGGGACTGGGCAGCATATTATTGAATTTTCCCTGAGAGATAGCTCTGGCAATGTGGCAGAGTTTAAGCATCAACTCTATGTGAAATCCTGATATGTTCATTCCAATCAAGGATACGAATCCGGCCTTACGCAAACCTCTGGTCACCTATGGTCTCATCATTATCAATGTGCTGTTTTATCTACTGGAATACATCTATAGCTTTGAGGGTTTTGTCTTCTCTAAAGACTTGTTTTTGGCTCATCCGTTTCAGGCCTTCCCCAGTCTCATTACACATCAATTTCTCCACGGCAGCTGGAGCCATTTAATTTTTAACATGCTCTTCCTGTACATATTTGGTGATAATATGGAAGGCTCACTGGGACGACGATTCTATCTATTTTTTTACCTCAGTTGTGGGGCTGGCGCTGCATTATTTGAAGTCTACCTTGATCCATATTTTGGTGCCACCAGTCCTGGTCTGCTCATTGGAGCATCTGGCTCTATCTCAGGTGTATTGGCCGCCTATGCCCTCCGATACCCCAGGGCCAAAATTCTGACCTGGACACTGTTTGTTCTCTTTCTGAAAATCCGAGCAGCCTGGTTCATAGGAATCTGGATAGCGACACAATTTTTATTCGAAATACTGACACCTCAGGATGCTACTGCTTATATTGCACACATCGGTGGATTTGTTATTGGACTAGTCATTTACAGTATTTATCACAAATATCGACTAAGCAGGAATTCATAATGCGAAGTAAACTTATTGAGGCCGCCACTAACGCTCGAAAAAACGCTTATGCGATTTATTCAAATTTTCACGTTGGGGCAGCAGTAGAGACATCAAGTGGGAAAATATTCCAGGGCTGTAATGTGGAAAATGCCAGTTATGGTCTTACCATTTGCGCAGAGCGCACCGCCCTCGTTTCAGCAATAGCAGCAGGTGAAAACACCTTCACACATCTGGTGGTCGCCACAGAAAATGGGGTCAGCCCCTGTGGTGCCTGTCGTCAGGTTATTTGGGAATTATGTGGAGATATCCCGATTACATTGGTCGATGAAACCGGAGCCTGTCAAGAAACAAGCGCTTCAAAATTATTGCCCCACGCTTTCGGTCAACAGGATTTGGACTCATAAGAGTCGGATTCAAACAAAATATTCAGGAGATAGTCAAGCTATGGAGCACCTAACGCCCCATCACAGCGGTTGGATTGAAGTCATCACCGGCTCAATGTTCAGCGGGAAAACTGAAGAGCTTATTCGAAGACTCAGACGAGCTCAGATAGCTCGCCAACATGTCGCTATTTTTAAACCTGATATTGATAATCGATTTAGTGAGGATCATATTGTTTCACATAGTCAACAACAGCTGGAGTCAACCAGGGTAAAGACGGCTAAAGATATACTACCTCTGGCAAAGCACGTTCAAGTTGTTGGTATTGATGAAGCTCAATTTTTCGATGACGAGATTGTTGAGGTTTGCCAAATTCTGGCAAAGCAGAAAAAACGTGTGATCGTTGCAGGTCTGGAAAAGGATTATAAAGCCAAGGCATTTGGTCCCATGCCCGAACTCATTATTGATGCAGAATATGTAACTAAAAATCTAGCCATATGTGTTATCTGTGGTAACCCTGCAGGTTTCACCCAGCGTTTAAGCAATACGGGTGATCAGATTCAAGTGGGTGAAGCTGAAGCATATGAAGCGAGATGTCGCAACTGTTATGAAGAACCAAAGGAATAGACTATGCAAAGACTTATAGGATTTCTAGGCATTGCAGCCATTCTGGGTATTGCCTTTCTCATGTCAAACAACCGGAAAGCCATCAACTATCGTGTGGTCTACTGGGGCTTGGGTCTCCAGCTCGCTTTTGCCATCTTCATCTTGGCAACACCCATTGGCAAACCTGTATTCATGTTTTTGGATAAAGCCATTAATAAGCTGTTATCCTTTTCAGACGAAGGTGCAGAGTTCCTCTTTGGGGCTCTGGCTATCAGTCCTGGCCAAGAGAACAGCTTGGGATTCTTTTTTGCGTTCCAGATTCTCCCTACCATTATTTTCTTTTCTGCATTTATGGCTATCCTGTATCACTTCGGGATCATGCAGTTGGTTGTGAAATACATTGCCCGGGCTATGCAGAAAACTATGGGAACCAGCGGTTCTGAAACGCTATCTGCCTCTGGTAATATCTTTGTGGGTCAAACCGAAGCCCCGCTCTTGATTCGCCCATTTATAAAAACGATGACCAAAAGTGAGTTCATGGCGGTCATGACGGGTGGCTTTGCCACCATGGCTGGTGGTGTCCTGGCGATCTATGCCAAATGGCTCACAGATATCCCAAACATTGCAGGCCACCTCATGGCTGCTTCAGTGATGAGCGCACCTGCCGCCCTGGTTCTGGCCAAGATCATCTATCCTGAGGTTGAGGATTCTCCCACTGCTGGAGATAAAATGGTTGAAATGGAGAAGGCAGAGGGCAATGTCATGGAGTCCATTGCCAATGGAACTTCAGACGGTATGCGCCTGGCTGCCAATGTCGGCGCTATGCTCATTGCAATTGTGGCACTGGTAGCAACAGCAAATTTCGCCCTTGGTATGGTAGGTCTTAGCATTCAGCAAATCTTGGGTTGGATATTCTCTCCCCTTGCATTTCTAATGGGAGTCCCCTGGGCTGATGTTACCCTGGTGGGTCAACTCATGGGTGAAAAGATCGTGCTTACAGAACTCATCGCTTATAGCCATTTGCAGGATGTCATGGGACAGCTAGATGAAAAATCTATGATCATTAGCTCTTACGCCTTGTGTGGGTTTGCCAATTTTACCTCAATCGGTATCCAGATCGGTGGCATTGGTGCATTGGCTCCTGAACGACGTGGCGATCTGTCCAAGGTTGCGTTCAAAGCTATGATTGGTGGCGCCTTAGCTTCCTGGTTGACTGCTACAGTTGCAGGAATAATGATTTAGGTGATTCTTTGGCCCAGGAAGCCTTTCAGGCACAAATTTTGTTAGAGCATAAGTAAACGGAGAAAAATACTAACTATGCGAATCATTATTGTAGGACCTCCCGGCGCTGGCAAGGGAACACAAGCGAAACTCATTGTAAAGGATTTTCATATCATACAGCTCTCTACTGGAGATTTATTACGGGAGCATCGTCGTCAGCACACAAAATTAGGGCAAGCAGCAATCAAGTATATGGATGGTGGCAATCTGGTACCGGATGATGTCATCCTGGGTATGGTCGCCGAGGAATTTAAAAAACCTGAACTCAAACCTGGTTATATCCTGGATGGTTTTCCACGAACCTGTCCCCAGGCCAAAGGTCTGGATCAACTCTTAGAGGATCGAGGGCTGACCCTGGATCATGTACTCGTCCTGGAAGTTCCGGATACAGAGTTGGTGCGTCGTCTTACTGCTCGAAGATCTTGCTCTGAGTGTGGCCATATTTATAACATGGTATTTAATCCTCCCGCTGTGGACGGAATTTGTGATCATGATGGCAGCCCCTTAATTCACCGTTCAGATGATACTGAGGAAACAGTGGTCAATAGACTTGGCGTCTACAAAAAACAGACAAAACCCCTCATAGATCATTATCAACTTCAAGGTGTTGTAAGACATATTGATGGCACAGGAGATATGCAGGATATTTATCAACGTATCCTTGCTGTATTGAAGTAGATATGTATATCCTCGGGGTTACCGGAAATATTGGTTCGGGAAAAAGCACGGTCAGCGATCGTCTTGCCCATCATGGAGCCATCGTTTCCCACTCCGATCCTCTGGCAAAAGAAATCCTGAGAAATGATCCTGAAATTTTAGCCAGCCTGGCTGAACGCTTTGGTACAGATATCCTGAATGAAGCCGGCGAGCTTCAAAAACACATCCTTGCCGAGCGTGCGTTTAGTACCAGGGATGATCAACTCTTCCTGAATCATCTTATTCACCCTGAAGTTCGAAGAATTACCCTTGATCGTATTGAAATGGCAAGGTCTCAAGGAAAATCGTTATTTGTTGTGGATGCCCCCCTGCTGTTTGAAGCTCATGCAGATAGTATTACGGATGGCGTTTTAGTTGTTGTTGCGGACCGCATGTTTCGCGAGGGTCGCGTGGAGAGACGTAGTAGCATCTCCAAAGTTGATTTCGACAGACGTGATGCCCTTCAAATGCCCATTGAGGAGAAAATTCGCAGGGCGGATTATGTCATCGACAATGATGGAACGCTGATTGAGCTTTTAGCCAAAGTGGATATTTTTTTTAAGGAGCTTTCACTTTAAGATAGGAGTGTAAGCGAATCGCATGGTTATCGGTCATCCCAGCGACATAATCACAAATCATACGCATTTTTTGATTTTCATCAAACTCAGTGGACATGCCTGCTGGTAGGGGTAAAAGCTCAAGCTCCCTTTGCTTCTCAAAAACGACATCCCGATAGTAGCGAAACAACTCTTCAAGAATCTCAACACCCTTTGATTCTGGATTTTTCACATAATCTGAATTGTATATGAGACTGTAATTCAATGATCTCAAAGCCATCAATTCAGAATGCGATTCGTCATCCATTTTGAGACCGTATTTATAGCGGGGAATGTTAATAAAGGGGTTTTCAATTTTTTCGATAGAAATGGAATATATCCAGCGACCAATAAGTCCGGCGATAAAACGGGACATGGGAAATTGATTTCTCAGAACTTGATCCACATCTGCCTTGATTTTGTTGCTGGCATCAAGATACTGATTACTCCAGAATTGCTGAACCTGCTCAGGTGTCAACAGGCTCTGCTTCACTCCATCGAACAAATCTGAAGTCGTGTAGGCGATATCATCTGCAAGATCCATGATAGCACATTCTATGGGTCGAATCTGGGTTCCATTTTGAGCTAAATCGTCCAGGTGTTGGTCATTGTGGACCCAGGATAATATGTCCTGTTGATCTGGATAGAGAAATTTTGCACCATTGGGAGTATTTTCTTTGCCCACTATTTTATACTTTAAAATACCATCCAGACAAGCCCGGGTCGCCTGCATACCTGCATTGGTATATGATCGACGATCACCTCTCACAATATCTGTCAGGATACGAAGTGATTGGGCGTTGCCTTCAAAACCACCCCAGGGATCCATAAGTTCATTTAAGCGAGATTCTCCCTTATGACCGATTGGTGGGTTTCCCAGATCATGGGCCAAACAGGCGGCCTCTACCAGGGCTGAGTCGATTTGATATTCCCCCGTTAGAATATCAGAACTTCGGTTCAGATAATTCACAATGGATCGACCAATCTGAGCTACCTCTATTGAATGTGTCAGGCGGGTTCGGTATTGATCAGATTGTCCAGTAACATAAACCTGGGTCTTCCCCTGGAGGCGGCGGAAGGCCGTGGAATGGATTATCCTGTCACGATCAATTTCAAAGGCATTGCGATATTCATTTTCAGGAAGGTGTCGTTCCCCTATCGATTCACAATCCCAATCTGTATAGAAAGTATTTTTTATGGTCATAGACTCAAAATAAACGAGAAATTGCAGGCTACCAATGGATTAGACCATTTCAAACATTCTGAAATATTGGGAAATTCCAGGGAATTCTTACTGTTTTCGGCGCGCCCTGGGATGGAAACTGCTGTGCACCTCCTTAAGATACGTGCTGTCGAGGTGAGTGTATATCTGGGTCGTTGATATATCAACATGCCCCAGCATTTCCTGTACAATCCGCAGATCAGCTCCTCCCTCAAGCAAATGCGTTGCAAATGAATGCCGAAAAGTATGTGGACTGACTGGTTTGTGAAGGTCAGCTTTTTCAGCCAACTTTTTTAGAATAAACCAGATACCTTTGCGTTGGAGTTGTTTGCCCTTATTGTTTAGAAAGAGGATGCCTTCATTAAAATAACCTTTTTCTAGAGAGGGTCGGCCATGTTCTATATACTCCAACAACCATTTTTTGGCTTCACCACCCAGCGGTACAATGCGTTCTTTATTTCCTTTGCCCCGTATGAGTATGAGGTCATCATCGATGAGGATCTGCTCCATGGTCATGTCACATACCTCGGAAACTCGCATGCCAGCTGCGTACATAAGTTCAAACATAGCCCTGTCTCTCAATCCCAGGGGTGTCTCCGTGTCGATGGCATCCAACAGTAGCTCAATATCTTCAAAATTTAGAATTTTAGGTAGACTTGCCGGGAGTTTGGGAGAGTCCAGAAACTGGGTAGGATCTTCACTGAGGTGTCCTTCCATCACTAAGAATTTGTAATAGGCCCTGAGTGATGAGAAATGACGAGCTACGCTGGTTTCCGCCATCTTGCGTTTCTTTAACACCCGGGCATAGTCGGTAAGTATTTTGTGGTCTACTTTTCCAGGGGAGTTGATTTTCAGTGAATCTAAAAATTGCCAGAAATCCTCAAGATCTTCAAGATAGGCTGCCTGGGTATTTTTTGCCAGATTGCGCTCTATGCGTAGATAGTTCAGGAAATCCTGAAGAAAATGTTCAGAGCTGGACATGTAAGAATATAGTCGGAAAGAGAAAATTGAAACTTGAAATTTACTTCCGTTGTTTCAATCGCATTTCGATTAGGCAAAAGAGATGGATTCCTGAACCCTTCGAGAACCTCAGGGAGACAGCTGGTGTGTCTTGCTGAGGCTCTCAAAGCATAACACATACCACGCATTTGTAAGTGGAAATCGGGCTATTCGTGTCCAAAGATTGCGACAAGTAGTTTTAAGCTAAATTTAAATGCCCTAAAATTGGGCACAATGAAACGGATTAGTTGTGAATGGCCTTAGCGAAGGCTTCCATAAGATGCGATTTCTCAGGATCTTCCAGAATATTGCCAGTTACAACAAATGAGGCTCCAGCTTTTGCAAGAGCTCCGGCCTCCTCTGGAGTATGGATCCCACCACCTACAATGACTGGAACATCTGTGCAGCTACTCACCGCTTTTACCATGCGGGGTGTTACGGAATATTGAGCACCGCTTCCAGCTTCCAGGTAGATAAATTTGAATCCCAGATAATCCGCCGCCAATGCGTGCGCGATAGCGATCTCATCTTTATCCCTGGGGATAGGTTTAGAACCGCTGACAAATTCTGCCGTGGTTACTCGTCCACTTTCGATGAGCATATAGGCTGTGGCCATAGGCTCAATGCCAAGTTCACGAACTACTGGTGCTGCTTGAACCTGATCTCCGATAAGAAACTGAGGATTGCGACCACTGATTACTGAAAGATAAAATACTGCATCAACATGGGGTGTCAATTGGTTGACATTCCCAGGAAATAGGATGACTGGTAGGGTTGCTGTCTGCTGGATCAGTCTCATCTTACGCTGAGCTCCTTCACCTAGAATAAGGGAACTGCCCACCATGATTCCATCGGCACCGGAACCGTTGATTCTTCTGATGAAATCCTCAACTTCATCCAAACCCCAACGATCAGGATCTACAAGAACGAGATAACCAGCACCTCTGGAAGATTTGGCTGCGAGCATTTGTTCATATACACTCAAACTAGATATCCTTTCAGGAAGGCAATCAGACTATCCATCTCCGACTTACTGCGTTTTTCGGTTACAGCGATTAATAATTGCTTATCTGAATCTTTTTCAAACTGGCTCAAAGCAATTCCAGGAAAAAATCCAGCTTTTGTAGCTTCAGAAACCAACGCCGTGGCAGTGCCAGGTACTTCAATGACAAATTCATTGAAGAAGGATTTAGTTTTAAGCGAAAATCCATCTAGATCATTGATTGCCTCGGCAAGATAGTGGGCCTTCTGAGTACACAGCTCCGCCACTCTTTTCATACCATTTTTGCCCAATGTGGACATATAGATACAGGCAGCCAGGGCATTCAGACCCTGATTTGTACAAATATTGGAAGTGGCTTTTTCACGGCGGATATCCTGCTCGCGAGTGCGGAGCACCATGACAAAGGCTCGGTTGCCATTTACATCGATGCTTTCACCGGCGATACGACCTGGAACCTTCCGAATCAGAGCTTCCTTGACAGCCATGAAACCCAGATAAGGACCACCAAAACTGAGGTGATTACCAAGAGCTTGACCCTCTCCAATTGCAATATCCACACCCTGTTTTCCAGGTGCTTCCAGAAGATTCAAGCTGATGGGATTAACAACGGCTATGAGCTGAGTTTTTTTATCTGCAATGCTTTGCTTGATGACGGCCAGGTCCTCTAATCCACCATAAAAATTGGGATTCTGGATAACAACACCAGCTACTTCAGCATCCAGTTTATTGGCCAAAGAAGTGAGAGAAGTAACGCCTTCATCCAGATCGATAAATTCAAACTCCAGTCCCTGAAAATGTGCATATGTAATAGCCACATCTGTATAAACTGGGTTCACACTTTTTGAGATTAATATTTTTTTGCGACGAGTATGCCGTGCTGCCAATAAACAGGCTTCGGCCATGGCACTGGCCCCATCATACATAGATGAATTAGCCAGATCCATACCGCTAAGTTCACAAATCATGGACTGATATTCATACATAGCCTGCAGGGTACCCTGAGACACTTCAGCCTGGTAGGGCGTGTAAGCCGTATAGAACTCTGAGCGGCTGATAAGCACATCTACTACATGGGGAATAAAGTGATCATAACTACCCCCCCCGAGAAATGACACGTGTGTAGATGTACTGGCATCCCGGGAGAGAATCTGCAACACGTCTCGCTTATGTTCAATCTCCGATTTTGCAGGATCTAAAGGAAGATCACCTTCGAAACGCAGGGCTTTGGGGATGCTGTCTAAAAGCTCCTCAAAAGAGGTGATACCCACCTCTTTCAGCATCTTCAGTTGTTCTTCTTCCGTGTTGGGTATGTACTGGTGCATAGTGATCCTATCAGGAAACGCTGGCGATATATTCCTCAGCAGTCATACAGCTATCTAATTCGGAGGGATCACTCATCTTAATTTTGAGAATCCACCCATCTCCGTAGGCATCCTGATTAATTAATTCAGAAGTGTCATCAAGCTTCTCATTGACTGCCTCAATACTCCCACTTAGAGGAAGGAAAACATCTGCGACCGTTTTTACGGCTTCGATGGTGGCCGCTACGTCACCCTTTTCAAATTCATCACCAACATCTGGTAACTCAACGAAAACGACATCACCAAGCTCACCTTGGGCATAATCTGTAATACCAATTGTGGCAGAATCACCTTCAATGCGGATCCATTCATGATCGCTGGTGTATTTGAACTCTGCTGGCACGTTCATATCTTGCTCTCCTAGATCAAATTATTTCTATAAAACTTTCAAAAATTACAAACAAGTCCTAAACAGCAAAAATCCCGCCGAACCTATGATTCAAAACGGGACAAAATTGTCAAAATTATTAGCGACTGATCTCCACTATTCGCGACTCGGGTCATATTTAAATGACTCCAGGAAATGTGTGTCAAAATTGGCCTTCTGCACCTGGTCATTTTCAAGTAACTGAATGTGGAAAGGGATGGTTGTCTTCGGTCCCTCGATAATGAATTCTTTCAATGCCCCCAGCATGCGATCAATGGCCTCTTTCCTGTCGCAACCATGAACAACCAACTTTGCTAACATGGAGTCGTAGTGAGGAGGAATCTGGTATCCACTATAGATATGGCTGTCAACACGAATTCCACGACCACCCGGGAAGTGTACACTCTTAATCAACAAGGGCGAGGGTCTAAAATTCAGGGCGGGATCTTCTGCATTAATGCGACACTCAATGGAATGTCCCCTTAATTTCATTGTCCCGATCCAATCAGGTAATTTATTCCCGGCATGGCAGGCTATCTGCTCCTTGACAATATCAATCCCCGTCACTTCTTCAGAGACTGTATGTTCGACCTGAATACGAGTATTCATTTCCATAAAATAAAATTTGCCGTGTTTATCCAGTAAAAATTCGATGGTTCCTGCACCCACATAATTAACTCGTTTGGCACCGGCTACCGCAGCTACGCCCATTTCGTGCCTTAGCTCTTCCGAGACAACTGCAGAGGGAGATTCTTCTAATAATTTTTGATGGCGTCTCTGAATAGAGCATTCGCGTTCACCCAACGAATAGATATTTCCGTGTGAATCACCCAGGAGTTGGACTTCAATGTGTCGTGGGTTTTCAATGTATTTTTCCAGATATAGATCAGCATTTCCAAAGGCGGTTCCAGATTCTGCCTGAGCCATGCCATACAACATGGCAATATCTTCACCCCGGTAAACCACGCGCATTCCACGTCCACCACCACCAGCTGTAGCCTTAAGGATAACAGGGTATCCCATTTCATCGGCCATTCGGCGAGCTTCATCAACAGAGCTCAAGATTCCTTGGCTACCAGGTATTACTGGTACTCCAGCAGCTTTCATGGTCTCTTTAGCCGAAGCCTTGTCACCCATAGCGTTGATCATTGCACCGTCAGGACCAATAAAATCAATACTGTGTTTTTTACACATATCTGCGAAATCTGCACTCTCAGCCAGAAATCCATAGCCTGGGTGAATCGCATCAGCGTTTGTAACTTCAGCAGCAGTAAGAATCGCCTGGGTATTTAAATAGCTAAGATTTGAGGGACCGGGTCCGATACAAACTGCTTCATCAGCAAATTTAGTGTGGAGGGATAGCTCATCTGCTTCAGAATAAACAGCCACGCTCTTGATACCCATCTCACGACAGGCGCGAATGACACGTAAGGCGATTTCACCACGATTTGCGATGAGTATTTTTCTATACATAAATAATTATCAAGGCTCTATGAGAAAGAGGGTCTGGCCATATTCAACAGGTTGGGCATTTTCGATCTGAATGTCAAGTATAACTCCAGATACTTCGGCCTCCACCTCATTCATAATTTTCATGGCTTCGATGATACAGAGCGTATCGCCTTTCTTGACATGATCTCCAACTTTGATAAAGGGGTCTACTTCTGGTGAAGGAGAACGATAGAAAGTCCCAACCATGGGAGACTTAATTGATAAGCCTTGTAGTGAACTCTCATCATCTGTGGTATCAGCAGTGGTTTGAATAGGTGCAGCGGATTGTGCGGGAGCGGGGACCATTCCAGAGTTCTGAACCACAACATTGCCCCCCTGACGGGAAACGCGAATCTTTTTACCCCACCTGCTAACTTCAATCTCTGATATAGTGGATTTTTCCAGTAATTCGATTAATTGTTCGATGTCTTTAGTATTCAAAATGAATTTTCTCCTAAGCCCTCACGCGTTCCAAATAATCCCCCGTTCGAGTGTCAACTTTAACTTTGTCCCCGATATTAAGAAAGAGTGGAACCGTTACTTTTAAACCGGTCTCAAGAAAAGCAGGTTTTGATCCCCCTGTGGCTGTATCCCCGCGCAGACCAGGATCAGTCTCTTTGATCTCGAGGATGACATGGGCGGCTACTTCTACATCAACAGGAGTTGCGTCCCTGAATAAAACTTTAATAATATCATTTTCCTTCAGAAAATCTTTAACAGAAACCATTAGATCAGCATCAATAGCGATCTGCTCATAGGTCTCATTGTCCATAATATGATAATGAGATTCGTCAGAGTAAAGATAGGTCATTTCATTGGCCATCAATTTGACATCAGCAATTTTTTCACCTGATCGAAAGGTTTGTTCAATAACCTGTCCACCTGGTATTTTTTTTAATTTCGTTCTTACGAAGGCATTACCTTTGCCTGGTTTAACATGAAGAAATTCAACGACTTTCCAAAGATTACCGTTAAACTCCATTACCAAATTGTTTTTAATGTCAGATGTACTAGCCATAATTAATTACCAGACTCCTTCTTAAGTGGCGCGAAGTTAACCGGGGGCTGAAATCATGGCAAACTTTTTATCCGCAAGTATTCCTCGTCAAATGTGAATTTCCTCAGAATTAGGGTAGCATACTTATTTAGAAATACTGCCATTCAGGTATCCTCATGATAGTCGTTCTTATAGCCTTTTTCCTTGCCTTCCTGCATTAAGATTCCTATTAATACTCAATGGAGAATACTTTCAATATCATTTCTGACAGATTGCTGGAAATGGTACCTCTCATTGGTTTATATGCTGAAACACACTTCAGATTTCGCATCCCATTTAGTCGTTATTTCAAGCAGGAGCCAGAACTTATTTTTGATACTCCCTGGCGGTTAGAGCCTGGGCAAAAACTAAGTATTTTCCTGGTGGTCAAGGATGCCCACCTCTACCCAATCCAATTGGAGTCAGTGGGGGTTGATATTTTTCAGCATAATCAGAAACTTTGCAGTCAGAGTTGGGAGCTCAACCAGGAGGTCCAGGATCGACAGACTGATTATGAATTTTCCTTTGGAGACTGTGATCTTCCGTTAGGTGAAGTGGAAATATTTCCCACTCTGACCTATTCAATTTCCGGGAAACAGCGCCACATGCAGGTAGATAACTACCATGGAACTCATAAGACACCTCTGCGGGTTACAATTGCAGAACATGGCTTACCAAAATTAGCGGGCTGGCAAACTGGTGATACCCATCTCCACAGCTCATTCACTGATGACCAAATAGAGTTTGGTGCATCACTGAAGCAGACCAGGAAAGCGGCCCAGTTGCTGGGCTTGGATTTCATCTCAGCCACTGATCATTCATATGATCTTGACGATGAGCCTGATAACTATCTAAAGAATGATCCTGAGCTGGAAAAATGGAAGCAAAGTCGAGAATTGATTACAGACTTAAATAAAGAAGATATTCTCACAATCATACCCGGAGAAGAAATCAGTGTGGCCAATGCCAGAGGAGCCACCGTTCACTTCCTGCATTTTAATGATCCGGTTTATTTTCCTGGAAGTGGCGATAGTGGTGAAGATTGGCCCAAGCTCAATTCCCAGCTGAGCATTGACGACGTGTTAGCCCAACGCTCTCCCCAGACAGTATCTGTGGGTGCTCATACTGCTTATAAATTTCCCTGGTTCCAGCGCGTGCTCCTCAGACGTGGATTCTGGGAAAGTCAGGATCACAACAACCTGGAGCTTGATGGTGTACAAATTTTATGTGGCACGCCGGCCTATTCAGCATTTCATACCTCAAGACAACTTTGGATTGATGCCCTTCTAAAAGGTAGTAAACTGGGTGTATATGGTGGAAGTGATGGTCATGGTAACCTTAATCGAAACTGGCATGTTACTCTACCTATGTGGTCATTAGGGACCCATGAGGATCAAATTTTCGCACAATCCAGAACCATTATCAGGAGCGCTAGTTCAGATACTACAGCTCTAATCGATGCAATGAAAAAGCGCCGCACAGCACTTTCTACAGGTCCCATGGGAGACCTTGCTGTTAGCCTTAAGGGCAAGGTCTACGGAGTTGGTGACACATTGAGTGCTAACAAAGATAATGCTCTTAAACTATCCATACGGGGTGCCAGTACTGAAGAGTTTGGGTCATTAATGGATGTAAGCCTCTATGCGGGAGATCTCGAATCTCAAGCAGAAACACTCCTTTTCCACGAATCTGAGCTATCCAATGAATTTGAGATAAATCTGGATTTTGCTGTTCCTGGTGAAGCTTATCTGCGTATGGAGATCAGCAGTGATGGATCGCGTTGGCCTGGGATTTATGTTTCCTCACCCATTTGGATTGAGACAAATAGTAAAACCTGAGGAGGTCAGTTTTACACTCCAGCTTGATACTTAGCTTTTCAGATCCGATTTTTACAGCCTCTTAAATGCCGAATTATCTTTTGATTAAATGCTCGTTTGCTTCAATGAATTGCCTGGCATTCATGCTGGCAGTAGGATGTGCAGGATCAGGGCCCTGACGCATCATGATTATAAATTTACCAACCGGGTTAGAAGTCACTTCCTGAGCACCAAAACTACTTCGGACATTAGTATTGACACCCCCAGACATGGAAGTACGTGTCTCAATAGTCAGATCTCCCTCTACGAATTCTTTATCAGGAACGTCTTCAAAACTGGCGTCTTCTACAATGAGGAAATGTGATAAACCCTGTTCCAGTGTGAGTTCAGAGCATCGATAGGTCAAATACGTTCTAACCTCATTGAGATTATTGTATTGGTTGCCCTCGAAAGTGACTTCAAAGGTATTTTCGTTTAATTGATTCTCACTATATCCCCCACTGGCATTTATTGGTCTGTAGGTAACTGCACAGCCCAATAGCAAGATGATCATCGACAAAGTGATGGTAATTTTTAATATTGAATTCATAATTTCCCTCCGCAAGTATTGCTTACTTTTTATTGGCTTTCCTAACCTGAAGTTCCATGGCCTTCCATTCAGCGGGAGAAAGTACATCAAGAAAGTTGAATTCACCTGCTCCTTTTAACCATTCTCCACCATCGATGGTGATAACTTCCCCATTGATGTATTGGGACTGATCTGCGACCAGATAAGCTGCCAGATTAGCCAACTCAAGGTGCTCACCAACTCTTTTCAATGGAATCCGATCGACGAATTGCTGCTCCAGACCAGGCGGGAGTAACCGATCCCAGGCACCCGCAGTAGGAAAAGGACCTGGTGCTATGGCATTCATGGTAATGCCGTATTTTGCCCATTCCACAGCCAAACTTTTGGTAAGGGTTTGCACGCCTGCTTTGGCAATTGCAGATGGAACCACATATCCTGAACCTGTGGTAGCATATGTTGTTACAATATTTAAGATTCGGGCAGTTTGTTCAGTTTTGATCCAGTGTTTGCCAAACGCCAGGGTAGTATTATATGATCCCTTTAAAACAATATCGGTGATAACATCGAAAGCCTTGTGGCTCAATGCTTCGGTGGGGCTTACAAAATTTCCGGCCGCATTGTTCAAGAGAATATCAACCGAGCCAAAATGTTGGAGTGTTTGTTCCAGGGCAGAATCCACCGCTTTGTAATCACGTACATCCAGGGCTAGGGGGAGGACTTCACCACCTGTAGCATCAACCAACTCGGTAGTAGCCTTTTCTAGCATTTCGAATTTTCTGCTGGCAATGACGACTTTGGCCTGTAATTCCAGAAATCTCTGTGCCATGGAGCGACCTAGACCCGTGCCACCACCTGTGATAAAAATGACCTTGTCCTTCAATAGATCTGCTTGAAACATTGATTTATCTCCTTTGGTACAACCTGCTCTTCCAGAAACAGCGAAGCAAGAATTATTATCTCATGATGTTGACTCCAGGGAAAATTATTCTATCTTACTTTGCTTTTTAAAGTACTTTGATTACGATAATATTTCAAGAAGGATAATTATGAACGATATGGACAATAGAGAAGCAAAGGAACAACTAGCCTTTATCAAATCCGTTATGGATGATAGTCAGAAGGTCCTGGCCGATAATGGGGATGGGTTTATCCTGTGGGGAGTACTCATGATACTGGCAGGTGTTTCTTCATATTTTCTAGATCAATTCGAATTAAACAGGTTCCAGGGGTGGCTCTACCTGGGTATAGTCGGAATAGGTTGGATATACATGCTGACCCTTCACAGAAAAACCGACAAATCCATAATCGGAAATCCCCTGACAAAAAAAATAATAGACTCCATCTGGATAGCTGTACTGGCCACCATGACCTTACTGGGGTTTGTGGGTGGAGCCAGCCAGGCCATCAACCTTGATCACATGACAGCAGTGATGTATACAGTTCTGGGAATTGCCTATTTCTTGCAAGGTGTTATAACTGGGAAGGTCTGGGTACGTAATCTGGCCTTTGGTTGGTGGGGTGGATCGATCATACTTTTCTTTTTAACGCATGGCTACGCAGGAATCCTGGCAATTGTCATGATGATTGGTCTCCAAATCATCCCCGGATTCATTTTTAGACGTCAATGGAAAGCTCACTTTTCTGAGGATTGAGTATGAACGATTTCGACTATCAACAGATCGATGATCTGATCCACTCAAGAATTCGACTCTCCGTTATGGCATCATTAAGTGCCCTGGGTTCAGCCAGTTTCTCGCATATCAAAGAGAGAGTTGGTGCTACTGACGGAAACCTTAGCGTTCATATCCGAAAACTCGAAGATGCCGGTTATGTCAGTGTCGATAAGTCCTTTATTGACCGAAAACCAGTAAGTATCTATCGCTTGACCAGCCAAGGAAAAACCGCTTTAAAAACATACATCAGTTATTTAGAAACCATGCTTCCCCTAACATAGGATCAAGACCCAATTATGAAAAATATTTTACACCAATTCAGTCTTATATGCTTGCTAATAACAGGTTTGCTGGCAAATGCCCCCTCCGGAGTTATTACAGGCACCATCGTTGACCGCGATACTCATCAGCCCCTCCCTGGAGCAAATGTCCTGCTGGATGGAACTCAATACGGTGCTGCAAGTGATCTGGAAGGATATTTTGAAATCCGTAATGTTCCAGTTGGTAGCTACTCTATCAGAGTACATATGATCGGCTATAAATCACAAGCCCGCGCAAATGTCCATTCACTTGGCCATAAACCTGCACAAATCAACATTGCCCTGGAACCAACTATTCTGACCGCAGGTGATATAGTCGTGACTGCGGGCTATTTCGAGCGAGTCAAAGATGCCTCCACCAGTGTCCGCAGCGTAGATTTTGAAGAGATTCGCTCTGATCCTGTGGGTGCCTATGACATTCTGAGTATGATGCAATCACTACCTTCAGTAGTTTCTGGAGCAGATCAAACCAACGAGATTATCGTGCGTGGTGGTTCCCCGGGAGAAAACTTGTTTGTCATGGATTTCCTGGATATCCCCTACCCCGTCCACTATCCCCAACAAGGAGCTGGTGGTGGACCAATCACCATGGTAAACACTGAGTTTATAGAAAAGATTGATTTTTTTGCAGGTTCTTTTCCGGCTCGCTATGGCGACAAGCTTTCATCAGTTATGGATGTCACTGTCCGTGAAGGGAATGCAAGTGGTCATAAATCAGCGCTCAGTTTCGATATGTCCGGATTCGGAGCTACTATTGAAGGACCAATCAGTGATCAGAGCACCTATATCGGCTCAGTCAAGCGCTCATTCCTGGACCTCGTCATTCAGCAAAGCGGGCTCATGGCAATTCCCAAATACTGGACATTCCAAGGCAAAGTCACCTATAACCTCAGTCAAAAAGAGAAGCTATACGTCAATTACCTTGGTGGTATTGATGAGATTGAGATAGTGGGCGAAGATTCACCCCAAAATCGTGGCGCAGAAAATGTAGGCTATAAGAGTCAACAACACACACTTGGGTTGACCTACAAAAACCTGTTCTCACAAAAAGGATATTTGCTTGCCTCACTTGGACATAACTATGTCATCATGGATATTGACGCCTACCGCGTCACTGATGAGAGTGAACACGACACCTTCTATCGGGGCATCAGTGTGGAGCAAGAAACTATTTTGAAAACTGACCTGGTTTACAAAGTAAACAAAGTTCTTGAAACAAGTTTTGGGGCTAAGCTTAAAATTGCACCCAACACCTGGGATTTTCTCTCATATAGTAGTGAATTAATCCTCTATGGGTATGCCTCTGATTCGCTGCAGCCCGCCTTACCGGTATCAGAAGCAGATTTTTATGAGCACTTCTTTGATGATACAAACACAGTAGTACGCCCATTTGATACGCTGGCAACCTATGCCGCTTCAGATACGCTCTACGAAGAAATCTTTAACAGTATTGGGATTCATGGGCAAATAAGATATCAACCATCGCATCGGATTGAACTGACCCTAGGAGCTCGCTTACAGTACAATGCTTATCTGGAAAAATCCAATTTCTCACCTCGGTTTAATGCAAGTTATCAACTCGCACACAATGCCAAGGTCAATGTAGCCGGAGGTCGCTATTACCAGCCTCCATTCTATTTAATGCTCATTTTGGGAGGTTCAGAGGCAAAGGCGCTGGACTTTTATTATGCTGATCAAGCTTCGGTAGGATTTGAATACTTTCCCAGGGAAGATATCCGATTCACTGCTGAAGTTTACAGCAAAACCTTTGCAGATATGCCCATGGAAGAGATATTGACAAATCCCAATACCGGCGCTGATAGTACAGGTGATTTTGTAAATGCCGGGTCCGGTCGTTCTCGGGGATTTGAGCTATTTCTGCAGAAGAAATTTTCTAATAACTGGTATGGTACGTTCAGCTATTCCCATTCGGTCTCTGAGGGAATCGATCCGCGCAAGGAGGAAACTGAATATTACCCCTGGGATTATGACTATGGTGATGTTGTGAGTCTGATCGGTGGCTATAAAATTCGATACATGGATTATGAATGGTACAATAAATATAAAAAGACAACAATGGCAAAAGCAACCTCATGGTTACCGCTAGCTCCTGCTGACGAATTCGAAATCAGCTTTCGTTTACGCTATTCAGGAGGAAAACCTGTTACACCCAAGACTTATAATCATGCGGTTCGGAAGTGGTATGTCTATTCAAACGATGATTGGAATACTGAGCGTATGGCCGAGTATTTGCGATTTGATGTAATGATACTCCAACGTTTCTATTTTGAAAAAATGAATCTGGTGGCGTTCTGGGATATCATGAATGTATTCAACAGGGACAACCCCTGGGATTATGTCTACAATGAGAATGGCACGAAGGATATCGCCCTCCAATTTAAAACTTTCCCCATTGGTGGAATCACGCTTGAATTCTAAATAGTTGAACCGGAAGGTTTTTTTGGTTGTGAGCACCTCTAACCACCAACTGAAGTTGGTGGTTAGAAATATTTTTGCGAATGGTTTTATTTGATGCCGGTGTTGGCGGAGTAACACGCTATCACCATCAGAGTGGGGATTTTATACATCTTTTTGATCGATATCATCATCTTTATTTACTAATTCAAAAATAGTGCACAATATTTTTAGATTCCAAACGTCTATATAGGTGACATGCAAAGCCAGAAATCACAAATAGCCGTAACACCACAACAGAAAAAAACACTCGGAATGAGTGCAATTGTTCTGGAAGCCCGAGAATGGTTGCTCAATTCAGTATCTGGGATGGTGTCACGCTACGAAGATGCCGAGGACATTGTCCAGGATGTCTTTCACCAGTTTACAGGTGCTTATGGTGAGTTGCGCTCACTGGAAGCTACCTCAGCCTGGCTGTATCGTACTGCTAGAAACAAGGTGAGTGATTTTTATCGTAAACGTGCCCGAACTATTGAAGGAAGCCATAGTGCAGTTCAATCTGGTGATATTGAAGAAGGACAGTTTTTAGAGAACCTGCTTCAAGATCCAGAGTTGCACAGTGCTTCCCTCCTCGATCAATCCCAGCTTCAAGAAAGACTTGAGACAGCTATCGAAGAACTCCCTGAACTGCAGCGGGAAGTATTCATATGGCATGAGATTGAAGGTCTGAGTTTCAAGGAAATTGCTAAACTCACTGGAGATTCACAAAACACTTTGCTCTCCAGAAAGCGGTACGCTGTATTGGCTTTGCGTAAAAAACTTAATGATCTATATAAATAAATTGAAAGGAAGGCATTATGCATAAACCATCAATAGGTAAAATTATCGGAATAGCATTTTTTGTAATCATCGCTATCACCGTCTTTCCAGCTGTTACCATGCTGCTTTGGAATTGGCTGATTCCAACTCTTTTTAGTGGTCCTGTAATAACTTACTGGCAAGCCCTGGGACTTATCGTTCTGGCGAAGATATTATTTTCCAGCGGTCCTGGCGGATGCCGTAGTGACAGACACTCTCATTCGGCTCCCTGGAAAGCTCATCTCAGGCATAAGATGGAATTGAAACACAATCAAGAAATCCCGGCAGATGAGGTGGATTCCTCAAAACCTGCTGATACTGAAAATGAATAAGGACATTATAATGAAAAAACTAAAACTGAATAAAAGAATGGGCTTCGGCCTCATCATCGTGACTCTGGCTTTGGGTATGACTGCCTGTGGCGCGCATCGCGGACATCACCACATGGATCAGGCTAAAATAATGAAACGTATTACGAAGAAACTTGATCTCAATGAAATGCAACAAGGCAAACTTCAGGTTGTCCTCGAGAACGCCTCAAACTTCAAGCAGGGCATGCAAGCCAATCATACTGAGTTGAGCGGATCAATGCATGAAAATCTCAGGTCAACACAATTGGATGTAGATGCACTAAATATGCAATTTGATGATATCGAAACCGAATTCAAAACGTTTCGGAAGTCAATGGTCTCAGATTATGCTAATTTTCATACCAGCCTGGATGATGCACAGCGAGAAAAATTAGCTGTAATCTTCGAGAAAATGGAGAAACACAGGCGACATTAAGAAGCTGGATAAATCATGCTCAAAAAAGAGGCTGGAAATATTCCAGCCTCTTTTTTATCCAATATTTAACAGGATTTTATTTATAGTATAACTTCAAATAATCCTGAACCATACGCGTACCTGTAAATTGTACACCAGTTTTGATGGATTCACGAACCATGGACAACCATTTCGCCTGGTCATCATAATAAGTAGGGATAACCTGTTCTTCCAGCAGACGATAGAGGTGGTCTGCATCTGCGGCATCATTGGCATGCTCAGCATCACCAATAGCCCACCCATTTGAACCATCGTTACAGGCTTCAGCCCACCAACCATCTAGAACAGACAAATTGGGCACACCATTGAGTGTAGCTTTCATCCCTGACGTTCCAGAAGCTTCGTTGGGACGGAGTGGGGTATTTAACCAGACATCAACACCTGCAGTAATCAGGTTACCAAGCCACATATTGTAGTTTTCAAGGAAAACAATTTTCACATCACCCAGTAGCTCTTTGGCCTGGAGTACGATTTCCTTAAGAATTTCTTTGCCATGGTCATCACGGGGGTGGGCTTTCCCTGCAAAGATGAATTGTACTTTTCCCTTAGCTAGCTTTACCAGCCTCTCTTTATCATGAAATATCAGACGGGCACGTTTGTATTCAGCAGCCCTTCTGGCAAAACCAATGGTCAATGTTTTATTGGCCAGAGCCCTCTGGGATTGAGAATTGGCATAATCGAGCAGGAATTTCTTCTGGCTTCGCCTCGCAAACAGCAACTCATCATCGGGTACTGAATCAATTTCCAGAAGACGTGTTGGGTCCTGACGCCAACCAGGTAAATGTCTATCAAATACTTCTCTAAATATTTTGCCTACCCAGAATCGGTGGAATACACCATTTGTGACGTGACCAATTTTGAAATCAGGGAACTGATCACTGGCGACTTCGCCGTGGAGGTCAGAAACCCCATTAGCGCTACGGCTAAAGTAAAGGCCCAACTCTGTCATATGCACACGACTATTCAGTACCATGGAAGGCAGATTCAGGTTCTCAGGGAGAAGATCACCAATCAGACGTTTGACCCGATCTGCAGCAAAGTGATCGTGACCTGCTGCTACAGGTGTGTGTGTGGTGAAATGGCAGCGTTTCCGTACCTCTTCTTCGTCTCCATTGAATTCCTTCAGAAGCTCCAGTGTTAGAAAAGAGCAATGACCCTCATTCATATGATAAGTTGAAAAATCACTATATCCCAGATTGCGTAGTGCACGGATACCGGCGAATCCCAGAACTGCCTCTTGAAGAATGCGATGATCCTTTCCGCCTGCATAGAGTCTCAAGGTAATCCTGCGATCATCTTCCTCGTTGCAGTCTACATCAGTATCCAGCAAAAGAACATCTATAGGAGTGCCATTTATTCCCACAAAGGTGTATTTCCAGACCTCTACACAGACTTCCCTTCCTCTGAGTGGCAGGGTGATTGTGCCATCTAGCTTCTCCAGGAGTGGATCTGGTTCAAACCGAGGATATATCTCCGTTTGATTGCCTTCCTCATCCATTCTCTGTTTGAAATAACCCTCTTTATACATGAGAGTCACAGCAACCATGTTCACATCTAAGTCTGCGGCAGCCTTTATGTGGTCACCGGCTAATATTCCAAGTCCCCCACTATATGTGTGCAGACTTGGGGAAATCCCAATTTCTGCACTGAAATAAGCTACAGTGGCTTGAGTATTTGACATTTAATCCTCTTGTTATTTAAATTTATTTATGCTCAGGAGTAGCTCCAGTTCAAGAGACTCTCCCGGGTTAAGTTTCAATTTCCAATGTGGTAATTGAGCGGAAGCTTGATAGACTCGCTCAAAACCTGCTTCTGACATAGAGATGGTCTCAATCGGAGAACGCCATAACTGACAGGTCTCTGAGAAATCCATGTTAATTTTAAAATTATCCCATTCATTGATTAGAGAGATGCTCCTAACCTGGGCATCATTGCCGTGTGAGTTCAAATATCCTGCATGCTCATTATTCACCAGGTAATAACGGTCCGGGCTATTGCCTCCCAGGAGTCCAAAATTCATCTCAAGACCATAAAGTTGGTTAATGAGTTTGTCTCCCATATTTGTGATGATCACTTTTACAGATAGATCGTTGTGGTGAAGTTCTAATTTTTTCTCAATTTTCATCTGAGTCTCACCGACGAGTCCCAATGTCCTAATCTCAACACCGGCCTCACTCTGCTGCACATCACTGGATAGGATGGAAAAAACTTGTTGTAGAGCGCCACGATAATGGGTGTCTTGAGTTTGATCTCCATTAAACACATGATCAATAAGACCATTTCTACGATAATTATCAACAAACAATTTATCCTGGAGACCTTCCTCTTTGGTGAGGATGATGTCGTGAATGGATCCATTGGTGTTTTGGTCATTGCTGGCTTGAGCCAGTTTTTCATGATAATGTTCTGAGTAACGCTGTAAATAGTTCGTTACGTTGAAATATGCGGGCAGCCAATCAATCTCACGGATGTGGCCTGTGTCAGATGATATAAACAATTGCAGCTTGTCTGAGCGTAAGCGGTATTCTTTGATACCATTACTATCAAGATCAGCCAGGCCAGGGAAACTCCCTCCTGAATCGAGGAACTTTTCTTCCGCTTTTAGTAGATGTTCATAAATGGCATGACGAAGATGTGGGAGGTAGAGTCCGCCAAAAACACCGTGCCAATAGGCACAATTGCATTGAGCCCGATAAAGATCATCCCTGAGACTTGATGGGACACCACCCTTACTCTCAAGCTGCTTTAGATTGAGAGACAGAAACTGTACACGCTTCTGCATCCAATTTGATTCAGGATACTTGGTGAAGAAATTGCGCCACATACCACCCTTAATAAATGGTCGGTTCGCATCACCTTTTCCCTGATTTTCGAGGTCATGAATAAAATGATCCATCTGGCGACCCAGCCCTGTGGACAAAGTCCACTGGGACATCTCAAAATATGAGGAGGTGGGAAGATAGACCAGGTCTCGAGGGGAATTATTTGAATGATATTGCTTAAATGTTGTGGTAGTGAGCCAATCAGAATTTTGACTTAACAAGGTAAAAAATCTTTCCAACCACTTCTCACCATATACAGTTTCCCAAGTACCTGGCCATATACCGAATTTTTCTCCGTCATCCGCCATAACCACGAGATTATCATCATCTTCGGAGGCATAACTTTTTAAAATATCGATGGCAACCTGGGGATCTTCAAAAGGCATAGCATAGCGCATTTTCTGACTTATTGGGAAAACACTAAGGACTTTACCTTCCTGCTCGGTATAGTAGTATCCATTTAATGTTTCAGGATCAACACCTGTCGTCAGAAAGTGGTAATCATCCACCAGCATGTATTCAATGTCAGCATTATTTAAACTTTGAGCAAGGTGTGGTTCCCAGACACGTTCTGTGAGCCAATTACCTTTAATTTCGTAGTCCAATCGATCAAGAGCCCAGTCGTTCATTTTCTTGATTTGACCAACTTGATCAGCTTCAGGAATCATTGCCAGGATGGGTTCATAAAAACCACCACCCAGTACTTCGATATTTCCTCGATCTATTAGCTTCTTGAATAAATCCAACACATCCAGACGATTTGCTTCAAGCCATTCAATGAGAGAACCACTAAAGTGAAAGGCCATGCTGATATCTGGAAATTTCTCCAGAACTTGAAGAAATGGCAAATAGGATCGATCGCATGCATCATGAAATACATGATCAAAATTTCCTACAGGCTGATGGTTATGAATTCCAAATATGAATTGGACTTTTTTCATGCTTTATGGTTCCCAGTTAAAAACAGATGATATGTTGCTTCTTTTAGACAACAGAGCCGGTCGCATAAACGACCGGCTCCATTCATCTGAAAAGGATATTACTTACATACCCTTGAACAAGTTGATCAAGTCAACAACGCGGTTGGAATATCCCCATTCGTTGTCGTACCAGTTCAATGTCTTGACAATTCGGTTACCAACAACCCGTGTATATGATGCATCATATATGGAGGAATATGGATTACCGATGATATCAGAAGAAACCAGATGGTTCTCGCTGTACTCAAGCACATCCTTGAGGCGATCTGTCTTGGTCGCTGCAAGAACGGCTGCGTTGATATCTTCAACGGTTACATTGCGGTTCACCTCTACGATCAGATCTACTACAGATCCATCAGCAACTGGAACGCGAGCTGCGATACCATCCAGCTTACCTTTGAGTTCAGGAAGTACTTTTCCAACTGCTCTGGCCGCGCCAGTAGTGGTGGGAATGATGTTCTCAGCAGCAGCACGACTACGACGCCAATCTGAGTGAGGTACATCAGCAAGACGCTGATCATTGGTGTATGCATGGGTAGTTGTCATCACACCTTCAACGATACCAAAAGCATCATTGAGGACTTTAGCCATCGGAGCTAAACAGTTGGTTGTACAACTAGCATTGGATACAATTTTGTGCTCTGGTTTCAGGCCATCTTCATTAACACCCAGAACCACGGTATAATCCACATCATCTTTTGAAGGAACGGTGAGGATGACACGTTTTGCACCAGCAGTTAAATGCTGAGTCAGAGATTCTTTTGTTCTGAAGACACCGGTAGCTTCTATAACAACATCAATATCTAAGTCTTTCCAGGGCAAATCTGCAGGATTGCGTTCGCAGAGCATTTTAACGGTGTCATTTGCAGTATGCAGGACATCCTCTTTAAAGTGAACAGAAGCATCTCCAAAACCACCCATGACAGTATCATACTTGAGCAGATATGCCAATGCTTCACGATCGAAGAGATCATTGATTGCAACTACATTTATATCTTCACGTTTATCTAAAATACGAAATACGGAGCGACCGATACGACCGAATCCATTGATTGCTACTCTCATGCAGCACCTCCTTCTACCCCAAGCTTACCATAAGCTAGAGCTAGATCAACTAGACGTCCGGCCTGGCCAAGACTATTATCATACCAACTCAGAGTCTTCACCATGCGTTTACTTGATTTCATGGTACCTTTGGTGTCAAAAAGCAAACTATGAGCATTGCCTATGACGTCACTGGATACGATGGGATCTTCAGTAATTTCGACGTAGCCACTCAGAGTTTCAGCAGCTTTACGCATGGCAACATTTACTTCTTCAGCGGTGGTGTCACCCTTGGTAAGGACACATGTTAAATCAAGCAGTGATCCCATGGGTACAGGAACATTCAGTGCTGATCCTTCGATTTTACCCTTAAAGCGGGGTAAAATATGTTCCATCCAATAGGGGCTAATATTGACATTAGGAATGATGTTTTCGGCGGCGGAGCGACTACGTCTGAAATCTGCAGCAGCAGTATCACGCAATGGTTGATCACTGGTATAGGCATGGATGGTGGTCATCATGGCAGATTCAATACCAAATGCTTTATCCAGGATATCCAGCATCAAAGCCAGGGCGTTTGTGGTAGCAGATGCGGCTGAAACGAGCTTGTCACTTGCTTTTATTTTATCATCATTAACACCCATAACCACAACACGATCAATATCATCCTGGGGAAGTGAACCTAGAATAACTCGCTTAGCTCCTGAATCCAGGTGGGCCTGCATGCTTTTACGTGTTCGGTATTTATGGGTTGAGTCAATCACGATATCAACATCAAAGGCGTCCCATGGAACATCTTTTGGTGCCACACCATGGATGAGACGGGCTTTCTGATCGCCAACTAAGAGATAATTTCCCTCAAGTTGGGCATCCACTGGATCTCTTCCATCATTTTTTAGCAAATAGTGGAGGATATCGGAGCGTCCGATATCACTAATTGCTACAACTTCCATTTCAGGCTGGTTTAGGCTCAAACGATAGACATCTCTACCGATCTCGCCAAATCCCATCAGCCCGACTCTAATCTTACTCATAGAACGTGCCTCCGTTTCGATCCCTGTTCAAGAGGGCGCGATTGTTAAAGGTTATATATATTTTCAATAATCAATTCTTCTTCAGGTGTATAATTGCTTTGTGATCTTCACTAAGCAGATCGTCCAGATTGGAAATTTCTCCGTGCAGCATACCTGTAATCACCGGATTCATATCGAGCATATAACGCTGCCCGAATAGAGTGAGATCCAAAATGATATAATTCAGAGCAATTGACACAATAGCTGAATTTCGTGTCCAGGCGACCTTATTCGTAGGTAACATTTCAACACCTCCCAAAAGGGCAGAATCATGATCGACGACCAGGAGTATTTTGCTGCTCCAGACATCTTTCAGACGACGACTATCCAGATTGTAGGCGAATACGGTTCCAACATCCACTGGGATTTCAGAAAAGGAGAAAATGACAATATCCACTCCACGTTTTTCAGCAGCAACCAAATCAGCATGCAATTTGTTATACTCGGCCAGCCAGATGGATAGGTAAACCGATTTTTCAGCATTCTTAATCATATGTCTTGCACGATCGATCATACTGTCATAACCGCGAATATTCCATAGGTCACCAACCTCAAGGTCAGTATTAACGTTTTTCAATGAATCTTTGAGTGTATCCAGATTGGTTGTAAAATTATTCTCTAAGACGTCAAAAAGATGATCTGGAGGTAATGGGATGTAACGGGTTGGGTTTGAATCAACACAACTCACCATACCTGTACTTTCCAGGCGTTTCAGGATTTCATAAATTGCTGACCTTGGGATTCCGGATTTGCCACTAATTTCATAACCAGTCGCTGGATTATTCTGTAAAAGGCTGAGATAAGTTTTAGCTTCGTTGGATGTAAATCCGAATGATTTAAGGGCAGGAAGTAGCTTTTCATTCATTAGCGTGTCTCACTTCTTAGTTACGCTTAATATATCCTCTACAAAAGGTGTGCATAGTATTTTTTAAACGCTTAATTTTTTTTCTTCAGAAAAGCTGAATTGTTCCTTTCCCTTTCATCGGACTTCGCAAAGCAATACATTGCCCGCCATGAAAAAATTCACCACTCTCATCACTCAATATCCCAAGACCATCATATTCATTAATCTTCTGGTAATAACTCTTTTATCACTACCCATCTACAGGATCAATATCAACCCAGATCTTCAGGCTCTGATTCCTGCAAACGATCCCGATGTCATACGTATGGAAGAACTTGAGGAAGAATTCGGCGGATTAGATGTCATACTAATCAGTTACCATGCTGATGATGTATTCGGCGGTGAAGGTCTGGAGATGATCAATAATCTAACATATGATCTGGAAGCTCTTCCCCAAATTGATCACATCATCAGTCTGACCAACTATGAATCTATAACAAGTGATGATGAATCTATGACAGTTGATAAATTCATCCAGGAAATTCCAGGCACCCGTGCTGGAAGTGACTCATTGGCGAATAGGGCTATTGCGGACCCCATGCTGGGTCGACTATTGGTTTCTGAAGATCGTGAATATACGGCCATCATCATTTACTCGGATCCTGATGCTGATGAAGTTACCACAGTTGACACATTACAAGCGCTTCTGCGCTCCTATCAAAATAAAAACCATGATTTAAGATTAGGCGGCATGCCGGTCATCAGGGCTCAGATATCGGAGGACATTGGTCATGACACGAGCACATTCATACCCGCTGGCATGGTGCTCATAGCTCTCTTGCTTTATATCAGTTTCCGATCACGCCGTGGAGTAGCCCTCCCCCTTCTTGTGGTTCTCCTGTCAATTATGGGGACTCTGGGACTCATGGCCTGGTTTGGGATGATGTTGTCAGTGATTTCCAGTATTATGCCCATTATGCTGATCGCAGTTGCCAGTGCATATGGTATCCATATCATAACCCGCTATTTCGAAGACTGTGCTGAGCTACCAGCTGAGGCAGATAGCAAGGAAGTGGTTACCAGTGTGATTGAGCACATGATGAGACCTTTATTTCTGGCAGGTATTACCACGGTAATTGGGTTTTTATCACTGCTTTCCCACATTTTACCAGCGTCAAGAGAGGTGGGTATACTTACAGCCTTTGGTGTGGTGTTGGCATTTGGGTTGTCAATTACATTCATTCCGGCCGTTCTGGTTCTCACAAAAAAACCAAGTTTGGATAGGCAGGACAAGAACACTGCGAATCGATTGCTCTCAAGAATTTTAGTCCGAATTGGCCGAATCGTTTTCCATCACCGCAATCTTGTTTTTATAGTATTTGCTTTTATAACCATCTTTGCAATGGTGGGAATCCCCCGTGTTGAGCTGGACAGTAACCCCTTGAATTATTATGGGCTTGAATCCGATGTTCGTGTGGTTAACAGTATAATCGAAGAGCATTTTGGTGGCAGTACAACCATGTCGGTAGTAGTTGAGGGGGATATCAAGTCACCCGATGTCCTTAATCAAGTGGATCAAATCCAGAATTTTCTAGAGGGTCATGAGGGCGTTGGATACACCCTGGCGATTACAGATTTCGTTAAACTCATGAACCAATCCATGAATGGGGGCGACCCAGCCTACTATAAAATTCCAGATTCTCGACAGCTCGTGTCCCAATACTTGCTGTTATACTCCTGGGAGTCCAGCGATGGTTACCTCGATTCGTACGTGGATTTTGATTATCAGACTGCCCAAATCGTGGTACGACTTAACACGATGGATGTTTATTACATGGTTGAGCTTCAAGAAGAGCTAAATCACTTCCTAGACGAAAATATTCACGTGGATAATCAACCGAAGAGTGAAGGCTATGCTGTTCTTCTGGGCAATTTGATGCCTATGATGGTAAAGGGGCAGATACGTAGTCTGGTGTTATCCGTGATATTCGCTGCCTTGGTTACAGGACTGGTATTCAGATCCCTGTCTGCAGCCTTGATCAGTGCCATGCCTTTGGCATTTGCCATCGCTGGCGTATTCGGTTTGATGGGATATCTCGGAATATATTTGAATACTGCTACTTCAATGCTCAGTTCGATTATGATTGGTATTGGGATCGACTATACCATTCATTTCCTGTTCCGTTTCAGAACAGAAATTCGCAAGGGGCTGAGTGATGAGGAAGCCATTATTAAAACATTAAGCACTACAGGTCAAGGTATCATCATAAATGGATTCTCTGTGATGATGGGTTTTGCAGTGTGCATGCTGTCAACTTTTATCCCCATCTATTTCTTTGGTTGGCTTATCTCGGTGTCGATTTTCATGTGTTTGATTGCAGCCTTGACGCTTCTGCCGCTGGTGCTGATTCTTAGCCGCCCAAAATTCATATTTGATACATAAGCTTTTTATATCCTACTTGCATAGAGAATGATTTTACGTCACCCCGAGCGGAGTCGAGGGGTACAGCCCCATTTGTCAGAAAGATCACTATCCCTCGACTCCGCTCGGGATGACGATTCGTGGGATCATGTCTTCAGAATTTTCCCTTGTAAATATGCCATCATTAGCTACATTGGAAACGCATGACACAGAAAACGTTTCCATCGAATCTAGATAACACAACTCCAGAAGGTCCAATTCTTGAACATGGCCTGGATCTATTTTCTCAAAATGGTGTCAAAGGTTTCACCGTTGAGTCATTAGCCAAAGACCTAGCAATGAGTAAAAAAACCATCTATAAATTTTTTCCCACTAAAGAGATTCTCCTGCAAAGTATCCTACAACACATGACTGGTATTCTCCATGGACATTTTATACGGGTTCTAGCTCAAAACGTCAACCCTCTGGATAAGTTCATTCGTGTTATGGATAAGGTTGCCACCAGCATTAGCCGTGTACCTATCTCAAGATTGAGCGAGCTCAAAGCTCGATTCCCTGCAATTTGGGAAGAGCTGGAAGCCTTTCGTATGGCTCGTCGAGATGATTTTTTTGCTATTTTGAAAGAAGGGGAATCTCAGGGGTTAATTCGATCAAACCTTGATTTGGAGAAGGTAGCCACCCTCTTCATGAACATTATTAATCAGGTTTTTCAACCTGAATTTTTTCTCCAGAACCAGCTAGTACCCAAAGATATTATCAAACTGTTTAGAGATATTTTCTTAAGGGGAATTGTCACTGAAAAAGGTCTAAAACACATAGAGGAAAAAATATGAAACAGTGGTTTATCAATCAGTCAGTGGATCACCCGAAACGCAGTATTATTGTCACCATGCTCATTACCATAATCATGGGATCAGGGATCCAACATTTTGTTGTTGAAGATGACTTTATGAAAATGCTGCCCCAGGATATTCAATCCATGGTAACAATGAATGAACTGAAGGATGAGTTTGGCAACACTGACCTCATGTTCCTGGGCTTTGGCAAGCGCGGCGTTGATGCCCTGAATGCCAAGAGCCTGGCAACCCTTTGGGATTTGTCCCATGAGCTGGAAGAAATTGACCAGGTTGATGAGATCATGTGTATCTCCACCTCCGACAAGATGGAGAGTATTGAAGGATTTCTGGAAATTTCAGCTTTACAGGAATATCGCGATCTCGATGCAGAGGAGATTGAAGTTCTACGTAACTACCTGGATGATAATTCCAAAATTAGAACCAGAAATCTGGGAGAACGTGGTGATTACTTTAATATTATTATCCGCCCCGTTGTAGACGCAAAAAATGATGTCTTGGTTAGCGATTTGGAAAGAGTAGTGGCCGCACATCTGTCCGACTACGATGTACATTGGGGGGGCCAGGCCTATCTTACTGGTGCTTTACCGGTGATGATCCGAAATGATGTGATGGGACTCATGCGAGCTGGATTAATCGGTATGCTGCTCATACTGCTTTTCAGCTTGAGAAACGTTCCTGCAGTAGGTACGATTCTGGCAACTATTATCCTCTCCCTGATCTTTATGTTTGGTTTTAATGGATGGATGCTCTACCTGACGAAATCAGACAAATTTATGTTTGGCGTCCTGAACACATCCATGCCCATCATTCTGCTAACCATTGCCAATTCTTATGGTGTGCATGTCATTACTAAATTTTTCAGGAAAATGCGAACCAACAAGGACCCGAGGGCTGCAGTTGAGGCGAGTCTTAATTCCCTTATTTTACCCATTTTCCTAACTGCAATTACGACCGTTGCTGCATTTTTATGTATGGTTTTCGCTCCACTGGAGCCCCTCATTGGATATGGCTTTTCAATCTCATCAGGAATCCTGTGGGCCTGGATCTTATCAACTGTCTTTCTGCCTTCTATCCTCGTTTTGAAGAAATGGAATCCTGACGCATCAGCTGTTTCTCATGCCAGTCATTTTGAAAGATTTGTCATCGCATTTGGTGAGCAGGTCATCAAGCGACCAAAAACAGTCCTAATTGGCGCGGCAGTGGTAATTATTGTCGGTATTGCCGGGATCTTCAAACTAAATATTGAAGTGAATATGAAAGCTTTCTTCAAACCCGATAATCCCATTCGAGAGAGCCTTGAGTTCATGGATAGTGAGATGACAGGAACCATGGATCTTCAATTGTTGATCAATGCGGATCTCCGCTCCCCTGAGGTATTAACCCGGATAGAGAGTATCCAGGAATTCATGGAGGAACATGAATCCGTAACTCTATCCATTTCAATTGCCGATATCATCAAACAAATGCATCGCATGGTAAATGATGATGATCCGGCTTTTGAAACCATCCCTGATTCTCGAGATAAAGTGAACAATTTGTTCACTATGTATTCCATGTCTGGAGATCCAGATGATTTTAGTTCAATGGTTGATTATGAATATAAGAAGGGTTTAGCGACTTCGATGATGCGGTCAATTTCCACATCAGAAATCGTTGAACTTGTTGATGAAATTGAAGTTTTTCTCCAGCAGGATGAATACAGTGATCTGAACATTACCATCACGGGTCTGCTCATTGTGTTTAGAGATCTTGTGGCTTTGATTATACGTAGCTCTTTCATCAGCATTTTCGCCTCAATCCTCATCATAGCCCTCATCGCTGCCTACTCCTTCAAACACTGGTTATGGGGTTTACTGGCGGTGATCCCCCTGAGCTCAGCTGTAATTTTGAATTTCGGGCTCATGGGAATATTTGGCGTAGATCTTAATCACGTTACCGCACTGCTCTCAGCCATTATTATTGGTGTAGGAGTAGATTTTGCCATCCATTATATCAGTCAATTTCGGACTCATCTACACAATCATGGTTTAGACGGAAAGCTGAGTCGAGAAACCATGCAGGATGTGGGGTTTCCTGTTATCCTGGATGCGGCCTCAAACATGGCATTTGGTGCTCTATTGTTTTCGGTGTTCATTCCAATGATTCACATGGGCGGGCTGATGGTTTTTGCCATGGTTTCCACCTCCACCGCTACGCTGACTTTGTTAGCGATATTGCTAGAGATTAATAAAAAACGTCTGGCCCGCATTGAAGGCATTAACGTTCCAGAATAATATTTTTTTAAACAGAAGGATTTTGAAATGAAGACCATTACTCAACACTTGTTTACAGCAATGCTCCTGATGCTTCCGATGATTTTAGTCGCTGAAACTGGTTATGAATTGGCCAAGGCCATGGAAGACAAGACCGCACCAGCAGATATGAAATCTAACATGACTATGGTCCTGACTAATAAACAGGGCAAGACCAGAGAATCAACTATCCGCTCTATTACTGCTGATGACAATCGGAAACAAATCATCTGGTTTCTTGCTCCAGCCGATGACAAGGGTGTTGCATTCTTAAAGATTGAGCATGCAAAAAAAGATGATGAAATGCGACTATGGCTACCTGCATTCAAAAAGGTACGTCGCATCAGCTCAAAGAAAAAGGCTGATTCATTTATGGGTTCTGATCTGAGTTACGAAGATATGACCTCACGCGAGCTGGATGAGTACACTTATGAAATCTTAGGCGAAAAAGTTATTGATGGAGTTGATTGCCATATTCTGGAGAGTACTCCAAAAGCGGGGGTTACGCGCACATATAAAAGATTCGTTACTTATGTGAGTAAAGCTGATTTAGTATCCATCCTGGATGAGGCCTTTGACACAAGAGACAAGCTATTAAAGCGACGCGTGATGAAATTTCGTAAGGACAAAGGCTATGACCTACCCGTTGAAATCTTTGTAGAGAATGTTCAAAAAAACACCAATACACGTCTCATCTTCAGTGATCAAGAAGTGGATACTGGTGTCAAAGAAGATCTCTTTCAAGAAAAGAATTTAAAACGGATGCCTAAATAGGTTTAAGCAATGAAGAAACTAATTCCTGTCATTCTTATCCTGGTGCTAGCACCTCTAGCCAGCTTTGCTCAATTCAATATCTCAGGTAATTTGACACCATCTGGTATGTTAAGAATAAGTGATGCCTCCCTCATCGATCTCCCCTTCCGTCTTGGAAATATCTCAGTCGATTACGCGTATGGAGATTTTGAGTTAAAGACCAGCACTGCACTGGAGACCCGTTGGAATAATCCTGAAATTAACGAAGATATGCTTCAGTTGAGAGAAGCCTATCTGATGTGGTATCCTGCTTTTGGTGAAGTAAAGCTGGGCAAAATGATCCATGCCTGGGGTGCTGCTGATGCCAACAATCCTACTGATAATCTGAGCCCATATGACTACTATTATATGTTTCTCACAGGCACAGATCGGAAACTGGGTTCCCTGAGTCTGGCTGGGAAAACATATTTCGGAGATGCCCAGCTTGAACTCGTTGTTCTGCCAGGATTTGAAGCAAACCGCTTCCCGCTTAATGAGCCTGATTTTCCCATTAACCTGCCTGTGCCAGAGGATGCTCAGTATTTCATGCCTGAGAACGAACTGGAGTTCGGTGCCAGATTTCAATATGCCCTTGGAATCGGGGATATTTCGGCTTCATACTTCAAGGGGAATGATCGTTCATTCTCCCCGGCGGGCTTAGAAATCGATCTTGCCGCATTAATGAGTGGTGCTCTTCCTTTTACCAATCATCTTACCTATAGGGAAACCGATGTCATCGGTTTGGATGCAGTCCTCTTCCCTGGGAATTGGACCCTGCGAGGTGAGTTCGGATATTTTCGTACCCAGACTCCGGATATTGATTATACCATGTCGAAATTCACCTATGATGCTGATTATTTACAAACGGTTCTTCAGGTTGAATATTCATTTGCCAACACGGTTCAGCTAATGGCCCAATACATCAATAATAACACCCTCTCCGAGGATATAGCTTTAGAAAAGGATGCAACTTTTCTGACACTTGAAGCCATGCTGCAGGATACCAGTAATCACATGCTAGATCCAATGCGGGCGCAATTTAGTAGTTTTGGTATACCGCCATTTTCTGCAGGCATGGGGACACCATTTGCAATGATTTCAGATCAGGTCGTGATGCTTTCCTCCATGGTTACCATCATGGATAATGACCTTGAACTGGGCGGGATGATTATGATTAATCTGGCTGAGACAGGCTATATGGCCAACCTCAATTCAAGTTATACACTCTGGGAAGGATTGAGCCTGGATGCCTCCCTTGCATACTTTATAGGGGGTGATGAGCTGGATAATAAGTTCAAACAACTTGAGGATTTTTCAAATCTAAATCTGGGGTTCAACGCTAGCTTTTAACTATATTAGGTCACGATGAATCGATTTGACCGAAAATATAAGAAATTAGCCCGAAGTATATCACCCCTGGATCTCACCAGCAACTTCTCTCAGGAAGACTTGAGTTGGGATGATTTTTTTACAGATAGATCCAACACGAACTCAAGCTCACTCTTCCTGGGGAAATATTCTGAAGATGGCATCAAATTCGTCATGGAACGCTTTGGTCTGGATCGGCAGGCTCGTCACCTTGGTATCAGGCACCTCGCAGTTGGGGTGGATACCAGAGACCCATACCGCCATCGATTGACTATCTACAATGGACGCCATCGGGACAGGGATCACATCGTCATGGATTTTGTGGCGAGATACCAGCACCTGGTACCCAAAGATATTGACGCAGATATTGAATATACCCACCAGTTAAAAGTATTAATGATTGAGTGGCTCCAGTTGCAGAACCCCACCGCTGTTTTTACTCACCGAAGACCTGCCCTCCCTGGTCAACTCTATCCAGGACTCGGATTGGGAGATCAACTGATGGCCTTGTTTACACTCATGGGGCGACATCTTCAGGTTGATGGGATCATTAACGTTCCCGAGCACTTCCATACCGGCCTCATCTTTAGCAGGCGCTTCGTATTTTTAAGCCCCCATGTCCAGGCGCTGGTACAACAAATAGGTCAGGATCTCTGGAAGAAATACCGACTAGGGGTAATCGCCTGGGCAAGTGCCACTGAAAGTATCATTAATATTGAGACGGGACAGCCACAAATCTGGGAACCACGTCGACAAATTATTCCCATCCAGAGCCAGCTAAGGCAGTATTTTAAATCCAATGATTATATCGGAATCGCCCAAAACTTAGAAGAAGACAAGGTCTTCAGTTTGGACGAAGAAAAACTACGGGAAGCTTTCTCCAAGATGGAACAGCCTCCATTTCAGTTTTAAATCTTATTAAACGGTAGTTAGGGTATTTTTACTACAGAAGATTCCCATGTGGTTTTCTGTAATTGGGAATCTTTGCCCTTCATGTCAGTCGGTAAATATTTTACCAGCAAAATGGATGTTAAAAGCACCAGGACAGTCAAAATGACTTGAACTGAGGCTGTTTTTTTTTGTCTTTCCCCACGGAATGATTTCATAGATTAAACCAATTTTCCTTTTCTGCTTTGATCATCAGCCTTTCAGCCAGAGCCTTTTCATGGATATTTTCTGGATAATATGGCAGGTCTGGATTTTGTGTCGCTGTCACCACCTTTGTCAAGAGTTGGTAAAAGAGGTTTTTATCTTTGGCAAGAGGGCAGTAGTATTGAGCCATCAATGTATAATTTCCAAAATAGTCTGGTGCGATGCGGATTGATTCCTCAAAGGCTTTTTTAATGCGAGACGTGTCAACTTGAGTTTCTGGATCGCTTCCCAGCAAGGCACCCTTAAAACGGTAATATGCACCAAAATAAAATGTTGAATCCAAGTCATTAATATGTTCCAGTGTAGCCCAGATAAGCTCACGCTGTCCTTTACGGACCAGACTGCTTTTAGTTGTCAGCCACTGCCCATAATTAGCCATGCCCCAATACAATGCTTCGATCGAATTGTCATCAAGACCACGGACTGCCATACCTTCATCTCCAGTTGAAAATAGCAGGTTTCGATAGTTGCTGTTTTGTTTGAGAACAGTCTGGCTGGCTTCATAACCTCGCATAAATAGACTATCCTGAGTCTGGGGAACATGAGTCAAATACTGACCACAATAATAGTAGGCTCTGGAAAGTTTAGCCCAGAGTTCGATGGATGTTGAATCAGATTCTGCAAGTTGCTGAAAGACCGCCAGAGCTGCCTGCGCATTTGCTGTATCAGCTCTTAATGACCAGAGGCTATCTGCATATTCAAGGTTGAGTTTTACCGGTTTGTGTCTGTCTGGAGTGCCTGGAACGTCTGTCGCTGTGCAAGTGAATAAAAGAGTGGTTATATAAATGAAAACAAAAATTCGCAAAGCTGCAGAACCTTCCCCATTCGAGTTAACCCCCCCTCCTGAAAATCGGCCAAATATAAAGCCTAAGGCTTCGCTATTACAACATGTGTTTGAAGCATATATTAGAAAATATTTAGCCCGGTTCAGACAACTTAACAAATAATCAAGAAACTTATATGGACAGCAATCCGCACTCCGAAATCACATCGTTGCCGATTGAAGGCAAGCTGGATTATCTCTACTAGATGAATCTTAAAGTGTGATGACGGCCTCAATCAACAACACCAGATCGACAACATCGACAGACGAATCCAGATTCAGATCAGATAATTCTTGAGCCTCCCCCTCCAGATTATTACCCTCGATGATCCAATCCGCTAATAGAATTGCATCGGAAATATCAATTTGGCCATCCCGACTGAGATCACCCAGGTGGAAACCAATCCCCCACCCTTGAATAAGCAGATTGTCCACGGTGAATCCATCACCCTCATAGTAGGTGTCGCTCAATATCCGGAAGCCCAGAATGAGCGATGGAGCGCCAGCGAATGGAGTCAGATCCAATTCGTCATACACCCAATTTTGCAATCCACTGTAGCCGGGCTCACCTAGTGGTTGAACAGTAGCCCCGTTACCAATGACTGTATAATTACCAGCCAGCGCTGTCCAGGTGGCTCCTTCATCGGCTGACGCAACGACCTGACAAAAATCATAATCCAACTCAATATCCCATTTGGCGTTAAAGCTGAGGATTAAATTACCATAACCCCTTTGGTCAACAGGGTTAATAAGGGTTACTTCCATAGTGGATAAAGGCGGATAATCACCAAATGGGGAGTCTGTCATCGCCAGATCACTTTCATAGGCATCCCCGTTTACATCCCAATCATCTGTAGTGAACCAATTCCCGAAGCCTTCTTCCAGGTCATCGCTAAATAGCGTATCCGGTCCACCTAAACTCCAGGAAAAAGTATCAGCCACGGAATATTGGCCATCGATATCGATACTGATTATGAGCTCAGCCGTAGTCCCAGCTCCTGCCTGAACTTCGAAAACAAGACCTTCCATACCCAGATCAATACTCTCCTGAGGATTCAGGTTGGAAAGATCATAACTTCCGCTTGAGGGGAGAAGACTATTGTCTGGAGACATTAGATTAAGGGTTACCATACTATTTTCTGTCGTAAGCCCCTTGTTCTTAACTAATAATTCGCAGGATACTATCTCTCCATTTTCCAGGGGTCCAGTGAGCAGCAATTCAAAATTTTCAAGCCGGACCCAACTCCCTGCTACACCTGCTAGATGGATATTCATGCTGAGATTATCTTCAGCAATTGGATAAATCATTTCCGTCGGAGGCCAGAAACCTCCCTGAGCACTAGTACCCACTTCGGGAATAAAGTTTATTATGCCTAACTCTCCATACATATAGTCAATCACATCCCCATTCATCAAGTAATTGAGAGTTTCCCAGCCAGTGCCGAAGTGATATGAATTATCGGCGATCAAATCCTGGCCCAATTCCATGTAAATGTCAGCATCCGGAGCAGGTATTTCAAGATTGGGATCATAGCTAAATGGTCTCAATAGAAGATTACCATAGCTATGATAATTAAAAACCGTTTGGAATTCATATCCCAAAACAAAATCCCTAATTGCCTGGGTTTCCGGCTCTGAAAAGGGACTTGTCCCACGATAAGTGTTTGAGCAGTTATCTCCGCTGGATCCGATATTATCATATCCCCATTGATAACCCCAGTTTCTATTCAGGTCTACACCGGGTGAATTGGTGCAACCAGGACGACGATTTTTGCGATGCATTCCTCCACCATTGGGATTTGTAGATTCATTGAAAACATAACCATCCGGGTTAACTACTGGCACAAACCAAATTTCCCGCTCATTCACCAAATAACTCAAGATTTGATCGGTGTTATAGTTTTCAACCAGCTGCCAGGCGAAATACATCAGGGTCATCATAGCTGCTGGTTCACGGGCATGCGTAAGTGAATTGAGGAATACTTCAGCTTCATCTTCATCGATTTCAGGATTATCAGAAATTTTGAAGGCCCATATGGTTCGTCCTTCAAGACTGGTTCCAATACTATCCTTTATAGAAACTAGCCCGGGGTATTGGGTATGCATCAAATCCATGTTTTCAATAATTTCAGAATAGGTGTAATACCCACCCATGCTCCCATACCCAAATTCGCGATTGAAATTTTGATTTAGTCTGGATTCATAAAAAGCACTCATATCCGAGATGAGCGTTTCCAGCGCTATCCCACTCCTCAGTAGAAGTTGATGCTCTCTTTGGTTCACGATCACATCTACATATACATTCTGGCGAATACCCAGCCCTTCCGGGTCGATACCAAATGCTAGTATTTCAGGAATAATGGCTGAAGTATTCTCACTCCAGATTCTGACCTGGTCATAACGTTCAGTCGCTAGGGCAAGCTGAGTAATAAAAATGAGTAGCAGGGTATTTGCAAGCAACCGAATTAACATGGATTCCCTATAATGAGATTATAAATATTTGTTAAATAAATGTTTCGATTGATAGTTGAATCTACTGTGAAATCCTAACTTGAAGATTCTGTTAGAATCATTTCAATAAGGAGCACCAGGTCCTGAATATTTACTGACGAATCCTGATTAAGATCGGCTAATTCAGCTAACTCAGCATCCAGATCTACATTTGTGATGATTGATTCAAGTAGAAAAACAGCATCAGATATGTTTAACAAACCGTCCCTGGTAACATCGCCAGGGAGAAATCTAGGACCCCACCCCAGTACTGAAAAATTGTCAAGTTTAAATCCATCATCTTGAAAAAAGGTATCGCTTTTCAACTGAAAACTTACCAGGAGATCGGAAGTACCTGCGAATTGGGTTAATGCGATCTGTTCATTTATCCAGCTCTGTGTTCCATGGTAGCCAGGCTCTCCCAGAGGCTGAACCATACTTCCATTTCCTGATTCTGTATACTGACCACTCAGGGGCGTCCAGCTCATGCCACCATCAATTGAAGCCAGCACCTGACAAAAATCATAATTGAATTCAATATCCCAACTGGCATCAAAGCGCAGAACTGGATTGGTATATCCGAGTAGATTAAGAGATTCGGTCAGGATCACGCTAGAATTTGAAAATGCTGGGTAATTGCCAGCAGGTGAGTCTGTCATGTACTGCTGCACTCCATCTGCCCCAGTTTCGATTCCCCAGGTCTCAGATGTCCACAATGCTGCGCCTGATTCAAAATCATCAAAAAAGATGGTGTCGGGAACTCCAACAATCCAGGAGAAGGTTTGTACCTGGGTCTCGTACCCAGACATCTCAACTGAGAGGGTGAGCTGTGCCAATTCGCCATGTGGAGCAATAATTTCAAAACTCAACCCTTCTGATCCATAGTCTTGTAAGGCTTGAGAAGCAAGGCCTGAAACATCAATCGAACTTTGAGATGGGATTATGCTACTGTCAGGTGAGTTTAGATACAGCATGGCTGGTGAATTGTCAGCGCCCAAACCTTTGTTCATTACGCTGAGTTCACATGTCACCACATCACCTGACTCCAAATTACTATCTGCAATCAGTTCAAAGTTATCCACTTCAATCCACTTGCCAGCGCAGCCGGCAAGATGAATATTCATTGTGATATTATCTTCAGCCAAATCAAATATTAATTCCGTTGGTGGCCAAAAGCCTCCATCCATGCCAGCACCGACTTCTGGTGTGAAATTAATTATTCCCAATTCACCATACATGTAATCCACGGCGTCACCGTTCACTATATAGCCAACAGTTTCAGTTCCAGTTCCAAAGAGATAGTCGTTATCTTCTGTAAGATCCTGACCCATTTGATTGTAGATATCACCATCGGGTAGTGGTAATTCTACAGATTCATCATATCCAAAAGGCTTTATGAGTAAGTTTCCATAACTATGATAGTTAAATACAGTTTGAAAATCATGCTCAAGGACAAAATCCCTCACCACCTGAGTTTCAGGCTCAGAGAATGCCTGACTACCACGATAGGTAGTTCCGCAGGAATCAGGATTGGAGCCCACATCATTATAACCCCATTGAAAGCCCCAATTTCTATTTAAATCTACACCAGGTAAACTGCTACAGCCCGGCCTTCGATTTTTGCGGTGCATACCTCCACCACCTGGATTAATCAATTGGTTGTAAACATAACCATCTGGATTAATGACAGGTATAAACCACATTGCTCTTTCATCAACCAGATAGGTCATAGTAGCATCCAGATTGTAATTTTCTGCCAGGGACCAGGCAAAATGCATCAAAGTCATCATGGCTGCAGGCTCACGAGCATGGGTGAGCGAATTATAAAGGACTTCGGGGTCCCCATCCACAATATTCGGATTGTCTGAAATTTTGAAAGCCCAGATATTGCGCCCTTCGTAACTCAATCCGAGGCTTTGTTTGGCTGAGACAATCTCTGGGTAGCTGGCATGAAGAGAATCCATACTGGAGACGATTTCATCAAAGGTTAAATAGCCACCCATACTCCCGTAGCCCAACTCTCTAGCTGCTCCTTGACTCAATCGGGATGCATAGTGAGAACTGAGATCATGAATTAAGTCCTCAGAAATGATGCCCCGGTTTTGAATCTCTTGTTTTTCATTCTGATTTACAATAGCATCCACATAGACTCCGGGTCGAATATCCAGCCCTTCAGGGTCAATCCCCAGTTCAAGCAAATCAGAAATGATTTCATTTGGGCTGTCAGACCAAATTCTGATTTTATCATAGGTATCTTGAGCCATCCCGGTATTGAATGCGGATAGTAGGATGAGAGTGCATGTGATTTTATTAATCATTCAATACTCCGTCGGCTGCTAATAAGAGATGCTAAATACCCAGGGGTTTGAGGCCAGATTATTGACCCACTCAGAATTTTCATAGCGCAATATACTCAGTTCAAGCTTAAGCTGAAAAGGACGAATCAATGTCGAAATCCAACTATTACGATCCCAATCTGGCTTATAGTTGAGGGTAAAGCCTAAGTCACCCATTCTGGTCCAGTCCTGAGCATTATCAGATTTTTGTCCCACATCGAAGAAGATTCCAAAATCCAGCAAATCAGGCATATAGGGTAGGCTTCGGAAGGTCAGGTCCAGGTTATTTGACCAGATATAATTCATGGGTTGATCGAGAGAATCAGAATAAGCTCTCATGCGACCGCCACCCTTCAAATAATAGCGCGAACCAATCATATCTATATCTTCCATAGCATGGAGACTGCTGGCACCACGGTTCAAATACACGGATTGTAAATCCTGTGAGGCAACCCGGCTTTTGACAAGATTTGGGGTTGCGCTTGAATTGGTCAAAATATTCGAGCGATTGTTAATACTGAAATAGGGCAAGCTCCTTGTCCAACTACTCATGAGGGCTAATTGGCTAAATCCCGATCCATAAGTGCCCAGATTTCCTGGAGAGGCATAGTAACGCATACTAAAACCATACATTCCAGAAAATAAATTATTCTGTAGATCATACTGAATACCCAGACGGGTCCATCCAGATTGGTCCTGTGGATCAACCGCGGCATATTTTGCATCCGTTGTCTCAATTCTCAGGGTCAGAAAGTGGAGAGGGTTTTTCCAGAAAAGCCTGGCCCAATTCATTTCATAGGCCAACGACCCGAAGACCATTGAACGCCAGGTTTTTGCAGTTCCTGACCATGTTGCCTTAAAGGGTAATCCCACCTGAACTTGATTAAATGAAACAGATGCATCTGGATTGCCAGATCCAAAATTCTCATCCAGCCCAAATTGTATGAAATTTCCAGTATTTCGATAGACGCGCTTTACATTTACACCCAGACCCAAACCAGCTAAGTCACTATAACCAAAATTTGGCTTCCAAAGGTAGAGATTTCTATCATCCGGATAAGCATCCCAACCCTTATAATCATACCGCCAGGCGTTTTTTCTTTGGCTATCATTGTCACGCCGATCCACGTCGAAGAACACGTTCTCAGCATCTAGATAAACTCGCTCTGGTTGAAAATTTGACTCAATTTCGATCACACCATCGTTTCGATATCGAAACTCCTTTAGAGAGGCCGAAGCAGTTTCACCTGTTTTACTAAAGATCGTTGCTGAAATGGGAACAAACATACCGCCCTTATTATCGACATCTATCCGGGTTGTGAAATGACCCTGATCAGGTGATTCCACAGACCAATCAACCAACTTATAGTCCACGAAATGGGTAGTACGCAGCCATTGATCAAAGAACCAATCCAGTTCTTCTCCGCAACCGTCTTCCATGGCCTTGACAAATCTAGCTTCATTCACATGCTTAAGAGCCCAGCGTGAGAAGTAGAGCTGCATGCCAACCAGGAAGCGTTCTTCCCCCAGATAATTTTTCAACATCGCCAGCATAATGGAACCTTTATCATAAGAGTTACTGCTGTAGGATGCATAATATGAAAAATCGAAACTAGAGGTCGCCATGGGTTCATTCGCTACAGATTGCATATACCGAATTGCCGGTTTCAGCTCAGCTTCTTCATACATTTGACGCGGTAAATGGTCCGACTCAAATTGTGTTATATAATCGCGTGAAAGTTCGTATCCATTTTCTGGATAGTAATGTTCCATATACCAGCGTGTTTGAAACGTGGTGAGTCCCTCATCTAGCCAGGGATCATCCAATTCATCATTTCCAAATATTCCATAAAACCAATTATGACCGACTTCATGGACGGCCAACCCTTCACTATCTGTGTAATCCAGAACGATCATGGGATATTCCATACCACCCGTCCCCAATGACTTTACCAGGGATATTTGTGGCCAGGTATACATACCGAATTTTCCAGAAAGCCACTCCAGAGATCTTTCCCCCCATTTAACCATATCTTTTGTCCAGTGTGCTCCAACTTGAGTGGTGAATAATGTATGCACATGAATCCCATTCCACTGACCATGTTCATAGACAAAATCCGGGGAGCACACCCAGGCAAAATCATGGACATTTTCAGCCAGAAAGCTAACTTCACGTCGATCCGAGCTATCCAGATCAGTAAGGTACTCACCCCGCTCTGTTCTAAATTCCTTTACCCATTCCTGCCATATTCTTGAAGTATCTACAGTAACTGCATCCCAACCTGGGTCGCCATCAATGACGACACCTGTCGCCGCAACAACTTGACCGGCAGGGACATCAAGGTGTACGGTAAACTTCCCAAATTCGCCATAAAACTCACCCCAGTCACCAAAGGGGTCATCGTGCCAGCCATTTTCGTCATATACGACAAATTTCGGATACCATTGGGTAAAATCAAATTGTTGTGCCTTCCACCCAGCCCTACCGATAAGGGGATGAATGATGGATACCCAGTCCAGTTGTAATGTGAGTGTATCACCTGGAAAAAGATTCTGATTGAGAGTGATATCTAAAATGGTATCATCACGGATATCAAACGCCAACGCAAGAGAATCACTGACTGCTTTTTGAACACGGATTCCCGACCAGTCTTTTTCAACTTCGAAAGTCTGACCATAATCAGCCCAAACTTGCTCTGCAATGGTACCCTCATTAAAAGCATTGTTGTAGAGATGCATGAGAATTTGATTGAGGGTGTCTGGAGAGTGATTAACGTAGAGCAATTCAGAAGCAGCAGTGAGTGTTTTTTGATCTGAGTCTAAATACACGTCCATATCATACTCAACCCATTGCTGCCAGTATTGACTCATCAACGGAACTGCGAACATTATGAAAAAGAGAATCAGTTGTGTAGATTTGCGTCTCATGGAATAATCCCCTCAATATCAATTATTGAATACTGTGGTATGAAGTTTCATCGATTGTCGAATCTATTCCAGACCTGCCAGAAATGTTATACCTAATCAAATGATTTTACAGAGCTATCCGGAGTGAACTATGGCTAGTTGAATTACTCAACCAATTTGATGTGAAGTTCCTTGAGTTGCTGGGTATCCACATTTGAGGGCGCCTCATCCATCAATGAAGATGCTGATGTCGTCTTGGGAAAGGCAATGACATCGCGGATATTATCTGTACCAGCCAGCAACATAACCAGGCGATCAAATCCAAAGGCGATACCACCATGAGGTGGTGCGCCATAATTGAAGGCTTTGAGTAGGAATCCAAATCTGGCTTGAGCTTCTGCTTCATCCATACCGATTAATTCAAACATGCGGCTCTGCATTTCGCGGGTATGAATCCTGATGGATCCTCCAGCCACTTCATAGCCATTGATCACTAAATCATACGCCTGAGCTCTTACATCTCCTGGGGCCGTATCCATCAACTCAACATCTTCTGGATTTGGAGCAGTGAAGGGGTGGTGCATGGCGATATAGCGTTTGCTATCCTCATCCCAGTCCAACAGTGGGAAATCTAGCACGAAAAGTGGCTTAATAACACCGCTAGGAATCAAATCCTCACGTTTCGCCAGCTCAAGACGGAGAGCACCCAGGGATTGGAGTGTCCGGGCTTCAGTATCGGAGACAAAAAATAAAATATCATTGTGCTCTAATTTGAGGTCAGCAATAACTTCAGTTTGTAATGCTTCAGGGAAAAATTTACTAATACCTGCATTGAAATTATTCTGATCCAGTTTTACAAATGCCAGACCCTTGAGACCATAGTAGGTACGCAACCATTCTGTGAGACCGTCGGTGGCTTTCCGTGAATATTTATCAGCAGCATTTTTCAAGACCAGAGTCTTTACTCTGCCGCCAGCTTCCAGATTATTTTTAAAAACACCAAATTCAGTTTTTTCAGCGTAATGGGCAAACTCCACCAGGGGCATATCAAATCGAACATCTGGCTTGTCACTGCCATAAGTTTCCATAGCATCTTTGTACTTCATGGTGGGAAAGATTTCTGGCAGGTCATAGTCAAGAATATCTTTAAAAATACCGCGGGCAATCCGGGTTGCGACACCTAGGACATCATCCTGATCGACGAACGACATTTCAATATCAATCTGGGTGAATTCAGGCTGTCGATCAGCCCGCAAGTCTTCATCCCTGAAACATTTTACGATTTGGAAGTATTTATCAAATCCTGAAATCATCAATAATTGTTTATAGGTTTGTGGGGATTGAGGAAGTGCATAAAACTTACCCTTATGGATTCGACTCGGTACAAGGTAGTCTCTGGCTCCCTCGGGGGTGGATTTCATAAGTACAGGGGTTTCAAACTCCATAAAACCCTCAGCATTTAATCTACTACGGGCACTTTGATAAGATTTGGATCTGAGGGCCATGATATTCTGCAACTCGGTAGTTCGTAACTCCAGATAGCGATATTCAAGACGGAGATCCTCATTACCACTTTCACGATCCGAAACCATAAACGGTAGGGGTTGTGCCTCATTCAGCACTTCAAGTTCCGTTGCAATAACTTCAACACTACCGGTAGGCATGTTGGGATTTACATTTCCATCTGGTCTGAGTTGAACGGTTCCTCTGACAGCAACAACATCTTCCATTCCCAGTCTTTTGGCTTCAGCTGCAATGTCGGCATCAAGATCTGGATTAAAAGTTACCTGCGTTTTACCATAGCGATCGCGGAGATCCAGAAAGATCACACCACCATGATCTCTATTTTTGGCAATCCACCCGTTGAGGATGACTTCCTCGTTTACATTTTCTGCTGTGAGTTGACCGCAAGTTGTTGTTCGTTTTAGTCGCATACTGGCTCCGTTATTAAAATCGAGGCAATGTAAACCCCGAGGGGTGCACATCAATAACGGACATTCGAGTAAGGGGAAATTCTTGGAAAAATTTAATGAGTTCTATATAGTTACTTTTTGCGTAGCCGTTGGATCAGCGGGAGAACATCCTCCTGCTCCTTTTGGAAGGGTTGGGAGGTATCCACCCATTGCTGTTCAACTGGTTCAATTATTTGATCATCAACTTCTTCAATCTCTTCATCTGGCTCTTTAGGCTCAACAACTGCTGGGTCTGCCATTTCGTTGAACATGCTGCCTTTACCAAGAATCAACCAATTGAAATCGAGGTCGTACTCTTCAGATAGGGGGACAAGTTTGGTACACTTGATTTCCCTCTCACCCATTTCCCAATAGATAATGGTTCGTTTCCCTAGCCCACACAGGCTAGCCACTTCGCGTTGTGTAAGACCAACGGCTGCCCGAAATTCCCTTAATCGTTGTGCAACAGGTGACATGTTTCCTCGATTTTTGAACTGCAATAATATGCACCTTGAAAAGACAAAAGTCAAAAGTCAAAAGTCAGTAGTTAGAAGACAGAAGTTAGTGAGGGTCAAACTGAGCGTAGGAAAAGGATCAGCATGGTGTAAAAGGCGCCGCTGATTAAAACTTCTGAAATTGAATGCTTTAAATTAATCGGTCCTGATATTTCTTCATCACCCTCATGAGTACCAGGTAGGTGGAAGTCCAGATCAAATGTGACTTCCGTGGCTACCGGTTGCCCATCGATTCGACCGGGAATCCAATGACTTAATTCAGCGGCCTCAATAGCGGCAGAAAAGAGCAATCCGGGTCCCAGAATTGGACGAATCTCTTCAGCATAGCCATCGATATTTATGATGCATTTTATGGTGACACTTCCGTCAAGCCCGATTACCAGGGCAGTGTCAGGATAACTAATATTCGCCTGGATAGCTTGATAACCCCCCCATGGTATTGGAGGTTTCAAATCAACAAGTGGAGAAGAGTGGCGATAATTATAGGACCCTGGACTTGGTCCGTCGAGTCCGGGACCCTGGCTTTTTCCGAAAGTAAAGCTAATGAAAACTGCTAAAATGATGGTTACAATTCCCCGCAAGCTACCCTCTCCTGTTAAGTGTTCATTCAATCTGTTACTGACCTGAATAATTGGCAAGCAACATCTTAAAGCAACTCAATATTCATTCGTCTTTCACTCCATACCAGCCGGCTGCATTTATTTCATACAAATCCATTACCCATTAACTTGCTCTATGAATCGATCTCAGGATTTTTCATATTCGTCGGATGAAAATTTCACGCTCACTTATTCAATGGCTACTCCTCTTATTGTTTGCAATAAGCAGCTCAGCTCAACAAAGTATTCATGGATTTATTCGCGAAAATGAAACGGGTGAACCTCTGCCCTATGCTAATGTAATTTTGCCGGAGTTGAATCGAGGAGCTACCTCCAATGTAGAGGGATATTTTGTCGTTAGCGATCTTCCCGTTGGAGCGCACCAACTCGTAGTGTCCATTATTGGATATTCCAGATATGAACAAACCATAGAGCTACCAGCAGATCTCAATCTGCGTTTAGATGTACGCTTGGATCAAGCGATAATTGAAGGTCAGTCAATCGAAGTGAGTGCTGAGCGGGAAAAATTCAAGGAATTGGTCAGCACCAGCACGGTGACCCTTGACCGGCGAGCCATCGAGGTTGCCCCCTCTTTTGTTGAGGCTGATGTATTCCGAGCTCTACAACTATTGCCTGGAGTCCAATCTCTCAATGATTTTTCATCAGCACTTTATGTGCGAGGTTCTACTCCTGATCAAAATTTAATCATGCTTGATGGCATCACCGTCTATAACCCCATGCATCTTGGTGGAATCTTCTCAACTTTTAACACTGATGCAATCAAGGAAGCAGACTTCCATGCAGGCGGTTTTCCTGCTCAATATGGTGGACGTCTTGGGTCTATTCTTAATATTGTGAACCGGGAAGGCAATACAGAAGAATTGACCGGCAGTGCGAATATCTCTCTAATATCCAGCAAAGCCTTAATTGAGGGTCCACTGCCCACTGGGAACTCAGAGTTTTTGAAGGGATCATGGATGCTGGCAGGGCGACGTACATATTTTGATGTCGTTGCAAATACCCTCTATAAACAATTTGTTTTACCGAGACTTGATGCAACAGATCGTGAAGACTCTCCTGAAAATATTTTCCCATATTATTTTTATGACTTCCAGGGTAAAGTCAATCTGGATGTGGGCAGCAATCATCGCTTGACCTGGAGCTCTTTTCATGGGGATGATGTCCTCAAATGGGATTACCAGGCTGATTATTCTTCAGATGATTGGGAGGATGAAGGCTATATTCCCGATGGAGGGTATTATTACGAAGGTAGTGATAGCAGTGTGTTTGATTGGCGCTGGGGAAATTTCACCAACAGTCTGAGCTGGCGCTGGATTGTCTCACCTAAATTGATTGCTCGAACCTTCATCGCAAATAGTAGATTTCGATTTGCAGTCGATTTTGATTATGCCGAAGAAAGCTATTCGCATAGTGATTTTGATACTTCCAGCAGCAGATCTTCATTTGGTTTTGATCTCTTTGACCGCATCAACGATAATAGTGTAGAATCCAATTTAACCTGGTTGGCAAACGATGCTCACAATGTGCTGACAGGCTTCCAGCACAAGGAGGTCCATTTCAAGTTGGGAATGATTCTTAGAGCCAGGGATACATATAACGGTGTGACTGAAACTTTCAGGGACACGATTATGTGGATGGAATCAAAACCAGTTGAATCAGCCTGGTACATTCAGGACCAATGGAAAATGAGCCCCCTCCTGTCCTTGCAAACAGGCTTACGGGTTGCCAGCTATTCTCTGCATGATACGACTTACTTTGAACCACGTCTGGGTCTGAAATATTTTCTTTCAGAGAAGGTCTCCCTGAAGGCTTCGGTGGGTCGTTATCATCAATTTCTGACTGTGGCTAACCCACCTGATGAAAACTTGAGATTTCTGGATATCTGGTTCGGTATTCCTGAGGATCGTCCTGCCCCCCGGTCAGATCATTATATCCTGGGAATAGAATATTTGAGCGATTCAGATATTCTTATTCGTACCGAGGCATATCATAAATCATTTGACAATCTGTTGACCCTCAAACCGACTGATCTCATCGCTGTAGATGCTGAAGGTCACCTCAAGATAGATCCATTTAACGAATTTTGGGAAACGGACGCTTATGCCCAGGGGCTGGAGATTCTGGTTAAGAAACTATCTGGGAAAGTTCGTGGATGGGCTGGATATACTTATGCCCAAACCAAGCGTAAATACGAGGGACAAGATTGGTATTTCCCCAAATATGACAGAACCCATACACTCAATGTTGTGGCAGATTGGTCTCTGAATGAAGCCCTGCATTTCAGTACTGCCATTACTTATTCCAGTGGGAACCCCTATACTGCAGTTATCGGTAGAACAGAAACCTGGACGGATAATTCATGGGATTTGAATGACTCCTGGTACAATCGCGAAAGTTTTCTCTATGGTGAAAGGCATGGCCAGCGCTATCCCGGATATTTCCGCTGGGATGTAAGTTTTAAGAAACGAAAGCCTTTTTTAAATGGACATCGTGAGTGGTATTTCCAAATTTTAAATGTCACAAACCACCTGAATGTATTTAGTTATCTCTACCGCAATCACGGTGAGTATAATTATAAGACTTATGAATATGAGAATAAGGGTGTGCAAAGATTTGGTATCCCCATGTTTCCATTTTTTCCAACCTTTGGGGTGAAATTTGAATTCTGATAACATGCATACACAAACTCTGGACATTGAGCTAGTCGAAAAGTCCGGTGATGATGAGAGAGGGCTTCGACAAGCTCAGCCGTCGAAGCATGTTCAAATTAAATATCTTGTTAGATTGGCATTTTGCATGCTTAGTCTCATCGTAATCATATCCTGTGGAAACTGGGGTTGGGAAGCCATTGACACGGATAACAAAGAAAAGCTGAACATATTTGGTCTTATCAGTCTGGATGATTCACTATCAAGTTTCGTCATTGTTCATAAAACTCTGGACACCGCCGGACCAGACCAGGAGATCGTTGGCTATGATACCATTTATTTTGATTCCTGGGAGTGGTTTAATGATGACACTGGGATGTTTGTGAGAGACACTTTTTGGTATGAGACTCCTTACATTAGACCTATCCGAGAGTCTCTCTATGTTGTTAAGGATGCGACGGTCATCATTTCAGATGGCTCGCAGGACTACACTTTTGTCCGTAGTCCAAATTTTGGTACTGAAGGGGAGGGTCGAGAAGATTACTGGTATGATGACGTTTTTAGTGATCATGGGGTTTATGTAAATACTGATGGCAGTTTTTCACCGACACCAAATACAGAATATTCACTTTCTGTCACTACACCTGGGGGTCATAATATTTCTGGTTCAACGATTACACCAGTAATTCCCAGAATCAAGGTCGATCAGTTGGAAGATACGCTCTCACTCAACAGTCTTTTCGAGTTGAATTGGCACTATGATGGAGAGTTTAACACAACCATCACATCTGGATTCGCATCACAAGACTGGGAGAAATATGTTTGCGGGATGCGTCAGTTTGGGTTGACAGAGCCGGGAGATACAACCTGGACATCCACTATAGATTCATGGTGTCTGGAAAGCGTTCCTAATGAGGAGGTTTTCGCTCCTATGGATATTCGGCTACGATACTTGGATGAAAACTACTATCGTTACTTTATAGCCACTGATGATGAGGTGGAGAATATTTCAAATTTCCTCATCGGCGAGGGGAGTATCGGTACAGCTTATGGGGTCGATGGTGGATTTGGTGTATTTGGATCTTTTAGCGCTGATTGGGTCAATCGCTATGCCACGCCATAAACTACTTGAGGTAGACCAATTTAGAATCAGCACGTAGAACCCGCGGTGAGCCTGTCTCCTTGAATTCCACTTTCACCAAATAAATCCCAGCTTCAAGATATTTTCCGTCTACTTCTCTAGCATTCCAGCTGTACTCAAGCAAACCCCTGACTTGATTGGGAATTTGTACTTCAAGCTTCCTCTTCCCATGTAAATCAAAGATGCTTAGATTAACATTCCCACTGCCTGGAAGGAGGATCTTGATATTAGTTTCTGGATTAAATGGATTTGGAAAAGATTGTACCAGCAGGTGAGACTCAGGATTTTGGGTGTCAACTCTGTTTGTAGAATGTGTCTGTTGAATAGAAGCAATGGGGATGGGTGACAAATCCATTTGCTCGTAATATGATTGGAATTCATCAACTTCTGGCAAATCGTATTCAAATAAATCCTGGGCAAAACGTGGAGCGATGGTCTGGTAGTTCATAATTGCAGTTACTTCGTAGGTAGCATCCGGATTCAGCCCACCTACACGATAATGCACTCTATCGACCCCAGTACCCTCTTCAAGGCCATTCCTATTGAAATCGGGGTCTATGGTCGCTAAACCTATAATGGCGGTAGAATCTACTGCTACACCATCAGAGAGATAACCCGAGGGCGGAATCCTGTTATCCTTCAAATATCCAGCGATTCTGAGCAGTGTATAGGTTTTTTCTCCGTTCACATCAGCCGGCATATTTTGGTAAACCTGTACCTGATCCGCATGGTTAATATTCTGGTGGTGAGGTTCATAGCCTGGTTCTAAACCGATAATTTCACCTTCTGCATTCCAGGCACCAGAGTGGAAAATATTTTCCCCAGAATGATTCTCAATTTTTAGTTCTATCCAGGCTCTTCTGCTGGGATAAGCCGTGGGAAATTTATGACCAGAAAGGTTTAGAATAGCTACTTCAATATCTAATGAATCTCCGGTATTATTCCAATCTAGCGCCAGATCGAGTTCCACGGTTTGATTTTGTAATAGTCTCATTGTTCTGGCAATGCTTGAATCAAACTGAGCCTCGGTAGCACTAACATTTAACTCAGCACCAAAATTCCTCAACATGGTTAACATAAAAACATTTCCACCCACAAATTCATGGGTATGCAGCGGGTTACGAGCCCCTAGCCATTGTGGACGGTTTGATAAAATGATGTTCTCATTGATGGCTGGCATGTGACAAGTCTGGCATTCTATACCTGCCTCAGGATAATCGCTATTGAGCCATTCAAGATAGGGCACCTGTTCGGGTGCTTCACCAGCGACTTCGCCAGCATCATTTACATAGGGTGTGAATAACGTGTGGCAAGTAGCACATAGCTCCGAACTAGAGATATGCGGGCTCATCACAGGGGTGTAATTGGACATGTTCATCATCGGACCAGTTACTGGATTGCTGAATGGACCATAAATGAGTCGATCATTCTCGATAGTGAAATGACCTGAGAAGCTCTCAGCCTGACCCAGATTCTGATCTTTGATTTGATGACAAACTGCACAACTTACTCCATCCATAGCCAGGGGATCTGACAACATTTCCGAAATCGAGTAATCCGATTGTCCATCATATTCAGCTTGAGTATTTCCCATAGTGGCGTGACAGCTTGTGCATTTATCCTCTATGACTGATTGCAGGTGAGGATGGGCGGATATTTCCGCCTGTACTTTGGCTTGCCATAACGGATCTTTAGCTGCATTTGCCATCATTGTGGAGCGCCAAAAAGTTGTTTGGGACACATCATTCCCCTGATTGTCACTTAGTGCTCCAGTATTGGGCGCGCCCTGAGTGTGGCAGGCAGCACAAGTACCAGAGCCAGAAAATAGCGTGTTCGTCTCCAGCGGAAGTGATTGGGGGATCACAACAGAAACAAAGATTGACAGTGTGATGATTCTCTTGAATAAGTTCATGTATCCTCAGATTGTAATGTTGCAATCATATATAAATTATAACGTCAAATGGCAATACAAAGCACAAGCCCCGGGAAAAACCCAGGGCTGTGTACAGGGAGGAAGTCCTCATAAGAGGACAACACGATATGGATGGTTATCTACCGGGCCTGCCTGAACGGCTACCACGACGGCCACCCATATTGTCATCACCACGAGATCCTCTGGGACCTCTGCGTCCTTCACGAGGTCCAAATTCATGCTGATCATAGATAAGTTGCTGATCTGGCGTGAGCAAAGATCTGATCTGATCTCGATGAGCACCCATTAAGGCATCCATGGCTGTTCCATTAGCTTCAATGGCAGCCTCTAGCTCTGCAATCCGGCCTGCATCGGGATTTTCACTGTTATTGAGCAGTCTGAGCTCTTGTTCCAGTGAACGAGTAGTTTGCCGAATTTCCTGCATGGCAGGTTGCATACTTTCACGTAGAGTTGTGATTTGTTGCATTTGTTCTGTGGTTAAATTCAAGCTTTCATCCCAGGTCATCATTCGATCCCCGCGTCTCCCCTGACCTATCAACATGGCAACGGTAAGCATGAACAATAAAATTCTTTTGTAGTTCATATCTGCTCCTTTTTAATTATTTAAATTGATACTTATACTATAGCTCATGCTCTCATAATCATAGAGCATGTCATTCGATTTGTTCTGGGTCAAACCAGTTGTTAGCACTAATTCAACCTCAGACATCCAATCAAGGTTATTGATTGCCCAGTACTTATTCCAGCGAAACTGAAAATGGTTACGCTCATCCTGACGATCATAACCCAGATGCACCAATTCCTCATCTTCAATTACATAATCCATGGCATCAAAATCGAATTGATAAACAGGCACATCGATATAGCTTTTTTTCAAATATGAATGTGATACCTGAAAACTGCTCTGGGGACTATGACGATACATTAAACGCATCGCGCTTGAAGAACCTTCCCAGCGAAACCGATCCGTGAATGGGTTTTCTATTCCATCCTGCAGGACCAGAGAATCAGCATCATCATTCAAAAGGGTTTGATTTTCCAGCCACAAAGTGAACCCAAATTTACTGCCCAGTGATTGACTTAATCGTAATTCTGTTGTAGTCAGGTAATTGCTGGGAATATCGTTCACAGTTGTAAAAAGATTGCGACCTTGTCCAGAGATGCTGGTTTGTGGTAAGAAATCCTGTAGGGAGATGGACGATCGTAATTGAAGCGAGCTCTTTGTCTGGAATGACTGATTATACGCTGCGAAAACTTCATGAACAGAATTTGAAGCTTCTTCAACTTCCGCAAATCTTTTCGATTCGAAATCATACCCAAAGGTGGTGAGGTGGCCTGCCTGGAAGTAGTGTTTCCATTTCCCATAAAAACCGAGGCCAGAATTATTGTAATAGCTATAGCTATCCTGATAACGGTTTGCAAATCCGTGAAAGCCATAGAAAAGCTGATTATCATCAATTTCTAAATACCGAAATTGTAGGCCAAGCTCAATCTGGCTCGATGAATATTCAGCTTGTGGGTAAATCTGTGTATGTGAGAGATCTAAATATCCTCTGGCATTGTCGGAAATGATCGAGCTAAGCCCCAGAGTTGAACTTCCATAAGATGCATTTTCGACCAATTTGCTTCCTAACAGATAGTCTGCCATACCAGTTGTGGTATTTAGTTCAACAAACAAATCCTCAGCCAGTCCAATATTCAAACTAATAGACAATAGACCCAAGAGTTTTATAATTTTATTAAGAATCATTATGAAGAAAGTTTCTGCTGGGAGTTAGAATTATTTGAGTAACGGATATGTGGAAACATCATCTCATCTGCTTGTTGCCATAAATATACTTCGCTCATAATGCGAGAGTATATTTTTAATTCCTCGGTAATATCATCTGAACGAAAACTGGATTTAAACTTTGCAGCCAGTGCCTCTCTACGTGTTTCTCTATCCATTTTCATTCTCCTGATAAGATAACCTGGGGAGGAATATTTCCTCCCCAGGTGAATCTAATATTTAGCGTGTAACTCTTGAACTGAAACGTGTCTTGGGCATTACTGGATCTACGATACAGTCACCATCGCCAGGACCTACGCCGGTTCCATTACCAGGGCCATTGCCACCGGAGGATCCGCGTCCATTACCAGTTCCGTCAGCAGGACCATTTCCGCTTCCGTTACCTTCGCCACCGCCATATCCAGCACCACTACCATCTTGTGGCTGAACATAGTCTTCATCCATTGAATTTGGGATGCCATCTCCATCAGCATCAGGAGCTAAATCGTTAAATCCATCTCCATTCTCATCAATGAATTCGCCAGGACCATTGCCCCACTGGCCACCGGCCTGTGCGTATACTGGATTTGCAGTTGAGATCAGGCTAATTGCCGCCAACATCACCATTGCTGTTAAAATTTGCTTTTTCATCTTTTCTCTCCTTTTACTTGTTCTCTATTTGTCTTGTTATTTCAATAAATCTGCTTCTTATAGTCCAACCTCTGTGCCAATGAAGCTGGCATGGCATAATTCCTTGCCTTACATATTGTTATATATGGATTTATAGATTTTACTTAGATAGGATTATACGAATACTATCTCGACATATCACGTCGATTTCGACGTATTTGTCGAGAATTAACCTGTTGATTTACGCATCAAGGTGCTTGAATTGTCCCGGATGGAGTTGAAGGGTTCAGCTATTTTGTGGTGAGCTCAGTTGGGATTCGAATCCCAACCTGGATAATTTCCTCATTTTCCATAATCGTCCTATCTCTCAACTGCGCTCGAGATGACAAAGGGTGATGCTATTGGGGAAGATGAATTATTATTTTAGGTGGTATTTCTGAAGCTTGTAGCGGAGTACGCGTTCACTGATACCCAGACGTCTGGCACATTCGCTCTGATTTCCACCTGCTGCTTCAAGCGTGGTTTTTATCAGATCAACTTCGAGACCGCCCACAGAATCTTTTAATTTTCCCGAAACAGCCTTTTCGCCAGGTTTACTTTGCAGATTAAGTCCCTGAGCTTGAATCTCGACTTCCTGACAAAGCAGAACAGCTCGCTCGAGTAGGTTACCTAATTCACGGACATTACCTGGGAAGTGATATGCTTCAAGAGCCACGAGAGCTTTGTTGGAGAGGGACAATTCAGCTCTACCCTCTCGGTTGGAAAATTTTTCGAGAAAATATTTTGATAATACCGCTATATCATCAGGCCTGCTTCTTAGAGGTGGAATCTCCAGATTGATCACATTTAATCGATAGTAGAGATCTTCCCGAAATTCTCCGATCTCAATGGCATGCAGTAAATTTACGTTGGTAGCCGCGATCACTCTCACATCTGACTTGAGGACTTTATTCTCCCCAATCCTTTGAAACTCTCCGCTCTGTAGAAATCTCAACAGCTTGGTCTGCATCTCCAGCGGTAGATCACCGATCTCGTCTAGAAAAAGGGTTCCTTCGTGGGCTTCCTCAAAGCGACCAGTCCTTGTAGCGGTGGCACCGGTAAAGGCACCTTTCTCATGGCCAAATAGCTCACTCTCGATAAGATGACTTGGTAAGGCTGCACAATTCACAGCCACCATGGGGTGTTCACTCCGGGGTGAATGCTGATGTATGTAATCTGCCAGGACTTCTTTACCCACACCAGTTTCACCGGTGATCAGCACCGTTACCTGGCTACCAGCTACACGCTTTGCCTGTTGTAGCAACCCTAACATCACTGGATCTTTTGCAAGGAAACCAATCTCCTCTGAATCCTGGTCTATAGAGCTGTTATTCAGCTTCTGTGTGGTCTGGATATGATCCACAATACCCTTGAGCAGCGTTTCCAACTGGTCAAGATCGACGGGTTTGGTCAAGAAATCCCAGGCTCCAGATTTCATGGCATCAACGGCAATATCCACCGTCCCGAAAGCGGTAATTAAAACAAGAATTACATTGGGGTGGCGTGATTTTACTTCCTTTAAAAGATCAGCACCAGTCATATAAGGCATCTTGTAATCTGATAAGACTATATCAACGGGATGCTTATGCATATGTGCGAGGGCAGTCTGAGCAGAATCAGCAGTGCTTACCTCGTATCCAATCTTCTTGAGAAAGCCTGCTAGAGAATCCCGTTGGAGCTTTTCATCATCAACAATTAGTAGTCTGGTCATTGTTTCACCGCTATTTCTATTTCAAATATGCTTCCTTCACCAGGTTGACTGGACACTTCAATTGTGCCCTGGTGATCCGCAATAATTTTATGTGTCAGCGCCAACCCCACTCCAGTGCCCATATCCTTAGTTGTATAATACAAATCAAATACACGACTGAGTTGATCCTCAGGAATACCTGCTCCGGTATCCTTGACCTTAATTTTAATCAACTTTCCGTATTTCTTTCCTTCTAAATCAACTGCGTCTCCTGCTTCACAAGCATCCAGGGCGTTTCTCACCAAATTTGATATGGCTTGCCTCAGATATTCTCCATCAGCTTCAAATTCCAGGGTTTTGGCATCGATAGTCAGAGATATCTTTTTCTCCAATGCTTCTGATTTATATAAATCCTGAATGCTACCCAAAAAACTTTTCATATCGAGGCTGGAAAATTTCAGGGGTGTAGGTCTGGTATATTCTAGAAAATCCTGGAGGGAAGTGTTAATTCTAGAAATCTCAGAGACCATGGTGCCCGTTAGCGATTCATATTCCTGTTGATCTTCACCAGTCGAGAATTCACGTTTCAGTCTCTGGGCTACAATACCAATGGCATTGAGTGGGTTGCGAATTTCGTGAGCAACGCCTGCAGCAAGTTCACCGACCGCTGCCTGTTTTTCTCTGAGACGATTCAATTTCTCCAAACGATAGACTTCTGCTTCAATGCGTATCTTTTCTTCCTCAAGCAAGGCTGCATTCTGTCGGACAAGTAGAAATATGAGTAATACAAAGGCAAGCAAGGTAAGGAGTGTGGTGCGAATGAGGATTTGATAAAGGATTTGACCTTTTAGGCTAAGTAGGGTATCAGCTTTAAATCCAATACGGACTTCACCCAGGCTTGAGCTAAAAAATACGGGCCGAACCACTTCCAGCAGACTGCTATCCCCTTTGGAAACCTTAAAGAGAATATCAGCTAGGGGCTCACGATTCCAGGAATCATCAACCACTTCACCAGATTTTGATACATAATATGGGTCATGGTCATCCAGAGCCAGCTTCAGATACTGCAATCCTTTGACATACAAGAGGTCTTCCAGAGCGGACTCCATGGCGGTGAGATATTTGAAATCTTGCTCTGCATCCAGAGACAATCGGCAAACAAGAGCACCACCACGATCTCTGGGGATGGCTACCATAAATTGATCATCAAGATTGTCATCCTGAGCAAGGGTGTAATTACTTTGGTCAACTCCCAAAATGATCAGGTCTGTTTTTCTTGATAAAATTGGTTGAAGTTGATTCTTGATCAAAGTCTTGTCTTGATCCACTTCACTCTGGATGTGCTTTCCTGCAGTCTTGCGGGTGCCATCCATATCCCCAGCACTATCATAGGTAGTGATATCCATGATGGTTTCATCATTCACCCATTTATCCAGATCACTGCGAGATAGTTTCTGTTGTGCATCTATTTGATTCAAGATACTGAGCATATCAATGGCTCTATCGATATAGGATTGTTTCAACTCTTCTGTGAGATAGGCCTGACCACTGCCACTCTGCGCAATCACAGCGGCGGTCATGGCAGCCTGGTCCTGGATGAGCTGCAGAACGTCACGATATCTGGATTTGTATTCGAGGTAGCTCGATAAAATCAGAAGGGCCAGAACAACAAGATACAGACCGACATACCATGGGTTCAGTTTTAAGATATTTTTAACAGCTCTCAGCAAGAAATCACCCCGTTTATTTGATTCAACTGGAATGAAAAATAAATGGAGTTGGATAAAGACCTAAATAAATCTGATAGGTTGAATCTCGCTTTCAGTCGTGATGAAACGAAAAATGCCCCGGATCCTTTGATTAACTCAGGGGCCGAGGCATTTAATTGTTGACACAAGACAGGTTTATTTTTTTTCGGCAACCTTGAGTCGATTCATGGAACGTTCAAGAGCTCTCAGTGCTCTTAGTTCATCCTCCATCTCATCCTGTTTCTGGTTAAGATGTGCTTTAGCACGATCAAATGCTTCCTGGGCACGATTCAGATCGATATCACCCTGTGGTTCAGCAGATTCCACCAAAAGTTGGACACCATTCCTGGTGATTTCTGCAAATCCTTTTGTGGAGGCATACGATTTCTCTACAGAGCCTTTGACTACTTTGATCTCACCAATAGCCAGAGCCATAATTGACTCAGTATGCCCGGCAAGAACACCGAAGGCACCATCCACACCCGGAGCGCGGAGGTAATCTACCTCACCCTCATCATACACTTTAGTGGGTGTAATGATTTCTAGATGAAATTGTGCTGCCATTATTAATTATCCACTTTTCTTTGTGGTGGCAATCACGGCGTCGATATTGCCTTTATACATAAAAGCATTTTCATTGTACTTATCCATATCCCCACCGAGAATGGCTTCAAATCCAGTGATAGAATCTTCCAGAGTAACATATTGACCTGCAGTGCCCGTAAATGCTTCAGCCACAAAGAATGGTTGTGAGAAGAATTTCTGCATGCGACGAGCACGGTTTACTGTGTTCTTGTCATCGTCTGAGAGTTCATCCATACCAAGAATGGCAATGATATCTTGAAGATCTTTGTATTTCTGCAGAACAACTTTGACTTCCTGAGCTATGTTATAGTGCCGATCTCCGACAACACGCGGATCAAGAATTCGAGAAGTGGATAAAAGCGGATCTACAGCGGGATAGATTCCCAACTCAGCAATACCACGCTCTAACACGGTGGTTGCATCCAGGTGAGCAAAGGTTGTTGCAGGAGCAGGATCAGTTAAATCATCTGCAGGTACATAAATAGCCTGCACAGAGGTTACAGAACCTTTCTTAGTTGAAGTAATTCTCTCCTGGAGGTCACCCATTTCAGTAGATAGTGTAGGTTGGTAACCCACGGCAGAAGGCATACGTCCCAACAGAGCAGATACTTCAGATCCTGCCTGTGTGAAACGGAAAATATTATCAACAAAAAGGAGCACATCCTTGCCTTCAACATCACGAAAATATTCAGCCATGGTGAGACCTGATAAAGCCACACGAAGACGAGCCCCGGGTGGTTCATTCATCTGGCCGAAAACCATAGCCGTTTTTTCTATAACACCTGACTCTGTCATTTCAAGGTAGAGATCATTACCCTCACGAGTACGTTCACCCACACCTGAGAACACGGAGTAACCACCATGCTCAGTAGCAATATTTCGGATCAATTCCTGAATCAGAACTGTTTTTCCAACACCAGCACCACCGAACAAGCCTGTTTTTCCACCCTTTGAATAGGGCTCAAGCAAATCGACAACTTTAATACCAGTTTCAAGAATTTCACTTGAGGTCGTCAGATCTTCCTGTTTGGGTGGATCACGGTGAATGGGAAGTCGGTTCACATTGGGAGCTGGTTTACCATCGATGACATTTCCTACTACATCAAACATGCGACCTAGAGTCTCAGGTCCAACCGGGACAGATATTGGAGAACCAACATCAGTAACCTTGGTTCCACGGGTGAGACCATCGGTTGAATCCATGGCGATTGTACGGACAACGTTTTCTCCCAGATGCTGGGCAACTTCTAAAACCAGTAATCCGTCTTCGCGTTCAATATTCAGAGCATTTAACACTTCTGGTAGTTGACCGTCCTCAAAACGAACATCAACCACAGCACCCATAATCTGAACAACTTTTCCTTGCTTTGCCATCGTATGAATTTTCCTCTTATTCCACTAAAGCTTCGGCACCACTCACAACTTCCAGAATTTCTGTGGTAATTGCAGCTTGACGTGCCTTATTGTATTCCAGTCGGAGACTATCAATGAGATCTCCAGCGTTATTCGTTGCCGCTTCCATGGAAGTCATCCTGGCTGCCTGTTCGGCGGCATTGGATTCCAGCAGAAAGCGCCACATCTGGATATTTAAATGACGGGGAACCAATGATTTGACTACCTCGTCCTTGGAGGGCTCAAATAGATAATCCGTGCTTACCGATTCAGCATCGTCCTCTAAAACCAGAGGAAGATAGTGGTATTCCACGATTTCCTGTTGAGCTACATTCTTAAACTCGTTAAAGATGACTCTGACGTCATCAAATTCACCTGCCAGATAGCGAGAAGTAACTGCTCTAGCCATTGTGGTAGCATGACTAAAATTGAGTTCATTCCAGAAATCAGCATAATGTTCGACAACATCATAGCCTCTTTTTCCAAAATACTCATAGCCTTTGCGGCCGATGCAGATGAGTTTTGAGTTCTCTTTGCCAGCAGCATTAATAATATTCTCAGCCTGGCGCAGAATATTTGTATTGAAACTTCCACATAGACCACGATCTGATGTCAATATGACAAAAGCCTTTTGTTGGGCAGGTCTCATAGTCAGAAGGTTATGGGATGTTCGATCAATATCTGGGAGAAGATGGTTCAAGACACCATGAATACGACCTGCATAAGGTCTGGCCTGCTCCATATTGATCTGTGCGCGACGCAATTTTGCTGCCGCCACGAGCTTCATGGCACGCGTAACCTGCTTGATACTCTCAATGGTACCTATCCGCTTCCGAATGTCTTTTAAATTCGCCATAGCGATCCTAGGCTACGAACCCTTTAACAAAGTCCGAAACTGTCTTGTTCAAAGCAGCATCAATCTCATCAGTTAATTTGCCTTCAGCAGCGATTTGCTTGAGAAGATCCGAATTCGTTGCTTCCATATTTTCCAAGAATTCGCGTTCAAAACGACGAATCTCTACAGGAGCGATGTCATCCAGAAAACCTTTTGAAGCAGCATAGAAAATGGCAATCTGCTTTTCCACAATCATGGGCACAAATTGATTCTGCTTCAATACTTCGTAGAGGATTTTTCCACGGGTCAGCTGTTTTTGTGTCTCAGCATCCAGGTCAGATCCAAATTGGGCAAAAGCTGCCAATTCACGATACTGTGCCAGATCAAGTCTCATTCCACCAGCGACTTTTTTCATAGCACCAATCTGAGCATTCCCACCTACACGAGATACTGAAATACCTACGTTCAAGGCTGGACGCTGACCACTATTGAAAAGATCGGTTTCCAAAAAGATTTGACCATCCGTAATAGAAATCACGTTGGTGGAGATATAGGCAGAGACATCACCCATCTGGGTTTCAATAATGGGAAGCGCAGTCAGTGAGCCACCACCTAAATCTTTATTCAATTTGGATGAACGCTCCAATAGGCGGCTGTGCAAATAAAACACATCACCTGGATACGCTTCACGGCCTGGGGGTCTTCTCAGGAGCAGCGACATCTGGCGATAAGCCACAGCATGTTTCGACAGATCATCATAGATAATTAGAGCGTGCTTGCCGTTATCGCGAAAATATTCACCTATAGAAGCACCGGTGTAGGGTGCTAAAAATTGTAGTGGAGCCGGATCAGAGGCATTAGCGGCAACTACAGTAGTGTATTCCATAGCGCCTTGTGCTTCAAGTTCAGCAACTACACGGGCAACCGTTGAGGCTTTCTGCCCAATAGCAACATAGATACAGTAAACTGGATCATCTGGTGTATCTGCACGGTGCGTATATTTCTGATTTACAATAGTATCCAGAGCAACAGCTGTCTTACCCGTCTGACGGTCACCAATAATTAATTCACGCTGGCCTCGACCAATCGGAATCATACTGTCAATTGCCTTAATACCTGTCTGAAGAGGTTCATTTACAGGACTTCTGGCCAACACACCCAGAGCTTTGCGCTCAACAGGTAATGTTGATTCTGGTTTGATATCACCCTTACCATCCATTGCTGCACCGATAGGGCTCACAACACGACCAATCACCGCTTCACCAACACCTACGGAAACAACTTTTCCAGTACGTTTAGCCTGATCACCCTCTTTAACGAGGGAGGTGTTTCCAAATAGAACCAGTCCGACTTCATCTTCTTCAAGATTCATAGCCATACCAACAACACCGTTGGGGAGCTCAATCAATTCAGAAGCCATAACATTTTCCAGTCCACTGACTCTGGCAATACCGTCACCAACCATGATGACTTCACCGATTTCAGCTACATCAATGGAGAGATCTAATTTGCCCAGCTCTTCCTGGAGTAATTTTGTGATTTCGTCTGTTCGAATATCTGTCATATTCTTGTCTTTCCTTTAGGACTGAATCAGTGTCTGTCTGATACGTGCTAGTTTACTGGAGAGAGAGGCATCCAAAATGGTATTGCCTACTCGTAATGTTAAACCACCCAGAATATCCTGATTTACTTCAGTAGTAAAATCAGCTTTCGAGGATGTGACTGATTGAACAGCCTGGCGAATGCGTTCTATCGTTTCGCCTGACAATTTACTGGTACTGACTGCATGCACCTTGACCTGATCACTTCTCGTATAAAAAGCGTTTTCGAGGCTATGCATTATCATTCCCATCAATTTCATATCCCGTTCATCGCCTAATTGGGCAAGAAAGGCCTGATTGATAGGGTGAAGATCAGTATAAACTTTTGCAAGCAGCTCAATTTTGTCGGTAGCTTCAACTTTGGTTGAGGCTAAAAATGCCTTCAGCGCTGGTTCCCGCCGATAAGTACTGTAGAATGATATCATCGAGCGGTAGACTGGCTCGAGAGCATCTTTAGTCTCAGCAATGTTTAAGAGCAGGTTGGCATACTGGCGACTTTTTGCTGATGTGCGCATTAATTTTTTCCGTAATCCTTTAAGGCATCCTCAATAAGACGTTCGTTGTCTTCGGGAGTAAGGGATTTTGCAATAATTTTTTCAGCAGCAGCCATTGAGATATCCACAATCTGGGTACGGATTTCGGCAATCGCTTTTTCACGTTCAGCGACAATCTGGATTTCGGCCTGTTTTAGAATCCCTGCAGATTTATCCTGAGCTTCATTGAGAATGTCAGCTTTCATCCGCTCCGCAGTTTCTTTGCCAGCAGCCACAATATTCTGGGCTTCTTGTCTGGCTTTGGCTACCATCGCTTCATATTCAAGAGCAACTTTATCAGCTTCCTGGCGAGCTGCTTCCGCTTCCTCAAGTGATTCACGAATAAAATTTTCGCGGTTTTCCAGCGCTTTGATCATCGGTTTCCATGCTTTTGATCCTAGAATCACCAACACAACAATGAAGGTGATCCAGGTCCAATACATTAAACCGCTATCAAAATTAAGTAGGTTTTCCATAATTCCTCCGGAGGAGTATTCTTAAACCTTATTACTTAATTGCAACAAGTAGCGTTACTACTAAACCGATAATGGCAACACCTTCCAGGAGGAAGAGAGGTAAGTTTACTGCGCCAGTAATACTGGAAGCAGCTTCAGGCTGACGAGCAATGCCAGCAGCGGCGGCTGCAGCTAATTTTCCAATTCCAAGACCAGCACCAATTACGATCATTCCTGCACCAATAGCGGCACCTAGATATGCGAATTCCATTTTAAAACTCCTTCTTGTGTGTTTCTATCATTGCTATCTCATAGCTACAAACATGTCTCATATCCCTGAACTGAGTAAGAGCTTTCCGAGCATAGTTGATAGAGTGTTTATATTTTGTGTTGTAAAAGTTCAATATAATTAATGATTCGGGTGAATAGATTGGCCAATAAAGACGGAGGAGAGTAGGGTGAATACGTAGGCCTGCACAATACTTACTATAATTTCTAAAAAAGTAATACCTACGTTCAAGGCTACTGAACCAATGCCGATATAAATATTATGTAAAATAAAGATGGGGGCAAAGATAGCTAACATGGCGATATGCCCGGCAGTCATGTTCGCAGCAAGTCTCATGGTCAATGCAAACGGGCGAACAAACATGCTCATTATTTCAATGGGGATGAGTATAATCAATACAGCCTTTGGTACATCTCCTGGCACCATATTCTTCCAGTGCTTGAAGAAGCCATGCTCCATAATTCCTGCAATGATGATGGCGAAAAAAGTGATTACAGCCAGTGCCGCAGTCATATTGAAATTACCAGTTGCCGTAGTGCCACCATGACCATGATTGATATAGTTGAACATGGGCATGAGGCCTAGAAAGTTCATAGTCAGGATTAAAAAGAAAAAGGACATCACAAGCGGTCCCCATTTTAAAACATGATCCTTCCCAACAGTAGGGATGAGAATGCTCGTTCTGACAAAATCTACTACAAATTCGAAGGCATTGGTAAAACCACTGGGGATGGGTCTTTCTTCACTGCGATATTTGCGGGATGCATAAAGAGCAACTGTAACTAATAATCCGGCAGCAATCCAGAGCATGATAACGTGCTTGGTAATAGAAAGGTCAATACCGAAAAGTTCAAAATGAATCATCACGTCACTATTTGCTACGTGCGCAATAATCTTATCCCCGATGTTGGTACTGGTTCCTTGGCCGTGGTCAGCCATTAAGAATTCTCCCCTTTTGCATGTCCGTTACCTGCCATAAAAAGCGGCCAATAATAAGCTTCGACCCCATGCCACGCAAGAAAGTTTATGAGTAATATTACAATAAATGTCACGTTGTCGATTGTGCCTGATTTTATTAGAATTACGATCCATAATCCAAGCAATAAAACCTTCGCCAGGAAGCCAATAATGTTGATTTTTTGAAGTTGCTGAGCTTCATGAATTTTATTTTTCTCAACCCAAAAAAGGATCACTCCACTAATAATTATCGGTAAAAAGGCTCCAGCCAATGCGGACTTGATTAAAACAAACTGATTTGTGAAGGCAAATGCGGCTATTATTACACTATTCAGTACGAGGGCAGCAAGTCCCATTACCTGCCAGGGCTTCACTTGTCGTCGTTCTTTATATAGATGCTTTTATACAATTCATACATACCGATGACCACTCCCAAAAGGGCACCGATCAGTACCCCGTATTGGGGCCATCCAAATTTTTGATCGAGAAAATATCCGATTGCGCCCAGACCCAGGACACTCCCAGTCATTGTGGAGGCTGCTGCCATATACTTGCCGGAGCCGTCGGATTTCAAATGTTATAGTACCTCTTCACCCAGGGCTTCAAAATCGTCTGAGTTGGAGGTTTCAGGGACCATGGAACTCCGGCCATGAAAAACTGCCCCATCTTCTATGATGAGTCTCGTCGCAATCACATCCCCTTTTAAGCGTCCTGCTTTTCCAAGAGCGACTTTGCCTTTTACTTCGATGTTGCCACCCACGATTCCGCCGATAATGGCATACTCCCCTTTGATACCACCTTTGACAACACCCGATTCAGAAACAGTCACAAAGCCTGTCGCCTCGATGCTGCCATCAACCGTGCCATTTATGTGGGCACTTCCATTGATATTCATATCACCAGAAATATGGGTGCCGCGACCGACAATAGTTTCTATGCGATGAATTCGATTGGCCATTTTAGTCTTCCTTCTGATCAGTGGGATTGCTTGTTTCGGCTAGTTCAGTGATAAATGTAGCAGGATCCAGAGGAACCCCTTCATACCAAATTTCGAAATGAAGGTGTGCCCCTTCTGAGATGCCTGTGTTCCCCATAATGGCAATCGGCTCAGCTCGGTCCACAACTTGTCGCTGGGTTACCAAGTTTTGTTCATTGTGTCCGTATACTGTGAGATAGCCATTTCCATGATCGATAATAATGGTGTTTCCGAAGCGATATGTCCAATCGGAAAATATGACATACCCACGACCCGCAGCTTTCACGACCCTATCTTCAATGGACGACAAGTCTATGCCGAGATGGTCCTGGCTAAATAGTCCCTCGCGAACCTTGAAACCTGCGTTTACAAAGCCCTTGATAGGTAGATAGGTGGGTAAATCTTCCAGCAACCCCATGGTTTCAAATGGAGACAGTTCCCAATTGTCCTCAAAAGCAGCACTATCTCCTGCATCAGCTCGCAAATTATAGTGGCTACCCAGAGTACTTTCAATAAAATGATTTATTTCTTCAATGCGTTTGGCATTTTTCAACAGACTGGCAACTTCTTGTCTTTCGCTAAGCAGATAGACGTTCTCTTTCTTTAAAGAGCGGTACTCCAAAGCTTTAGGCAGATAATAAGTTGAAAATAAAACAATGATCCCCAGCAGACCAAGGATGAGTAGTTTCAAAAGATTGACAGCGGTGGCTGTAATTGAATAGGACCTACCGTTAGTTTCGTTGTCCGGCAGTATAAGGATGGTATATTTTTCGTGCTTCATGAATTCCTGTTTCTATCTATATCTAGTAGTAAAATTTTCGAAAAATGGAACAGTTGGATTTCATTGATTTATTAAGACTTTTTACATTTCGCTTGTCATCATTGCTGTCAATATTTGCAGAATCTAGCTTTATTTTTTCATTGATCCGAAGAGTTCCAGCAGCCGGTCCAAATCCTCATCACCAAAATATTCAACTTCAATAACTCCCTTCTTCGGGCCAGCTTTAATCTTCACCCGAGTCCCTAGTACTGTCATAAGGGCTTCTTCGCTACGAGTTATGAATACTGATTTTTTGGGAGGAGTTTTCTTCTTTTTCTCTGTAGGTGTCTTTACCTTCAGCTGCTTGACATAATTTTCGGTCTCACGTACGCTCATATTATTTCTACGAACTTTTTGAAAGACATTGATCATTTCTTTTTTGGAAACAAGACCCAGAAGTGCCCTGCCATGACCTGCTGAAATCACCAGATTTTTCAGTGCAACTTTTATTTCTGCAGGCAACTTGAGTAAGCGCATCGCATTAGTAATTGCTGCTCTACTTTTACCAATATTTTCTGCGATTTCCTCATGTGAAAGACTGTACTTGTCAGACAGAAGCGAGTATGCCTCAGCCTCTTCAAGGGGATTCAGGTTGTCCCTTTGCAAATTCTCAATCAAAGCCAGTTCCATCATATCAACATCTTTTTCAACGGTCAGGATGTATATGGGAACTGTCTCTATGCCCAACTCCTGGCAAGCCCTCAGTCGTCTTTCACCGGCAATTAGTTCATATTCGCCATTCACTTCGCGAACCGTGATAGGTTGTATCAGACCCTTGGACTTGATTGATGCCTTAAGATCCTCAAAAGCCTGTACCGCTTTTTCCGAATCAAAATCTTTTCTGGGTTGAAATGGATTGGGACGAATATCGTTTGGAGAAATGGAAAGGGATGAAAGAGTGGATTCTTCAGGCGCTCCCAATGAATCCAGAATTGCATCCAGACCGCGTCCCAGTCTTTTGGGAGCATCAGGCATTTTCAAGCACCTCTTCAACCAGATTCATATAATTAGCAGCGCCTACTGAGTTGGCATCATAAAGCATAATGGGTTTACCATAAGATGGTGATTCGCTTAGACGAACATTGCGATTGATGTAGGTCTTGTAGACACGTTCTTTAAAATAGGTTTTTACTTCTTCAACGACCTGTTTGCTCAAATTCAAACGGCTATCGTACATGGTCATCAAAACACCCTCAATAACCAGTGCCTTATTGATGGTCTTCTGAACCCGACGAACTGTATTCAACAGTTGGCCTAACCCTTCCAGGGCGTAGTATTCACACTGAATTGGAATCAGAATTGAGTGGGCCGCTGTGAGGGCGTTTAAGGTGAGTAGACCTAGAGAAGGTGGGCAATCAATGATTATAAAATCATAGTTCTCTTCAACTTCTGCTACGGCATCCTTCAGAATCCGTTCTCTGGCTATTGCAGAGACCAGTTCAACTTCAGCTCCAACCAGAGATGGGCTGGATGGGACAAGATCAAGAAATGGCAATTCACACTTGTGCATAATATCTTGAATAGTTGCCTGATTGAGCAGCACTTGATAGATGCTCTGACCGTCAACTCTTACTGGATGTCCGAGTCCGGCAGTGGAATTTGCCTGAGGGTCTAAATCGATGAGCAGGGTCTTTTTCTCAGTCACAGCCAAACCTGCAGCCAAGTTGACTGAAGTCGTCGTTTTCCCCACGCCCCCCTTTTGATTCACGATGGCTATAATTTTTGCCATAAGATACTGTTTTTTAAAGACCTATGCTAATTATGTTCAGGCTTTGAATATAGTTAACCCTCATCCATAATACAACGTGTAGCTGAAGGTTACTCTGCATTGGAATTGAAATACTTCATTCGCAAGAATTCAGGCAGGGAGACTGACAAGATGATAATCGTCGCACCTACCAATGCTGAGCTAGATAGTTCCTCTCCCAGAAGTAACCAACCCCAAAGACTTGCCCATATTGGAATCAGGAAGGTTGTATAACTCATTTTTACAATGGTGACACGCTTAACCAGCCAAAAATACATGGTGAATCCAATGGCTGAGCCGATGATAGCCAGATAAACAGTAGCTCCCAGTGTCACCAGGTTTAGCTCCACCTGCCTCCAGGATTCAAATACCAGTCCTGTTATTAAAAGTAACGTAGCTCCAATCAACATTGCAGTCGCATTGGCAGCCACTGGGTCCAGCTTGGCTCCCTCCCTTTTGTAAAGCACATTGGGGTAGGCAGCAGCAAATATAGATACCAGAATGATGAACATTCCCATGGCCACTTGTGGATCGAAGGATGAATCCTGGAGATCAAAAATAAACAGGGTGCCAATTATTGATCCTACCAGACTGAAGATGCTTGCGGCATTAATTTTTTCATTATCCAACATTCGATGAGCAAAGACAGCGATCATGACAGGGAGTGTTGCCCAGAGTATGGAGGTAATGTTACTATTCACAAATTGCATGCCCCAATAAGTGAGGCCATAGCCAATAAAGAAGTTGCCAAGTCCTAGTGACAAAATGACCTTGCGATGTTCCCGGCGTGGCAGAATGGCTTTTTTACGAAATTTTTGAAAGAGAATCAGAACAAACCCCGCAATAAAGAAACGCATAGAGGCCATCAGAAATGGGGTGTCACCGACACTCACTTTGATACTTATCCAGGTACTGCTCCAAATCAGGATCAAGACAACATATAATATAGGTATTATGTAAGACTTTATTTTCACGCGGAGAAATTAGCTTGGTTCTGCCTTTTGACTATTCAAATGTTTCATTCACGTTGAATTAAAGTGGATTCTCATTAGGGCTCTTCCATCTTTTCATAATTGAGAAGTGCTTCTATCAGATTGAGGATTCCGACGCTATTTTTTTTAGAGGAGTTCTTACTCCATTGCCCCCCTTAAAGAATATTTTTTTAAAGTAATATGAATTACAGACAGGCAAACTAAACGTCTTTGCCTAAACAATCTGAATCAAACCCCTATATGCAAAAGCCTAAGTGACTTTAGCGCATAATGCATGCTACTATCAATTTCTATCAATAAACACTACTAACACTATTTGCTTTTAATAATTCTCATTCATCATGGCATGTATATAGCAAACTTAGATTTTGAAATATAGATTTGTTATGAAAGCAATAAACATAAAAGAGCGCCTCTCAGACAAAACCAGACCGGTATTTGCAATTAGCATTGCTGCTGACCTGGTGGGTGTCTCTGTCCACACCTTGAGGATGTATGAGACCGAAGGTCTAATAATTCCTCAACGTACAAAATCAAAACGCCGTCTCTATTCCCAGACAGATATCGAACGCCTCCAGTGCATTCGGATCATGATCGAAGATCGTGGGTTCAACCTGGCAGGGATTAAAGGAATGATGTCCATGGCTCCCTGTTGGGAGATCAAAGGTTGCAGTGAGACAGATCGTGCTGCATGTGATGCCTACAAATCATCATTGGAACCCTGCTGGATGGTTAAGTCGAAGGCCACAGCCTGTCAGGACGAAGAATGTTCTGAATGCCCGGTTTATCGAGATGTAACGACTTGTCAAAACATGAAATCATATTTACAACAACATTGGAAGAACGTATGAGTACTAGTATGAATCGCCGTGATTTTATTAAAATCGCAGGTGTGGGTGCTGGAAGCCTGGCTTTCGCAACACCCCTGTTTGATTTCTCAAAAGGGGAAATCTTAGCTCCTGACGCCGTTCCCGGCATGTATGCTAAAAGAACACCTACATACTGTGAAATATGTTTCTGGAAGTGCGCAGGCTGGGTACATACCAATGAAAAGGGTAAGATCTGGAAGGTCACTGGTCATGAGGATGATCCCCATTCAAATGGTCGACTCTGCCCCCGTGGTACAGGCGGTGTGGGAATGTACAATGATGAAGATCGCTTAAAAACACCCCTCATCCGAACAGAAGTTGGCGGTGTTCAGACATTTCGCGAAGCATCCTGGGATGAAGCCTTCACCTATATCGCTGATGGATTGAAAAAAGTTGCCGATGAACACGGACCAGAATGTACTGCACTCTTCACTCACGGTTCGGGTGGAAAATACTTCGGTGATCTTTTAAAAGCTTTTGGTTCCTCAAATATTGCTGCTCCATCGTACGCCCAATGTCGTGGTCCAAGGGAAGTTGGCTTCATCGCTACCTACGGAGAAGGAGTTGAATCACCGGAGCGTGTTGATATCAGAGATACCCGTTGTCTAGTCCTAATTGGTTCTCACTTTGGTGAAAATATGCATAATGGACCTGTGCAGGAGATTGCACAGGCTACATCTAAAGGTGCGTCAATCATTACGGTTGACCCCCGTTTTTCTACTGTTGCCAGCAAATCAAAATTCTGGTTACCTATCAAACCAGCAACTGACATGGCCCTCTTATTAGCCTGGATGCACGTCATCATCAATGAAGGCCTTTATGATAAAGATTATATTGAAAAGTATGCCTACGGCTTTGAGGACCTGAAAACTCACGTCGCACAAATGACACCTGAGTGGGCTTATGGTATCACTACCATAAAACCAGAGACAATTCGAGAGACTGCTCGAGAAATGGCCAATGCCAGTCCACGAGTTATTATCCATCCTGGTCGTCATGTCACCTGGTATGGTGATGATACCCAGCGACTGAGAGCTGTAGCCATGTTGAATGCTCTCTTGGGATCTTGGGGTCGCCGAGGTGGCTATTATTACCCCGAAAAAGTTAATTTTAAAAAATATCCACATCCTGCCTTCCCAAAACCTGCCAGAACCTGGAAAGATGCATATCCGGGGAAATTCAAACTGGCTGGGTTGGCCCTAGCCTCTGGAATCTGTGATGCAACTGTGCCCACAACTGAAAGAGATTGCTCCTTCAAAGCCTGGATTGTGAACGGAACCAATTTGATTCACACACTTCCGAATCAAGCGAACACGCTAAAAGCCATTCAAGCGCTGGATCTCATGGTAGTAATAGATACCATGCCTATGGAAATCACTGGCTATGCTGATGTTATCCTCCCTGAATGTACCTATCTCGAACGTTATGATGACATTCGTGTCAGCAAACATCGTGAGCCAACCATTGCTCTACGAATGCCAGCAGCACCACCCAAGTACAATACAAAACCAGCCTGGTGGATGGCCAAAGGTTTAGCCGACAAAATGGGTCTGGGTCATTTCTTCCCATGGGAAAACATTGAAGAAAAACTAGACTGGGAGCTGAAACAGGTAGGCACCTCTCTGGAGGAAATGCAACGAATTGGCGTGAAAAAGTATAAACGTGAATACGATGATCTTTATCCCATGCAAGACCTTGAAGATTTCGAATTCAACACCAACACGGGTAAGATCGAACTCTACTCCACAGCAATGGAAGATGAAGGTTACGATCCTTTACCAAAATACAAAGCACATGAGGAACCGCCAGAGGGCTATTACAGACTTATATATGGCCGTGCTCCCATGCATACTTTTAGCCGAACCGCAAATAACCCAAATCTTACCGATCTCATGGATGAAAATAGTGTCTGGGTAAATCCAAAGGTTGCCAAGGAATGGGATCTAAAAAATGATCAGTACCTGTGGCTTGAAAACCAGGATGGTGTGGTGAGCAAGACACCTATTAAGGTTAGAGTCACAGAGCGTATCCGTTATGACAGTGTATACATGGTTCATGGTTTTGGACATACAAATAAGAAATTGACACGGGCGCATGGTCGTGGTGCCAGTGATGCTGATTTGATTACCCGAGTCCATATTGATCCCGTCATGGGTGGTACTGGCATGCGAGGAAATTTTGTCACCTTCCGCTTTGAAGCTGGCAAGGAGGTGTCATCATGAGATACGCAATGGCTGTAGACACACTTAAATGTGTCGGTTGCAACGACTGTGTTGTAGCCTGTCAGACTGAAAATGATGTCCCCATTGGTCACTGCCGGGATTGGATTATTGAAAAAACTACCGGCACCTATCCAAATCTACAACTTGAAATTCGCTCAGAGCGCTGTAACCATTGTGCAAATGCTCCCTGTGTAAGGACGTGTCCGACAGAGGCAAGCCATTATGCAGAAGGCGGTATTGTACTGGTTGAAGAGAATGAATGCATCGGTTGTAAAGCCTGTATTACATCATGTCCCTACGATGCCCGCTACATTCATCCTGAAGGCTATATTGATAAATGTACCTTCTGCATCCACCGCGTTGAAAAAGGTCAGAATCCAGCTTGTGTTTCTGTGTGTCCGACCCATGCCATGATCTTTGGCGATCTGGATGATCCAAATAGTGACATCTCACGAGCCATGGCTACCAGAAAATGGAAATCGCTCATTCCTGAAGCCGGGACTGACCCCAAAGTATTCTACCTGATATAGAGGTTATTATGATTGAAGAAATTATTACCAGTGGACGTATGAACCCCGAAATTGACCCCGTCCTGCATGTCTGGGGTTGGGAAATTCCATTTTATCTATTCCTTGGTGGAATCTCTGCGGGAATTTTGATTTTCTCAGCTTATTTCACCCTACGAAACCGACAGGATGAACTTCCAGTTGCTGTTAAATGGATGCCCATTGCCGTCCCCTTTCTGATTGGGATTGGATTGATTTCACTCCTCCTTGATCTCTCACATGTCCTCTATGCCTGGCAGCTATTCACTAATATTCGATGGGAATCGCCCATGTCCTGGGGTGCCTGGACCTTGATGATCATCACCCCCCTATCTATTGCGTGGGTAGCCATCTGGCTGGAAGATATTTTTCCGAATTGGGACTGGAAGTTTGATGAAGTAAAAACAATTATTGAATGGCTCAAAGCTCAACGTCGAATCCTGGCTCAGGTACTCATATTGCTTTCAATTATCCTGGGTATGTATACCGGGATCCTGCTGTCCGCCTTTAACGCGAGACCTTTCTGGAACACCAGTATTCTTGGTCCACTATTCCTGACTTCGGGGCTATCAGCCAGCGCAGCTTTGATTTCTTACTTTTCAAAGTCTGAGGTGGAGAAACGCCTATTCACCCGTATCGATATCATTTTAATCGGTATCGAATTGTTCATGATCATCCATTTATTTATGGGCCACCTCGCTGGAACTCAAGTTCACATTCAGGCAGCTCAGATGTTTCTTGGCGGCGCCTTTACCGTTCAGTTCTGGGTCTTCGTTGTAGGGCTTGGATTGGTCCTGCCTGTGGTTCTGGAAATACTTGAATTAAAACATAAATATATTCCTGCGATTGTGCCTGTTGTGCTCATCGTTGCAGGGAATCTCATGCTGCGCTTTATTGTGGTTAACGCGGGTCAAGCAAGCCGCTGGTTGTATTAAAGAATTTATTATAATTGCATAAGGGTTATTAAAATGAAAACAACGTACATGAATCCCTATCTGGCTGGAGTCTTGTTGGGATTGGTGCTCCTCATGGCCTTCTTTTTCTCAGGCCGTGGTCTGGGAGCAAGTGGGGCTGTGAAATCAACAGTCGTAACTATGGTCAGCACAATTGCACCTGAGCACGCTGCTAACTCACCTTTCTACAGTAAATATATTGGTGAAGGTAAAAGCCCGATGAAATCCTGGTTGGTATTTGAGATTATGGGTGTATTGATAGGTGGTTTTTTATCAGGAGCTCTTGCAGGAAGACTAAAACTCAAGATTGAACATTTTCCTGGAATCTCTGCGAATCGACGTCTCATTTTCGCTATGATCGGTGGTATCCTCTTTGGATTCGGTTCACAATTGGGTCGTGGTTGTGCCAGTGGCTCAGCTCTTACTGGAATGGCTGTTCTTTCACTCAGTGGATTTATCAGCATGGCAACTATGTTTGGGACAGCTTTTGCCCTGGCATATTTTTTTAGAAAAAATTGGATCTAGGGGGCTATAATGGGACCACTTATACCACAAGAAATTATCGGACAGGACTGGAATCTATTCATCGCTTTCATAGTAGGAATCGGGTTTGGATTTATTCTCGAACAAGCCGGGTTTTCATCTAGTCGAAAATTAGCAGGTGTCTTTTATGGTTATGACACAGTTGTATTAAAGGTGTTTTTTGGTGCGGCTGTCACAGCAATGCTGGGATTACTCTTCTTTAGTCTTTTTGGCTGGATCGATCTCAACCTGGTTTATGTCAATCCTACTTTTCTAGGATCAGCTATAGTTGGAGGAATCGTCATGGGTATCGGCTTCATTGCCGGAGGATTTTGTCCAGGTGTCAGTTTCAGTGCAATAGCTATTGGGAAAATCGATGCAATGGTTTTCCTCGGTGGAATTTTTATCGGCATCTTCATGTTCGCTGAAGCCTACCCTTTACTTGAAAGTTTCTATATGTCAGGTAATCTTGGGGCTTTAAAACTGTCGGATGCACTTGGAATATCCGGGGGTTTATTGGCCTTCCTGGTGATAATTGCTGCTCTAGCCATGTTCTGGATAGGTGATCTGGCTGAAAAAAAATTCCCCAGAGAGGAGTATTGATATGACCCTTAAAAATATTGTCATGATGGGTCTTTTCATGCTAGGGTTAGTTATAGCCATGGTGCCTGAGAATACAACCAAACCTTATAAACTCACAGCTGAAGACATGCTGGTGGAAGTTCAGGGTGCCGCTGAAATGGTCACTGCAGATGAAGTTGCTCACTGGTTGATCTCAAATGATCCCAGTCTCCAGCTGATCGATGTGCGGACACCCGATGAGTACCAGAAATACCATCTTGAAGGTGCAATCAATATACCGATCTCAGCCATTCTGAAGGATGACTTCCGTGATTATGTGGATCAGGGTATCATGATGAATGTACTTTATTCCAACGGAACCTTGGGGTCACACCAGGCTTGGATGATCCTGCGACAGCTCGGATTTGAGAATAACTATGTTATGCAAGGTGGCTTAAACTATTGGTTTGATACGATTATGAATCCAGAAAAACCTGCATCCACGTCTCCGGATGAAGAATTTGCAAAATATGATTTCAGAAAAGCAGCCAGTGGTGTTTTTGGTGGAGGTAGCGGGGTTGCCTTAACAGCGCCAACACAAACCAAGGCTGATAAACCCAAGATAAAACGCAAAAAAAAGAAAAAGGCACCTGCGGGGGGTTGCTAAAACATTTAGGACGGGGTGGTAAATCTCAATTTACCAATTACGACCAAGGGCTGCAGCAATGCAGCCCTTTTTTTATCTGCACTAGGATGATGAAGGAATAAGCTCTCAGCTGAAAAATCAAAAAAATTTTACACTTAGCGTGGAGTCACTCCATACAATTACATTACAATAACTGCTGAAACACATATTGCCTTTCTTCTGTAATTTTTCTACTTATCCCTCAAGGTGTGACTTATGACATTCACTATAAAGGATTTACCCCCTATGCGACTTTCGCCAGCTAGATACCTTTCAATTTTTCTGATTTTTCTATTTTCTCAATTTGCTTACGGGCAAAATCAAGTTGAGTTGATCAATGATAAATTTTTCTTAAAAATACAGGCAAGTTCCTATTCACAGTCTCAACGTAGCAATGCCATGCAAATCATGGATATCGCAGGTGTGGGCGACATACTTTCAACTCAAACCACCAATGACATTCTCCCAGCATTCACTTCCTTCTCCCATCAAGACAATGACCCTTATGGCCTCGAACGAATTTTTGTGGTCAATATTTCAGCCAATGAAGACATCCTCGCTGTTATTGCTGAGTTGAATTCTCTACCTGATGTTGAGTATGCTGAGGCTATGTATATCCGTGAGCTCTACGACACTCAAGTTACACCCAATGATGCCTATTTCAGTCAATCCTGGCATCATCCTATGGTCAGCACTCCCGATGCCTGGGATATTCAAACAGGTAGCGATACAGTGGTGATTGCCATTATTGACACTGGAGTGGATACAGATCATCCAGACCTGGTCGGCAATTTGTGGAGTAATCCCGGGGAAATAGTTGGCAATCTCATTGATGATGATCTCAACGGAAAAATTGACGACATTTATGGGTGGGATTTCACTGGAGATGATGCAAATGTTAACCATGAGTGGGATTGGCATCCCTATGATGCTGAAGACCACGGAACCCATTGTGCTGGTATTGCAGCAGGGGTAACAAACAACCTCATTGGTATAGCCGGTGCATCACAAAACTCCAAGATTATGACTTGCAAAATATTCCCATATGTTTCAGATGTGGCTGCGGCAAATGCCATTATTTATGCAGCCGACAATGGTGCCGATGTGATCAGTAATAGTTGGGGTGGCGGTGGTAGTTCAAACACAATACAAAGTGCCATCCTGCATGCACGTAATACCATGGGGAGCATCGTCCTCTTCGCAGCTGGTAATGATGGCGTTTCTACACCTCATTATCCTGGTGCAAACACAGGTGTTGTGTGTGTTGGAGCCACAAATAGTTCTGATGGGCGCGCCAGCTTTTCAAACTACGGTTCCTGGGTTGATATGTGTGCCCCTGGCACCAATATCTGGAGTTGCACCGATCCAGCTAACCCTGCTCACAACAGCGAATATCAAGCCTGGGATGGCACCTCCATGGCAACTCCCCTAGCAGCGGGTATTGCAGCACTTATCAAATCTCAATTCCCCAGCATCAGTGTAGATGCCTTGGAAGCGCGACTCATGGATGGTGATAATGTGGGTATTCTCCAGATGGGTCTCAGAGTGAATGCGCTGAAAGCTCTGACATCATTCAATGTGAGCCATACTGCCCTGTCAAATGTAATCGATCCAGTTGACCCAATCACTGTCACTGTAGAGACCTTTGCAGAAGCAGGCTCATCGCTGACTTTGACCCTGAATTATTCAATTTCAGGAAGTGACTATTCAAGCATTGAGATGCTGGAGGAGTCAGATAACAATTGGATCAGTGAAATTCCCACTCCAGAAAATGGCTCTATTGTAGAATATTATATTCACGCCACGGATGGTGATGGCAATAGTGTTTTTCATCCTCATAGCGCACCTGAAGTCCCACACTTCTTCCTGGTGGGTACCTCCGATTACTTCCCTACTCTGATATATGAGGATGCCGAGACCGAACAAGGTTGGTCACTGGGTATTGCCGGTGATGATGCATCAACCGGAATATGGATTCGAGACGAACCTATTGGTACCTGGGAAGGGGCAGACCCAGTTCAGCCTGAAGATGACCATTCTCTGGCTGGTTCTATGTGCTTTGTAACGGGGAACGCTGAATTCACTGGAGACAACTCCGGTGCCGGTGATGTAGATGGAGGGCGCACCACACTTGAGAGCCCTGTTTATGCCACTCCTCCTGGAATTTCACCTGTCATCAGCTACTGGCGCTGGTATACTAATAACCTTAGTTTTAGTCCTGGGGAGGATCGCTGGATAGTCCAGATACGGGATCAGAATAATTCATGGGTTACCCTCGAGCAAACGATACAGTCTGACAATTCCTGGACTCAGCATCAGTTTCTATTGAAGCACTATTTTGAGCAACCCACGCTTGTACAATTCAGATTTATCGCAGAAGATGTTCCCGGTGGTTCCCTGGTGGAAGCAGCTGTAGATGATCTCCATATCTTTTACACGGGTGAGGTCAGTTTTACTCCTGGTGACGTCAATCTGGATGCCCAGATTAACATACAGGATCTTGTACTCATTGTAGCCCATATCCTGGGTAACTCAACCCTCCAGGGCAATGCAGCCTTGGCCGCTGACTATAATCTTGACGCAGTTGTAAACATTCAAGACCTGGTCTCTTTGGTTTCAGCTATCCTAAATTAGTGAATCCTATTCTGCAGAAGTTCTGCTCTACTGCAAGTACACCAATTTGATTGTTTTACTATAAGCTCCTGTCTCCAGACGACAAAAATACACGCCAGTGCTCATTTGATGGCCTAGCCGATTAACTCCATTCCATTGAATTTCAAAATAACCCGCTGGTTTCGTTCCATCTACCAGAGTGATAACTTCCTGGCCCCGGATATCGTATATGGCCAGCTTAATAGTTGATTGCTCCGGCAATTCGTATTTAATGGTCGTGATGGGATTAAAGGGATTGGGATAATTTGGTCTCAGAAAGTAATCCAAGGGCACTATCTCATTTGATGATACTGAGACAGCACCTACTGCACGTGCAAATTCAGCATTTTGGTTCAGATCATTGAGATCCGTACCACCCAGTACTGCATAGCTCACAACCACATTCTCATCTGGAGCAATATCAAAGGGTCCACAAGCTACCATAGAACGAAGATCGTCAGGCTCCCCTGGAAGATCCATAAAATTGGTCATGGCCTCGTACATCTCATAATTATCTCCACCACCACCAGTGTTCAAGGTATGACCCGATACCAGATCACTCAGGGCTACAACCCCATAATAATATGGATTACCTGCAACATCAGCTTCATAGATATAGCTCAACTGTAGATCATCATCATAGCCACCCAGATTATTGACAGCTTCACCGATATCCCAGTCCATGCTCAAACTTACGTAGACACCGTTTAGATTTGCATCCGAGCTATTGGTGATCTCGTATTCAACTATCACATAGTCCTCATCCGGACTACTGGACTTGGCATGGGTACGCTGAATAATGCTGATCCCTATTGGATTATTTGCCCGGGCATCATCATAGCTGGTACGGTATGCCTGGTCAAAATCCTCGAAATCACTATCGATGAGATCAATACTACCCAGTCTTCCGAACTCTTCAACATATAAACCACCGGAGACCTGCTCTTCAGATATGGCCACGGCCATGTTACCTGCATAGAGACCATTCACTCCATTGAAGGTGAAGCCGATGTTGTCTTCCCAAAGATTATAGAAGCCCATGACACCATTGTTGCTAAAAGTAAGGCCAGCATTACTTATGTCATGGGTCACAGTCTCATTAGGAACTGCTTCCACCCATATATTTGAAGGACCGGATTCACTACCGGCTGTATTCTCAAGCTCATAAATAAACTCATGATAACCACGCTGGCCATCAACAGGTGTCCAGCTCAGCAGACTTGTTTCTGAATCAATACTCATACCAGCTGGCCCTGACACAAGACTAACCGTGGGTAAGGGCCATCCACTGGCCACATCAAACGTATACTCCAGAGTCTCACCAATGACACCTTCAAGTGAGATGAATGTATGACTGGGGGCGATGTTGACTTCATCACCAACTGCCAGGTCTATAATCTCAGCACCTCGTTGAACCCAAAGGTCATTGTGGTTAGCGGTTAGATCTGCTGTAACTGGCGTATAATCCACAATATAAAACGCATCCAGAGGCCAGTAACCCACCAGACCCGCTTCATCACCATTCAAAGAACTACTCATATCAGCCTGAATATCAGCCTGACTCCGACCCACATTCCATAAACGAACTTCATCAATCAGGCCCTGGAAAAAGTTATCTGCCAGTCCACCAACATAGAAACCCGTGTCGCCAGCGCCGATGTTATCGGAAAAGGCTGTCTCGTTTACTTCATTACCATCCACATACAGTCTCACCATACTACCATCATAGGTTCCGGATAAATGATACCAGTTTCCGGCAAACACCTCGTTGTCATCCCTCACAACAGCAGCATTCACAGGCACTGTACCATCACTTATGACAAACTGGAAGTGGGGAGTATTACCATCCTCATTGACAATCATCAGTTCATAGGCTTGCCAGGGTTCTGCGTTGTAATAGGGACGTCTGACTATGGTCATATGACTGTTCGCTTCTCCAGGCAGGCTGGTGGGAAAAACCCAGGCCTCCACTGTGATCGTATTACCGGTGATCGCATAGGCTGACGGGTTGGCCTCGGGATGCACTGGATAATTATCGGCTACACGGATACGGCTGATTCCACTCAGATATGCCGAACCAAGGGTTTCTTGTCCCAGCAGTCCACTAATTAGTGTGACCAATAGAAGCTCCATTAAGATGATTCTTTTCATAATTTGATCCCCTTTACTATTTTGTAATAAATTTATGAATCGTAACACTCCATAAGCATTGACAAAATTATGACTCAACTGTGAGATTCAATCTGAAATGAGACAGATCGTGTTTGGATGGTGAAGGGTGAAAAGATACAGCATTGGTTGCTTTAAAGCAACTATTTATGTATGTCATGTATGCAGACCTTGACCTGCTAAAAATTAATTTCATGCCACCTTGGCTTGTCAGCAACTACTGCTGACATGTCGAACTGGTCATTTTCAGTGGTCATTAAGGTTTTCTATTGGACAAACACCAAAAGGCATTATTATTGCATTTGTATCATCTTATTAAAGGAGCCTGAAGTCGTTGCACGAGATGTCCATCGCTATGAATATCATTGATATTGCCTGCAAAGAGGCTAAGAAGGATGGCGCCAGTTCTATATCCAGCATAGAACTTGATGTAGGAAAATTGTCGGGGGTCATGATCGACTCTCTCAATTTTTGCTACGAATCCGTTTGTAAGGGAACACTGGCAGAGAATTCTACCTTGTCGATTAATGAGGTACCTGCCCGGGCAAATTGTAAAAAGTGCAATTGTTCATTTGAAATAGACTCATTTATGGCACTCTGTCCTGAATGTGAAGGCTATGAAATTGAAATACTTCAGGGACGCGAGCTCAAACTCAGGGCAGTCAGCGTAAATTGATTTTTATGGAAAGGATTTGATATGTGCGATACCTGTGGATGTGGATCTGATAGTACAACCTTTAGAAAACATGGTGAGGATCACCACCATCATGGAGATGGACACCACCATACCCATGACCATCACACACACGACCATAGCGATGATCATTCCCATGATCGAACCATTTCTGTTGAGCAGGATATTCTGGGAGAGAATAATTTACTGGCCCAGCGAAACCGCGGTTATTTCGAAGCAAAAAACGTGTTCGCCATTAATCTGGTTAGTTCACCAGGATCTGGTAAAACTACCCTGCTTGAGAAGACCCTGACTGCTTTGAAAGAAGAGATTCCCAGTGCGGTCATCGAAGGTGATCAGCAAACCATGAATGATGCAGATCGTATTGCAACAACAGGTGTCCCTGTTTTACAGATAAACACTGGAAACGGTTGCCACCTCGATGCTGATATGATTCATACAGCATATGGAGAATTAAAGCTGCAGGACAATTCAGCACTTTTTATTGAAAATGTTGGTAATCTGGTATGTCCGGCACTTTTTGATTTGGGTGAGAACAAACGAGTCGTGGTAATCAGTGTGACTGAAGGTGATGATAAACCCCTTAAATATCCCACCATGTTCGACGCAGCCGATATCTGTATCATCAATAAAATTGATTTGCTACCCTATGTGCAATTTGATGTGGAGAAATGCAAAGAATATGCTCTTCAGGTGAACCATAAGCTTGAATTCTTCGAAGTTTCAGCCACAACTGGTGCAGGAATGGATTCCTGGTACGAATGGCTGAAGGAAATGTCAAAATAACAACCAATTTGTGATGAAATTGTTGAGACGTCGACTGACAATCAACGGAATCGTTCAGGGGGTGGGATTCCGCCCCTTTATTTACGCCCTTGCAAAAGATGTTGGACTGGTTGGATCTGTTTGTAACACGTCGGATGGTGTGAAGGTCGAACTCCAGGGAAGCACACTGCAACATGAACAATTCAATAAGCGTTTGCATGGGGAAGCACCACCGCTTTCAACCATAATATCAGTGAAATCAGAAGAGATACCCACAGCGGAGGATTCTGACTTCATCATAATTGCCTCCCACGACAAGGCTGCTGTATCAACGTTGATTTCTCCAGATGTTGCGACGTGTGAAGATTGTAAACTAGAGCTCTTTGATAGTACGAATCGCCGCTACAAGTATCCCTTTATTAATTGTACAAATTGTGGACCTCGCTATACCATTATTGAGAATATCCCCTACGATCGTCCTTACACTTCCATGAAACATTTCCCCCTCTGTGAGGTCTGCCATACAGAGTATCAGGACCCGGCGGATCGTCGTTTTCATGCTCAGCCCAATGCCTGCCCTGAATGTGGTCCAGAAATTTGGTTGACTGATCAAAAGGGTGATAAGATCGAATCAAACGATCCCGTCTCTGATACTATTGAGCTTTTAGCTAGGGGTAAAATTATCGCCATAAAAGGTCTTGGTGGTTTTCATTTGGCTGTGGATGCAAGTAACGCTGACGCCGTGGCAGCATTGAGAATGGCTAAAGGTCGCGATGAAAAGCCCCTGGCACTAATGGTAAGCAACCTGGATAGTGCGAAGGAGTTGGTCCAACTCAACCAGGAGGAAAACGATACACTCCTCTCAATTCAGGCACCTATTGTACTTTGCACCTCTAGAGCCAGCGCCAAAATTGCCTCCAATATCGCTCCTGGCAACGATCGTCTGGGTATCATGCTCCCGTACACACCCCTTCACCACTTACTGCTATCAGAAAAACTGGATACTCTGGTCATGACCTCGGCTAATTTCAGTGAAGAGCCCATCTGTATCGACAATGATGAAGCCCTTGAACGACTCTCCGACCTGGCTGATTATTTCTTACTACACAACCGGGATATTTATTTACGCAGTGATGATTCTGTGGTCATGGAGATGTCCAACACAATTCGCCCGATTCGACGCAGCAGAGGCTATGCCCCACGACCCATATTCCTGAAGAAAAGCGGTCCCTCAATCCTGGCAGTTGGTGGTGAGTTAAAAAATGTAGTGGCCTTGTCCAAAGGTGAAAAAGTTTTCTTGAGTCAACATATAGGCGATCTGGAGAATCTTGAGGCTTATGAATTTTTCCAGATGACAATCGATCATATCCAGAGAATTTTTGAAATTGAGCCTGAGCTTATTGTCCACGATCTGCATCCTGAATACCTATCTACCAAATGGGCCAAAGACCAAAGCCTTCCATTATTCGGTGTTCAGCATCACCATGCCCACCTCGCCTCTTGTATGGCGGAAAATAATTTGGATGAGCCAGTCATTGGAATCATCATGGATGGGACTGGCTATGGTACGGATGGTACGATCTGGGGTGGTGAATTTCTTGTTGGGGATGCCAGCGGCTTTGAAAGAATGGCACATTTTGAACCCATGCCCCTACCAGGTGGCGAAGCTGCCATCAAATCACCCTGGCGCATTGGTCTCAGCTATTTATATCAAGTGTTTGGTGACAATTTGCCCGCTATACCTGCTCTTGAGAACCATGACATACAGCCAATTGTTCAGATGTTGGAAGCCAGGATAAACTCGCCACTTACCAGTAGTTGTGGACGCCTGTTTGATGCCGTAGCTGCCCTTTCGGGTGGTCGTCAGGAAATTCGATATGAAGCCCAGGCGGCCATTGAATTCATGCAGGCTGCTCAAAATCAACTTGGTAATGATCTCAGCCTTTTCAAACCATTAAGCATTGATAAGAAACATATTATCCCCATAAAGCCAATCATGGAATCATTGGTATCCAGGATACAAGCTGGAAAAACCATTAGGCAACTCAGCCAATGGTTCCATCATAGCTTAATTCAGACTTTTGTAGATATCTCTGTTCAGCTTCGAGCAGAAACCGGGATAAATAAAATTGTATTAAGCGGAGGAGTGTTTCAGAACCAATTACTTTTTGAGGGATTGTTAAGGGATTTAGACACCAGGAAATTTTCTACCATAACACATCAACAAGTGCCTACTAACGATGGTGGAATAGCATTAGGTCAAGTTGCTCTTGGTCAAAACTACTTGCGGAAGTAGATTAATAGATAACCGCGAAACAATGAGAAGTGAATAGGAATTAAATTATGTGTCTTGCGATTCCAGGAAAATTACTTGAAGTCTTTGAAGAGAATGGTCTCAAGATGGGAAATATTGATTTTGCAGGATCAGTTAGTAAGGCTTGTCTTGAGTACGTACCTGAAATTGAGATTGGACAATATACCATAGTTCATGCTGGCTTTGCGCTTTCTGTACTCAATGAAGAGGAGGCTAAAAACTCCTTTGATGCCTGGGATGATTTGATTGATCGAGCAAATGCCGAAGGTATAGAGATGGATAAGTTGGAGCGTCCAGATTGAAGTATCTCGACGAATTTCGCGATCCAGTTGTAGCAAAAAAGATTTTGGATGAAATCCATGTGGTAACGACTCAACCCTGGGTCATTATGGAAATCTGCGGTGGTCAGACTCACTCAATAATTCGAAATGGGATCGATCAAGTCCTGCCCAAAGAAATTGAACTCGTCCATGGACCAGGATGTCCCGTTTGCGTTACCCCCTTGGAAATAATTGATAGAGCCATTGAAATTGCAGGTCGTCCTGATGTGATCTTTACCAGTTTTGGTGATATGTTGAGGGTTCCAGGCAGTCACAAGGATCTGTTTATGGTCAGATCTGAAGGTGGCGATGTACGTACCGTATTTTCTCCCCTGGAAAGCTTGAAGATAGCTCGCGAAAATCCGGATAAAGAGGTCGTCTTCTTTGCTGTCGGTTTTGAAACCACTGCACCTGGTAATGCCATGGCTATAGCTCAGGCTGCAAAAGAAGGTTTGACTAATTTCAGTGAGCTGGTCAGCCATGTCCTGGTTCCACCTGCCATGGAAGCACTCCTCTCTTCCCCATCCAATCGAGTTCAGGGCTATCTGGCTGCAGGACACGTATGTACCGTCATGGGTTGGGATGAATATGATCCCATTGCCAAAAAATATGAAGTCCCCATTGTAATCACCGGATTTGAACCCATGGATGTTCTGGATGGAATTCTACATACAGTAAAACAATTGGAAGCAGGTACCTACAAAGTCGAAAATAGATATGCCCGGATCGTTGAGCAGGGTGGCAATCAGGCTGCTCAGGCTCTGATTAAAGATGTCTTCGAAATTGCCAATCGCAAATGGCGAGGGATTGGAGAAATTCCTGCAAGTGGATTCAAAATTCGTAAAAAATATGCATCATATGACGCCGAACTAAAATTTTCGGTAGGTGACATTCGAACTGAAGAACCCGAAGCCTGCATCAGTGGTGTTATCCTTCAAGGTTTGAAAAAACCCCATGACTGTCCAGCTTTTGGCAAAGAGTGCACACCTCAAAACCCACTGGGCGCCACCATGGTCTCCAGTGAAGGTGCTTGTGCTGCCTATTACAAGTATCAGAGGATATTAGACAAATAATTCGTGTCACAATTTATGAACTATAGTGAACACCCTAAATAAAGAAATATTATGGATTTTCCAGATAACCTATCCTGTCCCGTCCCCATCTTAAGTCATGATACTGTACAACTCGCGCATGGTGCTGGAGGTAAACTTTCCAATGAGATGATTGACAAAATCTTCCTGCCCAGATTTCTAAACAGTACTCTTGAAAAAATGGAAGACCAGGCTGTTCTGGATAATCCTGGTGGGCGTATCGCTTTCAGCACAGATACTTTTGTAGTTGATCCAATTTTTTTCCCTGGTGGAGATATTGGTGATCTCGCCATTAATGGGACAGTAAATGATATCGCTATGAGTGGCGCAATTCCCAGATACTTGAGCGTAGGATTTATTCTGGAAGAGGGCCTAGCCTTTGAAACACTCCATCGCATTGTCCTATCCATGGAGCAAGCCGCCAAATTCGCTGGTGTACAAATTGTGGCTGGTGATACCAAAGTTGTTAATCGGGGTAGCTGCGACAAACTGTTTATCAATACCAGTGGATTTGGTTTTGTGCCAGATAATGTCAATATATCGGCTTCAAATCTTGAGCTAGGGGATAAAATCATCCTCTCCGGAACCCTGGCAGATCATGGTATGGCTGTTATGACAACACGTGAGGGCTTGTCCTTTCAGTCCACTGTAGAAAGTGACACGGCCGCCTTAAATCATCTCGTTCAGGATATGCTTGGAGTGAGCTCGAATATTCACGCCTTGAGAGATCCAACGCGAGGAGGATTGGCCACATCACTCAATGAATTTGCGGCATCCTCCAATGTAGGTATCCAACTCTACAGGGATACCCTCCCTGTAAAAGAGAATGTGCGCGGAGCTTGTGAGATTTTAGGAATTGATCCACTTTATGTGGCCAATGAGGGCAAGCTGGTTGCCATCGTACCCCCAGACGTCGCAGATGAAATGCTGAACACCATGCGAGACAACGATTATGGAAAAGCTGCTAGCATAATTGGGGAAGTTACTGATAAACATCCTGGAATTGTGGCCCTGCAGACAGGCCTGGGAGCCAACCGCATTGTGGATATGCCTGTAGGTGAACAACTCCCTCGAATTTGTTAGTCCTGATCTAGCTCAAGCGTCAATCCATCAACATCCGATGTAAATAGGTAAATTCTATAGCTGCCCTGGTTGCATATTGCTTCAAATTGGCTCCGGCAGCATGTCCACCTTCGATATTCTCATAATACATCACGGGATGTCCCTGTTCCATCATCCGGGCTACCATTTTACGAGCATGAGCTGGATGCACCCGATCATCTTTGGTAGAAGTGGTAAACATGGGCATTGGGTATTTTGTATCGGCAGAAAGGCTATGGTAAGGTGAATATTTTTTCAAATAGGCACCTTCGATAGGATCATCTGGATCGCCATACTCACCCATCCAGCTTGCGCCTGCCAAAAGCTTATGGTAGCGCAACATGTCTAAAAGCGGAACCTGTGAAACAACGGCATTAAAAAGGTCAGGCCGCATGGTAAAAACGGCTCCTACCAGGAGACCTCCACCGCTACCACCCATAATTCCTAATTTTCCCGGACTGGTAATTTTGGTGCTGATTAATTGTTCAGCAATGGCTATAAAATCTTCATAGGACTTATGGCGATTAGTTTTCAGCGCAGCCTGGTGCCAGGCCGGTCCATATTCTCCACCACCCCGGATATTGGCTAGAGCTAAGACGCCACCTTTTTCCATCCAGAGTTTTCCAGTTTTTGACCAGTACTGCGATTTTTCTGATACTTCAAAGCCACCATAGCCGTAAAGGAGTGTCGGATTATTACTATCCAAAGCCATATCCTTCGAGCTTACAAGAAAGTAGGGAATTTTTGTACCGTCTTTACTGGTGGCAAACTTTTGATTCACCTCAAGGTTTTCACTGTCATAGCGTGCTGGAGACTGTCTAATAACTTTTAGATCAGCCATTGCATCCTCAAAGTATCCCAGCGTCGTAGGTGTTATCAGGTCGTTGTAAGTATAAAAGAAATTGTCGTTCAATGGATTTGCCCCGTTGATATAAATGGTTCCTCCCTGAGGAAGGTTAAGATCCTCAAGCACCCAGAGGTTATCTTTGAGGACTCCTCGCAACACCTTATCCACAACATCTTCTTGAATTGTTAGCAGAAGGTACGAGGAAGAAAAATCTACACTTAAAATTGAACTCTTCGTATTGGGGACGAAAACATTCGTTTTCTGATTGCTTGCTAAATCGAGGGCGATGAGTGATCCTTTGCTGCTTCCCATCCAATCTGACCGTAGGATGGCGAAAGCTTGATCTTTCCAAACGCCTTTTAAATCAGCATCAATGGGTAGTTCTATTTTTGTTGTGCCCATATTTTCATCAAGAAGTAAAATCTCATGGGTCCAGAAATCCTTGGATTTACTAATCAAGGAGTAATTCCTCTCAGCGGTAAATACTGTCCATCCCCAGGTACCCACATCTTTGGTGTCAACTCTGGCGAGCTCAGGACTTTCAGCTAAATCCTCACCCCGTATCCAAACTTTTACACTCGCTGCATAGCCACTCTCAGTCATGCTCCCTGGTCCAAAGTCCGTGGCTACAAACACCTGATCTTCATTGATCCAGGACACGGTAGATTTTTCCTCAGCGACGTAAAACCCATCCTCAATAAACGATCGCGTAGAGATATCAAATTCTCGGACAACAACTGCATCTTTTCCGCCTCGGGATAACTCAATGAGGAATCGATTGTATGTGGGAGGTAAGCCTGATACCCCTTTATAAACCCAATTCTCGTTCTCTGCCTCTGCCAGCGCATCAATATCAATTATGACATCCCACACCGGCTTGCCATCCAGATATTGTTGGAGAGGTGACCTGCGCCAGATGCCCCTGATATGCACTTCGTCTCGCCAGAAATTGTATATGAAATCTCCGCGAATTTTGCCGTAGACCAGCCTATCTTTTGCTTCATAGATAGCCAACGCCTCACTCTCAAATTGATCAAATCGTGGGTCGGCGTGGAGTTCTGCGAGGGTAATGGCATTCTGTTCCCTCACCCAGCTCAGAGCACGTTCACCCTCTACCTCTTCCAGCCAGAGATAGGGATCAATTTTAGTGTCTTCTATTGTCTTTGAGTCTTCCTGTGTTGGCGTCACCGTGACACAGCCAGCCAATACAAAACTTATCATCAGTCCGGTTAAATAGAATTTGATCTGCATGGGTTTTCCTTCTTATAAGCTTATTCTTAAGAGTTTCTTTGGTTGTTACTCTCTTATTCTAGGTGATGAAATGAATGTTACAGCCAGGAGCCTTAAGCGGATTGTTCGATCCATTGTCCCCATTATGACTTATCTAGGCACAGTCAACGCACTTATCTGATTCAGGCAACATCATGAGACGTCCCAGGGGGATGGGTTTTTTACAGACACGACAAAGACCATAGTCATCCCTATCGATAAAGGCCAGGGAGCTTTCAAGTTTTTGGAGTTTGGCTTTCGTTTTTGACAAAAGCAGTTCATTGACACTTTTATTGTTAATGGCGTCCATGCGAGATATGCGCCCAATGGCTGCATCAGGAGCGATAGGTTGGGTCAACTCCTTGAGTTCAATGACTTGTTCGGTGGCGCTTTCAATTTCTAAATTGATGCGTTCTCGCAATTGCTGTTTTTCTTCGTGATTCATGTATTAATCCAAATAGTAAAATATCAATAAATTCAATTTTAGTGAAATGTAGTGAAGTGATTGTGGACTTAAGATAATTATTAAAACAATTTTTTAAACAGAAAAGGCGACGATAAAATCGTCGCCTTTTCTTGATTAATGTATCCTTAGGAGGAAAACGGAAAACCTGGGATACACTTTAGTTTCGAAGAGGTCGCCCTCGTTTCAACATATATTCTATGCGCGCACGGGTTTTTGGTTCCCCGCCAAGTGAAACAAAAGCCTCTCTTTCAAGATCGAGAATGTATTGTTCATCCAGCGGTCTCATGATTCCACCTTTATCACCACCGGTGAGTACAAAGGCTAGTTTCTCGGCAATAAAGGCGTCATGCTCGGAGATTTTCCCTGATTTCAGGAAACCCTTCACACTGCTCTTCACAGCCAGTCGACCACCCTTTCCAGGCAGAAATAAATCGGTTCGCATTTCTGGGGTCACATATCCTTCACTCATAGACAGAACTTCTGCCTTGGCTCTTGACACCCGATGGTCCTGATTGACCACTATGATATCGTCTTTTGTGAGATACCCGATGGAAACCGCGTGTTTGGCTGACATGGAGACTTTAGCAAAACCAATGGCCTCAAACGCCTTCTGGGCAACCTGGAAGGCTCCAGCACGCCCCTTGGAGAGACGATCCTGGGCTTTCATGATCATTCTAAGATTACCACCAGCTCCTGGTATAAGACCAACACCAACCTCCACAAGACCTGTATATAGCTCTGCTGCAGCTACAATTCGGTCACAGGCACCGATAGTTTCATAGCCACCACCCAAAGCCATCCAATGTGGTGCTGCCACTACGGGAAATGGAGCAAAGCGTACTTTTTGAAGTGTATCCTGCATGGCTTTACTCATGGCATCCAGACCATCCCAGTCCTTCTCATCAATAGCTCGCAGCATCAAGGCCAGGTTGGCTCCTGCCGAGAAATGAGTCGCTTCCGAGGCGATAACCAAACCCTTATAGTTATTTTCAATTACCCAATCCACTGCCTGATCAAGCATGCTGATCACAGAACCATCAATTGGATTGAAGGTCGGTTGCAACACAGAATGCATGGTCACAGCAGCAACCCCATCACCAAGATCAATCAGGGAAGCTGACCAATCCTTTTTGATGAGTCCACCGGTTTTCTTGACAACATTAAAATCAACAGCCAAAGGATGAGTGGGGACGGGCTGCATGGATTCGCTTGACGGATCATAATAGGTCTTGACCTTTCCATCAAATCCATAGAAGGAAGTGAATCCCTTATTGAGCATAGTCTGCACCCAGGCAGGAATCTTGCGACCATCACTCTTCATCCGTTCAGCAGATTCAATTAATCCGAATGCATCCCAGACTTCAAAGGGTCCAAAATCCCAACCAAAGCCCCATTTCATGGCATTATCAATATTCACAATGTCATCTGATATTTCAGGAAGTCTATTGGCTGAGTAAATCAAAATTCCAGCATTCAACTCCCATAGAAATTTTCCAGCAACATCATCAATACTCACCAGACTTTTTAATTTCCCTGGGAGATAGGTCTCATTTTTAGAAACCCTAATCGCATCGTATTTCTTTTTAACAGAAGGTTCATATTCCAGAGTATCAAGATTAAGAGAAAAGATGACTTTTTTCTCCATCTTCTTGTAAAAACCACCCCCAGATTTCTGGCCTAACCAACCTTTGTCCAGCATGGATTGCAAATAGTCAGGGATTTTGAAGATGTCACGTTCTTCATCATCCTCACCCTTATCGTAGGCATTCTCAGCAACATGCACTAGAGTATCCAGACCAACCACATCGGCAGTTCTAAAAGTGGCCGATTTCATGTGCCCAATCAGTGTACCGGTAAGCGCATCGACATCTGGAATATTCAATCGTTTTTCCCTGGCTAATTTCAGGGTCAGCATCATGCCATAGACACCAATTCGGTTGGCAATAAAGTTGGCTGTATCTTTAGCCCACACGATGCCTTTTCCAAGATCATCTTCCAGGAATGTGGCAATGTCTTGCATGGCTTCCATATCTGTTTCAGGTCCACCAACCAACTCCACTAACTTCATATAACGAGGTGGGTTGAAAAAGTGAGTGATAAAGAAACGTTTTTTCATATCCGCTGGTAACGAGGCAGCCATATCAGTCAGGGAAAGACCCGAAGTATTACTGGTCAGGATGGCTGTGGCATTCATTTTGGGAACTATTTTCTCGAAAAGTCCCTGCTTCCAGTCGAGACGTTCGGCAATGACTTCGATAACCCAATCCACCTCACCAATCTTATCGAGATGGTCATCATAATTACATGGTGTGATCAGCTCCAGAGTTTTTGGGTTATATACAGGACTGGGTTTCAGCTTTTTCATGCCCTCCAAACCCTGTACCGCCAGCTCCTGATTCATATCGAAGAGGTAACTGGGAATCCCGGCGTTTGATAGGTGAGTCGCAATCTGCGCGCCCATGACTCCAGCGCCCAGAACGGCTACCTTTTCTACCTTTAATGCCATGATTAAATCCTCTCAATAATTGTTGCGATACCTTGTCCGGTTCCAATACACATGGTTGCCAGACCGTATTTCGTATCGTTTTGTTCCATCACATTGAGCAATGTAGTTATGATTCTAGCTCCTGAACATCCCAAGGGGTGCCCAAGTGCTATGGCTCCACCATTCAGGTTGATCTTTTCAGTCGGCCAATCTCCCTTGCGAATGACATAAAGTGATTGAGCACCGAAAGCCTCGTTCAACTCAATGGTGTCTATCTGATCCAGTGTCATCCCAGCATTTTTCAGTGCCTTTTCAGTAGCAGGAAGTGGACCTGAACCCATCAGGGTTGGATCTACACCAGCTACAGCACGAGAAATAATCTTGGCTCTTACTTTTAGACCCAATTCCTCTGCTTTTGTATTGCTCATGACAAGCACTGCCGCTGCGCCCACACTAATGGGACTGGATGTGGCTGCTGTGATACTGCCATCCTCCAGAAAGGCAGGTGAAAGCGATTTGATCTTGGTTTCGTCTGGTTCTCTGGGGCCTTCATCTTTGGAAACACGAATTCCTTCAATTTCAATAGGAACCACTTCGTTATCGAATCTTCCCGCAGCTTGTGCAGCAAGAGCCTTTTTGTGAGAAGCCATGGCGAAAGCTTCCTGATCTTCTCTGTTGATGTCCAATTCTTGAGCCAGATTTTCAGCAGTTTCACCCATACCCATGTAGTAGTCTATTTCATACAGATCTGGATTAAAATCAGGGTTATAACCACCCATAGGCACACCAAACATATCTTCAACACCAGCAGCGATACCAATTTCCTTATCACCGGCCATTATAGCGGTGCTCAGCTGATGAAGTGCATCCATGGAAGAGCCGCAAAAACGGTTTACTGTGCTACCGGTAGTGGTATTTGGCAAACCAGAAAGAAGGGCAACTCCACGACCCATAAGCATCCCCTGATTTCCCTCTGGGAAGGCACAACCTAATACCAGGTCTTCTACATCTTCACCTTTTACAGCAGGATTTCTAGCCAATAACGCTTTAACTACCTGGGCTGTAATATCATCGGGTCGCATTCCAATCATTTCCCCATTCTTAAGACCAATAGGACTCCTGACAGCATCAACAATTACACTATATCTTTCACTCATTCTAATCTCCTAATTCTTTAATAATCTCATCTCTTGGGCTTAATCATTCAGCGGATATGAACCGCGTTTGAGCAGAAGCTGGAAAACCACCTTTTGCTCTTCAATGACATCGGCATGATAGTCCAAGTCTGATAATGCTTCATCCAGTTTGCTTAACTTTATTTTTCGATTTTCATCAGAAAGAATATGTCTCAAGATTTTTTTAGCATTCGAAACGATTACCTCGAGGTTTCTAAGTACTGATATCTTTAGCACTGAACAAACAACGTCCCGTCTTGGGTAGGCAGCGTCCAGTTGCAAATATCTTCTCAGAACACTGAAAATAATCTGCTGGGCGATCACCATGTTTGCAAAGGCTTCAATCTCAAATTGAGTGTTCTTGAAATCCTGTCCATGCTTCAGGATGAGTTCATTGAGCGTTTTAAGAACAATTCCACGACCTAGTTCCACAGCCTTGATTTCCTGAAACTGAGGATGATCGGCTGGAATTTCAACGGATGGTAACCACGCTTCACCCATCTCAAGAATTTGCTCTCGGATGGGAAGTTCTTCCAGGATAGCCTTCTTCATGACGATTCCAGAAATGATCATTTTATTGATCTCATTGGTGCCTTCAAAGATGCGATTTACTCTTTCATCACGAAGAATTCTTGCAAAAGGATATTCCTCTGAGACACCATAACCGCCGAGTATCTGTAAACCATCATCTGCATTGATCCAAAGCGCTTCTGAAGAAAATATCTTATTCGTACTATTCTCAATTGCATGATCTTCGATGACGGTATAGAGATGATTGTAGAATTCTGGATCATCAGAAGGAAACTTCTCTGTACCTGAATCGATTGAACCGGTGGATTGATAAGTGATTGTATCTGCCTCATAGCTACGAATGACCATATCAGCAAATTTGCGTTGCATCATCCCAAAAGCGGTGAGAGGCTGAGCAAATTGATGGCGTTCCTTGGCATACTCCAGGGCTGCCCTTATGGATTCTTTAGCACCTCCCATGGTAACCGCACCCAGCTTCAATCGGCCGATATACAGACAGTTAAAAGCAACGGCTGCGCCTTTTCCCACAGATCCGATGACATTTTCGACAGGTACTTTACAATCCTTTAAGATGAAAGTGGTCGTGGAGGATCCCTTAATTCCCAATTTATGTTCTTCAGGTCCCCGTTCCCATCCCGTGGTATCTTTATCAAGTATAAAAGCTGTGAGTTTTCCCCCGTCCACTTTGGCAAATACGACTGAAATATCCGCCCAGGCACCATTGGTCACAAATTGTTTGACACCATTGAGAATATAATGGGTTTCCTCAGCATTGAGCTTGGCTGCTGCGGTCCCATTTAAAGCATCTGAGCCTGCACCCGGCTCGGTGAGTGCAAATGAGCTCATCCATTCACCACTCATCATTTTGGGAATATACTTCTCACGCTGCTCATCATTACCATACCATAGAATGGGCAATAGTCCAATTCCAGTATGATCGGTTACTGTGACCATGAGAGATGAACTCTCACTGGCGCCAGTCGCTTCCAGTGCGAGTGCAGCATCTGTTTTTGCTAAACCCATACCCCCATATTGTTCAGGGACATCCATTCCAAGGATGCCCATCTCACCCATCTGAGTCATAAAATCTCGACTCATTTTTTCATCGAGTTTTTCAAGCTCAAGGGCCATTGGAGCAACTGCCTCAGCCGAATAGCTTTGAATTGTCTCAAAAAACTCTTTTTGGTCATCACTCCATTTTTCTCTGGTGAAGATTTCATCAACGCCAAAGGGTGTGGTTAGAAATGCGCCACCCTTATTCATCTCATTCTCCTTATTTTGGATCATTTCTTTTCCCCCTATCCTAAACGGCAATGCCATCCAGAATGAGTTCCATATTCAATTGTACATATTCTTCCAATGAAAAGTCGCTGGGCTTAAAAAGTGCAAACCAAATCATTCCGTGCAGAGAGGTCATGATTGACATGGCTATCATGGCTTCATTGACATCCCTAAATTCCCCATATTCTATTCCACGTTTGATAAGCACTTCAAATTCGTTTAACACGCTGGCGTATAGATGACTCGCCATTTCCCTGATTTCTTTATCGCGGTTGGCAAAAGCCCAGATTTCAGGCTCGACTAAAAACCAGTTCGGATTCCGTTTAAATAACTTTGCTGTAAATTTGGCGATGTGTAGAATGATTTCCCTGGATGGTTTTGCTCGCATCAGCCCACCTCGTTCAATGGGGGAAAACTGATCCATCCAATGCTCAATCAGGGCAATGAACAAGTCACGCTTGCCTTGAAAGTGGTGATATAAAGCCCCTTTGCTTAAGCCGATCTCGTGCACGATATCGTCCATCCTGGCTTCTGAATATCCCTTTTTTACAAAAATTGTAAGGGCTGCTTCCAATATTTCAATTCGACGTTCTGAGCTGGGTCTTCTCTCTGTCATATCTGGCCTTATATAGTTTTCAATAATTACATACCGACTGGTCGGTATGTAATATAAAACCCTTTGGTGCGTCTGCAAGAAGTGGTTTGTAGAAGTGAGTTAATTAACTTGAATTCCTCACCTAATCAGCAACAAGGCTATTGTACAAACCATTTAGATGGATTCGTAACAGAGACTTTTTTAGTGTAATATCTACCTGCGCTAGTAACTTGATGCGTTTTAGCAGGCAATGTTAATTTTATTTAGAGGGGAAATGTATGATGAAAAAAGTGATGATGATTGTAGTCAGTGTGCTCATCGCGCTAGCACTGGTTCAGTGTGGCGGGGAAGCCAAACAGGAAGTCAAAGAAGATTTAAGCTATCAACAGGGAATTCTAAGCAAAGTCAAACCAATGTTTGCTGTTGTTCCGGATAAGATGCCAGGGTTTGAGAATGATACAGACGCCAGAATCAAACTTGGCGAGAAGCTCTACTTCGAAACAGCACTTTCCAATACCGGTGATATGTCATGTAATACCTGTCATGATATCGCTACGGCAGGTGTAGACAACAAACCTACTTCGGAAGGCACCAACGGGATTCCTGGACCAAGGAACTCTCCCACCGTCTTAAATGCTGGTTTCCATTTTGTCCAATTCTGGGATGGTCGCGCTGCAGATCTTAATGAGCAAGCAGGCGGACCTATTTTGAATCCCGCCGAAATGGCCATTCCCGATTCAGCAACAGCTGTGGCAAATATCAAGGCGATCCCTGAATACAAGGCTTTGTTTACTGAAGCATTTGGTGAAAACAGCATCGACTTTGAAAATATTACAGAAGCCATGGCTGCATTTGAACGGACACTGGTAACTCATGATCGCTTTGACTCATTTTTAAAGGGTGATCTAAAAGCAATCACGAAAACAGAAGTTGAAGGTCTTGATCTCTTTTTAGGTAAAGCTTGTGTAACCTGCCATATGGGCTCTATGCTGGGTGCAAACATGTATCAGAAAAACGGACTGATTAAACCATACAAAGATCTTACAGACGAAGGTCGCTTTGAAGTGACAGGCCTGGAACAGGACAAATTCATGTTCAAAGTGCCTGCTTTAAGAAACATTGGACTAACCGGTCCATACTTTCATGATGGCGGTGTTGAAAGTCTGGAGGAAACAATTATTATGATGGGTGATATGCAGCTCATGCAACAGATATCTGCTGAGGAAGCTGCAAAAATTGCTGCTTTTTTGAAAACTATGGATGGGAAACAATTTACAAAAGGATAATCAATCCCATCCTGCTTTTAGGAAAAAAACTGGAGTGTCTAGAGGGCGGGGATGCATCCCCGCCTTTTTTATTTGTACAAAGCTAATTGTTTATGAAAAATTGTAGAATTTCATGACTTAAAGCACCACCCAGCAATCCCGTTATCAGAATAAGAAGAGCCAGTGCCACACTCAATGATGGAAATACCCACCCCTTGAGAGCCCATTTCTTTTTCTCCAGTACGGTAAAAGTCCGCACCACTACCACCAAAATAATGATCCATATCATGGCATTGCCCAGTGATATATGCTTATCAAAGGATTCTACAACCCCCAGATGGAGTAACTCCTGACCCACTACCAGCGTTTCGGCCAGGTTACCACTTATCGCTGCCAGAATAGCCGCAACACCAGCCATTAATTGTAGAGCATAAGCAGTCCGTGTATGCTGTTGGATACCTCTTACTACACCATACACATCAAATACAGATGCCACTACCAGAATGGCTATGGGAAAGTGGACGAAAAAGGGATGCAATTCAGCCATGAGCATTAATACAATATTTGTTTACGTGCCTGGAGCACAGCTTTATCCGATTCAGACTGTACAAAAACCAGAAGATTCATTGGTCCTGTGAAACCATAATCATCTGGTTTCTTAAGACTATGCTGGATGGTAAGACTGTTGGTCAGGCTGATGATACGTGAAGATGTCATATCCCGCATAACATCCATATGGAGATCCTCACCGTTTGAACCCAAGTATTCAATACTATCCTCGAGGACTAGAGTCCATACAGCCAAATCGGAGTACTCCACACCAAAACTATTCAATTCATATTCGAGAAGGAGACTATCGACACTCTCAATGACATCAATCTGAGAAACATATAATTCAGCCTCAGCCTCAGCTGCAGTTATAATACGTGTGGACCAATCATTCTCATCCAGAGTCCCCACCTTTTCCCCATCCAGTACCAGTGTGGGGGCCGCATAAGCAGTATAGTAGAGAACTCTTTCCATACTTTCTTCTGGATTATACAAATTCATCGGATCAGCGGGATCTGTCCAACTTACATGATAGCGAACAACAGCCATATCAGCAGGAAAAGCCTGGGATAGATTATCCAAATAGTGATTGGCTTCAGGACAATTGACACAGCCCGTATTTGTGAATAATTCAGCGAGTACCTGTTTTTGAATCTTAATTTCTACATGAAACTTCAATGCGGTTATTTGGTCACCACTAGCATTATAACATAAAATTTCGACATCGGTTAAGCCTGGTGCTACTCCGGTGATTGTGAAGTCCGTTAAGGATTCAACTTCCTCTTCCACTTCTACCCTACCACCAGGGTTGTTCTGACTAACGAGAATGGCCACTGAATCAAGAGCCGCTACCTGCTCGTTTGATAAATAGGGTGAAATGTCCAGTGGTAACAATTCACCCACGTTGATAAATATGGGAATAGATTCGCTCACATTAAGTTGGATGATATAACTGGCAGAAGCAGGAGATATGGTTGATTCTCTTGGAGCGTTGTAGGTGAAGGATAAACTTATTCTGCCAACACCTGTTCCAATGATTGTAATCATGTTTCCAGCATCAACTTGTAATGCTTCGATGACCTCAGCTACAGCTGAATTTTGACCCTTAATCTCTGAAAAATCAGTTCCAAAGATATTCAGGGTTATTGTATCATCTATTGCAAGATTCATCGTTCTGGATGTAGTTATTTGTATGACCTCAATTTCATCGGGTCTCCAGTCACAAGAAGTGATGAATAGGACAAGGGACAGCAGAACTAAACACTTCCTCATAGTCTCCACTCCAGTGCAAATCGAAAGCCCTCAAAAGGGTTCAGGACACGGCAAACACCACCGGTACAGCGAACACCACCTTTTTCCTTACCATAGGAAGCCCTTAGCCACATTCCGTCTCTTGGTTTCACAGAGACTTCTCCACTTACCCAATGCTCAATTGTTTCGCTACCCGTCATTAGACTTGGATCATTGCTCATATCCCAGATAATGGCAGCTGAATAGTTGTGTTCATAGTCTGCACTAGCGATAAAATGTCCACTCTGGAAATCGTGGCCCTCCAGGACACCCCCTGAATACAACTCACCGAATACTTTTGACGCCTGTAACTCAATAACGGTAGATAACACCAGAATTTCATTGGGGTGCCAGGACAAATAGGCTGGAACGAAAGTGTAATGCTCCATGACTTCTGCCGCAGACTGTCCACTGAGTACTGATCTTGTATAAGCAATTAACAATCTCTGATAAAAACTTGAACCTGAATATTCGGCTTCAGCATAATACTCTTGCCAGGGATTCCGCTCGAGGTCCTGGGTTGGTAAAATCCCAGGAGTGCCACTTGGGTCAGATTGAGAAGTTTGAGCCGCATTGACCACTAGCGACCATGAATCAGTAAGTGTTTTGCGTAATTCCAGATTCCAGCCCAGCTCGTCGCCATAATCAACAGGGTGCGTCACATTGCCCAGAAGGCTAATATCATGCTCTCTGATTCCGGTTGGCCCCATTTGCCAGGGTAGAGGCTTGGTAGCCAACAGCATGGGGTTGCGCTTCTGTGAGGAGGTTTCAGGCCCATTTAAATAGCGTTTATACTCAAACAGGGTTGTGAACCATTCCGGGAACCAATTCAATTGTAAATTAAAAGCCTGTGAGGTCTGGCTGTAATCCGGAGTGCCATTTACTAGAATTTGTCCATCATCAAGTTGTTGAATGCTTTGCGTAACTATTGGATAATCATAGGCTTTCCAGGTTCGATTATATTCGAGATATATGTCCCAACTGTCACCGTAAATGGACTGTCCCCACCCACTTTGGAGGGCGTTCACATTTTGATTGACCGTGTCGGTAACGATTGACCCCTGGTCTGGATCAATTGATTGCCAGATGAAATCGGATTTCATATGACTTATCACTGTATAGGGAATAAATGACCATAAGCCATTCTCACTATTAATTGTAGCCTCAACGCCTGCGAGCTCATAGGCTGCCTGGCCATCCGGTTCTCGAAGATCAGAGCTGGGAGAATAGAAACGATACTCTCTCTTAATCCCGGCCAACAAATCGATTTCATGATTGTCTAAAAAGACTGATGTAAACCTGAGACCTTTGATTTCATTATCAAAATCTATGGCCTGATTTTCATCCAGATTCAGTGCTAAACCTCTACCAAAGACAGCTGAAATATCTCCAATCTCGAGAGAGCGAGCATTTCCTATATAGCTGAGAAAAAAACGATCGATACCCTGATATTCAAATCCGTATTCCGGTGGTTGGCTGGATTCAAGAGACAGATCAAGATACCACTGACCTAATTCGATGGATCCACTTATAAAATTTTCAAAATAGTTGTAATCGGTTCCAACCTGTTCGCCATAACCTAGATTTGATTTGAGACCTAGATTCCAGGACACCCCCTCAGCTATTAGAATAAGCGGAATGGCCAGGAGAATGAGTGTTCTGAACAAGAAGAACAAAAGGGATGAATCAGTTCTTTTTTGGAGGGGTTAAAGCTTTTTTAATTTCAATTTCCATTTGAGCTTCATCACCTGGAAGATAACCCGTATGCTCCCAGAGAATTTTTCCATCGGCGTTTATCAGAAGTGAGAAGGGCATGGCAGAAGTGTTGAAATTCTTGTACAATTTTTGTTCAGTATCTAGTAGAATGGTGTATTCAAGTTTCTGGGACTTCACCATGGACTTAACACGACCCACAGTACGAGAGTCATCAATGGAGATACCTATAACCTGGACATTCTGGTCAGCATAGGTTTTACTAATTCGATTCAAGTGTTTCATCTCTTTGCGGCAGGGGACACAATAAGTCGCCCAAAAGTTTATTAATGTGACCTTACCCTTAACCAACTTGCTCAAACTCTGGGTCTTATTTTTCATGTCCTTGAGATTGACCTGAGGTAAATTTTTCTCCTGACCAAATGAAAGCGCAGCAATTAAAAAGAGGGGTAATATTCGCATCATTTTATTACACTCACTTGTCTGGAAATAGTCTCTCCCGAACCTGTGGCACTAATTATATAATTACCTGATGGCAAGCCTTGCAGAGACCATTGGAGATGATTTTTACCAGCTTTCAACTGGTAATGCCGCGACATAATTTCCCTTCCGTCAAGGGAATGGAGCATGATTATATACTCCCCGGTATGATTAAGATTTAGGTCAAAATTGACCGAGGCATTGGTTGGATTGGGATAAACATGGGAAAGTTCAAAAGACTGGGGTCTTGCATAAGAATCATCAATGGATACGGTCACAAAATCCATACTGATGTGAACTGAATCCACTTCCATTGTAGATGAATCTACAGCAAATATGGTCCAGGAACCGGTTCCAGTCTCACCATAAGGGAATGTGTCAAGAGTAAATAGGGCAGTATCTCCGGCAGCAAGGGCAAAAGTGTGGGTATCAACAAACCACGGGAGACATGCAGGTCCTACACAGAAGGAAGTAACCCAGGTTGTTGGTCTTTGATGTTCAATCCGTGTAACGGTAATTGATTGCTCTACATTAGATAGGCTAAAAATATCCCCATGAAGTACCACGAAATCCTCACTACCAGTATAGGCAGTATCATATTGGACAAATTCGAAATTATTGGTCTGTCCAAATGTGATTGCAACGAAGGCTAAAGCCAGTGCAACTATTTTATACGATTTGTGTTTCTTCCCCATCATCAGTATTTGTTTCCTTTGCTTTGGCTGGCCACATAAATACAAGACCTATCATAGCTCCATATCCAGAGCTGATATACGGATTCGAGGTGATCGCACAGGTCCCCGAAGCGCAGCCAATATAATAGTAATAACCATAACCGAGGATAGCTCCAACTGCCAAACCTGATAACATTTTAATGTATCTTTTATTCATTAAAGCATTCTTTCTTCATTAAACATGCCCTTTTTTATGTAAGAGGCATCAAATCCAGCTAACCTGAGGACACGAGCTCCTTGTCTGGAACGATTTCCTGTCGGGCACAAAACCATCATAGGTTGATCTTTATATTTGTTGAGCTCCATACACCGATCCTCAAGAGAAAGCAGGGGTATCTGGACGGTATTCGACCAGGGCGCTGGCTGGGCGGCAATTTCTGATTCCGTGCGAACATCTATTAATATATAGTTGCTGGTATCTGAATATTGTCGGTTAAACGACTCGTAGCTCATCATTGGAATATCATAGTGATCACCATATATACCTTCGACACCCATATAAATGGTGCCTCCGGTTCCAAGTAGAATCAAGGAGTAGGCAATCAAGCGATGGATCATACTGTGTTATGTATTTCGATGCTTGCTGTAATTTCAGCAGTTGATGCCAGCATGGCACTTACAGAACAATAGCTATCCTTTGAGAGCTTAACAGCTTTTTCCAACTTCTTTAGGGGAAGATTCTTACCATAAAAATGATAAACCATGTTAATTTTCGTATACACTTTTGGATGATTATCCGCCCGCTCTGAATCAATATCTATTTCAATATTTTCCACTGGGACTCTCATTTTTTTAAGAATGACTTCTACATCAACAGCAGTACAACCTCCGAGCCCAAACAGAACCATTTCCATCGGTCGACTGGCTCCGTCCACTCCACCAACTTTTTCAGTTCCATCCATCATAACCCAATGTCCAGATGTACCTCTGGCTGCAAAACTAGCGCCTTTGAGTTGTTGTATCTTTATTTCAGACATTTCTATATCCCCACATAATTATATATATTTTTTACCACAGCTGATAATATGGGTCAGTTGTGTTGGATTAACAAATTTGTTCCGTATTCCAAGCATGAAGGTGGCCTACTACGTCTTTACTTACTCAGTAATTTATTCATACGATCCACAATCTCATTTATGTTGGTGATCCCTTTTTCAGCAGCCTGTGCCTCCAGGGTTCCCCATACAGCCTCTCCACATGCCAGGCAGACGATCCCTTCGACCTTGAGTGGACCGATTAACTTGGGATATTCCAGAACTAGATCTTCAATAAGCATTTCTTTATTTATCATTTCCCTATCCTATTATTTTTTAACCGCAGAGCACGCTAAGAGCACAGAGTTAGGTAATATTAATCCGTATTCAGGGGAATTATTAAGCGAGGATTTGAATCCTCGCCAGATTTTTCTGCTAATACCCAATTTCTAACCTATTTATTGGCCACATTCGCTGCGACATGAATGGGATCATAAACTGGCGCTACCGGTGGTGCATAGGTCAAATCCAACATACCAATATCTTCCAGGGTCATGCCTGCTGTCAAGGCGGTGGCCAGGACATCCAGGCGTTTGGCAACATCTGATTTGCCTATCATCTGGGCTCCCAGTAACCGTTTTGTGGTACCATCGGCCACAAGTTTTATTGTTACAGGAGTAGAGCCGGGGTAATAATGAGCACGACTCCCGGCTGAGATAGTGGTAGATTCGATATCCTTAAATATCGCTGCCTCCCGTGCTTGCTTTTCAGTCAATCCAGTTTGAGCAACGGTATAATCAAAAACTTTCACTACGGCCGTGCCTAAAATTCCAGGAAATCTGGTAGCGGTCCCAACCATGTTCTCACCAGCAACACGACCGCCCTTATTCGCAGATGGAGCCAGAGGAATCCAGATATCCTCATTGAGAACAAGATGTCTATGCTCTGCACAATCACCAGCTGAATAAATATTTGGGATACTTGTTTGCATGTGATCGTTGATCGTAATGGCACCACTATTCCCCAAAGCAATACCAGCATCCCGGGCTAACTCTGAGTTTGGTCTGACACCTGTGGAAACAATGACCATATCTGTCTGAATTTGACCAGCAGAAGTCTGAACCTGGAGTCCTTGCTCTGATTTATCAATAGCATCTACTCTGGTTTCGAGCTGGAGGTCAACCCCTTGCTCCACCACATGAGCGGTGACCTTCTCCAGAATATCTTTATCAAATGTGGGTGCTATTTGATCAAGCATCTCCACCATTGTTACATCAATGTTTATGTGTTTGTAGGCTTCGGCCATTTCCAGACCGATGTAACCACCACCTATGATGGTTGCATGCTTAATCTCATGCTCAGCGATATAATTTTTTATGCGCTGACCGTCGGCTAAACTTCTCAGTGTAAAGACCCCATCATGGCCCACGCCTGGGATGGGTGGCACAACTGCCCTGGCTCCGGTCGCAATCAGCAGCACATCATATGCTTCGTGGATTTTTTCACCAGTCTCAAGATTATTTACGGCAATAGTGTTACTCGTGGCATCGATTTGGGTCACTTCATGTCCTATCCTGACATCAATACCTCTTTTTTCGCGAGCAATTTCCGGGGTAAGCACCTGTAGTTTGCTACCATCCTCAATGACATCACTTATCCAATAGGGAATTCCACACGCAGCAAAACTTATATGCTGGCCCTTTTCAAAAACAACAAGTTCTGAATCTGGTTGCATGCGCCTGATTTTGCTGGCAGCGCTCATCCCTGCCGCATCACCACCGATAATCACATATTTTTTAGGCATAAATTCCCCTTTTCATAATTGTCTTTTTAACACCTCTTTTTGAGTTGAATTCCAGGGTTAAGTGACAAACTATTTTTGAGGTTTAGGCAATCCTGCTAAATTTTAAGCCCATAGAAACAAAAAAAGGGAGCCTATCAGCTCCCTTTTTAATCAATTATAACTCGTAATTAGCTGAGCTTAGCAAGGATATCACTCCGGTTAAGAATGAGGTAATCTGTACCATCATAGGCAAGTTCATCGCCAGCATATTTACCATAGAGGATAACATCACCCTCTTTGATCAATTCCTGCAATTCTTCATCATTGCCGACTGCAGCAACACTACCACGACGTGGTTTTTCTTTGGCAGTATCTGGAATAATTATGCCTGAAGCAGTAGTTTCTTCCTCACCGGCCGGGACAACTAATACACGATCATCTAAAGGTTGAATTTTCATTTCTTTCTCCTATAAACCTAATAAACTATTGATTTTATTTCTATCAAAGCCAACGACCGGGCGATTATTAATCCACAGCTGTGGCACGCCTTGCTGACCTGTTTTTCTTAACATATCTTGAGCAGCTTTTTGATTTCTGCTAACATCGATTTCTTTAAACTTAATCCCCTGCTCCCTCAAATAGCGCTTCGCCGTCGTACAATGTGAACAGGTAGGGGTGGTGAACATGATTACTTTTTTAGTCTGTGCTGCCAGTGTTGTCATTATCTAAACATCCTTCTTCAACTGATCCAGGTTTAATACTTTGAAGAGGCGTTCGGATACAGACTCAGGAAGCTCACACTCATCTTCCACAACCCGATACAACTTGACTGAACGTTGCATAGTATCATAGTAGACTTTACACTCTGGACACTCCTCCATGAGCAAGCCTACTTCCTGACACAATTCAGAGCCAATATCTGCTCCGAAATCCAGACAGATTTTCTTTTGCAGCTCTACATCATGTTTCGGTTTCACTATACTAACCAACCTTCACGTTTTAAAAAGGTACTCATACGATCCCTCAAAAAGAGCCTGGCCCGCATAAGTCTTACTTTTACATTGCTTTCTGAAAGCTCCAGGATTTCTGCTGTTTTTGCAGTGGACTTCTCTTCCAGATCTCTCAGGACAAATACTGAACGATATTTTTCATCCAGATCATCTAGAGCAACCTTGAGGGCAATTCTAAATTCATTATCTGAAACCTTGGTTTCGATATACTCCGGCCAGTCTGAAATTTTCAAACCGTGAAGATTTTCGAAATCCGGTTCCTGAATGGAATAAGAGATCTGCATCCTGGATTGCTTTCGCAATTTACCGAGAGCGATATTCACACCAATTCGGTAAACCCAGGTATAGAAACTGGATTTTCCCTTGAAGGTATGAATCTTTTGAAATGCCGTAATAAACGTCTCCTGAAGCATATCTTCAGCATCCTCATTATTTCGCAGCATACGCAGTCCGAGATTATAAATGCGGGAAGAATACATCATCACCAATTGTGACTGAACCTTCCTGTCTCCATCTCTGGCTGCCTGGATTAGCTCCGGCGTCTCTTCAATTGTCAATTCGCGTTTAATTTGATGCAATTCCTATTCAGTCGTTACAGATCGAATTGAACTTTTATGAAAGAACCAGACCTGTTGAAACCAGAGTATAACGTATATCGGCTACTTTTTGAACGGATTTTTCGGCACGTTCACTCTCGCAGGCACCTTCACCACTATGTTCACCACCTTCGGCGCAAGCCTGGTGTGACCCCAATGGATTTGAGATTTCTTCTGCGATGAACAGACCTTCCATATCCACATTGCGACCTACAGCATTGGCTGGAATGATAAAGGCTTCATCTTTAAAGCGAACGGTCAAAACATTTTGGCCATCACTCACCTGCATCCAACAGCCCTTGTGCTTACAGAGATCACTAACTGTACCTGAAATGCGAACCATTTGACCATTTAAATCCTGAGCCTGTGTAAACACCTCGGCCACGGGCGTAACTTTTGCCAATGTTAGAGTCTGTCCAAATTGATCACCAGCTACTTCTGCATTCTCAGAACTACAAGCCATCAGACCAAGACTCAAAACCATTACAACCATCATTAGTGTGCGTTTGTACATGTCTATCCCTTCTAAAATGAGCTGTTTTTTCTAATCTTAAAGTACATGTATATCCCTGTACTCCCCATGACAAGCATAATTACTGACAGTATATCATAGAGGAGGAACCCGTATTTTCCAAAAAAATCACCGGTATGAAGATCAAGAATAACCCAGCGCAGCGGGACACTCTTTTCTTCAGTAAATATCTCTTTAGTCCCCTGCCTATCCCGAGTGGTTTCAAGACGATTCTCATAGTGATCTGGAAGTGCACTAAGAGGAACCCGAGATCTCTGGATGGATTTTAAATCATCCTGGTGAATAAGCAGAATACCCGTAATCGAAATAACAATGAGCAGTACGACAGAAATCAAACTAAGCCACTTACTATAACCGAATGTATATCTGTGAAATTTGCGCCAGGTACGCATGGATCGAGTAGAACCCTGGTTCAAAGTGAATCCAGTCGATTAACCATCTCTGCAGCCACAAGTTTCTCATGAAGCTCAGAAAGATCACCATTGGTAATTTCTTCCAAGCGGTATAAGGTCAAGTTGATCCGGTGATCTGTTACACGACCCTGTGGATAATTATAGGTGCGAATCTTGGCACTTCTATCACCGGTTGAAACGAGCGTCTTGCGCATGGCTGCAACCTGACTATCATGTTTCTCACGTTCAGCTGCCAACATGCGAGCTCGTAAAACTTTCATCGCTTTATCTTTGTTCTTATGCTGAGATGTTTCATCCTGGCAGGAAACCACCATACCAGATGGTATGTGGGTAATTCGAATTGCTGATTCTGTTTTGTTAACATGCTGACCACCAGCACCACTCGCTCTGAAAGTATCAATTCGAAGGTCGCCTGTATTAATCTCCACATCAACTTCCTCAGCTTCTGGTAAAACAGCAACTGTGGCCGCGGAAGTGTGAATTCGACCACTACTCTCGGTTTGCGGAATACGCTGAACCCGATGGACACCACTCTCAAACTTCAAGGTGCCGTAGGCATTATCACCTGTCACCTGAATAATGGCTTCTTTGGTACCACCACCACCCATTTCGTTCAATGTGATAAATTCATATTTCCAATTATTATTCTCAGTATAACGCAGGTACATACGGACTAAATCTGAGGCAAACAGGGCGGCTTCATCTCCGCCAGCACCGGCTCGGATCTCCACGATGGCGGCACCATTATCAGCTGGATCAGTAGGAATCAGTAAAATTTTTAAATCTGCTTCCAGCCTGGCGCGATCTTCAAGGAAACCATCCAGTTCTTCTTTTACAATCTCTTTAAGTTCATCATCCTCACCTCTGAGAATGGACTCATCTTCTTCGATACTCTTCATGAGATCTTCATAGCTATGGAATGCTTCCAGAACATGAGACAACTCGTTGTGTTCCCTGGCAACCTTCGCATATTTGCGATTGTTTGCCATAAGCTCAGGATCAGAAAGCTGAACCTCAAGTTCTTTAAACTTTACTTCAAGTGCAGGAAGTTTATCCAGTAACATTAGTCAATCGCCTCAGCAACAAATGATTGACCCTGATATTTCTCCAGATCATCACCAAAGGCAAATTTGAGAGACTCAAGTGCAACAGTGAGTTGATCATCATCTGGTTCTCTCGTGGTGATATTCTGCAACCATATTCCAGGTGCGGCCAATGCACGAACCCAGGCGATGTGACGATATTTTGAGCTCAGCTTCAATATTTCGTATCCAACACCAGCAACCAGGGGGATTAATGGCAGATGTGTTAGTAATCTTATCTGCAGTGTCATTTCACCAACGAAGAGTTTCACGATACTGTCGATAATCGCAAACATAATGATGGAGGACAAAAGCACGATAAAAATAAAGCTGGTCCCACAACGAGGATGTTGAGTTTGAAAAGGTCGTGCGGAATCCAAATCCAAAGGCTTGCCAGCTTCAAAAGTGTAAACGGCTTTATGCTCGGCACCATGATACTGAAAAAGTCTTTTTACATCATCCAGAAGTGAAATCCCCCATAGATATGCTAGAAAGAGAGCAATTCTAATGATACCTGAAACGATGTTGAAGGTGAAGGCAGTTTCTGAAAGATGGAGTAAATTGCCTGTGACAAAGAGTGGGGTCACAAAGAAAAGTCCCAATCCTATCGCAAAAGCCAGCACCGTACCAAGCACGGATAACACTTTATCCTTCAGTGTCATTTCGGCTGAGCTATCTTCTTCGTAGGCGATTTCCGCAGACTCGTTGAGTGTTCCAACGCCCATCTTCATTGACTCGAAAAGTGCGATCATCCCTCTCAGAACTGGCTTTTTAAAAATTGCTATTTTTTCCGTGAGAGAAGTGAACTCCTGGCGTCTGGTAATAATCTCGCCCTTGGGGTTCCTCACAGCAATTGCATAAGCACCGGGTACACGCATCATCACACCTTCGATGATAGCCTGTCCACCGACCAGAATGGTCTGCTGTGCGGTAAGAAATGCCTGAATAAAAATGCGAATTGAGCGTCGGGGCATCAAATCAGCTTTATAAGGGATCTATTTAGCCTTTTCAGCCGTTCCATATTTTTTACGGAACTTATCAATACGACCAGCCGTATCCAGCAATTTCTGCTTTCCAGTAAAATATGGGTGACACTCATTGCAGATTTCTATATGCAATTCACCAACAGTGGTATAGGTTTCAAAACTATTCCCGCAAGCACAAGTAATCTTCTGCAAGTCGTATTTAGGATGGATTCCTGTTTTCATTTTATGGGTACTCCCTTCATCAATTCAACTTAGCGACGGCGTCGGCAAATCTGCCAAGGCCTGTTTTAATAGCGTCCAAGGATGTAGCGTAGGACAATCTTATGTGCTCCGAGGCTCCAAACGCTGAGCCTGGCACCACGGTAATATGCGCTTCATCCAATAAATATTTTGTCAGATCCATGTCATTTTTAATTTCAACATCCCCTGCTTTTTTTCCAAACAAACTTGAGACCTTTGGAAAAGCATAGAAAGCGCCCTCGGGCATGAGACAGGTGATGCCAGTCATCTCATTCAAAGCCTTGACCATATAATTGCGACGTCCAAGGAATTGGGCGCGCCAGTCATCCAGAAATACAGGAGGAACTGTGAGGGCTGTTTCTGAAGCAAACTGAGCAATTGAATTTGGGCAACCTGTTGCCTGTCCCTGAAATTTGCCCATGGCAGTGGCAAGTTCTTTCGAAGATGCTGAGTATCCCATACGCCAACCTGTCATTGCAAAAGCTTTTGACATGGTTTGAACCGTAATGGTTTTCTCATAAGCACCATCAAATCCAGCAAGACTTATATGCTCTCCATCATAGACTAGGGCTTCATAGCATTCATCACTTATCAGCCACAAATCATTTGAAATAGCAACATCTACGATGGCTTGTAAGCTCTCACGATTGAGAACGGCACCACTAGGATTGGAAGGGGTATTAACGATAATCCCCTTGGTTTTCCGAGTAACTCCCTGGAGTAGTTGTTCACTGTTTACCTGAAACCCGTCTTCTTCGCGGGTTTCAACATAAACTGGATCAGCACCACTCAGTTTTACTACCTCTGGGTATGTTACCCAATATGGAGTAAGCAGGATAACCTCATCACCCTCTTCAAAGAGGGTCATCATGATGTTAAATAATGAATGTTTGCCTCCGTTAGATATGACAATTTGATTGGCCTCATAATCAAGGCCATTATCTTTTTTCAACTTGTTCACCACAGCTTGTTTGAGGCTTGTGGTTCCTGACCCAGCGGTATAGCGGGTATGTCCATCAGCTAGAGCTTTATTTGCTGCAGCAATGACATGGTCCGGAGTATCGAAATCCGGCTCCCCTGCACCGAAGGAAATGACATCAATACCTTGCTCGCGTAAACGAGCTGCAGCTTCTATCACAGCCATAGTGGCTGAGGGCTGTAAAGCGTTGATTCTTTTGGCAAAACTCATTTCTAACTTCCTCTCCTTAAAAAGCCGCGCAATATATCGGCTCCCCCCCTCTCTTGGCAAGGGAAAGGTGGAACAATAATCTGGAATTAATACGTCTAAAAATGCGGCGAGTTCCCCTAGAAAAAAAAGGAGCCTGGAATTAGCTCCACGCTCCTCATTTTATAAAATGTAATACGGTTAAAGCTATGAATTCATTGTTTGAATGAACTCCTTATTGGTGCTTGATCGCTGCATCCGCTCAAGGAGAAATTCCATGGCTTCAACAGGTGTCATCTCGTTGAGCAATTTTCTCAATATCCAGGTTCTGGAGAGCTCAGCCTTGGAGAGTAGTAGCTCTTCTTTTCTGGTACCGGAACGATTGATGTCAATAGCCGGATAAATTCGACGATCACTGAGGCGACGATCCAATACAAGCTCCATGTTACCTGTACCTTTAAACTCTTCAAAAATGACGTCATCCATACGTGAACCAGTTTCAATAAGTGCCGTAGCCATGATGGTTAAACTACCACCATGTTCCACATTCCTGGCTGCTCCAAAAAAGCGTTTGGGTCTATGCAGAGCATTCGAATCGATACCACCAGAGAGAATTTTTCCACTATGTGGGATAACTGCATTGTGAGCTCGAGCCAGACGTGTCAGACTATCAAGCAGGATGACCACATCCTTGCCAAATTCCACCATACATTTGGCCTTGTTGAGGACCATGTCTGCGACTTGAACGTGACGCTCTGGCGGTTCATCAAAGGTAGATGCGATGACTTCCGCGTTGACCATGCGCCGCATATCAGTCACTTCTTCAGGTCGTTCATCAATTAGCAGGACGATCAGGGTGACATCGGGGTGATTCCGAACAATTGAGTTTGCAATATCCTGAAGGAGAATTGTTTTACCTGTTTTGGGCTGAGCAGTAATTAGACCACGTTGGCCTTTACCTACGGGACTAAGCAGATCCATGACACGCATGGAATAGCTCTTAGGACCCCGTTCGAGGGTGAGCTTATTGTCGGCATAAAGAGGAACAAGGGTGTCAAACTGTGGAACAATTCGACCTTCTTCGGGATTCTGATAATTTATTGCTTCAATTTTTAGTAAAGCAAAATAGCGCTCATTGTCCTTGGGTGGTCGAACCTGTCCCCAGACGATTTGTCCGGTACGTAATCCAAATCTTTTAATTTGAGAGGGTGAAACATAGATGTCGTGGGCACCAGCCAGATAATTGTTGTCAGCGTCGCGGAGAAAGCCGTATCCATCTGGTAATATTTCCAAAACACCCTTGGAAAACATCATGCCCGCACTTTCGGTTTGGGCTTCGATGATGGCTTCGATTAGATCCATCTTTTTCTGACCTGTGATTGCTGGTACTGCCAATTCCTGGGCAATATCTGCCAGCTCTTTCAACTTCATGTCCTGAAGTTGCATAATGGTAAAACTCATTGAAATAAACCTGTTCTTTTGTGATTGATATTTTTATTAATTTTCTTTGAAAAATGATTACCGGGAGATGAAAGCTGCACATTCAATTATGTTTGAATTGCAATGTGAATTTAATCAAGACCAATACCTTGTCAATTAAAAATCGAATTTATTATTCATCCATTTATATATGCCCAACAGGCCACTATACGCACTTCTGGACTTGAATATTGTGCAATGGTGACGCTCATTCAAACATGGGGAAGAGGGTCTCAGCCAGATAATGGCTACCAATAAAGCAAATAGCCTGATCCTCACTTGATCGTAACTCAAGAGCACGGATATAGGCATTTTCAAGATTTGACGATATCATATCCGAATTCACACCCAAATGCATAAGCGTTTCACGCTCAACAGCTGAATGTCCCGCAAAAATGGTAAAAATCACATTCCCCGTCCAATTTTCAAGCATGTCTAACATGGGACGGATATTCTTTCGAGCATTAAAGGCTGCCACAATAATCGTATTGCCCCTATCCAGTTCATTGAGTGATTCCAGGAGCCGATCCAGACCTTCAGGGTTATGGGCTACATCATACATCACGGGGTGATTCTTTTCCAGGACCTGCATGCGCCCCAACCAGATCATTTCATCCAGACCCTTTTGAATGGTTGCAGCATCCAGTTTGAAACCCAATTCATCCAGGGTTGCCAACACGTTGGTGAAATTCTCTACCTGATGACGACCAAGTAAGGGCAAGTCAATCTCTAAAGTCTTATCGGCCACCCCAATGCTAACATGTTGTGAAAGGCCCTGAGGTACTACCTGCTGAATCTTGACTCTATCAGGCACATTGATAAATGGTGCCTTCACGTGCTGACACTTTTGTTCAATGACCTGTCTCACTACGTCAGAATTTTTTCCTAGAAGTGTGGGTCGTTTGGGTTTTATGATGCCGGCCTTTTCACCTGCAATTGTAGTCAAATTATCCCCAAGGATATTCTCATGATCCATGGATACATTAGTAATCACACTAACTATGGGGTCTACGACATTGGTAGCATCCAATCTACCCCCCAATCCGGTTTCAATGACAGCATACTCAACTGATTGCTGTTTAAAATATTCCATCCCCAACGCAGTCAGGACTTCAAAAAAAGTAATCCCAAGATCATCGATATGAGCTCGCCAATCCTCGACCTGTTGAACGATAAATTCATCGGAGACCAGGGTATTGCCCACCCTGATGCGTTCATTGGGTCTGACAAGATGTGGAGAGGTAAATAGGCCGGTCTTTTTACGATATGCATTGAGAATGGCTGCCAACATGGCTGCGGTTGAGCCTTTACCGTTGGTTCCGGCTATGTGAATGATGGGATAGGAGGTATGGGGCTTTCCCAACCTGTCCATAAAGTCTTCAACCCGGGACAATTCGAGTTTTACTCCCGGTACTGTTAAGCCGAAGATATAATCGAAAACTGATTTAGAATCCGGATTCACCAAATTGATTTAGTACCAATCTCTCTTGAAATGCTTGAGGAGTGTTTTATTTGTAAGATTCCAGAACTTCAAGTTCAACCTTGAATAGTTTGTCCAGGGGTCTCCCTAAAAAACGGGATGCTGTTTCTTCGAACTTTTGAGGAAAATCAGATACATAAAATTTGTGTTTACCGGGGTCACCATTTTCCGGGTTCAGTAATTCCATTTCATCAAGCATATGCTGAACACGGGTTGCCGTTTCTTCCCCAGAATCAACCAGATGAACAGAAGGTCCTACCACTTCCTGGATAATTGATTTCAGGTAAGGATAGTGTGTGCAACCCAGAATAAGAGCATCCGGTTTTTGTTCCTTGAATGAAGACAAATACTTCTCCAGCACCTGTGTAACTACACCATCATGGGGCCAATCCTCTTCCACGAGAGGTACCAGTAAAGGACAGGGTTGGACCATCACTTCCATTTCAGGATCCAGGGCCCGGATGGCTGCTCGATAGGCACCTGATCTGATGGTTGAGGCGGTTCCTATCACAGCAATACGTTTTTGCTCCGAAGATTTTACAGCAGCTTCAGAGCCCGGTTCGATCACACCGACTATGGGTATTCTAAAACTCTGCTGCAAACTTTTGAGAGCAACAGCGGAGGCAGTATTGCAGGCCACAACAATCATCTTGACCTGCTTTTCCCGGAGAAATGATGAAATCTGGTGTGCAAAACGTATGACCGTCTCCTCAGATTTTGATCCGTAGGGAACACGAGCCGTATCTCCAAAATAAATGAGGTGCTCATGAGGCAACAAATCGATAATAGCTCGGACAACTGAGATGCCCCCCAGTCCCGAGTCAAATACACCAATTGCTTGTTCTGAGTTTAAATCATTCATGGAGATAATAACTTTTCATGTCGTGTTTTATATTTCATCAGAGCATCGAATATGCCCTGGGCTGCTTTTTGTCTATAGGCAGACTGCTTCAATCTGCGAGCATCATTTTTATTTGAAATAAATCCCAATTCAATCAAAACATTGGGCATTGAAGCACCAATGAGCACAATAAAACCTGCTTGTTTGACTCCCCTGTTCTGACCAACTAATTTCTTGTCAAATTCACTTTGTGTCAGGTCTGCCAGCGTTTCGCTTTGTTGCATAAACGAGCTCTGAGCCATGGTAGCCAGAATAAGTTGTTCAGCGCTCAACTTGTTGTATTGGTCTACGTTTTTCTCCAATTTTATTACTGCATTTTCCATCTCAGCCACGGCAATCGCAGCATCAGTTTTACCAGGTCGCAGTAGATAAGTTTCAAAACCTGAAGCCCTTTTGTTTTTGTTAGCATTAACGTGGATACTCAAGAAAACTTTTCCGCCAGCCTCATTTGCGATTTTTGTGCGTTCCCAAAGAGGAACGAACACATCCGTATCCCTGGTATAAATCACTTCAATATCTGTACGGGTTTCAATCAATTTCCCGAGACGTTTCACTACATCCAGGGTAATATCTTTTTCCTTGAGACCATTACCACGGGCACCAGGATCGTGTCCCCCATGACCTGCATCAAGTACGACTTTATCCAGTTTCCATTTTTGACGTTCTTTTTCCAGATAGTGTGATTGATCAATCACAAAAGGACGACGAATTGTTAACAATATTTCAGGCGGTGAATCACGATGCAGAACATCAACACCTTCTACGGTTCCCCGCAGACGAAAAGTGAGCTGTGATGTTCCATCAAGCTGATCAGCAGTAACTGTACGAACACTGCTGTTTTTAGGAACCTTTGTATTATCCAGACCAGGCTTATTCACCTTGGCACTTGGCAGTGTAACATACAGCCACTCATCACGGTTAATCCAGGCTTTAACTGATCTGGCGTCGTACCTATTGGCGGTTCGAATCCGAATAACCGTTCCATTTTGTCGTTCTTCAATCTTTGCAGACATAATGTCATATGGAGAGAACTCCATTGGCTCTGCTTCTTTCTGAACCTGCAAGTCAGCCGGATCTGATCCTGAAAGAATGGTGACTCCAGATACCAGACCCACCAGCTTCAGGATACCTACAAAATCATCCATGGGCAGGTAAGTCTTACCTTCAAAGAAAATTACGGCATGGGACATTTGAAAGGTTTTATCCTCTACCATGATATAGTGGTTATAGGCAGTGACCTTAAATTTTAAGCGACCCAGACGGAATACAGTTTTCCGAACTGCTGGATTTAGGAATGCTGACACCTTGTATGAGTCCAATAAATCCTGCAGAGAAATATACTGGTACTCATTTATTAGATAGACCGGAATTGCAGGAACATATCTATCATCTGCAGCTTTTTGCAGAATAAGTTCGGTTCTTCTCGCCTGTAAAGATGTAAGCGAAAAGAGCAGGAAAAGTATGAAGACTATATATCGTTGGCGATTCATATTTAGCGTTGAAAATAGTCTGAGGGGTTTTATAAGACAACGGACATCTGAAAGCTCAAGCCAAGTTGTTTGCTGGCAGTAAGTTTGTCCACGGAGCGAGTTTGCACCAACTTCAATTCGAGGTCAATCCATTGGAGAGCCTGATGTTTGAGATATAGAAACCACCGATCACCATCATCATAGCAAGTAAAAAAGCTAAAGCTTTCAGCTACACTGGTTTCATAAACACTCATTCTCAGTGTGTAGTCAGGAACCATATATCTCACATAACCAAGCGTCCATTTCCACTTTCCCCGGTCACTGGAGATACGCTGTTGAACCAAAAGTGCGCTTTCTTTGCCAGCGTAGGCGGACTTGAGATTTATCCGATACTTGAATCCTGGTGTAAATTGATGAAGCAAAGCTGCAGCTCCCTTTGAGATTTCGGCTTGAGCGAATTGAGCATCCCAAACATCCCCCACCATAATGGGGTGTTCTTTTTTTCGGCTAAAATCAAACTGACATCGACCATGTGGAAGTTTCATGATGAGTTGAATTTTGTGATGCTGAATCACCCTGAAGTTGTCATAGGATATAAGTTTGACTGACTTACCTGTCTCAAGGGCATAGCGGATTTGTATCTTCTTACCGGGTCTTATTTGAGCCCTGATCGACAGACCCTCTTCATTTGAGGCAGATGACCCGAGGAGGGTAAACACTGATCCAGATGACGTTTCTGTACCCGAGCGATACCGTCTGTACTGCACAGCAAGTATTAAGGGTTTGGTAGAATAGGTCCAGGTGAAAAGCAGCCTGCAATCACGCAAGCTAAGACTATTTGTGAACACTTGAATAAATTGGGAGACACTCAATTCCCTTGATAGTCCCAGCTCATAAACTATACCAGGCGTAACATCGGGATTAAGCAGAGTGGATCCATAGAGCTGAATCTTAGAAATTTGAGTCTCAAAAGCCAGTCCCAAAGTTTTTGCACGCCTAATTTCGAATAATTTCCCGCTGGGATGAATTCCATCTGCATCTTCTTTAAAATTATTATCGCTGATGAGACCTATTGCCTTCCTGTCAGAAATGAAAGCTGCTCCCTGGACATTTTTAAATGAAAAGCTACTTGCCACTCCGTGGAAGTAATCAACTTCTCTGCTTGAATAATGAGGTCGCATGGCAAAAAGGTTTTTACGCGTAAGACTTTTGGGATTGAGACTCGACCGTGAACCCTGTTGATTGAGTATGAGTCCCCCACCCCAGTTAACATGGAAGTCTCCCAGGATGACATTATCGAAGTGGGGTACAGAAAAACTACTCAGAGTAATGACAGAATGGTCTGTTAACTGGTTTTCAGTTGGATCCTGTTCAGTCAGAACATTTATATAGCCCCATTGATTCCGCATGCGACCTTTATTCAAAATACGCCACCCTTTCATAGACGGTGAATATTGCAGGCGCTGGCGCAAATGAATTTGAGTCGACTCAGAATCATGCTTCAAATCTTGGGTAAATAACTTCATGTCTTCCCCATGAAGTTGTTTACCCAGCCATTTTTTTGTGCCTTTCCGCCCATTCTGCTTTTGCCAGTCCAGTATCGACTCGATAGCCCGTGGAGAATATCCACGGGTATCCAAATCTGCCGAATCGGCAGTTTCGAGATTTATTCGTTGAAATATTGAGGCGAGAAGTTGCTCGAGGAATTGACTCTCATCAGGATCGTCCAACTCCTCATTTACCACTTCGACATCAGATTGTGGAAATGCATATAGGCTGCAAAGGAGGAATATCAAGATCACTCTCACGGAAGTATAAGCTCCAGACCAAACCCATTTGACACAGGCAAGTGGGGATGCATGACGCACACATAGTGAAAAGCCATCCTTTGTGTGTGGATGCGCCAACCTACTGAAGCCATTCCACTCACATCTCTGTATCCAAAGCCTACTTGCCAGAACGATTTAGAGGAAAGTAGTAATCCAAGACAAACTTCCAAAGGCAGGGCAGACTCTTTCTCCAGAGCTAACAATACGGAAGCCCGGGTAGCCTCTCCAGCTTCATACTGTACTCCCAGATGAAATTTTTGAGGAATGCTAAGCCTGCTCTTCACCTGAATTACATTTTCAACTGCTGATCCTAGTTTGAGTTGATCTGTGAGATGTGCATAGGAACTGAAAGATAGAGTCAAAGCATGTTGACTGGAAAAGCCTGATAAACCCAGTCTGTGAGAATTCAGACTCATGCCCAGTCTGTAGCCCTCTTGAACTTTCCAGGATGTACCACTGCTTACTTTTAGCTCAGTATAAAGCTCATCCCCAAAGTATTCGAGATTATGGGAATAGGCTTTTTGCCTAAATGTATTGATAATCGTCAACGCCCCGGCCTGAAGATCAAGTGATTGAAAGGGGTGCTGATAAGAGAGGGCAATATGTGGTTTCATAGGCCCCTCCATCAATGCGGGATTTAAGACAAATTGGTTAGGATGATTTCCCAGGACCCTGATATTTGCTGTGGCGGCTGGCCAACCCAAACCCATGTATTCAAAAGCGCCGAATGCAGGTGATGTATGTGGCATGACTGTGCAAAGAACAGAACATACGCACATCACTTTTTTGATGTGTATCATAATTTTTCCAACTTTTAACTTTGAGGATTGTTTTTAAAGTGTAGGCTATATTAACGAATAAATTAGTGTGTGGCAACAGCTTTCAATAAAGGGCATAAATCATGATTAACACCTTTTCCCGTGAGATGAAAGATGAACTCATCCAGCGTATTCAAGTATACTTCACGACCGAAATGAGTCAGGAATTAGGAAATTTTGAAGCTGAGTTCTTATTGGATTTTTTCAGCAAGAATATTGGACCGCACTATTACAATCAAGCCATCCGCGATATCCAAAAGCATCTATCTGGATATGTTGATACACTTAATGAGCGGATCGATGAGCTTGAGAAACCCTTACCCCATACAGATTAACGATATACCAGTGTAAAATAAACTTTTGGAAGCATATATTTTCGATCACCATCTTTGACTGAGATAAAGCGTGCATCCCCTCTTAGATCAATTCTTTCGCCAAGCTGATAGACAACCCCCATCAAGGGTCCTTGACCCTGCCAGTGCTCCCCATCTCGATTTGCCAATGTATATTCAATTACTCTGTCGTGTGTCAGATAGCCTATCCAACCATCCAAACCCCTAAAACTGTAATAAAGTTTCATGCTCAATTCCGACTGTTCTCGATTACTGTTGACCTGCTGAATAAAGGAATCCCATTTCAGTTTGCCTTCATCTTCCCAGCGGAAGCTTGCTTTAGCGCTAAGTGACCATCGTTGTCCAAAATTGAAGGTAATTTTTTTGTTCAGGTCTAAAGATCGATGAACAAAACTGCGAGAGGGTTGATCTAATTCGATAAATATATCATCATAGTCATAGTCATAGTCATAGTCATAGTCATAGTCAAAATAATTACTGCGTATTCTAGCGCGGCCATTTCCGGACAAGCGATCTTTGCGCCAGCCAACTCCAGACCACAATACCAGGTTCCGGTTCCAATGATTTTCAGAACTTCGTGTGTTGAAAAGGTATATCAAATGGAACATGCCCAACTTTGTGCCCAGCTCAACCCGATAAAAAGGAGAGGGCTCCCAGAGCATTTTTATCTCTGTATTGAGACGCCATTCATCCCTGTCATCATTGTTGGTCGTATCCGGTGTATCATATTCTAATCTCGAGAGGGATGATATCCAGGTCAGCGAGTCTAGCGGTCCAGCATTCCGCCAGAGAATGGCCTCCTTGATCTGGTAGACAATCTGGGTGTAATCCACGTAATATTTGTTCTGTGAATTCTCAATTTTAAAGGCCGTCACCGTCGAGAAATTCGGGTTATTTAACTCCAAGGAAGTCTCATTTAAAAGGGAAAATCGTTTCCTGTCCTCACTGGACAAATTCAGTGTGGAATTTTGATCCACTTTTTTCCTACTGATCTCTGTGAGCTGGTCTCCCCAATCAAGACGGTGGGCAATGCGTAGGTTTTTTCCGAGATGATAAACGAACAGATTCTTCCAATTCAAATTTTCATTGTTTCGAGATTGGGAACTCCCCAGGGAATCAGTAAAAAATGCCTGTAACCGCGCCTCACGACGGATGGACGTCTGAAAAGAGGAGATATCACCAAAGCGAACGAGATAGTCTCCCCGGGCATTAAGAGTATGATTCAAGTGATCGGTCAACTGGTCCCTGGATCCATTAACGACAAATGAAGATTGTTGCTGGGCAGTATGCCAGGATTTGCGAATATCTATTTCACTTGTCCAACCTTCATCTACAATTCCATAACGTTCTACAGTTCTGCCACCTATAAAAAATGACAGGTTATCATTTTGCTTTAAACCAACCAGTAAGGCCCAATTATCAATAGTTGATTTCAGGCCGGTACGGTGGTCTTTATGCTGACTGCTCTCCAGGCGAATACTCTTACCGCGCTGTTTCCCCCATGAAAAATCACTCTTGAGCCGGTGCTCAAGAGAATATTGTTTTTCATTAGAAAGGTTATTGTCAAAGGAAAATACTTTGTATCTAAGAACATCATTTACCTGCAAATCACTTCCCTCAAAGCTTTGCTTGTAATTGAGTTGAAAATCATTGTTGGTGGAGAGATTATCCTGCCGAAAAATATAGGCAAGGGAATCCTGGCCTGCTGCAAAACTGGTACTCACAATCAGCACACCAAGCATAGGTACTATTAAAAGTCTCCTGAGAGAGGAAAACAAATTGTGGTTCATGTTCAGAAAAGTTGAGCAGGAATCAGGCCCGTAAGCACTTCGGGTGAAACTATGAAATTGCCGGGATCGCAATCAATTCTCATTCTTTACAATAAGTACGAAAACTGATCTCTTTTTTCGCAGTTTTTCATTTATTGGTTACCCCATCCCTTTTGGTTTCGGTAACAACATGAAAAACTTTTTCACCTGGCTTTGCCATACGAAACCTTTCGCGGGCGATACGCTCCAAATAGTCTGGATCGTTTAATAAACGGTCACGATCACTCTCTAACTCAGCTTTCTCAATTTCCAGGCGAGCAATATGTGATTCCATATCTCTGATTTCCTGTTTGAGCTGAAGTAAACTATACAAGCCCTCATCTCGCATGACAAAGATTTGAAAGATGATTAAAAGTATAATTGCCCCAGATATCCAGGCGACTTTATTTTCGAATAAGCCACCCGACTTCCTTGAGGAACGTGTGCTAGTTGAACGTGACCGCTTTTTTGCCATAAGAAACCCTATTTAGGATTAAGGGCTTTAAAACCTTTAAAGGTGGCAAGATCACCCAATTCTTCTTCAATACGTAGCAGCTGATTGTACTTGGCAATACGATCGCTACGTGAAGCTGAGCCCGTTTTGATCTGTCCAGCTCCAGTGGCTACAGCCAGATCGGCGATGGTAGTATCTTCTGTTTCACCAGATCTGTGGGAAATAACGCAGGTCATATTGTTCTCATGAGCCAGCTTGATAGTATCCAGGGTTTCTGTCAATGTACCAATCTGGTTCAATTTGATCAGGATACTATTCATCGCTGTCATATCGATGGCTTTCTGAAGCCGGATCGGGTTAGTTACGGTAAGGTCATCACCAACAAGCTGAATCTTGCTACCCAGTTTGGCATATAATTTCTGCCAGCCTTCCCAATCATTTTCGTCCATACCGTCCTCGATAGAAACGATGGGATACTTGGAGACCCAGTCAGCATAAAAATCAACAATCTCATCTGAATTGAGGGTGCGACCTTCACCGGCCAGACTGTACAAGCCTGTTTTGGGATCATAAATCTCGCTGGAAGCAACATCCAGGGCAATAAAGAGGTCTTTACCGGCCTTGTAACCCGTTTTTTCGATGGCTTCCAGGATAACTTCAACTGCTTCTTCGTTTGAACGCAGATTTGGTGCAAAACCACCTTCATCGCCAACTGAAGTATTCATGCCCTTGTTTTTAAGGACACCTTTGAGATGATGAAAAGTCTCGGCACCCATTTGGAGTGCCTGCTTAAAAGTGCTGGCTCCCAGTGGGAAAACCATAAATTCCTGAAAATCAACATTGTTGTCGGCATGCTCGCCACCATTGAGAATATTCATCATCGGTGTTGGGAGGAGTGTGGCATCTTCACCACCGAGATATTCATATAAGGTGAGATCAAAATCCATGGCAGCAGCTTTAGCAGTTGCCAATGAGATGCCTAAAATGGCATTCGCACCATATTTGGACTTATTATCCGTTCCGTCAGCAACGATCATTTTTTCATCAACAGCACGCTGTTCCACAGCTTCCATACCAATCACAACATCTGCTAGAACATCATTCACATTGGCTACGGCTTTGGTCACACCTTTACCAAGGTAAACCGATTTATCTCCATCACGCAATTCCATGGCCTCATGTTCACCAGTAGATGCTCCAGAAGGTACTGCTGCGCGTCCAAACGCACCACTTTCCAGGTACACATCAACTTCAACAGTAGGATTTCCACGAGAATCCATGATCTGACGACCAAGAATATCAACAATCTTTGACATAAAAACTCCGATTAAATTTTTCGTTTATGAGGTAATTAATAGTGTTTAGTGCGGTAATCATCAGCTTACAATGTAATCCAAAAGCATTGGGTCTGAAAGGCCGAGAGTACAAAGTATGATCCTCGAATTCAAATATCAAGAACCCGGTTTCCAGGGCTTGTCGAAACACCATTTCAAGCTGTTAAATGTGTCCCTAATTGTCACGAATTTTGATAGCCTTCAGCCTCTGCGAAAATTATTATAACGCATGCTGGAAACTAAACTTAGACATCTGATCCTGAGCATGCTGGGTATTATCCTATTAGGTACTACCGGCTATGTTGTCATTGAACATGTTGGTTGGTTTGATGCCTTTTATATGACGGCTATTACTCTGGCAACCGTAGGATTTGAAGAGGTCTGGAAAATGTCAGACCTTGGGCATCTCTGGACTATAATTGTGATGTTTTCAGGAATTGGACTTTTCTTCATCATTGCCGGTCATATTGCACAGCAGGCAGTGGATCTTAAACGCTACAGGAGGTTTCGCATGGCGAAACGCATCAAAAAATTGAATAATCACTTTATTTTATGTGGGTATGGACGCATGGGGCAATCCATCGCCAAAGAACTACAAAATGCAGGTAAAAGCTTTGTAGTTATTGAAAAGGATGTAGCTAAAATCGCCGCCCTGCTGCAGAATGATATCGTGCTTATCGAAGGAGATGCTACACAGGATGAGGTCCTATTGGATGCTGGAATTGAAAAAGCCACCACCCTCATCGGTGTTTTGAAAGATGATCAGGACAACCTGTTTTTGACACTTTCTGCCAGAAGTTTAAAAAGTGATCTATTTATTCTAACCAGAGCCACTGTGCCAGAATCCATCCCTAAGATGACCAGAGCAGGAGCTGACAGTGTGATTAACCCCTATGAAGCAGCCGGAACCAAGCTGGCACGACAAGCTATGGCTCCAGGTGTTGTTGATTTTATCGAGCTTATCATGAATAGAGGGAACCTTGATCTGGTCCTGGAAACAATCAAAATTGAAGCCAACTCACAGGCTGAGGGCAAGTCAATCATAGATCTTGAAGTGAGAAAAAATCACAATATCATCATCACCGCAGTTGAACAGAGTACCGGTGAGGCAAATTTTAATCCTGACCCCAATTATAAACTTAATGCTCAGGACAAATTAATTGCGCTAGGTTCCAAGGAAAATCTAAATGGTTTTGAAAAGCTTTGTGAAGCTCTGCTATAATGTTCAGAATTCTTTTTGACCATTGCAAGTGGAATGCTTGAGGATCACATAATTTCAATCAAATATTAATTAAGAAGATAAATTAGGAATAAGAGAATGGCTTTAACCTGTGGAATTGTTGGACTACCAAACGTTGGTAAATCTACGGTTTTTAATGCATTAACCGCTTCGGATATCCCCGCTGAAAACTACCCTTTTTGCACTATCGACCCAAATGTAGGGATTGTGCCTATTCCAGACCAGAAGTTGCACGCATTAACAAAAATTTATGAACCTGAAAAGACCACGCCCGCTGTGATGGAATTTGTGGATATTGCAGGTCTGGTCCGCGGTGCCAGCAAGGGTGAAGGCCTGGGGAATCAATTTCTGGGACATATTCGAGAAGTCACGGCCATCGTCCATGTTGTACGCTGCTTCGAAGATGAAAATGTCACCCATGTCGATGGATCTATTGACCCCATCAGAGATGTAGAAACCGTTGAGAGTGAACTCATTATCAAGGATCTGGACTCTGTGGAGAAACAACTTCATCGCGTGACAAAACTGGCTCGCTCCGGTGATAAAAATGCACGGGCTGATGAGGCTTTGCTCACAAAAATCCGTAATCATCTCGATGATATCAAACCAGCCAGAAGTATGAATCTGGATGAGGATGAAATCATTCGGACCAATGGCTACTTTTTGCTTACTATGAAGCCCATTCTCTATGTTGCAAATGTGGATGAAGAAGAAATACTGGCAGAAGAACGGAGCTCGCTGACACAACGATTATTTGATTATGCAGATTCAACGGGAGCTGGGGCATTGCGCTTATGTGGTAAGCTTGAGCAGGAAATCGCTATCCTGGATGAAGCTGAGAAGTTTGATTTCTGTGAAGAATTCGGTCTGGCTGAGCCAGGATTGAATAAATTGATCCATCGGGCTTATGATCTATTGCACTTACAATCATTTTATACGGCTGGTCCAAAAGAAGTCAGAGCCTGGACCATAAAAAAAGGTTCTACAGCCCCCAAAGCTGCAGCAGAAATTCATACTGACTTTGAAAAAGGCTTTATCAAAGCAGCTATATTCAAGTTCGATGATCTCATGATTCATGGTTCAGAAAAAGCGCTAAAAGAGAAGGGCTTAATTTCACTGGAGGGCAAAGAATATATCGTTCAGGAAGGTGACTGTATTTACTTCCATTTCAACGTGTAATTAAGGGTATCCCTACATGCCGAAACTGGACCAGATATCCATCTATCCCATTAAATCATGTGCTGGAATTGATCTTGATGCAAGTGAGGTTTTGAATCGTGGATTTCCATTAGATAGACGTTGGCTCCTGGTTGATGAAGCGGGTCAATTTATTTCTCAACGGAAGTCTCCCCGTTTAGGTCAAATCAGACTTACCCGTGATCATACGCAACTCAGCGTGAGCTACCCCGATAAAGCACCACTCAATCTTGATTTAAATGTTCACAGCAGTGTTCGCCACAAAGCCATGATCTGGAGTGATAAAGTTGACGGTATGTGGGTAGGCCACGAATTTGATGACTGGTTTAGTAATGTGCTAGAGCAACAAGTTCATCTCATTCATATGAATGATGAGGTACATCGACCCCTCATCAAAGAACATCTCCCTCAGCACCGTTCATTTGAAGTCAGTTTCGCTGATGGATATCCCTATCTCCTAACATCTCAAGCATCACTGGATGACCTCAATGGTCGTCTGGACAATCCAGTACCCATGGATAGATTTAGGGCAAACCTGATGGTGAGTGGATTTGAAGCATTCGCTGAAGATCATTGGAAAAAGATCAAGATTGGTGAGGTTGAATTTTTGGTTGTAAAGCCCTGTGCCCGCTGTCAGATCACGACCATCAATCAGAAAACTGGTGCAAGCTCAAAAGAACCCCTTAAAACTCTGGCAACCTATCGGAAACAGGCCGGGAAGGTTATGTTCGGTATGAATCTGGTTGCGCTAAGTGCAGGAAGCGTGCGTCTCAATGATCCTGTCCTAATTATACAATGAGACTCCATTTCCGAAAATATGGAGCAGGTGAAACCCTCATCATATTGCACGGCCTGTTCGGGTCGTCAGATAATTGGCACACACTGGCACGTCGATGGGGACGATCATTCCAGGTTTATGCTCTGGATCAGCGAAATCATGGGAGTTCTCCACATGAATCGGCCATGAATTATGCAGAACTGGTCCATGATCTTCACCAGTTTATTGCACAGGAACGCCTGGGCTCTGTTCATATTGTTGGTCACTCTATGGGGGGCAAGGTTGGAATGCTCTTCGCCTCTACCCATCCAGAACTGGTTAAGAGTTTAACTGTACTTGATATTGGAATAGATCGTGTCGTGGGGAAGCATGAGTTCATCCTGAAAGCTCTTTCAACAATAAATCCTGATGAGTTCTCGAATAGGGATGAGATCAAGCGAGAACTACAAAATTTGATTAAATCAGCTCCCATTCGACAATTTCTACTCAAGAACATTCTAAGGCGGTTGGATGGTAGCCTGAGCTGGAAGTTTAATCGAGATGCCTTGTTAGAACATTACGACGATTTAACTATGAGTCTGGATCTCAGTGAACCTTTCATCGGCTCAGTTCTGTTTCTCAGAGGTGAAAACTCTGACTATTTGGAAACATCGCTCTCCCCAGAAATTCTACAATATTTTCCCCTCGCTCAATTACAAACAATAGAAGGTGCCGGGCACTGGATACATGCAGATGAACCAGATGTACTTTCCAGCCTGGTTTTAGATTTTATAAGCTGAACTTCAAGGTCGGAATAAATTAAATAATATTGCTTTATTGAATTGATTGTCACCCCTCCCTCCTACATATTTTAGGCCTTATTAATCAATTTGTTTTAACCCTCCATAAGCGAGAGAAATTATGAAAAAAGCCTTCCGCCCAATTGTCCTGAATATCAGTTTGATTCTCATCACCAGCTTCATTGTCAATTGTGGTCCAGCGCCAGGTGCTGCACCGCAGGAAGTGAATGTTGACCCGTTGCGCTTTGCAGATGTAGTGGCAGGGTTTAAGTCTGCAGATTCATTAAAAAAGCCGCGCAGTAATTCAGTTCTATTTGTGGGTAGTTCAAGTATCCGCGGCTGGAAAACTCTGAGCGCGGATTTTCCCGAGCTCAACGTACTTAATCGAGGTTTCGGAGGATCACATATGTCCGACCTCCTATTTTACATGGATGATCTTGTATTCCCATATCGTCCCAATGCCATAGTTGTGTATGAAGGAGACAATGATATCGCTGCTGGCAAAACTCCCGAGAGAGTACTTAGTGACTACAATGTTTTTGTAGAACGGGTGCTTGAAATATGGCCGAATCAGCCCATCTTTTTTATCTCAATTAAACCAAGCCTGGCCCGTGTTAACTACATGGGAAATATGGCCAAAGCCAATGCCTTAATTAAAGCCCGGACTGAGGAAGGTGAAAACCTGTATTTTATTGATGTATATACGCCCATGTTGAGTGAGGATGGGACTCCACGCAAAGATATTTTTGGTCACGATGGATTACACATGAATGAAGTCGGTTATGCCCTGTGGACAAAAGAAGTTAAGGCGGAACTGGGGCTTTGAGTTACTGAGTTATTGGGTCGCTGGATTTAATGAGTTTACTGGGTTAGCTGACATAGAGAGTTTCTCAAAGGGCACAACGGAGAATATCATACCTTCGTATTAGAGCTCACTCACCTATAATTTTAACCAACACACGCTTGTCCCGTCTACCATCAAATTCACCATAGAATATCTGTTCCCAGGTACCAAAATCCAGACGACCTTTTGTGATGGCTACAACCACCTCCCGCCCCATAATCTGCCGTTTGTGATGGGCATCCCCATTGTCCTCACCTGTACGATTATGGTGGTATCGCTCTGGACTGGCGTCAAATGGAGCCAACCACTCTAGCCAGCGTTTATAATCTTCTTTCAAACCGGATTCTTCATCATTAATGAAGACTGAGGCTGTAATATGCATGGCATTGACAAGGCAAAGCCCTTCCTGAACGCCACTTTCATGCACAATAGATTCTACATCTCGGGTAATATTTACAAATCCCATCCGCTCAGGAACTCTTAAGTGAAGATATTTGGTAGTTGACTTCATGCTAACTCCTATTGTACCAGAATAAGACCAGATTGCTCAGCTACTTCAGCGACTTTTTCTATGCTCCCGAGACCTTCGGTACTTGCTTGATTGGCATTGGCCAGAATGGTCCAGATTCCTGGCGGTAAGGAAAATTCTGAACCGGCATCCTGATCGCCATTCAGTAATACGATTATCTGATTCTCGCCAGTCATATTCATGCCATAGGAAAGTTCATTGGATCCATCAATAAATTGACGGTAACCTGTATCCACATTTCTGATTTCAGCATATTTGTTTCGGATTGCGACCAAACCCCGGTAATAGTCAACCAGATCATGATTGAGCTCTTTTTCGTCCCAGTTAAGCCAATTGGTTTCATCATCTTTCTCGTATGAATTATGATCAAGTTGTCCCGCATTCTGATCATTACCAACACTATTGGCAATCACCTTCGCACGACCCCAACTTTGTCCCTGGGCTATCATAACCGGACCCTGACTGGTCAAAAGGTTCAAGGCAGCCAGCTTATGTATGGCCAGTTCTTCACTTGATAATTGAGCGACCTGCGCGCGGGTGACTACTTCAGATGCTCCTACCTTTCCAAGAGACATTCTAATAAAATCACCTATGGTATTATCATCGTGACTTTCAAGATAATTCACACTTTGAGCGGGATGTTTAAAGTGTCCGCCCTCACTTTGTAAGTATCCCCGCATGAGTTTTTTATAATGCTCTGTTTTATTCCCATCCCACAGCTTCCCAAAAATAAATCCATAGTCATTTTCACGAGGATTGCGTCCCTTAACACTATTCCGAAAATGATCATTCCAGGATGCCCAGCCATGATCTGCCAATTCACGTGGGTTGTAGCCACCTCCACCCCAGGGTTCGCCAATCAGGATGACATTTGGGTTGACTGCCTGCGTTGCAGCAGTGATGGCATCTACGGTCTCCAGATCAATCATGGCAGCCAGATCAAAACGAAAGCCATCGATGTGATACTCATTCATCCAATGCAAGAGACTTTCGATGATCATTTTCCGCGACATGGCATTCTCGGTTTTAAAATCATTTCCACAGCCACTATGTGAGAGATATTCCCCTGCTTCATCTAATCGAAAGTAGTAGTCTTTGTTGATGAGCTTAAACGGATTTTCATCATATTGGGAAACATGGTTGTAGACCACATCCAGGATGACTGATATACCTTCTTTATGTAGCGCCCTCACCATTTCTTTCATCTCATTGACAGCTTGACCATCCTGTCCAACCCAGACGCCTCTATCCCTTACACCGTCGGATCCGTAATAAATTTCCGGAGCGAAGAAAAATGAAGTCATATAACCCCAATGATTGGCCTCGTAGGGATTCCAGTCATTCCAGGTACTTAATTCTGAATTCTTATAGTCGATTTCGATATTGCCAAATTCCTGTAGAGGCAAAAATTCAATGGCATTATAGCCCATATCTTTCAGGTGGGAGATGCCACCCTTCTGATCTGTCTCGACGAAGCCCTGATAAGTCCCTGGCTTTTGAGTCCCAGCACTGGAATGAACCGTCATATCTCTAAGATGTGCCTCAAGAATAACCAGATCTCCGATTGCTGTAGAAGCAACCTTGTCTCCCTGCCAATCAAAGTCATCCCTTGGCAAAATGATTGATTTGCTGGGATATTTGAAGTGATTCTGTCTAACAACAGCATGAGAATAGGGGTCGGGAATTATTTGCTGATTTTTACCAGTTGCTGAATATGCGTAATACTTTGTGAGGCTGGCATCTTGAAGGGTAAGCTCCCAAACGCCATTGCTTTTCTGAACCATAGCGAGGTTCTCACCTTCAGAATCATTATATTTTTGAAAGAGGACCAGGTTTACCTGTTTTTCTCCCGGTGCGAAAAGACGAAAAGTCACTTCATCTTGATTTCGACTAAGCCCCAATTTTTCATCAACTGCGGCAATATCTTTAGAATTTGATGTCATATCTTTTACCAACTCCGAATTGTTACAGGCCGCCATCACCAGGATGACAACCAAACTCATGCTAATTTTACTGGGACTCATATGAGTTTTCCCCTTTTTCTCCGAAAACAGTCTCTTTGGTTGCTTGAAATTGACTGCTGGCAGACATTTAGGCACTTTTCAAGCCATTGCGAAGAAACATAATGTGATTCAAGCGATTATAAAGTCATATTCATTGCAGTTATTTGTAACTCGATGGGTGCTAATCGCTCTAAGAGCAACAACGAAAGAAGGAATTGTATGAAAAGAAATAAAATTATCGCCAGCTCAGCCGCCATCCTATTTGTGATTTTCGGTATTTTCATGATAGGTACAACATCTGTATCTGCTCAAAGTGCTCCAGACTTTACTCTGACTGACCTTGATGGTCAGAAGGTTTCTCTATCTGATTATAAGGGTAAGGTTATTATTGTAGACTTCTGGGCTACCTGGTGTGGTCCCTGTAAAATGGAAATTCCCAGCTTTATAAAACTACAGGAAGACTATAAAGATGATGTGGTTGTATTAGGCATCTCCCTGGATCAGGGTGGCCCCAAAGTAGTTGTCCCCTTTGCTAAGAAAATGAACATCAATTACCCGATTGTATATGGTGATGGGAGTGTCGTGCAAGCCTATGGAGGTGTCCGCGGCATACCAACTACCTTTGTTATAGATAGAGATTTCAACATTCAACGCAAATATGTGGGCTATACAGATCACAAGGTCTTTGAGAAGGATATTTTGGCTTTCAAATAAGCGAGGCACAAAATTATTTGCAATAGGCGTGACTGTCGTTTAGTTTCGCCCCGCTAAAGGACTGGAGGAAAGACTATGGCTAAAGCACAAGCATTTGGAGATAAAGTACGCGGAAAGATACGTACCCATAAAAAAATGGTACGTTATATCCTGCCCCTCAAAAAAGATAACAGCAATTCTCTTCGTTTTAGAGAAGGAATGCTCGCTGTTCCTGAGGATAAAGAGCATGCTGATTACATCACTGAGCAAATGGACTCACTGATTAAATAAGCATCACTCCAGACAACAATTTCAGAGACGCCCCTTAATGGGGCGTTTCTTTTTTGTACCCTGCCGATTACATTTTCAGCCTATGGATCAACAACAAACTCTCTCACGTATCCAGGAACTTACCGAAGCTCTGAATGAGCACAATCACCGATACTATATACTAGACGAGCCTGTGATATCTGATGCAGCCTACGATGTTCTGCTCCGCGAATTACAGGAACTTGAAAATCAAAATCCAGAATTAATGCAGGTTGATTCTCCTACTCAACGAGTGGGGAGTCTGCCCCTGTCAGGCTTTGAACAACTCAAGCACAGCACTCCAATGCTTTCCCTCTCCAATGCTATGGAGGAAGAAGAATTGGTCAGTTTTGATGTGAGAGTGCGTAAGGACTTGGAGTTGGATCAGCTTGATTATGTCATTGAGCCCAAGTTGGATGGTCTTGGTGTCGAATTGATTTATGTAGGGGGAGTTTTTAGCGCGGGTTCAACGCGTGGTGATGGCTTCACAGGTGAGAACATCACCCAGAATCTACGCACCTTAAAAGCCTTACCTTTGAGGCTCCGGAGTAATCTGAGACCCATTCCAGCCTACCTGGAAGTCCGTGGTGAGGTATTCATGGGACATCAGGATTTTGAGCAGTTAAACCAGCGTCAATTGGACCAGGACAAACAGCCCTTCGCAAATCCTCGCAATGCTGCTGCCGGAAGCCTGCGCCAGTTAGATTCGAGGATTACCGCTAGCCGTAATCTATTAATTAATCTATACGCGGCTGGGCGTATCGATGAATTCTCAGTTGATTCCCATATGGAGTTCATACAGGCGCTCAAAGACTGGGGCTTCCCCGTCAACGATCGTTATAGGTTGTGTCCCAATATTGAAAGAGTGATTCAATTTCACAATCAACTTGAGAACGAGAGAGAAAGTCTGGATTATGATATTGATGGGACGGTCACCAAAATCAACCGTCTTGATTATCAAGATAGGATGGGTATTCGCAGCCGATCACCCCGCTGGGCTATAGCTGGAAAATTTAAAGCACGCCAGGAAATTACAAAAATTTTGAGTATCAGCCCCAGTGTAGGCAGAACAGGTGCTATTACTCCTGTGGCAAATCTTGAACCCGTTCAGCTTGGTGGTGTTATGGTGGCTAGAGCAACCCTACACAATCAAGATGAGATTGATCGGAAGGATGTTCGTGTAGGTGACACCATCGTGGTTCAACGGGCTGGCGATGTTATTCCGGAAGTAGTAAAAGCTATCCTTGATAAGCGACTCCCAGGTTCTAAACCATATGTTATTCCCGATCGCTGTCCAGCCTGCGATGGACATGTCATACGCCTGGAAGGAGAAGCCAAGCACTATTGTCAGAATATCTCCTGTCCTGCCCAAATCAAAGGTCGTATTGAACACTTCGTAGCCAAACGATGCATGGACATCGATGGCTTTGGAACCAGGCTGGTTGCACAGCTGGTTGATACGGATCTCATTGAAAGTATTGCCGATATATATACTCTGACTCTGGAACAGCTGGCCAATCTGGATAGGATGGCAGAAAAGTCCGCACTCAATATCATGGAGGCGATTGAAATCAGCAAATCGGCTGATCTGTGGCGCTTAATTCATGGACTGGGTATCAGGAATGTAGGTGAACATATTTCAAAGGTTATTGCCAACAAATACGGGTCACTTTCAGCCCTGGGTGGATCCACGGTGGAAGACCTGGAGGCCACTCATGAAGTTGGTCCCATTGTTGCCCGAGGACTGGTAGAATTTTTCAAGGAATCGGATAATCTTGAAATCCTGGAAAAATTGTCGAACCATGGTCTAAATCCCACACTGGATGTAAGCGCCAGGAGTGAAGGCATATTTTCAGGGCTGTCCTTTGTGTTTACTGGTAAGTTGGAGTATTTTAATCGTGATTCAGCCCGAGTATTGGTTGAGTCGTTGGGTGGCGCTTCTGCGAATTCCATTAGTAAAAAAACAGACTATTTAGTCGCAGGACCAGGTGCAGGATCCAAAATGGAAAAGGCCAACAAATTGGGAGTTAAAATTCTAACTGAAGCTGAGTTTAGAAGTATGGTAGGAGCTGATTAAATGTTTAAGAAAATACTGATCGCAAATCGAGGCGAAATTGCCTTAAGGGTGATGCGCACTTGCCGCGAAATGGGAATTGAAGTAGTAGCTGTTTTTTCAGAAGCCGATCGCACTGCCCCCCATGTACTTTTTGCAGATGAAGCGTATCTCATTGGTCCAGCTCCCTCTACTGAGAGTTATCTCAACTATGAGAAGATACTTGAAGTAGCCAAAGAATCCGGGGCGGAGGCCGTTCATCCCGGTTACGGATTTTTATCTGAAAATACAGATTTTGCCAAAGAGGTTTCTGAGGCAGGCATAGTATTTATCGGCCCCCCTGCATCCGCCATTAAGATCATGGGTGATAAAACCATGGCCAGACAAACCATGCTCAAGACCCAAGTACCGGTAGTTCCAGGCACAGAAGAGCCAATTGCCGACATTGCTGTAGCCCTAAATGTCGCTAAAGAAATCGGTTTTCCGGTTCTCATCAAAGCTGCTGGTGGTGGCGGTGGAAAAGGAATGCGAATTGTTCACGCCGCTACTGACTTTGAGGATGCAGTAGGCAAAGCCCAAAGGGAATCTCAATCTGCTTTCGGTGATGGCCGGGTCTACATTGAGAAGTACCTTGAAGAGCCTCATCATATTGAATTCCAGATTCTAGCTGATACCCATGGGAACACCATCCACCTGAATGAAAGGGAATGCTCCATACAAAGACGCTATCAGAAGGTGATTGAAGAATCTCCCAGTCCATTCATCGATGATGGGCTCAGATTAAAGATGGGTCAGGCTGCAGTAGAAACTGCTGAGAGTTGCAGCTATGTTGGTGCAGGAACGGTTGAATTTCTGGTCGATAAACACAGAAATTATTATTTCCTCGAGATGAATACACGTCTACAGGTGGAACATCCTGTCACTGAGATGGTGACGGGAATAGATCTGGTCGCTGAACAAATCCGGATTGCCTCTGGCCAGCCTTTATCCATTGATCAAGAGAATATTAAGACTTCTGGTCATGCTGTTGAATGTCGTATCTACGCTGAAGATGCTACGCATGACTTTGCTCCCTCTACGGGAGAAATAGTGATGCTGCAAATCCCCGATGGAACAGGTACTAGATTCGATGGAGCCATCAGACAGGGTATCGAGATTACACCCTATTATGATCCCATGCTTGGGAAGCTAATCTGTTGGGCAAAAGATCGGGAGTCAGCACTAAACCGAAGTGAACGAGCGCTTCGAGAATTTTATATTGGCGGTATCGAAACAACTATTCAATTTTGTCGAGCCGTAATAAGGCACCCCGTCTTCCGTGAGGGGACCTACGATACTCACTTCTATGCCAATTTTAAAGACGAACTCCATGCCGACCTGGCAACTTCGACAGATGAGGTATTGTTGGTTGCAGCTGGATCGCTCTATCATCATCAAAATCAAATTAAACATAGTTCGAACACGTCTAATTCAACCAAGAAAACGCGTTCAAACTGGGTTAATGCTCAACTCGGGAGAAATGCCTGATGAAGTATGAGATCAACACCAGTCAGCGGTCCCTGGAAGTGGATTTCAATTTCGAATCGGATGGATTAATCATCAATGTGGATGGAAAAACATTGCATTTCCAGGCAATACAGATCCATTCTGGAGTATATAGTGTACTGGTGAATAATCGCTCCTTTGTGGTTGGGATCTGCCCCAACGAGGCAAATCGTGTGAATGTAAATGGCACACCCATAAATTTAGAACTCCTGGATGCGGTACATCTTCACCTTAGAGAACTGGGTTGGGATTCAATGCAGGAGACCAAGGTCGGCTTGATAAGCGCACAAATTCCAGGGCTGGTCACTAAAATTTTTCATGTTCCGGGGGATGAGGTAAAAGAGGGTGAACCTCTCCTCCTCATCGAAGCCATGAAGATGGAGAATGAGATTAAATCTCCAGTCAGTGGTGTGGTTCAGAAAATAAGTGTCAACGAAGGACAAACTGTTGAAAAGGGAACAAATATCATCGAGATTGTATAATCTATTCTGATGATAATTAAAATATTGGATATCAAATGCTAGGTAGAATGTTCGGAGCTGGACTTGGGTGGGCTTTTGCCGGACCCATCGGTGGATTAATTGGATGGTGGTTAGGCGGTCAGGTCGATGTGAACCCAAACATGGGACAAGGGTCTCGTCCTAGAATTTCACAACAGACCAGACCAGGTGATTTTGCCATTGCCATGTTGGTTTTGGTTGCTGCAGTCATGAAGGCAGATGGAAAGGTAGTCAAAGCAGAATTAGATTATGTAAAGCAATTCCTCATAAATAGTTTTGGTCGCGATAACGCCCAGGAAATGCTGGTATTGTTAAAGAATTTGCTGGACCAAGACTACTACATTTATGAAATAGCCAATCAGATAAATAGTCATATGAATACTGCTGAGAAACTTCAGCTCATGCATGTTTTATTTGGAATTAGCCAGGCTGATGGTCAGGTCCATGCCAGTGAAGTTGAGATTATTCAGGAAATTGGACAGCATTTGAAACTGAATGCCAGTGATGTCGATGCGATCATGGCCATCTTTATTAAAAACACTAACTCCTATTATACGATATTGGAGATCGATCCTGCTGCTACTGATCAAGAGTTAAAAAAAGCGTATCGTTCCATGGCGAGGCGTTTTCACCCGGACAAGGTTCAACATCTTGGACCAGAGTTCCAAAAAATGGCTGAGGATAAATTCAAAGCGATTAATGAAGCCTACCAGCAAATCAAGACTGAACGTGGGATTTAGGAGTACTCCATGAGTAAGCCTGGGGAAAAAGCAGGTCAGTACCCCTTCACAAAGGGGATTTATGAGGAGATGTACCGCTCCAGGAAATGGACGATGCGCCAATACGCCGGTTTTTCCAGTGCCAGGGACTCAAATGCCAGATATAGATATTTGCTAGATCAGGGAACCACTGGTCTATCTGTTGCTTTTGATCTGCCAACCCAGATTGGGTATGATTCTGATGATCCCATCGCTGAAGGGGAAATTGGCAAAGTAGGGGTTCCCATTGATACATTAGCTGATATGGAAGTTCTCTTTGAGGGGATCCCCCTGGACAAAGTATCAACTTCCATGACCATCAATTCAACCGCCATTATCCTACTGGCCATGTATCAGGTGGTGGCTGAGAAACAAGGTGTGGAGAGCCAGACTTTGCGCGGGACAATCCAAAATGATGTGCTTAAGGAATACATTGCCAGGGGGACATACATTTTTCCCCCTCAGGCATCTTTACGTCTGATTACAGATATTTTCTCATACTGTAATGAGCACATCCCCAACTGGAATACTATTTCTATCTCGGGATACCATATCCGGGAAGCCGGATCGACAGCTTCACAGGAATTGGCCTTTACTTTTGCCAATGGGATCGCCTATGTAGAAGCTGCCATTGCAGCTGGTCTAGATGTGAACAAGTTTGGAGCTCGACTTTCGTTTTTCTGGAATGCTCACAATGATTTGATGGAAGAGGTAGCCAAGTTCCGGGTTTCACGTCGTATCTGGGCTAAAATCATGAAAGATCGGTTTGGAGCGACCAACCCCAAAGCCATGATGTGCCGATTCCATACTCAAACGGGGGGGTCTACTCTGACCGCCCAGCAGGTTGACAATAATGTGGTGCGTGTAACCTTGCAAGCTCTAGCGGCTGTGTTGGGTGGCACTCAGTCACTGCATACCAACTCACGAGACGAGGCGCTGGCCCTTCCAACTGAGGAATCTGTCAGATTAGCACTAAGAACCCAGCAGGTGATCGGTTTTGAAAGCGGAGTCACCAATTATGTCGATCCGTTAGCGGGCTCAGAAGTGATTGAAACATTGACTGACAAACTAGAACAGGAAGTATTCGCCTATCTCAAAAAGGTAGATGAGTTGGGTGGTGCGGTAAAGGCCATCGAGCTAGGTTATTTCCAGAATGAAATTGGCAACAGCGCCTATCAGTATCAGCAGGATATAGAACAGGGAGATCGTGTTGTTGTGGGGCAAAATAAATTTGTAGATGAAGAAGAAACTCATCCTGATGTTCTAAAGCTCGACGCCAGGGCGGCACAGGGACAATTGAGAGACTTGACTACTATCAAAGCTGGCAGAGATCAGACGGCTCTTGATAATTCATTGTCAGCTCTAAAAACAGCAGCTCAAGATCATGATTTAAACCTATTCCCATTTATTCTAGCAGCCGTCCGTGAATACGCTTCAATTGGTGAAATTTCTAATACCCTCCGATCCGTTTTCGGTGAATACCAGAGTTAATAGTCATTCCTAATCATTGGCTTCTCTCCCTGTGATTTCCCATCCCGACCTGGATGAAGTAATCTTGCTTAAAACGGTGGATTCCACCAATCTTGAGCTAAAAAGACGACGAAAGGAATTCCGAGGGGCAAATATCCTCATCATAAGTGATGAGCAAACTCAGGGCAAGGGTCAGAAAGATCGGAAGTGGGAATCTGCTGCCGGCTTGGGCCTGTGGATGTCACTCCACCTTGGCCGGGTAAGTTCTCTTTCCCACAATCTCCAGCTTCTCTCTATATACACTGGCATGATTGTCCATAAAATCACTGTGCCTCTCTTAAACGGTGACGTTCAACTGAAATGGCCCAATGACATCATGATTGGTGGGAAGAAATGCGGAGGTATACTCACAGAGCTCCAGTGGCAAGGTGAAAAGGTGAGCTCAGCGATAATAGGGATTGGGATAAACCTGAGCCATCATAAGCATCATTTTTCCGACTCTATTCAAAACCAATCAACATCCTTGCACTTGGAGGGTGTGGATAATCCTGATAGCTTGAGCCTCGCTCATTCACTCATTGGTGAATTTTTGGAGAATTTAACTGTGCTGGATAATAAAAAACACCTGGCTGCTGACTGGAACAGCAAGGCTTACAAATTGAATCAATCTGTTATTTGGAAAACCGGAGGTAGCACCTGTGAAGGGATATTCTCAGGAATCAACGTGAGGGGTGATGCACTTATCAATATTGAGGGGAATCTACAAGCTTTTCAAACAGGCGAAATTCGTCTTAGCACATCCGCCTAAGTCAGATTTAGTGATCTGGCTACCTGCTTCACTAGTCGTGCGTCCTGCATGACGTAAAAATGAAGACATTCCACACCATTATTCAACAAATCTTCACATTGTTCAAGGGCATGTTTTATACCAATTTCTGCCCGCTCATGGGAGGTTTCGGCTAGCTCGAGATTTTTAACTAATTCATCTGGAATATTCACTGAAAATGCATGGGGTAAGGAGCGTAACTGAGTTTTGCGTGTGGCCAGTTTTATACCGGGAATGATAGGAACTGTAATTCCTTCGTCACGACACTGAGCCACAAAATCATAATAGTCCTGATTGTCAAAAAACATCTGGGTTACGATATACTGAGCCCCGGCATCTACTTTCATTTTCAAATATCTAATATCAGCATTTTTACTGGGAGAATCAGGGTGCTTCTCAGGGTAGCCACCCACGCCAATACAGAAATCTGATTCATCCGCATCTAGAATATCTTCCAAATACTTACCGCGATTCATATTACTTATTTGTTTGACCAAATCCAGAGCATGGTCGTTAGCTTCTCGACCAACGGGATGGGGTTTTTGATACTGTAACTGATCTCCACGAATCGCCAGCACATTGTCAATACCCAGGTAATTCAATTCAATCAAGGCATCTTCTGTCTCTTGCTTGGTAAAACCCTGGCAGAGCAGATGCGGAACAGCTTCAACACGATATCGATATTTAATAGCAGCGCACAATCCAATAGTTCCTGGGCGCTTTCGCTTTATGTGACGGGTAAAAGAGCCATTTTCCTGTTCAATGAAATATGAGTCCGCTGCATGGCTCGTCACGTCAATAAAGGGGGGTTTGAATTCTATCAGCTCGTCAATAATTTCATAAATTTCACGGGCGCTTCTGCCTCGAGCAGGCGGAATAATTTCAAAGCTTACAAAGGGGTCTTTCCTCTCGTGGAGGATGTCACTAATTTTCATTCTATATAATAGTTTTTTTTTAGCTAGATGATACGGGTTTGTTACTTTGAGCTAGGTACTTTTTCTAATTAAGATGTTTTTCTAATAATTGTTTTAACTGAACAATAGTATAGGGTTTGGCCATATAATCAGAGAAACCTGCTTCATCGAAAGTGGCTAATTTATCTTTGGTGAATGCTGTAACTGCTACCATAGGAACTGATGAAAACCGTTCTTGCTCTTTCAAAAGAGCTCCCAGCTCTAATCCACTTATCCCCGGTCCTAAAGCGATATCCAGAAGCAGAATATCGGCATAGCTTTCCTTCATCAACTCCAAAGCCTCTTCCCCTGTCTCTGCAGCGATAGGCATATAATTGAGTTTACGCAGGAGTAACAGTAAATACTGTCTTGATGCGAAATCGTCTTCAACAACTAATACGGTCATTTGATCACTCATTCGTTAATGTTCTTTATGGCCCAATATAAGCGGTATTTTCAAATAAAAAATGTTTCCTGTAGGTTCATTTGGTCTCACACCCACCTTGGATCCATGCGCTTCGGCTATGCGTCTGACGATGGCTAGTCCCAGTCCGGACCCCCGCTTCTTACCATTTTCTAATTGAACGCTGCGCTCAAAGATGCTATCCTGATTACTGCCTATAATAGTATTACCTATATCAATAACATTGAATACAATGTGGTCAGAGTAAGTTTGCATGGAAACTTCTACCGGTTTTTCTTCGGGCGCGTATTTAAGTGCATTACTCAAGTAATTACGAAATACTTCCGAAATAATAAGATTTGCTTCACACTTAATTCCCGGTTCAATATTGATTGTAAGTGGCTTACCGTGTGCTTCAAAACTGGGTTTGAACTCGTCAGCTACTTCTTGTGCTACCTGGCTTATATCCAGATCATACATACTAATATTTTCTCCCAGGGTTAAACGAGCTAAAGAAGTCGTATTGTCCAGAACCTTGAGCAACACATCTGAGCTGTCCTTAATCAATTGAACTTCATTACTAACATCATCGTCCAGTGTCAATAAATGAGCAACCCCTGAAATAACCCCAGCAGGATTTTTTAGATCGTGGGAAAGTATATCAAGAAGCAAAGCTTTGATGTTATTTGAATCACTCAATTGGTTAGAGAGCTCGCGATGCTTTACTTCGGATTCTCGGAGTTTTTCATCCTCAATATTTATTTTTATGGTGAGTGCAATCTGGTCCGATACAAAGGTCAGCATCTCCAGGTCACTCTCATCGTAGACAACATCCTTTGAATAACTTTGAACAGCAATTATCCCAATAGGTTTGTCTTCTACAATCAACGGGCAGCCCAGCCATTGTTCCGAAGGTGTACCCAACAAATCAATTTTTCCCTCTTTGTTCATGGTGTAGAAATTTTCTTTTGTAAGCAATATGGGCTGACCGCTTCTTATCACATAAGCGGAGATTCCCTTTTCACCTTTTACTGGTTTCGGTGGGGGTAAATCAAATTCATCCTTATAAAAGGAGTATGAGAACTCATCGGCGTCTGCATTATAGAGAGCGACATAAATGTTTCGGGTATCTAATATCGTACTTAAGCTGTGCTGGATAGCCTCGAATAGTAAGGGTAAGTCTTTAATCTTGTTAACCAGCTCACCAATCTCATACATGACTTCTTTGCCACGTAGGGTCTTATTTTGCTCAGTAACATCCCTGAGAAGTATGATCCCCCCCTGGATTTGATCCTCGCCTTCTATCAATGTCTCAAAATTAGCATCAACTTCAATTGTTTTGCCTTGAAGTTCCAGAGATCCCTGATACGCAGCATGATTCCCCAGCAATGTCTCCTTCACCGCCGATAAAATGGGTTTCATCTCCTCCATGTTATAAAGAGATCGACGCTTCTGAGGTGGAAATTCAAGACCAAACAGGGAGGCTGCTTCAAGATTCCAGTCTGTCATCTCGGCTTTTGGGCTATAACGAATCAGACCCGCCGGAGATTTATCAAAAATCGTCCTAAACTTTGCCTCAGAATGCTCAATTTTTTTATGTATTTTTTTTAGTTCTGCATTTGACCTCATCCTGTACAGCGTAAAGCCTGCCAGAAGTGAGGCTATCAAAAAAGTCACAACCAGGGTTAAAACATGCATCAGCAGGGCTGTTGCATCTTCCGATGAGCCCGGTACAATCTGCAACTCCCAGGATTGACCGAGCACTGTGAAATTATGTCGCCCAACTGCTGTTGGATTCTCAAAATTTTCAGGCTCACCTCTGAGATAAACCCGTTGACCTGATAAAATCACTTCATAATTGAAATCTCTAATTGAGCTATGAAAACATTGAGAGACCAACTCTTCGATTTGAAATACACCGTTCACAAAGCCGCTAATTTTATCATCAACAACAATGGGGAGATAGGTGGCGAAGCCATTACCTCCCTGAACTAGCTTGATGAGAGGTGAAGCAGTGTCGATCTGGTACAGGAGAGCTCTAGAGAATACTTTGGCCGCTCCTTTGTCTGCCTTTTTGACCAAATCTATTCCTACCGCAGGCAGATTGTTACTCAAAGGAGTGACCCACTGGATGATTCCATTTTCATCTATCCAATTGACGGCTTGAAAACCTGGGTACTCATGTTGGATGCGGAGAGCTGTAGTCCTGAACTCTGCTTCGGTCAAAGCAGGTTTTTGCTCCATGCGCTCGCGAATGATATCTAAACGGGTTATTCTGGTGGTGAGGAAGTCATGCAGCCTGATTCCGACCTGCTCGGCCGTGACCTGAGTCTTAATCCCCAGTTTCTCACTATCCTGACCTGTGACATAGACAATGCCCAGACTGCCAGCGACCAGAACACTAACAAATATGAGAATAGGGATGTATATATGTTCTGATATTTTCATCTAATGTCTTGCTCAAGATTTTTTTAGCAATCTTGAGCAAGACATTAATCATTTATGGCTATTTGAGAAAGAAAAATCTAGAAAAAGACTTAAGAATTAGGATTTTCCTTATGAATCTATACGCTAAAAGTCCTTAATAAGTGAATTTACCCCCTTCGAGAGGGAAGTTACAACTGAATGGAGGGGCTTCCCCAAACGTCTGATAGTCTGGGGAAAATTCATCTCACTTAATTTCCTAAAAGTTCAGGAGCCTATTCACCTTGATCAGAAAAATATTATCGGCTTCCAGATTCAGCAAAGATCCCAGATCTTCACCAGGGTTAAATCTCCAGGCTGGATCATATGCTGAGGCACCTCTGGACCAGACCAGATACATGACAGATCCCGTAGAATATTCCCAGCGCAAGACCATATTTGAGGTCAACTCACTATAGTTAAAGTCCGAGTAAACATAAGAAATTGGTGAATAGTCCGCGATCCCATCCTGATCAATATCAACACCACTAAGAGCACCATTACCATCAAATGAGAGCAGGTGGTCAGGCAGATCCTGGAAGCGTAGGTTAAAATCTTCCTGGGTGTGATCGTCGACTCTACGATAGTCAAAAAAGTCCGCTCCCATAATAAATGCCTGAGCATATGCCTGTAGTGAAAGCGTGGTACTGAGGGTTACATCAGCCCTGAAAGTCAGGGTGGTTTGGGCAAGTTTCATTCCTGAGAATATATAATGTCGTTGACTTGAGGCATCTTCCATGGTGGTGATCCAGGCCCAGGTATCATCCATGAAGCGAAAATTGGGACCCAGGGACAGGGACACATTTTTCTTGGGTCGCCAGGTAAAGGATGGAGACATATTGAAACTGTGGACACCGTCCCAGCTATAGAAATAATTTCCATTGACACCAGCACTCATATCACGACGTCTATCTGTGTAGAGGTTGGTCCATGCATTCACATTTTTTGAGCCACGTATAGAAGGTCCACCATGTAGATGAAAGGGTACTATTCCACCCGAATTAAAATTGATACCTCCACCAATTCCCCAATTATTCTTAAGTGTAGCGTGACCATTTACGTTGCCACCTACTCCTTTTGATTCTCCACCAAAGGTCCAGTTGGCCCATTGGTTAAAATTGATATTGTAGTTGAGGAATATGGCACCGGGCTCCCAATGTCGATATCCAACCCAGATAAATTCATTTATATTGTCCACGGATCTCATAAAGCCTAAGTCATTGACCTCCAGGCCGGGACTCGTGGCCAGCACGCCACCAAACATATTTAACTTTCCGTCAGATTTCCCCACGATGAATTTTCCACCCACCCCCGCTAAGGAAGTGGCTGATGAATCGACGCTCAGGTGCTTTGCATCTGGTCTTTGAAAATAGCGTGCGGGGTGAAGTTGAGTTAACAGGATGGATTCTTTACTGCCCTTCACATGGCTGAATGCCAGCGCAGATTCAACGGAATAGATTCTATCGGATGTTTGGTGATTAAAATCGAAACCGCCAGTATAAGCCCTCTCCCGCAACCAATCCATGTTGGTCTCATCGAGTGAACGCAAAGTTGCAGTAAATATTCCACCAATGGTTGTCAATCCGCCTCGATAGTCCTGTTGAACACGGGTAAGCAGATAGGTCGTAGCAGGTTCGATAACATTGCTGGATTTATGACCATCCTCATATGTAACTACGGCTTTTTCCTCAGCAGTTGCAGCGGACATAACACCAATGGATAGACCGTTATCTAATTTTCCAGTAAATTTACCTGCTGCCAGGATACGAGTAAATTCGGGAGCATCAACAGTTAGTGGTGTCCCACCATCATAACTCACACCACCCTGGGGAGCTCTTCCCATACGCCGTGAATAAAATAAGGTGTTTGAGGAATTGTCACCATCACCAAACCCCAGGGAAAAGTTTAGAATGTTGGCACCTTCGATGAAGAAAGGTCTTTTCTCTCTAAAATAACTCTCAAACTCAGTGAGATTGAATTCTGCAGGATCTGCTTCAACTTGTCCAAAATCAGGATTAATGGTACCGGTAAAGGTGAGGCCCAAATCGAAATTTTTGCGGATATCTAGACCAAAGCTCATGGAATTTTCATATTGGTCAAATTCGCCCATCTGGGCATCATTAACACCAGAGCGTCCCAGTACATAAGGAGCAATATATATTGGTTGTTCAGCCTCAACATTGGTCAGACCTGAGAGTTCACCGTAATTCGAAACAAAACCTGTCTCCTCATGCGACCAATGATTCCAAATAGCCAGTTCATTATCATTTCGAGGAAATTCACGATAAACATTGAGACCCCAATTGAGAGATTCAGCACTATTAAAACGGAGTTCTCTAAAGGGAATGGCGAACTCTGCCGTCCATCCCTGGTCATCTATATTGACGTCCCCTTCCCATACAGCATTCCAGTCGAAATCTGCATTGTCATCATCGAAACGTCTTAAATCCTGCTTCACGCCAGCCGCATTGAGTCCAAACTCAAATGCAGTTCTGTGATCATGATAACTATCTATTGAGATGTAGAGCCAGTCAGAAGGAGAGGATTCGTCCCGTCGGGTGAGAATCCCATCAATCAGTTCAGGTTGGTCATCAAAAGCACGAATTCCTACATAGAGGAACTCGGAATTATAGGCTACCGCAAATTCTGTTCGTTGGGTTGCTTTAGAACCATCATCAGGATTACGCTGTAAAAAGTCGCCCTGTCGTGGAAGTTCCTGCCAGACAGGGTCATCGAGTCTTCCATCTACTTCAATTGGAGTCCCGTTCAGGCGAAAGGCTGAAATACTGCGGTCCTGAGCACTCCCTTTTAATTGTGGGGATCCAAACATGATAATTGGTATTGTTCCACACAATAGAAGAGTAAACAGTCGCATATTTTTCATTTTTATTCATCCTTTCACCTCAATTCAGGACCAATGAACTATTGCTCCCGTACCTCAGCGTTTATAATTTTGCCTTTTACTTTGCCACCATTGGCAAGGTATACAATTACATTAGAATTAGGTTCTTCCACGAGGATAGAACCCTTCACAACCGAATTCATATCTATGATGATCTTGAGTTTTCCATCATGAAACAACACAACATTAGATTTTCGATTGATTATGATATCACCGTCTATCATGGAGCCATTAAACAATGAGATATCTCCAGAAACTGTTTTGAGATCTCCTCTAAGTCTAGAATCATCCAGTTCAATATCTCCGCTCACGGTAATTATATTTTTGGTAATATCAGAACCGGAGTCACAGTTCACATCTCCACTGACAGTTTCGATTGATCTGGACACACCACTCTTTTCATAGAGATGAATGTCTCCACTGACGGTTTCTAGTTGAGCAGCACTGGCGCCTTTCCCGATGGAAATATTGCCACTGACAACCTCAACATTTTGCACAAAAGCTTTTGAACCAATTTCTATATCACCGCTCACAGCCGTGACACCACCCTTGATCCTGGCGCCGCTCCCAACAAAAACATCACCACTCACGGTGGAGATATTTCTTGAGACTTTTTTGCCTTTGGCAATGTGAATATCACTGCTTACTGAGTTCTGTGCAAAAGCTAAAGAGCTAAGCCCAAAGAGGATTGACACGACTGAGATAAATGATCTTGATTTCATAATTTGCTCCATGATTTACCTTCTCTCTAATTGTTTTATCGCGTTGTTTCTGTAATCGGTCATACGAATCGATAAAAGGTTTCTAAAAATATTAATTCGAACATTGTCCCCTAATAAACCAATCCCATGCCATGCTGGGCACTATTTATCTAGTCTATTGTGTATATTATATTTAGCGTGCTTTAATTCTAATCTTAAGCGGTGATTTTCATGACATTTATATCATTTCAATATACTCCTATGTCGGATTGATATATTCACTTCTCAGGATTGGGCGGTGATGAATGGCCGAAAGGATACGAACCCTTTATAAAACAAAAAAGCAAACGATTTCTCGTTTGCTTTGTACCGCGGAGAGGGGTCGAACCTCCACAAGCTGAGCTTACTAGATCCTAAATCTAGCGCGTCTACCAATTCCGCCACCGCGGCTTAAAAAAGCGTCGCAAGATAGAACTGGATTGGTTTCAAGCAACAAAAAGCCCCAGTGAAAACCGGGGCTTTTTTTAAAATTTATCTGGTCTGAATTATTTGAGCATAACCAACTTTTTAGTGGCACTAAAACCAGCAGAGCTACTCATTCTATAGATATATATTCCAGACTCAACCCGGACACCATTCTGGTCTAATCCATCCCACATGGCAGAATAGACACCTGGTTGATGTTGGCCATTAGATAGTGAGCGAATTTCCTGACCCAATAGATTATATATACCTACCTCTATTTCAGAAGCTTCTGGTACACTATAGCTTATGGTGGTTGTTGGGTTAAAGGGGTTTGGGTAATTTTGCTTTAATTCAAAAGCTGTTGGGATTTCAGTCTCATCCCCTACACCCGTTGTAACTGGAAAAACATAATCCTCACCATTGCTGGGTAATGGAAGGCCGCCTTCAGCAGCAACAATTAAATCAACGATAGAAATAGTTATATCGGCCATAGGGGTACCTGACGCGATCATAAAGTCTACTTCTAGAATAGCTCCTGTACCAGGAGGTATTTCCTGGCCATTGAAGTTGACTCCCAGAATCATAGTCTCACCATCCACTTCATTCCCGGCAAAAGAAAAGTCCACGCCACGACCTACGCCATGTACTGACTCAAAAGTTAGATAATCCATATCATCAACAATATTGAACTGGATACCCTTAACTGGGACAGCATTGTTCATTTCGATTGATAGGCGTGATGAAACAAAACCAGGTGTTCCGCCACCGCCAGTGAGACGGACTTCGATACCACCAACGGTCAGCAGACCATTTAACCAGGTTGTATTCAAAGCAACAGCATCAGGATCGGTGACCACAAGTGGAAACGGAGTATCTCCATTTAGAATTTCGTTAAATTTAAGATCTATGATCTCATCGCTTACCGTTGTTGGGACAGAATATATGATTGTGCATATTGGACCATTTCCAGGGAATATCGGTGTAGCGGTAGGACTGTATGCGAGTATACTGACGGTAGTATCTCGGTCATTAAAATTGAATGCGAATGCTGGGTCATAAGTACCATTACCATTGATATCACTATAAGGCTCTCCAAAATCATAGGCACCATTTCCAGCTCCGATACCACCAGCACCACCAGTATCATCATAGGGTTCTGCAACTGTTCTACCAGCAGGACTGACAGACGCTACAGATAACGCATTTGGCATATCCTTCAGACTGAATTGAAAGCCACCAACATCTGTAGTATTTACCAAATTTATCTGTACAGCGGCATACGCTTCACCATTTGGAGTGGAGGATCCAATAACTGACATAACTGTCACACCAAAACCAAAACTGGCAATGATCATTAGGCTGGTGATGACTAGAAAGCTTCTACGCATATTTCCCTCCACATGCATGTGGTTTATATTCGTTAAATATAATTATAGTACCGAACAATAATGTTGATTCTTGTCACAGTCCGATTCCATCACTAAACAAGTTGAAAAATAATGTCCTCAAGGGGCGATACAAACCTTATTTGCCTGAGTATATCCTGTAACAAAATTGTTAGTGATAGTGGTTTTTGCCCTACTTACCATGACATTTCTTGTATTTAAGTCCCGATCCACATGGGCAGGGGTCATTTCTACCAACTTTTTCATCCACACTAATGGGTTTTTGCTTCTGAGGTGGTCCAGGCTGTGAAGGGTTCGGATTTCCAGGTTCACCAGTTTGTGGTAAAGCATTCAGGAAACCCATATTTGAAGACTCCGCATGGTTGGAGGACAAATTTCTGGCCTTCCGCATTCTGTTTTCGCGTTCGTCTACGATGCGGGCGTGGAAAAAAAGTTTGAGAACTTCTCGATCAATAAGGTCGAGCATCTTTACAAATAGCTGATAGCCTTCCTTTTTATACTCAATCAGAGGATCTTTCTGTCCAACAGCGCGAAGGTTAATACCTTCCTTCATCTGATCCATTTCATAGAGATGTTCACGCCATTTCTCATCCACGACTCTCAAATACACAAATTGCTGAAGCCGTTTAAAATTCTCAGGGCTACCTGTTATTTCAGCTTTTGTTTCGTATGAATCCCTGAGAAGCTGGCTAACCATATCCCTCAATTTGTCTGAATCAAGATCTGTTGATGGCGTATCAGGTATCTGGACCATTGCAGTAGATCCAAGATCAGCTTGCAAACCACTCCAGTCCCACAGCTCTATATCACTTTCAAGACCACTATATTTTTCAACTACAGTATCAACATAGTTCTCAATGACCTCGTTGTATTCTTCTTTGAGATCCAGACCATCCAGAGCAGCCTGTCGGCGATCGTAGATGACTTCGCGCTGCTGATTCATGACATTATCATATTCAAGCAGATGCTTACGAATGCTATAGTTCCGGGCTTCGACTTTTTTCTGAGCCCGTTCCACAGCCTTTGTCACCATACCGGCCTCAATAACTTCACCTTCTTGCAGGCCAAGACGATCCATGACACTGGCAACTCGATCCGAGCTAAACAGGCGCATCAAATCATCTTCGAGACTCAGATAGAAACGTGAAGCACCAGGATCTCCCTGTCTTCCAGATCGACCTCTCAGCTGGAGATCAATTCGACGGGACTCGTGACGTTCCGTACCCAATATCTTGAGACCACCTAATTCCTTGACTTCAGGACCCAGCTTGATATCGGTTCCACGTCCAGCCATGTTGGTAGCGATGGTGACAGCATGTACCTGTCCTGCTCTGGCCACAACTTCAGCCTCGCGGCCATGTTGCTTGGCATTTAGTACGTTATGCGGAATTTTAAGCCTTTTTAGCATACGGGAGAGTGTCTCAGACACCTCGACAGTGATAGTACCAACCAGAACGGGTTGACCTGATTTATGGGAGGCGATAATTTCTTCTATAACTGCATTAAATTTTTCCCGGCGGGTTTTGTAGATTTGATCGTTTTCATCTGCTCGTACGATATCACGATGTGTGGGTACTTCCACTACACCCAATTTATAGATATTGAGGAACTCTTCTGCTTCAGTAACAGCAGTACCTGTCATACCAGAAAGTTTTTTATAAAGTCGAAAGTAATTCTGCAGGGTAATGGTAGCAAGCGTCTGGCTTTCTTTCTCAATGCGGACTTTTTCTTTAGCTTCAAGAGCCTGGTGCAGCCCATCACTATAGCGACGACCATGCATGATACGACCTGTAAACTCATCAACGATCATGACTTTGCCTTCTTGCACCACATAATCCACATCTTTTTCAAAAATTGAATAAGCTTTGAGGAGCTGGCTCAAATTGTGGATCGTATCAGATCGCTCGCCATGGAGGGCATATAGTTTCTCTTTGCTCTCATTCAGCTCCTGAACCGAAAGTGCTTCATCGCTCTCCAGATCATTCAGGAGTGTGGGTAAGTCGGGTATGACAAATCTATCAGGGTCATTGGGCGATAAAGCTTCACGTCCCTTGTCAGTGAGGTCCACGCTGTTCTGTTTCTCTTCAATGACGAAATACAGTTCTTCATCTATCTCAGGCATGCGTTTATCACGGAGATAATCGTTCTCGATACGCTGCTCAAGCTTCTTGATGCCTTGCTCCTGGTATAGTTTCTGGAGACGACGATGTTTGGGACTCCCCCGTCGTGCCTGAAGAATCATTTCTCCTGCTTCATACTCAAGCTCGGGATCCTTGAGTGCTTCTTCAGCTTTTGCAAGGATGGAGTTAACCAGGGTGGTCTGACGACGCATGAGTGTATCTACCAGAGGTCGTAGGTCTGTATAACGTTGAGCAATCTCTGACTCTACTGTTCCGGAAATAATTAGAGGCGTTCGAGCCTCATCAATCAGAACACTATCAACTTCATCAACAATAGAGAAATAGTGTCCACGCTGGACCTGGTCCTGCTTACTGATGGACATATTGTCCCTGAGGTAATCAAAGCCAAACTCACTATTGATGCCATAGGTCACATCACAATTATACATCTCCTGCCGCGTGGGTGGATCCATCTGATTTAGTATCACACCAACCGACAAGCCCACGTACTTCAATAAGGCGCCCATCCATTCCGAATCTCGTTCGGCGAGATAATCATTCACCGTGATGATATGCACACCCTTCCCAACTAAAGCATTGAGATAGATAGGCATGGTAGCAACCAGGGTTTTTCCCTCACCGGTCTTCATTTCAGAAATTTTACCCTGATGAAGGACAACGGCGCCCATAAGCTGAACGTCATAAGGAACCATGTCCCAGGTCATTTCCTGGCCCGTAACTTTGATAGGTTGCCCCATGAGGAGGGCAGCACCCTTTTTTACTACAGCGAATGCTTCAGGTAGAAGTTCGGCAAGAAGTTCTTGCTCGAGGTCATAGACGGCCTCTTTAATCAATTTGAGATCTTTACCTTCACCTTCAAGTCTGGATTCGAGTTTTGAAGTCTCTTCACTGATCTGAGTTTTGAAAGCTTCAGTTTTTAAGATCAAGGTTTCCTGGGTGGCGTCAGAGAGGGCTTCGAACTGTTCATTGATCAGTGCGACAAACGGAATCAACTGCTTGGTCTCACGGTCCGTACTGGTTCCAAATATTTTGGTAATAAATTTACTAATCATGGCGCTAAAATAACTTCCTCGGAGGGTTTGTGAAGTGCTTTATTGCTAGTGTGACATCGAATATCCATCATCTTCGTTGACAACATTATCAGCCGGCTTGTTGTATGTCCTTGTTGCGCCTCATATATGATTTCCATTGCCATTATATTGAGTTTAATTAGCTTTGTTCCATCGTTTTACAGCAATTCTAGGGGCAAAAATGACATTTCGTCAGACTGTTCATTATAGATTCATTCAAGGAGCCCCCAAAGCTTCTATATGGACTCGAAAGCTATCCACCTTCATATTGGTTTTGTTTTTCGCTCTCACTGCTGTACATGCGAATGACCCTCCTGTCAGATTCAACCACCTCACAGTAAAAGATGGACTCTCAATTAACTCTGTCTACAGCATACTCGAGGATAGCCAGGGTTTTATGTGGTTTGGGACCCGCTTTGGACTCAATCGATATGATGGTTCAGAATTCAAAGCCTTCCTGTATGACCCCCTGGATGACAAATCTGTACCAGGATACTGGATTACGACACTCTGTGAAGACGCTGACAGTATCATGTGGATTGGAAGCGGAATGGGTGGTTTCAGTCGTTATGATCGCAACCTCGAAACCTTTGAAACCTTCATGCATGACCCTGATAACCCTAACTCCCTGGTGAGTAACAACGTCACCTGCCTGTTCTCCGATTCCAGAGGTGCGCTTTGGATTGGCACAGAAGATGGACTGAGCCATTATGTTCCCTCGACCGGAGAGTTCACCAATTTCCATCACGATCCCGAGAATGACGAATCCCTGGCCCAGGATCGCATTATGAGCCTGGCAGAAACACCAGGTGGTTGGCTTTGGGTGGGCACAGAGAATGGGGCAGCGTCGGTTATTGTATTAGATGATTTTAGTATTTTTCAAAAAGTTCTGGTACGTCCGTCGACCTCAATAAGTATTACTGCCCTGCTTGCAGATTCGACGGAGAAATGTCTCTGGATAGGTCGATTCGGCCTGGGTCTCTTTCGTTGGGACTACAATGATAAATTTGATTATTTCAAGGACGGTGTCGAACCGATAACCCCTGTGGACGGCATCCATTCAATAAGCAAAGCTAAGAATGGGACACTCTGGCTTGGATCCCCAGGTGGCCTGGCAAATTATGATCACGAACATAACAAGTTTACAAACTTCTATCATGATAGCAATGATCCCAGTTCTTTAGGAGACAATCTCATCTATTCAACCCTGGTGGATCGACAGGGCATACTCTGGGTGGGGACCTCTGCAGCAGGAGCAAATTATTATGACTCCAGATTGATCCGATTCCCACTCAGGCAGAGTGATGCAGACAATCTCAATAGTATCCGCGCCAACGAAGTGTTCTCAATTTCTCAGGATCCTCTTGGTAATATCTGGTTTGGCACTATTCACGGTGGCACCAGCGTCATGGATGCAAACACCGGTGCTTTTTCTCACTATAATTCTCTAGAGACCATGGGGAAAACTGAATCCTGGAGCAGGGATTATATTGCTCGGGTAAGATCAGATCGTAATCATAAAATCTGGATCGGCACCTTTTCCTGTGGCCTGTTTACGCTGGACTATCCAACTCAAACCTTAAAGCATTACAGAAACAGGGAACATGTCCCCAATAGTTTTAGTGATAAAACAACCCGAGATATCCTGGAAACTCGAGATGGAAACATCTGGATTGCTACTGAGACTCAAGGACTTGAGCGCTACGATGAAGCGACTGATGCCTTCGAACATTTCAAACACGATCCAGATAACCCCAAAAGCCTGAGCAGTAATTTCACCTACAGTCTGCTTGAGGATAAAGCTGGCTCCATCTGGATTGGCACTGCAGATGGTGGCTTGAATCAATTCGATCGCAAGAACGGGGTATTCAAACGCTACAAGGTCGATCCGAACAACAGCAACTCTATTTCAAGCAACTGTATCATTTCCCTGTATGAAGATCCGGACCAAACCCTCTGGATAGGGACACGCAGCGGTGGTCTAAACAAGCTGAACCGGGACCGAACCAAAATGTCTACCTTGGATCTACACTCAAATCTAAAAAGTTTATCCGTAATGGGTATTTTGCAAGATGATCATCAATTCTTATGGTTAAGCACAAATCAGGGTATCCTGAAAGCTCATCCTGATAGTGGTCTTATCACAGACTACACACTAAGCGATGGGGCTCAGGAGGATTTCTATTTTACATCCTGCCTGAAAGCTGATAATGGATTAATGTATTTTGGCGGTGGTGAAGGCTATAACGTCTTTCATCCCGATAGTATTAAAAATAATGATTACATCCCCCCTGTCGTGATAACTGGACTGGCTATCAATTATGAGAATGTCACCATCGGTGAAACCAAAAATGGGCGGACAATACTAAATACATCTATAACTCAGACTAACAAACTTGAGCTTAGCTACCGCGATAAAGTCATTACTTTTAAATTTGCCGCATTGAATTTCTCAGCCAGTTACAAAAATCGCTATGCTTATAAACTGGTGGGATATGATCAGGATTGGGTTGATGCGAGTAACGCACCACTTGCTCAATATATGAACATCCCCGCTGGTGAATACACTTTCAGAGTACGAGGTTCCAATAATGATGGTATCTGGAATCTTGAGGGAGCTTCAATCGAGATTTCCATCGCACCCCCCTTCTGGAAAACCTGGTGGTTTAAAACTCTGGCGATTGTTACACTATTAGGAGTTTTACTGGCTTACATCCAACTTCGAACACACAGGCTTATCGCTCAAAGGGATAAGTTGGAAGTCCTGGTGCGAGAACGCACGGCTCAACTCAAACTGGAAATTGAAGAGCGTCAAAAAGTTGAGCTTGAAAAAACCGAACTCAAAATGGATCACCTCAAACGTGAATTACTAACCCAATCTCTCCACCTCAATGACAAGCAGCAAATTATGGATAACCTTCAAACCGAGATGGAAAGCTTTTCCAATTTGAGTTGGAGTGATATCAAGCCTCGCATTAAAAAATTGCTGCGTTTTCTCCGTGATCGAAGTTCGGTCAAACAGGGTTGGGAAGACTTTGAAATCTGGTTTACTGAAATTCACACCGGCTTCTATTCTGAGCTTCGACACAAGCATCCCGTGCTATCGGAGAACGAGTTGAAGGTTTGTGCCCTGCTCAGGTTGAATCTTATTTCAAAGGATATTGCCAAAGTGATGAATGTTCAACCTGCATCCATTGATATCTATCGCCATCGTATTAGAAAAAAATTAGAGATTGACAGCGAAGAAAATCTATCAACATTTCTCTCAAAATATTGATTTT